>Ga0207864_1000188_pt1 | contig 97257 bp, 87 predicted proteins | sample HigsolmetaAR202D_FD_184834 | JGI IMG/M metagenome (GOLD analysis project Ga0207864, IMG submission 184834) | Ionic liquid and high solid enriched microbial communities from the Joint BioEnergy Institute, USA - AR20-2-D (SPAdes) (version 2) ...
GTGGGCATATCGAACGGGCAAATCGCAAGTCTCAAAGCGAGTTCCTTTGCTGTGTCTGCGGACACACGGCTCATGCCGATGTCAACGCGGCTAGAAACATTGCACGGGCGGCTGTCATACCGCCTATCGTCTTGGAGACGCCTGCGGGCGTCGCGCCAGGGACAAGCCCCCGCCTTTAGGCGTGGGGTCTATGACAGAAAGGAGGCAAACGGCATCCCTCACCCCGTTAAAACGAGGTGTCCCCTGCCGCGATTTCTATGGACCTATTGCAGCAATTCGACCTCGGGGTGTTTCTCGTCGTCTGCGCCGGTCTGTGCCTTCTCGGCGTGGTCGCGATGGTCGTGCAGCCGGTGCTCGGCGCGCTTTCCAGTGTGCTCGATATTTTCTTCAATCTGGTGATGGGCGAACCCCTAACCGGCTGCGGCTGCCTCCTGATGGTTGGTTTTTGCGCGTTCGCCGCATGCGCCGCCGCATTTGTTGCCTCGGTGCTGTCTACCTGTGGCACACCCGAGGCCGTCAACTTCTGCACGCTGTTTGGGCGCTAGTGCGCGCGATTCTCGTAGAACGCGATGACCGCCTTTGCCATCGCCACAACCTGATCGCGCAGTTCCGGTGGGCTGAGCACTTCAACCGCCGTGCCAAAGCCCAGCGCGTATTCCAGCGCTTCTTCCTCGGTATCAAAGTGAAGGTGTACTTCGCTCCAGCCGTCCGGGCCGGGCGGCTCGATACGCTCGATCTTGGCGAAAGTTCCGGCGTAGCGCAGGCGCGGCAGAATATGCGGTGCAACACGTAATGCTACCGGGTGGCGCGGTAGGGTGGCGAAGAAGTCAGCCGTCGATTCAGACCAGTAACGGGCGAGGTCAAAGTCATCTGGCCGCTGGCACGGTTCGTTGAGCACCGTCGCGGAAACGATGCGGGAAACGCGGTAAGTGCGCGCTTCGCCATCGACGCCGGCGACCAGATACCAGACGCTGCCCTTCGCTACCAACCCGAACGGATCGACCGTGCGTTCGACTGTCTCGCCGTCGCTGCGCCGGTAGACGAGGCTCAGACGACAGTCGTTCCAGACCGCTTCCTGAACGATGGGCAGGCAGGCCACATCTTCCTTTGAGCGCTGCCAGCCGCTCAGGTCGATGTGCAGACGATGGCGAACCAGATCGGCCTGATGGCGGAAGCGTGAAGGCAGCGAGGCCAGTAGTTTGTGTTCCGCGCCTTCGGCGGCGCGCTGCAACCCCAGGTCGGCGAGCAGGGCGTCCGGCGCGCCGAGAAAAAGCGCCTGTATCTCGGTTGCGTTCAGGCCGACGAGGTTCGCTCGAAAACCTTCCACCAACTGCCAGCCGCCGTTCGGCCCGCGCTCGGAAAGCAGGGGGATACCCGCCATGCTCAGCGCTTCCATATCGCGGTAAATCGTACGTTCAGAAACTTCCAGACGTTCGGCAAGTTCCCGCGCCGTAACGCGCTTCTGCGCTTGCATGGCCAGCAAAATGGATACCAGACGATCCGCGCGCATAAAACTGCTTTCTAAATATGACAGCCGGTGTCAGGTACAGGAGTATACACTGGTGCTGCAAGCGAGAGGAGAACAGTAGTGATGACGGTTCGTTCAACGCAACCGCCGAGTCCGGCGCGTCCGAATTTCGCCAAAGGGTACGGTATTTCGACCAGCCCAGACGGGCTGATGTCGTGGGAGTGGGTCGATCAGCAAATGACCCGCGCGCGCAATTACTGGATCGGCAGTACGCGCCCAAACGGCGCGCCGCATATCGCGCCGGTGTGGGGCGTCTGGCTGGATGGTGCGCTGTATTTTGGCGGCGACTCGCAGGCCCGGCGCACGCGTAATCTGCTTGCCGATCCGCGCGTGGTCGCGCACCTCGAAAGCGGTGATGAAGTCGTCATTATCGAGGGCGTTGTCGAGCGGGTGATGGACAGCGAGCTTATCGGACGCATTGAGCGCGCCAACGCGACGAAGTATGGGATGCCGGAGCCAGACCCGGACGCAACGCCGGACCCGACGGCTGTCGTGTGGTTCCGGGTTGTGCCGCATGTTGTCTTTGCGTGGCTGGAGCGGGACTACCCGCGAACGGCAACGCGCTGGGTGTTTGAGTAGCTGGTATGCTGTAACCTCATCCTCAGCCCCATCTCCCAAATCGGCCGATTTGGGAGATGGGGCGTTTTTCTTCTCTTAAGCGCGTTTCCCGTTCTGCAGAGTGGGTAGGGCGTAAGTTATGCCGGGCTTGGCGCTGTTCCCAGCGATGGGTGGTCGCTGCTTTCTTCGAGTTTGCTTTTACTGCGTGACGCAACCGGTTCGCTCGCCGGCTTTGGCGTTATGGCCGGAGCGCGTGCCGGGGCGTCGCCCATCAGCGCCAGAAATTCGTCTCGTTCCAGCGTTTCGACTTCCAGCAAACGGTTGGCGACCAGATCGAGCTTGTCGCGGTGTTCCTGCAAAAGCTGGCGCGCCCGGTCATACGCCCATGTGACAAAACCGCGCACTTCGTTGTCAATTTCCTCTGCCACCGCCTCGCTGTAATCGCGCTGTTCCGAGATTTCGCGGCCCAGAAAGATCATCTCCTCCTTCTGGCCGAACATCATCGGGCCGAGCTTTTCGCTCATGCCAAAGCGCGTCACCATCGAACGCGCCAGTTTCGTCACGCGTTCGATGTCGCTGGCCGCGCCGGTCGTGATCTCGTCAAACACGATCTCTTCGGCAGCACGCCCGCCGAGGGCGATCACAATCTGATCCTTCATCCGCGATTTGCTGACGTAGGACATATCCTCGTCAGGCACGAACAGCGTTGAACCTCCGCTCAGGCCGCGCGGAATAATCGTGACCTTGCGAACCGGGTCGCTGTTCGGCAGCAAGTGGCTGATGACGGCGTGCCCGGCTTCGTGATAGGCGGTGATGAGTTGTTCGGCCTTGCTGATCACGCGGCTCTTGCGCTCCGGGCCAAGCAGGACACGCTCGATGGCTTCCTGAAAATCGCTGTTGCTGATAGTCTTTTTGTTTTTACGCGCCGCGAGGATGGCGGCTTCATTGACCATGTTTTCCAAGTCCGCGCCGACAAAGCCGGGCGTCGAACGGGCCAGCAATTTCAGATCGACGTCCGAAGCCAGCGGCTTGCCACGCACATGGACGCGCAAAATTTCTTCGCGGCCTTTAACGTCCGGGCGGTCCAGCACGACGCGGCGGTCGAAACGGCCGGGGCGCATCAACGCCGGGTCGAGGATGTCGGGCCGGTTGGTGGCGGCGATGACGATCACGTTGGTGTCGGTATCGAAGCCGTCCATCTCGACCAGAATCTGGTTGAGCGTCTGTTCACGCTCGTCGTGACTGCCGCCAAGCCCGGCGCCGCGTTGGCGACCGACGGCGTCGATTTCGTCGATGAAAATGATGCATGGGCTGTGGCGCTTGGCCTGCTCGAACAGATCGCGCACGCGGCTGGCGCCAACGCCGACGAACATCTCGACAAATTCCGAACCGGAAATGCTGAAGAACGGCACGCCGGCTTCGCCCGCCACTGCCTTGGACAACAGCGTTTTGCCGGTGCCGGGGCTGCCGACGAGCAACACGCCCTTGGGAATGCGCGCGCCGAGCTGGATGAATTTCTCCGGCTCCTTCAGAAATTCGACGACTTCGGCCAGCTCTTCCTTGGCTTCGTCGGCCCCGGCGACGTCATCAAACGTCACGGTCGGCCGGTCGCCCGTAAACATGCGGGCGCGGCTTTTGCCAAAGGCCATTGCCTGATTGTTGGTTCCCTGAGCCTGCCGGAACATGAAGAATATCAGTCCGCCGATGAGCAGGATCGGCAGCAGCGCCGACAGAACGCTCAGCCCGACGGCGGGCAGGTTGCTCGGCTGGTCGTTATCCCAGTTAATCGCTTCGATTTGCTCGGCGGTGACTCCAAACATGCGGAGTTGTTCCGGAGCCGTGGATTCGGGCGCTTTGTAGGTGGTGGCGCGGGTGTTGTCCCGGAAGGTGACGATAAGCTGGTTGCCGACGACCCGGATGCTATCTACCTGCTCTGCCTGTATCCGCCGCACAAGCTCGCTGAACCTGATCTCTCCTGGATCGCGGTTGGTTGCGCTGATGCTGATGAAAATAACGGCAATAATCAGCGCAATGAACGCGTACACCAGGATGCTTCTTGTTCGCGGGTTATTCACGAGAAGCCTCCGATTGCGCTATACGGCCTGCGCGGAGGCGCTGACCGTAACTGGCAGGGCGAACTGGCGTTGCTTCTGCAACGCCACGTGTCCTGTCATTACGCGATAATTATAGCGATAAACATCTATTCTTCTAGTTGCGAACCGGGTTAAGAGAGTGGGGCGATTAGCCGGGAAATCAGGGGAAATTACGGGAGACGGAGCGAGAAAAATGGGGCATTCGTCGCAGAATGCCCCATCGGGCTTATGACGATCAGCGCAGCAAATCGGGAATTTGCTCCGGGTTGTCGGCAATCCGCACACCCGCCGCGCGCAGGGCTTCGATCTTTTCGGCGGCAGTGCCTTCGCCGCCTTCGACGATAGCGCCCGCGTGGCCCATGCGCGTGCCTTCCGGCGCGCTGCGCCCGGCGATGAAGCCGGCGACCGGCTTGGTCATGTGCTTGCGGATGTACTCAGCGGCCTCGATCTCGGCGCGCCCGCCGATTTCGCCGATCAGCACGACTTTCTCGGTCTCCGGGTCTTCTTCGAACATTTGCAGCACATCCACGAAGCTGGTGCCGATGATCGGGTCGCCGCCGATGCCGATGCACGTCGACTGGCCGAGGCCGGCTTGGGTCAGCGCGTACACCACTTCATAGGTCAGCGTGCCGCTCTTGGAAACGACGCCGACATTGCCGGGCTTGGCGATGTAGCCGGGCATGATGCCGACTTTGGCCTGATTGGGCGTGAGCAGGCCGGGGCAGTTCGGGCCAATCAGCCGGCTCTTGCTGTGCTGCAAGTAGGCGTAAACCTTCATCATGTCCTGCACCGGAATGCCTTCGGTGATGCAGACGATGAGTGGGATTTCGGCGTCGATCGCTTCGAACAGCGCATCGGCGGCAAACGCCGCGTTGACGTAGATGATCGTCGCGTTGGCTTCCGTCGCTTCGACGGCGCTCTTGACGGTATCGAAGACCGGCTTGCCGAGGATCCACTCGCCGCCCTTGCCGGGCGTGACGCCACCGACGATGTTCGTGCCATAGGCAATCATTTGCTCGGAGTGAAAGCTGCCTTCACGCCCGGTGATGCCCTGAACGAGAAGGCGGGTGTTCTTATCTACGAGAATCGCCATTTAGAGCGCTCCTTTAGCTGCGGCTACCGCCTTCTGCGCGGCTTCGGTGAGGGTTTCAGCAGAGTGAAGATTGGGGATGCGGGCGTTCTCGATGATCTCGCGCCCTTCCTTGGCATTGGTGCCATTGAGGCGGATGACCATCGGCACGGTCGTCGGCACTTCCGAAAGCGCCTGCAGGATGCCGCGCGCCACTTCGTCACAGCGGGTGATGCCGCCGAAGATGTTGAAGAGCACCGACTTCACGTTGGGATCGGACAGGATGATGCGCAGCGCGGTGGCAACCTTGTCCGCCTGCGCTCCACCCCCGATGTCGAGGAAGTTGGCCGGGCCGACGTCATCGCCGCCATACAGCTTGGTCATGTCCATCGTCGTCATCGCCAGACCCGCGCCGTTGACCATGCAGCCGATCTGCCCATCGAGCTTGACATAGCTCAAACCCGCCGCGCGCGCCTGAATGGTCTCCTTGGCCTCGGCCTCGACGTCGCGCATTTCGGCCAGCTCTGGCTGGCGGAACAGTGCGTTATCGTCGATGACCATCTTGCCGTCGAGCGCGATCAACTGGCCTTCCGCCGTGATGACGAGCGGGTTGATTTCGGCGAGCGTGGCGTCGCTGGCCGTATAGCAGTTATAGAGCGCGGTGGCGATGCGCGAAAAGGCCTTCCAGTGTTCGCGTGGCAGGTTGATACCGCTGGCGAGATTGCGAGCCTGGTAGTCGCGCAGGCCCAGGAACGGGTCGATGTGTTCGCGGACGATCGCCTCCGGCTTTTCGCGCGCGACCTGCTCGATTTCGACGCCGCCCTCGGACGACGCCATGATGACCGGCTTGCCGGCGGCACGATCGTTGGTCACGCCAAGGTAAATCTCCCCGGCGATATTGGCCGCCGGGTCGATCAGAACCCTGCGAACGATCAGCCCCTTGATCTCCATGCCGAGGATCTGATTGGCGATTTGCTCGGCTTCTTCGGGGCTATGAGCGAGCTTGACGCCGCCGGCTTTGCCGCGACCACCCACCAGCACCTGCGCTTTGACGACGACGGTGCCGCCGAGTTCACGGGCGATTTCATACGCTTCCTGCGGGGTTGTCGCAACGCGGCCCATCGGCACCGGGATGCCGAATTTCGCGAAGCGCATTTTCGATTGGTATTCGTGAAGGTTCACGTAGGGGCCTCCGTGAAGGAAAAGAAAGGAAATCGGAATTAAGTTGCGGCGAGTATACCGCGATTTGCGCCGTGTCTATTGGCGGATGGCGTGCGCCATCACAAAATTTCGATCACCTCATCGACAATTTCGGCGTCCGGGTAGTTGTGTTCGATCCACTTCAGCACGTTGGCGATCATCTGGTCTGCCAGTGCCGAAGAATTGGTGACGGTGGCGACTGCGATGGCGGATGACTGCCAGACGTCGTGATAACCAACTTCGGCGACAGACACGTTAAACTGCTTCTGCAAGCGTGTCGTCAGCGATTTGATCCTGCCGCGCTTTTCCTTGAGCGAACTGACGCCCTCCAGGTGAAGCTCTATCGTCACCAGGCCGATTTTGATGGTATGAGACATGGCAGAACCGAAAGCGTGGATAGAATTCGCGCCCAGTATACCGCCGAATTGGACGTTTGTCAGTGGCGTCCCAAGCGGGAATATGCGACCTGTGGTAAATTGAATTGACTATATGACGCCGCATGTAATCCGTACCGTCGCAGGAGTTCCGATGAACAGATTAAGCAGGCTACGCTTCATGGCGATTTTGTGCCTCAGTTTCGCCTTGCTGCTGGGAAGTTTTATGGCCCGTGCTCAGGACGGCAACCTGCTGGTGAACCCGGGCTTCGAAGACCCGTACGTTAATCAGGGTGGCGACCCGGTTCGTCAGGTAGCCGAGGGCTGGTTGCCATGGCATCTTCCTCCACCGCCGGATGCGCCAACGTACATGAACCAGCAGCCGGAATACCTGCCGGCGCGGCCTGATACGGCGCGCATTCGCAGCGGGCAGAACGCGCAGTTCATCACGTCATTCTTCGCCACTTTCAACGGCGGCGTATATCAGGTCGTTGAAGGCGTGCCGGCGGGCGCGGAGCTGACGTTCTCGACTTATGCTTATGTCTGGTCGTCCGCCTTCGATAACGTGGACGTCAGCGAGCTGGATGGCGATGTTGTCGTTCAGGTTGGTATCGACCCGACAGGCGGCACGAACCCGTCCAGCGCGGCGATTGTCTGGTCTCCGGTGACGGAGCAGTATGATGCCTGGAACCGGTATGCCGTCACGGCGACCGCACAGGGATCGACCGTGACCGTTTTTATCCGCGGCGTGGTAGGCGCTCCGGCGAAGAACAACAATATTTATCTGGATGACGCCAGCCTGACGGTCGCCGGGCAGCAACCGCCGCAGGAAGAGCCAACGGCGACGGAAGTGCCGCCAACCGAAGTGCCGCCGACGGCGACTTTCACTGAGGTTCCGCCAACGGCGACCGCGACCGAAGTGCCACCGACCGAGACATTCACTCCCGTTCCGCCTGCTGAGACGGCGACGGAAGCGCCGCCAACCGAAGTGCTTCCGACAGAGACTTTCACGGCCATTCCGCCGACTCAGGAAATGCCGCCGACGGCGACTGACACGCCGGTTCCGAGCGCGACGTTCACAGCGACGGCTGTGGTGACCGAGGGGCCGACGGCCACGCCTTCGAATACACCGACGGCGACGCTACAGCCGACGATCGACCCGACGGTTTTCAAGAGCACAATCACGCACATTGTTCAGCCGGGCGACACGGTGCAACGATTGGCGATTCTCTATGGCAGCACGATTGACGCCATTCTGATCGCCAACAACCTCAGCCCGCAGGCGCTGATCTATGTCGGCCAGCCGCTCATCATTCCGGTTCGTCTGCCGGCCCCGGCCACGCTGACGCCGACGCCGCTCGGCCAGCAGCCGCCCGCGACCGCTACGCCGCTGCCGCCACCACCGCCGACGCCGGTTCCGGTCACGGTGACCTACGTGGTGCAGGTGGGCGACACGCTGAGCCGAATCGCCGCTCGTTTCAACACAACCGTGCAGGCCATCGCGCAGCTCAACGGTATCGTCAATCCCGACCGAATTCTGCTTGGGCAGGTGCTGCAAATCCCGCTGAGCAACGTGGTTCCGCCGCCTGCCGCGCCGCCAACGGCCACGCCAGCGCCGAATGTACCGCTGACGTACACCGTTCGTCCGGGCGACACGTTGTTCCGAATCTCCATCCAGTTCAACGTGCCGATTGGGCAGTTGATCCAGCTTAACGGCATTGTCGATCCGAACCGGATCTTTATCGGGCAGGTGCTGCGTCTGCAATGAGCGCGGAATGGCGAATTCTCCGCAATGCGGAGACCGGCGCTGTCGTTCTGGAGCGGGTCAGGCTGTGCAAGAGCTTCTGGTGTCATTTCCGGGGCCTGCAGCTTGTCCCGCACCTTCCCGAAAACGAAGGTCTGCTGTTCATCACGCCATATGAGGGGAAAGCGCATACCTCAATCCATATGTTCTTCATGCGCTTTCCCATCGGCGTGCTCTGGCTGAACAGCGAGGGCGAAGTGGTGGACACCGCGCTGGCGCGTCCCTGGCGGCCTGCCTACGCGCCGGCGCGACCGGCCCGCCATTATCTGGAAGCGAATCCGTCTGTATTGGAACGCGCTAAGGTCGGTGATATACTGCGCTTCGACGAAGTTGCCCTGTAAAGATTGTATGTTGCGACATAGCCTCCTTGTGCTTTTTCTGGCGGGTATGCTTTGGCTGCCCGCTTCTGTTGTTGGCCAACAATCGGGCGACGGCGGTGTTACCATCCACGTGGTTCAGCGCGGCGAAACCCTCTTTCAGATTGCGCTCCAATATGGCCTGACGACCGAGGAACTGGCAGCCCTGAACGGCATTGTCGACCAAAGCAATATCTGGGTTGGCCAGACGTTGCTGGTGCCGGCCATCTCAGGGCCAGTGATGCCGCCTGAGCAAACGCACATCGTGCAGCCCGGTGAATCGCTGCAAAGCATTGCCGGGTTGTATGGCGTCGACGCCATGACGCTGGCGACTGAGAACGGGGTGACGGCCGAGAACCCGCTGGTCGTGGGCCAACGCCTGCGTATTCCCCGGCTCGCTCCGGAAGTGGTCGCCGCGCCGCCGGCAGAACCGCCTGTCGCGCTGCCGCCTGAGCCTGCCGATGTTGTCCTGCATACGGTGCTTGATGGCGATACGCTGTTCAAGATTGCGACACAGTACGGGCTGACGGTGGCGGATCTCGTTCAGGCGAACGCTATAGAAGACCCGACGTTGATCTATGTCGGCCAACAATTGTTGATTCCCGGCGTTCAGCCGCCACGGATCGCCGCCGAATTGCCTGCTCCCGCCACGCGCCTGACGGTTAATCCGCTAGTGCTGGTCGAAGGGCAGACCGGGCATTTCAAGCTGTGGACGACGAGGCCGGTCACGCTTACGGGCACGTTTCTGGATCGCCCGTTGTCCGCCGGTTACGACGCCGCCGAAGGCGCGTACAGCATGTTTGTCGGCGTGCCGGTTTTTACCGAGCCGGGCGTCTATCCGCTAACGTTGAACATGACCGATGAGGGCGGCGCAACGCACACGATTACGGCCCATATACAGGTTGTCGGCGGTAGCTATGGCAGTGAATACATCACTCTGCTGGAAGACCGCACCAACCTGCTCGATCCCAATGTCGAAAGCGCCGAGGAAAATCTGATTCGGAGCATTGCCAGCGCGTTCACCACGACCCGGTATTTCGACGGGCCGATGGGTTTGCCCGCGGCGGCGGCCATGACCTCACGGTTTGGCACGCGCCGGTCCTATAACGGCGGCGGTTTTGACCGCTTCCATTCGGGGGCGGACTTTGCGGGAGCGCCCGGTTCGCCGGTTATCGCGCCTGCCCCCGGCGTGGTTGTGCTGGCCGATGCGCTCAATGTGCGTGGCAACGCGATCATGATCGATCATGGCTGGGGAGTTTTTTCTGGGTACTGGCACCAGACAGAGTTGTACGTGAAGCCCGGCGAAATGGTGACCACAGGGCAGGTGATCGGCACAATCGGTTCGACAGGGCGCGTGACCGGAGCACATCTGCACTGGGAAGTCTGGGTCAATGGCGTGCCGGTCGATCCGATGCAGTGGGTTCGCCAGTCCTTCACCTGAGCGCTGTTTTCCCGGTCAATTCCACATCCAGCTTATGACAAATCCTGGAGAGAACGAAGTCGCGCCCGAAAGCGCAGCCGGTGTGCGTCGCCTACCCGTTCCGCCGCTGGCAAGCCTCGATATCGCGCCGCCGGATATGCCGCCGGAGGCCCCAACCGGGATTCTGCCCCAACCGGCGGATCGCTCTGGCGACTGGGAGCGAGTGCGCGCTGTCATTCGCCGGGCGCTGAAGCAGGCGGCATCGGGCGACGTGTTGGCAAACCCGGTTGTCGAGGCGTTAAGCGCGGCGGCAAATTCGGAACTGGTCACACGCTGGCTGCAAGCGCTGTGCCTGCTGCCCGGCGTGACTGCCGAAGCGCTGTTCAACAGCCTGCCCGCGAAATGGCGGGCGCTGGACGCCGGGCAGATGCCGGCGCTGGCGTTGAGGCGTTCGCTGCTGCCGTATCTTTATTCGACGCTGGCGCTGAGCGGAGAGTACGGCTGGCCCGTCATCCGGTCGCTGTCGGCGCTGGAGCCGCAGTTTCCCAGTTTGCGTGAAGTTGACGACGTTTTCCTGCTGGGCGAGAACCTGCTGGCGGCCCCGGTCGTCAGGCCGGGCGCGACCACGCGTGAATTTCCATTGCCTCATGGCGTCTGGGTGGACTGGTGGACGGGGCGGACGCTGGAAGGTGGCCGGCGCGTGACGGTGGACGCGCCGCTGAATCGTTTGCCGTTGTTCGTGCGGTCGGGGGCGGTCGTGCCTCTCTTGCCAGCCAATGCGACGCCCGGCAGCAGATACGTTCTGCGTGTGTATCCGGGCCGGCATGAGACGGTGATCTACGAAGATGCCGGGCAGGGGACACGGGGAGAGCGCGGCGATTACCGCTTTGTCTACCTGACGTGTACGCGTGATGGCAGGCTTGTCAGCCTTTCGCGGCGGGTGGCCGGCGCGTTTCAGCCGGCGGACGAGAAAATCACGGTTGAGGTTGTTGGCCTGACGGCAGAACCGGCGGAGGTGCGTGCAGACCGGCGCGGCGCACCGCTGTGGTTCTACAACAACGGCACGCTCGAAATCCCCCTGACTGATGAATTCGCCCAACTTGAGATTGTGCTGCAGCAGACAACTTAACCAGACAGCAAAGCCCCTTTCCCGAACGCGTTAACGCGCCGGCAAAGGGGCTTTGCGGAGATGGGGCTGGGGACGAAAGCGCTACTACGCCCCCTTATAGGCGGCGTCGAGCGCCTCGAAATTCGTGAACAGGAAGTGATCGTGATAGTAGTGGATCCACAGGAAGGACAGGATCGCAGTGTAGTAGGCGATGTCGAAGTGCTGGTTCGCGTCGATACCCGGCTTGATGATACCGGCCAGCGCATAGACGACGATGAAAACGATCACCGAGCCGAGCAACATCATCAGGCTCAGCGCGAAAAGCCCGCGCGAGTCTTTGCTCTTGCTGAAGCGAGCCACCAGCGGCGCGTCTTTTTCAAGCTCCCCGGTCTGCTGGCGTAGCCTGATGATATAGAACGTGATCGCCAGATACTGTAGCGAGTGCCAGGTGTTCATCCCCTGGAACGCGGTATCGAGGTTGGGCAGGGCAGGCACGGTGAAGGCCACGATCACCGTCAGCAGGATGAACATGGTCTTCGGCCAGTTGATGTAGCCACGACGGTATTCAATCGTCGTCTTGATCAGAAAGGCGATGAAGGCCACGCTGAAAACGCCCGCCATGACGTAGAAGAACCACGCCTGCTGGAAGAACTCCGGAATGACCGCGGTCAGGTCGTTGGTGCCGATGTCAAACGAGCCCTGGCTGATCTTGAAAGCCGCCAGAGGGAAGAGGCAAGTGAGGATCACGCCATAGTCGATGAGGCGGGCCAGCGGGCTGATCGCGCTACCACGACGGACGAAGTTTTGTTCCTTGTGGTTGTAAAGCTCAACGATGTACGTCACCTGATGCAGCACATGGAGCGCCGCCCAGAAGAAGAAGATGGTCAGCAGCAGCGTCAGGTTCAGGAATGCCAGCGAAATGACGACAATCGGGATGATGACCGACGAACGGATCAGCATCGGATAGCGCTGCTTGAAATCCCGATCCAGCCCTGTACGCAGGAAGGTCGACATCATATGCGGCCCGCCGACAGCCACGGCCACGAAGCCATTGACGAGGTTGCGGCTGACGTCATCGTGCAGGCCGAGCTTGACGCCTGCCAGATAAAACAAGTAGGGTAGCGGAACCAGAATAACGCTCAGCGTGATGAAGGTCAGGTCCCAGTTCCGGCTTCTCAGCCAGAAGCCCTGCGCCTGTTCGACAGATGAGCGCTGTGAAGACAAACTGGCGCTTGCAACACCCATAACAAGTTCCTCCTCAACTTGCTTCGGACGCAGGCAAAGAACGATTAGCGAATTACTTTGCCACGCTAAGTAATTCTAACCCGACTTCGCGCCAAATGTCACGTCTCAAATTGTAAAAAGTCACAAATTCCCTGATTACGCTCTGGGGACAACGTGATGCAGGCGACAGCGCGCTTCGTAAACTTCGGTCGCGCCGACGAGGATGATCGGGTCGTCGTAGCGCGCGGGCTGGCCGTTAACCAGTCGTTGGGTGCGGCTGGCTGGCTCGCCGCAGACGACGCAGATCGCATGGAGTTTGGTCACTTCTTCCGCCCGGCACATGAGTTCCGGCATGGCGCCAAACGGTTCGCCGCGAAAATCCGTGTCCAGCCCGGCGATGATGACGCGAATGCCTCGGTTGGCCAGCTCGTTGGCGACATCGATGATGGCAGGGTCGAAGAATTGCGCTTCATCAATCGCGATAACCGTTGTTTCCGGCTCCAGACAGTCGAGGATCGCTCTGGCGTTGGGCAGCGCCTGACATTCGATATTCTGGCCGTTGTGGCTGGTGACAAACTGGATGCCATAACGGTCGTCGATATCGGGCTTGAAGACCTGAACGCGCTGTCTGGCGATGATGGCGCGGCGCACGCGGCGGATCAGCTCTTCCGTCTTGCCGCAAAACATGCTGCCGCAAATCACCTCGACCTTGCCTACATGGTGAATCATGGGGGAGACCTCAATTTCTCTCGTGCTGAGAAAACCGACGGCGCTAATGTTACACGAAGCGCTTTGTATCCGCGATGCGTTTCGGCCCTGAAATGCACGAAAATGAAAAGCCCCTGCCGGGGTGGCAAGGGCTTTCAATGTTGTTACGTTACGGGCTATTCCGCCGCTGCCGGGGTGGGCAGATTATAGCCGCGGGCGCGCAGGGCTTTCTTGATGTCTGCGATCACTTTGCGGCCAATACCGGGGATTTCCACCAGCTTGTCCTCGCCATCGGTTTCGAGGCGGCTCAGGAATTCGCCCGCTGTTTCGATGCCGTTTTCGATCAGGATCTGCACGTAGCGCTTGTTGATTTCCAGTTCGGTCAGCGGCAGGTTGGCCGGGGTGCGCGCCGCGGCGCGTTCTTCGGCTTCCTGCAGGTACTGGTCGCGCTGCTGCAGGCGCTTCATGAAGCGGTCGACCTGACCCTCGGTGTCGACGATGCGCTGCTCGCCGGTAAAGAACGGGTGGCAGGCCGAGCAGATGTCGGTGCGGATCTCAGGCTGGGTCGCGCCGGTTATCCAGGTGTTTCCGCAGGCGCAGATCACGGTCGCTTCGGCATACCAGGTGGGGTGAATGTTTGCCTTCATCTCGTTTTCGCCTTTTCATCAACCGGGTTGCGTGCCCGGCAGGAGTTGTTATTGGCTCTGTGCGCCGTTGCTGCCGTTGGCAACCGGTAGCTGCGGGTAAACGCTGATCTGCTTCCGGCCGCCCTTGCCACGCATGCGCTCGAAGACGACATAGCCTTCAATCTTCGCAAAGATGGTGTGGTCTTTGCCGATACCGACGTTTTTGCCTGGGTGGAATTTCGTGCCGCGCTGGCGAACGATGATGTTCCCCGGAATGACGTATTCGCCCCCGAAGCGCTTCACACCGAGTCGCTGCGAATTGCTGTCACGACCGTTACGGCTGGAGCCGCCGCCTTTTTTGTGTGCCATGTCTCAATTACCTCTCTGCACTCTTACAGGGAAATATCGTCAATTCGGAGACGAGTGTAATACTGACGGTGGCCGCGCTTGCGCCGGTAGTTCGTGCGCTGGCGATACTTGAACACGATCACCTTGTCGGCGCGGTACTGGTCGACGACAGTTGCCTTGACAACCGCGCCCTCCACAACCGGCTGGCCGATGACGGTCTTGCCGTCGTCGCTGACAAGCAGCACATCGCGGATTTCGATAGTGTCATTGACTTCGTTTGGCAGCCGCTCGACGTCGATGGTCTGACCGACCTCGGCGCGATACTGGCGATTGCCAGTGCGAATAATGGCGTACATGAAGGTTCTCCAATTCTCGCTTGCCGCCGCTGTGTTACCCATTGCGTCAGGGACGTCGCGGGGAAAATTGGCGGTTGTCGAAAAAATGCCCCGATCCACGGGGCGTTAGGCCGGAAATTATACAGAAGTAACGCCCGCCGGTCAACGTCTGATTTCTGCTCAAACGGCCTGTTGTCAGGCGATGAACATGGCATCTCCAAACGAAAAAAAGCGATAACCTTCGGCTTTCGCCACTTCATAGGCGTGGAGCAGGCGCTCGCGGCCCACAAACGCGCTGATCATCATCAACAGGGTCGAGCGAGGCAGGTGAAAATTCGTGATCATGGCATCGACCACGCGCCAGCGATAGCCGGGATAGATGAACAACCGCGTGTCCTCGTCGAAGGCGATGACGGGACGCCAGGCGCAGGCATCGCCCAGATCCTCAGGGTGTTCCGGGTCGCCGCCTGCGCTCAGAATGGCGGCGGTTTCGAGCGTACGCGCTACGGTCGTGCCAACGGCGATGATGCGTCCTCCTGCCAGCTTGGCCTCGTTGATGATACGGGCATTTTCGGCGGTTAGCGTCGAGCGCTCGCTGTGGATGCGATGTTGTTCGACCTGCTCGACGCGCACCGGCTGGAAGGTATCCAGACCGATGTGCAGCGTGCAGTAAGCCAGTTTGACGCCCTTCTCGCGCAGCGCCAGCAGTAGCTCCGGCGTGAAGTGCAGCCCGGCGGTCGGCGCGGCGGCGGAGCCTTCCTGCCGGCTGAAGACGGTCTGGTAGCGTTCCGGGTCGCTGGTGCGGTCGTGAATATAGGGCGGGAGCGGCATCTCGCCCAATTCGTTCAGGTAAGGCTCTACAGGCCGGTCGAACTCGATCACGCGCTCCGCTTCTTCGAGCTCTTCCACGACCGTCGCTGTCAGTGAGCCGTCGCCAAAGCTGAGCTTTGTGCCGGCGTTGATGCGCCGCCCGCCTGCCAGCGCCCGCCATGTGCGCTCACCCAGCTTCCGCAGCAGCAACAATTCCACGCTGCCGCCCGTTTCAACCTTGCGCCCGCGCAAACGCGCCGGAATGACGCGGGTCGTATTGAGCACCAGTACGTCGCCCGGGTTGATCAGCTCGACAAGCTCACGAAAGATACGGTGCTGAATTTCGCCGGTCTTGCGGTCGAGCACCATCAGGCGCGACGAATCGCGCGGTTCGACGGGCGTTTGCGCGATAAACGATTCGGGCAGATCGTAATCGAAATCGGATACGTTCATGGCTTGCCGTATCGGGCTGGAAGCGTGAGCGCGGTCAAAGGCGTATTGTAGTCCTCCGCAGAGGCGCGGACAAGGCGCGAGCTTTACCCTCGGCAATCGCGTCTGCTCTCGCCTTTGCGGGGACAATGGTGAAGGGCAGGCTTTCCTCACACACGCGCTTCGTTGGCGCGCTGGAGGATCGCGTCTACGGTTTCCTCAACAGAGAGATCAGACGTATCGAGCCAGAGGCCAATGCGCGGCGTGGCTTCGCGTAGTCCCTGATCAAGCTCGGCGGGCGTCCATGCCCCATAGCCTTTCTTATCGCGGCTTTTTTCGCGCAAGGCCACGACGTCAGGCGAGGGGCAAAGCACAACGACATACAACGGGCATCCCTGTCGAAGCTGCTTGGCAACCTCTTCGAGCACGGGGCCGATGATCACATCCTGATAGACGACGGTGAACCCTGCTGCCGCATAGAGTGAGGCTGCTGTCGCTGCAAGGCGGTAACGCAGGCGAAGCTGCTCAAAAGCCTCGTCCTCAAGACCCGGCGTCATGTCGATGCGCCCGTTGACGATCATGCGGCGGAAGACGTCGCCGCGCAGGTGAACGCTTTTCGGCAGGCGCTCGGCCAGCGCCTGCGCGACAGTGGACTTGCCGGACGCCATAATGCCGGTGATCAGGACAACGCTTGGGGCGGAAAATGACACGGCGTGCTGCCTATTCCTCGAAAGGCAGTTCGGTCTGTTCCGGTGCAGCGTTGTAAATACGCCCGCGATGCTCGTAAGCGGCGCGTGTGGCGACACGCCCGCGCGGCGTCCGCATCAGAAAGCCGAGCTGCAGCAGATAGGGTTCGTACACGTCCATGATCGTCGCGCTGTCTTCGCTGATCGCAGCCGCAATCGTATCCAGCCCGACTGGGCCGCCGTCGAATTTGTCGATGATCGTATCGAGGATACGGTAGTCGATTTCGTCCAGCCCAAGCGGGTCGATGTGCAGCAACTCGTCCAGCACCTTGCCCGCCACCGCGCCGGTAATTACGCCGTCACCGCGCGCCTGCGCATAGTCACGCGCACGACGCAGCAACCGCAAAGCGATGCGTGGTGTGCCGCGAGAACGCCGCGCAATCTCGATGATGCCCTCCGGCTTTGCTTCGACGCCGAGCAGGGCAGCGGCGCGGGCGACGATGTGCTCCATCGCTTTCTGGTCGTAGAAATCGAGGCGGAAGCGCGCGCCAAAGCGGTCGCGCAGCGGAGCGGCCAGCAGCGACAGCCGCGTCGTCGCGCCGATGACGGTGAAGCGGGGCAGGTTGAGCCGCACGTTCTTCGCCGCCGGTCCCTTACCGATGACGATATCGAGCTTGAAGTCTTCCATCGCCGGGTACAGCACTTCTTCGACCGCGCGACCCAGACGATGAATTTCGTCGATGAACAGGATGTCGTTCTGTTTCAGGTTGGTCAGGATGGCCGCCAGATCGCCCGCGCGCTCAATCGACGGCCCGGCGGTGACGCGTATGTTCACGCCCATCTCATTGGCGATGACGAACGCCAGCGATGTCTTGCCGAGACCCGGCGGCCCGTAAAAGAGAAGATGGTCGACGGGCTCCTGACGATGCTTGGCGGCATCGATGATGATTTGCAGGTTTTCGCGGACGGAATCCTGTCCGACGATGTCTCGTAAAAACTTGGGGCGAAGCGCAACGTTATCCCGGTCGTCGCGCCGGGCGTTGCCGCTCACCATGCGTCCGTCCTCGGACATGTCGCGCTCCACAGTCAATTGCAAAAATGTTCTATCGAGTATACCCGACAGAAGTGCCCCTGCAACCGTGCTTTTGACAGAGGGCGGGGGCGCGCGTAAAATCGCGACAATTTGTCTTGGCTCAGGAGGCTCTCCGGCACATGGCTGCTGTTTTTGTTTCGTCTCATCCTCTGGTTCAACATAAACTGACCGTTTTACGCGATGTGGCTACCGACCATCGTAGCTTCCGCGAGTTGATGCGCGAGCTTGCGATGTTGCTCTGCTACGAGGCGACTCTGGATGTGAAGCTGGAGCCGTACAGTGTGCAAACGCCGATGGGCACAGCAAAGGGCATGAAGGCGGTCGAAACGATTGGCCTTGTGCCCGTGCTGCGCGCCGGGCTTGGCATGCTGGAAGGCGTGATGCAGTTGCTGCCGAACGTGCAGGTGTGGCACATCGGTCTCTACCGCGACGAGCATACGCTGCGCCCGGTCGAATACTACAACAAGCTGCCGACCGAACCGACGGTGCAGATGTGCCTGATCCTTGACCCGATGCTGGCAACCGGCGGCTCCGCGGTGGCGACGGTCGATATTCTCAAGCGCTGGGGCGTGCCGCGCATCAAATATCTGGGGCTGATCGCCGCGCCGGAGGGCGTCGAACGCCTGACGACGGCGCACCCGGATGTGCCGGTTCACATCGCCGCCATTGACGATCACCTGAACGAGGTGGGTTTCATCGTTCCCGGCCTTGGCGACGCGGGCGACCGGCAGTTCGGAACATAGCTGTCCTCACTCTCGCCGCTTTCGGACGCTCCGCCGGGAAAAGAGCGAAGCGCCGCGGGCAGGTTTGCGCCCACCAACACGAATGACGGGAGTGGTTGGCGCGCAACCTGACTCACGCCGGTTCTTCGGGTGGTTCCCGCGTGATGCCATCAACCTCATCGGCTTCATCGCCGCCTGTGTCTGCGTCTGCCGGGGCAGGCGGCGATTTTTGCTCATCAGGTCGCTGCTCTGGCGGCTGTTCCTCGCCTGCCAGCCTGCCGGGGAGCGAACCACTGGCTAGAGAGCGCTGTTCGGGCGGGCGTCCGGCGGCCATTACGGGACGCGGTGATGGGCCTAATCCGAGCCGTGGGGCAGCGACTTCTTCTTCCTTACGCACGATGATCGGCTCGTGCTGGCTGCTGTCGCGGCTTGGCCCCTCCGGGATCGGGAACGGCAGGTTGTAGACCGAAGGCGGGCCGGCGGGCATTTCTGCCCTGCGGGCGCGTTCGCGGGCTTTCCGCGCCTGTTCCTGCTCGCGCTGCTGCCGCAGTTCCTCGCGTGTAAACGTGATCAGCTTGCCGTTTTTGAAAGTAGCGCTGTGCCCGGTCACGCGTTCGATGAGCGATTCGACCGAGCCGAGCAGGGCGACCATCAACAGGTCGATGCCGATGATGGCCGTGAACACGCCTGCCAGCGCATTCAATCCCTCGACCAGTGGCCGGGCCAGCGTGCCAAGCAGCAGTTCATCACCCACGCCGATCAGGAACAGGGCGACGACCGTGATCGCGATTATCGCGCCGACAACGCGCAGACCTTTGACGTCCTGCCAGCGCGGCAGCATGGTATTGGCGATGGTGAAGGCGATGTAGACCCACAACCAGAAGTCGGGCGTGCTGGTGAGGAACGTCACCGCCGCAGGAAGGTCTGGAAAGCTACCGTCGCGTAGCATGGCGGCGAACGTTTGCAGTCGCAGGATATTGTTGGTGATGAAATAGACGGCGATAATTCCGGCGGTGAGCGGTGCGAGGTTGATGAAGGCCAGCTTTACCGGGCCGGTATCTTTCGCCAGTTGCACGAAGTGGAGCCGGAGTTCGGCGACTTCCTGCGCTTGTGGCCATTCAATCGAGCGTTCGGCGCGAACATTGAGCAGCCCGGCGGCCAGCCAGTAGACGACCTGATGTAGCAGGACGCCGGGCAGGAAGAACGTGTAGTACAGGGCCGTCGTCGCGCGCAGGCGCTTCGTGAGCAGCCAGCCGACCTTGAACAAGTGCTGGTGTAGCCAGCGTTGCAGCCAGCGCAGCGGCAGGAAAAGCCCCCCGACGATCAGCCAGGGAGTTACAAATTCCGACCCTGTCAGTGTTACCGGCCTTTCTCGCGCGCTGCAATTTCGACCAGTTGCACGAAGTCATCGACTTTGAGCGATGCGCCGCCGACGAGCGCGCCGTCAATATTGGGCTGTGACATGAACTCGGCCATGTTATCGGGCTTGACGCTGCCGCCGTACTGGATGCGGACAGCCTGCGCTACCTCGTCGCCATATAATTCGGCGATGACGGCGCGAATTGAGCCGCCGATGATCTCATTCGCCTGCTGGCCGCTGGCGCTGCGTCCCGTGCCGATGGCCCAGATGGGTTCGTAGGCAATGACAACATGACGCATGTCGTCGGCGCTGACACCTTCCAGCGCGGCGCGCACCTGCCCGCCGACGAACGCCGCCGTTTCGCCACGCTCGTTCTGTTCCAGGCTTTCGCCCACCGCGATGATCGGTTTCAGGCCATGTGCCAGCGCAGCCTTGACCTTTTTGTTGACCGTCTCGTCGGTTTCGCCCAGATACTGGCGCGTCTCCGAGTGACCGATGATGACGTAGGTCACCAGTTCCTTGAGCATGGCGGGCGAAACCTGTGAGGTGAATGCCCCCTGATCCTCCCAGTGCATGCCCTGCGCGCCAACGGCGATGTCCGTTCCCCGCAGCGCGCGCGCTACCGCGTCAATGGCCAGAAACGTCGGGCAGACGACGCGCTCGACACCGGTGAACGGGGCAAGACGTGGCGCAAGCTCGCGCGCGAACGCTTCCGATTCGCTCACGGTCTTGTACATCTTCCAGTTACCCGCGATGATGGGTATCCGCATGTTGCGATTTCTCCTGTCGATAAGGCCGGATTTTCGCTTGCAGGCCCGGCCTCAGAGAACAAAGCCGTTGACGCCCATTGTACTCACACGGGCCTGATTTGCCGAAGCGCCGGTTATGCTTTGCGATGAAAATCACGGAACAAAACCGGCATTTCATCGTCTTAATTGTGTGAGGGAAGGACTGGCTTCAGGCCCGTACCGACTTTCCCACACAACGGAAGTCATTGGAAGAGAGGGCTGCTCTATGCGCCTCGGTGATTTGCTGTTGCTGCTCTACGCAGCGCGTGACAGTTTTTCGTCCGTCGATGTAGCCTGGGACTACACCTACGACGATGCGGCCATGAACGTCATCCTCGAACGGTGGATGTCGCAGCAACCTTCCGGCCAGTTTGCCAGCCTGAAGGCGACCGGTAGCGAGGGAGATGCCGGTAGCATGACGAAGATAACTAGGCGGGTCTGGTGGCGGAAACCCGCTTGCTGGCGCGATGAAACCGGCACGACCAGCCGGATGGTCACGGTGATCTGTGATGGGGCAGGCGCGACGTTTGCCCTCGAAGCCAACCCTTCGGATGCCGCCGGTTCAGGTAGTGGGGAACAGTCGCCAGTACGGCGGTTGTATAGCTCGTCGCCGCCGGATATCGAAGCCCGCCTCGATGACGTGCCGCTGCTGGACCCGTCTTTCCTGCTCACAAGCCATATGCTCGAACCGCTTGAGGAAACGGTTTATCTGGAGAGACAGGCAATCAGGGTTCGGGCAACTTACCGAAAAGGCAAGAATCGCATTTATGAACCGCTGTTCTGGGGTACGGCGGATGAATATGAGCTTCTGGTAGACCAGGAACGCGGTATTCTGCTTCGCTACGCCGCGAAATTAGAGCAGCGGGAAATTGCGGTCGCGTCGGTCAGGCACGTTGCCTTTGACCAACCGCTTTCCGACGATCTCTTTGCCGCCGCTATTTGATTTGGCTTGCAGCGATACGCAGAACCTCATTTCCTGAATTCCCTCTCCAGAGCGGGGAACATGTTTTGGAGAGGAGGAAACACCGGGGGTATAAGTCAATTTCGTGAGTCTGGCTCCCTTCTCCAAAGCCCTAAAGCGGGCTTTGGAGAAGGGGATGGGGATGAGGTTCCCTGGTTAACTGCGATCCTTCAGCGCGACGACGCCGGGCAACTGCTTGCCTTCCAGCATTTCCAGGCTGGCCCCGCCGCCGGTCGAGATATGGGTCATTTTGTCGGCCAGGCCCGCTTCTTCGACCGCCGCTGCCGAGTCGCCGCCGCCGATGATGGTCGTCGCGCCGCGCTCGGTCGCTTCCGCCAGAATCTGCGCGACTGCGTTCGTGCCCTGATCGAATGGCGGTTTTTCGAACACGCCCATCGGCCCGTTCCAGACGATTGTCTGCGCGTCGCTCAGCGCTTCGCGGAACTGCTGAATGGTCTTGGGGCCGATGTCGTAAACGGCGTAACCCTGCGGCACGCCCTGAGCTATCTCGGTCGACCGTGTCTCACCCGGCTGATCCAGCTTATCGGCGATCACGGCGTCCACCGGCAGCACGAGCTTGTCGCCACCTTTTTGCAGCAGCGAGCGGGCGGTGTCGAGCGCGTCGGCTTCAACCAGCGAGTTGCCCATTTCGATGCCCTGCGCCTTGAAGAAGGTGTTGGCCATGCCGCCGCCGATGAGCAGCCTGTCGACCTTGCCGAGCAGCGCTTCGATAACCCCGATTTTGTCCGAGACTTTCGCGCCGCCGAGGATGGCGACAAACGGGCGCTTCGGGTTTTCGAGCGCGGTCGAAAGATAATCGATTTCCTTTTCCATCAGGAAACCGGAGACAGCGGGCAGATAATCGGCTACGCCGACGGTGGAGGAATGCGCCCTGTGAGCCGAACCAAAGGCGTCGTTGACATAGACATCGCCCAGCGATGCCAGGCTGCGCGCCAGTTCGGGGTCATTTTTCTCCTCGCCCGGGTAGAAGCGCGTGTTTTCCAGCAGCAGGACGCCGCCTTCCGGCAGGCTGGCAAGCGCCTGTTCCGCTTCCTGACCGACTGCTGCCGGGGCAAACTGCACTTCGCGGCCCAGCAGGTTTTGCAGCGCCGCCGCTACCGGCCTGAGCGAATATTTGGGGTCTGGCCCGCCTTTGGGACGCCCCAGATGCGACATGAGGATAACCGCGCGTGGTTCCTGCTCAAGAATGTACTGGATTGTGGGCAGCGCTGCGCGGATGCGGGTATCGTCGCCGACCTGACCATTGTCGATTGGCACGTTAAAATCGACGCGTACGAGCACGCGCTTGCCCTTGAGGTCGATGTCCCGAATGGTGGCTTTGTTCATGACACGTCCTTTCGTTGGCATGAAAAGGGGCGAGTATCCACGACCGGCCTCGCCCCATAAGTGACACTGTACCGCTGGAGGTTAGGCCTGCGCGCCAACCGCCATGCGCTCGCCGACATACTTCACCAGATCGGCCACGCGGCAGCTATAGCCCCACTCGTTGTCGTACCACGTCACGACCTTGACCATCGTGCCGCCCATGACCTGGCAGGATTCGGCGTCGATGATGCTGGAACGGCTGTCACCCTTGTAGTCAACCGATACCAGCGGCTCGTGCGAGACGCCCAGAATGCCGTCCATGCGCCCGCTTGCGGCCTCTTCAAACGCCGCGATCAATTCTTCCTTGGTGGTGGCGGTTTCGACTTCGGCGACAAAGTCGACCAGCGACACGGTCGGGGTCGGCACGCGCACCGCCATGCCGTCGAATTTGCCCTTCAGTTCGGGGATGACCAGCGCAACGGCCTTAGCCGCGCCGGTGGTGGTCGGGATCATGCTGAGCGCTGCCGCGCGCGCCCGGCGCAGGTCCTTGTGCGGCAGGTCGAGGATGTTCTGGTCGTTGGTGTAGCTGTGGATGGTCGTCATCAGCCCGCGCACGATCTTGAAACGATCGTTAACGACCTTGGCCGCCGGGGCAAGGCAGTTGGTGGTGCAGGACGCATTCGAGATAATGTGGTGGTTGGCCGGGTCATACTGGTCTTCGTTGACGCCCAGGCAGATGGTGATGTCTTCGTTTTTGGCCGGGGCCGAAATGATGACCTTCTTCGCGCCCGCCTGCAGGTGCTTGGAGGCCGATTCGCGGTCGGTGAAGCGCCCGGTGCTCTCGATCACAATGTCGCAGCCCAGGTCGCCCCAGGGCAGATTGGCCGGATCACGGTCGGCCAGCGCGCGGATTTCGTCGCCGTCGACGATCAGCGCGTTATCAGTCACTTCCACACGGCCGGGATAGCGACCGTAGTTGGAATCGTAGCGGAACAAATGGGCCATGGTTTGCAGGTCGCCCAGATCGTTAAAGGCCACGACGTCAACCTGATCGCCGTAGCGCTCGCGCAGCGCGCGCAGAACCTGGCGGCCAATGCGTCCAAATCCGTTGATGCCCACGCGAATACTCATGATGTGTCTCCTTCTGTTAGCTTGTGCTAAACCGGTTACGGTGAAGCGTCCGCCATTGCCGAGTTTTCGGCAGGTGTGCGGTGTTTCTCGCCTTCGTTCACTGCCATGATGGCAGCCACCAGCTTGTTTGGGTCGTGCCTCCAGGGTCGCGCTTCGTCTACCAGATCGGTATAGATGACGTTGTAGCGCTGCAGGATGGCGTGGCCTTCAGGCGCGGCCTCGACAAAGCGCGTATTGCTGCTCACTTCGTCGAGTTTCGGAAACTTGTTGTTGGCCAGCACGGCCTGGAACACACCGCGCCCGATATGTTCCTCCAGAGCAATGACGTGATCGGCGACAGTATAGCCGGTCGTTTCGCCCGGCTGTGTTGCGACGTTGCAGACATAAATCTTATAGGCCGACGTCGCGCGCAGGGCTTCCGCGATACCCTTGACCATGAGATTGGGCAGGATGCTCGTATACAGACTTCCCGGCCCAAGAACCACGATATCGGCGTCGAGAATGGCCTGAATGCTCTCGCTGTAGCCGGGGACATCGGCGGGATCAAGCTCGACTCGCCGGATACGCCCTCCGGACGCCGTGATCTTCGATTCGCCGCGAACACGCGTTATGCGGCCCGTGCCGGGTAGTTCCACATCCGCGCACAACGTCACATCTTCCAGCGTCGCCGGCAGCACGCGCCCCTGAATGTTGAGCACACGCGCTGTTTCGATCAGCGCGGTTTCCAGACTGCCGGTGACGCCGGCCAGCGCGCTGATGAACAGATTGCCAAACGCGTGGCCGCCCAGATCGCCTTCGCTGAAGCGATGCTGGAACAGGCGGGTCATAAGGCTCTCGTCGTCGGCCAGCGCGGCGATGTTATTTCGCAGGTCGCCCGGAGGCAGGACATGCAAATCGCGCCGCAACCGCCCGGAACTGCCGCCGTCATCGGCTACGGTCACAATCGCCGTGATGTTGCTGGTCAGCGCTTTCAGGCCGCGCAGCACTGCAGGTAATCCGGTGCCGCCGCCAATAGCGACGACTTTCAGCCCTTTATGGCGTATGCTGTGTGCGTAGACCACGTCAACGATTGGGCCCTGATAGAGCCGCCTGTAGGGCGTGACGATGACCGTCATCAGCCGGATGATACTGCCCAGGAGCAGCAGCAGGCCCGCTATAAACAGCGCGGCAATCAGAGGCCAGTCGATGTCAGGCGGTTCTGGCAGACGCCCCTGTAGTTGCAGCACCCTGAGAATGCTGAGCGACAGGCTGACCGACATGAGTGTCGCGCCGAGCATCAGCAGGAGCAACCAACGCTTTACACCAATACCCAGCGCAAACCATTTTTTGTAGGCCTTGAGATTTGCCATCCACGCCTGATTCGCTTTGAGGCATTCCAAATTGAAAGATAACACTGCGCGTTCCGAGTGTCAAAGGTCAAACGACACCTGGAAAGCGGAAGCATGTCGCCTCGCGTTCGCTAGTCTCTGCGTGCTAGCAGGCGCTGGCCTGCCAGCCATAGGGCGAGCGCGCCTGCTAGTGTTAGCCCGCCGATGAGCAGCGCGCTATCGAACCAGAATTGTTCGGGGAAGAGCCGGATGAGCGTGTCTGAATAGAGAAACTGCCATGTGCCTTCGGCGAAAAACAGGTTGTGAAACAGTGTGAAAAAAGCATCCCATGCAATGACAGCGGAAAGCACAATCGCCGCGATCAGCGAGAGTGTGATCACGCTGCCATCGCGCAGGGCGCGGCCAAGTTCGGGCCGCGTTGCGGCTCTGCTCGCCAGATAGGCGGCTGCCAGCCCGAAAGCGATCAGCCCAACCGCCAGCACGAAAAACGCCGCCTGAGTGACGACTCTGACATCGACCATATGCTCCAGTTCTCGCGCCGTATATAGGGGAACGCCGCTCTCGAAGCGCAGGTCGCCGAGCAGGCTGATGTCGTGGTCGCCCAGCAGATAATCGAGCGCGATCGGCGCGTAGCGAAGCCGGTCCTCGGTTGTGAAGCCATAAAAATCGCGCGGAAAACCGGGGCGCTGGTACTCGAACGCCAGCCACGCAGGCGTCATGACCAACCGGACACTGATCAACACCAGCAGGACCGGCGTCATGATCGCGATGAACAGGCGCAGAACCCGCACAAGCGGCGATGTGGCAACACGGTGGGAAACAGGCGCAGTTGTCTCGACCATTGATCCGGCGCTCCCTAGTTATTGCCCTGCAACTGTTCCGCGCCGCCGGACAGCAGGAAGTTGAGCACCAGCGAGTCGACCAGCGTTTCAATCGGAGCGCGGTCGTCGGTGAAGATCACGTCAGAGGGGTTGGTTGGCACGAGCGAAGTCACGCCAAGGCCGAGCACATCGCGCAGCATCGGGTGAGCGTCGTCGGGCAGGAAGGCCAGGTTCTCGATCAGGTTGTCGTCGCGCGTGGGCAGCATGGTCGCGACCAGAATGGTGTTGAACGAATAGGGAACGTCCATGGCGTGTACGCTTGGAAAAACCTGTAGCAGCGTCGCTGTCATGGCATCGACCAGCCGGCGGTCAGTGGTGGTGCGCCCCACGTTGATGATGACTACGCCGTCGGCGGTCAGATGGTCGCGCACTTCGGTGAAGAATTCGACGGTCGTCAGGTGCGCCGGAATATAGGGCGGGCGGTAGGCGTCGATGCCGACCACGCTGTATTGGCGGTCAAGCTGGTTGAGGATGTAGCGCCCGTCCTGAGCATAGGCCGTCAGGCTTGGCATATGCTGTTCGTTCATGTCGAAAAAGCGCGCGCCGACCTCGATGATTTCCGGGTCGATTTCGATGCCGTCAATCGGAATGTCGCCATAAACCTCGATATACTGGCGGGCAATCGTCCCGGCAGCCAGCCCGACCAGCAGTAGCGACTTGACTTCGTCCGGCGAATGCACCGGCTCGTTGAAATAGGGGCCAACCAGAAAGAAGTCCCACGTGCGGCCATAGGCCACCCGTTCGGGATGCCACTGGCTGTGGATTCCTTGTCCCTCGTTGAGATACAGGTAGCGGTTGCCGTTGCTGTCTTCCTGCACCTGAATGTAATTGTAGGCGCTTTCCCCTTCGTACAGGATTTCGGCATTCGCCAGCGGCGGGCGCAACGGGCCGTTGAGCACCACCAGCGACAGGATGGCGACGATGACCGGCATCCACAGCGTCTTTAGAGCGCTGACCGGGCGCGTTTGCCAGAGGCCGGTAAAGCCGGTGACGTAGAGCAGCGTTGAGAACAGCAGAAAGGTGCGAAACGTGCCCAATTCGGGGATCAGCAGCAGCACCGGCAGAAACGTGCCGATCAGGCTGCCCAGCGTGCTGATGGCGTAAATGCGCCCCGATGTTTTTCCCGCGCTGTCGACATCCCTGACAGCCAGACGGATGGCGAACGGCGAGACTGTGCCGAGCAGGGTGATCGGAATGGCGAACAGCACCAGCACCGACACGAACGAGCCAAGTGCCAGCGCTGCCTGCGCGCCGACGACGGCCTGCGCGGCGGCTGTCAGCACGGGACGCGAGGCGAGCGGGATCAGCGCATTGAGGAACGCACCCCAGACGAGGATATGGTAAAACGTCTGGCGGTGGGGTGAACGGTCGGCCCACCGCCCGCCCACCGTGTAACCGATTGTCAGGTAAAGGAGCATCAGCCCGATGACATTCGCCCAGACGAGATTGCTGGTCCCAAACACGCTGCCCAGCAGCCGCGATGCCAGCATTTCCGTCGCCAGCGTCGTCATGCCGCTGATGAACACGCATACATACAGAAACAGGTTGTTTCCGCGGGCCGCGTGGGACGCAGGTTGCTTTTCTGGGTAGATTTGCGTGGTTGTCACTTGTTCACCCGTAATGTTGTGGCCTGACCGGTTTGTTAAGAGGGAAACGCCCGATGCTCGAACTGCGCCGCGCAACGCCTGCCGATGCGCCTGATATCGCCCATCTGATGCAGATCGTCTGGCCTGATGATACCGCCAGCGCTTCCGCAATCGCCAGCCTGATCGAAGCGGGCGACCGCTGCACGCTGCTCGTGGTCGATGGCCGGCGTCTCGCCGGGTTCTGCGATGCCTTTGCGACCACAGCCGGAGACGGGGCAACGCGCTGGGAGATCGACCTGCTGGCCGTGCATCCGGCATTTCGCGGGCGCGGGCTGGCGCGAAGCCTGATCCACGCCGCGACGGTCGAGGGCCGGGAGCGCGGCCTCGCTTATGCTCGCGGTCTGGTGCGGACGGACAACCAGCCTGCCCGGCGCGCGTTTGCCGCTGCCGGTTATGCCGCAAGCACGCAGGCGCAACGCCTGTATGTGCTGACCGCGCCGCCCACGGCCGATGAAACGGCGAACGACACCGGCAACATCATCAGCGTTCGCACGTTTGCTTATTACGGCGTGTGGATCGAAGGCGAAATCAACGGGCAGACCGTTGCTGCAGCGGCCCGAGCTTGCGCGCGAAACGGCGGCTGGATCATTGGCGCGGTTATTCCGGCCGAAGCGACCGGCGCGATGGCAGCGGCTGAACGACACGGTTTTTCACCAATCGGCGATTATCACTGGTGGGAACAGTCGATCACAACGGGCGCTGCTCCAGCGCGGCGCTGATGTCGTCGTTGCGCCGCACGACCAGCGTCGGGATTTTCGCCAGTCGTAGGAGCGCCTGTATTTCCGCCGAGGACTTCGGCCCGCCGAACGATTCCGGATCGGTGAGCACGCACATCGGCCGGATGCCCTTGCGCGACAGAATTTGCGCTTCCGTCACCCATGCCGGGTCCAGCGACGACGTGATGATGAGCAGCGTCGTGCCACGTGTGAAGTAGGGCGTTTCCAGCGTCAGCATCTGCGCCAGACTGTGCGGCGCGAGGCTGCGCGCTACCGCCAGCGTTTGCAGAATGCGCGTTAACTGGCGGTTGCCGCGCTCAGGCTGATGGATTTCGCGGTGAGGTGTGTAGGCCGCGAAACCGAGCGCCCGCTCCGAGTCGATGAAGTATTTCGCCAACGACGCGGCGATCACGACGTTATATTCCTCGGTCGAGGGCGGTATGTCCTGGCTGGTCGGCACGATGTTGTTAAAGCGTCCCGCGCGCTGCACGCTTGGGTCCTCGACCAACGACGAGGCCGAAAAGTCGACAAACAGCCAGATGTCAACCAGCGGGTCAAGCTCAAATTCCTTGACCATCAACTTGTCTTTGCGCGCCGTCGTTGCCCAGTGAATGCGGTTGAAACTGTCGCCGGGTACATAATCGCGCACGCCCGCGGCGTTGGTAGTCACGAAGTGCGCGCGCCGGCGTTGCGCGTCGCCACCGGAGATCAGCCCAACAGGCAGCTCCACGTGGTTAATCGGCACGGTCGCCGGGTAGACGATCACCCGTGATGTCGCGCCGATGCGCCGGGGCGACAGGAACAGCCCGAACGGATCACCGCTGACAATCGTCATTGGGCCGAGCTGGAACTCGCCGCGAACCAGGCACGGCGTTTCGACATACCACTGGTAGCGACCGCGCGGGCCGAGCGCCGGAACGACATGGCTGGCCCGATGACCGGGCAGGTCAGAATGGTCGCGCACTTCCAACCACAGTTTGGGAATGATGGAGCGATTGTGAATCGAGAACGCTTCGTCCAGATTGCGGCCCACCTGTGCGCGCCGCGCGCGCGTTCGGCGGCTGATACTGATCCAGCGCACCGACATCCACGCCCAGAGAAACGAAATCAGCAGCAGGCCGCCGAACAGATACGCCAGATTGAAGAAGAACGCCCTGCCGGTGAACAGCCCTGTGACGAGGCTTAAAATCAGCAGAGTATAGATGGCATTGCGGCGGTTTTGCATTACAGCTTATTGCCAGGCGGAAGCGCCCGGCACGGGTGTCGACGCCAGAATATCCTGAATGATCGTGTGAGAGGAAATGTCCTTGATGCGCGCCGCCGGGCCGACGATGATGCGGTGGGCCAGCGTGGCATCGGCCAGCGCCTTGACGTCGTCGGGGATCACGTAGTCGCGCCCTGCCATGGCCGCGCGCGTCTGGCTGGTGCGGAACAGCGCCAGCGCGCCACGCGGGCTACTGCCAAGATAGACATCCGGGTGCTGGCGCGAAGCGTTGACCAGATCAATGATGTAGCGTTTGACCTCGTCAGAGACGTACACCTCGCGTACGGCCTGCTGGGCGGCCAGCAGTTCCTGCACGTTGACTACCTGATAGGTGTGCGTCAGCGGGTGCTCGTACTGCTGCGAGGTGAGAATGGTAAATTCCTCGCTCGGCGTTGGGTAGCCAAGCTGGATGCGGATAAGGAAACGGTCAAGCTGCGCTTCCGGTAGCGGGAAAGTGCCTTCGTATTCAATCGGGTTTTGCGTGGCGATGAGCAGGAACGGATCCTGCATACTATAGGTCACGCCGTCGACGGTGACCTGCCGTTCTTCCATGGCTTCCAGCAGCGCGGCCTGTGTTTTCGGCGTCGCGCGGTTGATCTCGTCCGCAAGCACGATCTGCGCCATGATCGGCCCGGCGCGGAACTCGAACTCGCGCGTTTTCTGGTTGAAGAGCGAGACGCCGGTGACGTCGGAAGGCAACATGTCGGGCGTGAACTGGATGCGGCTGAACGTGCAGCCGATGGACTTCGCCAGCGTTTTGGCGAGCATGGTTTTGCCGACGCCCGGAATGTCTTCGAGCAGTATGTGCCCCTGGCTTAGAAGCCCGAGGACGGTCAGGCGGATTTCATTCCGCTTGCCGACGATAACCTGACTGACACTGTGGGTGATTCGTTCCGCAACATCCTGAACGAGGCTCACGTGCCGCTGGCGGCTGGCGTTGGCTTCCGGAGCAAGGCGACGCGTTTCCTGTGGGTAATCCGGCATACAACCTACTTTGAAAAGTAACGAACCTAGCGCTTCCAGATATTGTGTGCCACGCTATGCTCGATGCGACTGGCGCTTAACGGACTGCTACAGTATAGCAAAAAGCGTACGCTGTAACAGTCTGGATGTCGGCAGCTAACAAATGGCATGACAAAATGTCTGCCGGCGTCAAAATCTCAAGCCTGCGCCATTTGCTGAACAGGACGGCTCAGGTATAATACAGGCGAACGCGCGCCGCGCCGTGCGTAAGGATTTTACCCGCTTTAACCCTTGTGTCTTACAGCAAGCGACTGACCTTTCTGGCCGGGTAGGACACCGTGATGATGCAATCCGGTGGGTACGCGCCCGCCGGGAACGAGCGCCGTTTGCAGCCTGCGCGCCGCCGCGCCGTTGACTTCGTGAGAGGAGTTTTCTCGATGGCGAAATCGCGCACCGAACTGATGGTGGACCGCCTTCGCGATCTTCAGGCGACGACGCCGGAAATTGAAGCCTCCGCGGTCGTGAGCGTTGACGGGTTGATCATGGCCTCGTCGCTGCCCGCTGGCGTTGAAGAAGATCGCGTTTCCGCCATGTCTGCCGCCATGCTGTCGCTGGGCGAGCGCATTGCCAATGAACTGGGGCGCGGCGTGCTGGATCAAGTTTACATTAAAGGCGATGACGGTTATGTCATCCTGATGTCGGTCGGAGAGGAAGCGGTGCTGACGACCCTGGTGCGCGAGGGCGCGAAGCTCGGCCTGATTTTCCTGGATATGCGCCGTACCGCCGACGATCTCGAAAAGCTCGTCTAGCGCAACGCAGCGCAAAATTCGTCCGTCCCGGACTCAAGTCTGATAGTATTGTGCATAGGCAGGGCAGGCCGCCGGGCCGGTATATAGCCCTGCCATATCCCGTTTGTTGGCCAGGCGAGATGAGCGTGTAGTATGACCAATCCAAAGTACATTTTCTGCACCGGAGGCGTGGTGAGTTCGGTCGGCAAGGGCGTGACTGCGGCGGCCATTGGGCGCATTCTCAAGGCGCGCGGCCTCAAGGTTGCGATCCAGAAACTCGACCCCTATCTGAATGTCGATCCGGGTACGATGAGCCCCTACCAGCACGGTGAGGTTTTCGTCACCGCGGACGGCGCGGAAACCGATCTCGACCTCGGCCATTATGAGCGGTTTATCGACGAAAATCTCGACCGTACCTGCAATGTGACCGCCGGGCAGGTTTACAGCCACGTCATCGACAAGGAACGGCGCGGCGATTATCTGGGTGGCACGATACAGGTCATTCCCCATATCACCAACGAAATCAAACGGCGTATTGGTCTGGTCGGCAAGGAGAGCAACGCCGATGTGGTGATCGTCGAAGTTGGCGGCACGGTCGGCGATATCGAGAGCCTGCCGTTTCTGGAGGCCATCCGGCAAATGCGGGCCGCGCTGGGGCGTAACGACGCTATCACGGTGCATGTCACTTTCCTGCCGCACATTGGCGCAACCGGCGAGTTAAAGACCAAACCGACGCAGCACAGCGTCGCCGAACTGCGGAGTATCGGTATTCAGCCGCAGGTCATCATCGCCCGAACCGATTATCCGGTCAGCAAGGAAGTCACCGACAAGATCGCGCTGTTCTGCGACGTCGATGAACAGGCCGTCATCGCGCTGGAAACGACGGATCTGTTATACGATGTGCCGCTGATGCTGGAAGACGCCGGACTGGGAGAATATCTGGTTCAGGTGCTGAAGCTCGATGCTGTGGCTCCCCAGCTTGACGACTGGCGGCAAATGGTGCGGCGGATGCGCGCTGCCAAGGAGGTCGTACGCATTGCCGTCGTCGGCAAGTACGTCGAACTGCACGACGCTTACATGAGCGTGAAAGAGGCGCTGTTTCACGCTGCCAGCGCCCGCGACCGCCGTCTGGAGATCGAATGGATTTATTCGGGCGACCTCGAAAAGGATCGTGGCTGGGATGTTCTGCGCACGGTTGATGGCATCGTCGTTCCGGGCGGGTTCGGCTATCGCGGCGTCGAGGGCAAGGTGCTGGCGGCGCGTTATGCCCGCGAGAATAACGTGCCTTATCTTGGCCTGTGTCTTGGCATGCAGGTCATGTGTATCGAATTTGCGCGCAACGTTCTCGGTCTGGAAGACGCCAATAGTTCGGAGTTTGATACCGCAGCCGAGCATCCGGTGATTGACCTGATGCACGAACAGCGCAGCGTTACGGAGTTGGGTGGAACGATGCGGCTCGGATTGTATCCGTGCCGCCTGCGCGAAGGCAGTGTCGCCGCGCGCGCCTACAACGGCATGGATGAAGTGCAGGAGCGCCATCGCCACCGCTTTGAGTTCAATAATGACTATCGCGCCGCGTTTGAGGCCGCGGGCATGGTTTTCAGCGGGTTAAGCCCGGATCACCTGCTGGTCGAAATTTCGGAAATTGCAGGGCATCCGTTCATGGTCGGCAGCCAGTTCCATCCCGAGTTTCAAAGCCGGCCCAATGCGCCGCATCCGTTGTTCACCGCGCTGATCGATGCGGCAAGCGAGTTTAACCGGACGAACGGCGCGCGCGCTGCGACCGGGGAAAGCGCTACGGGAACCGCCGAAGCAGAAAGCAACGCGTAACTGAGAAGGAACAGGACAATGTCCATCGAAAGCTATATCGAGGCAATGCCAAAGGCAGAGCTTCATGTTCATCTGGAGGGCGCTGTCAGCCCGGAAGAGCTGCTGCTGATCGCGGAACAGAATGAAGTCGCCGAGCAGATCAAACACTTCAATACCTGGGCGGCGCTGGTTCAGAAACCCGATTACGAGCGGCTGGATGATATCATCCGTGTGGCCTGTCAGTGGGTGCAGTTGCCTGAAGACCTGACGCGGATCGCCTATAACGTCGGCACGAACCTGTCGAAACAGAACGTTCGCTATGCCGAAGTCTCGGTCACACCGGCGCTGTATAGCGGGCTGTCACTGTCGCTGGAACAGTTCTTCGCGGCGCTGAACGATGGCCGCGAACGAGCCGAGCGGGCATGGGGCATTCGCATTGGCTGGGTGCTGACCTTGCCGCGCGACGAGCCGCGCCGTGGCGATGAATACGTGCGCTTTGCCACTTCTCCGGGCGGGCGCAGGGCCAATATCGTGGCGCTTGGGCTGGCGGGTACGGAAACCGCGCACCCGGTCGGGCAATTTGAGCGCACCTTCGTGACTGCCGAGAAAAAAGGGCTGCCGCGCGTTGTGCATGCCGGTGAGATACTTGGCGCGGAAGGCGTGCTGGCGGCGCTTCAAACGTTGTCTCCCAACCGCGTGGTCGATGGCTGGGGCATCAGCGAATCCAAAGAAGTGCGCGATTTGATGCACGAGAAGTCTGTCTCGCTTGATGTGTCGATGATCGCCGCGTTACGGCGGAACAGAATCGCCGACTATCAGGCGTATCCATTGCGCCAACTGTACGACGATGGTGTTGTCATCACATTGGGCGCGGATATGCCTGAGCTTTTCCAGACGACGCTCAACGAGCAGTACACAATCGTCGTGCGTGACCTCGGGTTCGATCTGGAGGAACTTGAGGAGATCGCGCTCAACGCGGTGCGCGTCAGCGCGTTGCCTGAAGATGAGCGCGAGACGTTGCTCGGCGAATTTCGCCAGACTTACGACGCTCTGCGCGCCGAACACATCGAGGCGCAGACCGAATAGACCTACGTCGCGTGGCGATAGCGCGCCCAGGACAGAAAAACGGGAATCAAAAAGCGCCGGCAAACTGCCGGCGCTTTTGTTATTCAGAGGATTAGACCTCGGTGAAGTCGCCTTCGACCACGTCATCGGGCTGTGCCTTGCCGTCGCCGGGCTGGCTGCTGCCACCACTCGCCGCGCTGGTGTCGGTCGCGTACATCTGCTGCGACAGCGCGTAGGTGGCGTTCTGCAGATTTTGAATTGCCGAGCGAATGGCGTTGATATCCTCGCCTTCCGCCGCGCGCTTCACGGCCTGAATCTGGCTCTCGATGGTCGCGCGGTCGTTGGCGGGAACTTTATCGCCCAGTTCGCGCAGGGCCTTTTCGGCCTGATAGACGAGGCTGTCGGCTTCGTTACGCGCCTGTGCGAGCTGGCGTCGTCGTTCGTCCTCGTTGCGGTGCTGTTCCGCCTCCTGGATCATGCGCTTCACTTCAGCCTCGGACAGATTCGTCGACGCAGTGACGGTGATCTTCTGCGCCTTGCCGGTCGCCTTGTCGGTCGCTGTCACGTTCAGGATACCGTTTGCGTCGATGTCGAACTTGACTTCGATCTGCGGCACGCCGCGCGGCGCGGGCGCGATCCCCTCAAGGCGGAAGTGACCCAGCGTCATGTTGTCCGCGGCCATCGGGCGTTCGCCCTGCAGGACGTGAATGTCCACAGCCGTCTGGTTATCTTCGGCAGTCGAGAAAATCTCGCTCTTCGTCACCGGGATGGTGGTGTTACGCTCGATGAGCTTCGTCATCACGCCACCCAGGGTTTCGACGCCCAGGCTTAGCGGCGTCACGTCGAGCAACAGCACGTCCTTGACGTCGCCTGCGAGTACACCAGCCTGAATGGCCGCGCCAATCGCCACGACTTCGTCGGGGTTCACGCTCTTGTTCGGCGTCTTGCCCAGCATCTCCTGGATCAGATCCTGAACCATCGGCATACGGGTGGAACCGCCGACCAGCACAACTTCGTCGATCTGCGTATGCTCAAGCCCGGCGTCGGCAAGCGCCTGCTTCACCGGACCGCGCAGCCGTTCCATCAGATGACGGCTCAACTGCTCGAACTTCGCGCGGCTGAGCGACGTGACCAGATGCTTCGGGCCGGTCGCGTCAGCCGTGATGAACGGCAGATTGATGTCCGTCTGCACCGTGTTCGACAGCTCGATCTTGGCCTTTTCAGCTGCTTCCTTCAGACGCTGGAGCGCCTGCCGGTCGTTGCGCAGGTCAATGCCCTGATCCCGCTTGAATTCTTCGGCCAGCCAGTCGACGATCACCTGATCCCAGTCATCGCCGCCGAGATGCGTGTCGCCGCTCGTGGCCTTCACTTCGACCACGCCGTCGCCGACTTCAAGGATGGACACGTCGAAAGTGCCGCCACCCAGGTCGAAGACCAGAATGGTTTCGTTGCCTTTTTTGTCCAGACCATAGGCCAGCGACGCAGCGGTCGGCTCGTTGATGATCCGCAGCACTTCAAGCCCGGCGATCCGACCGGCATCCTTGGTGGCCTGGCGCTGGCTGTCGTTGAAGTAGGCCGGAACGGTGATGACAGCCTGAGTGACCGGTTCGCCCAGATACGCTTCAGCAGCGTTCTTGAGCTTCGTCAGGATCATCGCGCTGATTTCCTGAGGCGTATATGTTCTGCCGTTGACCGGAATCTTCACGCGAACGTCATTGACAGGGCCGGCTTCAACAGCGTAGGGCAGGTTCTTGGCTTCGGCGGCAACTTCATTGAAGTTCTTGCCCATAAAGCGCTTGATCGAGAAAACGGTGTTTTCCGGATTAATTACCGCCTGGCGCTTGGCCGCCTGACCCACCAGCCGCTCGCCGTTTTTGGTAAAAGCGACGACCGACGGTGTCGTGCGGCTGCCTTCTTCATTGGTTATGACCACCGGATCGCCGCCTTCGAGGACAGCCACAACCGAGTTGGTTGTACCGAGGTCGATGCCAACGATTTTCGCCATCTTTAACCTCGCTTACACTCACATTCCAAGTATTACTCTTGAAGTTTAGACATAGCATCTCAGATGCATGTAGGAGTAATATATGAGGCTTGTAAGATTTAGAGGGACGAAGACGCATGAATCGGCGATCCATGCGTCCTTATGCTGGCTGAACTCGGTTATTCCGCTTCTTGCTGGCGGCGAAAGTCGACGAAACGATAGCCGACGCCGCGCTCTGTGAGGATGTATTTCGGGTTCGACGGGTCTTCTTCGATTTTTTCACGCAGATAATTGACATACAGCCGGACGTAATGCGCTTCGTCCCGGTATTCGTAGCCCCAGACCTTGGCCAATAACTGATCGTGAGGCACCGTCCAGCCGGCGTTTTCGATCAAATGATAGAGCAGGCGGTATTCCGTCGGGCGCAGCTTGATGCGCTTGCCGTTGACGATGACCTCGCGCTGATTGAAGTCCACACTTAGCCGGTCATCGATCTTCAGTATCGCCGTATCGGGCGAAGTCGCGGGCATTTCCGCGCGTCTCAATACCGCTTTAATACGACTGGACAGTTCGCGCGGGCCAAACGGCTTGGTGATATAGTCGTCCGCGCCGAGTTCCAGCCCATAGACCTTGTCGTTTTCCTCACCTTTCGCCGTCAGCATAATGACGGGCACGGATGAGAATTCACGCAGCATCCGTAACGTTTCAAACCCGTCGAGGTCGGGCATCATCACGTCGAGCAGAACCAGATCGGGCAGCTTGGTGCGGATCATCTCCAGCGCTTCGAGACCGCTGTGCGCCTCGAGGACCTGATACCCTTCAAGATCGAGGTTCATGCGGATGAAACCGATCATTCTCGGCTCGTCGTCGACGACGAGAATGCGTTTTCGCGCGCGCGGGGCTGTACTGGGTAATTTGCTCGTCATGGCTCGTCTTTGGCGATTATTCGTTGCGGAAGGGCAGCGGGAACGCCGTCTCTTCTTCGCTGCTCGGCAGCACTTCGAGATAGACCACCCGCCACATCGGAATGATAACGGTCGTCACACCGTCTTCGATCCAGTTGACCTCACGATCGGCGCGGTCGCGAGGATTTTTACCGATAATCATCTGGTCACCCGGCTTGGGCATTTCATCGAGATCGAGTTTAAACGGTTCGGCGTTATTCAGATGTACGAATAGGGTCACCATAATGGCTTCGCCTTTGTGAGACATGATGAAGCGCCACCGCACAATTTCGTTAGGTGAAACTTCATCTCCAGTACTATAGCGCGAGCGCAAAGAGAAGTAAACACGGCGGCCGGCCTCAGAATTCCGAGCGGCCTCGAAAGTAAATATGTAACACCAGCTTGCCGAGGCGAATTTCGTCGCCATCGCGCAGAACCCGCGGCTGTTCGGGGATTAGCCGCTGCCCGTTGAGGAGCGTGCCGTTAGCGCTTCTCAGATCGGTCAACACCAGCGTGTCATCGTTGCGCGTGATCGACGCGTGAATGCGCGAGACGCCCTTGTCCAGCGCGCCAAATGCTTCAAGGTCAACATCCGGATGGATGGCATTGTTCGCGTCGTATCGCCCCAGAATGATCTGGCGGTCGGGCCGGACAACGATCGGCTGTGGCGCGTCGCGTACATGCAGCACGATCCACGAATTTTCGTCGAAACGGGCGGTTCCCCATGTTGCGTGCCCATAGGGCGGGGGTGTCTCACCGATCTTGCGGGTAGGCAGGGTGACGGTAGCTGCGCCCTGAAGGCTCTGTCCGCATTCCTCGCAGAAAAGCATGCCTTCGCGATTGTGGTGTTGGCAAGCCGGACAGACTCTCATGGGATTTCGTCCTCAGTACTGGCGCTCAGAATGAGAGAGCGCGTCTGGTATTTGAGTGTCTTCCGTCCCATTTCAGAAAGCTGGTGCGTGCGCACCACGCGCTCTGCTTCTACACGTGCCTGTTCGGCCAGTTGAGGCTCGCCCATTTCCAGCAGCCGAGTCGCCAGCCTTTCCAACCGGCGGGTTGCCTCGACGACGTCACCCCGTTCAAGCGCTTCATTGGCGCGTTCCTGCATTCGATACAGCGTCAGTCGGGCCAGCGCGTCGATGATCGGCAGCGGCGGGTCTTCTGGCTCCGGGTTGGATGTCACGTTAATGGAGACGTCGGCGACAAGCTGTTGTTTCGTGATGCGTTGATCGAGGATGTCTCCGCTGACCGCCACTCGCGCCAGCGTGCGAAAACCTTCGGCCAGCCCTGGCGGTATCTCAAGCTGTACCAGTACGGAGATCAGCCGGTTGTACTGCAAGCTCCCGACCGGCATGAATCCCTGCGTGCTATCCAGCGGCTGCGGGCTGGGCGCGAGCTTGAACGGCGCTTCCAGATAGATATCGGGGTCGGGCGCGACCGACACTTGAACACGCTCGGCGAAGACATTGGCCAGGCTGCGAACGTGGTCGTTAAGAAAACGCGCGACGACGCTGGACGACGCGACGAATTTCGAAGCGCCGCCGGTCCGGGACGCCAGTTCATCCAGAAACCGGTCATTCCAGTCCTTACCCAGGCCCATGGCGCTGATCGAAATGCCTTTATCGGCAGCCTGTTGCGCCAATTCCAGGCATTTCTCCTCATCGCCGAATGTATTGCCGTCGGTCAGCAGCAGCATGTGGTTCACCAGCCGTGGGCCGAGATAGCGCAGGTTCTGTTCCAGCGCCGCTTCCAGCCCGCGAAAAATCTCCGTGCCGCCTCGTGCCGCCATCAGGCTGACCCGTGCCTTCAGGGCAGCTTTATCGGTCACTGTAGTCGCCGGGATGATCACGTGGCTGCGGTCGTTGAAGCCGACGACCGAAAGGACATCGTTTTCGTCAAGCTGGTCGATAATCTGCTGCGCCGCTGCCTTAACGCGGTCGAGGCGCACGCCGTTCATTGAGTTGCTGTGGTCCAGCACCAGAGTCAGGTTCAGGCGCGAGTCGCGTCGTTCGGGCTGTTTTTCGGCGTGCTTGCCCGGCGCAATCTCGATCAGCAGGTAGACGACCTGCGGCTCATCGAGTGGCATAATGGCGCGCTTGCTCAGCGTGACCGTCATCGTCATCGACGGGCCGTCGGGCGTGCTTGCGCTTTCACGGTCGTAATTGCGCCTGCTCCGGGGATCGAGCAGGAGTTCGTAGGCGGCGGTGATGTCCTGAAACTGGGCTGCCGCGCCCGGACTGAGCGGATTGGCGTCCGGGTGCAGCCGTCTGGCGAGACGCCGGTAGGCCGTCTTGATGTCTTCGACGCTGGCGGTCCGGTCGACACCGAGCAGCAGGTAAGGATCAAAACTCAACATTGACCGCGAACAATTCTGATTAGCCCGGCATTTGTAGAAGTATCGCCGTGATGTTGTCCGAGCCACCGCGCGCGTTAGCCAGTCCGACCAGTTGTTCGCAGGCTTCCTGCGGATTGCTCGCCTTCATCACAATCTCGTGAAGTTCTTTATTCAGAATAACATTCCATAGCCCGTCGCTGCATATAAGGATTCGCGAACCGGGTTGAAGTCGCCGCGTGATCGTATCGACTTCAAGATTCTCCGTCTGGCCGAGCGCGCGGTAGAGTACGTTTTTCTGTGGATGGTCCGCGGCTTCGTCCGCCGTGATCTGGTCGAGTTCGATTAGGCGCTGAACCAGCGAGTGATCTCGTGTGACCTGAACGATGGAATCGCGTGTGAGCATGTACACGCGGCTATCGCCGACATGAACGATGTGCGCCAAATCGCCAATAACAACCGCTGCGGTCAGCGTCGTGCCGCCGTCGGGAACCTGCGACAACACCAGACTATTGGCATGTAACACGCTTTCGACCAGCACTTCGGCAACCGGGTTCTGGTTCAGAAAGCCCTCATCGAGCAGCATGGGCAGGTAGAGTTTGTTGAGGATTTCACGCGTAAAGGTTCGCGCGGCCAGCGCGGACGCCTTTTCGCCGTCATGGTGCCCGCCCATGCCGTCGGCTACGGCGAACACGCCAAAATCCGGGCGCGCTTCCGAGCTGCGGGACGTGGTAAAAAACGAAATTGCGGCGTCCTGATTGTTCGTCCGCACCATGCCGACATCGGTCATCTGGCCGAACATGATGTGCTGGCGGTTGGACGGCGGCGGCAGCACCGGCTCCTGAGGCAGCGGGCGAGTAACGTTGTCAACGGGTTGCGGCGGCGCTTCAGGTAGCGCGGGTTCTTCGGGTGCTGGCGGTTCGCTTTCTGCTCCAGCATCCGGTGGATCGGCCATGAGCGTGACGGCCGGCTGTGTGTTCGACCTCGCTGCGTCAGATTGCTGGCCTAAAAGACGGCGAATCCAGTTCATTCGATCTGCTCCCGGTGAGGTAAACAGCCCCGGCGGCGCATTAGCCGACGAGCGGAATAGCGTAAAGCGTATGGTCCATCGAGCCGATCAGGATCAGATCCTGGCTAATGCAGGGCATGGACGTAATCGGGCCGTTGGTGGCGAACTTCCAGATCTCGCGTCCGCTATCGGCATTGACGGCGTACAGGAAGTTATCCGTGCCACCGAAATACAGCACACCGCGATGCAGGATCGGTGAACCGACTACGGGTTTTTCCGTATGGAATTTCCAGCGTTCGCGCCCCGACTGGGTGCTGACGCAGTACACATACCCGTCCGCCGAGCCGAAATAGACGTGACCATTGCCAACTACAGGAGACGAGATGATCGGCCCGTTGGTGCGAAAGCGCCAAGAACTGTAACCGCTGCTGGCGTCCAGCGCGTAGAGAAACATATCCGATGAGCCGACATAACAGATATTTTCCGCGTCGACTACCGGTGAGGACATCACTGCGCGTTTGGTGCGGTAGCTCCACTTGCGACCGCCGGAGAGCTCCAGCGCGATAATCTCGCCCGAGTCCGAACCGAAGATGATCAGGTCATTGGTGACGAACGGGCGACTGCGGACGGGCGCGGCGGTGTCATAGGCCCAGAGGAAACGGCCATTGGAGGCGTTCAGACAGTAGAGCTTGCCGTCGTCGCTGCCGAAGAAAACATGTCCATGAGCCAGGCGCGAACCGCTGCGGATGCGCCCGCCGGTCTGATAAGACCAGCTAATACGCCCGGTGCGTGCGTCGACCGAGTAGAAGCTGAAGTCTTCGGAGCCGAACAAAACCGTTCGGTCGGTCTCATCGATGATGGGTGAAGAGGCGATGCCGCCTTCTGTTGCATGTTTCCAGAGCAGCTCACCGCTTTCCAGACTCAGCGCCCACAGGTTGGTGTCATACGAGCCGACGTAGACCGTCGCGCCTGAAACCACCGGGTTGCAGCGAATTTCATCTTCTGTTTTGAAGGTCCAGCGCGGCTGAATTGTGCCGCCGGTGAAATGGCTGCTGATGTAGCCGGTTGTCGCGGGGATATCCTCAAGCGTCATGCCGGAAGCGGTGGCCTGCGGGCGCAACAGCGCCGCTTCCAGCGCCTCTTTCATTTCGGCGCAACTCTGGAAGCGGTCGCGCCAGTTGAAGGCCAACGCGCGTTCGATAATTTCAACCAGCGCGGGAGGCGCTTTGGGATTAAACTGGCGAATGGGCCGGTCCTGAAAGCTGAAGGGCGGTTCGAGCCGGGGGTCCTTGCGCGTCAGCACGTGATGCAGGGTCGCGCCCAGACTATAGATGTCGCTTTGGGGCGTCACGTCGCCTTTGTACTGTTCCGGCGCGGAATAGCCTTCCGTGCCGATCATCGTGTGTTTTACGCCGCTGACGAATGTCTTGGCGATGCCGAAGTCGATCAGCCGCACTTTGCCCCGGCTGTCGATCATGACATTCGATGGCTTCATGTCCCGAAAGACAATCGGCTCGGGTTCGTGGCTGTGCAGGTAATGCAGGACATCGCACAGGTCAATCGCCCATTCGATGATCTTGTCGATCGGCAGTTCCTTCGTTTTCTGCAACAACAGTTCCAGGTCACTGCCGTTGATGTACTCCATGATGAGATAAGCGCGCTCGCCATCGTCGAAGAAGTCATAAATTTTGGGAATGGCCGGATGGCTGAGCGTCGCAAGGATGGTGGCTTCGCGCTCAAAGGTTTTCAGCGTTGAGCTTCGCAGGGCGGGGTCACTGGACAGCGTCTGCATTTCCTTGATGGCAACCAGCCGGTTGGCGTTTGGAAAATGCAAGTCGCGCGCCTGGTAGACCGTACCCATGCCTCCACCGCCAAGCACGCCCGTGACTTTGTAGCGTGAGAGGAGGACGGCGTTACCTTTCAGCGACTGATCACTCCGGCTGTCACCTTCCATGCCGGCAAACTGCGTTGTTTCAGACATGTCTATGCCCTGGAAGCGAATCGTGAGAGACGAAGGGATAGATTAAGGAAAATGACTTGAATTATTATATTCGGGCTGGAACAATACCGCAATCGACCCCACAGTGGCGCGCTACCCATGTCTGCCTGCGAAGCAATCTCGATCTACATCCATATACCCTTTTGTACCACCAAGTGTACGTATTGTGCCTTTAATACGTATACCAACCAGGAGTCCCTCATCCAGCCGTTTACCGAAGCGGTTGCGCGCGAATTACGCATCGTAGGCAGCAGCGCGCCGGGAACGCCGGCGCACACCGTCTTTTTCGGCGGCGGCACGCCCAGCCTGCTGACACCACGCCAGCTCGACGCCATCCTTCAGGCCGTGACCGACTCGTTCGTGCTGGCAGCCGGCGCGGAAATCTCGCTGGAGGCCAATCCCAATGACCTCGACCGCGACTATCTGGCGGCTTTGCGGTCGCTTGGCATCAACCGGCTGAGCATCGGCATGCAGTCGGCAGTGCCTTCGGAACTGGCGCTTTTCGCCCGCCGGCACGATAACGACGCCGTCGTGCGTGCGGTGTCCGCCGCGCGCGCTGCCGGCTTCGATAATATCAACCTCGACCTGATCTATGGTGTGCCGCATCAGACGCTGGACAACTGGGCGACAAGCCTCAACCAGATGCTGGCCCTGCAGCCGGAGCATGTTTCGCTGTACGCGCTGGGGCTGGAAGATGGCACGCCGATGAAGCGGTGGGTTGAACGCGGACAATTGCCCGCGCCGGACGACGATCTGAGCGCCGATATGTACGAACTGGCGACGGAGCGCCTAACCGCTGCCGGTTATGAGCAATATGAAATCAGCAACTGGTCAAAACCAGGCCGCGCCTGCCGCCACAATCTACAGTACTGGTATAACCTGCCGTACATCGGCGTGGGGCCGGGCGCACATGGGTTCGCGGGCGGCATTCGCTACAGCACCATCCTCAATCCGCAACGCTATATTCGGGCGCTCCAGAACGACGCGGCTGACTGCCCGTTTCCGCTAACGCCCGCCGTCGCGGAATGGACCGCGCTGGACCAGCGTGGTGAAATTGCCGAAACGCTCATCATGTCCCTGCGGTTGACGCGGCAGGGCGTCGAACGGGCGGCGTTCGCGCGCCGGTTTGGCGTCGATTTGCTCGACGTTCACGGCGAGACGATTGAACGCTTTGCGCGCTTCGGGCTGCTATCGGTTGATGACGAGCGTGTTCGCCTGACGGAACGCGGCCGCCTGCTAAGCAATGTCATCTTCCGGGAACTGGTGTAACTTCGCCTGTCATGCTTCGCGGATGAGCGGTGTTTTCTGCAGCGCCTCGATGGTCGGCGCGCCGCTGCACAGCATGGCGATACGGAACTGAGCGGTCAGCTCGCGGATCAACTGCTCGACCGCTTCCGTTGACTCATCTGCCGCCTTCAGGAATGGCCCGGCGATGCCTCCTGCGATTGCGCCGAGGGCGATACACTTGGCGATGTCGATGCCGTCGCGTAGGCCGCCGCTGGCGATCACCGGCAGGCCGGGCGCGGCAGCCACCGCGTACTGAATAGCGTCGGCGGTGGGAATGCCCCAGTCGGCAAAGGCGGCAGCGACGCGCGCGTGGAAGGCCGTTGGCGCACGATGGTATTCGACCTCGCTCCATGAAGTGCCGCCGGAACCGGCAACGTCAATCGCCGCAATGCCGCAGTCGACCAGATGGCGCACATCCTGTTCGGAAAAGCCCCAGCCAACCTCTTTCGCGATCACCGGTACATTGACCGCCTTGCAGACGGCCTCAACTTTCTTGAGCAATCCGCGAAAGTTGGTGTCGCCTTCCGGTTGTACTGCCTCCTGAAGCACGTTGAAATGCAGGATCAGCGCATCGGCCTCGATCATGTCGATGGCGCGCTGGCACTGCTCAGGGCCGTAACCGTAGTTGAATTGCACCGCGCCGATGTTGGCGAACAGGAGAATGTCGGGGGCGACGTTGCGAACCTGATAGGTGTAGGCAAGTTCGGGATGTTCCACGCCCGCCCGCTGGGAACCCAGTCCCATAGCCACGCCGGTCGCCTGTGCCGCTTCGGCCAGCCGCTGGTTGATCTGGTGTGCCAGCTCCGTGCCGCCGGTCATGGATGAAATGACGATCGGCGCGCTCAGGGTCTTGCCGAACAACGTCACCCGGCTGTCGATCTCGCTGAGGTTCAGTTCGGGCAGCGCCCGGTGCATGAAACGGTATTTTTCGAGGCCGGTAGTCAGCCGGGGAAACTGCACATTGCGCTCCAGATTGATGCGAATGTGCTCGGTCTTGCGACTTTCGATAGAAGGCGAATTTGTATTCGTGACTTCGGGCATGGAGTGGTGTTCCTTATATAGGCGGCGCTATCCTACCTGAAGCAGGAGCCACGTGTCAAACGCGCCTTGTCGAGGCAACACTGGCAGGGCGTATCTTTATCAGTATAATCTGTCACCTGACGACAATACTGTCCCACAGGAATGGGAGGCACAACAGATGGCATCGACCGAAGAACGCGTGAAAAATATCGTTGTTGATTTGCTGGGTGTGGACGCTGATCGCGTGGTACCGACCGCGCGTTTTCGTGAAGACCTTGAGGCCGATTCGCTCGACCTGGTTGAGCTAATTATGGCGTTCGAGGAAGAATTCGGCGGTGAAATCACCGACGAGGACGCCCAGAAGATCACTACGGTTGGTGAGGCGATTGAGTACATCAACACGCACATGAACGCAAGTTGACACTCGTCCTGACTTGCGGGCAACCTGCCACCGACAGAAGGAGTAGCCGTTCACAAGACGCTACTCTTTTTGTTGTCCCGCCGTGTTCGGAGCAGACTCAGCAGGGCGGCGATGGCGAACAGCGCGACGCTGAGCCAGACGCCGCCTCCCATATTAGCTTCGATTCGGTAACCGCGCATGAGTTCCAGCCCGTGCATCGCGCCGGTATAGCCGGCCAGCGCGCCAACCAGCGCCACTACGGCGGCGACGTAATTGCGCCAGCTTCCCTGCGGCGACAACAATATCACAAGGCCGAGCGCGAGCGAAAACACCGCCAGCGCGAACTGCTGGCCATAGTTGCTGTCGTTGCGGGCGATGCTGAAATATTCCAGTGGCGGCAACTGCGCGACGGACAGCAGCCCGACGGCCATCAGGCTGACCCACCAGCCGGCTTGGCCGCGCCGGTAGCTTGTCGCCAGCGCGAAATACAGCGTAATGCAGGTCAGCACCAGCCGTAGCAACAGCGCCGCCAGCAGGGCGGGTTCGGTCGTCCGCGCGGCGGGCGGCAGGCTTGACCACTCGGCCAGATCGTAGCCGCCGAACGTCAGCGCGGCGCTGTTCGTGACCAGCCACGGCAGCGCGTATGCAATCAGCAGCCCGGCGGCCAGCAGCCACGGGCCAGCGTTTGCTGACGTGCGTATCTTTGGCGCGGACTGGTCAGCCGGTTTTGCCTGCCAGCCGGTCGATGTAAGCGCGGATTTGTGCATCTTCGCTGTCCTGAGCCTGGAAGAACCGCGTCATGAATTCGCTTCGCCGCTGGCGCAGAGCCATCGGCGCGACGGCGCGAATGTCGGCAACGGTGGCGACGTCACGACCGTCGGACGCGGCGTAGGCGCGCGCCGCTTCGAACATGGTGTATTCGGCGCGATGCGAATCGATCTCCAGCGCTTGCACCAGCTCCAGCCCAACCCGGACCGCTTCGTCATCGAGCGTGGTTTCCTTGAGCAGTTCGCGGGCCGCCATGATGTCTTCGCGGGTTTCCGCCGTCCAGCGTTCCCACTGGCGAATGAAGGCGACGCTGTTTTGACGGTACTGGCGCACGCGCTCGTAGACCAGACGGCGTTCTTCGAGAGACATCAGCCCGCGAACGTTGACGCGCAGACCGAGCCGGTCGAGGATCTGCGGGCGCAGGCGACCCTCCTCCGGGTTCATCGAGCCGATGAGCACAAACCGCGAACGGTATGTGCCGGACATTGCGCCGCGGCGCACGGTGTAACTCCCCTGAGCGGCGGCGTCGAGGATGGCGTCGACGATGGTGTCGTCGAGCAGGTTGATTTCGTCGATATAGAGCAGGTTCTTGTCGGCGCGGGCCAGAATGCCGCGTTCCAAACGAACCCGGTTTTGTTGTACGGCGATGCGCTCGTTGATGCCGCCAACGACATCTTCAAGCCGGGCGTTCAGCGGCAATTCAATCAGCTTGACCGGTTCGTAGTGAGAAATGGCCTCGCCGCGCTGGTAGCGCTCGTAACAGTCGGGGTAGAGGTAGGCGGCGTCCGGTGATTGCAGATCTTCAGGCAGCACGCCTTCCTCGCAATCGCTCACTTCTTCATCCGGCAACAGATCGACCAGACTGCGGACCGCCGTTGTCTTGGCGGTGCCGCGCGGGCCGATGAGCAGCACACCGCCGATTGCCGGATTAATGACCGCCAACAGCAGCGCGATACGCATTTCAAGCTGGCCGACAATGGCGAGGAAGGGAAAAGGCCGTCGTTCGGCCAGACCGAGGTCAGGCGGCGGAGCCGACAGAATGCGCTGCGCCCCTGCTGCCTGAAGCAGGCGCACCAACGCCGAGGGTTCCGCCGGCATATCTGACAACGTGTCGCTCATACCTTAACGCAACTCGCCGGCGCGATGCTGCTTGCGATAGGCCTGGCGCGCCTGCGCCTGCTGCGCGCGCTGCCGTTCCTCAACCGTTTCGTAGTCCAGCGGAGGAACAGGTGTTGGCTTACCGGAGTCGTCCAGCGCGACATAGACCACGTAGGCGTTGTTCACGACTCTGGATGTGCCGCGAATCGGATCTTCGGCCACGACTTCGACGCGGACTTCCATCGATGTGCGTCCCACATACGTCAGTTCCGCTTTGCACACCACCAGATTGCTGACGTAGACCGGCTCCATGAATGTCATCGAGTCGATGGCAACGGTGACAACCGGGCGGTTGGCATGTCGCATGGCGGCGATCGCACCTGCTTCATCGACCAGTTTCATAATGACGCCGCCATGTACGTTGCCGTGCGAATTCGTGTCCTGCGGCCCCATCAGGGCGCTCAGGGTTGAACGGGATTCTGCGATGCGTTTGGGCCGAAGCGATTCGGGCATAGGTCAATCAAGGTCGGGCGTCAGGTCTGAGATGCGCTGGAAGATTTCGTCATCCCATTCTAACACGTCCACCTTGTCAAAACCCAGGTCTGCGGCCATCGGCGGCAGGGGCACACGCGCGGTGATGCGAATGCGCGGCTGTGGGGCGGGGCGGTTCACATCGAGCGGACGCCGCTGATAGTTGCGCTTGCGGACAATCCGGCCATCGGGATAGAGATTACCGATCCACTCTCCGCTGGCCGTATAAACGTCGTATTCTTCACCGCGAACGTAGCCGATGTATTCGCCGCGCATATCGTAGAGATAGGGGCCGAGCTTGACGCCATGGGCGTCGCCGCGAGTGTCGAAGATAAAGAATGGTTTTTCCGGGTCGATCACGAACTTACGCATCGTCACATGCCCTGTGGGTAACAGAATTGAAAGGTAGCCTGTACCCCAGTATACCGTTCAGGTCGCCCCGAATGTCGTGGAAAACTTAAGAAGGCGGTGTGAAAAGTTGAGAATATATATTCTTCAACTCGCGCGCGGCTCGCGTCCAGCTAAACCGTGCTGCCTGTTCGTAACCACGGGCGATCAGCGTTTGCCGGAGCGTTTCGTCGCCAATCAGCCGCCGTAGCGCGCCGGTGATCGCTTCTTGGTCGGTTGGATCGACGAGAAGCGCTGCGTCTCCGGCGACTTCCGGCAGCGACGAGACATTCGACGTCATGACCGGCGTTCCACAGGCCATCGCTTCCAAGACGGGCAGGCCAAAACCTTCATAGAGCGAAGGAAAGGCGAAACAGAGCGCCCCGCTGTAGAGCGCGGGCAGATCGGCGTCATCGGCAAACCCGATCAGGCGGACGTAGGGCTCCATTGCCATGACGCGCATCGCTTCGTAGATCGGGTCGTCAAGCCAGCCCTTGCCGCCGGCGATCACAAGCTGGATGTCATGCCCTTCCCCGCGCAGCGCCGCCAGAGCGACGATCAGACGCTGGTAGTTTTTGCGTGGCTGCACCGTGCCGATAGAAAACAGGTAGGGCGTCTGGCCGAGGTCATACTTGGCGCGCACGGCCTCGATGCGTTTTGGCGATTCTTCGCGCCGGAAGCGCGCATCGACACCGCTTAACAGCACGGTGATTTTGCCCGGCGGCGTGTTGTAAAGCGCGACCAGATCATCCTTTGTCGCTTGCGAGTCTGCGAGAATGTGATCCGCGCGGTGAACCGAACGCGGCACGACGACGTCGAGGTAGGCTTTCAGTCGCGGGCTGGCCGTTTCCGGCACGCGCACGAATGACAGGTCGTGGACGGTGAGCAGCGTTCTGGTTCCCGGCAGGGTCGGCGGCAAGACGAAATCGGTCGCGTGATACAGGGCAACGCGGCCCGTGAACACCTCGACCGGCAGGGGCAGGCGGGCACGATGCCACAACCGGGCAAACCAGGTTGTCGAAATGGGGGTTGGACGCCAGATGAAGTTTGGCCCCGGCGTTTGCGGGAGGCGGGCGCGGCGCGCGCCGGCGACGAACAGCCGGTACTCGGTCGCGCGGTCCTCTCGCGCCAGCGCCGCAACCAGCTCGCGCACGTAGCGCCCAATGCCGCCGCCCTGCTCGTAGGCAGGTGTGTAGTCAATGGCGACTGCGGCGGAGAGCGGCTGATCAGGCATGGCGCGACCGGAAGCGGCGGCGGGCCGCTCAGTCGACGTCGTTATACGTCCAGTAGCGGTTGGCCAGGAAATTCCACACCATGACGACGGCGACGCCGACAACCCAGGCGATCATAGTGCCGAGCTTGGCCGCCCCGACGTCCGTCGGCATATAGCCGGGCCGCACCAGTTGAATGTAGGGCAGCAGCAGCGGCATGAGGATATTGCCGAGCGGCTGGTGCGCGAAAGTGATCCAGAGCGTCCGGCCTACCCAGCCGACCAAACTGATGAGTGCGAACTGGCCCATCTGCCGCCGGACGGAGCGCGAGCGTGAATCGGGATACGTCCACAGCCGGTTCCACGTGAAATTACTGAGAATGGCGGCGACGAACGCAATTGTCTGGGCGAGCGCGACGTTGATGTCGATCGGTTCCTGCAGGGTTGGCGGCAGGATGGTGGCCTGCAGGACAAAGAGCGTGCCAGAGTCGATCACCGCCCCAATAGCGCCGACGACAGCGAACTTCAGGAAACGTTCGACCTCTTTCGACCGACTGCCAAAGCGGGATGACAGAGCCAAAATCGGGCCATCGAGTGGGTTGCGGAACTGACGGCGTGACTCGTTCAATGCTTCTATCTGACCCATGACATCCTCAGGCGCAAACCTTTTCGCTGGCTCACAATGATCGCGAGGATGCCAAGCATCACGCCAATGTGAAGGAAAAGGTTGTTGACATACAAATTATCTGTCAGGCTGTGTACCAGAAGGTAGATCCATGTGCCGAGCAGCCCGATGCTGGTAAAACGCGCGCCATCATCTGGATGCCGGCGTGCGTGCCAAGTTAAGAATACGACAACTGCCCAGTAAAAAACATAAGCAATGAGGCCAATCATGCCAGCCTCCGCCAAAACATTCAAGTAGTAATTGTGCGCGTGGCCGAGTGGAAATTTCCAGTTCATCAGGCGGAAATCGGCATAAGCGATTTCGTAGTTGCCAAAACCCACGCCAAGCCAGGGATGCGCGCGCGCCATATTCAGCGCGGCCTGCCAGTGCGCCAGCCGTTCGACGACAGCGTAATTCTCCGGCGTGATGTCGACGCCGCGCACGTCGTCAAAGGCGAACAACTCCTGTGTTGCGCTGCTCACACGGGCCACGACCGAAGCGGGCAGGCGACCGGCAAGCCACAGGCCGCCCACAAGCGCCGCCAGTGTCGCCACCAGCGCGATGCTTTGCCACAATCGACGCGGAAGCGCGAAAACGACGGCAGCCATCGCTGCGGCGAAACCCAGCCATGCGCCCCTGCTCCATGAGATAAAGACGCCAACGACGATCAGACCGCTTGCGCCGGCATAGAACAGCGTCCACAGCACCCCGGGCAGCCGGAGTCGCTGCATCCGCCAGTCGCGCCACAGGGCAAGGGCATGGCTGAGCGTCGTGCAGAGAACCAGCGGCGCGAGCAGGCCCATGAACCCGCCAAACGGATTGGGCTGGCCGAAGGTCCCAAAGGCGCGGAAGAAGCGGTCGTTGATGAGCAGGTGCAGCGCGCCGCTGCCGCCGAAGAACTCATACAGGCCGATCAGGGCGTTGGCTGCGCCCGCCAGCGCCAGCCCGAACACCAGCCAGCGCCAGCGCTCGCCCTGGCCGGCGTGGAGGACGACGACGATCAGCAGTAGCACCTGAACCCATTTGAGCCATTCGTTCAACCACGCGCCGAGCGAGTAAGCGCTGAACGCCGTCAGCCCTGTGGCCAGTACGAATACGACGACCGGCAGCAGCACAGGCGACCAGGCGACGGCAAGCAGGCGCTCTCGCCGGGCGAGGCGGTGGGCCAGCCATATGCCGAGGGCGGCGATGAGCGCAAGCTGGCCTATGTCGAGGGGCAGGGCGATGGGCGCTTCGGTTGCGATCAGCGTTCGCAGCGGCGCGAGGATGAGCAGCGCCACCAGCGGAACAATCGGCGTGAGCAATGCCAGCCACGCGCCCAGCGCGGTGGCAAGCAGGGCCCCGGCCATGCCCACGGGCTGCAATGCCAGCGCCAGACCAATCGCAACCGCCAGCGGCGCGAGCAGCGCCGCCTGAAAAGATACAGGGCGATTCAGTCTGGCGCTGCCCATAGGCCGTGCTAGACCACCTCTTTGAAATAGGCAATCGTCTCTTTCAGGCCGTCGAGGATGGGGACAGTCGGCTCCCAGTTGAGAACCGTCCGCGCGCGGGTGATGTCCGGGCGGCGCGTTTGCGGGTCGCCTTTGATCCGCATGTCCTCCAGAAAGACGACGCCTGCGGGATTGCCGGTCAGTTCGTTGATCATCTCCGCGAATTCGCGGATGCTGTACTCGTAAGTCGTGCCGATATTCACCGGCTCGTGATAGTCAGACATCAACAGCCGGTACGCGCCTTCGACCAGATCGCTGACATACTGGAAGCTGCGCGTCTGCAGCCCATCGCCATAGATGGTGAGCGGTTCGCGGCGCAATGCCTGGCCGATGAAATTGGGCACAACGCGACCGTCATCCAGACGCATACGCGGGCCATAGGTGTTGAAAATACGCATGATGCGCGTGTCCAGCCCGTGATAGCGATGGTAGGCCATCGTGATGGCCTCGGCAAAGCGCTTCGCTTCATCGTAGACTCCGCGCGGGCCGATGGCGTCGACATTGCCGACATACGTCTCGCGCTGCGGGTGCTCCAGCGGATCGCCGTAAACCTCCGATGTCGATGCCAGCAGGAAGCGTGCTCCCTTAGCCAACGCCAGACCGAGCGCGTTGTGCGTGCCAAGCGAACCGACCTTCAGCGTCTGAATCGGGTACTTGAGGTAATCAATCGGGCTGGCAGGCGACGCGAAATGCAGCACGGCGTCGATGGGGCCGTCGATGTAGATGTAATTGGTGACGTCATGCTTGACGAATTTGAACCGTTCGTGGCCTGCAAGATGCGCGATATTGCGCGTGTTGCCCGTGATCAGGTTGTCCATGGCGATCACGGTATGGCCTTCGCTCAGGAAGCGGTCGCATAGATGTGAGCCGAGGAAACCTGCTCCCCCGGTGATAAGTACGCGCAAGTGAACATCCTTCTGGTTATACGCACAGGCAAAACGCGGCGGATTTTACCACAGGTCCTATTCTTCGGGCGACAGGCGCGCGGCGCTGCCGTCTACTCGTGGTCTGTCGCGGCCGGCGCTCGTGGCAGCCAGACGGCCAGCCCGAGCAGCAGGGCAAAGACCAGGCTGAGATCGTTCACGAAGATGGAATTATCGACCAGGCCATGCGCCAGTAAATTGCACATGCTGCCCATTGCGCCAATGGTGATCGCCAGCAGAAGGTCGTTTTGGCCCCGGAAGCGCCGGTAGGCCGCCGCCGTTCCTCGCCAGAACTGCGCTTGCATCCACACCAGCACCGCCAGACCCAGAATGCTCATTCGCGTCCATACGTCCAGCAGAATATTGTGTGGATGAGACAGGTTAGGCTCCTGCCAGGCGTCGGGCGCGATGTAGACGCCGCGAAATTCGTACAGGAACTGGTCGAGGCCGAGGCCGGTAAGCGGGCGGTCTTTCAGCATCTGCACGGCGCTCTGCCATACCCGCAGGCGAAAGAAGTTGGTGCCTTCGCTCGGATCGAGCAGGCGGGCGAACCGCGCGGACCTGAGCGCCACGGCGATTGCGACCGCGCCGGCGGCAGCAAGGACGGCCAGTGGAATCAACGCCCGACGGCGCAACGTCAGCAGCAGGACGGCGACGATTGCGACCGGCAGCCCGAGGAACAGCGCGCCCGCGCTTTGCGTCAGGATCGCCGCGACGAGCATCACCACGATGGCGAATGCCGCCGCCGCGCGCCGCCGCGCGTCGATCCCCGCCAGCGCGAAAGCCAGCGCGAAGGGCAGGCAGCGCCCCAGAATCAGAGCGACGTTGTTTGGCGATCCGTAGACGCTGGCCAGTCGTCGCGCTCCTGCTTCCGCCGTAATGACGTTCACGCCCTGCGCGTACAGGAACAGGCCGATCACTGCGACGACGATACCCGCCAGCAGCAGCGCATCGACCACGCGGAGAACTGCCTTGCTATCGAGGCGTGACGTCCGGAATATCAGATAAAACAGCGCCGGCTCGACAATCATGGTTCGCAGCTCGGTGATCGCCGGCCCGCGTCGTTCCGTCCACAGCAGCGTCACAAAGCCGAGCGCCAGCCAGACGGCCAGCGCGTAGTCCATGCTCGTCAGAACCGGCCATCCAGACCGGCGTGGCGTGCCGGTTCTGCGCGCGCGCGCCCAGCCCACCAGCATGTTTAACGCCCATGCCGGTCCGAGCAGGAGCAGCAACAGTTCGGACATCGGGAAGGCGAACTGGTACAACTCGACCGGGAACAGGAAAAACGGCGCGTAGAAAATCACCAGCGCCAGACCGATATCTGGGCGGTTGAAGAACAGGATGAACAGCAACAGCGCGGCAACGACGGTCAGAATCAGGCCGGGTTCGACGTAAATCAGCCCCGCGCTGAGGATGGCCAGCAGCAGTTGCGCCGGTTCACGGCGGAACAGGTTTGGCGTCGTGTCGCCCCACGTGAGCAACATGCCGGCTAGCAGCAGGACTGATGTCAGCGCGCCGAGCGCGATCTGCGCCGCGTCGCTGAGCCGCCGCCCCAGCCCGGCCAGCGGGCGCAGCAGTCGACTCCAGTCGAGGGCCATGGCAGAGACAGCCGCTGCCAGCCCTGCAACCGCCGCGCTGACCAGCGCCAACCGGATCTGGCGCTCGTATGGTTCGGCCAGATCGCCATCGCTGACGGCGAAACCCGCCAGCGCCCAGCGATCCGAGCCGCGGTCGGCGACGACGCTCAACGTGTGCGCCCCGCTGTCCAGGCCGGTCGCCACCGGCACGAGATTGAATTCGGGGGACAGGCTGCCGCTCGTCAGGACGATATAGGCGTTCCCGTTGGCGTCTTTGGGCAGCGCATTGGCCGGCTGGCCGTCTACCGTTGGGTAAAGATAGGCAACGTAGTCATCCTCGCGCAGCAACAGCCCGACATCGCTGCCTTCGAATGTAAATTCAAAGCGGCTGTCCTGAATCCAGCCGATGTCCGCCCCCAATGGCCCGAACGTCCAGACGCCGGTATAGCGGGCATGGGCGTTCGCCGCCGGGAAGTGGCCGTTACTCGCGCCGCGTTGCTCGCGCGCCGCGAGGGCCTCCAGCAATGGCTTGGGGTTGCCATCGGGATCGAGCAGGGCAAAACCCCAGACAGGATCGTCCGGCGGCGCGTCCGGCTGCCAGTGGTGCAGAATCATGCCGCCAAGCCAGGGCCATTCGCGTTCGGCGCGGTTCAGGGCAGCCAGCGTGTATTCGATTTGCCCGGTAGCGCTGACGCTGCCCCAGATGGAAGGCTTGCCGGCCCAGTCATCGGGCAGGCTATTCCAGCCCCAGTGGCTGGCCCACAGCGCCTTGTCGCCGTCACCGTGCGCCACCATGATCTCGCGCAGGCGCACAAAGCGCGAAAAGTTGAGCGTGCCTTCATCGACCAGACGTTCGTCCGGCGATGCATCAAAGCCGTAGGGCTTTCCCGCGACGGCGTCCATGCTGTCTGCCGCGCCGAGCGCGTACAGGTCTTCCAGATAGCGCCAGTCACTGATATTGAGCGGCCCCTGTTCAGTGGTCGGCGCGAGGCCCGCTGCGATCACGGTCGCGTCCGCGTCAGCGCTGTGAATGGCGTGATAACCCGCGCGCAGCAACGCCAGATAGTCGGCAGCCCGCGGTTCGCGCCCTCCCCAGCCTGTCGTCAGATTTGGCTCGTCCCAGATCTGGTAAACGTCGATGCGGTCGCCATAGCGCGCCGCCAGATTACGGGCAAAGTCGCCGAAATAGCGCGGATCATCGGGCGGCGTTGCCGGGATAATAGCGCTATCCCGGCGGTCAACGGCCCATGCCGGAGCGTTTACCAACACGGCGACGAGTTCGAGTTCGGGATGCCGCGCGACCGCCTCGACGATCACATCCCAGCGCTGCCAGTCATACTCTCCCGGCGCGGGTTCGATTTCGTCCCACCGGAATGACTGCCGCACCCAGGTGAACCCCGCGGCGGCCATGCGGCCAAGCTGCTCGTCCAGTTCCTCGTCGCCATACTGAGTCAGTTCGACGTTGACGCCGGGCCGGGGGACGCGAAAAGGGAGTTCCGTCGTCGCTAGCGGATTGACGTAGCCGCGCAGGTCAACGTCGCGGCGCTGCGCTGTGGAAGCGGCGGCTACCAGACTGCCAAGCCCTGCCGCCAGCGCGATTATCAGGATAAGCAGATGACGGATCATCGCGTCCAGACCGGGCGCATTGCGCCGCCGTCCAGTGTCAGTTGGTGCGCCACGAGTGTTTCAACGTTGACGATCCAGAGATTGCCCTGATAGATGAAGGCGATCTCCTGACCGTTTGGGCTCCAGACGAATTCGCGCTGCGTCAGCCCGGGCTGGCGCTCTGGCGGGAAGACGACGCGCTTGTTGCTGCCGTCGCGGTCGGCGACCACGAGGTCGTACTGGGCGTTATCGCTGACGCAGTTGGGGAAGTCGCGGCAGCGCAGGTAGGCGATTTTGCCGTTGTCGCCGTCAGATGCAGGCGAATAGGCAGGATTCGCCCAGATGCCGGCGTTTCTGACGAGTTCGGCGCGGAATGTGCCTTCGGCATCCGTGGCGGCGACGTGGAAAGCGGGGCTGGTTTCCGGCGGTTCGCTGCCGATTGGGTCGCCATGCACGGTCGTCAGCAGCAGGCTGTCGTCGGGCGACCAGGAGACGCTGGCCCGCCACGACCACGGCTGTTGAAACGTGTTGAAAACCGGGTAATTGAGCAACGGATTGAACGCGCCGGTTTCGAGATCGACCGTGCCAATGCCATCGGCGTGAACCCACGCCAGCCTCTCGCCACTGTTCGACCACCTGAAACCGGTTCCCCACCAGCCATAAAGCCCGCCGGATGAACGCTCCACCAGTTCGCGGACGTTCAGCGCTTCGCCCGTATCGGGGTCGATCCGCATCAGCCACAGGTCGTTGTAAGCCTGCCATCCCGGCGCGGTGTTGCGGGCTTCTCCGGTTGAATAGCTGATCGTGTTTTCGGCGCCGGGAACCCAGTCGGCCAGCAGGACGTTCTGCGGCAGCAACTGGATCGGTTCGACATCTACCGTGATGTTGGGTAGCAGCCACAGCCGGTTGAAAGTGTTATCGCCGGCATTGATCGACCGCCGGGTGAAGAGCAGCCTGCGACCATCTGGCGACAGGGTAAAGACCCGCCCGTCGAGGTCGCCGGTTTCCGTTAGCGGGCGCTTGGACGTGCTGCTGCCGCGCATGACCCACGCATTGCCGTTGCTCAGGTAGGCAATCGTGCCGTTGATAACCGTCGGTTCGACTTGTCCCGACGGGCCGACGTAGACCACTTCATCCTGCGGGACGACGAGCGTCGTCCGGCTGACCTCAACCGGGTCGCGCGGGACGCCATCGCGCACCTGCACGCGATAGCAAATCTGGATGACGCCGTTCTGACCGGCCTGCCCAAGTCGCTCTTCTCCTGGCGCGAGGCCTTCGTTGAGGACGGTGCGGCGCGTAAACGGAACCGGGTTTTCCTCGCAATAACGCTCTTCCTGAATACGCACCACCGTCACGCGCATGCCATCTTCGATCTGCGTGTATAGCGGCGGGTTAACGCTGTCCAGTTCGCCGAGCGTCACCTCGGCGTCGCGCAGAAATTCGTCGACCGTGACGCGCTCCGTATAGGAAAAAGTGCGCTCCCGGCCATCGGCAACCAGCGAAACCAGAATCGACGGCGGCGGTGTGCTGGGCGCGCAGGCCGCAAACAGGAGGCACAACAGGGCGAAGCTGAAGAAGCTGAAGCGGGCAGCAGTGTTCATAGCGGGGAACTGTAGCATAAGGTCGCGGACGCGGCAATGACGTCGCGGCCCAGGACAAACCTCCAGTTGCATCCTGGGCCGCGGAGGCAAGCTACTTATGCGGGTGATGTCTCTTCCGGCGTTATTTCTCCCGGCAGCGTTTCTTCCGGCTGCGCCGGCTCCGGAGGCGCTGCGTCGGGGAAGATGGTATCGCGCAGCGCTTGCAGCAGGCTTAGCACGTCGCGGTTACGGACGTTCGCGCCGCCGCTGGCTGTTGCGCCTGCCGTGATGTCGCCGGGCAGGCCGGGGGCCTGGCTCAGTGTGACGTTGTCGGGGTTCAGGCCGTTGTCCGGCAGGCTGCTCAGCGAACGCCACAGGTTGTAGACCGGAACCTTTGCCTGATCGCCGATTTCGATGATGGCGTCGTTGATCTGCCGGACGCGATCCGCGTTGTCCGGTCGCGGCTGCACCGTAGTCAGCACGGGAATGACACCGGCATTGGTGCTGATCTGCACGATTTGCTGTAGCTGGTTGCGGAATTCATCCACGTTGGTGTCCGCCAGCGCGTCGTTCATGCCGACGCTGATGATGACGACTACCGGCTGCGCCAGGCGCAATTCACAGGCCAGCGGGCTTTCACCCGGGTTGCAGCGGCTTGTATCGGCGCGCGCCGGGTCGAGCAGGTCTGCCGCGCGCCAGCCGTTGCCCGTGGCGAGACTCTGGCGGTTGAAGCTGGTCACGCCGCCAAGGTCCACCATGTTGAACCAGTCGATGATGCCCTGCAGGCCGCGGGTGCTATCGTCGAGCGTGTAGTTGCCCGGGTTATTGAAGGGATCGAGATAGTTCCCTGCGGCGGCAGTCTCATCACCGGCGACCGTGAAGACGGTTGGCCGGTTGCCCAGCGCCTGACCCTGCTGGTAGATCGAACGCAGATTATCGCGCAGTTGCTGCTCGCCCAGATCCGGCAGGACCGGCGCGCTTTCGGCAAGACCGGGCCGTGGCGGCTCGACGACTTCAGGCTGTGGCACATCGACCGCGCGCGAGGTTTCATTCGTGCCGCCGGCATCTGTCACGCGCAGCGTGACCGTGTATGTGCCCGGCGCGGCATACACGTGCATCGGGTGTTGTTCGGCGCTGGTGTTGCCGTCGCCGAAGTCCCAGTGCCATTCCGTGATGCCACCGCTGGCGCTCGTGCTGGCGTCAACAAACTGCACCGTCAGATCGCCGGCCAACTGGCTGGTAAAGGCGGCGGCCGGTGGTTGGGCTGCGGCTTCCAGCACCACCTGCTGCGCGGCGCTGTTGCTGCCCGCCGCGTCGGTGACGGTCAGCGTGATCGTATACGTGCCGGGCGCGGCGTAGGTGTGGGTCGGGTTCTGTTCGGCGCTGGTGTTGCCATCGCCGAAGTCCCACTGCCACTGCGTAATGCCGCCTTCGGCGCTGCTGGTCGAGGCGTCCTGAAGCTGTACCGTCAGGTCGCCGACCGTTTCTACGGAGAAGTTGGCTACCGGTGGCTGCGCCGGTTCCGGTACGTTGATGGTCTGGCTGCTCGTGGCGCTGCCTGCGGCGTCCGTCACCGTCAGCGTAACGGTGTATGTACCGGGCGCGGCGTAGGTGTGGATCGGGTTCTGTTCGGCGCTGGTGTTGCCATCGCCGAAGTCCCACTGCCATTGTGTGATGCCGCCCTCGGCGCTGCTGGTCGAGCCATCGGTGAACCGAACCTGCAAATCGCCTTCGAGGACGCTCGTAAAGCTCGCTTCAGGCTCAGGAACGCCGGGCGATGTCGGCGCTTCTGTCGCTGTCGGCGGCGGAACAACGGACGCTTCGAGCGTTGGCGGCGGGGCCTGTGTCGGGCCCAAGACGGTGATCTCGCGGCGCGTGCTCGAACTGCCGCCCGGTCCGATGACGGTCAGGAACACGTTATAGGTTCCGGGCGTGTTGAAAATGTGCCGCGGGTTGCGATCGGTACTGCCCGTTCCATCGCTGAAGTTCCAGTGATAGGCGGTGACGACGCCCGCCGACTGATCGGTGAACTGCACGGTCAGCGGGGCAGGGCCTTCGAGCTTATCGGCAGTGAACCCGGCGACCGGGGCCTCTGGGCTTTGCACGTTGATCTGAGTGGATACATTGGACGTCCCGCCCGGCCCGGTGACGGTCAGCGTCACATTATAGAGGCCGGGTGTGCTGAACTGGTGCTGCGGGTTCTGTTCGTTGGTCGTTGTGCCGTCGCCAAAGCTCCACTGATAGCTGGTAATGTTGCCGCTCGACTGGTTGCTGAAACGCACCAGCAGCGGCGCCTGACCCTGATTGCGGTCGACAGTGAAGGCGGCAATCGGGCGCGGCGTATCGGGCGTGGCCGAAGGCACTTGCGTCGGCGCGCGGTTCTGGATGCGAATGTTGTTGACGACGGTCGAGAGACTGGTCGCGTCGCGCAGGAAGACGCGCAGACGAAGCTGATACGTGCCATCCTGCACCGCGCCGGTATTCCAGATGCCGAGCAGGTTATTCAGCACGGGCTGTTGAATGGGGCCGGTCGCCGCGTACCACAGGTTGCCCGGATTGGGATCGGGGCCATATTCAAGCTGATATTGCAGAAAGTCGGGATGCATGGCCGAGCCAAGCACCTGAACATTGCCCGCCACGACATTGCCGGGGATGGGCGAGAGAATGACGATGCTCACCGGAACCTGTGGATTGGCAGGCGGCTGGTTCTGCTGGGGTGGCGGAACCACCGCGGTGGGAAAACCGGCGATGCTGGTTGGCTGCTGGCCCGGCCGCGTGGTTGGCACAAGCGCCGTCAGCGGCAAAGTCGTCGGCACGCCCAGCGTTCCCTGTGGCGTGCGCGTTGGCGGCGAAGTGCCGAACGGCTCCTGCGTGATTTCTTCAATGCCTCCCGGTGATGCGGTCAGATTGCAGGCTCCGGCGGCGACTGCGATCAGCAACACAAGGAAAACGATCAAGAGCGATCTGAATTGTGAGGCCATAGGTATCCGTATTTCCCGGGGCGCGCTGTGTCCTGATACAAATTCCCGCGCCCGACTCCCTTTCAGTTCAGCCTGTTTCGGTCCTGTCATTACCCGGATGCCAAGCCAGCGTTCTGGCCAAGGCATGCCACGGTACATCATAATGCTACATGGCCTTAAAGAAAATTGCCTTAGCTCGGCGGCACATCGTTGGTCAAGCGTAGCAGTCGCGTTTTGCCCGTCCGGCGGGCGCGACCGTGAGAAGCTCATGAGACCTCGTCATGACAATGGCACTGATAGCGACGCAGGTTAAAATGGTTTCCAGAGAATGACTGCCACCGGCAGCGCAGATTTCAATCTACAGGGCAGAACGGTAGCGATTAATGTTTTCTGAACACTACGATCAAGAACCGGCCGGCGTCCGGTTCCCCACGAGCAGCGCGTTTACGATCCGCGCTCTGGCATTCGTCATACTGGTATTTGCCTCGGCCGGGCTGGTGCTGGCGCAGGAGAGGACTGAAGTAACCCCGACGCCCGCGCCATCGAAAACTCCGGCCCCGACGGCGACGGTTGCCGAAACCGAGGAGGCTACTGCCACCGAGGCGGCAACGTTTCGCGCGCTGACACAGGCCGATCTTTCCATCGTCACCGGCAACGTCCAGCGGCCTAACGGCATTACCTGGCATGATGACAAGCTGTATATCTCGTGCAGCGGCGACTGGACGCTCTATCAACTCGACGCCACCAGCGGCCAGACGATGACCTATATCTTCGGGATTCGTAACGCGCATACGCTGGTCGCCGAAGACGCCGAAAATGGCGAGTTGAGTCTCTGGGTTCCGGACTTTCAGTTGAACACGCTGGCGAATGTCACCCGTGCCGGTGTGCGCCCGGTGACGACCGATCTGCAGGGGCCGTGGGGGCTGGCCAAGCTCGATGATGAGAACTTTCTGGTGAGCAATCTGGGCGGCAATAATGTGGTGCGTGTCTCGCGTGAAGGCGAGGTTCAGCCCGTAGTCGAGGGGCTGCGCGCGCCCACGGGGCTGGCGGTTGATGGTGACGTCTTCTACGTTGCCAACAATGGCAGCACTCGCCGTTCGGTCGAGTGGTATCCGACGCCTGCGCCGGACAGCGATGAGCTCGTGATCGAACCGGACAGCGAGGACAGCCATTCGCTGGTCAGCGGCCTACAAAACGTGACCGGACTGGTGATGGGACCGGACAACTATCTCTACATGGCCTATTCGCTGGGAACCCGCGGCGTTGTGGGGCGCGTCGACCCGGAGCGCTGCCGTGAAAACGGCGGCTGCACGCATGACGAGGTTGAAATCGTGCTGCTGACCGAGCTTGCCGCGCCGCTGGCAGGCCTGACCATCTCGCCGGATATGCGACTGTACGTTCACACCATGTTCAGCCCGGACATCTACTGGGCGTCGCTGGATCGAAGCGCCGAAGACGCCTGATGTCTTGAGCCTCGCTCGCAGCCGGGCGGGACTTTTTAATTGCACCCGGATGCTTCCGGCGACGAGTCGCGCCGGAAGCATCCGGCTAGTGGTGAACCGGGAAGCGGCGCTCGATGTAACGCACGACCACCGAGCCGAGAACGGTCATGGTCAGGTAGATCATCGCCGCCAGAAAATAGGTTTCGAGATAGCGAAACGACGCGCTGGAAGACAATTTCGCCAGTTGCGTGATGTCCTGAACGCCGAGAATCGCAACCAGTGACGAGTCCTTAATCATCGCGATCATGTCGTTGCCAAGCGGCGGTAGCACGCGGCGCACCGCCTGCGGAAGCACGATATACCGCATGACCTGCGAATAGTTCATGCCCAGCGAACGCGCCGCTTCGATCTGTCCCTTGCTGATGGACTGAATGCCGGCGCGAAAGGTCTCTGAAAGAAACGCGCCGTAGGTGAATGTCAGCGCGATGATGGCCGATGTCGGGGAACTGCCCCGCAGCCCGAGATTGATATCAAAGACGTCACGCGAGATGCGATTAACTTCCGGCACGATCACGAAGGCGACAATCAGCAGCGTCACCAAAATCGGCAGGCCGCGCAGAATCTGAACGTATAACGTCGCGGCGTTATACAAAAAAAGCTGGATAAATCCGAGGATGGCCCCGAACGAGCCGTAACGCTGTTTCGGCGGGTTGGCGCGAATGATGCCGATGATCAGGCCGACGACCAGTGCGCTGGAAAACGCCGTAAAGCTGACGGTCAGCGTCATGGCGATGCCGGAGCGAAGCTGGTTGAAGATGCTACTGTAGAGCGGATTGCTGTAAACCAAGCCGGCGACGTAGATGCCGAGCAGCGATAATAAAACAAACCACCACGGAATCTGATAAATCGCCCGGACGAACGAGAATTTTACAACCGTCGCCTCGCGCTGTGGCGGCGCCTGTGCCGGTAAATCCATTAGTCGTTATTCCCTGAGACTATACTTCAACGAAAGTACATGACGCATTTTAGCGGGAATGGCAGGGGGAACCATCTTAAGATTCCCCCTGAACCGGAAGCTGTGCGATGATACCGTCGTGCCGGAGGCTACGCTTCTTCTTCGCTTTCCTCACCGACGCTGGCGGGATCGAATTCCAGGAACCACTTGGTGAACATCTCGTCGAGCGTGCCATCGGCGGCCAGACTGGCCAGACCCTGGTTGATCGCATCGCGCAGTTCGGAGCCTTCGGGGAAGATGAAGCCCAGTTCTTCCGACGTCAGTGGTTCGCCAATCAGAGTCAGCCGGTCGCCTTCCGCGCCCAGATAACCCTGCGCGGCGACGTCGTCCATCAGCACGGCGTCAATGTCGCCATTCAGCAGCGCCTGAACCGCGATGGGGAACGTATCAAATGCCTGAACGCGTTCCGCGCCGACCAGTTCGACCGACAGGTCGTAGTTTGTCGTACCGGGCTGCGAACCCATGATCAGCGATTCATCGGCGGCGAACTCTTCAGCCGAGGTAAAACGGTCTTCGCCAGCGCGGGCCAGCAGGCGCTGCTGCAACTGGATATAACCGAGCGAAAAGTCCACGATCTCATCGCGTTCTTCCGTGATCGTGATGCCATCGGCAGCCATGTCGAATTCACCCTGTGACACGGCAACGATCATGCCATCCCAACTGGTTTCGATGTAGACCGGGACGAAATTGAGGCGCTTGCCCAGCTCGTTCAACACGTCGTAGTCCCAGCCTGCCGGTTCACCAGTGACCTGATCGATGAAGTTGAAAGGCAGGTAGGCGTTTTCAACTGCGATCGTTACTTCGCGACCACCAAGATCGGGCAGTTCCCACTCACCACTGGCGGCCAGTTCGGCCAGTGCGGGCGGAATGGAGCTGAACGCTTCGGGCGTTTCAGTTGCCTCTGGCGTGGCTTCCTGTGCAACAACACTAAGAGCGGACAGGGCGAAAACGAAAACCAACAGAACACTTAACACGCGCTTCATGCCTAAACATACCTCCGTCTGTATAGTAAAAATATCCGCGCGCGCATATCTTACTGCGCTAACGCATAGAATGACAACGAAAGCGCGACAATTTAACCTTCGACCCAATGGCCCTGAAGGAATGGTTGGCGCGATTCGATCTGAGCCAGCTTGGAAGCGCGCGGCAGTTTTTTGAATGCCAGTTCGGCCTTCAGGGCTGTCCGGCGGTCGGGGTACTGCCACACGCCGAGCAGCGAAACCGGGCGTCTGCTGGCCGTATACGCGGCTCCTCGCCCTGCCTGATGTTTGCGTAATCGCGCCTCGACATTGGGCGTGATCCCGGTATACAGCGAATCGTCGCCGCACCGCAGGACATAGAGGAACCAGATGGGCGACCGCCGCAGCGCGTAAAAGGCCCGGTCGCCGCTGCGAACGAAGTCGACGGCCACGTAGCCTTGCGCGAAGCTGTCCCGGAGCGCGCTTCGCAGGGCCTGTCGCCAGGCGCGTGCGCGTTCGCGGCTTAGCCCGGCAGTCGATTCGGGAATCTGGATGAAACGCCATTTCCCGTCACGGTCGTAATCCTGCCTCAGCAGCGGATTGCCCTCGGCGTCGCGCGTGAGCATGAAGGCCTCTGGCGCTGGCTGGCCGCGAAAGGCGACGGCGTTCGCTCCCTCCGCCAGCGCCGCGACTCGCCTGTCTTTCAGTTTCCAGACGGCCTCAATCCGGTCTGGCGCGATACTGCCGTTGATGGCATCGCGCATCACGCCGTAATATTCCACCAGATACGTGTTGGCCGACGCGCCAAGCTGTCGCAGGTTGAAGTTCGCGTTGCCCGGTTGGAACGGGTCGAACGTCCAGCGGATTTCGTTATAGCCGTGGGCCAGCGCCCACTGTCGCTGCGCCTGCTTCAGCCCAAAGCCGATACCGCGTCGCTGGTGATCGCGCGCTACGGCGGTCATGTGCGACCACAGCACCCACTTGCCGTCGACCCGGGCCGGGAAGGCGAGCGACATGCCGACCATCGTCTCGCCTTCGAACGCGCCCAGCACCAGACCGCCATGCGCACTGATTGGCCGCATCAGGTTCATGGGTACGGCGTCGCGTGGGTCGAGGCCCCAGACGGCGATTTCGAGATTGACGACCTGTTCCAGTTCTTCGACGGTATGCAGCGGTCGATAGTCGATGGTCATGGTGCAGCGGTTAGTGTTAGCGTCCCAGTGGTTCTACCAGCAGAAAGCCGACGAGTGCAAGGATAATGCCGGTGTGATGTGTGATCGACCATAGCAGGTCCAGCGCTGGCGAATTGGCTGCCAGATTAACCAGCGAGATGACAAAACTGATGATGACCAGCAGCACGCCGACCACCACCGGCAACCCGCGCTGCCGGGCCATGGTCGCTGAAAGCCGTTCGATGAACCGCGCCAGCATTTGCGAACGGTCGATGCGTCGAAACATGATTACCTCGCCACGCGGTAGTCTTTAAAGCGCTCATATAGCGCCGCGGGCAATTGAACCTTCAGGAGTACACCCTCGTCGGTCGACGTCGAGTCTTCGACCGAGGCATTTTCGTACAGATAGGAAAGGAGATCGCCGCGCTCGTAGGGCAGAAGCAGCTTCACCCGGTAGAGACTGGCCGCCAGCGCGCGGTCGATCGTTTCGCCGAGCGTTTCCAGACCAGTGCCTTGCTCGGCGCTGATGCGCACCTGCGCGACGTAGTGCGGGCCAAGTTCGATCTGCGGCAGTTCGGCGTCGTCCGGCAGCAGGTCGATCTTGTTTAGTGCCAGAATCCGGGGCGTCGCCGGCATTTCGATTTCGGCCAGCGTGTCCTCAACCGTTTCGATGTGCTGTAGGACGTTCGGATGCGTGATATCGACCACGTGCAGCAGCAGATCAGCTTCGGTGATTTCCTCGAGCGTCGCGCGGAATGCGGCGATCAGCGTCGTCGGTAGCTTTTGAATGAAACCGACCGTATCCGTCAGCAGGACGTTGCGCCCACCGGGAAGCTCGATCCGGCGCGTGGTCGGGTCAAGCGTTGCGAAAAGCTGGTCGGCAATATAGACATCGGTGCCCGTTAATGCGCGCAGCAGCGTCGACTTGCCCGCGTTGGTATAGCCGACCAGCGCCACCAGCGGCACGCCAGAGCGCTCGCGCTGCGCCCGGTGGCGGGCGCGGTGTTCGCGCACGTGCTCCAGTTCCTTGCGTAACCTGCTGATGCGCCGCCGGATATCGCGGCGGTCGACTTCAAGCTGCGTTTCGCCGGGGCCGCGTAGACCGACGCCGCCGGTTCCGCCGCGGCCAGCCGCGCCGCCCGCTTGTCGCGCCAGATGCGTCCACTGTCGCGTCAACCGGGGCAGGCGATACTCATACTGTGCCAGTTCGACCTGCAATGCGCCCTCGCGCGTTCTCGCGTGCTGGGCGAAGATGTCGAGAATCAGCGCTGAACGGTCGAGCAGTTTGATGTCCTCGCCGAAGCGTTTTTCGAGTTCGCGCTGGTGGCGCGGTGAAAGCTCGTCGTCGAAAATAACCACCTGCGCGCCGGTGGCGATCAGCGCTTCCCGAATTTCCTCGACTTTGCCCGAACCGATATAGGTCGCCGGGTCAATCGACGACAGAATCTGGGTAGCCCGCCCGACAACCTCCATGCCGGCGGTTTCCGCCAGCAGCGCCAGTTCATCAAGCGAGTCTTCCAGACTTAACAACGGGCGGCTCGAACGTTCCTGCGCGCCCACCAGAAAGGCGCGTTCTGGGCCGGGGTCAGAAATCAAATATTCGGGCATGCCTTCTTCATTCAGTTCAATTTAATCGCCGCATGATGCGGCAGGTTATGCTCTCGAAGCGAACCATCGTTTCAGCCGTTCCAGCGCTTCGTCCAGATGGTCATCCGGCACGCCGACGCTGAAACGCAGATATTGTCTGCCGGCTTCGCCGTAGATCAGGCCCGGAGCGATGACGACAGAGGCCGCTTCCAGCGCTGCTTCGGCATAAGCGCCGCCATCGCCGTCTTCGACACGGGCCCAGACGTACAGCGATCCGGCCGGTTTGTATGCCTTCAGGCCAATTTCCGGTAGCACGGCGAGAATACGGTCGCGCCGCCGCTGGTAGATGCCATTGCGCTCGTCAATCCACGCTTGTGGCGTTTGCAAGGCGACGATGCCTGCATCGTAAACGGCGTGGAAATGGCCGCTATCGACGTTGCTTTTGACGACCAGCAGGTTACGAATGGCTTCGGCGTTGCCAACGGCCGCGCCCAGCCGCCAGCCAGCCATATTATACGTTTTGGAGAACGACATGAATTCGACGGCGCAGGCTTTAGCGCCATCGGCCTGGAGAGCGCTTGGCGCGACATAGCCGTCGAAGGTGACATCGACATACGGATTGTCCGACGCCAGAATGAGGTTGTTTCGGCGACAGAATTCGACCGCCTGCGTGTAAAAGTCCAGATCGGCGACACTGCCCGTGGGATTGTTGGGGTAGTTCACCCACAGCAGTTTGGCCCGCGCCGCGTCTGCCGGGCGAATGGCCGTGAAATCCGGTAGATAGCCGTCCTTTTCGGAAACGGGCAGGAAAATGGCCTCGCCACCTGCCAGATGCGCGCCGGCAGCGTAGGCCGGATAGCTTATGGCTGGCGTCAGTACCACGTCTCCCGGACTGATGTACGCCAGTGCCAGATTGACGATGCCTTCCTTGCTTCCAAGCAGAGGCAGCACTTCGGTTTCCGGATCAAGCGTTACGCCGAAACGACGTTGATAATATGCGGCGATGGCTTCCCGGAAACCGGCGGTGCCTTTATAGCCCGCGTATCCATGCCGGTCCGGGCGTTGCGCCGACGCGTACAGCGTTTCGGTCACGGCCTCAGGTGGCGGCATATCGGGGCTGCCGATGTCGAGCCGAATGATGTCCTTACCTGCCTGCTGGAGCGCGCGCACGCGCTGGTTCAGCACCGCGAACGGGTAAGGTGGAAGCGTGCGTATTCTCTCTGCTGCTGGTGGAGTCAAGCTCTCTCGTCCTTAGGCAAGGGTACTGTTTCGGCCTGCTGGGGCGCTTCGTCGCGCAGCGGTAGCATGATGTGAAATGTCGCGCCGGGGCAGGTGTGCTCATTATAACCGGGACTTTCCGCCCAAATCGAACCGCCATGAGCTTCGATGATGCCTTTGGCGATTGGCAGGCCCAACCCCGGCCCGCTGCCCTGAAATTTGACCTTGCCGCTGGAATGCCGGCTGACATCCGCCGACGCCGAGAACGCATCGAAAATGTGCGGCAGGCGGCGCGGGTCAATGCCAACCCCTGAATCGGCCACCATCAGGTCGATAAAGCCGGGCAGCAAGCGCGCGGTGAGCACGATCTGGCCTTCATCGGGCGTGTATTTGATCGCGTTCACCAGCAGTTTATTGATGGCCTGAAGCAGGCGTTCCGGGTCGGCCACGATGGGTTCGGTGGGAATCGTCTCGCGTTCGATCACGAGCCGCTGGCGGCGCTGCGCCACAAACGCCTGCACGCTGCGTTCGGCCGCGTCGATAATCTGGTGCAGGAAGACCGGCTGAAAATTCAGTTCCAGCATTTTCAGGTCGATCATCGACACGTCGATCAGGTCTTCCACGATTTCGCGCAGGCGTCGCGCGCCGGTGTCAATGCCGTTGGCCACCAGCAGGAGCGTTTCATCGTGCTGCGCTTCTCCTGCCGAGCGCAGCATTCCGGTATACCCTTCGATCACCGTGAGCGGCGTTTTCAGTTCGTGCGCGGCGATGGCGATGAAGTCGGCCTTAGCCTGATTGAGGCGTTCGATCTGGCGGGCGGCGCGTTTCAGTTGGTCGCGCGCTGTGATGAGCAGGTCTTCCGCTTCGATGGCCGCCAGAAAAACGAGCGCATCGGTGAAAATCGTATCCGCTGCATAGTAGAGGGCAGCCGCCTCTTCGGGCCGCGCCAGCCGGTAGATTTGCTCGCCGGTCACGGCTTTCAACTGCGCCAGCACCGGCATCAGGCTGGCCGTGTCTTCGTCCATCGGCGAACTGCGCGCGTCGACCCAATCGAACAGCATGGTATAGAGCGGCGTTGGATCGAAGGTGCGTGCCGAGCGCAGGAGCGCGTCGTAAAACGCCTCGACCGCCTGAACCGCGTGCGCCTGCAGCAGTTCGTTCCCGGACAACGTTTCACTGGCCGCGATGATCAGGGCGTTCGCATGTTGTTCTATCCACGTTGCCAGGTCGGTCATGAGGTCGGTTCGTCTCGCGGAATGGTTAGTCGTTGACCGGCGTAATCGCGCCGCTCCGCTCAAGATAAGCTACCAGCACGCGCCCAACACGCTCAAGACTGTCTGCGCTGACCTGTTCGATCGTGTCGCTGGTGGTGTGCCAGTAGTCATAATTCAGATCGATAATGTCGACCGCCGGAATGCCACGCTGCAGGAAAGGCACGTGGTCGTCGGTGATTGCGCCCCGGACTTCGTTCGGGAAGTAAGTCTCATACCCAAGATCGGCAGCGACCTGCCAGATATCGCGCACCAGTTCCGGCGCGAACTGGTTTGAGTAACCTTCAATCGGGAAACGCTGGTCGTGGTCGCCTACGAGATCAACCAGCAGCATGTACTGGATGTTCTCATTTCGCAGGTCGAGGTTGGTCGCGTACAGGTAGGAGCCGATTAGATAGCCGCCGGCATAACCGCCGAATAACTGCGTAAACGGCTCGATGCGGCCGTTGTCTTCGGCATCGAAGAACACGAAACGCAGCTCGACGTTGGGGGTATACGCCTCCGAAATGACGCGGGCGAGTTCCAGCAGGACGCCGACGCCGCTGCCGCCGTCGTTTGCGCCCGGCACGGGCTGCCTGTGGTTGGCCGGATCAGGGTCGTTATCGGCATAGAGGCGCGAGTCGTAGTGCGCGCCGATGATGATCGTTGGCCCTTCGCCGGTCGTTGCAACCAGATTGCGTACCGGAACCACGACCGAGTCAAAGTTGACGCGCGCGCTGTCCAGCGCGGACAGGCGCTCGTTAATGGCCGGCCCGACGTCGATGGGCGCCCAGTTTTCCAGCGTCTGGCGGGCAGCGGCGCTCAATTCAGCTTCGGGGCCGAAGTCGAGCAGATGCCAGTCCTCATAGGTATCCCAGCCAAGGTCGGATAGATAGTTCAGGATACGATCCCCCGCGCGCAGGTTGTTTTCCGACGCTGTTGGTATCGGGCCGCCGGCGACGTGATGGGCGACATGTTCCAGCGCGCGCTCGCCGCTGAACAGTTCATGGCCGGCCTGCCCGGTGTCCTGCGCCTGGATAACGCTGGCGCTCAGTAGCAGGGCCAGCAGCAACGATGCAACACGCCGTTTCAAGATTCTATCGCCTCCTGTACTTTGTGAAGATAAGGATCATCGAGCCGCCGGATTTCGTCACGCAGCGCCGCCAGCGCACGCTCGGCGTAGGCCGCATGACGCGCGCGCTTGTCCTTCACCGGGGGGACCAGCTCCGGCAGAATGCCGAAGTTCGCCTTCATCGGCTGAAAGTCCTTTTCATCCGCGTGAGTCACGTAGTAGCAGAGCGCGCCCAGCATCGTCGTTCGTGGCGGCGTCCACAACGGCAGGCCGGATACAAAGCGCGCCATGTTGAGGCCGGCGAGCAGCCCGGTGGCGATATTGCCCATGTAGCCTTCGACGCCCGTGATCTGCCCGGCGAAGAAGAGATCGGCGCGGCGGCGCATCTGCATGGTTGGCTCCAGCAGGGCGGGGGCGTTGATATAGGTGTTGCGGTGCTGCTGGCCCATGCGGACGAACTCGGCGTTTTCAAGGCCCGGTATCAGCCGCAGCACTTCTTTCTGCACGCCCCAGCGCATGTTGGTCTGGAAACCGACGATATTGTAGAGCGTGCCGATCAGGTTATCCTGGCGCAGTTGGACGACCGCATAGGGCCGCTTTCCGGTACGCGGGTCTCGCAGCCCTACGGGGCGCATCGGCCCGAAAGCCAGTGCATCGCGGCCTCGTGCTGCCAGTTGTTCAATCGGCATGCAGCCCTCGAAAAACTTCGGGTCTTCGCGCTCGAAGTCACGCAGTTCGATGGTTTCCGCCTTGAGCAGCGCGTCCACGAAGCGGTCGTATTCTTCTTTGGTCATCGGGCAGTTGATGTAGTCGCCCTCGACCTCTTCGCCCTGCTCGTAACGGCTGGCGCGGAACGCCACGTCCATGTTGATACTGTCGGCCGTCACAATCGGCGAGATGGCGTCGTAGAAGTAGAGATGCTTCTCGCCGCTGATCCGGGCGATGTCGTCGGCCAGACTGGGCGATGTCAGCGGCCCGGTAGCGATGATGGTCGGCCCATCGGGAATCGCCCGCACTTCCTCGCGGATCAGGCGGATGTTCGGGTGGTTTTCAATGGCCTCCGTTACGGAAGCGGCAAACAGTTCGCGGTCGACTGCCAGCGCGCGCCCCGCAGGAACGGCGGCACGCTCGGCGCACCGGAGCAGCAGCGAACCCAGCATTTCAGCCTCGGTCTTAAGCAGGCCGGATGCCCGGTCAACCAACGTCGAACCGAGCGAGTTGCTGCATACCAGTTCAGCCAGACGATCGCTGACGTGCGCCCCGGTTTGCTGCACCGGGCGCATTTCATACAAATCGACGGCAATCCCGCGTTCGGCAAGCTGCCATGCGGCTTCCGATCCGGCGAGACCGCCACCGATGACTTTGACCCGTTGTTTCATAACGTTACACCAACCTCCATCTGCCCCGTCGCCGGCCTTTTCCACCGCAACAGCGAGGCTACAGCAGCATTTCCATTTTGCGCTGTCTCAGGCATGGGCCGGAGACGGGTTAATTACCGTTACGTCTCAACTCCTGTGCCAGCTTGTAATACGTTTGCAAATTTTCCAGATTCGCCCCGTTGGCGGGGGCCAGACTCAGCGCGATTTCGTATGCTTCGGTTGCTTCGTCGTAGCGGCTTAGGGCGTAGTAAGCGTTGCCGAGCATCTCATAGACCCGATAATCGCTCACTGGCTGCCCATCTCTGGCCGCGACATCGAGCATTTGCCGGATCGTCTGAATGCTGCGCTCATAGTCGCCATTCTGATAGTAACAGCGACCGATGCGATAGAGCAGGGACAATTCCCATGGGTGATAAGGATTGAATTGCAGCGCGTTCTGATAGGCGCTGGCGGCCGCCGAATACTGCGCCGTCTTGAAATAGGCGTCGCCCAGCATTTCGTACACGCGCGACCACGTAACGTCGACGCCGAGCGGCTTGCGGCTAAGCTGCAGAAACTGCTGCAAGTGGGCGATGACATCGCGCTCGCGGTTTTCCATTTCATGCAGCAGTTCACCCGTTGTCAGGTGGGCTTCGGCGAGACTGAGTTTGTTCTCACCGCCGTTGGCCGAGGCCGCCAGCAATGCGTCTTCGGCTGCCTTCAACCCCTGATCGTGCCTGCCCGCGTCGCGCAGAATACGGCTTCGCAGGATATGCACCTGAACCAGCCAGCGGCGGTCTTCCTGCATCGGATATGTGTCAACGGCCTTATTGATAAACGCCAGCGCGCGGAACAGATCGCGCGTTTCGTAGAAATGGACGAAGGCGAGACGTTCGAAACAATAAGCCGTCAGCGCCGCCACATGGCTTGGGGCAAACAGCGCATCGTGAAACGCCTCGATGGCGTCGGTGACGCGGTTGTCGGTCAGATAGGCGCGGCCCATCTGGTAACGCACCCATCCCAGATTTTCGTATTGAGGATACTGTTCGACGATACGCTGGTAGAGTGCCAGCGCCTGTGCCGTGTCGTTGCGGTCGGCAAAGCCGACGGTCGCGAGTTCGAAGCGAGCCAGATAGCAATCGGCGGTCAGTTCCAGATGATCGGGCGCTCCGGCTGTTTCCGGGCGCAGAGTTTGTACGGTGTTGAGGTCGTCCAGCGCGTCGTCGGGTCGCGCTGAAAGCAGTCTTGCTCTGGCGCGGAGGGTCAGGATTTTCGCGCGCTCCTCCGGCGTTGCGGCATTGCGCAGCGCTCTGGCAATGGCGACTTCCGCTTTCTTAACGTCGCGCCGTGCCAGCAGGTCTTCCGCTAGCTGAACCTGGTCCTGACCGGAACGTTCTGAAAACGTGGCAATCATGCGTCAGTCCTGTTCGATTACGTTGAGTATGCCGGTGATGACGACAAACGTCCGGGCCGGCGCTGGCCTCATTATACACGGAGTCGGCTCACTCGCCCGGCGGGGGGAAGACTGTAGTCAAATGATTTGTATCAGCGTAAAATGAGCGCTCAGCGTCCGGTTGTCGTAGATACAAGCTAGCGGAGTGCCGCATGGTTGCGTCCAATGGCAGACCGTTTGAGGGGAAGCGCATACTCGTTACAGGCGGCAACGGCTCATTTGGCCGCGCGCTGGTCCATCGTTTGCTTCAGGGAGAACTCGGCAGGCCAGCGGTCGTTGTCGTCTTTTCGCGGAATGCGTCACAGCACGAGGAAATGCGGAATGCCTTTCTTCACGCGGCAAACTCCCCCGATAGCAGGTTAAGGATCAACACGGCGGAGTTGCTCGAATTTCGCGCCGGCGATCTGCGCCGCTATGAGGACGTCGTCTCCGCTCTGGAAGGCATTGATCTGGTCATCAATTCGGCGGCGCTCAAGGATGTCCCGACCTGCGAATATTCACCTTCCGACGCTGTCGAAACCAACATTCGCGGGCCTGAAAACCTGATACGCGCCATCAAAGAGCAGCATCCCGGCGTGCAAGCCGTGCTGGCCGTCTCTACCGATCAGGCGTGCAAACCGATGAGCGTGATGGGCATGACCAAAGCCATTCAGGAGCGGCTGTTCATTCGCGCCAACATCGACATTCCTACAACCCGCTTTGTCTGCGTGCGTTTTGGCAATGTGCTTGGCTCGCGCGGTTCGGTGTTGCCATTGTTCCATCGCCAGATCATCGAGGGCCGCCCCGTGACCGTCACCGACCGCGAGATGACACGCTTTATTCTCACGGTCGATGAAGCGGTCGAATCGATCGTCAGCGCCTATCTGGAAGCGCGGCCCGGCGAAACTTATATCCGTAAGATGCCGGCGATACGCATCGACGATCTCGCCAGAGTCCTGATCGGCGACCGCGAGATCGAGATACGTTATATCGGCATTCGCCCTGGGGAAAAGCTGCACGATACGCTGGTGACCGAGGAGGAGATTCGGCGCACGGTGGAGCGCGCGGGGCATTTTGTGGTGCTGCCGATCCTGCCGGAACTTCGCAAGGATGTTGAAGACGAGCCACTGGCGCTGACCGAAGAGTACAGGTCGAAAGATCACTGCATCAGCGCCAGTGAACTGCGCGACCTGCTGCAATCTCATGGCCTGCTGGAATACGAGCAATTCGTCGCAGCGGCTGGACTTGATCTTTAGCGTTATGTGGCCCCGCAAATAAAAGCGGAATCAAAAGCCCCTTCCTTGGCGAAGGGGCTTTTTGCTCTATAACGACCGGTAGGCTAGATCGCGCCGAGGACGATGGAGGCGTTTTGACCGCCCAGACCAAAGCTGTTGGACAGCACATATTTCAGGTTCTTGACGTCACGTGCTACGTTCGGCACGTAGTCCAGGTCGCAGTCAGGATCCGGCGTTTCATAGTTGATCGTTGGGTGTAGCACCTGCTCGACCAGACTCATGACGCAGGCGATGATTTCGATTGCGCCCGCGCCGCCCAGCGCGTGGCCCAGCATGCTCTTGGTTGAGCTGACCGGGATGTTATACGCCTGCTCGCCAAAGACTCGCTTGATGGCGAGTGTTTCCATGGCGTCGTTCTGTGGCGTCGATGTGCCATGCGCGTTGATATAGTTGATGCTGTCCGGGCTGAGATGGGCGTCTTCCAGCGCCCAGCGCATGCAGCGCACCGCGCCCTTGCCTTCGGGGTCCAGCGCGGCGATGTGATAGGCGTCCGACGATGAGGCATGACCGAGCACTTCCGCGTAGATGCGTGCGCCGCGCTTCAGGGCGTGGGCCAGACTTTCGAGGACGACGATGCCGCAACCTTCGCTGAAGACGAAACCGGAGCGGTTCTTGTCGAACGGCCGGCTGGCCAGTTCAGGCCTGTCGTTGAAGCCGGTTGCCAGCGCGTCCATGGCTTCGAAACCGGCAATCGCATAGTCCTGGAGCACGGATTCGACGCCGCCGGTAATGACGACATCGCAGCGCCCGTTTTTGATCAGTTCGCTGGCCTCTCCAACTGACTGCGTGCCGGAAGCGCAGGCCGTCGATGGCGCGCTTAGCGGGCCAACCGCCTGCAGAAAACGACTGACGTAGTGGGCGGGCATGTTCGGCAACGCATTGATGAGCGACAGCGGATTTGGCTTGCGAAAGCCGGAGGTCTTGTATTTGAAGGTGCTCTGCTCGGCCATCTCGTGTGGTCCAAGCGACGAGCCGATCACGACGCCGACGCGCTCACCGATTTCGCCGATCTGTTCTCGTGTAAAACCGGCGTCCTCAATCGCCATGGCCGCGCCCGCGACCGCAAACTGCGAAGCCCGGCCCATCCGCCGCGCTTCCTTGCGGTCGATATACTGTTCCGGATTGAAATCACGTACCTCGCCGCCGATTTGTACCGGTACGTGCTCAATCGGAATGGTTTCGATGCGGCGGATTCCGGACCGACCGGCTTTGAGGCTGTCCCAAAGCGTTTTCACCGGGCCGAGCGCCGTCACCGCACCCAATCCGGTAATGACAACCCGCGGACGACCGTTTCGTAGTAGTTCCATGGTGTTTGCAGACGCGGTAGCGATTGCTGAGAGGCACGACCGCCGCCGCATATCTCCTTTCTTAAAATCGTTGATACGACTGATTTTATACCGGGTTGGCTGTTTGTATAAGGCCGTCTCTGATGGCCTGAATGACGTTTCCACTTACCGCCATGCGCGCTTGCCGAATCGCGTTCTTAACGGCGCGTGCGTCGGAGCTTCCATGGCCAACAATGACAACCCCATCAACGCCCAGAAGTGGCGCGCCGCCAATTTCCGCCGGATCGACGCGATGGAACGCGCGTCGAAACGCCGGTTTAGCTAACACACCGCCTGTCATAGTTAACACATTGCTTTTGATTTCGTCGCGCAGCAGCCGGAACATCATGCTCAGTGTTGCTTCCGCCGTTTTGATGAAGATGTTGCCGGTAAAACCGTCCGTGACAACCACATCCGCCGCGCCGCGCATGACTTCCTTTGGTTCGACGTTGCCGATGAAGTTCAATGGTAATTTCGACAGGCGGGCCGCTGCGTCGCGTACAAGTTCGCTGCCTTTGCCTGCCTCCTCGCCATTGGAAAGCAACGCGACGCGCGGGTTTTCCTGTCCGAGTGCGTGCTTGGCATATAGCGCGCCCATGATGGCGAATTGTTCGAGGAATTCGGGGCGCGAGTCGGCATTAGCGCCGATGTCGAGCATGATGACTGTGTCGTAGCCAAAATTGATGATGCTGCTGAGGGCAGGGCGCTTCACGTGCTCGATGCGGTGTAACGTGTGTACCGTCGCGATGACGAGCGCAGCCCCGGTGTTGCCGGCGGTCACAAACGCGTCAGCGTCTCCTGTCTTGACGAGGTTCATGCCGGTGTGCATCGAAGACTGGCGCTTGCTTTTTCCGGCTATGGCGGGCGAATCGCTCATCGTGATGGCCTCTGGCGCGTGGACGATTTCCAGATTGAGGCCGCGCGTGTCATGGCGCGCCAGTTCCGCCTGCACGCGGTCACGGTCGCCGATCAGCACGATGGTGTCGCCATATTCACGAGCGGCCAGCACCGCGCCCGCGACATCCGGGCCGGGACAGGCATCGCTTCCCATGGCATCAAGAGCGATTCGCATGTTAGCTGCTGTTCCTTCGCGTATATTGAATCAGATGGTTTTGCACGGTGACACGCCGCTGAGATTGATTATCCTACCCGAAGAAAGTTGCCTATAAAAGGATTGACACTCAAGGGTGCACAGGTATAATTCATCGTGGCAAGCCTCGGTGGCGGAATTGGCAGACGCTCATGGTTGAGGGCCATGTCCCCGCAAGGGGGTGGAGGTTCGAGTCCTCTCCGAGGCATAGGGCAACCCACTTCATACAGGAAGTGGGTTTTTTTGTTGTCGCTGAATGGGCCATTTGCTTAATTTGTGCGAATTCTACTTTACTCCTAAACTATTCTATAACGTTCGCCCGCACCTCTGCGGGCGCTGACAAGTGCGGTGCTGGAACACGATCTAACGCATGCCTCTACACCAGGGAGACCGGCTACATGAGCAGCAGTGCGACAAGCGAGAGCCTATCCAAGGCATATCGACTGATTGAAGCGGACGAGCTTGGGGCGGCGAGAGCCATTCTGGAACCCGTTCTGGAGGCGGAGCCTGAGAACGCCGATGCCTGGTGGCTTTACGCGCACGCTGTGAGCGATATCTCTGACGCGCGACGTGCTCTCGATAATGTTCTGCGGCTGAACCCACACTATCCCGGCGCAGTCGAGCTTTCGAATCAGCTTGAAGCCATCTCGCGTTCAGAAGCCGAGACAGAACCTTTGCCGGTGGCGGAGCCGGAGCCTCCCGAACCGGTCGCGGTCGAAGAACCCGTTGTGGCCGAACCGGTGGCCGAAGATTTGCCTGATCTTGACGACGAACTGGAGAACAGTGGCCGGTCATTGCCCGCGCTGCGCCTTCTGGCGGTGGTCGCTGCCATTGTGATCGTGCTGGTGATTGTTGCGCTGCTGGCGTTGCAGAATGCCGGCGGTAACACGGAGCCCGGCGTGAGCGTGGTCCCGTCACCCAGCCCGGAGGTGGGCATTGGCGCGCTGACCGAAGAAGCAGAGCCAACGGCGGTTGAGACCGAACCGGAAGCCGTGCTTCCTGCCGAAACCGAGGTGGTTGCGGCGACAGCGGAAACGGATGCCGGTATTCTTTCGGTAGCTTCTACCGAAGCGGTTGCTTCCGATGATCAGGTTGCGGAGGATGCCGAAGCCGAAACGGCGGGCATCGAACCCGATCAGACTGAAGAACCGGCCGCCGAGGTAGCCGTCACCGAGACGACGCCGCTCGGACAGGAAGTGGCGCTGCTTCCGGCTGAGGGCGATTTCACGCCGCTGGAGGACGCGCTGGCGGGCTTCACGCTGGCTGATGAGGGTGTTCTGCGCGCCGAAACCGAACTGGGCGACACGCTGCTGGTCAGCGTCTGTTCGACCGCCGGGGCGGAGGTGCGCGCCGCGCTGCCACAGGTTATGGATGTAATGGCGTCTCACGCGGCTGTCGTCGCCGGTGATGCCGAGGCCGTCGGCGCGCGTATGGTGAACTGCGATAGCGGTCGTCCGCTTGTCATCATTGCCGTAGAGAAAGAGCAGGCGATCGCATATGCGGTTGGCAACCTGACTGCTCAGGAGTTTCAGGCGCAGTGGAGGCCGCAATAACACGCGGCCTTACGCGCGTTTTGCAGGTTCGCTGATCGGGAGGTGAATGGTGAATGTCGTCCCGACATTCACCTCACTTTCCGCTTCGATCTTGCCGTGATGCCCTTCGATAATGCCATATGACACGAACAGGCCCAGCCCGGTGCCGTTCGCTTTGGTGGAGTAGAAGGGATCGAAGATCCGGTCAATCTGGTCGGGAGGAATTCCGGCTCCATTGTCGCGGAACTGGATCACAACATGGTCGCCTTCTGCGCGGGCGCTGATTTTCAGCACGCCGTTGCGAGACATGGCGGCTTGCGCGTTAAGTGTCAGGTTCATGAAGACCTGCTCAAGCTGGTCCTTGCTCCCGTGAACCGGAGGGAGCTCGTCAACGTCCAGTTCAATGGACATCCCCTCTTTCTCAAAGAATTTCCGATTGAGCGCCACGATACGTTCCAGAATGGATTGCAGGTCCAGCTCTGAGAAGTCTGGCCCACTGGAACGCTTGCCTGTGAACTCCAGCAACTGGCTTACGATCCGGCGTATGCGCTCGACGCTTTCCTGAATGATCTCGATTCCCCGGATGTCGACCGGCATGTTGTTCTGCACGGTTTCTACCAGATCATCCAGAGTGATCATGATCGGTTGCAACGGATTGTTGATTTCGTGCGCGATGTTCGCCGCCAGATGGCCAATCGACGCCAGTTTTTCCGAACGGATCAGCATCTGTTGGGCCGATTTCAACTCGGCCGTTCGTTCGGCGACCATATCTTCCAGATGCAGCGCGTACTGAACCTGAATTTCGTGCAGGATAGCGTTTCGCAACGCCAGCCCGGCCTGGCGGCTTGCGCCCTGAAACAGCCGCAAATGTCCTTTATTGTAGGTCACATGGTTGGATGCGACGATTAGCACGCCAAAGGTTTCGTCGCCATGCTGTAGCAGTGCTGCCATGCCGCTGCCGTATTGGGGCAAAAGCGGCTCGTCCTCCGGCCAGACAAGCGGACGCCCGGCCTTCAGCAGGCGGTCACGGATGGCAGCAGCGTCAGGAACCGGCGCTGTCTCGCCGTCATCACGGCAATTGATACATTGCGCCACGACCTCGGCATGTTCGTTGAGTTGCAGGATTGCCGCGTATTCACCGGGAAGCAGGTCGAGTATACGGGCGGTGATCGGTTGTAACAGGTCGTCGCGTTCAAGATGCTGGATCAGGTCCTCGCTCAGTTGTAGCAGCGCGGCCAGTTCTTCAGTGCGCTGTTGCAGGGCTTCTTCAAGCTGGCGCGCCTTCATTTTGCTTTCGGCGCGGGCGATCAGTTCCTGCGGCGCGAAAGGCTTGTACATATAGTCATCCGCGCCGAGGTTCAGGCCGAACGCGACATCCGACGGCTCGCGCGCGTTGGCGGTAATCAGGATGGTCGGCAGCCCGGCGGTAGACGGATGTTCGCGCAGCGCCTTCAGAACCTCAAAGCCGTTCATGCCTGGCATACGAATATCAAGCAGAACTAAATCGGGCAGCAATTCCCGGGCGGCCGCAAGCGCCTCAATGCCATCGTTCACCGTCTTCACCTGATAGCCCTCGCGCTCGAAAATGCGCTGGAGCATGATGGTGGCAGTGGGTTCGTCGTCCGCCACCAGCACCAGGGGCGGATTGCGTCTCCCTGACATGAAAGTACCTTTCATCGCCTTCCCGTAGTCGAAGCGGCCCTTGGGGTTTGCCGTCTCCAATGTTAGAATCATCTAGATTAACTATATGGTAACTCCTGGTAACGAATGCGAAACATTTTGCAGATTCTGATCGAGTATCGCCGCTCGATACTGATTGGCATCGTTCTGGGTGTACTGGTCGCGCTTGTGTTCGCCGGCGGCTTTATCACGCGCGATCTGATCGGCCCGGCGTTTCGCCCGGTCTATGCACAGTCGGAAGATCCGAACGGTTATCCTCTGCTGGACGAAGTGCAGGCGCTGCTTGACGCCCATTATCTGCGCGAACAACCGAGCGCGCGCGAACGGGAGTACGCCGCCATACGCGGGATGCTGAGCACGCTTGGCGACCGCTACACGTTCTTCATTGATCCGCCCGTTGCCCAAAGCGAGAGCGACGTTCTCGCCGGGACTTATGGCGGCATCGGCGTTCTGATCCAGCGCAATGAAGCTGGCGTGATCGTCCTTTATCCGTTTCCGGACGGCCCGGCGGCTGAAGCCGGCATCGAAGATGACGACATCCTGCTTGAGATCAATGGAGAGCCGGTTGATCTTAGTCTGTCGCAGGATCAGATCGATCAGATGTTGCGCGGGGAAGTGAAGGAGGGGAACGGCGTCGATCTTGTTATCCAGAAAGCGGACACCGGCGAGACCATCGAAGTCTTTGTTCCGTTTGCCGTCATTAACGTGCCATCGGTTGTCTGGCGTACTGTGAGCGAGGATGAGCGCCTTGGCTATTTACAGATTTTGCGCTTCACCAGCCGGACGCCAGAGGAGGTCGTTCAGGCACTGGGCGAGTTGAAAGCGGCGAACATTCAGGCTCTGATCGTTGATCTGCGCGACAACAGCGGCGGTCTGCTTCAGGAGTCAATCCGGGTTGCCGATGAGTTTATCGACTCTGGCGTGCTGGTCATCGAAGCGGACTCGGACGGCGAGACGCGCTTTGAAGCCCAACCGGGTGGCGCGGCAAGCGATCTGCCGCTGGCAATTCTGGTCAATCAGGGTACGGCCAGTGGCGCAGAACTGGTTGCCGGCGCGTTGCAGGACTACGAGCGAGGCCCGGTGATTGGCCAGAGGACATATGGGAAGGGCACGATCCAGCAGATTTTCTCGCTTTCGGATGGTTCCTCGCTGCATGTCACTTCGGCGGAGTGGTTCACGCCCAGTGGCCGCGCGCTCAGCGACGGCGGGCTGGAGCCCGACGTGCCGATGATTCCCGATGAGAACGGGCGCGATGTTGAAATGGGCGAGGCGATTCGACGCTTGCAACAGATTCTGGACGAACAGGAAGCGTAACTTGTGGCCAGCAAAAACGGCGGTATTAAGATTATCGCGCGAAACCGGAAGGCCGGCTACGACTATCATTTGGAACAGACCTATGAGGCCGGGCTGGTGTTGACCGGATCGGAGATCAAGTCGATCCGCAACAACCAGATAAATCTCCGCGACGGCTATGTAGAACCACGTGACGGCGAATTGTGGCTTGTCGGCGTGCATATCACGCCATATGAACAGTCGGGCATTTATGGCTATTCGGAGCCGACACGCCCGCGCAAGCTGCTGCTGCACAAGCGCGAGATTGCCCAGATTACCGAGCGCATGCGCGAGCGCGGTTATACCTGCATTCCGACGATGGTCTATCTCAAGAATGGGCTTGCCAAAGTCGAAATCGCGCTGGCTAAGGGTAAGAAGCTGTACGATAAACGCGCTGCCATTGCCAAGCGCGATGCCGAGCGGGAGATACGCCAGGCGCTTAAGAACCGTTACGACTAACCGGCGTTGACCTTCGGTTGAAAGCCGTTACAATTAAGGCAACATGCGCCCATAGCTCAGCGGATAGAGCATTGGTCTTCGGAACCAACGGTCGGGGGTTCGAATCCCTCTGGGCGCGTAGCGTAATCAGGACTCAGGGTCACAGCTATACGACCGTTTGACGGAAGTATGCGCTGTGACCCTGTTTAACTGATGATGTCAGGGTCAGCTTACCGCTTGCCTCACGAGCGCGGCGATTTTCTCTTCTACGGCCTCAGTCAACTCCTTCAGCGCATAGGTGACCGGCCACATGGCCCCCTCATCGAGATTGGCGCTATCGTTGAAACCGAGCGTTGCATATCTCGTATCGAACTTGTGCGCGCTTTGAAAGAAGCAGACAACCTTACCGTTCTCGTTGGCATATGCCGGCATGCCATACCACGTTTTCGGCGAAAGCTCTGGCGCATTAGCTTTGATGATCTCGTGAAGCCGCATTGCCATGCTACGCTCCGGTTCCGGCATCTCGGCGATCTTCGCGAGCACATCGCTTTCACCGTTCGCCTTGCTCTTTTTCGAGCGTGACCGGCGTGTTTCCGCCTTCAGTTCCGCGGCACGCTCCTTCATGGCGGCGATTTCCGCTTCTGAGAAGCTCTCGGACCCTTTGTTGGCTGGAGTGGTGCTTTCTTTTCTTTTTGACACGCTCGATTCTCCTTCCACAGTGGGGTTTCACTCACCGAGTAGTATGACGTAATTCGATGAATAAATGTGACCGATTGGCTCAAAATTCGATCAATGCCCGCGTTGCCGGTAAATTTCGCCGGATGGCTTTTTTGTCACATCGCTGCGGTTTCATACGTCAGTGATAGTGGCAGACTGCAAAGAGGGATCGAAATTCATGGATAGGCACGACTGGCTGGCAGAACAGTTTGAGGCGCACCGCGACCACCTGCGGGCGGTAGCTTACAGGATGCTCGGTTCCCTGAGCGAGGCGGAAGACGCGGTGCAGGCCGCATGGCTCAAACTCAGCCGTTCTGACTCCAGCGAGATCGAAAACCTGGGCGGTTGGATGACGACCATCGTCTCGCGGGTTTGCCTGGACAGGCTACGTTCCCGTAAGTCGCAGCGCGAAGCTGCGGTATCAGACGCGCCTCTACCTGACGAGATCCGGAGTCACGAGGAAGGGATTGATCCAGAGCACGAAGCGCAACTCGCCGATTCGGTTGGCCTGGCGCTGATGGTTGTGCTGGATACGCTCAGCCCTGACGAACGCCTTGCGTTTGTACTGCATGACGTGTTCGCCGTGCCGTTTGATGAAATTGCGCCAATCGTGGGGCGGTCTCCGGAGGCGACTCGGCAATTGGCCAGCCGTGCGCGTCGGCGTGTCCGTGGTGTGGCCGCTGTGCCCGATGTTGAACTGAAGCGCCAGCGTGAAGTGGTTAGCGCATTCCTGACAGCTGCGCGCGCCGGAGACTTCAGCGCGCTGCTCAATTTGCTCGATCCCGATGTGGTATTGCGGAGCGAGGCGGGTGCGAGTGGCAAGCCCTGGGAAGTTCAAGGGGCGCAGCGCGTGGCGAGGATGTATGGGAGGCCCGGAAGCGCACAGGCGCTACAGCCTGCGCTTGTGAACGGAAAGGTAGGACTCATCCTGGCCCCGCGCGGGCAGTTGATGCTCGTTATCCATCTCACTTTCAAGGATGGGAAAATCGCCATGATCGATGCCGTTGCCGACCCGGAGCGCCTTCGCCAGACGGAGCTGGCAGTGCTTGACTTCTAAGCGCTCATGGGGATTGTGGGGATGATCCGACTAAACAGGAGGGCTTCATGAAGCATACCTGGCAGGATTTTGCAGATGCCGCGCCTGAACTCGCAGCATTTGGAGCGCAGCGCCTCAAGGCAGCGCCGGCATTCCTGGCCACCGTGCGCGCGAATGGGCTGCCACGTGTTCATCCGGTCACGCCAATTATCGCAGAGGGGCATCTTCTGTTGTTTATGGAGCCGACTTCGCCCAAAGGCCATGATTTGCAGCGCGGTTCCGGCTATGCGCTGCATTGTGGAGTGGCCGATAACGACGGCGGTGAAGGGGAGTTTTGCCTGACGGGACATGCGGTTCTGACGACTGATCCCGTGATGCGCGAACTTGCCAGTCGCTACGGCTACCAGCCGAAGGACCACTATATTTTATTTGAGCTGACTGTCGAAAGCGCCTTTTCGACGATCTATCCCGGTGGCGGGCCGCCAGTACGGAGAAGTTGGAAGGCGTCGGTGGACGGAGACAATCAATTGTGATCGGTTCCAGCTTCAGCGCGCTTTTCTGATAATGGAACGAGACTACCTAAGCGTAGTCTCGTTTTCTCTGGCGATCTCGTATGCGGGCGTGCTATAATCGTCGTTGCGTCCGCGACGGTGAGGGGTGTACAGTATCCGGTTATTCATCTCTTTGGACGCGCCTGAAATCGTGATGGAGCGAGCGCGTGGGCTGGCTCTTTTCTTTTTAACTTTGGGTAAGGATGTCTATGGCGGAGCAAACCAGAAAGCGGGTTCTTTCCGGCGTACAGCCGTCTGGAAATTTGACCATTGGCAACTATCTTGGTGCGCTGCAGCAATGGGTTGCCGAGCAGGACAATTACGATTGTTTTTTCTGCGTTGTCGACTTGCATGCGCTGACAGTGCCACAGGATCCCGCGACGCTGCGCGCCAAAACGCGGGAAGTTGCCGCGTTGTACCTGGCTGCTGGCATTGATCCGTCACGTGCCTCCGTTTTTGTGCAATCGCATGTTCCGGCGCATACGGAACTGGCGTGGATTCTAACGTGCCTGACGCCGCTGGGCTGGCTGTATCGCATGACGCAGTTTAAGGATAAAGCCGCCAAGCAAAAGCAGGAGTCGGTCGGGGCTGGCTTGCTCAGTTATCCGGTATTAATGGCCGCGGATATTTTGCTCTATCAGGCTGCGGCAGTGCCCGTTGGCGACGACCAGCGCCAGCATCTTGAGATCACGCGCGATCTGGCCCAGCGCTTCAACCATCTGTATGGCGAGACGTTCGTCCTGCCCGAGGCGCTCATTCCAAAAGAAGGCGCGCGTATCATGGGGCTGGATAACCCGCTGGTCAAAATGAGCAAGAGCGAAGCCTCCGAATATCACGCAGTTTACCTGCTTGACCCGCCGGATAAGATTCGCAAGAAGATCATGCGCGCACAGACCGACTCTGGGCGTGAGATTCGCTTCTCGACAGATCCACAACGTGCTGGCGTGAATAATTTGCTAACCATCTATCAGGCGCTGACCGGTGCTAGCCGCGAAGCTATCGAAGCACAATTTGATGGCAAGGGCTATGGCGACCTGAAGAAAGCAGTGGTGGAAGTTGTCGTCGATACGTTGACCCCGCTTCAGGAACGTTATCAGGCGCTGATTCGTGAGGGCGGCTACCTTGACGAAATTCTGGCTCAGGGGGCTGCACGCGCGAGTGAAGTGGCAAATGCAACGCTGGCAACCGTGCGCGAACGAATAGGTTTACTGCCTGCGTTGACGCCGGTGTCGTCCAAAAGTTGAGGCCATTTCGGCTGTGCCATGGGGAACCTTCCCCTTGACCGGCAACTGGACGACTGGTAGACTTAACCTGTCCGCCCCATTCGTCTAGCGGCCTAGGACGTGGCCCTCTCAAGGCCAAAACAGGGGTTCGAGTCCCCTATGGGGCATAAGGTTTCGCTTGACTAAATGGCAATAAAGCGCGTTGGAAGAGGTCGGGTAACACCGGCCTCTTTTGATTCCAGAGCCATTTGCAGGCCTCGCCCCATCGACGGAAACCGGCAAGGGAGTGGGGATCTGGAAAATTCGCGCAAAGCGTGAAGCGTTCGTAAAGATCACAAGCTGGATGTGGCGGCGTTAAGGCACTGCTGGCGGATACGCTCATCATTCAAGTGTGGCGCTGCGAGTACAATCGAGGATATGCTGCTCTGGCCGGCATGCAGCCATATTCATATAGGAAAGCGAAAGGGAGGCCACGATGGCGACGCCCGGTGGTAAGTTCAACACGATGGACGAGTACATCGACGCCTTGCCGGAAGCTGTGCGGGAGAGGCTGCAGACGATCCGCCGGGTGATCAAAGCGGAAGTGCCTGAAGCAGTCGAGGCGATCAGCTACCAGATGCCGACGTTTAAGCTCAACGGCAAGAACCTCATCCACTTCGCCGCCTGGAAAACGCACATCAGCCTGTACCCGACCCCACCCGGTACGGAAGCGTTCCAGCAGGAGCTTTCAGCTTACAAACGGGAAAAGGGCACAATCCAGTTTCCCTACGACAAGCCGCTGCCGGTGTCGCTCATCCGGCAGATCGTCGCGTTTCGCGTACACGAAGTGCTTGGCCGGTAGGCCAGGGGGCTTTTCCACCAAATTCGCTACTGTACGAACTCGATCACCCGGTGTTCCTGGCCCGCCGCGACGAGCGCCTCGGCCACTCGCAATGCCTTAAGGCTGTCCTCGCCGGTGACGAGTGGCGGTCGCCCTTCACGGATCGCCGCGATAAAGTCCTCGACTTCCAGCCGCAGCGGCTCACGCTTTTCGATGTGGTCGCGGATCATGCGGCCTTCGCTCACGCCGCGCAGAAGCTGCAGCCCGCGGTAGCCGTTGTAAATCTGGCCGTTTTCGTAGAAGGTCAGGTCCTGGGTGATGTAATCAACCTCATACATGCCGCCTGCGCCGAGGACGGTGAGCCGGCGCGCTTTAGTCGGCGTCAGCCAGTTGACCTGTAGCACCGCCGTGATGTCGTTGGCGAAGCGCAGCATGCCGCTCAGCGTATCCTCGCGCGTGCTGTGAATGTTCTGCTGCGTCTCCGCAAAGACGCGGACGACAGGACTGCCCGCGAGATGGCAAATGACGTCGATATCGTGCGTCGCGAGATCCAGTACAACCCCGACATCGCGGATGCGGGCGGGGAAGGGGCCAACTCGCTGGGCGTGCATCTCGAAGATCTGGCCGAGCACGCCTGCGTCCAGCCGCTGCTTGAGCGCGCGAATGGCCGGGTTATGGCGCTCGATATGCCCGACCGCGAGCACGACGTTTCTTGCCTTTGCCAGCTCGATCATCGCCCGGCCGTCGGCCTCCGTCTCGGCGATCGGCTTTTCCACGAGCACGTGAATATCGCGCTCCATCGCCTCGCAGGCCACTTCCCGGTGAAACACCGTGGGCACGGCGATGATGGCAAAATCCGGCTTTGTCTGGTCGAGCATCTGCCGATAGTCTGCGAACGTGGGCACACCGAAGCGCTGCTCGATGCCTGCGCGGATCTTCTCGTCGGCGTCGGCCACGCCGACCAGTTCGATATCGGCGATTTCCCGGCTCACGCGGACATGGTTCTGGCCCATCATGCCTGCGCCGATGATCGCGCCGCGTAGTCGTTCGCTCATAGGCTGTTCACCGCTTCCACAATCGTTTCCAGGTCAGCGCTGGTGAGGGCGGGGTGCACGGGCAGGCTGAGCACCTGCTTCGTCACTTCTTCCGTGGCCGGCAGCGACAGGTCATAGCCGCGGTCGAGATACACCTTCTGGCGATAGACCGGGACAGGGTAAAAGACTGCGCTGCCGACGCCTTTGGCCTTCAGTTTCTCGATCGCCGCGTCGCGGTCGGTGTGCTCGAGCCGGATCGTGTACTGGTGCCAGACGTGCGTCTGACCTTCCGGCACGCAGGGCACGACCACATTCTGCAGATGCGCGTTCAAAAATTCGGCGTTACGCTGCCGGGCGGCGTTGAACTGCTCCAGCTTCTTAAGCTGCGCGAGGCCGACGGCGGCGTGCAAATCCGTCAGGCGGAAGTTGTAGCCGAGGATATCGTGGTAGTAGCGCACCTTCGAGCCGTGAGCGCGCAGCAGCTTGACCCGTTCGGCGATTTCCGGATCGTTCGTCGTCACCATGCCGCCCTCGGCGCTCGTCATGTTCTTGGTCGCGTAGAGCGAGAAGCAGCCGGTGCCAAAGCTGCCCGCCTTGCGCCCCTTGTATGTCGCGCCGTGCGCCTGTGCTGCGTCTTCGATGACCGCGAGGCCGTGCCGTTCAGCGATCTCCATGATGGGGTCCATGTCCGCCATCAGGCCGTAGAGATGCACTGGCATGATCGCCTTCGTGCGCGGCGTGATCGCGCTTTCGAGTTGGTCCGGGTCGAGGTTGTAGGTGTCCTTGCGGATGTCGACAAAGCGCGGCGTCGCGCCGGTAAAGAGCACGCTGTTGGCGGAGGCGATGAAGGTGAACGGGCTTGTGATCACTTCGTCGCCGGGCCCGATGCCATGCGCCAGTAGCGCCAGATGCAGCGCCGTCGTGCCGGATGAAACCGCGACGGCGTATTTCGTGCCGCAGAGCGCGGCGAATTCTTCTTCAAGCTGCGCGACTTTCGGCCCCTGCGCGACGATGCCGCTTTCGAGCACCTCGCGCACGAGCGCCAGTTCTTCTTCGCCGAATTGGGGTTTGGAAATCGGGATCATAATGGGCTATCGACTCCGCAAATCGCTGTGAGCGCGCGCGGGACCCGGAGCGTAATCCGAGGTGACGGCGCGAAAGATATCGAGAAACGCGTCGCGGACGCGGGTGGGCGAGAGATGACGCTCGGCGTAAGCGCGTCCTGCGCGGCCCATCGCCTGCCGTTTTTCGGGGGACCGGGCGAGATCCTGTAACGCACTGATCATCGCCGCGCGATTTCCGAACGGTACGGAAATGCCCGCGCCGGTCTCTTCCAACAGCCGCGCGGCTTCGCCTTCGACTGCGGCTACGATGGGCGTGCCCGTCGCCAACGCCTCGAACATTTTCGAGGGCAAAGCGCCGGTGAACAAGGGGTGTTCTTTGAAGGCGACGACGCAAATATCCGTCGCGGCCCAGAGCGCCGGCATATCATCGTGCGGCAGCACGCCGGGCAGGAGGACATTCCCGATCCGCTCGTCTGCGATCCGGGCTTCAATGTGCGCTTTGCGCGACCCGCCGCCCGCGAAGACGAAGGTCAGTTCTGGAAGCGCCTTCGCGGCATCGAGCAGCAGGTCGAAATCGTGCGCCAGGCTCATGTTGCCGATATGCCCGACGGTGATCGCATCGCTCAGGCCGAGCCGCGTGCGCATTGCCTGACCCGTTTTCTGCTGGCCGGGACGGAAGCGCTCCAGATCGACCGCGTTCTGCACCAGGGATACGCGCTCACGCCTGCCGAGGACTTTAAGCACGCCGCTTTGCACGCCTTCCGTCATGGCGACGACGTGCGCGGCGTCGTGATACGCCCAGCGCTCCAGACGCGCGGCCAGTTTGACGAAGAGGCTGTCGACGGCCAACGCGCCGACGGCGACCGCCGATTCCGGCCATAGGTCGGAGACGTTGAGCACGACCGGCGCGCGCTTCAATCGCTTCAGCCAGCCGCCGGCCAGACACACGAAGAGCGGGTGCGACTCGACAAGGATGACGTCGGGCCGGGGGAGGAAGAGGCCGCCCACGGCCGCCGTCAGGGCGAACGAGAACTGGTTGAGCAGCCGGTGGGCGATGGATTTCTTCGGCGAGGCGTAGACCCACACGCGCCGGATCGTGACCGCGCCCGCCTTTTCGGTGGTGACGAGCTTGCCGCGATACGGCTCAGGGATGATCCCGGTCGGGTAGTTCGGCATGCCGGTCAGCACCGTGACTTCATGCCCGGCGTCCGCCAGCATCGCGGCGAGGCGGCCGAGGCGCACGGCGGCGGCGCCGAATTCCGGCGGGTAATACTGCGTGAGGATCGTGACGCGCATAAGGCTACAGTAACCGTCGACCGACGCCGATGTAGGTCAGGCCTGCGCTGGCAGCGGCGTTGACGTCGACGACGTTACGGCCGTCGACGACCACCGGATGCCTGAGCGCGCCCCGCAGCCATTCCAGATCGATGTTCTGGTAAGCGCGATGCGCGACCATAAAGACGGCAGCGTCCGCGTTGGTCACGACTTCTTCCAGCGGGCGCTGGTAGGCCGGGACGTGTGGGTCGTGGACGATGGCCGTCGCACCGCAGCGTTCGAGCGCCTCGACGAAATAGCGGCTTGGGCTTTCGCGATCGTCGTCGGTGTCCTCGCGGAAAGCGTAGCCGAGCACGGCGATGCGCGCGCCTTGAAGCGAGACGTTGTGCTTCGCCAGCGCCCGCTCGGTGAGCGTGACCATATGCTCCGGCATGCGGTCGTTGACCGCGCGCGCCGCCGGGATGAGACGCGCCTCGACCTGATCGCGGGCGTTCGCGATCAGGAGCCAGGGGTCTTTCGGGATGCAGTGCCCGCCGACGCCCGCGCCGGGCATGAGCATCGCGCGGCCGGGGGATTTGTTCAGCAGCTCCCGCACGGCGTACACGTCCGCGCCGAGCGTCTCGCAGACGACCGCCAGTTCGTTCGCGAACGCGATCTGCACGTCGCGATAGGAGTTCTCCGCCGTTTTTACGACTTCCGCGGTCAATGGATCCGTCGGGTCGAGTTCGCCGGTGACATAGGTGCTGTAGAGCGCGACCATGACCTTGGCGACATCGGGCGTTTGCCCGCCGACCGCGCGGCTCATGGTGACGAGGTTCTGGATCAGGCGGCCGGGCGTCACGCGCTCCGGGCAGTGGCCGACGAAGAAATCGACGCCTGCCTTCTTGCCGCTCGCCTCTTCGAGCGCCGGAATGACCACGCCGCTGATCGTGCCGGGGGCGATGGTCGATTCGATGATGACGAGCGCGCCGTCGCGCAGGACCGGGCCGAGGCTCGTTAGCGCGCCGCGCAGGCCGCGGTAGAGCGGCAGGTGCGTGTCCGGCTCGACCGGCGTGTCGACGCAGATCAGGACGATGTGCGCTTCGGCGAGATCGGTGACTGCAGTCGAGGCTCGCAGCCTACCGGCGGCGACGACACGCGCCACCAGTTCGGCGACGCCGGGCTCCTCGCCGCCGATGGGCGATTGGCCCCGGTTGATCGTTTCGACCTTTTGCGCGTTGATATCGACGCCGGTGACGTGAAAGCCGTTATCGGCCAGAATGCAGGCGACTGGCAGGCCGACGTAGCCGAGGCCGATCACGCCGACGCGCGCCGACCGCGCTTCGATCAGGGGGAGTAAATCCAGGACGGACAATCCGCGCTTCCTTTTGAGATCGCTTTGCAATAGACTTCGCGCGGCTAAGAATGTACTCTAAACTCACGGTTCCTCACAGGCTGGAATCGGCCATCAGGGAAAAAGATCGCGATGCGGATTGTGACGATCGTCGGCGCGCGGCCTCAGTTCATCAAAGCCGCGCCGATGAGCCGCGTCCTGCGGCGGGCGCACGAGGAATATCTGATCCACACGGGCCAGCATTACGACGCCGGGATGTCGGATGTGTTTTTTGAGGAACTCGGCATTCCGCAGCCGGACCTCAATCTCGGCATCGGCGGCCTCTCGAACCTGGAACAGGTGAGCCGGATGATGCTCGCGCTACGGGAGCCGATTGAAGCGCAGCGCCCGGACTGGATCCTGATCTACGGCGATACCAATTCGACGCTCGCGGGCGCGCTGACGGGCCGGTTGCTCGGCGTGCCGGTCGCGCATATCGAGGCGGGATTGCGTAGCTACAACCCGTTGATGCCGGAGGAACTGAACCGCGTGGTCGCCGACCGGATCAGCGCGGCGTTGTTCTGCCCGACCGAAACTGCCGCCGCGAACCTCGCGCGCGAGGGTATTACAGACGGCGTCTACGTCGTCGGCGATGTCATGGCGGACGCGCTGCTGCAAAACCGCGAGCGGGCGAGCACCGCGGTTCTGGAAGCAAACGATTTGCATCTGGGCCAGTATTTCCTCGCCACCGTGCACCGCGCCGGCAATACTGATGATCCTGAAAAGCTGAAGGGCATCCTCGACGCCTTCGCGCGGCTGCCGCTGCCGGTCGTGCTGCCGGCGCATCCACGGCTTCAACGCGCGCTGGAGCAGACTGGATTGGCGATCGGCCCGAACGTTCGCCTGATCCCGCCGGTGGGGTATCTCGACATGCTCGGCCTGACGAGTTCGGCGCGGCTTGTGCTCACCGATAGTGGTGGACTGCAGAAGGAGGCGTACATCCTCGGCGTGCCGTGCGTCACACTTCGCGAGGAGACCGAATGGGTGGAGACGGTCGAGGCTGGCTGGAACCGTCTGGCCGGGACGGACTGCGCGCGCATCGTCGCGGCGGTCGAGGCGGCGCTTTCCGAGACGCCGCAGGCGCATCCTGAGCTGTACGGCGATGGCCGGGCGTGCGAGCGCATCGTCGCGGCGCTTGAGAGCTAGGGAGCGTAGGCCGGTGGCGCGGAAAATGGTATGCATCCTTTCCTTTTCGACGATCGTCCAGGACGCCCGCGTGCTCCGGCAGATCGAGTACCTGTCCTCGCACTACGACATCACCGTGGTCGGTCACGGCCCGGCGCCTGCCGGCGTGAAGTACATCGAAGTGCCCGCGTTCACTACGGTTTCCAAACTGCTGGCCGTTGTGTGGCTGCTGCTCGGCAAACTGGCTCCCAGAGCCTATGAAGCCTGGTACTGGTCGACGCGGCGGCACCGGGCGGCATATCAGGCTATGATGGCGACTAAGCCGGACGCAATCCATGCGAATGACTGGAACGCGCTGCCGGTGGCGGTGAGGGTTGCGGAGAAGACCGGGGCGCGCGTCGTCTTCGATGCCCATGAATATGCGCCGCTGCAGTTCGGCAACCGCAGACTGCGTGTGTTTCTCTACACGCCAGCGATTCGTTATATGCTCGGAAAGTACACGCGCCGCGCCGACGCCGCGATGACGGTGTGCGCGCCCATCGCCGAGCGCTACCGGGACGAGTTCGGGCTGTCGATGATGGTCGTCATGAACGCGCCCGCACTCTCCGGGGAAAAGCCACAGGAACGAAAGATCAACCCGGAGCAGATCCGGCTGATCCATCACGGCGGGGCGCTGCGCGATCGCAACCTCGGGCTGATGATCGAAGCGATTGCACAGGCCGGCAAACGCTTCCATCTCGATTTTATGCTCCTGCCGACCGATCCTGCCTATCTGGACGAATTGAAACGGCTGGCCGAGGAACGCGCGCCGGGACGGGTGGCATTTGTCGATCCGGTGCCGCCCGCGCAGATCGTCCAGACGCTCCAGAAGTACGATATTGGATTCGGGGTGATCGACGCGACCAATTACAATTACCTGATGGCGCTGCCGAACAAGCTGTTCGATTTCGTCGCGGCCGGCCTTGCGGTTGTCACTGGGCCATCACCGGCAATGGTTGCCCTAATCGAGGAGTACGATTTCGGCGTGGCCTCGCCGACATTTGATCCGCGCGACATTGCCGGGACGTTAAACAGCCTGACTGTGGAGCGCATTGCTGAGATGCAGAAAGCGGCGCGAGAAGCCGCAAAGGTATTGAACGCGGATACGGAGATGGCCAAGGTGGTCGACCTGTACGCGCGGCTGTTGGGCGAGGTGTATTGATGCGCCAGCGTATCTGTATTATCGGCTATTCACCGATCCACCGCGACGCGCGCATTCTGCGCCAGATCGAGTACCTGTCACCGGACTACGATCTGACGGTGATCGCGCATGGCGAGCCAGTGGCCGCTTTCCCGGACGTGACATGGCGTTTCGTGCCGCGCGCGAACCGATTTGAAAACTTGCTCACGCTCGTTTTTCTGGCGGCCGCGCGTCTTTTGCCATTCCTGTACGAAACCTGGTACTGGCAGAAACGGCGCAACCGGCTGGCGTTGCGTTATGCGATTGAGAGCCGGCCTAACGCCATCCACGCTAATGACTGGTCGGCGCTGCCAGCCGCGGTCGAGGCGGCGAGACAAACGGAGGCAAAAGTTGTCCTTGACCTGCATGAGTACGCGCCACGCCAATCCTCTGACTGGTGGTGGGTACTGCTGTTCGCGCCCGCGATTTGGTATTTGCTCAGGAAGTATGCGCCCCAGGTCGACGCGTCGATGACTGTGTGCAGCCCGATCGCGGAAGCGTACCGGCGCGACTTCGGTCTAGACCCGATCGTGGTCATGAATGCACCAAGATTCACGGCGGTGGATGGTGAGAGGCATGCGACCGATGGAGCATGTATCCGGCTGATCCATCACGGTGCGGCAGCGCGGCAGCGCGGGCTGGAGGTCATGATCGACGCAGTTGCGTTGGCCGGCGTGCGTTTTCGCCTGGACTTCATGCTCGTGCCGACAGACCGCGCCTATCTTGAAGAGTTGAAACAGCGCGCCCGACGCCTCGCGCCTGACCGCGTTCACTTTCTCGATCCGGTGCCACCAACCGCGATCAACCGCACGCTCGCAACCTACGATATCAGCCTTACGGTCATCCAGCCCAGGAACTTCAATTATCTGGTGGCGCTGCCGAATAAATTCTTCGATGCGGTGGTCGCCGGACTGGCGGTCGTCATTGGTCCGTCACCGGCCATGGCCGAACTGGTGGAAACGTACGGGTTTGGTGTGGTGGCTCCGTCATTTGAAGCGCAGGATATCGCCGCGACGCTCAACCGGCTGACAGTCGAGCAGATCGAGGAGATGCGGCAGCGGGCGCGCAAGGCTGCGGAGACTCTGAACGCCGACCGCGAGATGACGAAGGTCGCGGCGCTTTATACGCGTTTGCTTAACCAACAGGATCGTTAGCCATGTCTCTATTCATTCATCCTTCAGCGGATGTCAGCCCCGACGCGACGATCGGCGAGGGCACGAAAATCTGGCATCTGGTCCAGGTGCGCGCGGGTGCGACGATTGGCCGCGAGTGCATTTTCGGGCGCGGCGTGTACGTCGACACGGGCGTCGTCATCGGGAACCGCGTCAAGGTGCAGAACTACGTCTCGATTTACGACGGCGTGATCATCGAGGATGGGGTTTTCGTCGGGCCGCACGTCGTTTTCACCAACGACAAGCTGCCGCGCGCGATCAATCCCGACGGAAGCCTGAAGGACGGGGAGGACTGGACGATCTCGCGTACGCTCATCCGCGAAGGCGCGTCACTCGGCGCGAACGCGACCATCGTCTGCGGCATCACGATCGGGTGCTGGGCAATGGTCGGCGCGGGCGCGGTGGTCACCAAAGACGTGCCGGATTACGGACTGGTCGTTGGCAACCCGGCGCGGCTGATCGGATATGTGTCGAAATCCGGCGAGCGCGTGCCCGACGGTGTGGATCCGGCGACCTACTAACCTATTTTGACGGTATGCTGCTGGATGGCGTGCCAGTTCAGCGCGATCAGCAGGATGTAGCTTAGGCCGAACACGACGGCGTAAGCAGCAACGGCGGTTTCCGCGCTCCAGCCGGCGAATGCCGCGCTGCCAAAGGCGGCAATCGTGAGCAGTATCCGAGCGACGTCCCACCCGAGCTGTAGATCCTGCCGCTCGAGAACGATCATCGTTTGCGAGATCGGCGAGATCACGAACTGGATCAGGATTGCCGGGCCGAGCAGCCGCACGTATTGGCCTGCCGCCTGCCATTCCGCACCAAAAACCAGACTAAAAACCTCTGGGCCAAAGAGGACGATCAGCACAATCGGCACGAGGCCGACGAGGAAGAGACGGCGCGTAGTTCTGATAAACAGCGGTTTGAGTTGCGCCGGTGCCTGATTTTTGATTTCGCTCGCAGTGCCGAGATAAACCTGCGCTACCGACGAGCCGACGAGGTGCGCTGGCAGCTGGACCATGCGCAGCCCGAGCGCAAAGACACCGCCCGCGACCGGGCCATAGAGCGCGAGCATGAAGAGCGTAGGCAACTGTAGCCCGGCGGTATTGAGCAAACTCGACCAGGCGGAGATCAACGGAAAGCGGCGGTACTCTTTGGCGACAGTGACCATACGCTCCCAGCGGATGCTATACAAAAGCGTTCGGTAATCTCCGGAAACGATTGACCAGATGCCCGCAGACAGGCTAAAGATCTGGCTGATGATCAGGCCAATCGCGCCGGTCTGCAGGACGCCGAGGGCAATGCGGAGCACGACTGTGCCGACGCCTTGCACAATTTTGGTGCGGGCGAGAACACCGAACGATTTTTTGCGGATCGCCCAGTAGCTTAGCGCCTGGTACGACCCCGCGCCGATGAGCGTGACCGGCATGAGCCAGAGAAAGCCCGCGATCTCAGGTGTGTTGGTCCACACCCCAATGTGATCCCGGAGCAGCCACAGTGCGGCCCAAAAGACGCCACTGGAAAGCACCACCAGCAAAAGACAAAGCGCGAGAAGGTTGGCTGCTTTTTCATCATCACGCGGAAGCGTGATCGCCAGTTCGTAGCGCAATGAGTTGATCGCAAGCAGGATTGTCGAAATCGAGGAGAAAGCTGAGAAAATACCATAGTCGCTCGGTGTGTAGAGCCGGGTGATGATCGGCGACACGAGCGTCGTCAAGACCTGCATGCTGAAGGTTGCGCCCGCGATCATGGTCACGCTGTGCGCGAAACTTCGCCGCTGGAAAAAAGCACGGATATGGGAAATCATAGGATCAAGGCTCGCCGATGAGGTCCGCGTAGAGTTGTTTCAGCCGCGCTTCGCCGACCGACCAGTTGTAGTCGTTTCGCGCTTCAAAAGCGACGGCCTGCAGGGCTTTTAAGCGGTCGGGGTTCTGCAGCTCCGCAAATGCGTTCTTGAGATTCTCGACTGTGATGCCGTCGAGCAGCACCGCCGCCGGGATGCGCTCCAGCATCTCGCCCATCTCGCCGACGCCACGGTTCGCGATCAGCGCTCTACCGGCGGCAAACGCTTCGAACAGCTTGTTCGCGATGGCGTAATAGAGCTGGCCGGTTTCGTTCGAGCGCAGGCCGCAGTAGACGGCATCGGCAGCGTACGTGTACAGCGGGATATCGCGCGCGCTCACCCAGCCGAGCCAATGGATCCGGGGCGTACGTGCTGCCGCGGCACGGACCGCGGCTTCTTCGCTTCCGTGCCCGCCGATCAGCAGGCTGACCTCCGGTGACTGTTCGACCGCTTCGAGCAGCGTGCGGATTTCGCGGTTCGGCGCCAGCGTGCCGATGTAGGCGATGGTGAGGCGCGACTCGTTGAGCTTCAATGCCTCGCGCAGGCGCTGGACTTGCGCCGGATCGACTTCGAAGTCCTCCAGCCGCTTCCAGTTGCCGATGATGACCACGCGTTTCGCGCCGCGCTCGCAAAGCGCCTTCGCCAGCCGTTCGCCGACGGTGATGACGGCGTCCGCGTTTCGGATCAGCAGGCGCTCGAGCCGCGGGAAGATGCGGCGGCGTAGGGCGCCGGTGATGAAGTCGTGGTTCTCGTGCGAATCGTAGACCAGCGGGGTGCGGCGCAGGCGCGCGTAAAGCCAGCCGACCGGCAGCATAACGACATCGTGGCTGTGCACTGCGTCCGCGCGTACCGTGAGGGCGAGGCGTAGCACCCAGAGGTACGACAGCAACATGGATAGGCCGTGCATACGCCGTTTGGGCAGGCCGGTCGTCGTCTCGCCCGGATCGCCGCGCAGTAAGCCGGCTGGCGTACCCATCGGCGCGAGTAGGATGTTCACCCCGTCCATGACCGAGCGCGTCGGGAGCCCTGGGGTGAGGGCGAGGCCGATAACCGTGACCGCATAGCCTGCGCGGACGAGCGAGATCGCCTCCGGCATGACGCGCGGATCATCGCGCGCGGGATTGTTGACGAACATCAGGATGTGTTTCATAGAAAATCCCGGCGGAGACACCCCGCTTCAGCGGGGTGAGGAAGCCGGACACTCCTTTCGCTTCAACATGTTGACGGTATAGAGATTCTGTGCTATGCTTAGGGCATGAAACTGACCGCGACGATTAAGCTTCAGCCCACCGAAGAACAGCGCGACTTGCTGTATGCCACGCTGGAACGC
>Ga0207864_1000190_pt1 | contig 97110 bp, 62 predicted proteins | sample HigsolmetaAR202D_FD_184834 | JGI IMG/M metagenome (GOLD analysis project Ga0207864, IMG submission 184834) | Ionic liquid and high solid enriched microbial communities from the Joint BioEnergy Institute, USA - AR20-2-D (SPAdes) (version 2) ...
CCTCCAAGTAGGTTCCCGCCGCGCACAGGTTCTCGCGGCTCGTGGACCCGAGGGTAATCGCTCGCTCCCGCGGCGCGCGACCACAATGTTTGCACGCACGGGACGATATTTTGCACGAAGCGCCAACTACTTGGTGTAGCGTGATTTGTGGAGACAACCAAGATGACCGCGCCGGGCCGGCAGGCGACGAACGGGCCCGTCCTCGATTCGAACTCCCGTGCCGCAGAGGACCGGATGCACCCGCATGTTCCACGACGCGTCGGCCGGACCGAGACCCTCCACACAGCGTCCACCGCACCGTCCGCCACCGTCCCGCCCCCTTGCGGACAAATACTCTATCGGCGTATATGTCAAGAGAGTAATTGAAGCCCGCCAGGGGAGCGGGATGCCGCCCGCGGCGGGCTGACGCCGCCCCCGACCCGACTGCTTCCGGCGCGGACCCGGGAGCGGGCGCGGCGCCATCCACGGGGGACCGGCGACCTCTCCCGAACGTCCCTACGCGCACGGGTACACGGACGTTCACGTCCACCTGGCTGCGGACTCGACAACCGAACCGATCGTGAACCCATTGGAAGGCGAACCCCTGAGCAACCTCGAGTACCACGTGCTCCTCGCCCTGGCGGATCGGCCGCTCTACGGCTACGCGCTCCGGGAAGCGGTGGAGAAGGAATCGGACGGCGCGCACCGGCCCCGGGCCGGATCGCTGTATCGCGTCCTCGCGCGGTTGATGACCCGCGGCCTCGTCCAAACGACGGAACCGGACGGCCCCGTGGAGCCGCATCCCGGACTGGAGCGCCGGTACTACGCGCTGACGCCGCGAGGCCGGAGGGCGCTGGAGGCGGAGACGGCGCGGCTCCGGCGTGCCGCGCTGCTCGCGGCGCAACGTCTGGGTCTGGTGGATCGCGCACCGTGAACAGGGTCTTCGAGCTCCTGATCCGTGCGTTTCCGCGCGCGTTCCGCGAAGCGTTCGGCGCGGAGATGCTCGAACTCATGCGCATGGACTACGCGCGGGCCCGCGCCCGCGGCCGCCTTGCCGGACTCACGACAGCCGTCGCGGTGGCGGCGGATGCGCTCGCATCGGCGCTCGCGGAGCGCCTGAACCCCACCTGGAACCCATCGAGCACGCGGCCGCGTGCCAGGAGGCAGACCATGGGCAGTTGGCTGGTAGCCTGGGGAAGGGACTTCGTGCACGCGGCGCGCGGCCTGGCCCGCTCGCCGGGCTTCACCCTGGTGACGGTAATGACACTGGCGCTGGCCATCGGCGCGAACACCGCCATCTACAGCGTGGTCGAGTCGGTGCTGCTGGAGCCGCTCCCCTATCCGAATGCGGATCGGCTGGTCTATCTCGGGGGAACCGCGCCGGGCTCCGATGCGCCGGACGAGCTCGGCGTGCCGGACGAGCTGTACTTCGAGTACCGGGAGAGCGTGCCGGCCCTCGAAGATCTGGGGCTGTACGCCCTGGCCTCGTCCACCACGCGGGCGGAGGACCATGTGGAGCAGCTCGTCCTGGCGCGCGTGACCCCCTCCCTGTTCACGACGCTGGGTGCGCGGCCGCTCCTGGGGCGGCTGCCCAACGAGGAGGACGACGACCGCGTCGTCGTCCTCAGCCACTGGCTCTGGCAGAGCTGGTTCGGCGCGGATCCGGACGTCGTCGGCCGGAGCTATTACTTCGCCCGTGAGACGCGCACGGTGATCGGCGTGCTGGGGCCGGAGTTCCGGTTCCCGGACGAGCGGGTCGCGTTCTGGATCCCGCTGCCGATCCGCCCATCCCAGGTCACGCCTGGTGGATTCGGCACACGGGTCGTGGCCCGGGTGGCGCGGGGCGTCGATCGTGAGGCCCTTACGGCCCAGCTCGCGCCGCTGGCGATGCGGGTCCAGGAGCGGCTGGGCGGCCCGGCGCCCTACCGGCGGATCATGGAGCGTTATCGGCCCATAGTGAAGCCGCTCCGCGAGCAGCTCGTGGGGAAGGCCGCCGCGCCCCTCTGGATTGCGCTGGGAACGGCCGGGATCGTGTTCCTGATCGCGTGCGCGAACGTGGCGAACCTGTTCCTGGTCCGGACGGAGAGTCGGCTGCGGGACCTGGCCGTGCGCCGGGCCCTCGGCGCCGGGCGGGGCGGGTTGGTGCGCACCCGGATGGCGGAGGCGCTGCTCCTTGCGGCGGCCGGCGGGATCGGAGGCGTGCTCATTGCCTGGGTCGGCGTCCCGATCCTGGTCCGGGCCGCGCCGGACGCCGTGGCCGGCGGTTTCGCCAGCGCGCCCATTCCCGGCCTGGCCGCCGCCGGTCTCGACCCCACGGTGCTGTGCTTCACCGCGGCGGCGACGCTCAGCGCCGCGCTCATGTTCGGGCTGCTGCCGGCGATGCGGGCCTCGGGCCCCGGGCTGCTGGACAGCTTGCGGCACGCGGGGCGTGGGGTCGCGGGGCGACGCACCCTCGGGCGCAACGCACTGGTCGTTCTGCAGATGGCGTCCGCGCTGGTCCTGCTGGTCGGGTCCGCGCTGCTCGTGCGCAGCCTCGCGCGGCTGAGCAACGTGGACCCGGGCTACGAGATCGAGGACATCTTCACCTTCCAGATCGCCCCGGACCGCGAGGATCTGAACGACCGGGCCTCCGTTTCCCGGTTCCAGTACGCGTTCATGGACCGGCTCGCCGCGATCCCCGGCGTCGAGTCGGTGGGGTTCGTCAACACGCTCCCGCTGGACGAGGGGGCCGGAAGCGGCTTCGTCACCACGCCCCGGCTCCAGGCGAGCGGAGGGGAGGCGCCCCGCGTACGCGTCACGGGCGCGGGCGGTGGGTACTTCCAGACCATGGGGATCGAGATCCTGCGCGGCCGGTACTTCGAGCGGATCGAGGAGGAGCAGGGGATCCCGAACGTGATCGTCAGCCGCTCCGCCGCCGATCTGCTGTTCCCGGGCGAGGACCCGCTCGGTCAGAAACTCAGGCCCGAACCGTCCGGGGAAGACACCTGGTTCACCGTAATCGGCGTGGTGGAGGACGTGCTCCTGGACGACCTCCGCGGCTCGCCGGAGCCGACCGTGTACCTGCCGGGGGTGTCCCTCTCCCCCGCGTACGTGCTGAAGTCGAAGCGGGCGGACAGGCTCGCGCCCGAGGTCCGCGCCATTATCCGGGAGATGATCCCCGAATCGCCCATGTACCGGGTCTTCACCATGGAGGAACTGGCCGCCCAGTCCAAGGCGCAGCTCTCGTTCACCATGCAGATGCTCAGCATCGCCGCGGCCCTGGCGCTCCTGCTCGGCGCGGTCGGGATCTACGGCGTGCTGTCGTACGTGGTGGCCCGGCGGACGAAGGAGATCGGGATCCGCATGGCGTTGGGCGCGGCGGAGCGGGATGTGCGCCGGATGGTGGTCGCGCCGGGCGGGCGCGTCGCGCTGCTCGGCGTCGTGATCGGGGTGCTGGTGGCGCTCGCGGTCACGCGCTACATGGAGTCGCTCCTGTTCGGCGTGGAGCCCCTCGATCCGGCCAGCTTCGCGGGGATGTCCGCGGTCCTGGTCGCGGTGGCGCTGGCTGCGAGCTACCTCCCGGCCCGGCGGGCCGCACGGGTCGATCCCGCGGTCTCGCTCCGCGCGGAATAGGAGCCGCCGCACCGGGGGCCGGGCCATGAGCCGGGGTGCGTAGCTGTGCGACGTCGCGTACGCCGCGCCCCGGTTCCGCCGCTGGCCACCGCGTACCCTCCACCGTCCGCGGCCGGGTTCCCGTCCGGGCGCCCCGGGTCGGTCCCCTTGCGGCTCCGTGTCGTGACCGGCGGCACGTACGTCCGCGCTCCCCGACACGGCCGCCAACCCGGCAACCACCGGTCGCCCGCCAGGGCACGGATCGGTATCCGGGCGACGTCGGGGTGCCCCGCCTCCGCGCGATCGGCTCCGCCCGCGTCGCATCCGCTGGCTTCCCGCCGCTGACCGCCCGCATGCGCGGGCGTTACCTGACGCCATCCGGCCGCATCGGCGCCGTTCGGCCCCGGGCGGAAGAGACACGCTACGTCTTACGGAGAATCGCGCGAAAAGCGAACGGATTCACGGGGCACAGGGTTCGCGCACGGCCGGATCGGCGCGCGCATGCTACTCTCCCGTGCGCCGTTCCCCGGGCCGCCGCCCCCACCACGATCACTGCCCGGGTCAGGAGCGCCCGCACGGCGCCACCCGAACCAGCCCATCGGCATTGGCTCCGGCATGCTCGAGCGCTCGATCCGTCACGCCTCGACGGACCTCGGCGCCCGCACCCGTGGTAAACCGTACAATTGGCTGGACCTCGAACCATTGACCGCAGCGGACGAACCGGCATGACACGTACGCGCAAGATCGTCCTCGGCCTCGTCGCCGGCCTCACGGTGCTCATCTTCGCCCTGCTCCTCGCGCTCCCGGTGATCGCGCGCGGCCCCGTCGCGAAGCGCGTGCGCGCCGCGGTGGACGACGCCGTCGACGCGCGCGTGGAATGGGGCGGCGTCGGGATCACGTTCTTCCGGAGCTTCCCGAACCTGGCCCTCCGGCTGGACGACCTGACCGTCACCGGCGTGGGCCCGTTCGAGGGGGACACGCTGGCGGCCATCGGCAGCTTCCGGCTCGTGCTGAGCGTGCCGAGCGTGGTGCGCGGCCTGTTCGGCAGCGGGCCGATCGTCGTCCGGTCCATCGAGGTACACCGGCCGGACCTGCGCCTGCGGGTGCTCGAGGACGGCACCGCGAACTGGGCGATCACGAAGGAACAGCCGGCATCCGAGGCCCCGGAACCGGAACCGGAGGCCGGCGCGCCCGGCCGCGCCCTGGCGGTCAGCCTGCGCGGCCTCGAGATCCGGGACGCGTCCATCGCGTTCATCGACGACCGGGCGGGCACGCGCGTCCGGCTCCAGGATTTCGACCAGTCCCTCGAGGGGGACTTCTCGAGAGATGCCTTCGTGCTCCGGACCGAGGCGCGCGCCGAGGAGACGTCGGTCACGTTCGCGGGCGTGCCGTACCTGAGCCGGGCGACCGTGGTCCTCACCGCGGCGCTCGACGCGGACATGACGCAGAAGCGGTTCACCTTGCGGGACAACGAGCTCCGGGTGAACGACCTGCCCCTGCGCTTCTCCGGCTCCGTGCAGGTGGGCGAGGACCGGACGGACCTGGACCTGACGTTCGGCGCGCCGGAAACGGACTTCCGGCACCTGCTCTCCCTCGTCCCGGCGGTGTACGCGCAGGACTTCGCGTCCCTCCGGACGACGGGCACCATGGCGGTCTCGGGAACGGTCAAGGGCGGGATCGGGAAGGGCGCGTTCCCGGCCTTCACGCTGCTCGCCACCGTCTCGGACGGCACGTTCCGGTACCCGGACCTGCCGCTCCCGGCCCGGGACATCGCGCTGCGGCTGACGGTCCGGAACCCCGGAGGGGACGTAGACAGCACGGTGGTGGAGCTGGAGCGCTTCCACGTCGTGATCGGGGACGAGCCGGTGGATGCGTCCCTCGTGCTCCGCACGCCCGTTTCGGACCCGGACGTGGATCTGCGGGTCGCGGGCCGCCTGGACCTGGCGCAGCTCGGGCAGACCGTGAAGCTGGAAGGGGTGGAGGAGCTGGCGGGCGTGGTGAGCGCGGACGCGGCGGTCCGGACCCGGCTGTCCTGGGTCGACGAAGGGCGCTATGACCGGGTGGTGGCTAGCGGCACCGTGGATGCCCGGGGCGTGACGCTACGCTCCGCGAACCTGGTCCAGCCGGTGACGGTGGATGCGGCGCTGCTGCGCTTCACGCCGGAGCACGCGGAGCTGACGGAGTTCCGGGGCCGGCTCGGGTCCAGCGAGGTGGCGCTCAGGGGGAAGCTCGACAACCTGCTGGGCTTCGCGTTGCGGGACGAGGAGCTGCGCGGCCAGGCCAGCTTCTACAGTCCCCACTTCGTGCTGGACGAATGGCGTTCGGACAAGGAGGAGCTCGAAGTGATCCCGGTGCCGGCCGGGCTCGACTTCACGTTCGACGCCGCGGTCGACCGCCTCACGTTCGGCAAGCTCGACATGCGGGACGCCCGGGGCGTGCTGCGGGTCAAGGACCGGCGGCTCACGCTGGAGGACTTCGTGGTCCAGACCCTCGGCGGGGGGATCGCCGTGCGCGGGTACTACGAGACGGTGGATCCGGCCCGGCCCACCTTCGATGCCCGGCTGCGGCTCGCGGAGGTGGACATCCCGTCCGCGTTCGAGACGCTGAACACGGTGCAGTTGCTGGCGCCGGTGGCGCGTTGGGCGGAGGGCCGGTTCTCCGCCGATCTCGCGGTACGTGGCGCGCTCGGCGAGAACATGATGCCGCTCTTCGAGGTGCTGGACGGGCGAGGCGAGCTGGCCACGAGCCAGATCGCGTTCCATGAGTTCCCGCTGCTGGACCGGCTCGCGGAGACGCTGAAGATCAAGGAGCTCGCGGACCCCACGCTGGAGGCGGTGCGTTCGACCTTCGAGATCCGGGAGGGACGGCTGCACCTGCGACCCTTCGACGTGCGGCTCGGGGACATCACCATGCGGGTGGACGGTTCGAACGGCATCGACCGCTCCATCGATTACTCGCTCCGGCTGGACATCCCGCGGGCGTTGCTCGGCACGGAAGCGAACCAGGCGATCACGGCGGCGCTCTCGCGGGTGCAGCAGGCGGGTCTCGATCTCCAGGCCGGCGACGTGATCGAGCTGGGCGTGCGGCTGACGGGCACGTTGACGGAGCCGTCCATCAGCATCGATGCCGCGCGGACCGTGACCGCGGCGCGGGACGCGGTGGAGCGCGCGGTGCGGGAGGAGGTCGAGACGCGGGTCGACGAGGCGCGGCAGCGGATCGAGGCGCGGGCCGACACCGCCCGGGCCCGGCTCGCGGCTGAGGCGGACGCCATCGTGCGGGAGGCCGAGGAGCGGGCCGCCCGGATCCGGGAGGAAGCCGCGCGCCTCGCGGAGCGGACGAGGGCGGAGGCGAACGCGCGAGCGGACACCCTCGTGGCCAGGGCGACCAATCCCGTGACCCGGGCGGGCGCCCGGCTCGCGGCGGACCGGATACGCCAGGAAGGGGAGGAAGCCGCCGCGCGCATCATCCGGGAGGCGGACGAGCGCGCCGAGCAGATCGTGGCCGAGGCGCGCCGCAGGGCGGAGCTCCTCCGCGGCGGCGCGGTCCCGCCGGATACGACGCCGCCGGACAGCTCGGCCGCGCCGCAAGGCGGCCCCCCGGCAGACGGTTCGCCGGTGCCGGACGACTCCGCGGCCGGGGCGCAGCCCGGCTGAGCCGCTCGGCGGTCATTGCGCCCGGTCCGCCAATGGCATGCGGCCATTGACCCGGCCGCCGGGCACGGGACCGCTCGATGCCCCGTAGGGGGAGCCAGCCCCTGGCGGGACCGGATGGGCCGCTCGTCGCGTGGGAGGCGCGGCTCCACCGGGTCCAGCACGCCACCCGTGAACGGCGGCACGCCGCCCCGACGGGTACGGCCCGCACGAGTTCGCCGAACCGCGCCGCGCGGCCCCCGGACGGTCGTAGGGAGGCGTCGTGCGTTACCTCGGGTCAGCGGAACGGCGGCAGGATCGATCGCGGGACGAAACCGGGGCGAAACGTGCGCCGGGCCGCAACGACACTCGTCGTTGCGGCCCGGCGCCGTCCTGCGAAGGGCTGGCGATCGATCAAAAGCCCATGCGGACCACGTTCTGCGCAGCAGGCCCCTTCTCGCCCTCGACGAGGTCGAACTCCACCCGCTCGCCCTCGCTCAGCGTCTTGAAGCCCTGACCCAGGATCGCGGAGTGGTGCACGAAGCAGTCCCTGTCTCCATTCTCCGGCTTGATGAATCCAAAGCCCTTGCTGTCGTTGAACCACTTCACGGTTCCGGTCATACGCATACGGCGCTTCTCCCTCTGAAGTCCTCCCGGGTTCGGCTCGTTGACGCCGCCCCGGCATTCGAGCGGGCCCACATCACCCCCCGCATGGGCGCCACCTCCCCGCCCCTCGCGCACGGGAGCCCGCCGCATGGAGGCCACGGAAAGGTGCGGAAACAAAACCGGGACCCGAAGCGTGTTCGGATCCCGTCCGCGACTGATCCGCCTGTCAGGCGGACCGTCGTTAGCCAGCCTGAACGCCGGCGCGCAATCTGGCACGCTGGCCGACCCTTGTCAAGGAAATTCTCGGGCGCCCCGGTTCACCGCGTCGTCGTGCGTCCGGTGGGCGCAAGGATCTCGCCCGTATAGAACCGGCCATCATCCGAGGCCAGGAACACGAAGCTTGGCGCGATCTCAGCAGGCTGCGCCGGCCGCTTCCAGAACGTGTCCTCACCGAACCCCGCCACGTGCTCGGGCGAGAGGGTGGACGGGATCAGCGGCGTCCAGACCGGGCCCGGCGCCACGCAGTTCACCCGGATCCCCCGGTCCGCCAACGCCAGCGCCAGCGACTTCGTGAACACGTGGATCGCGCCCTTCGTGGCCGAGTAGTCGATCAGCCCCGCGTTCCCCTCGAGCGCGGTGACCGACCCGGTGTTCAGGATCACCCCACCCTCGCCCATCCGCTCGATGGCCGCCTGCGCCATCCAGATGTACGCGAAGATGTTCGTGCGGAACGTCTTTTCGACCTGCTCCGGGGTGATCTCCTCGAAGGACCGCGTCTCCCACTGGAACGCCGCGTTGTTCACCAGGATGTCGAGCCGACCGAACTCGTCCGCGGTGCGCCGGACCACGTCCCGGCAGTGCTCCGGGTCTCCGAGGTCGCCCGGGAAGGCGAGCGCGCGGCGGCCGGCCTCCCGCACGTAGCGCACCGTCTCCCGCGCATCCTCGTGCTCCTGCAGGTACGCGATGGCCACGTCCGCGCCCTCCCGGGCGAAGGCAATGGCCACGGCGCGGCCGATCCCGCTGTCGCCTCCCGTGATCAGCGCGGCCCTGCCCTCCAGCTTGCCGCTCCCACGGTAACTCGTCTCCCCGTGGTCCGCCCGGGGCCGGAGCTCCTCCTGGCCGCCCGGCCACTCCAGCTCCCGCCCTTCCGCCGGAACCCCCTCGGGGCCCGGCTCCCCGGATCCTCGCCGCTCACGGTCCTGCATCCTGCCTCCTTCCGCCCGCGAAAGGCGGTTGGCGGGGCGTGCGGGCACCGGTCCACGCCGGCGCCCCCGTCCCGGGTCCTTCCGCGGGCGCACGAGAGCCACGCCATCCACCCGCCCCCGCCGCTCCTCTGCGATGTGACAGTGCACCCGCCGTGCCGGGCACCCCGACGGATGCCTCGGCGCCGATCGAGGCTGCGCACGCCGGTGGGCGTCGGAGACGACGTCGCCCGGAACCTTCACCGCTCACGGCAACCCGCGACGGCACGCCGGAACCCCCGGCCGGGTACGCCGGTACTGGTGCCGCAAAACGACCCTGGAGCCCCGAACGCCCGACGCCGGGCGCGTGGAGACCTGCCGGCCCGTGGACCGGCCCTTTGCGGTGCACCCGCGCTTCACGATCGGTGGACAGGCGAGCGGGTGTCAGCGGCGGGAAGGGGAAGCGGCGCGCCCGTACCGGCGACGAGCGCGTTCCCGGATGCGGACGCGGTCCCGCGCGACGCTTCCCGGGCCCAACGGCTCGGGCGCAAACCCCGATGCGCGAGCGTCCCACCAGGGGTGTCATCGACACGCCCGCGGCGCCCGGGAGCCGGCGCACGCGGGCCGGATCGGCAGTCCCGGCCCGGACCGTTGCCGGGCCGCACAATCACGATAGATTCGCCCCCATGAGGCCTTTTCAGATCACCCGGTCAGGTGTGGCCGGAACGCTCCTCGCCCTCGCCGCGGCCGCCACGTGCGTCCGCCTCGGCATCTGGCAGCTCGACCGGCTCGAACAGCGCAGGACCCGGAACGCCGCGGTCTCCGAACGGATCGCGGCCGAGCCCGTCACCCTCACGTCGATCCGCCCCGACACCACGGGCATGATCTTCCGCACCGTGACCGTGGAGGGCGAGTTCGACCACGACCGGACCATCATCTGGCGCAACCGCACCTTCAACGGCGCGCCGGGCGTGCAGGTCCTGACCCCGCTCCGGGTGCCCGGCTCCCACACCGCCGTGCTCGTGGACCGGGGCTGGGTCCCGGCTCCGGACGGTTCCACCGCCGATCTCGACGGCATCGACCGGCCGCTCACCGCGCGCGTGACCGGGCTCGTGATCCCTCTGGAGGATGGCGACGACGAGGCGCCTTCCGGCGCCGCGATCGACCCCCACGCCGGCGGCGCGTTCCGCGCGGCCTGGACTCGCCTGGAATACGCCGGGATCGCGCGCCAGATGCCCTATCCCATCGCGCCGTTCTACGTGCAGGAGCTCCCGGAGCCGGGCGTGTACGAGCCGCGGCTGCCGGCCCGCATCCCGCCGCCCAGGCTCGACGAGGGACCCCACCTCGGCTACGCGATCCAGTGGTTCAGCTTCGCGACGATCGCCCTGGTGGGGTGGGTCATCGTGGTCCTCCGGCGCTCGTCCGCCGGATCCCGGACCCGCGCGCCCGACCCGCTACCGGACCGAGAGACTCGATAGCTGGATGTTGTTCTCCAGGCGCCACTCGATGAGCTGTCCCGGCAGCGGTGTGATGCCCTCGGAGGTGTAGACCCACCGCGCGCCGATGGGGTCCGCCTGCAGCCGCAACGGATGGGTCATGAGGTCCAGGGTCCGGGGGAGGGTGAACCGCTCCGTCGTCATGCTCGTCACGGAGCCGAGCCGGACGCGGCCGCCGGAGTGCAGCGCGTAGACCACGATGTCCGACCAGTTGTTGTTGCGGACCACCACCGTGATCGGCGCATCGGCCGCCGGCCACACCTCGTCCGCCGCTTCACCGGCCTGCCGTACGCCGCAGCCGGCCGCGATCAGGAGCAGGCCCCAGAAGAGCCCCCACCCCGCTCGTCCCCTTCGCATTCATCGTCTCCTTCCGGTTCGCCCGGCCCGTGACGCGGCTTCCGGCGCCCGCCGGGAGAACGCCGTTCACCGGTTCGCCGGGGGTGGACAAGATCCGTGCCGCGGGCGGTCGCGCTGCCGGCGGCGGGTAGGACGAGGCGTCGCATGAACGCATGTCCCGGCCGTTGCGTCCTGCCTGCGCGGGCGCCCGGATTCCTTGCTCCCGCCCGGGCCCGTGCATAGCTTGCGCCGCCGAGCGGGAGGTCGCGGAACGCGGGCGGGCGTATGAATGGGCGCCGGCCCGGCCGGCGTGGACGCGCCGGGCGTCCGGGAGGGGCGCTCGGTCCCCGGCCCCGCGGGGAGGGCGCCCCGGCCCCGCCGCGTCACCGCCAGGGACCGCCCCCGGCCCGACCCTGGGCCGGCGGGGCGCGGCACAGTGCACGAGAGGCGGCGAACCATGGGTGTGCGCTTGCAATCCATCACGTTGCGCGAGATCCGGATGCGGTTGCGGGAGCCGTTCCGGATCTCCTCGGGGCTGGTGCACGAGCGCCGGATCCTGATCCTGGAGCTCGCGGACGTGGAGGGGCGGGTCGGGTGGTCCGAATGCGTGGCCGGCGAGCAGCCGAACTACAGTCCGGAAACCATCGACACCGCGTGGTTCGCGATCCGGGAGTGGGTCGCGCCGCGCGTGCTGGGCCGCGAGTTCGCGCACCCCGCGGAGGTGCACCCCGTGCTCGAACAGAACTTCCGTGGGCACCCCATGGCCAAAGCGGCGGTGGAGATGGGGTGCTGGGAGCTGGCTTCGAGGGCGGCCGGAGTGTCGCTGTCGGCGTTCCTGGGCGGGGAGCGGGACCGGATCGCGATCGGGATCTCCCTGGGGATCCAGTCGAGTCCCGCGGCGCTCGTGGAGCGGGCAGAGGCGGCCGTTGCCGCGGGATACCGGAGGGTGAAGCTGAAGATCCAGCCGGGCGCCGACCTGGCCTACGTGGCCGCGGTGCGGGAAGCCCTGCCGGAGACCGCGCTGTCCGTGGATGCGAACTCGGCGTACACCCTGGCCGACGCGGATCACCTGGCGAAGCTGGACGCGTTCGATCTGCTCATGTTGGAACAGCCGCTGGGCCGCGAGGACCTGGTCCGGCACGCGGCGCTCCAGAGGCGGATGCGGACGCCCCTCTGCCTGGACGAATCCATCACGGACGTGGACCGGGCGGAGGACATGGTCGCGCTCGGGAGCGGCCGGATCGTGAACATCAAGCCCGGCCGGGTCGGCGGGTTCGCCCAATCGATCGCCATCCACGACCTGTGCGAGCGGAGCGGGATCCCGGTCTGGTGCGGCGGCATGCTGGAATCGGGGATCGGCCGGGGACACAACGTGGCGCTCGCATCCCTCCGGAACTTCCGGCTGCCGGGGGACATCTCGCCGAGCGCTCGCTACTGGGAGCAGGACATCGTGGTGCCGGAGTGGACCATGGCCGCGGATGGCACCGTGGCGGTGCCGCGGGATCGGCCCGGGATCGGCGTGGAGGTCGACCGGGACCGGCTGGAGAACCTGACGGTCCGCTCCGAGACGCTGCGCGCCCCGTGACGGTAAAGGAGCGACCGCGTCAGGATGTCCTGACGCGGTCGCTCCGCATCGGCCCGCCTCCCGCCCAGCGCGGCCGGCGTCCGCCGCTACCAGCTCCCGCGCTCGCCGAGAGACGCGATGATCCGGCTCAACCGTTCGGCGGCGTTGCGCCAGTTCGTCTGCACCGCGCGCTGCGCCGCGTCCGGGTCTCCGCACCGGATCGCGCGCACGATCGCCTCGTGCTCCTCGACCGAGGTCTGGATCTCGCCGACCAGTGCACTCACGTAGAGCCGCTCGTACCGCTCCGCCAGCGGCTTGATGGATCCGTGCAACGCCAGCAGCCGCGGACCCGCGCCCGCCTCCACGAAGCGCTGGTGGAACGCGATGTCCAGGTCGAACACCCGGTTGTGGTCCGGGCGCTCGGCGTCGAACGCGGCCAGCAGCTCCGCGTTGATCCTCGTCAACTCCTCCGCGACCCGGGAACGCTCCTCCAGCGGCTTCATGGCCGCCAGGCGAGCGGCCAACGCCTCCAGCTCCCCCACGATCCCGAACACTTCCCGCGCGTCCTCCTTCGTCAGGGCCGCCACCGTCGGTCGCGACTGCTGGCCGCGCTCGGACCCGACGATGTAGCCCTCCTGCTGCAAGCGCTGGAGCGCGCTCCGCACGGGAGTCCGGCTCACTCCGAGCCGGTCCGCGACCTCCGTCTCGATGATCCGCGTTCCCGGCGCCAGCCGGCCGTGGACGATCATCTCCCGCAGCCGCTCGTACGCGTGCTGAACCCGGTCCCCGCGAGGTATCTTTCCGCGTGAAGAGCTCCTTCGCATCAGATTGGATGGCATCGGCACCGCCCTCTCCGACGGATCCCTCTCCCGGCCGGACTCGGTGGGTCCGGGCCCGGTGGGGTGTCCCGCTCGAGTGTTCGGTTGGAATCGGTCTGTCAGGAGAGCCGCGTCGCGGGGCCCGGCCCATCCGGCGCGGGAGGAGCGAGGGCGCCTGACCGGAGCCACCGAGTTGGACGCGGCTCGTTGAATCTAGCCATGACGGAAACGGAATCGCAAGGACACCGTTCGCCACCCGCAGAGCAGCGCCCGCACGGTCGGAGCTGGTGGCCGGTGCGAGCACCCCCGGGCCTACCGGTTGCCGGGACGGGCGACGCCCGGTCGGCGCACCGCACGGGCCGGGCGGCGGACGGCGGGCGGCGCGCGGCGCGAGGCGCGCGCCCTCCGGCAGAGGATGCCGGACGGAGCGCCGAGGCCGTCCCCGATCCTCGTATCCGCCCACCTGTAGAGCCGGGCTCGGTGGCGGCGGGAGGGAGCGGGGGCGCCTTGTCCGTTCGCGCACGCAGCCGCCAGTATGTTCTGTGGCGCGATCAGCGGTATGGAATCGCGGAAGGGGTGGAGGATCGGTTCGATGATGGAAAGCGGGTCTGGTCGGGTGGGAGCGCGGGGATCACCCATGGCGCGGCCGGGACGCGGCCGGCCAGGGCGCCGGCACGTCGGGGCGACGCTCGCCGCCGCGGCAATGATCGTCTTCGCGGTGGAGGCGCACGCCCAGTTGAGGCCGCTCGATCCATTGACGTGGTCGGTCTTCGCCGAGGACCGCACGCTGATCGCCCAGGTCGGCGCCGCGGTCTACGACGGCCAGCGCGCGTCCCTCGCCGGCGTCGAGGGACGGCTGGCGGAGCTGGGTGAATTCTCGGTGGCCTGGCGCACCGGCCGGGTCGTGCTCGAGGCCGCGGGCACCATCCTGCGGGAATTCGAAGACGACGTCATCTTCGCCGAGCCCACGGGCGACGCCCGTCCTCCCTCGGGTCAGCGGAGAACCGATGCGGGCGATTACCGGGTCATGACCACGGTGCGGCTCACCTCCGCGGACGCGCCGGTGCTCGCCGTGCTGCGGTTCGGCTCCCGCCTGCCCACGACGGACAACCGGGTCGGCCTCGAGCGGGACCAGACGGACTTCTTCGCCCTGCTGGGCGCGCGCGTGACGCGCGGCGCGCTCGCGCTCGGCGTCGAGGCGGGCGTGGGGATCCACGGCACGCGGCAGCAACGATACGAGCAGTCGGACGTCCTCCTCTACGCGCTGGCCGCCGAGTACCGGTTCGGGTCCCTGACCCCGTCCATCGTCCTGGTCGGCCAGGATGATGCCCGGAGCGACTGGGCCATCCGCGGCAACGAGGACCTGCGCGAGCTCCGCCTGGGGCTGCGCGTCGGCGACCGCCGGTGGCTCGCCTTCACCGCCGTCCGGGGGCTCACCGATTTCAGCCCCCGCGCGGGGCTCCGGGTCACCGCCGGCCTGACGACCGGCGGCCGGGAACGGGAGTGATCCGCCCGCGGGCGCATACGGCGCCGGCCCGCACGGAAGCGGAACGCCCGCCGGGCGAATCCCGGGTGCGCCGCGGGTAAACCGGTGGACAGACGGCCGGCGCCAGGCCTCCCCCGAGGGCCCGGCCCGGCCTCCGGCCGATCGCCCGCGGCGACGCACACGTGCGTGTGGAGGCCGCAACGATCCGGCGGCGTTCCGCCGGCCGGCATCGGCTCCGGCACGGGTGCACATGCCCCCGCGGACACCGCGCTTCCAGCCCCGCGTGGCGGGAAGACTGCGTTCACGGCGCGGCTGCCGAGCATTCGGCACCCACGCGCCGGTGTTCTGACGGTATCGCGACGAGTCGTGGGCGGGCGGTGAGCGGAGTGACCGCGCCGGTCACCCACCGATGAACGCCGTGGCCGCCTGACGGAGCAGCCCGCGCTTCAGCCGGGTCCGGCGGTCGATGCGTTTCAGCAAACCCGGCAGGATCGGCGCGACGAGCCCCGGGAGCAGGCGCCCGACGCGGCTCCCGGCCACGGCGCGCCGGGTGAACGCCAGCGAACGGCGGTTCGCCGGGCGGCGCCGGCGTTCGTACTCGGCGAGGCGCGTTCGGGAGAGATCGCCGGCGGCGAGCGCGCGGTCGGCCACGTCCGCGAGCACGAGCGCGTCCATGATCGCCGCGTTCGCGCCCTGCCCGCCCACCGGGCTCATCGGGTGCGCGGCATCTCCGATCAGCGCCGCGCCGTCCGTCACGTAGGTCCGCGCGTGGCCCCAGGGCCGCTGGAGCCGGTGGAAGGCGCCGGGGAACGGCAGGCGCTCCCGCAACACGTCCGCGAGCGGCGTGAGGGCCCGCAACGCTTGCCAGAACGTCTCGGGCGACTTCTCGTACGACCGGGCCCAGGTGCCCAGCGGCGAGAGGATCACGCCCGCGATCCGGTCCCCGGGGAGCGGGACGAAGAGGCCGGCCGCCAGGCCGCGGCGCAACGCATCCGGATTGACCCAGACGCGGGCGACGTTCGGCTCGAACTCCGCCGGACGCTCGATCCCGAAGGTGATGAACTCCATCGGGAAGATGCGGAGCGCGATGGGGATCTCGAGCCGCTGGCGGGTCACGGAGCGCACGCCGTCATCGCCGATGAGGAGCGGGGCACGCAGTTCGAACGGCTCGCCGTTCCGCCGGCCGGCCACGCCCACGGGGCGGGCGCCGTTCCGGAGGATCTCGGTGACCTCCGCGCCGGTCAGAAGCTCCACGCCGGGCGTGGCGGTGGCCGCGTCGGTGATCAGGGCCCGGGTCGCGGCCGGGTCGGTCGAGAGCGGCGCCACGTGCGCGGCCTCGAAGTCCTCACGGCCGACCGTCAGGAGCCGCTCGTCGCCACGGTAGATGCGAATCCCTTCCAGCGGGATCGCGGCGCGCTCCCGGACGGCCCGGCCCACGCCGAGGGAGTCGAGGGCTTCGAGCGCCGCGGACTGCAGGATCTCCGGACGGTCGATCCGGGGCGGCGCGGGCTGCCGCTCGAGCACGATGACCCGGCGCCCGCGGCGGCCGAGCCCGAGCGCGAGCACGCTGCCGCTGATCCCACCGCCAATGATGATCACATCCGCGTCCATGGCCGGCCTCCCTCCGGCTCCCAGGGCCGCAATCCACCGCGCGGCGATCCGGCGCGGCGCCGCAGCATGGCCGCGCACCCCCGGCCCGACGCGGAAAAGCCCACTTTCTTGCGCACGTAGAGTCGGTCGCGTATCCTAGCCAACCGGTCCTTCCAATTCCAATCCGGCCGTTCCAGCGGTCCCGTTCCAGGGGAGGTCACCGCCGTGCATCCGAACCCGGTCCATGTCGACCACGGGCACACGGCGCGGCGCCGTGAGATCGAGCCAACGCCGGGTCGCGGAGAAGCGCGCCCCGGACGTCAGCCGGGCTGCCGGGCGTCCGGCTCCGCGGCGGCGCCCTCCATGGCACCGGTCACTGCGGTGAGCTCGCCTGCCGCACGGAACCCGGCCGGGCCCGCGGCGGCGGCCACGGGCGGGCGCGCGGCCCGCGCGGCGTCGCCTCCCCCCTCGAGCGTGGGCGGCGCCCGGCGCGGCGGTCCGCGCGCGGCGTTCTCCAGAACGTTACGCGCCCGGGCGGGAAACGACAACCGCCCGGCGGCGCCGGCGCGCCCCGTCCGCGGCGGTCCACGGAAGGACCCGGAGATCGTTGCCGAAGGCAAGCAATTCCTTGCCCGGAGCAAGGATCATCGCGCACGCGACGACGGGATCGCCGGGAGATGCCGGCGGATCCACGGGGACGGACTTCGAGACGGATGGTCTCTTCACGGGAGCACTGAACGGGGAGGACGGAGCATGGTGAAGATCGGGGCGGCCAGGGCCTGGAGGCTCGCGGCCGCGCTGGCGCTCGCGGTGTCGTGGCCGGTGGGCGCCGGGGCGCAGACGCGGGTCACCACGCCGATGGAAGAGTTCGGGCACGAGATCGGCGCGGACTACGTGCTGCCGAACTACCAGCAGCTCATGCGCTACTGGCAGAAGCTGGCGCGGGAGTCCGACCGCATGGTGCTGGACACGATCGGCACCACGGCGGAGGGCCGGCCGATGCTCATGGCGATCATCACGTCGCCGGAGAATCATCGGAACCTGGCGCGCTACAAGGAGATCTCCCGTCGGCTCGCGCTCGCGGAGGGGGTGAGCGAGGAGGAGGCCCGGGCGCTGGCGAAGGAGGGGCGCGCGGTGGTCTGGATCGACGGCGGTCTCCACGCCACCGAGGTGCTCGGCGCGCAGCAGCTCATGGAGACGGTCTACCAGCTCGTGAGCCGGGACGACGAGGAGACGCTGCGCATCCTGAACGACGTGATCATCCTGGCGGTGCACGCGAATCCGGACGGGCACGACCTGGTGGCGGACTGGTACATGCGGGAGCCGGAACCCACGAAGCGGAGCACGCAGGGGATTCCGCGGCTGTACCAGAAGTACATCGGCCACGACAACAACCGGGACTGGTACATGATCACGCAGCCGGAGACGCGGGCGATGAGTCGTGTCCAGTACCGGGAGTGGTTCCCGCAGATCATCTACAACCATCATCAGACCGGTCCGGTGGGGACGGTGCTGTTCGCGCCGCCGTTCCGTGACCCGTTCAACTATGTGTACGACCCGCTGATCGTGACGTCGATCGACATGGTCGGCGCGGCGATGCACTCGCGGTTCGTGGCGGAGGGGAAGCCGGGCGCCACGATGCGGTCGGGCGCGAACTATTCGACCTGGTGGAACGGCGGGCTGCGGACGGCGGCGTACTTCCACAACATGATCGGGCTGCTGACGGAGACGATCGGCAATCCGACGCCGATGGAGATTCCGTTCCGGATCGAGCGTCAGCTCCCGAGCGGGGATCTTCCGTATCCGATCGAGCCGCAGCGGTGGCATTTCCGGCAGTCGATCGAGTACTCGGTGACGGCGAACCGGGCGGTGCTGGACTTCGCGTCCCGGTATCGGGAGACGCTGCTGTTCAACATCTGGCGGATGGGGATGAACTCGATCGAGCGGGGGAGCCGGGACCACTGGACGCACTATCCGAGCCGTGTCGACTCGGTGCGTGCGGCGATGGAGCGGGCCCGGCCGGTGGCGGCGAGCGAGGATGCGCCGGCGTGGGGAGGTGCCGGTGGCCAGCCGGGCGCGGAGGAGTCCGCGAAGTACTGGTCGATGCTGCGGGACCCGGCGCTGCGTGACCCGCGGGGCTACATCCTGCCGGCGGACCAGCCGGACTTCCTGACGGCGACGAAGTTCGTGAACGCGCTGATCCGTGCGGGGATCACGGTGCATCGGGCCACGGCGCCGTTCACGGTGAACGGGAAGCGGTATCCGGCGGGCTCGTACGTGGTGAAGACGGCGCAGGCGTTCCGGCCGTACGTGCTGGACATGTTCGAGCCGCAGGACCATCCGAACGACTTCAAGTATCCGGGCGCGCCGCCCACGCCGCCGTACGATGTGGCGGGCTGGACGCTGGCGTACCAGATGGGGGTCCAGTTCGACCGGATCCTGGACGGCTTCGACGGTCCGTTCGAGCGGCTGGAGGATGAGGTCGCGCCGCCGGCGGGCGTGGTGGGCCGGGCGGGCCGTTCCGGCGGGTGGTTCCTGGGCCCGGAGACGAACGACGCGTTCGTGGCGGTGAACCGGCTGCTGGCCGCGGGACATGAGGTGCACCGGCTGACGGGGGGCAGCGTGAGCGTGGACCGGCGGACGTACGGGCCGGGTGCGTTCTACATCCCGAACGGGGAGGGCGTGCAGCCGCTCCTCGAGTCGCTGGCGGCGGAGGTCGGGCTGCGGTTCGAGGGCGTGAACTCGCGGCCGCGGGCGGAGATGACGGCGCTGCGTCCGATCCGGATCGGGCTGTGGGACCGTTACGGCGGGTCGATGCCGTCGGGCTGGGTGCGCTGGCTCTTCGAGCAGTACGGGTTCGACTTCCAGGTGGTCTACCCGCAGGAGCTGGATGCGGGCGGGCTGAAGGAGAAGTTCGACGTGCTGGTGTTCGTGGACGGCGCGATCCCTGCGGCGGGCGGGGGTCGTGGCGGCGGTTTCGCCGGCCGGGGCCCGAACCCGGAGGACATCCCGGCGGAGTACCGGCACATGCTGGGCAACGTGACGGTGGAGCGGACGGTGCCGAAGCTGCGGGAGTTCCTGGAGGCGGGCGGGACGGTGATCACGATCGGCTCGTCGACGAGTCTGGCGCGGCATCTGGGGCTCCCGGTCGAGGACGCGCTGGTGGAGCGGACGGAGTCGGGCGAGGTTCGGAGCCTGGCGCGGGAGAAGTTCTACGTGCCCGGCTCGGTGCTGCGGGTCCGGGTGGATGACGGGCATCCGCTGGCGTACGGGATGCCGTCGGAGGTGGACGTGATGTTCTCGAACAGCCCGGTCTTCCGGCTGGGTCCGGACGCGGCGGCCCGCGGTGTGCGTCGGGTCGCGTGGTTCGACAGCGGCACGCCGCTGCGGAGCGGCTGGGCGTGGGGGCAGCACTACCTCGAGGGCGGGGTGGCGGCGGCGGAGGCGGACGTCGGCCGGGGCAAGCTGCTGCTCTTCGGGCCGGAGATCACGTTCCGGGCGCAGCCGCACGGGACGTTCAAGTTCCTGTTCAACGGGATCTACCGTTCGGCCGGCCGCTAGTGCGGGGGCGTGCCGGACGGCGGGGCGTGCGGGGGTGCTGAGACGTGTGCATGGACAGCCAGGAGGCGCGGGACATGCGCGCGAAGTCGGGTGAAGGGAGCCGGCAGCGCCCGGGCGGCGCGTCGCGGTTCGCGGCGCGCCGTCTGGCCGTGCTCCTGCTGGCCGCCGGATTCGGCGGCGCCGCGGCGCGGGCCCAGGAGGTCGGGCCGCGGAACGGGACGCTGGTCATCGTGGGCGGGGCGCTCACGGACACGGCCATCATCAACCACTTCATCCGGTTGGCGGGCGGGCCGGACGCTCCGATCGTGGTGATTCCGACGGCCGGCGGGGACGAGCGCTACGACCAGGACTGGTCCGGGCTCCGGATGTTCCGGGATGCGGGCGCCACGAACCTGGTGGTGCTCCACACCACCGACCGGCGGGAGGCGGACAGCGAGGCGTTCGTGGAGCCGCTGCGGCAGGCGCGCGCCGTCTGGATCTCGGGCGGCCGCCAGTGGCGGCTCGCGGACGCGTACCTGGGCACCCGGGTGCACGAGGAGCTGCGCGCGCTGCTCGACCGGGGCGGCGTGATCGGCGGCTCGTCCGCGGGCGCGACGATCATGGGCTCGTACCTGGTGCGGGGCGACACGCGGACGAACGCCATCGTGATGGGCGATCACGAGGAGGGGTTCGGGTTCCTGAAGGACGTGGCGATCGACCAGCACCTGCTCCGGCGGAACCGGCAGTTCGACCTGATCGAGCTGATCGAGGCGAGGCCGGAGCTGCTCGGGATCGGGATCGACGAGAACACGGCCATCATCGTGCAGGGCGACGGTTTCGAGGTGATGGGCCGGAGCTACGTGGCGATCTACGACAGCCGGCGGATGTTGGGCGACGACGGCCGCTTCTACCTGCTCGCTCCCGGCGACCGTTACGATCTCCGGACCCGGGAGCCGACCCGGGCCGGCGGGGCGGGCGATGCGTTCGGGCGGCTCCGGCAGCAGGCGTGGCCGGAGCGGAAGCACTGACCCGCCCGCTGGACACGAGTGGATGGACCGGGCCGGAGCGCGGCGAGCCTCCGGCCCGGCGCGTTTTCCGGCGGCGGGCGGCCGGCGTTGCCCGGTGCCTTGCGGCCGGCTTCGAGACGTGAGGCGACCTTATGGACCGTTGCCTGGCGGCGATCCTGGATCTCGATGGCGTCCTCACGCGGACGGCGGCGCTCCATGCGCGGGCCTGGAAGCGGACGTTCGATGCGTTCCTGGCGCGGCGTCCGGCGCGGGAGGGCGAGAACCGCGCGCCGTTCGAAATCGAGACCGACTACCGCCGGCAGGTGGACGGCGTCCCCCGGCTGGACGGGGTGCGTCGGTTCCTCGCGTCGCGGGGGATCACGCTCCCCGAAGGGAGTCCGGAGGACGGTCCGGACGCGGACACGGTGCACGGGCTCGCCGCGCGGAAGAACCGGCTCTTCCTGGAGCTCCTGAAACAGTCGGGCGTGCGGCCGTTCCCGGACGCGGTGGAGCAGCTCCGGCGCTGGAGGGCGCGGGGCGTGCCGCTGGCGGTCATCACGGCGAGCCGGAACGGGGCGGCCGTGCTGGAGGCCGCAGGGCTGCGGGACTACTTCGACGTGGCGATCGACGGGGTGGATGCCGCCCGGCTCGGCCTGCGGGGCAAGCCCGCGCCGGACGTGTTCCTGGAGGCGGCGCGTCGGCTGGGTGTGGACCCGGCGGCCGCGCTGGTCGTGGAGGACGCGATCGCGGGGGTCGAGGCCGCGCGGGCGGGCGGATTCGGACGGGTGGCGGGCGTGTACCGCCCGAGGGAGTCGGAGTCCGCGGAGACCGGGGAGCGGGTGAAGGCCGCGCTGCGGGCCCATGGCGCGGACGTGGTGGTCACCGACCTTCGGGAACTGGATGCGCTGGTGGAGGCGGCGCCGGCCGCGGCCGCCCGGCGGGATGGCGATGGGGGCGCCGCGGCGCCGGCGGCGGGACCGGACGAGGCGGCCCGGGCGCCCATGGGGCGGCCGCGGCCGGCCCTCCGGCACCGGGACGAGATCGCGCGGCTGCTCGCCGGCCGGCGGCTCGCGCTCTTCCTGGACTACGACGGCACGCTCACGCCGATCGCCCGGCGACCCGAACTGGCGACGCTCCCGGAGGTGATCCGGGAGCGCGTCCGGGCGCTGTTGGATTGCGCGTTCGTGGCCATCGTCAGCGGCAGGGACCTGGCGAACGTACGGTCGATGGTCGGACTCGACGGCGTGTACTACGCGGGGAGCCACGGCTTCGACATCGCCGGGCCGGACGGCGTGCGCCTCGAACACGAGGAGGCGGGCGCGCGGCTCGGGGAGCTGGACGCGGTGGAACAGCGGCTGCGCCGGGAACTGGAGGGGCTCCCGGGCGTGCGCGTCGAACGGAAACGGTACGCGATCGCCGTCCACTTCCGCGAGGCCGAAGAGGGGCTCGAACCGGGGATCGAGACCGCGATCGAGCGCATCCGCCGGCTGCACCCGGCCCTGCGAACGCGCCACGGCAAGAAGATCCTGGAGCTCCAGCCGGACGTGCCGTGGGACAAGGGCCGCGCCGTGCTCTGGCTGCTGGACCGGCTCGGGCTCGCGGGGCCGGACGTACTCCCCGTCTACATCGGGGACGACACCACGGACGAGGACGCCTTCGAGGCCCTCGCCGGACGGGGACTCACGGTCCGGGTGGGTTCGCCGGAGGAGCCGACGCGCGCCGCGTACGTGCTGCGCGACGTCGCCGAGCTGGAACGCTTCCTCCGGATCCTGGAGGCGCACGCGAGAGGGTGCGGCGCCGACGGATAGGGAGGGCCGCGGGGCAAACCGGCACCGCCCCGTAGCCCTCGCGCAATCACCGACCGAGGCGGACCGCGCCCGTGCCGCACACGCCCGGGTTCGCCCACGGGCCTCATGCCGGCCCGTCCGTACGGTCACCGGGAAGTACCGCCGCGAGCACGAGCTCGCGGGCAGAGCCCCCAAGCGCCGGAGTACCGTTCGACCGGGTGAGCGGGTCACGGCTGCGTGATCCGGAAGCCGGGCGAGCGCCGCGGGCGGGGGCAGCCATCACCGGACCGGGACCGCTGAGGCGTTCGCTACCCGGCACTCCGACGGTTCCCGGATCACGGCGCCTTGCCCGCGTGGCCCCCGCGGCTCGCGGAGCCGGCCGCATGCTTCGGGAAGTCTCGGCGAAGACCAGCGAGCGTTCCCGGCGGGGCCGACTGCGGCCATGGTGGTCGGGTGTCGGCGGCGCCGTTCGACCTCCCGTCCGGCATCCGTCGATTCCGGGACTCGTCCGTCCTGCCCCCAGCGCCGCGCACGGGCGCGCCCAACGGCGCGCGACGGGGCGCGTTCCACGTGACCGTTGCCTGTAGCTGGCGCAGCGCGCATCTTGACGCGCCGGCGCATCCGTCCCGCCGACTCAGCGGACTCCATTGACGACCCTGGAGCGTTGCCGCCGCTCCGACCAGCCACGGGTGTTGGCGAAGTATGACGACCTCCCGGCGCTTCCCCCGGCATCTGATCGGTTCGATCCTCCTGTCCGTTCTGTCCCTCCTGGCCTGCAGCGACTTCTTCACGGAGCCCGCGCCGGCCGAGCCGGTCCCGATCGCGGTTTCGCTCGTCCCGCTCGCCGACGCGACGGCCGGGCCGTCCACCGCGTTCGACCGCGTGGACCGTGTCAGGATCCGGGTTCTGCAGGGGAACACGACGGTGGCCGACACGGCGGTAACGGTGGCGGCGGGCGGCCGGGATCTGCGGCTGCGGCTGGAGGTGGACCCGGAGGTCGTCGGCTCGACGCTCGCGGTCTTCGTGGAGCTCCTGTTCGGGGACGAGGTCCTGTTCACCGGCCAGGGCACCGTGGTGCCGGCCACGGGCCAGACGGCCACGGTGGAGATCGCGCTCCAGCCCCGACCGGCCCGGATCGTACCGCCGTCCACGACCCCGGTGCTGAACGCGCTCGGCGCGGAGCTGCAGCTCCGGGCGGCCGTCGAGTTCGCCACGGGCGACACGATCCCGGATGCGGCCATCGCGTACAGAGCCGTGGAGCGGGGCCCGGTGCAGGTCAGCCCGACCGGGCTCGTGGTGGCGGTGGCGGAGGGGACGGGGTTGGTCGAAGCGAGCCACGGCTCGCTCTCGGTGGTGTTCCCGGTGTTCGTGAGGCAGGAGGTCGTGGAGGTGCAGGTGACGCCGCCGACGGCCAGCCTCATGAGGGGCGACACGGTCCGGCTCACGGCCACGCCGCGCGACCCGCGCGGCAACCCGATCCCGAACCGCGCCGTCTCCTGGTCCGCCGAGCCGGGGGAGGTCGCCAGCGTGAGCTCCAACGGCCTCGTCACCGCGATCCGGCCCGGTACGGCCACGGTCCGGGCAATGGTCGAGACCGTCTCGGGCACGGCCGTGATCTCCGTCATCCAGCCTGCGGCGCCGACGCCTCCGCCCCAGCTCGACGCGGTGGCGAACGGCACGGACGTGCGGCTCACGTGGGCGTACGACGACACCACGGCCGCCAGGCTCGAGGTGCTCCGCCTGAACACGAGCACCGGCACCCTCGCCACGGTCGCGGCCCTCGACCCGGAGGCGACCACCTACGAGGACGCCACCGGCAGCGTCGACGAGCGGTTCGAATACCGCATCCGCGCGTGCAACGCGTTCGGGTGCTCGGACTCCGATCCGGCCACCGTCGAAACCACGCCGCGGGCTCCGGCCCAGCTCGGGGCGCGGATCACGAACTACGAGACCTGGACCTTCGTCCTGGAATGGCTCGACCAGAGCCGTTTCGAGACCGGCTTCACCATCCAGAGGCGAACCAGCCCGACCGGCCCCTGGGAGACGTTGGCCACGGTCGGCGCGGGCATCGCCTCCTTCGAAGGGACCGGGACCGCCGACGCCACCGTCTACTTCCGGGTGGTCGCCTGTAACACGGCGGGATGCTCCGAGCCCTCGAACGTCATCGAGGTGACGTTCTCGGATCCGCCGCCGGCCCCGCCGCAGAACCTGGCGGCCAGGGTGATCGATGACGTCGTCGTCGTGTTGACCTGGATCGACGAGGCCGCCACGGAGACGCGCTACGAGGTCGCGCGGCGCTCCGCCTCGCAGCCGGACGGTTTCGGCGTGATCGCCGTCCTCCAGCCGGATGCGAAGAGCTACGTCGACAACACGCAGACGCCGGACGAGCGGTTCGAGTACGTGGTGCGGGCGTGCAACGACGTCGGCTGCTCCGAGTCCAACGTCGCCGCCGTGGTGACGGTCCCGACCCCGCCGGCCGACCTGGTGGTGGCCAGCACCGATTCGACGACCTACGCGTACCGTCTCGAATGGAGCGATGTGAGCCGGTACGAGGACCTGTTCGTGATCGAACGGTTGGACATGTATTTCGGCATCCCCGCGGACGGCCCCCCGAGCCTCGCCGATGGCTGGCGGTTCCATGCGGAGGTCGGTCCGGGCTCCCGGTGGTACAACGGCGCGGGCGACGCGGGGCTCCGGGCCTACTTCCGGGTGCGCGCGTGCAACGCGGCGGGCTGCTCTGCCCCGTCGAACGAGATCTACCTCGCGTTCCCCGAGATCCCCCCGGCGGTGGTCACGCTGTCCAGCCAGGCGCCGGGCGTCATGCGGGGGAGCGTGAACGGCTACGCGAGCATGTTCTTCGCCTGGTTCGAATGGGACTACGACCCGGAGCTGCCAGTTGCGACCCGGCGGTGGGAGTTCGCGGCTGACGGGGCGGTCGGATCCCACACGTTCTCGGTGCCGGTCGGCGAAGTCGTACAGGACACGACGGTCTACTACCGGATCGTGGCCGGCAACGAGGCGGGACTGACGTACGGGGACATCCTGAGCATGCAGATCCCCAATCTGGCGGTGGTTCCGGGCCCGGAGAGCGGAGAGGACATCGTCTGCAACCAGAATCCGGGCGGGGTCGGCACGCCCCAGCCGTGCCCGGAGACCCCGTTGACCTCCGTGCAGCTCGTGGCGGAGACGCGGGGCCCGGCGGGGCAGTACGTCTCGCCGTTCACGCGGGTCGAGTTCGAGATCGCGCCGATCGGCACGGACTACACGATGTGGATCGGCGAGGCGACGTCGCCGACGATGACCGTAGTCGACGGGGTGAGAATCTATCGGTACGTGCTGACCTGGACGCCGAACTGGCAGGAGGTGCCGGCCGACGATTATCAGATCCTGGCGTACGGGATCACGGCCGCCGGCACGCGGGTCCAGGCGGCGAGCTTCCGCGTCATCACGGTCACGATCGACTGAGGCCGCCGGAGCCCGGGTCCGGCCGCGCCGGAAGGGCCGGGCGGATGGCCGGGACTCCGCCAGGGGTTGGATGCGACGGCGCGGCATCGGGCCGCGTCGTCCGTTTATCCGTAGAGCAACGGATCGCCGCAACGGTGCGCCGGCCTGCGCGTACCTCCCTGCCCTTCCCACGCCCTCCGGCGTGATCCCACTGGCTGAACGCTCCTCGTTCCTGCGGTTGTCCAGGCCGGCGTTCCCCGGGGGACCCTGGCGCGTCGAGCCGGCCGGGCGACGTTCGTGCGGCTGGCTACGTGTGTGGGTGCCTCTCCGGCGGCGCGGCGCGTAGTCGTGCGCGCGGCGATCGCCCTCTCGCCTGCTCCGGCCACCATGCCCCCTGCCGGCCTCCACCCGGGCCGTCCACCTGCGGGGCACCGGACGCGCCGGCGTGGTCGCTCCGCACAACCGGCCGGCACGGCTCGGGAGAGGCTGAGCCGGGCCGGACGATGCCCACCGCGGTGCAGGAAGTCCGAAGGGGGCGCGGGCTCCCGGCGCCGGACGGCCTGCCGATCCGCCGGTGCGGGGAGGTTCCTGTTCGCCCTGGCGACCGCCGTGGCGCGCAGGGATGCGCGGGAGGGGCGTGGGCGGGGGCGGGCGCACGATCCGCAACGGGGCGCTCGCGCGTATTGTCGGGTTACCCGGGGCCGATGCCGCGCCGGCGAGGCAGAGCGTCCCGGAGCCATTGGCGGCCATGGGAGTCCGGGCCACGGGCCCGGTGGCGCGAGAGGATCCGAGGCCACGGCACCGGCGCGCGGCGGCCGGCCGGGGCCGGCCGAGAACTCCCGGTTCCGGTCGGCGGGCAGATCACGGTCCGATCGTCCGGCGGTCTCTTCGCCTCATCGGGTCCGGCGGCGTTGCCGGGGCACCGAAGGCCCCGGTGGCACCCCTGGGTGCAGCGTCTCGCACCCCGGTCCCGGGAGCGGGCCGGCGGGTCGGTCGCACCGGTTACGGGACGGCGCTGCCGCTCGCCCGGCGGACTCCGCCCGGGCCGGTCCGCCCGCCCGATCATGGCGCCCGGGGGCGAGCGGCTTCCGGTCCTGCGGCATGCGTGGAGTTCGAGGCTCTGCCGGCCACGGCGCCGCGGCCCCGAGGCCGGCCACGGATGCGGCGCAGTTCCCGGAGGCGTGGCGACGCGAGGGGTCACCGGACGCGAGGTCGCCTCCAGGCCTCCCTGGTCTCACGCCACACCGGCGCCCCCGGCGGCGCTACGCAGTCTGTCACGGTGGCCTGGACCGGACCGGTGCCAGGCGACGCACGCGGCCACCCGGTTCGCGGTAGCGGAAGCCGGGCGCGCCCGGATCGGCATCCCCCGGAGTCAGGCGGTTGCTCGAAGCCCCCATCACAAAGTCGGAGACGACCCCATGAGCTGGAAAGACAACTGGGAAGTCGTGGAGAGCGGGGATGGCACCTACGCGGTGCACTGGCCGACGGTCTACAAGATCATCGAGTCCCGCGTCCGGGCGGAGAAGCAGAACCAGCACGCCCGGCTGGTTCGCGAGAGTCAGACCGGATTGCACCCGCTGAGCTGGGGGCTGCCGGACCTCGTCAATCTCGAGGTGGACTGGGAGCGGGTGCGCAAAGAGACCCGGATCGTGACGGATGCCGAGTTCGCGGCGATGCGCTGGAACGCGTACTCGTCCATGGAGGACCAGATCCAGAAGCTGCGGGAGGCCATCGTCCTCACCCAGATGGAGAAGCAGCGGTTCAAGGTCCTCCTGTCGCACGCGCAGGATCAGTCCATGCAGGCGGTGGAGCGGGCGGTGGGGCGCGGTCAGACCGCGATCGACATCGCGAAGGTGGTCCGGGATTCATCAGCGACCACCCTCCTGATCGGCGCGACGCTGCTATCCGGGGGCGCGGCCGGCGCCGCGTTCGCCACGCTGGCGACGGGCTCGGGGCTGAAAGCCACGGCGAAGTATCAGGACACCGGGAACCTGGGCGCGGCCTCGGTCGAGCTGGCCGGCAACCTGTTCTTCGGCCTGATCCCGATCGGGACCGGGGGCCAGGCGCTGCAGGGAACGGCGAAGTACGTCGTGCTCACAATGCGGTCGACCTGGAGCTCGACGGTGGCGCTGGTGGAGGGGAAGTCGCTGGCTCACGCCCTGGCCGTCGGCGGGATCACGTTCGTCTCCGACCCGCTCGCGGGCGCGATCGTGAAGATGCCGGTGGCGAAGAAGATGATCGAGAGGGTGGCGGTGCCCGTGACGGCCAGTACCATCCTCCGGCGCACGCCGGCGGACGAGGTGAAGACGATCGTGGAGAAAGGCGTACCCGCAGCCCTGCGAACCGGGTTCGCCAAGGGCGGCGCCGCGGCGCTCGGCGCCATGAACGGGCCCTCGGGCGCGAGCGGGGCCGGCAAGGTGTCCGCGCGGCCCGTTTCCCCGCTGATCGACAACGCGATCCTCGAGTCGGAACTCCTGCTCAGGTTCACGATTATTGACATGGAGCGAGGCATCCCGCTACCGTGAGCCGGCTGCGTGGCGGCGCGGCCGCACGGCGGCCGATGGTAGTCACGGGATGATCAGGAGTGAAGTCATGCTCAGGCGATGCACGCCCGCTCCCGGTTGCGGACGCGTCCTGGCCCTCTTGCTCGCGGCGGGTCTCTTCGCGCGCCCCGGTTCTGGCCAGACGGCGGACGCCGGCGGGGAGGCGCCGGCGCTCGTGGTGATGATCACGATCGACCAGCTCCGGGGGGACTACTTCGAGCGGTTTGGCGAACATCTCACGGGGGGTCTGAAGCGGATCCGCGAGGGGTCGGCGTTCTTCCCGAACGGTCGGCAGAACCACGCGCTGACGTACACGGCGCCGGGCCACTCGACGGTGCTCTCGGGGCGGTATCCGGCATCGACGGGGATCCTGTCCAACGATCACGGGGTGCCCGACCCGGCCCATCCGCTGCTCGGCAGGTCGACGGCCACGGGCGCGTCGCCCAGGAAGTTCCGGGGCACGACGCTGTACGACTGGATGCGGGCGGCGGACCCGGAGGCGAAGGTCGTGTCCGTGTCGCGCAAGGACCGGGGCGCGATCCTGCCGGTCGGGCGCGCCCGGGGGCAGGTCTACTGGTACTCCCAGGGCGAGTTCACGACGAGCACCTACTACGCCCGGGAGCTGCCGGACTGGGTGAAGGCCTACAATGCGCGGTTCCGGCCCGAGGACTGGGCCGGCCGGGAGTGGACGCTGCTCCTGCCGGAGGACGCGTATCCCGAGCCGGACGACATGCCTTACGAGGGCGACGGCCGGGGCACGAAGTTCCCGCACCGCATCACGGAGGATCTGGAGCGGGTTCCCCTGTGGATGGAGGGGTTCCCGTGGATGGACTCGCTCACGCTGGACTTCGCGCTGGAGGCAATGCGGCGGGAGCGGCTGGGTGAGCGGGGCCGGCCGGATCTCCTGGCCATCTCGCTCTCGACGCTGGACGCGATCGGCCACGCGTTCGGGCCTGACTCGCGGGAGGTGCGGGACCACATCTATCGGCTGGACCGCTGGCTCGGCGCGTTCCTGGATTCGCTCGCGGCGCGGATACCGCCGGATCGGATGGTGCTCGCGCTCGCCGCGGACCATGGCGTTTCCCCGTTCCCCGAGCGGCTGCTCATGCTGAACCAGGGCCCGGCGGGCCGGATCCGGCTGGGTCCGATCGTGCGGGAGTTGAGGCAGTCCCTCGAGTCGCGGTTCCTGGTGGACTTCGAGATCGAGCAGGTGCAGGGGCTGCTGCTCGCGAACGTACACGAGCTCGCGGCGCGCGGCGTGGATGTGGACAGCCTGTCGGAGGCGGTGGCCGCGCGGATCGCGGAGGTCGAGGGGGTGAAGCGGGTCTTCACGCGGCGGTCGTTCGCGGCTGCGCCGGCGGACGACATCGAGGCGGAGCTGTGGCGCCGCCACGTGGGGCCGGACGTGGGCTGGCTCGCCCTCGTCGTGGCGGAGCCCGGGTACATGTTCAACGCCGGCCGCTCGACCACGCACGGGACGACGAACTGGCTGGACATGAACGTGCCGATCGCGTTCATGGGCCCGGGGATCCCGGCGGGCACGCACACGCGTCCGATCGACACGGTGGACATTGCGCCCACGCTCGCCGCGCTGCTGGGGATCCAGCCCACGGAGCCGGTGAACGGGCGGATCCTTCCGGAGATCGCGCCCCGGGCGGCTGCCCTGGACGGGCGCTGATCGCCCTTTCGTGACACGCGCCCGGGGTCCGGACAGGGGCCCCGGGCGCGTTTTTTTTCGAGCTACCCGTTCCGGGCAATCGGGCCGCGGCGGGCGATTCTTCTCGCGGCCGCTGCCGGGCCGTCTCGCGGCCGCGCCATGTGGCGTGGCCGTACACTTGCGTAATGGCCGACTCGCGCGCCTCGGTGACGGAGGGTCGGCAGGATGAGGGGTGGATTCGCGCCCGTGGTCCCGGTGCTCGTCGCGGCCGGGATCGTTCTCTGGATGTTCTCGTGGACGCGGGATCGGGCGGGCCCGACCAGGCGGGGCGTGGCCAGGGCCGCGGCGCAGGCGCCTGCCGGGGTGGCGGGGTCGGGGGTGGTGGGCGCTCCGGGCGCGTGGTCCCGGCCGATCATCGAACCGCCCCGGGCGACGACGGGCTCGGCCACCTCCACGGCCAGCGACGAGCTCCGGCCACGGCCGGCTCCGGACGAGGCGGAAGCGGCGGCGGCGATCCGGTGCGCGACGCCGCTCCCCTGGTGGATCGCGGAGCTGGACCCCCGCTTCGGCCTGACCCGGGACGAGGTCACGGCCATTGTGAACCGGGCGGCCGGGCTGTGGGAGTTCGCGGTGGGCGCCCGGCTGTTCAGCCACGAGCCGAACGCCGGGATCGCGATCCGGTTCCTGTTCGATGAGCGCCAGGCGCACACGCTGGAGCGGCGCCGGCAGGAGGCGGCGTTCGACAGCGCGGACGCCCGACTCCGGAGCTGGCGAGCCGAGCTGGACACCCACGCCGCCCGGGAGGCGCGGCGCCGGGAACAGCACCGGGAGCGGCTCCTGGACTTCCAGCGCCGGGTCGCGGAGCACAACGCGGAAGTGGCCGCGTGGAACGAGCGCGGCTCGGCGCCCGCGGACGTTGTGGCCCGGCTCGATTCCCTCGGCGCAGAGTTGGATCGGGAACGGCGCGACCTGGCCCGGTGGGAGGAGGAGCTCGTGGCCGCGGAGCGCCGACTCGAAGCCGAGGCCGAACGCTTCAACCGCGCCCTCGCCGATCACCGCCGCACCGCGGACTCGCTCGTCCGCGCCTTCCCCGTCCGCCGGATCCAGTCGGGACGGTATCAGGAATCGCTGAAACTACGGGACGGCCAGGTGGTCGGCCTGGAGCGCGAGATCCGGATCCATCAGTTCGACAACCCGGAGGACCTCGTTTTCATCATCGCCCACGAGCTGGGCCACGCCCTCGGCCTGGGCCACGCCGAGGAGCCGGGCGCCCTGATGAGCGCGGAGTTCTACCGCACGGGCGCGAGCGGCGTTCGGCCTCGCAACCCGGCGCGTGAAGACGGGCCCATGGCCACCATCGAGGGGATGCGCCTGGCCGGGCGCGAAGCGGGGGGCCGCGGCGGGATCCGGCCGGCCGACGTCGCCTTGCTCCGCAAACAGTGTCCCGGGATCTTCGCGGACGGGCATTGAGGATCCCGGCTTGCGGGCCTTGCCGTGGGGTGCGGGACGGGCGCCCGACGGGTGCCAGGCGCCCGCCCGCACGCAACCCGGCTACGAAGCCGCCTGCCCGACGACCCGCTTGACCAGCGATCCGGACGGGAGCGTGCCGCCTGCCGGGACGTTGTTCAGGAGCGCGATCGTCGCCGCGGACGCGGGGCCGGGATAGCGCCGCATGAACTCGTCGATGGTCATGGCGCGGTCAAGCCGGACGATCTCGAGACGCATGGGCTGCACGGCGAGCGCCGCCGGATCGGTCAGGCGGTTGAAGCTCCGGATCGTCTGCTCGAACACCGACCGGTACGACGCGTAACGCGCCTCGGCCGAGTACGCGAGCACGCGATAGACGGCGCCGCCGTGTGAGATGAAGGCCACGGTGCCGCCGATCGCGCCCTGCTGGGTGTTGGCCGCAAAGGCACCGCTGACCGCCTCGAGCCCGTTGATGCTGGCCGATGCGGGGCGCTGGAGGACGGTCAGCCCCTGCTGCCCGAAGAACGCGTTGGCCGCGGCCGACGGCGTGGCCTGCGATTCGAGCGTGATCTGGACAATGGCGTCCTGGTTCGGGCTGACGGCGTAGACCGCGTCCTTCTGGTTGGCCGTGGTCCAGCCGCTCGGGAAGGTGAACTGGAAGCGCAGCTCCGGGTGGAGGAACAGGTTGTTCCGGAAGAATCCTTCCCGCGGGTTGTCGCCGAAGACCAGGCCGTTCAGGCGTCGGATGTACGACTCGCGCTCGACCCGGGCGCCGCTCAGGTCCTCGGTCATCCCGGCCAGGAGCTGCTCGATGCGCTGCCGGCGGTTCTCCGGGTCCGGGTGCGTGGAGAGCCATTCGGGCACGCGCCCGCCGCCGGAGGCCTCGCTGACCGCGGCGAGCATCTCGAAGACGCCGGGCATTTCCCGCGGGTCGTAGCCGACGCGTCGGAGGTAGCGGAACCCGAGGTCGTCGGCCTCGCGCTCGTCGTCCCGCCCGTACTTGAGGAAGAGCATGCCCAGCCCTGCGCTGGCGAGGTCCGCGTAGCCGGCGAGCTCCGGGCGGATCACGGTCCCGATGGCGAGCCCGAGCTGCGCGAGCTGCTGGGTGCTCATCCGGCTCACGGAGTGCCGCGCGGTCACGTGGCCGATCTCGTGCCCGAGCACGGCGACCAGCTCGGCCTCGGAGTCGAGGTGCGCGAGGATCCCCCGCGTGACGTAGATGAACCCGCCGGGCAGCGCGAACGCGTTGACCACCGGGTCATCCAGCACCCGGAAGGTCCAGGGCAGGTTCGGCCGCTCGGAGAGCGCGGCCATGCGCGAGCCGAGTTCCTGGACGTACCGCTGGAGCGCGGTGTCGGGGTAGAGTCCGAGCTGGGCGACGATCTGCTTGTCGTACTCCCTGCCCATCTCGATCTCCTGCGCCTCGCTGATGAGCGAGAACTGGCGCTTCCCGGTCGCCGGGTTCGTGGCGCAGCCGGCGGGCGCGAGGCAGAGCGATGCCAGGAGCGGCACGAGGAGGAATCGGCTCGTACGCGGTCGTCGCATAATCGTCGCACACGGGTGTCGGGTTGCTGTTCTCGCCGGTGCGGGCCGGCGATCCCCACGGGCGTCCGCGCGGGCGCGAGCGGGCCCGCGGGCGCATTCCGGTAGTAAACGCGGCGTGGGAGAAAGTTCTGGCGGGTTGCCGGACGCGACGTCGCGACCCACATTCCCCGGATCCACCACAAACCGATTCGTACCGGAGGACGCGATGTTTCGCACGAGGACCCACGCCTTGCTCGCCCTCATTGCGCTCGGCGGCTGCGTCGCCGCGGGCGACAACGAAGCCGACCTGGTCGCCCGCGCGCGGGAGATCCACGACCGCGTGATGGCCATGGACACGCACGTGGACATTCCGTTCAACTTCGCCACGGAGGAGGTCGATCCCGGCGTACGCGGCCGATTCCAGGTCGACCTGCCGAAGATGCGCGAGGGCGGGCTGGATGCCGCGTTCTTCATCGTGTACGTCGGGCAGACCGAGCGCACGCCGGAAAACTACGAGAAGGCGAAGGCGGACGCGATGACGAAGTTCAACGCGATCCACCGGATGACCTCGGAGCTGTACCCGGACCAGATCGAGCTGGCGTACACGCCGGATGATGTGGAGCGGATCCACCGCGAGGGGAAGCTCGTGGCGATGATCGGGATCGAGAACGGGTACGTGATCGGGACGGACCTGTCGCTCCTGCGGAAGTACCACGAGCTGGGCGCGCGCTACATCACGCTGGCACACGGCGGGCACAACGACATCGCGGACTCGGCCACGCCGCGGCCGCAGCTCGGGGATGCGGAGGAGGAGCACGGCGGGCTCTCGGAGTTCGGGGAGCGGGTCGTGGCCGAGATGAACCGGCTCGGGATCATGGTGGACGTTTCGCACATCTCGAAGAACGCGATGATGCACGCGGTACGGGTCTCGAAGGCGCCGGTGATCGCGTCCCATTCGAGCGTGACGGCGCTCGCGGACGTGCCGCGCAACATGGACGACGAGCAGCTCCTGGCGATGAAGGAGAACGGGGGCGTGGTGCAGATCGTCGCGTTCGACAGCTACGTGAAGGCGCCGGACCCGGAGCGGCTCGAAGCGATCCGGCAGCTCCGCGAATCGCTGGGGATCACCGGACCGGGCGGCCTGCGCTCGCTCACGGAGGAGCAGCGGGCGGAGTACGAGCGGCGCATGGCCGAGATCGACGCGCGCTGGCCGCGGGCCACGGTCTCGGACTTCGTGGACCACATCGACTACGCGGTCAAGCTGATCGGGATCGACCACGTGGGGATCGCCTCGGACTTCGACGGCGGCGGCGGCGTGATCGGCTGGGCGGACGCGAGCGAGACGTTCAACGTGACGCTCGAACTGGTGCGCCGCGGATACACCGAGGAGGAGATCGCGAAGCTCTGGGGCGGCAACCTGCTCCGGGTCTGGCGTGAGGTGGAGCGGGTGGCGGCGGAGCTCCAGGCCGCGGAGGCGGGAACCGCGAACTGAGCGGCATCGCCGGGAGAAGCGACACGGGGCCGGAGGCGGAAGAAGCGGAAGAGGCTGACCAAGGGCCGGGGGCGGTATGCGACGACGTCGCACACCGCCCCCAACCCCTGGCTCCCCCTGGCCGATTCGTTGTTCGGCGCCGGCCACCGCCGGTGACCGGCCTGGAATGTCCGCCTAATCTCCCGCCACCGCCGCCCCATCCAGCGCCTGCCGGACCTTGCGGAGCAGCTCCGACGGCAGGAACGGCTTCCCGAGGAAGACCGTGTCCGGGCCGAACACGTCCCGGCTCATGACCGCCTCGTCCGTGTGGCCGGACATGATGAGCACGCGGGTCTGGGGATAGAGCGTGGTGAACCGCTTCGCGAGCTCGCGTCCATCCATGCGCGGCATGATCACGTCCGTGAGCAGCAGATGGATCGGCCGCGCATACCCCTCCGCCACGGTGAGCGCGTGCTCCCCGTCCCGCGCCTCGAGAACACCGTACCCGTTCCGGAGCAGGATCATCCGCACGAGCGAGCGGACTTCCTCGTCATCCTCCACGAGCAGCACGGTCTCGCCGCCTTCCGTCTCCCCCGGCTCCGCCTCGGCGAGGGCCAGCTCGGCCACCGCCGCCTCGACCCGCGGCAGATAGATCGTGAACGTGGTGCCCACACCGACCCGGCTGTCCACCCAGATGTAGCCGCCACTCTGCTTCACGATCCCGTACGCGCTCGAGAACTCCAGCCCCGTGCTCGACCCGGTCCGCACCGGGTCCGGGTCCGAGAACGGCTCGAAGAGCCGCACGAGCGTCGCCTCATCCATCCCCGAGCCCGTGTCCCCGAACTCGATCAGCACGTAGGGACCCGTGGCCACCGGGTACGGGAACCGCTCGGCGAACGACTGGTCGATCTCCGTGCGCGCGGTCCGGATCGAGAGCTGCCCACCCTCCCGCATCGCGTTCCGCGCATACGTGACCAGCGTCAGCACCACGTGCCCGAACTGCTTCGGGTCCACCTCCACGTGCCCGACATCCGGATCCAGGTCGAACCGGAGCTGGACCGCGTCCCCCGACACCCGGCGGATCGCGTCCTCGAAGCCCCGGATCAGCCGGTTCACCTCCACCAGCTCGGGGCGCAACACCTGCTGCCGCGTGAAGGCCAGGAGCTGCTGCACCAGGAGCGATGCCCGGTTCGCCGCCGCGACGATCGACTCCAGGCTCCGGTGCTCCGCCGACCGCGGCCGTACATCCTCCGCGAGCAGCTGCGCATGCCCCGTGATCGTCGTCAGCACGTTGTTGAACTCGTGCGCAATGCCGCCCGCCAGCCGGGACGCCATCTCCATCCGCTGCGCCAGCCGGAACTGCTCCTCCATCCGCCGGCGGTCCGTCACGTCCCACAGGCGCAGCACCACCACGCCCTCACCCTCCGCCACCTCCACACCCGGCCCGGACACCTCCAGCACCCGCTCCGTCCCGTTCCGGTGCTTGAACGTCAGATCGAAGGAGGCCGGCCGATCGCCGGACCGCGCACGGGCCAGCCAGTCGGCCAGTCGCTGCCGGGCGCGCGGTTCCACCAGCTCGATCACCCGCCGCCCGACCAGCTCCTCGGGCTGATAACCCAACAGCCGCGCGAACTCCGCGGTGACGAACTTCACCTCGCCCGCGTCGTCCACCACCAGCGTGCCATCGTACGCTCGCTGCAACGCCAACTCCCGTTCTCGTCTCAGTAACTCCGACACCAGCCCGATCCCCAGCGACACCGCCACGAACACGCCGACCACCGCGAGGAGGAAGAGTCCGTTCGTCACGCCCCTCCCGAGCAACGTCGCCACCGCGTGTGTCACCGCCAGCGCCGCCATCCCCGCGGCGAGCGCGGTGGCCACACCTCTCCAACCACGGTAGTACGCAAGCAGGAAAGCCGGGACCAGCGCGAGCAGCCAGAGCAGCGCGTCGTAGTCTCCGAGCGAGTCCGAAACCCACAGCGTTGCGACGACCGGTACAGCCAGGGCGACAATGGACAATACGAGCGCACGCAGCGGCACCCGTGGCGCCAGCCCGTAATACGTGAAGCTCATACCGTCTCCGTTCATTCGAGTATCGACCGACCCGCGAAGGGTCGCGGGGACCATGGGCAACCCCCGTGCCACCCGGACCCGAGCGCGCAACTCATTGCACTGCAATAACTTTTCATCGCCGCCCGCCGGCTGCCGGACGGCGATGCGTCACGGATCGAGACGGCATGCGTCCCGTTACGGGACGGCGATGTCGTACCGCGAGAGGAGACGGTAGAGGCGAGAGGGCGAGATGCCGAGGAGTCGGGCGGTCTCTCGCTTGTTGCCGTTCGTGCGGGCGAGCACGCGGCGGACGTGGGCGGCGACGACGGCATCCAGCGTCTCGTCGCCGGGCTCGAGCCCCGCGGCGTCCGGGGCGGTTCCGGAGCCGATGGCGGCGTCGGGTCCGAGGTCGGCGGCGACGGGCTCGAGGGCGAGGTCATCGAGGGTGATGGCGGGGCCGCGGGCGACGGCCACGGCGCGGGTGAGCGAGTTCTCGAGCTCGCGCACGTTGCCGGGCCAGGGGTAGTTCATGAGCGCGGCCATGACGGGCTCGGGGATGACGGAGACGTCCTTCCCGAGCTTGCGGCTGATGCGCCGGAGCAGGTCGTGGGCGATGAGCGGGATGTCGGACGCGCGCTCGCGGAGGGGCGGCACGTGGATCTCGATGACGCGGAGGCGGAAGTAGAGGTCTTCGCGGAACGCGCCGGAGCGGACCAGTTCCTCGAGGGGGCGGTGGGTCGCGGCGATGACCCGGGCGGGGGTGCGGCGGGGCTGTTCCGCGCCGAGGGGGAAGAACTCGTTCTCCTGGAGCACGCGGAGGAGCTTGGCCTGGAAGGAGGGGGAGGTGTCCCCGATCTCATCCAGGAAGATGGTGCCGTGGCCGGCGAGCTCGAAGCGGCCTTTCCGGTCGGCGACGGCGCCGGTGAACGCGCCCCGCACGTGGCCGAAGAGCTCGGATTCGAGCAGGGTCTCGGGGAGCGCGGTGCAGTTCACGGCGACGAAGGGCTGGTCTGCCGCTGGCGAGTGGGCGTGGATGGTCCGGGCCACGAGTTCCTTGCCGGTCCCGGTCTCGCCCCGGACGAGGACCGGCGCCCGCAGCCTGGCGATGCTGCCGATGAGCTTGTAGATGCGGACCATGCGCGGGTGCCGCCCGATGATCGTGCCGGTGTCGTCGTCGGTGGCACGGCCGGGGTCGGGGGCGTGCAGGTCCGCCCTGGCGAGGCGATCGGCGGCGCAGCGGCTGACCACCCGGCGGATGTGTTCGACGTCGAGGGGTTTGACGAGGAAATCGTAGGCGCCGTCGCGCATGGCGGAGATGGCGCTGCTCATGTCCTCGTAGCCGGTGATGACGATGAAGTCGACGTCCGGGTAGCGCGCCCGGCCGACCCGGAGCAGCTCGAGCCCATCCATGGCGGGGAGGTGCACGTCGGTGATGACGATGTCCGTCGGTTGGGTGGCCAGGTGCTCGAGGGCGGCCTCCGCGGTCGCGGTGGTCCGGACCTCGTAGCCGGCGCGGGAGAGGATGCGGCGCATGAGGTCGCGGATCGCCGGTTCGTCATCGACGACGAGGATGTGCTCGCTCATTCCGTACTCCGCTGGATCGGGCGGGGTTGGAGCCCCGCGAGGGCGGTCCTGGGCCCGGCGGGCGCCGGCGCCCCGGGGACCGCACGGTCACTACTTCGGGAGACTGGCTCATGGAGCCGGCCGGGCCCGCCGCCGGGGCGCCGCACCGTTCCGACGCGCGCGTTCCACCCAGCCGGTGTGGCTGGCGCGCAGGCGCCGACGCGGGTCCGGCGAACGGAGCGGGCCACGGGTCCGCGCCTCGAGCCGGTCCGTCGTCGATCCCGCGTCCCGTGGGGCGGCGCAGGTCTGGGCCAGGTTCCGATTGTGGAAAAGTAATCGAATCGGCGTGATCGTGCACGCGTGTCGCGTTTTCGAGGGGCATGCGGCGGCCCATCGGGCGTGCACCCGGGCGTGACCGGGGTCTGGCGGGTGCACGGATCCGGCCGGCCGGCGGCGTCGCGGCGGCGCGCGGTATCAGCAGGCGACGTCGTCCAGGCTGCGTTCCCGGGGTCCGGCTCGCCTCCGGTCGGGGCGAGACTCCCCGGCCCCTGGGATCGCCCGGGCTCGAGCGCCGCCATCGGCCCGGCGCGGTCGACCGGAGTCGAGCATCGGCTCCTCCCCGGCCCGTCCGTCTCCGGTCACGTCGCCCCGGAAGAACGAAGACCGGGGCGCCTCCCGGTGCCCCGGTCCTCCTGTACCGTCGCGACCGCCGGGCCACCCGTCCGCCCCACGCCCCCCACGCCGTGCGGTTCTTGCCGCGCCCATGCCGCCGCCCCCGGTCCGACGGTCCTCGCCGCGAGAGGCGTTGACCGGGGCGATCCATCGTGCCCCGGTCCTTCGGCCCGGGCCGTGATCGCGCTTCCCCGCCGGACCCATCGACCGGACGCCCCGTCCCCCGCAGGGCAGGTCCGTACTCGCCGGGGCGCTGTGGCCGCGATCGGGATCGAACCGGGATGCCCGGTCGCGGCCGGGGCCCGTCACGCACGCGTCGAGGGGCCGCCGCCGGTCGGGCGGCCCGGGCGCCCTCCCCTTTCACGGCGCGGTTCGGGCAGGCCGCGCCGGCGAGCCGGCCGGCGTCCGCCCCCTCCCCTCTCCACCCCACACCGCACCGCCCGACTCCAGCGGCTCACCGGACCCGAACACGCCGACCCATCCGGATCGGCTGCGCCGTCACGCCTTCGCGGGCGTGCCCGCCGGTACCTTCTCCAGCCCCTCCTCCGATCCGGTGACCGTCTTCGCGATGTACGGGCTCCGCACCTGCCCCATCTCGATCGGGAGCGCCACCCGGACCAGCACTGTCAGCACGAAGAGCCCGAGCGCCCAGATCCCGGCCGTGACCGCGAACTCCACCCAGGTCGGCGAGTACTCCACGATCTCCCCCAGCGGCGACGGGACGAAGCCGGGGATCACGAGGCCCATCCCCTTCTCCATCCAGATCGCCACGAAGAGCGTGAGGCAGGCGGGCATGAGCACCCGCGGATTCCGCCGCAGCGGATGGATCGTGAGCACCGTCGTCGCCACCACGTTCAGGAAGAGCGCGGTCCAGATCCAGCCGACCAGCCCGTTGTGCCCGTCCAGACCGAAGAACAGGTAGCGCGCGCTCGTGCTGTGGTGCGTCGGGAAGTAGAACTCCTTGAAGATCTCCGAGCCCAACATCACCAGGTTGATCTGCGCCGCCACCGTGGTGATCATGGCGAGCTTCTGGAGCGTGGCCTCCTTGATCTCGTACTCCGTCTCGGAGCGGATGAACCAGAGCAGGAGGATCATGAACGCCGGGCCGCCAGTGAACGCGGAGGCCAGGAACCGCGGGCCGAGCAGCGACGTGTTCCAGAACGGACGGCTGGGCAGCGCGGCCAGCAGGAACGCCGTCACCATGTGGATGCTGACCGCCCAGAGCACCGAAATGTAGATCCAGGGCAGGTACTTGCTCTTCTCGCGCTGCCGCCCCGTGTAGTGGCCGTACAGGATGTAGAACGGGATCGAGAGGTTGAGGAGCAGGTACCCGTTCAGCACGATCACGTCCCACGCGAGCATGGACCGCGGCCAGTTCAGGAATCCGATCCCCGGGATCAGATGCCAGGACCGCAGCGGGTTGCCGAGGTCCACCACCACGAACGCCAGGCACATGACGAGCGCGGCCACGGCCACGCCCTCGGCGATGAGCACGGCCCGCGAGAAGTCGACGTCGGCCAGCACGTACGCCGGCAGCACGACCATCATGGCGGCCGCGGCGAGCCCGACGAGGAACGTGAAGTTGGAGATGTAGAGGCCCCAGCTCACGTGGTCGTTCATGCCCGTGACGCTCAACCCCTCCCGGAGCTGGATCCCGTAGGCGAACGCCCCGATCAGCATGATGAGCGTGAGCGAGCCCATCCAGAGGTGGTAGCGCCTGCCCCCGGAGGTGGCCGAGGCCAGCGCTGTCAGGAAAAAGGCCTTGAGGTGTTGCATGGGCGCTCAATCCATGAAGTACCAGAATCGCGGTTCCGTGTTGAGATCCTCTTTCAGGCGGAACACGCGCTTGTTCTCGAGAACCCAGCGGATTTCGGAGTTCGGATCGAGCAGGTTGCCGAATACCCGTGCGCCGGTCGGACACGCCTCCGCGCACGCGGGCAGCCGGCCCTCCCTCGTCCGCTGGATGCAGAACGTGCACTTCTCGACCACGCCCTTCTTGCGTGCCCGGTTGCCGAGGTAGTGCTGGTTCGGGTTCAGCTCCTCCGCGGGCACGTGGGGCTCGGACCAGTTGAAGCGCCGGGCCCAGTACGGGCATGCGGCGATGCAGTAGCGGCAGCCGATGCACCAGTCGTAGTCGACCACGACGATCCCGTCCGGCTCCTGCCACGTGGCGCTGACCGGGCAGACCTGGACGCACGGCGGGTTGGCGCACTGGAAGCACTGGGTGCCGAGATAGAAGTGCCCTTCGGCCGGGACCTCGTGCTGGAACGTGGAGTCCGCGTGGTCCAGGTTGATCTCGCCGGCCTCCATCTCGAAGATGCGGATGTACTGGGTGCCCGTCCTGCGGTCGAGGTTGTTCTCCTTGATGCACGCCTCCACGCAGTTCCGGAAGCCCTTGCACTTCGAGATGTTGAAGGCGTAGCCGAAGACGACGCCGGGCTGCGCCTCCGTGGCCTTGATGTTGACCTCCACGCCCTGCTTGAGGTAGGCGAGGCGTTCGAGGCGCCGGATCGTTTCGGCCTTTTCCTCGTCGGTCATGAGCCGGAAGTTGCCTTTGAAGTACTCGGCCCATTCGAGGAGCTTACGCTCCCGCGCCTCGTCGGACATGGGGCTGAAGGGGGCGCAGGCGGCGGCGGCCTGGGTGCCGGCGGCCACCGCGCCGAGGAACATGCCGAGGGCGCGGCGGCGGTCGACCGGCTTGTCCAGGACCGTCCCGCCGGCATCCGGAGAGCCGGGACGGGTTCCGGCGGCGGCCCCCAAAGTGTCGGCCTGGGCGCCGACGGTGGGCGCGGGGGGCGTTCGGCCGTGGGCTGCGGCGAAGTCCGGGAAACGGGCCGGGTCGGCGTCGAAGGGCATCGCTTCCCATTCGCCGCTGGCCCTGATCTCCCTTTCCAGGGCGCGTTCCGCCGCGGCTCGCACGCCGCCGCAGCCGCAGGTCCCGGTTGCACAGCTCGTATGCGTCGTAGGCGACGCCGCTGCTCCCGCCGCCCGCGCGTCGACGACCGGCAACGGGAGGCGCCTTCCCGGCGTTCCATGGGCGGGTGCGGCGCCCGCGGCGGGTGCCATCCCGGCGCCGGCGGAGGGTGCGACGTCGTCGAATGAAGATTCCACTCCGGTCTTTGCCGCGAACCGGAGCACGTCCTCGAAGGTCATTTCACGATCGGTACTCATGGCGCGTCCGGCGTGGTTCGGGGGATGCGGGGGCCGGGGAACGGGATCCGTTTCTCGAGTTGCGGCCGGTGCGGGTCGTGGCAGTCGGTGCAGTTCATGACCACGCGGCGCCCCTGCCAACCGACCATTCGCTTGCCGTGCGCGCCGCCGGCCCAGGCCTCGGCTTGCTGGAAGTGACATTGCGAGCAGAGCCGGTACGCCTGATCGAGGGTGGCCAGCTCGCCGCTCTGGAGCGTGAGCCGCTCCATGTTCACGTCGACGGCGTGGCAGGTCCGGCAGCGCGCGCCGGTTGCCGCCGGGTGGACCGGCTGGATGTTTCGATGCGCATCCTCGATCCGATCCGGGACCGCGGTCGGCGGAACCCCGGGCGGGTGACACGAGCTGCACGGGAACTGGGTCAGCCCGGTCTTGCGCAGCGCGATGTCGAAGGATCCCACGCCGATCCGGCGCTGGAGGTGTGCCGCGTATTCCGGCGTGCGCCGCGTGACCTCGAAGGGCTCGCCACCCGGGCCGGTCCATCCGTGCACCGGCTCGGCCAGCACCGTCGCGAGGGCTTCGGGCCCGGAGGCCTTCACGGCGGCCCCGCCCTCCTCCTGGACCGCCTCGGCGACCGCTTCACCCGCCTCCTCATGCACCACCTCCCCACCCCCACACGCCCCCACCGCCAGCAGGAGCGCCAGCACACCCGGCACCCCGACGCCGAGCACTCGCCGCCCCAGTCGCCCCGCCTCCCGTCCCACTCCCACACACCGCCGATCCCCCCATCCTTCCCCTCCAACCCCGTCCATCCGCTCGGTCCCGCATCTATCTGCTCCGTCCACCCCCCACCCACACCCGTACTCGCACCCGTGCACGTACTCGTACTCGTGCTCGTGCTCGACCCGGCGAGGTTGCCTTGCCGCGAAGCCTACTCCGTGCTCGTGCTCGTGCTCGTGCTCGACCCGGCAACGCGGCCCTACCGCGAAGGTCGCCCCGTGCTCATACTCGACCCGGTAAGGTGGCCTTGCCGCGAAGACCCCCTCGTATCCATTCCCCCTCATGGCTCCTTCCCCGCAATGATCTGCTCCCGGTCGAGCGGCCGCGTGAACTCGCCCTCGGCCGACGGCGCCGGCACGTGGCACTGGCGGCAGTTCGCCCGCTCCGGGTGCGTGGTCCGAATCTCAGCCACGGCGCCCGGCCCGCCATGGCAGACCAGGCAGTTGCCGCGGAGATGGAGGTCGTGCGGGATGAAGGGCGGGCTCCCCTCCATCGCGCGCTGGCCGATCTGCGGCCAATCCGGTTCCGGCCAGTCCGCCAGCGGGATGCTCGGCACGGTCCTGGCCAGCGAATGACACTGGAGACAGACCCCGGACGCGGCCCGGTCCGGGAAGCCGATCCCGACCATCTGCCCGTCTGGCACGTGGCACTGGAGGCACTGCCGGAACTCGGGATGCGGCGTCACGGGGGTGTACGCGCCGAAGCGCGGGGAGAAGCCGCCGCGCTCGTGGCAGGTGTTGCAGCGCGGGGTCCGGAACTCATCCTCGGTCAGCCCGTGCGGGATGCGTGGCGGCGCGCCCGGATACGCGCGCAGGGCGCGGTACGTGGCAAGGGTGCGGGGCTTCGCGCCGGACCGGGCCTGCGCGTCCGGCAGCACGGCCACGCTCCCGGGCCGCGTGCGGAATACCTCCCATTCCTCCCGGATCGGATCCCCGGGGGACGCCATGGGCGTCGGCTTCGGGTGCGGCGGCAGCTCCCGCTCCGGGGCCACCAGCGGCCCGACCACCAGGATCAGCGCCGCCATGAGCCCGATGGCGGAGCCGATCCCCAGCACGCGCCGCCGGGTCTCAGCGCCGTGTCCGCCCCATCCGGGATCGGGGTCGGCGCCGGGCCCATCCTCTGGCCGCCCGCTCATCTCGCCGGCCCTCCACCCAGCGTCATCCCCATGCGCTCGATGCGGACCGCACACTTCTTGTAATCGGGCTGCCCGGAGATCGGGCAGTACGCATCGAGCGTCAGCTCGTTGACGAGCATCGATTCATCGAAGAAGGGGACGAACACCTGGCCCCGGGGCGGCTGGGCGCGGTAGTCGATCCTAGCCTCCGCCGCCATGGAGCCCCGCCGGGAGATGATCCGCACCATCTCGCCGTTACGGATCCCGAGCTCCTCCGCGTCCTGGCGGTTGATCTCCACGTACGCCCGCGGGACCGCCCGGTGCAGCGTCGGGATGCGGCGGGTCAACGAGCCCGTGTGCCAGTGCTCCAGCACCCGCCCGGTGCTCAGCCAGAACGGGTACTCCTCGTCCGGCCACTCGGGCGGCGCCTCGTACGGCCGCAGCCAGATCCAGGCCCGATGGTCCGGGTGCCCGTAGAAGTCGAACTCGCCCCGCGCCGGATCCGCGGCGGGATCGTACTTCGTGTTGTACCGCCACTTCGTCTCCCGGCCGTCCACGTACGGCCACATCACGCCCCGCCGCGCCTTCAGCTCCTCGTACGGCGCCATCCGGTGCTCGGGCGTGTCGTGGAACCGGATGTACTCCTTCCAGATCTCCGCGACATGCTCCTCCCGGCGCCACGGGAAGAGTTCGCCCAGCCCCATCCGCCGCGCCACCTCGATCATCTGCCAGGCATCGCTCATCGCGTCGCCCGGCGGCCGGACCATCTGCTCGAAGTGCTGCGTGCGCCGCTCCGAGTTGCCGAACATCCCCTCCTGCTCGATCCACAGCGCCGAGGGGAGCACCACGTCCGCGATGTCCGTGGTGGGCGTGGGGTACACCTCCGAGACCACGATGAACCGCCCTTCCTTCTGCGCCGCCGAACGGTAGCGGTTCAGGTTCGGCATCGTGACCATCGGGTTCGTGACCTGGATCCAGAGGAACCGGATCTCCCCGCGGTCCAGCGCCCGGAACATGGAGACCGTGTGATGGGTCGGCCGCGGATCGATCCGCTCCACCGGCACCCCCCAGATCTCCGCCGCCAGCCGCCGGTCCTCCTCGTTCGTCACCTCGCCTTTCGGCAGCCGGTTCGTCAGCGTGCCCACCTCCCGCACCGTGCCGCACGCGCTCGGCTGGCCGGTCAGCGAGAACGGACTGTTCCCCGGCGACGCGATCTTCCCCGTCAGCAGGTGGATGTTGTAGATCAGGTTGTTCATCCACGTGCCCCGGGTGTGCTGGTTCACGCCCATGCACCAGAGCGACATCACCTTCCGGGAAGGGTCGCCGTACAGCGACGCGAGCCAGCGGATCTCCCGCGCGGGCACGCCCGAGATCCGCTCCACCCGCTCGGGCGTGTAGTCCTCGAGGAACCGGACGTACTCGTCCCACGTGGCGTCCACCGCCTCCTCCGTGAAGCGGAAGTCGTCCTCGAGCCCGTAGCCGATCCCGGTCTTCCCGCGCTTGAACGCGACGTACCGGTCCACGAATTCCCGGTTGACCCAACCGCGCTTCACGATTTCGTGGCAGATCGCGTTGGCGATGGCGAGATCGGATTGTGGCGTGAAAATCAGAGAGCGGTCAGCCGCGTAGCTGGTGCGGGTGGTGCGCGTGGCGAGGTCGACGATGGTCACCGCGCGTCGTCGTTCTCGTTGCTCCAGGATCCTCGAGAAGAGGACGGGGTGCATCTCGGCCATGTTGGCACCCCAGAGCACGAACACGTCCGCGTGGTCTATGTCCTCGTAGCAGCCCATGGGCTCGTCCAGCCCGAACGAGGTCATGAACCCGCTCACCGCGCTGGACATGCAGAGGCGCGCGTTCGCCTCGAGATTGTTGGTGCCGATCCCGCCCTTGAAGAACTTGGACGCCACGTAGCCGGCGGGGATCGTCCACTGCCCGGAGCCGTACATGGCCACGGCGTCCTTGCCGTACCGCTCGATGGTTTCCCGCATGCGCTGGGCGACGAGGTCCAGGGCCTCGTCCATCGGCACCTCGACGAGCCGGCCGTTCCGCCGCACCATGGCGCGGGTGATCCGGTCCCGGCCATACAGCATCTGTACCGAGTGGTAGCCCTTCACGCATGCGAGGCCGCCGTTCACGGGCGAGTCCGGGTCGCCCCGGACGGCGACCGCGCGACCGTTCTCGATGGCGACCAGGAGCCCGCACCCCACCCCGCAGAACCGGCACGGCGTCTTGCGCCACACGGGCTGGGACAGGCCCTCGATGGCTCGGGCCACCTCCTCGCCGAACGAGACCCCGGGCATGAGCGATGCCGCAGCCCCCGCAGCCGACGCGAGCGCCAGCCGTTTGACGAACGTCCTGCGATCCGTGCGCATCACGATACGCCCTCCTATCGTGCACCCGCGGGCGCGGCCGGTCGCTGTCCGGCGAAGTTCGGGGCTACTTGCGCATCTCGGAGCGTTCGCCGCTCGCGCGCGCGGCATCGGACCGGCGCGCGAATCGCCGGGTCACGGCCAGGGTGGCCTGCCCGCGGTCTCCGTATCTAGCTCTCCGAAGGTCAGCACGAGCGACCGGATCCCGGGGATCGAGGCGAGGGCATCCCGCAGCGCCCGCTCTTCGGCCGGGCCCGCGGTCTCCGTGACCAGCAGCAGGACGTCCCGGTTCTCCGCCCGCACCACCTCACACCCCGGGAGCGCGCTCAGCCGCTCGGCGCACGCCTCCGTCGCACCTCGTTCAGGAATTACCAGGTAGCTACAAACCGGCATGGTCACCCGCGCGGAAGATCGGTTGGAGCACTGGACAACGTAACCGTTCGAAGTCGGCTCGGAAAGGGGGAATAACACGCCCCGTGAGCGACGGCTCCGGGGGTGTTGTGCCGGAGGGTTCCCGCCCCCCATATTGGTGCCAAGGGCCGTGGGAGGGCTCCCATCGCCGCCCTTCGGATGCGCCGGATTCCCCGGCCGGAGCCCCCCCCGGACCCGGAGCCAACGGAAGCTGCGACGCACGCAGCTCCCTCCATACAAGGAGCACCATCCCATGATCACACGACATAGACGCGGATACGTCGTGGCCGCCTTGCTGGTCGCGGTGGCCGGCGTTGCGGGATGCGTGGACGAACGGGTGGTATACCGGGACCGGCCGTTGTTCGAGGAACCGCCCGCAGGCGCCCAGGGGTTCCTCGGCTATTCGGACGCGGAAAGCGGCATGACGGTCTGTGGGAACTGCCACATCGGTAAACAGAAGGCGTGGGAGCAGACCGCCCACGCGGGCGCCTGGCACACCCTCGTGGCCAGCGGCTCGTCCCGCGAGGTCTGCGAGTCGTGCCACTCCGTGTCCTCGCGCGGCAACCTCGTGACCGACACGAACGTCGGCTGGGTCGCCACGAAGGACCCGCGGTACCAGGACGTGCAGTGTGAGTCCTGCCACGGGCCGGGGCTGGCCCACGTGACGAACCCGGACGTGCCGGGGAACAAGCCGCTCGCGCCGCTCGCGGTCGGCACGGACCTCACCCTCGGCTGCGGCCAGTGCCACTCCGGCGTGCACCGGCCGTTCGTCGAGGAGTGGCAGGCCTCCGCCCACGGGAACCTGCGCCCGGCGCAGGCCACGAACCCCTCCTGCTCGGAGTGCCACGAGGCCAAGGCGGTCCTCGAGGCGTGGGGCGTGAAGGCCACGTTCATGGAGCAGGAGGATCAGTCGAGGCTGCTGCCCATCACCTGCGCGGTCTGCCACGACCCCCACGACGCGCGGCACGAGGGCCAGCTCCGCTTCGCCATGTCCGAACCGGTGGTGGAGCGGAACCTGTGCATGAAGTGCCACCACAAGCGAGGCGAGCCGGATCCGACCACCTTCCGCGGACCGCACTCGCCCGAGGGGCCGCTGCTCCTCGGCACGGGCGGTTGGTGGCCGCCGAACTTCGAGTACCCGCAGGGCTCGATCGTCGGCACGCACGGCAGCGATCGGAACCCGCGGCTCTGCGCCGGCTGCCACGTGAACGACTACCAGTTCACGGACCAGGAGACGGGCGCGTTCGTGTTCCGGGCGACCGGGCACAGCTTCGAGGCGATCCCGTGCATGGACGAGAACGGGCTCCCCGTGCCGCACGGCACGTGCGACATCTCGCAGCGTTCGTTCCGGGCGTGCGCCGGGTGCCACGGCAGCGAGAACGCGGCGCGGTCCGCGCTGATCGTTGCCCGGTCGAGAATCGAACGGCTCGTGCAGGAGATCGCGCCGCTCATCGCCCAGATCCCGGCGTCCGAGTTCGACGAGACGGACAACCGGTACACCACGGCTGAGGGCGCGCGGTTCAACATGGAGCTGGCGCAGATGACCGGGTCGGCGGTGCACAACCCGTTCCTGGTGGAAGCGCTGCTCATCGCGAGCATCCGGCAGATCGAGCTGGACTACGGGATCACCGCTGCTTCGCGCGAGGTACTGGAGCCGCGGCTCACGCCTCCGCCCGGCTTCGCCCTCATCCCGCCGGGCGCGAGCCACGTGAAGCCCGCCGCGGCCAGCAGCGGGCCGTGAGGCGTGGCGGCCGGCCGAACGCGCTCGGCCGGCCGGTCCCTGCCGCGCGGGGTGCGGTGACGCGCCCGGCCCCCCGGTGCGGCGTGGCGGCGGCCGCCCGGTCGGCAGGGCCGACACCGATTCCGCCGACCGATGGACCGCAAGAAGAGGCCCCCGGCGTTCCGACGCCGGGGGCCTCTTCGTTTGCGCGAGCCAGCGAAACGCCGCGCATTCTGTTTTTCAACTTTTCAATTCGAGAGAACAGTCAGACTTCCCGATCGACTGCCGGGCCGTGCCTGCCGCCTGCCACTCACCTCGGCGGCCCGCCATAGTGGCACCGGAAGCAGACCACGGCGTTCTTGCTCGCGGCGCGGTCCGCATCGAAGCCGGGGCCGTGCGGACTGATCCCGCGCCCGCCCACCTGGGAGTGGCACTGCATGCAGTCCCGCTGGACGTGGCAGGACGTGCACGTCTCCAGGTTCTGCCGCGCGGCCTGGGCGTGCTGGAGGATCCAGAGCGGCTGGGCGTTGTGGTACCCGGCCTGGAGCGGGCCGCTCGAACCGCGCCCGGTCTCGATGTGGCACGCCCGGCAGAACGTCTCCGTGTTGTGGCAGGACGTGCAGTTCAGGTCCCGGCTGTACGCCTCGGCGGCGTGACGAACCACGAAGTTCGCGGGGTGGAACCCGGGTCTCGATGCGCCGGTGTGGCACTCCGCGCAGAAGGTGCGCTGCTCATGGCAGCCGGTGCAGCGCATCTGGTCGCTGGCCGCCGCGGCGCCGTGGCTCCGGTCGAAGCCGGCCGGGTGCACGCGCACGACCCGTTCGGTGGCGTGCCGGCCGCGCTCCGGGAGCGATACCGCCTCCGGCCCGAGCGCGGCGATGCGCAGCGAGTCCGGCGTATGGACCGGATCCCGGCGCTCGGGTGCACGCCCGCGCGACGAGCCGGGCGCCATCCCGCGCATCGCGCCGGGCTCCGCAGCCGAGCCGATGCGCAGGCGGCCGGGCAAGGCGCGTAGCAACACGCCGGAGGGACCATCCGGACGGGCCTCCGGCAACGACGCGATCACCTGCTGCCCGCCGGACCCGATGTGGCACGACGTACAGCTCGACGCCGCATGGCAGGTCGAGCAACGCTGGACGTCGGCGGCGGCCACGCCACCGTGCCGGCTGAGCCAGTCGGCGCGCTCGTGGCTCGGCGGCACGGGGTACTCCGGCGGCAGGTCGCGGACCAGGAGAGCGACCCGGTCGTCCGGCGCGAGCGCCATGATCGCGGGCCGGGCGGACGCGTCGAGGTGGCAGCGCTCGCAGCTCTGCCGGGCGTGACAGACCGCGCAGTTCGGCGCGGGCGCCGACTCGCCTCGGGCCGCGAGCACGGCGGTCCCGAGGCCGCGCCCGTGTTCGAGGAGGAAGTCCGGCGACTCGTGCCACTCCGGCTTCGGGAACTGCGCGATCCGCCCCGCGCTCAGCGCTTTCGCCTCGGTCACCGGCAGGTGGCAGACCGAGCACCGGTTGCTTGCCGCCAGGTGCGCCTCCGCCCGATGCGCATGGCAGGACAGACAGTTCTCGGGCTGCGCCGCGGCCACCCGCATCCACCGCGACTCCGCGCCGTCCTCCCCGTGGCAGCCCATGCAGGAGACCGGCTCGCCCCGCCGGCCGCTTTCCCGGATGTGCTCCGGGTGCGAGAACCGCAGGTTCGAGGGACCGCGCGTCGGGCCCTGCCAGTCTACGGTGTGCCGCTCCACGCCGTCGTGACAGTTCGCGCACAATGCGGGCGTGGGGTAGTGCGCTTCCGCGTCCCCGCGCTCGATCCCGGTGTGACAACCCTGGCAGGTCGGGAAGAGCCGGGCGTGTTTCGCGTGCGGGAACGTCGCTTCCACGGGCTCCCGCGCGAACGCGAGGCCGCTCCCGCCGAACCGGCCCGGCTCCCCGCTGCCGCCGAAGATCCCGGCGTCGACCGCGAGGAGCGCAACGGCGGCCACGACCGCACAACCGGCGAGCGCGGCCCATCCCCGCCTGCCACGCGCCGGCGAGCCCGCCGGCCCGTTCCATCGCCAGCGCTTCATCATCGGACGCCCCCCACCCCGCGCAGCCCCGGATCACGGCCGACGGCCCAGAGCAGCCGCAGCGCGCCACGGAGCTGGGTCCAGTCCACGGCGTTCGCGCCGGTGCCGTCCCGGTGGCGGTACGCGTACAGGCTGCCTGCCACGGTGAGCTCCGGCCCGATCCGGAACCCGGCATCCGCACCGGCGCCGAGCACCACGCCGTCGTCGACCCGGAACTCGTAGAGCCGCTGGAACGCGAGCGCTCGGAACGCCACGTAGCCGGACTCGCCCAGCTCGCGGCGGGCGCCGACGTCGCCTTCGCTCCTCGCCGCGCCGAACCCGATGTCCGCCCGGTAGCCGGCCTCGAACAGCCAGTCCGGCGTGGCCCGCCAGGCCCCGGCGGCCATGATGCGCCAGCCGTCGTCACGGAGCGGGGCGAAGCTCAGCCCCTTCCCCGTCTCGTCGTACTGGCGCCACCCGCCCCGCAGGTCGAGGTCCAGGTCGCCCCGCCTCCAGTTCACTCCCGCCAGCACCTCCCGGTGGCCGACGGGCGAGAACGCGCCCCAGATCGTCCACAGCTCGAAGAACGGCCGGTACCGGCGCACCTCGACGCTCGCGCCGAGTCCGCGGCCCAGCGGCGCATCCGCCCGGAGCAGCGCCTCGTTCACTTCCTCCAGCGCGACGTCGACCTGGAGCGACCCGGTCAGCGTGGCGCGGCTCAGCGCGGCGCGCCCGTCCAGCGCGAACCGTTCCGAGTAGAGCCCGGCCCGGTCCGTCCGGATCTCCCGCTGGTACACGGCCCCGAGCGCGGCGCCCGGCGCGGGCCGCCAGCGCGCCTCCACCCCGAGCAGGTACGCCGCATCGTCCGGCGCGAGCGGCTCGATGGCCTCCAGCGCCCCGCCGGTGCGGGATTCGTTGAGCCCGCGCGTCAGCCCCCGGCCTCCGTAGAGGTCCACGGACAGGCCGCGGATCGGCCGGACGAGCACGGACGCCCCATCGAAGTTGTAGAACCCGAGCCCGGACGCGCGCCACTGCCGGCCGCCCCGGAGCCGGAACCGGTCCCGATCCAGTTCCAGGTACACGGCCAGCGCGTCGAACGCGTCATCCGCCCGCGGCCAGAGCCCGTCCGCGCTCCCGAACGCGTGCCGGCCCCGGAGCTGGGCGTGGAACCGCACGCCCTGCCCGAAGCCCCATGCGTTCACGTCTATGTCCTGGATGATCGGCACCGTGGAGGCGCGGTCCGCGGAGCGGTAGAAGCGGCAGTACGTGTCGCCTGCCCGGCAGCTCAAGGGCGTGCCGTCCGCGGCGCGGCGCAGCTCACCCGTCCCCGGCACCTCCGCGGCGGGGATGCTGTCCGGCACGATCGGCCGGATCGATATGTACTGGCTCGTGGTCACGCCGGTCACGCGCACGCCCTGGGCCGCCGCGGACGCCGCGCCCACGAGGAGCACGAGTCCCGAGGCGACGAGGCGTGGACCCCACCGGCGGGGCCGCGAACCCTTCGCTCGTTTACAACTCACCATGCGCCACCCTTCGCCGGATCCCAGTGCACGGCGTGGCAGGAGGCGCACTCACGCCCGGGGTAATGATCCGTCCGCCCGGTGTGGCACGCCAGGCAGACCGGCCGTGCCGGCGCCAGCGTCGCCGTGGTGCCCGCGGCATGGCACCCCGAGCCCGCACACGACAGGTGCACCGTCCGGTTGTGGACCGGCTCGCCCGCGGGCGCATGGCACGCCGTGCACTGCCTGTCCGACTCCACCCGGTGGTGCGATTCGTGGCACGACCTGCACTCCCGCTCCACGGCGTTGGTCCGTGCGGCCGTGTGGCACTCCGTGCACTGCACCGAGCGATGCCGCGCGTGCTCGAACGACAGCTCCCGGGTCCGGTCGGACGACCAGCCGGGCATCCGCACCGGCGTGGTCACGACCTTCGTCTCTGCCGGACCCGTCGCGCCGTGGCAGTTCGTGCAGAGCGAACGGTTCTCCGCGGAGTGATGGCACGCCATGCAGTCGTCCCGCGTGCGGATGCGGAGCGAGCCGTGGCGTTGCGCCATGTCGTGGCACCGGGTGCACGGGATGTTCCGGTGATTCGAATGGAGGAACGTGTCCTGGGCGGCCGGCCCCGTCGGCTGCTCGGCCACGCGCGCGGCCCAAACCTGCTCGAAGAGCTCCGGCAGCATGCCCGCCGACGAGATCGGCGGATGGGGCCGCCGCAACGGCCGGCGCGCCCGGCCCTCCGCATCCGCCCGATGGCAGGCCGTGCAGTTCGAGCCGTCGATGCGCCAGCTGTGCGGCCGATGGCACGTGGCGCACTCCATGAGCAGGTCCGGAGCGAGCGACTCGTGGAACGCGCTCACCGTGTCCGGCCTCTCGTGGCAGCCCGAGGTGGTGCACGTCGTGAACGCCACCGCGCCGAACCGCTGCACGTGCGGGTTGTGACACGTGCCGCACGCGGCCTGGTGCGGATCCTCCAGCAGCTCGAGCTCCGTGATGAACGTCCGCATCTGGTGGCACACCAGACACTCGCTCGCCCGGGGCGAGAGCACGGCCCGCGCCGTGTCCACCGGCACCCCCTCCCGCGGCTCCTTCAGGAAACCGTGGCACATGGTGCAGTGGAGCTCCGTGGCCACCCCCGTCATCCGCCCGAGCCGGATCTCGATCCCGTCGTGGCAGCCGCCCTTCGCGCAGGTGCGGTCCACCGGGATGAACTCATGCACCGTGGCGCCGTGGCATTCCACGCACATGAGCCCCGCCAGCTCGGGTCGGTCCGACTCGAAGTGGACCCGGTGCCCGGCGGTGGCCGCGATCTGCGGCCATTCTTCAGGAGACTGGTCGATGTGGCAGGAGGCGCAGCGCTCGTTCGGCACCTTCGCGTGCGGGCCCACATCCTCCGGCCGCTCCACGACCCAGAGGTAGACCTGCCGCAAGCTCGCGAAGATCGACTGCTGATGGCAGTCGTGGCACTGGAGGCCGTAGTGCTCGCTCCGGATGAAGCGCTCCACGGCCGCGTCCATCACGTGGCAGGAGACGCAGAACGCGTTGGCGTGCTGGGTATAGTTCCAGCTGGCGCGCCCGAACCACGCGGCGCCGGCAAGGAACAGCACGGCCGCCACGGTGACCGCCACGAGCGCCGGGCGGGACAACCCCACGAGCCAGTCGCGGATCGCCGCCCGCTTCCGCCAGAGCAACACCAACAGGGCGCAGCCTGCCGCGAAAACAATGAGCGCACCCGCGATCTGCAACCACGACGGCAGACCGAACAAGGTGCGCAGGACATCCCCGATCGGATCGGGGATCGGCGACGGCCCGGCCGGCTGCATCATCACCGGTTCCGCCCCCTTCGGCTGGTACTCATGACTTCCCGGCTTCGAAGTCTTCGCTCATCCGGACGACCGGATGACCACCTCGGAAACTGGGTAGCGATTCGACAATACGCAAGGAGGGCGCACCTGCGTAGGCGCCCCCCCCGACCTCATGAGCCTCGAGACCCCAGTTTGGCGGTCACCGTGACGGTCGCGCCGTCCCTGAGGACCGTGATCCGCACCGTGTCGCCCGGTTTGCGGACCCGGAGCGCCTCCGTCATCGCGACCAGGTCCGCGATCTCCTCATCGTCGAAGCGGACGATGATGTCGCCCGCCCGGAGCCCCGCCTCGTCGGCGGGCGAGCCCTCCCGCACGCCGGAGAGCCGTACGCCGTAATCCGCGGGCGAATAGTCCGGCACGGTGCCCAGGTACGCGCCGTAGCCGGAGCCCCGCGTCGTCGCCGGCGGCGGCGCCTGCCCCCGGACCAGGGTCAGCACCTCGCGGCGATCCGCCACGCCGCGCGCGATCTGCTCCACCACGGCGACGACCTTCTCCACGCCCTCGAAGTCGATCTTCTCCCAGTCATCGGACGGGCGGTGGTAGTCCTCGTGCACGTTCGTGAAGAAGTGCAGGACGGGGATGTCCTTCAGGTAGAACGAGGTATGGTCGCTCGGCCCGACCCCGTCCCCGTGGTAGACCATGGGCACGCCGTGCGCCGCCTGCGCGTCGTCCAGCATGGCTCTCCACTCCTCGGCCGTGGCCACGCCGTAGACGAGCATGGGGTCGGCCTCGAGCCGCCCGACCATGTCCATGTTCAGCATCGCCCGCACCTGGGCGAGCGGCACGGTCGGGTGGTTCACGAAGTACTCGGAGCCGAGCAGGCCGGACTCTTCGCCCGTGAAGGCGAGGAACAGCACGGAGCGCGCCGGCGGGTTGGCGGCGAGCCGCTCCGCCAGCGCGACGAGCGCGCCGACGCCCGACGCGTTGTCGTCCGCGCCGTTGTGAATGGCGCCCTTCTCGTCCGGCGCCAGGGAGCCCATGGCGCCACGGCCCAGGTGGTCGATGTGCGCGCCGATCACCACGAATTCGTTGCGCAGCTCGGGGTCCCGGCCGTCCAGCCGCGCGATCACGTTGCGGCCCGTCCCGGCCGGAGCGTGCGGGTTGATGGCGCTGGCCAGCGGCACTTCCTGGAAGAACCCGCCGTCCGGGCCCGCGGGCCGGAGCCCGATCCGCTCGAACTCCCGGGCCACGAACTCGGCCGCGCAGCGCTCTCCGTCGCTGCCGGCGAGGCGGCCTTCGAGGGCGTCGTCGGCGAGGTAACGGATCACGCGGCGCGCAATCGACTCGCCCGGCTCCGCCGCGGGCGGCGCGGGGCACGCGGCCCCGACCCGCACGGCGGACACCACGGCGGCACGCGACGTCTCGCTCCACCCGTCCCGCGCGCCCGAGCCGGGGCCCGGCACGGGGCCGACCGCCCCGGCCGCGGCCGCCAGCACGCCCGGGGCCAGCCCCCCGAGCAGGAGCAGGAGCTTCACCGGAGCGTCCATGTCACGGATTCTCCACCCAATCGGCGATGAAGACGTTCGTCTCGCCCGGCCGGGACTGCCCGCGGTTCGACGCGAAGACGAGCTTCGTACCGTCCGGGCTGAACATCGGGAACCCGTCGAAGTCCGGGCTGGTCGTGACCCGCTCCAGCTCGCCGGTCTCGATGTCCACCAGGTACAGGTCGAACTCGCGGCCCGACGGGTCCGACATGTTCGAGCTGAAGATGATCTTGCGGCCGCTCGGGTGCCAGTACGGCGCGAAGTGCGCGCCCGCGGTGGTCGTGATCTGGCGCTTGTTCGAGCCGTCCGCGTCCATCACGTAGATGTGCAGCTTCCCCGGCCGGATCAGCCCGTCCGCGAGCAGGGCCTTGTAGTCCTCGATCTCCGCCGAGTCGGTGGGATGGTACGCCCGGTAGACGATCTTGCTGCCGTCCGGCGAGAAGAACGCGCCGCCGTCATAGCCCAGCTCGTGGGTCAGGCGCCGGACGTTCGACCCGTCCGCATCCATCACGTAGATGTCCAGGTCCCCGTCCCGCAGCGACGTGAAGACGATCTTGCTGCCGTCCGGCGATATGGTGGCCTCCGCGTCGTAGCCCGGGCGGTTCGTCAGGTTGCGGAGCCCGGAGCCGTCCGGGTTCGCCACGTAGATGTCGTAGTCGTGCAGCGGCCAGACGTAGCCACGGCTGTAGTCCGGCGGCGGCGGACACTCGGGCGAGCTCTCGTGCGTCGAGCTGTACAGGATCCGCCCGTCCGGGAAGTAGAAGCCGCAGGTCGTGCGTCCGATCCCGGTGGAGACCATGCGCAGGTCCCCGCCCTCCACGTCCATGGTGAACATCTGATCGCAGTTGTTGATCCCCGGCCAGGTCGCCTGGAAGATCAGCCGGCTGCCGTCCGCGGAGAAGTACGCTTCGGCGTTCTCGCCGCCGTGGGTGAGCTTGCGCAGGTTGCGCAGCCGCGGCTCGTCCGGGCGGGATTCGAACGGCACGGCGCCGGTCATGGCCCGCATCTCGGGCGTGACCTCGGGCGGCAGGAGCTCGGCCCCGACGTCCGCCTCCGCGGACGCGTCGGGCGCGCCCGCACCGCACCCCGCGGACCACACCCCGGTGAAGAGGATCGCTGTCCAGTAGATCCGACGCATAATCCGCATCCTTTCCCCATGCGGCCCCGTGGCGGGCGCCGGGCGGTCAGGCCCCGCGCCCCGCGGCCGCCGCGGGCGCGCGCACGGCCGGGCCGACGTCGTCTTCGGATTCATCCAGCAACAGGCCGCCGGCCTCGTCGAAGCGGAGCCGGCGCCGGCGCGGCGGCAGCACGGCCCAGAACGAGCCGAACGCCACCACGAAGCCGCCGATCCAGATCCACGGAACGAGCGGCTCCAGGAGCACGCGCAACGTGGCGGACGAGCCGTCCCGCTCGAACGCCATCAGATTCACGTAGAGGTCCCCGTCGAGCCGGCTCCGCACCGCGGGCGTGGTGATCGGCTCGCTCTGGTTGCGGTAGAAGTTGAGCCGCGGCGCGAGCTTGCCGACCTCGCGGCCGGCCCGCTCCACCGACAGGTCCGCGCCGACCACGAAGCGGTGCGACTCCTCCGCCGCCCAGACCTCCCGCAGCACCACCATATACTCGCCTATGGCCACCCCCTCGCCCGGCCGGACCGTGCCCTCCGCCTCCACCTTGAACGTGGACGACGCCGCGATCCCGACCGCCATCAGCGCAATGCCCACGTGCGCCAGATAGCCGCCGTACCGGCGCCGGTTCCCGGTCACCAGCCGGCCGAACGCCACCAGCGCGCCCTCCCCCTTCGCCCGCATCCGCGCCCGGGTCCCGACCACGAACTCGTACGCCGTCGCGGCCAGCACCGCGGCGCAGAGCCCGAACACCAGCACGGCCGTGAGATTCCGGGTCAGGAACAGGAGCGACGCCGCGCCGACCACGACCAGCGCCACCGTCGGCACGATCGACCGCCGCAGGATGTCCTCCCGCCGGCCCTTGCGCCACGGCAACAGCGGACCGTACGCCATGAGCAGCAGCAGCGCCAGCGCGATCGGCAGCGTCATCCGGTTGAAGAACGGCGCGCCCACGCTCACCCGCACCCCGCGCAGCGCCTCGGCCACCAGCGGGAAGAGCGTGCCGAGCAGCACCGTGAAGGTGAACGCCGAGAAGAGCAGGTTGTTGAAGAGGAAGACCGTTTCCCGGGAGAGCGGCGAGTCCAGCGTGCCCACGCTCTTCAGCTCGTCCGCCCGGCCCGCCAGGAGCACGCCCGAGAAGAGCAGCACGGCCGCAATGAAGACCAGGAAATAGATCCCGATCGTCCCCTCGGTGAACGCGTGCACCGACGTGATCACGCCGCTGCGGGTCAGGAACGTGCCCAGGATCGTGAGCACGAAGGTGCTCATGATCAGGGTCAGGTTCCAGGTCCGGAGCATGTTCCGCCGCTCCTGCACCATGGTGGAGTGCAGGTACGCCGTGGCGGTGAGCCAGGGCATGAAGGACGCGTTCTCGACCGGGTCCCAGGCCCAGTATCCACCCCAACCCAGCACCTCGTAGCTCCACCACATCCCGGCCACGATGGCCAGGGTGAGGAACGTCCACGCCACCACGGTCCAGCGCCGCGTGGCGCGGATCCACTCGGCGTCCAGCCGCCCGGAGAGGAGCGCGCCGGCCGCGAACGCGAACGGCACGGTCATCCCCACGTAACCCAGGTAGAGGAGCGGCGGGTGGACCGCCATGAGGATGTGGTTCTGGAGGAGCGGGTTCGGCCCCGGGCCATCCGGCGGAGCGGGCGAAACCAGCCCGAACGGGTTCGCCGGGCCGACCAGCAGGAGATAGAAGAACGCGCCCACGCCGAGCATGGTGGCCGTGGCGTAGGGCATCAGATCCCCGAACCGCCCGCGGTACAGCCACACGGCGAGCGCGGTGTAGGTGGCGAGCACCCAGCCCCAGAAGAGGATCGAGCCCTCCAGGGCGCTCCACAGCGAGATCGCCGCGATGAAGTTCGGCGTGGACCAGCTGCCGACCCGCGCCACGTACGAGATGCTGAAGTCCCGCGCCAGCAGCCCGTAGACCATGGCCAGGTTGGACGCGGTCAACAGCCAGAAGTTGACGAACGCCGCGGATTCCGCGCTGCGGATGAGGTCCGGGCGGCGACGTCGCACACCCAGCACCGCGGTGACGACGCCCCAGAGCGCGACCGGGAGCGCCACCACCAGCGCTGCGTAACCAACGATGCGAATCAACGGACTCCTCCCCCTCGGGCCGGGCGAGTGGCGCGGCTCACTGCCCGCCGCCCTCCCGGATGAGCGTCCGGTACATCTCCTCCGGCTTCTCCATGTCGTGCGGGGCGCGGTACTCGTTCGAGTGCTTGACCATCAGGTTCGTGGACTCGAACACCCCACTGCGCGTGAAACGCCCCTCCACGACCACGCCGATCCCGTCCCGGAACATCTGGGGAGGCGCGCCGGTCGAGTGGACCTCCACGATCTCGGCGCCGTCCGTGAGGCGGAAGCGGAGGTCCAGCGCGTCCGGATCCCACTGGACCGTGCCCGGCACGACCTGGCCGCCGAGCCGGACCGGCGCATCGTACGCCGACTCGCCCCGGGCGAGGAGCTCCGTCGGCGTGAGGAAGTAGACCAGGTTGTCTCCGATCCCGCCGTAGAGCAGGTAGCCGAAGGCGCCGAGCACCATGAGCACGCCGACGAGCACCGCGATCCGGCGCCGTCCCTTGCCGGACTTCGCCTGTCCGCTCATGGCTCACCTCCCGCGCCCGGCTGCCCGTCCGACCGCAGCGCCGCTACGAGCCGAACCACCTTGCGCCGGCGCCTGCCGAGATGGACCACGTAGCCCACCAGCACGATCCAGGTGAGCGCGTACGCAGCCAGTATGTAGCTCCATTCAGTCATGGGATGTCTCCCGCTCAGATTCCTCGCAAGGACGCCTCCTGCACACGGGCCTCGGCTTCCCGTTCGAGCCTGGCCGTCTGGTAGCGTCGCACCACGAAGTAAGCGCCCAGGAGCAGGAACGCAATCGCGTTCAGCCGGAGACCGAGCACGTAAGGGTCATCCACGGTGGACGGGCTCGACTGCACCTGATGCAGCGTCCGCCACCAGCGCACCGACAGGTACACGATCGGCACGTTCAGGAACGCGAGGATCCCGACGGCCGCGCTCCAGCGTGCGCGGCGCTCCGGGTCCTCGGTGAACGAGCGGAGCGCGAGGTACCCGGCGTAGAGGAGGAACAGGATCGCGGTGGTCGTCAGCCGCGGATCCCAGGTCCACCACACGCCCCATGTCGGCTTGCCCCAGATGGAGCCGAGGACGAGTCCGAGCCCGGTCAGCACCACGGCGACCTCCGCGGCGGAAGCCGCGACCAGGTCGTAGCGGTCGGCGCGCCGCCAGAGGTACATCAGACTCGCCACGAACACGACGAAGAAGAGCACGAACGCGGTCCACAGGGCTGGCACGTGCACGTACATGATCTTCTGGAGATGACCCATGTCCCGGTCGGGCGGGGAGATCCAAACCGCCACGAGCTGGGCGGCGAGGAGGAGGCCGAGGAGGAGCCAGCCGACGGGCGTCAACGCCCGGATGGCCTTCCCCCGGGTCAGCTGGGCGACGTCGGCCGGAGCACGTTCCTCGCGCGTGTCCACCGGCGCGCCTTCGCTGCCGGCGACGACTCCGCCGCTCCCAGATCCGGTCACCGTCTCGGTCATTGTCGTTTCCCTTTGATCCTCGGAAGGTCCGGGGTCGCGCGGTGCGCGCCCGGGGCTCGCCAACCCGCGAAAGCCCCCCACGCGGCCGGTTCCGGCCGGCCGACGATGTCGGACCAAACAGAATGTAGCGGATTTGGCGGACCGGGTCCATTGCCCGGTGCGATTCCGGGATCCCGCTGCCCTTGCCGGCGGTGGGCCGGGGTCCGGGTGCCCGGCGCGGAGGCGCGGATTTTGCCCCACGCGTCGTTTTCCTCCCGGCGATGACCGTATCCGGCCGGCGCGCCGCGCGGACCCGCCGCGCGGCGACGGACCGTTCCTGCGCGACCCGGAGCATGGCCGAACCGACACCTCCCCCGTCCAGCCCCACGGAGCCCGAAGGGGGCGCCGAGGATGAGGCGTCCGGCGCCGGGCCGCGGGCCTCGGACCGCGAGCTCGAGCGGGCGGAGCGGGAGCTCCGCCGCGCGCAGCGCCGGGTCTGGGAGCTGGAACGCGAGCTGGAGCGGGCGTGGCGGGCCCTGCGGGAGGCCGAGGCGCGGGTCCGGCGCGTGCGGCGGCAAGGGAGTGGACGCCGCGGGCCGTCGGCGTCCGGCCCGTGAGCCCAGACCCGCCGGCGGTGAACGGCGCGGAACTTGCCCCGGCGGCCCGCAACCACGGGAGGACCAATGGCACGCAAGATCAGCGAGTCGGTGGTCGTGATCACGGGCGCGTCCAGCGGGATCGGACGGGCCACCGCGCTCGAGTTCGCGGGTCGTGGCGCGCGCCTGGTGCTCACGGCCAGGCGCGGGCCGGCGCTGCGCGAGGTGGCGTCGGAGTGCGAGGCGCGGGGCGGCCGGGCGCGGGCGGTGGCCGGAGACGTGACGGACGAGTCCGCGCTCCGGGCCGTGGCCGCGGCGGCCATCGAGAGCCACGGCCGGATCGACGTCTGGGTGAACAACGCCGGCGTCACGCTCTTCTCGCGATTCGAGGATGCGCCGGCGGACGCCTATCGCCGCGTCATCGAGACGAACCTGTTCGGGTGCATCAACGGCGCACGGGCCGCGCTGCCGTGGTTCCGGGAGCAGGGCGAAGGCGTGCTGATCAACGTCGCGTCGGTGGCCGCGGCGGCGCCGCAACCGTACACGAGCGCGTACGTGACCTCCAAGTACGGGATCCGGGGGTTCTCCGAGTGCCTGCGCATGGAGCTCCGGCTGGATGGGCTGGACGGGGTCCACGTGTGCACCGTGCTCCCGGCCGCGATCGACACGCCGTTCTTCGAGCACGCCGCGAACTACACGGGGCGCGCGATCCGGCCGATCCCGCCGGTCTACCCGCCAGAGCGGGTGGCGCAGGTGATCGTGGGGCTGGCGCGCCGGCCGCGGCGGGAGGTGTTCATCGGCGCTCCGGGCCTCATGCTCGCGGCGCACCACGCGCTGACGCCGGGGCTGTACGAGCGGACCGGCGCGTGGCTCGTGGACCGGGTGCACCTGGCGCCGGAGCCCGCGGCGTCTACCGCCGGGAACCTCTTCGAGCCGATTCCCGAGTTCGCGGCTGTGCACGGCGGGTGGACGAACGGCCGCGGCGCGTCCACGGTCGCCCGGGTCGCGGCGGCGATCGGCGCGGCGGTCGCGTTGCCGGCGTTCGCGTTGTGGGCGCTGCGCCGCTGAGCGGGAACGGAGTCGACGTCGCGGCGGCCCGCGGCCCGGCGCGGATGGCCGGGCCCCGGAACCACGCCCCGGTCGCGGGCCGTCTCTCGCCGGCCTCCCCGACCTGCGTGCCCATGCCCGGGCCCGCGGCGTCCAGCCGATCCATGGCCCCGCCGGCCTGTTTGCGCGGCCGGCGCCCGCGGCTCGAGGTCCCGCCCCGTCCCCGGGCGCCGCCGCCCGGGGCGGACCCGGGCGTGGCGCGGGGGGAGCGGGCAAAACGTGCCCGAACCGGACGCGGCCACGCCGAGCCCGGCGCTCCGGCGCCGGCCTTCGCCGGCCCGGCGGCCAGGACCGATCGCCCCGCCTCGCCCGGACCGGACGGGCGGTCCCGGCGAGCATGCCCCGCTCTACCGGCGGCTTCGGCGGCGACGCGGGCGGCCCCGCGCCCGGAGCCGGCGCAGCGCGACGTCGCCTCGAACAGCGCCCCGAGCGGGCCCGAACCGAAAACCCATGCGGAGGTGCGATATGCTCAAGAAGCGGAGGTTCCAGAAGCAGAACCTGGTCAAGGTCACCTTCCTGCTGCCGGACACGCCCGCCACGCGGGTGCACCTGATGGGCGACTTCAACCAGTGGCAGCAAACCGTCCCCATGAAGCGGGACAGGAACAACACCTGGCGCGCGACGGTCGACCTGGAGCCGGGCCGCGAGTACCAGTTTCGCTACCTGCTGGATGGAGAGCGATGGATCAACGATCCCGAGGCCGACGGCTACGTCCCTTCCCCGTTCGGGGTGGAGAATTCGGTGGTCGTTACGTGAGTAGCGCGGGGGTCCGGCGCCGGGCGGGCGGCCGCCCTCGGAACGGCCGCCCCGCGCCGGTCGCCGGGGTCACAGGATGAGCGCCCGCGCGACGAAGAAGAGGAGCGCGGCCACCGCCGCGGCCACGGGCACGGTCGCGACCCAGGATCCGACGATGGAGCGGATCATGGACAGGTTCAGGGCGCCGATGCCCTGGGCGAAGCCGATCCCGATCACGCCGCCCACGAGCGTGTGGGTCGTGGAGATCGGGAGCCCGAGGCTGCTGGCGAGGAGCACCGTGGTCGCCGCACCGAACTCGGCGCTGAAGCCCCGTGTCGGGGTGATCTCCGTGATCTCCTTGCCGACCGTCTGGATGACCCTGTAGCCGAGCGTGGCGATGCCGACCACGATCCCCGCGCCACCGAGCACGAGGACCCATTTCGGCACCGCGACGGCGCCGACCACGCTGGAGAAGCCCGAGTTGTACAGCATGACCACCATGGAGACGGGGCCCACGGCGTTCGCCACGTCGTTCGCCCCGTGCGCGAACGCCACGAAGCACGCCGTGGCGATCTGCAGCAGGGCGAATATGCGCTCCACGTAGAGGTACGGGTTCGTGCCCCGCGCCGGGTCGGCGTGCCGGACGATGATCCGCGTGAGCAGAGCGGCCACGGCGCCGGCGCCGAGCGCGACCACGAGGGATACGACGAGCGGCGGCACGTCGAACCGGCTGCCCAGCACCTTGTAGATGAAGGACAGGAATATGACCGTGACGACCGCGCCAACGATGTAGGGCGAGTAGCGCTTCGTGGCGCCGATCGGATCGTCGGCCTGGAGGATCAGGCGCCGAATGGCCACGAAGCTGAGGTACGCGAAGAGCCCACCGAGGATCGGCGAGACCAGCCAGCTCCCCACGATCTGACCCATCTTGCTCCACGCCACGCCCTTGAAGCCAAAGGCGACGACGCCGACCCCGACCATCGCACCGACAATGGAATGCGTGGTCGAGACGGGGAGCGCGAGGTGCGTGGCGAGGTGGAGCCATGCGGCGGCGGCCAGGAGCGCGCACAGCATGGCGACGGCCAGCATGAGCGGTCCGTCCTGGCCGAACGGCCCGGTGACCTCGAAGAACGTGGTCTCGACAATGCCGCGGCCGATCGTCTCCGTGACGCTGGCGCCGACCAGGACCGCGCCGCTGAACTCGAATATGGCTGCAAGGACGACGGCCGCGACGAGCGTCAACGCGCCCGATCCGACCGAGGTCCCCATCGCGTTCGCAACATCGTTCGCGCCGATCGTCCAGGCCATGTAGAGCCCGGCTACGAGCGTGGCCAACAGGACGAGCAGCGCTAAAGTCATCTTCTCGCGAGCATCAATCGAAGAAGGTCCGCGGAGTTCTCGGCGTGGTCCGCGATCTGGGAGAGCACCCGGATGATGTTCATCCAGAGCATGATCGAGACGGCGCCGATCTCTCCTTCATATTGGAAAAGCGTGCGGGACAGCGTGGCCAACCGCTTGTCCGCCTCCCACTCCAGGTCGGAGACCTCTTTGATCCGGTCCATGACCTTGACGACCTCGGGCCCGGTGAATGACGCCTCCTGGAGGAGCGGGATGTCGAGGGCGGTGTCGAACCAGCGTTCGGCCGCGGCCACGACCGCGTCGACGAGGGCGAGCGTCCCCTCTTTCATCCCCTCCGGAGTGGGCGTGCGACGCATGTTCACCAGGACGCCGAGGTCCTCGGCCCGGTCGGCGAGCCGGTCCTGTTCCTTGAGGAGGAGCAGGACGTCGCTGCGGTCGACGGGCAAGAAGATCGAGCGAGGGAGGTGGTCCCGGATGTCGTTCTTGAGGAGGTCGGCCTTGTGCTCGATCTTGGAGATCTGTTCGTTGATCTCCGCGGCCCGGTCCCAATCGCCGGCGGTGAACGCCTCGAAGAGTGGCCGGACCAGTCGAACCGCCTCCCGAACCCGCTCCGTGTGCTCGGTCAACGGCCCGAACGGGGACCGGCCGAACAGCCCGAAGATGGAGCGCATCGCAGGAATCCTCCTTCCACGTCGAAACGGATGCCTGGGCCGCACGCGGTCAGGTTGAGTCGGCCCGAAAGTATCGTATCGGGGCGAGTCGGAAAAGGGGGGGCCGGGCGGCAGGGCGGATGGCGGCCCGCCCGCCCCGGGATCGGGGGGCGGGCGGGGTGGGGAGTCCGGGCCTAGCGGCGCGCCCCTTCCTGCCCGGGCGGGAAGGGCCGGCCCAGCCGGCGGAACATCTGGGAGCGACCCTCGGCGAGGAACCGGTCGAAGGCCTCCCGCTGGCCGGCGTCCAGGAGCTCGCGGATCTCGGCGTGGGCGGAGTCGAGGTTCGCGGCCAGGCGCGGGCGGATCTCGGCCAGGATCGAGTCCGACTGCTGGCGACGCCGCTCGAGCACCTCCGCGACCTTCGCCCGCTGCTCCTCGCTCAGCCCCAGCCTATCGGCGAGCACGTGGCTCATAGCGGAGGGGCCCATGGGGCCGTTGCGCATGCGCATCCGGTTCATGCGGTCCATGCGGTCGCCGCGCCGGCCGCGAGCCGGCGCGGCGGGCACGGATCCGGGCGGCGAGCCCGCATCCGTCCATGCAGGCGCGGCGGCCTCGGCGCGCCGGTCCGCGATTCTCACGGCCGCGAGCGCGGTGAGGGCGCCCGCCACGAACACGAGGACGAGAAGCGCCAGCACCACCAGGCGGTTCCGTGCGTTGCCCCCCAGGATGTGGCTCATTGCGCGCCTCCCTCCACCAGGGTCACCAGTTCCTCGACCGTGGGCGGGAGGTCGGCGACGAGCCACGCCGCCAGCGCCTCCGGCACGATCGCCTCGGCCACGACCGGCGTGTCCGACAGTTCGCCCCCGCCAACGCCGCCCACGGCCAGCAGCGCGGTGCTCGCGAGCGCTACCAGCGACGCCGCGAACGCGAACACCGGCCGCGTCCAGTCCGCGAGCACCATGACCGGCGTCCGCTCCACGGCGAGCCGCTCCAGCTCCGGCGCCGCGGCCTCCATGATCGACCCGACCACCCGCTCCCAGCGCTCCACGTCCAGCCGCGGATCGAGCAGGGTCCCGTCGATTCGTTCATCCATCACGCGATCGACTCCCGCGCATAGAGTTTCGACAGTTGGCGCCGCAGCGCCCGCCGCGCCACGTGCAGATGGAACCGCGACGCGCCGGGCGAGATGCCCAGCTCCCGGGCGATCTCCGCGTGCCGCCAACCCTCGTGGTCGTGCAGGATCACGACATTCCGCTGGAGCTCCGTGAGCGTATCCAGCGCGGCCTGCAGATTGCCCCGCAGCTCCGCTCGCTCCGCGTCCCGCAGAGGATCCTCGCCGGACGCCACCGCCGTGGCGTCGCCGTTGGACCCGGCCCCCCGCCAGCCGCGGTCGGCATCGCCGGACACGACCACGCCGTCCCCATCCAGCGGGCTCGCCGCCCGGACCGCGGCGCGCGCCCTCTGGTTGTGGGCGTGGTTCCGCACGATGGCCAGCAGCCACGAGCGGAACCGCTCCGGTTCCCGGCACTCCCTGATCCTCTGCAGCCCCGTCAGGAACGCGTCCTGGCACACGTCCTCCGCGTCCACGGCGCCGCCCGCATCCCCGAGCACCGCCGCGGCCACGGCGTACGCGGCCCGCAGGTGCCGCCGAACGAGCAGCTCGAACGCCTCGGCGTTCCCCCGCTGCGCTTCCCGGACGAGCGCCGCGTCCGTCGCGGACGGTTCGCCGCCCGCAGGGTCCGGCGCTACCGGCAAGGCCAGCACGTCCCGCTCCGGGGCCCGGTCACGGTCGCGCGCCATCGGTCAACCCCAGCGCAACGCGGACCGCGGCGCCGCGCATTGCCGGCCAGCCCCGTGCCTGCCATGGCGATTCCCTCGCATCAGCGCCAATCCGCCCCTTCTCACGAGTCCCGTGACGCCCCCGGCGAGATCGCCGGCGGAGGATCCGTCCATCTACTGGACAGGTTCGTGGACCGGATCGTTAGGTGGTACCCCCCGCGCGGGGGATCGTGCGGATCCGCTCTCGCCGCCTACACGTAGCGGACCCCGCCGACCGGTGGATCGAAGCGGAGGCCTCCGCAGCCGACGCCGGAGGCCGAGCCGTGTCGCCCCGGTCACCCGGGGAGCGTGAATCGGATCGTGGTGCCCGGACCCGCGTGCGGCTCCACCGCCACGGCGCCGCCGTGCGCCTCGATGATCCCCTTCACGATGGTGAGCCCCAGCCCCGCCCCCCGCTCCTTCCGGTACCGGCTCCGCCAGAACCGGTCGAACACGTGCGGCGCGACCTCCGGAGGGATCCCGGCCCCCGTGTCCGACACCCGGGTCACCACCCCGTCCCCCGACCGCTCCGCGCGCACGACGATGCGTCCGCCCTCCGGCGTGAACTTGAGCGCGTTGTCCAGCAGGTTCACCACCGCCTGGATCACCCGGTCCCGATCGATCGGGAGCTCGGGCAGGTCGCCCGGCAGGTCGCACTCCAGCTCCAACCCCTTCTCCTCCGCCCGCGCCCGCACCATCTCGCACGCCTCGCGGAGGACCGGCGCCACCGGCTGGAGCTGGCGATCCACCGCGAGACGGCCGGCCTCGATACTCGCCACGTCCAGCAGGTCCTGGATCAAACGGTTCATGGCCTCCGACGACCGGCGGATGATCTCGAGCTGCTCCCTGCGCTTCGCCTCGTCCAGGGGCGCGTCGAGCAGGAGATGCGCGCTCATCAGCACGCTGTTGAGCATGTTGCGCAGGTCGTGCGAGACCATGGCCAGCAGCAGGTCCCGCGCGGCCGCGGCCCGCTCCGCCAGCTCGGCACGGCGCGCCACGTCCAGCGAGAGGCGCCGGTTCCGCAGCATGACCTCGACCCGCGCCCGGAACTCCGACTTCCGGACGGGCGCGATGATCACGTCATCCACGACCTGCCAGAGCCGGCCCCAGGCATGGTCCAGCCGCCGCCGCGTGGTCAGGAGGAGGAACGGCAGCACCTGCGGCTCCTCCCGCCTCCTCCGCTCGATGGCCTCGTCGAAGAACCGATGCAGCGCGCGGTCGTCGATGACGCACAGGTCGAAGGTCTCGTCCAGCGCGCGATCCCCCTCCCCGATCAGGACCTCGTGGTCCCGCTGGAGATACTCCGAGAGCAGCGTCCGATTCCGCGCGCTATCCACCAGGATCAGGATCCGGTCCATCCCGCCGCCTCAGGACCTCGCCGCCCCGGGCGGACCGGAGAGGATCGCGTGCAGCTCCGTCAGCGGCCGGCCGACCCGCACGCCCCTCTCGCCGATCTCGATCTCGCGGATCGACCGCTCGAAGGTGCCCGGCCGCTTCCTGAGCACGCCGAGCGCCGTGCGCAGCTCGCCCCGCTCCGCGTAGTGACGCAGGAACAGAATGTTGTCCGCCAGGTGGCGGATCCCCCAGTCCGGCCCGCCGAACGGCCAGAGCGGGCCGCCCACCTCGTCCACCAAGAGGACGGTCACGCCCAGCGTCCGCAGGTACTTGCACAGATGCCAGAGATCGTCCGCCACGTCCGCGCCCCGGAGCGAGCGCCGGAACCCCGCCACGCCGTCGATCAGCACGAGCCGCGTACCCGCTCCGACCTCCGTCTTCAGCAGGTGGGCGAGCCGCTCCGGCGTGTTCGCGCCCGGCTCCACCTCCACGACCTCGAGCAGCCGCCGCGACCGCAGCTCCGAGCACTCGATGCCGAACGCCTCAATGCGCCGCGCCAGCGTGGCCGGCAGCTCCTCGAAGGTGTACACCACCGCCCGCTCGCCCCGCCGCGCCAGCGTCACCGCGAACAGCATCCCGAGCGTCGTCTTGCCCGCGCCCGCCGTGCCGGCCAGGAGCGTGACCGTCCCGCGCTCCAGCCCGCCGTGCAGCATGGCGTCCAGCTCCGGCACGCCGGACCGGATCGGCTCGCCCACCGCCGGGATCGAACGCTCCGGCAGCTCCGGCCACGCCATGACCTCCATCCCGTGGTCCGTCAGGCGCATCGCGTGCTGCCCGGTCCGGAACCGCGAGCCCCGGAACTTGCTGACCTGGAGGACCCGATCGCCGTAGCGCCAGTCGAGCGGGTAGCCCAGCTCGATGATCCCGTCACACATGTACTGGAGATCCTCGTCCGGCGCCTCCCGGCTCGCCTCCGCCGCGAGTAGCAGCGTGGACCCGAAGCTCGTCACGAACCGCATGAACGCGAGCACGTGCGTCCGGAACTGGTAGGCGTCCGGAGCCAGCAGACGCAGCGTCGTCACCGCGTCCACGAACACCCGCCGGGGCCGCAGCCGCTCCACGTATTCCAGGATCCGCCGCGTCGTGGGGTCCCGCTCCACCTCCGCCGGCGGGAAGATGTCGTACGGCCCCGGCTCCCGGAACCTGTCCGCCGAGGGGCTGAGATCCAGGAACTCGACCCGGCCCAGGTCGAATCCCAGGCGCTCCGCGTCCCGCCGGATGTCCGCCTCCGAAGATTCCAGCGTGATCAGCAGGTTGTGCCCCGGCTCATCCGCGTCCGCGCAGAGAAAATGCAGACCCAGCGTCGTCTTGCCCGTGCCGGGTCCGCCCCGCACCAGATAGGTGCGCCCCGGGATCAACCCGCAGTCCAGGATTTCGTCCAGCCCCGGGACCCCGGTCGACAACCGACCCATCTCCAACGCCACCGGATCCACCTTCGCCTTGCGTCAACCCAAGCCCCCGCCATGCCGGTCGTACGCCGAACGAGCATGCACTTTTCGTGCAAAGCCCGGGTCCGTCCGCCCGAAGTCGGTACGGGAACTCGCAACCGGCCGGTGGCCGGGGCGGGGCGGCGGTCGGGGTGGACCGATCATTGCGCGTCGAGGCCGGGGCCAGGGCCCGGCGACGCACCGGCCCTACGGGCGCTCGATCGGGCGCGACGGGCCCGGAGGGCACGGTGCCTTCGCGGGCGCGGGACACCGGGGCCGGCGGGGTCGGGGCCGGGCCGGGAGGGAGCGATGGGGATCGACGAACGTGGAAGCACGGCGGGCGGCGGCGGCGCCGTCGTCGCATACTTTTCGATGGAAGTGGGGCTGGAGCCGGGCATGCCGACGTACGCCGGCGGGCTCGGCATCCTGGCGGGCGACACGCTGCGCGCGGCCGCGGACCTGTGCCTGCCCGTGGTCGGCGTGACGCTGGTGCACAGGCAGGGCTATTTCCGGCAGGAGCTCTCGGATGATGGCTGGCAGTCGGAGCATCCCGTGCCGTGGGCGCCGGAGCGCCGGCTCGAGCCGGTCGGTGTCCGGGTCGAGATCCCGCTGGAGGGCCGGCCGGTCCACATCCGGGCGTGGCGCCACACGGTGCGCGGTGCCACGGGCCATACCGTGGCGCTGCTCCTCCTCGACACGGACCTGCCGGAGAACGCGGAAGAGCATCGGGGGCTGACCGACCATCTGTACGGCGGGGACGCCCGCTACCGGCTGTGCCAGGAAGCGGTGCTCGGCCTGGGCGGGGTGGCCATGCTGCGGGCGCTCGGCTGGCGCGACGTCGCCGTCTATCACATGAACGAGGGCCACTCCGCGCTCCTCGCGCTGGCACTGCTCGAGGAGCTGGAGGCGGCGCGGGCCGGGGACGGGCCGCCCGATCGGGAAGCGCTGGAAGCCGTGCGGCGCCGTTGCGTGTTCACCACGCACACGCCCGTGGCCGCGGGGCACGACCGCTTCCCGATGGACCTGGTGCGGCACGTGCTCGGGCAGGAGCGGGCCGTGCGCCTGGAGCGCGCCGGCTGCGCCGCGGGGGGCGAGCTGGACATGACCCGCACGGCGCTCCGGCTCTCCGGCTTCGTGAACGGCGTGGCCATGCGGCACCGGGAGGTCACGCGGAAGATGTTCCCCGAACATCGCATCGGCGCCATCACGAACGGTGTGCACGCCGTGACCTGGACCTCGCCCGCGATGCGGGCGGTGTTCGACCGCCACATCCCGGAGTGGCGCGTGCAGAACGGGAACCTCCGCTACGCCGTGGAGATCCCGCTGGAGGAGATCGTCGAGGCGCACCGGGCGTCCCGGATCCGGCTCCTGGAGGAGATCGAGCGCCGCATCGGCCGGCGGCTCGACCCGGACGCGCTGACGATCGGGTTCGCGCGGCGCGCCGCGCCGTACAAGCGGGTGACGCTGGCGTTCACGGACCCGGAGCGGCTGCGCGCCCTCTCCCGCGATGCCGGGCGGCTCCAGTTCGTGCTCGCCGGCAAGGCGCATCCGGGGGATGGCGTGGGGCGGGAGCTGATCCACCGCGTGCACGAGGCGGCCCGGGCGTTGGGGGAGGACCTGCCCGTGGTCTACCTGGAAGACTACGACATGCGGCTCGGCGCGCTCCTCACCGCGGGCGTGGACCTGTGGCTCAACACGCCGCGCCAGCCGCTCGAAGCGTCCGGGACCAGCGGGATGAAAGCCGCGCTGAACGGCGTGCCGAGTCTCAGCATCCTGGATGGCTGGTGGATCGAGGGCCACGTGGAGGGCGTGACCGGCTGGGCGATCGGCGAGGCCTGGTCCGGCGGCGATCCGGACGACGGCGCGGACGCGGCCGCCTTCTACGAGAAGCTCGAGTCCGCGGTGATCCCCACCTTCTATTCCCGCCCCGACGCGTACGCGCACATGCGCCGCTGGGCCATCGCGCTGAACGGCTCGTTCTTCAACGCGGAGCGCATGCTGCTCCAGTACGCGGTGCACGCGTACCGGCTCCCGGAGCTCGCGTTCCGGCGCCCGGGGGCGGACGTGGTAGAGGTCTCGGAGGCGGAAGCGCTCGCGGCCGGTCAGGGAGAGGGGGCCGAAGGCGCGCCCGTGGAGGCATCGCCCGTGGCGCCCGCGGAGGACCGGAGCGCTGCGTGAGGAGGCGCGGGGATCGACGTCCCGGCCAACCGCCCGAGGCGTAAGGGGGCGCGAGACCGCCTCGGGAGCCGGTGCGCCCACTTTCGGGAGGCCGGCGCTCCGGGCGGCCGGGCGGCCGGAAAAACTAGCGGCCCGGTGCCACCGGAGTGGCACCGGGCCGCTCGCCTGTGCGCGCGCCGTCCGGGGGCCGTCACCCTGCCGGGGTGCGCGGTCTACGCCGCCGTGCCGCGCCCACCCGCCACCCCGGTGATGGGCGGGCGCCGCCCACGGTCAGTTTCCGCCGTCCGACGCCCGGGCCGGACGCCGCGCCCGGATCGGCGGCGGCGGTTCGGACTGCCGCACCACCGGGTTCTCCCGCAGGAGCCGCAACGCCTCCTCCACGGCCCGCTCGAGCTGCGGGTCCCGGCCGGCGATCACGTCCTTCGGCGTCATCTCCACCTCGATGTCCGGCGCGACGCCCTCGTTCTCGACCGCCCACTTCCCGTCCAGATCGAAGAACCCGCCGCGCGGCGCGATCATCGTCCCGCCGTCGATGAGCGGCGGCGTGTCCCACGTTCCCACGAGCCCGCCCCAGGTGCGGGTCCCGACCAGGGGGCCGAGCCCCATGAACCGGAACATGTACGGGAGCAGGTCCCCGCCCGATCCGGCCATCTCGTTGATGACCATGACCTTCGGGCCCCAGATGCCGGCGATCGGGCTGGAGAACGGACGCCGGTCGCCGATTCGGTTGTTGAAGTACCCGTGCCGCTGCCGGGACATGACCTCGATCATGTAGTCCGCGGCCGAGCCGCCGCCGTTGAACCGCTCGTCGATGATCACGCCGTCCTTGTGCTGCTGCGCGAAGTAGTAGCGGTTGAAGTAGTTGTAGCCCTGCGCGCTCGTGTTCGGCACGTACACGTACGCCAGCCGGCCGCCGGACAGCTCATCCACCTTGCGGCGGTTCTCCTCGATCCAGGCGAACTGCCGGAGCGGCAGCTCGCTCGCCACCGGCACCACGGTCACGTTGCGGGCGCCCTGGAGCGTGGGCCGCGGGCCGACCGTGATGATGGTCTGCCGGTTCGCCGTGCCCTCCAGCAACCGGTACGGGTTGTCCGGGGGCACCAGCTCCACGCCGTTGATGGCCAGCAGGTACTCGCCTTCGGCGACGTCGATCCCCGGGCCGCTGAGCGGCGCCCGAAGCTCCGGGTTCCAGCTCTCGCCCGTGTAGATCTTCTTGATCCGGTACCGGCCGTTCACGACCTCGAAGTCCGCGCCGAGCAGCCCGACGTTCGCCTCGGGGACCGGCGGCATGTCCCCGCCGCGCACGTACGAATGCCCGACCGCCACCTCGGCGCCCAGCATGTCCAGCAGGTAGTTCAGGTCCGCGCGGTGCGCCACGTGGTCCAGCAGCGGCCGGTACATGGCCTTCGTCGCGTGGTAGTCCGCGCCGTGCAGGTTGTCCACGTACAGGAAGTCCCGCTGGAAGCGCCAGCCCTCGTTGAACATCTGCCGCCACTCGGCGCGCGGATCCACGAGCTTGCGGATCGCGGCCACGTTCACCCGGCCCGCGCCCGCCTGCGGAGGGGCCTTGTCCGTGTCCACGATCCCCCAGGTCCCGCCGTTCGGGCCCGGCGACCGGTAGGCCAGCTTCTTCCGGTCCGCCGAGATTGTGTACGCCTGCACGTTCGACAGGAACGGCCTCGCCTGGCGCTCCGAGAGCTGGTAGCGGTGCAGCTCGCCCCGCGCCTGCTGCCCGCCGCTCACCCCGCTCGCCGGGACGGTCTCCAGGAAGAAGACCGTACCGGCCGGGCCGGCCCGGAGCTGGGAGTAGTTGCGCGGCGTCACGTTCAGGGAGATCGTGCGCTCGAGGATCCCGTCGAAGTCGATCACCACCGTCGGCGTCTGGGACGCGGCTCCGCTCCCGCCGCCGGCGCCACCCGCGCGGCCGGCGTTCGCCTCGGACCCGGCGCCCGACGACGTCGCCTGACCCTCCTCGTCGCTCTCGGGAAGCAGCGGCGAGGGCTCGCCCTTCCGGAGCACGGCGAGGTAGACCGCGCGGGTGACCGGCCGGTCATAGCTCGTCATGTCGAGCCACCCGGTGTTCAGCCCGTAGTTCGTGGAGGCCAGGAAGTACAGGTACTTGCCCGACGCGTCCCAGGCCGGCCAGGTGGCGTCCGACATCCCGTCCGTGATCTGGTGCACCTGCCCGGTCTCCACCGAGTGCACGAAGATCGCCCGGAACTGGTTGTCGAGCCGCTTCGCGTACGCGATCCACCGGGAGTCCGGGCTCCAGACCGGGTTCATGGAGCGCTCCGGGACCATGTACGTGTCCGTGTCCGCGTGCGTCACGCGGCCGGTCTCCACGTCCACGATCCAGAGCCGCAGGTGCGTGTCCGTGAACAGGATCTTCTTCGAGTCCGGGGACCAGGCGGGCGTGAAGTAGAAGGTCGGGTCCGGGAGCTCGATCACGCGACGCTCGCCGATCCCGTCCTGCGGCGCGATCACCAGCCGGTACTCGCCGGATTCATCGCTGAACCACGAGATCCACTTCCCGTCCGGGGACCAGGCGGGGTTCCGCTCCGCCACGTCCGCCGTGTTCGTCAGGTTCCGCCAGTCGCCCTTGGACGCGGGGATCGTGAAGATGTCGCCCCGCGCCTCGACCACGATGCGCTTGCCGGTCGGCGAGATGGCCGCGTTCACGATCCGGTCCGCCACCGGCTTCCACTGCGGGACGAGCCACGGGAAGTCGCCCCGCACCTCGATGTTCACGCGGCGCGTCTCGCCGGTGCGCGGATCGTGCAGGTGGATGTAGCCGGCCTGCTCGAACACGAGCACGCCGGCGCCCGCATCCAGGCTCTTCACGTCGAAGTCGGTGAAGTGGGTGACCTGGCGCAGCGCCTTCGTGCGGGTGTCGTACGCCCACACGTTCATGGCCCAGTCCCGGTCCGACAGGAAGTAGACCGTGTCCCCGATCCAGACCGGGTCGATGTCCTTGCTCCCCTCCCAGCCCGGCGGCACCTCGAGATCGTACGTCTGCAGGTCCAGGATCCAGATCGGCCGGTTCTGCCCGCCCCGGTAGTTGCGCCACTCCTCGTCCCAGGAGCTGGCCAACCGGTACGCGAAGCGCTTGCCGTCCGGCGAGTACTTGCCCTGGTACGCCCGGGGCATGGGGAGCGGCTCGGGGAATCCGCCCTCCACCGGCACGCTCCAGAACCGGTAGGCGTTCCCGCTCGGCGCGGCGTCCCGGTTCGAGGCGAACACGATGCGGCGCCCATCCGGGGACCACCCCTGCACCAGGTCCGGACCCGGGTGCCACGTCAGGCGACGCGGCTCGCCGCCCTCCACCGGGACCACGTACACGTCCGTGTTGCCGCCGTACTGCGCGCTGAACGCCACGTACCGCCCGTCCGGCGAGAACTTCGGCAGCATCTCCTGCCCCTGGGAGCTGGTGAGGCGCCGCGCCACGCCGCCCTCCCGCTCCACGATCCAGATGTTGTTCGCGTACGAGAACGCGATGTGGCGCTCGCTCACCGTCGGCTGTCGGAGCAGCCGCGTCTGCGCGGCCGCGCCGGCCGGGCGCGCCGCAGCGAGCGTGGCCACGAGCCCGGCGACGAGCACCGCGCGGGGCAGGACGGACGCCCGCGAGAACGAGAACGAAATCCCTGACCGGGTCCGGCCCGAACCCGGATGATCGCTGACGATCACACGCATCTTTGCGACACCAGCTCTGAGGATCGAGGGGGAACTGTCCGTGGCAGCAGAAGATGCGGTGCGGCAGGCCGTTCGGCAACCGCGCGGACGAGATCAGGGCCGGCGGTACCGCACTCCGTCCCCCGGCCGATGACGGCATCCCTGGCCGCGCTTCTCGTCCGGCGGGGATTGGGAGGAGGGGAGCCGACGATGAATGATGCAATTATCGTGTATTACGATTGTTGTAATATTAGTATTTCATATCATTGTTCGCCTCCTTGAGTGTCGCCGTACCGTTCACGCCAGGAACGCCGTCGGCCTGCCGACGGTCCGGTGACGCACCCGGAAACCTCCCCAGGCGAATGACGCCGTTCGGCGCCAAGGCCCGAAGCGTGGAGTCACGCACGGCGTTCGTCGGCGGCGGGCCGCGTCGGATCCCCACCCAGCGGCAGCCATGGCGGGCGACTACCGGCGCCGCGCACTCCTGGGGCCTCGGCCCGGACCGACCCGAATTCGCGAGCGGTCGGGGACGCTCGTCCGCTCCCTGCCCGTCGCGGCCAGGAATCCCGCCCCGTCCCCCACCGGTGAGTGGGGACGGCGCCTCCCTGGCCCTTCTGCTCGGAAGACGGCGTGCCGGGCGCGCACGCAGGGGGCACGGCCTGATTGCAGGGCCCGCCCGGTGTTCACCACAGCCGCACCTGGCCGGACGCCGCGACGCGGGTCTCGCGCCACCCGCCGTCGCCGCGCTCGTGGAGGCCCCGCACCCGCACCTCGACCCTCGGTCCCACGCGCACCGCCACGTCGACCTCGCCGCCTACGCTCTCGCCTTCCCGGTCGGGCGCATACAGGTTCAGCTCGCCCCGGTCGCGGTGGAACGCATCGACCCGGATCCGCAGCCGGGCGTCGGGCGAGTCGGCCCACCCCGCGACTCGCCATTCCGTGCCGCTTCCGGCCAGCGGGTGGCCGAGCGGCCGCCCGTCCACGGTCCACCCCTGGTGGAACCGCCAGTGGCGGTACCAGGGCAGGTTCCTCGTCTTGCCCGGCACGAACCCGGTCCGCTCGACGGCCACCGAGAGGCGCGGGAGCCCGGGCACGCTCGCGAGCCGGACGCCGGCCAGGATCCCGGGCGCCTCCTTCCACGCCCCCGCGCTGTCCTCGAAGCCCCACTCCCCGTAGAGCACGAGCGGCACGGGGCCGGCCGGCACCCGATACCACACGTCCACCGCCACGATCTGGTTGTCGACCTCGCTCTTCCGGCCCGCGTGCTTCCCGATCACCACGTAGAGCAGATCCCGGAGGCGGAGGTCGTAGTCCTCGTCCCCGGCCACCATGGCGCCCCGGTTGACGCCGATGACGAGCCGCTCGTGGGGCTGGACCGAGAGGCGCCCGGCCCAGAACCACGGGTCCCGGACCGTTTCGTCCCCCTGGACCCGGGCCAGGAAGGTCTCCGCGCGCACCGGTCCGAGGTGACGCAGGAACCCCGGCAGGGTGACGTCCTCCAGGAACGCCACGCCGCCGCCGGTGAAGGCGTCCGCCGAGAGCACGACCCCGCCGCCGGCGCCGGGCCCGAACCCCACGGCTCGGCGGCCGAACCAGATCCCGAGCGACGCCGGCGTGAGGAGCACGTAGGCATCCCCGATCCCGGCGCCATCCCGCCCGGTGGTGGCCACGAGCTGCCCGGCGGCATAGCGGCCGCCGTACACCCGGAGCCGGGCCGCCGGGCCGACGGATTCCCGGTCCGGGATCGGGCGAGGATCCGTGCCGCCGGCCGTGTTCCGGTAGCCCGTGGCCGCCGTCAGCCCGCCGGACTCCGCCCTCACCCCGAGGCCCACCCCGCCCGCGAGTCCGAGGGCGTCTCCCCCGTCCGCGGGGCGCACCCACGGCTCGCCGAACTCCTCGGTGAACCTGTCCAGGTAGCCCCGGGCGATCTCCTCGTACGGCGTACCCGCGGCGGCGCTGACCGCGGATCGGAGGAGCCGTTCGGCCCGGCGCTCCGTGATGGATCGCCCGCCGGGATCATGGCCGGCTCCGAGGAGCCCGAGGCCGTTCAGCCGCCGCAGTGCGGCGTGGACCCAGTGGTCCGTTTCGAGGAACGGCGTCGCCTGCCGGGCCCGGACGGGCGGCGCACCGCAGAGGAACAGGAGGAGGAACGCGACGACGGTCCGGCAACCCGCGACGCGCCCCCGGCCGTCGCGGCGCCGGGGCCGCGGCCGCGCCCCGCCTCGCCAAGCCTCCCCATAGTAACGTGTCCGCCTGTCTCCGCTGCGCATTCGCCTTCCTCCACGGCGCCCGTGGTCCTGCCCCCGGCCGTCCGCGCCGGGCTTTCCGCCGAAGCATGCCGAAGCCGGTCGGCGGCATCCCTGGACGGTAACGCGCCGGGTCGTCCATCGCCAACAGGCCGGCCCCGGGGACCGGCAGGCGGCGGTCGTCACGAGCGGGCACCGGCACCGGGTCTCCGGCCGGGACCGGAGTTGCCACCGAGAACCCGGGCGCAGCCTTGCCGGCGGGTCGGAACGCCCCGGGGTGGAGGTCGTTCGAGCCGCCCCCGTCGAGCCGCGCCGTTCGCGCCGCCCGCACAGGGTAGCAGCGCCGCTATGCCGGAGCCCGGCCCCATGAGCGACGAGCATGGGCCCGGCCGCGGCGCCCTCGCGCTCCGGCGCCGCGCCTGTGGCGCCGGATCCGGGCGCTCCGGCCGTATCGGGCCAAGATAGGCGGCGCCAGCGGCCAGGAAAACCGGCGTCCGGCCCCGCGCCCGCGGACAATGACCGATCGTCTCCCGTGTCGCCCGTGCCCCGGCCGCCGCGCGGCGGGGCGTGGGCGGGCTCACCCGCCGGGCTGGCGGTCCGGCGGACCGGCGGGTACCGGCACGCAGGAGGAGCGGCGCAGTGAGACGGCGAACCACCAATGACCCAACGCCCGGCGCGCCGTCCCTTCAACACTTCTGGAGTTCACGCGGCCATGAATCGGCAATGCTCCCGGCACGTCGTGCGCCGCTACGCCGGCCACTCCGAGGAGCCCCACCCCGCCTTGCCCCTGCCGCCGTTCGCCGCTATATCCGTGTCCAACCAGACCTTGCTCCGTGAGACAGAGGAAATGCCGCTATCGCCGTTCCAGAAGCACAAGATCCGCTGGCTGTTCTCGGTCCTCGACGTGAACCGGGACGGCCGCGTGGACCGTGACGACTACACGAGCCGCGTGCGGGCGCTCGCGCGGCTGCGGGGTTGGACCGCCCATTCCCCCGAGTACGAGCGCCACATGGACCGGGTCCTCGAGGAGTGGGAAGCCGTGCGGGACAGCGCGGACCTGGACGAGAACGGCGCCGTCACGGCGGAGGAGTTCGTCCGCTATGCGGACATCTTCCTGGATGACCGGGAGGCCGTCCGGGCGTTCGCGCGGGGAGACGTTCAGCTCCTCTTCGACGCCATGGACACCGACGGGGACGACGAGATCACCATCGAGGAGTACCGCGCGTACCTCGAGGCGTGCGGCGTGGACGGCTCCGCCGCGGACGTGTTCTTCGCCCACGCGGACCTCGACGAGGACGGCCGCATGACCCGCCGCGAGATGTCCCACGCCATGGAGGAGTTCCTGCTGAGCGAGGACCCGGACTCCAGCGGCAACTTCATGTTCGGGCCGCTCCCGCCCTTCCCCGGCCCGAACGCGTAGGGCCGGCCCGGGATCCGGTCGGCGCGGGCCCGGCACCCGGCCAGGGAACCCGGCGCCCGCGCCCGGCACGATCGGACATCGACCCGGGGCCGGGTCCCGTCGCGCGCCCGGGCACGACCGCTCGTCAACCGGCGCGCGGACACATGTCGAAGCGCACCGCGGCGTGCGGAGCCGCGCCGAGCCCCGCCAGACGAACCGGAACCGGGCCGGTCGAACCACGCCTTGCCGTGTCGGACCCCGCCGCGCGGACGGAGTCCTGCCGCGTCGCTACGCGGCGTGCAACGCCGCTTTGCGCCGAAACGTGCGGCCACACGCCGTCCCGGCCGCGCTGACGCGAGCCAAGGCGCTATGCCAGCCAACATACCGAGCCATACCCCACCGAGCCCGGTCACATGGCGTAGCACCGGCATACCCCGCCGCACCCCGATCCCGCTCGCTCTCGCGCGGCGACAGGACGGGCTCCCACCGGGCCGCAGCTCCCCACGCCGACGGCAGCCGGACTCTCGCTCGCCCGGTCTATTCGATCTTCGAACCGGCGTTCACCTCCCGCCGGGTGCACCGGCCGGACCGAACATCCGGGAGTCTCTGTCCCTGGTCGGTGCCGGCGCCGCACCGGACGACGCCGACCCGCGCCCGTCCCCCGACCCGCCGTTCGCGGGCACCCGCCTACCCGCCCACCCGGAGCCCCCGGGGCCGCGCCGATGAATCGTTTGCTGCCGCTTCCGGGACCGGACGCCTCCCCCACCGCATCGCAACCTCCCGCGCCAGGCCGCCGGAGCGCCACTCGGCCCCCCTGGCCGAACCCGGTCCGACGCCGGGCAATACCGGCCGCGCCACCTCCCTGCGTCACCGGCGCCAGAACGCGCGAACTCTCCTCTCCTTCGCCGGGCCACGACGACGTCACCGCCCCGCACCGTGCCGGCACCCACCGCAACGCCCCAAACGCCGCCCCATTTCAACCAGAATCTCCCGAGCATTCCCGTAACTCATTGCAAAAACGTACTTTGTACCGGAACCCTCCCCGCCTGGCGGCGTATCTCCATGAGTATCCCAGCGAATCGATACCTCTCGCAGGTTTTTCGGGGCGGGCCGCAGGGCCGCCCAATCGAGCCGACAACGTGGAATCGAGCGTAGACCGCTGACCGGTGCGCTCACCGAACCGTAGAGGAACAATGCCGCATCATTTGCTCCTGCTCGGAATCGGGATCATCATGCTCATCGAGAGCGGTGTGCTGCCGTTCGACCCGAGCGGCCCGCTGCTGCCCAGCCCATCCGCCCTGGCCTCTCACCTGGCCCCGGGCGCGGCATCCGGCCCGGACCGTGCGTTCAACGCCGGGCCGGTTGGAAGTGCCGCGAACCCGGAGAACGGGCGGGAGTCCGCCGTGGACGACGTCGCCGACTCACCCGAAGCGCGTGCCGAAGCCGCGCTGCGTGCGCTCGCTCCGCGGGTGGCGAAGCAGAGCCACCCGGAAGCGCTGCGCCTGGCGTTCCGGACGTACTACGCGTACCAGGCGGCGAACCCCGGGAAGGTCAGGAATCCGTACTTCTACTTCGTGGATTTCGGGCTGAGCAGCCGTGAGCCGCGCGGCTACGTGTTCGACATGGAGGCGCTCGAGGTCGTGGACGGTCCGTTCACGGTCGCGCACGGGAGGGGTTCGGGCGGTGAGGGCGTGCCGACCCGCTTCTCGAACCGTCCTGGCAGCAAGGCGACGTCGCTCGGCCTCTACCTCGCCCAGGAGACCTACACCTTCCGCGGACGGGCCGGGGGCAAGGCGTACACCTCCATCGGGCTCCGGCTCCAGGGGCTGTCCGGCCCGTACAACGACGCGGCGCGGCGCCGCGGGATCGTGGCGCACGGCGCGCCGTACGTGACGGCGCAGCGGGCGGGCCGGAGCGAGGGGTGCCCGGCCATGGAGCAGGCCCGGGCGCGCAAGCTGTTGCCGATGCTCGCGAACGGCGGCCTGGTCTTCCATTTCTCGCCGAATGACGCGAACTGGCTGGCCGACGCCGCTCGGTCGGCCGGCCTGACCCTCGCCGAGTCGTGAGATCGGGGCGAGCGCCGCGAGCGCGGCGGGGGTAGGAGCCCGCCCTCCCCCGTCGCCTCGATCGCGCGATCGGTCCGCCACGCGCCGCACGCATGGCGCCATGCTGCCGGGCCCGCGCTCTCGATCATCGCATGAGTACCAGGCACCGCGCGCGCGAGGACATACTCCTGCGCCCCGACCATGCAGGGCTGGTGCCGCGGTACCGGCCGCATCGGGCACCGGGATGCGCGGGCGGGGGGGCGGCGTGGCGGCGTGGCCCGGCTACCCTACCGACGCCCCGACCGACGCGCCACGCCCATCGGGTCGAGCAGCCTGCACCTCGCTCACCCCACGCATTTTGGCCCACCAAACGACCGCCGAACGATCCGGCACCCATCCGGCCGTCCGTCACCGTTGCGAATTCCCGCCACTGGCAGCTAATTATGGCCATGGCCGCGGTCACCCCCCTCCACCCCCGCACCGCCCCCCTGGTGCGTGCCGGAACCTGGCGCCGTTGGGCCGGGTTCGTCGTGGCGAGCGGGTACGATCCGCACCCGGACCGGGAGTACGCCGCGATCCGCAGCGCGGCCGCCCTCATCGACATTTCGCCGCTCTACAAGTACCGCATCGCCGGCCCGGACGCCGTCCGGCTGCTGGACCGCGTCGTCACCCGGGACGTGACCCGGTGCCGCGTAGACCAGGCCCTCTACACGACCTGGTGCGACGGCGCCGGCAAGGTCATCGACGACGGCATGGTGAGCCGTCTGGACGACACGACCTTCCTCCTGACCGGCACGACCCCGTCGCTGCGCTGGCTCTCCATGAACGCCGTGGGCCTGGACGTGGCCCTCGAGGACCGTTCGGCCGCCACCGCCACCCTCGCGCTCCAGGGCCCCCTCTCCCGCGCGGTGCTCGAGCGGGTGGCCGAGGATGACGTCGCATCCCTACGCTACTTCCGGCTCATGCACACGAAGCTGGCCGGGATCCCGGCCATCGTCTCGCGCACGGGCTACACCCGCGACCTCGGCTACGAGCTGTGGGTGGACGCCGAACGCGCGGTCGCGCTCTGGGACGCGCTGATGGCGGCGGGCACGCCCGACGGCATCACGCCGGCCGGCATCTGGGCCCTGGACACCGCCCGGATCGAGGCCGGCCACATCATGGCGGACGTGGACTACCACTCCGCGCACCTCGCGCTGATCGAGTCGAGGAAGTCATCGCCGTTCGAGCTGGGCCTGGGCTGGACGGTGAGTCCGGACAAGGGCCCGTTCAACGGCCGGCGGGCGCTGGAGGCGGAACGCGAGGCCCGGCCCCGCTGGCGCCTCGTGGGGCTCGAGGTGAACCGGGAATCCGTGGAGCGGCTCTTCGCCGAGCACGGGCTCCCGCCCCGGATGCCGGCCGTGCCGTGGCGCGAGGGCCGGCCCGTGTACCGCCTCGGCCGGCAGGTCGGCTACGCCACGAGCGGGTGCTGGTCCCCGCTCCTCCAGCAGGCGATCGCGCTGGCGCACGTCCGCGCTCCGTACCACGAGCCCGGCACTCGCCTGACCGTGGAGTGGACCGTCGAGCACCGGCGTCGCCAGGCCCGCGCCCGGGTGGTGCCGCTCCCGTTCTTCGACCCGGAGCGCAAGCGCGCCTGAGCGTGCGGCGGCCGCGGGCCGTGGCGCGAGCCGCGAACCGGGATCCGGGCGACGTCGCCTCGAACTCCCACCCGGCGTGCGCATGCTCCCGGGCTCCGCCGCGTCCACGGTTCCACCCGACCGCGCGGCGATCCCGGCCGGCGTCCCGGAGGGCGCCAGCGTTCCGGAGGCAGGACCCTTCACCGCAGGAGGCCGCCGTGTCGCTCCAGATCGATGACCCCGAGGTCCAGCGGCTGGCCGAAGCGCTGGCCCGGACCACCGGCGAGACCCCGACCGAGGCGATCCGGCGCGCGCTGCTCGAACGCTGGGACCGGCTCCGGTTCCGCGTCCCGGACACGAGCCGGGCGGAGCAGGTCCGGCGCTGCCTGGAATCCGGATTCTCGCCCCCCGCGCGCGAGCTCCCGGTCGGCCGGGCGGAGCACGTTCCGGAGCGGTACGGGACGCCATGAGCGCCTCACGCTACGACGCCATCGTGATCGGCGCCGGCCACAGCGGCCTGGTCGCCGCCGCGTACCTGGCGCGGGCCGGCCTCCGCACCCTCGTCCTCGAGCGCCGGCCCGTGGTCGGCGGCGCTGCGGTCACCGAGGAGGTCTTCCCGGGGTTCCGGTTCTCCGTCTTCTCCTACGTGGTCAGCCTCCTCCGCCCGGAGATCATCCGGGAGCTGGACCTCCCCCGGCACGGGCTCCGGATCCTCCCCCTCGAGAGCACGTTCACGCCGCTGGAGAACGGGGACTACCTCGTGACCTGGGCGGACCCGGACGAGACCCGCCGGGAGGTGTACCGCCACTCGCCCCGGGACGCGGACGCGCTCCCCCTCTTCGACCGCCTCATGCAGCAGATGGCCTTGGCGGTCAAACCGATCCTGGACATGGTCCCGCCCGACCCGACGTCGCTCGCGCCCTCCGACGTGGCGGGGATGCTCCGGCTCGGCAAGCACTTCCGGTCCCTCGGCCCGGAGCGGTTCCATGCGCTGTACAGGCTCCTGACCATGAGCGCCGCGGACTTCCTGGACGAGTGGTTCGAGTTCGATCCGCTCAAGGCCACGAAGTCCGCGTCCGGCATCATCGGCAGCTTCCTCGGCCCGCGCTCGCCCGGCTCCGCGTACGTGCTCCTGCACCACTACATGGGCGAGATCGACGGCGCGTTCCGCGCCTGGGGCTTCCAGCAGGGCGGGACCGGCGCGGTGAGCGAAGCCATCGCCTCGGCGGCCAGGGCGTTCGGCGCGGAGATCCGGACGAGCGCGCCCGTGGCGCGGGTCCTGGTCCGGGACGGGCGCGCGTACGGCGTGGCGCTGGAATCGGGCGACGAATTCGAGGCGCGCGTCGTCGTCTCGGGGCTGGATCCCCGGCGCACCTTCACCGAGCTCGTCGACCCGAAGGAGCTCCCCGACGACCTCATCGAGGCCGTGCGGCGCTACCGCTTCCGCGGCTCGTCCGGCAAGGTCAACCTGGCGCTGGACGGGCTCCCGGACTTCACCTGCCTCCCCGGCCCGGGGCCCCATCTCCGCGGCGCCATCTCCATTTCGCCCAGCGTGGAGTACCTCGAGCGCGCGTACGACGACGCGAAGTACGGCGAGTTCTCCCGCAGCCCGTACATGGACATCGTGATCCCGTCCCTGATCGACCCGACGATGGCGCCGACCGGCAAGCACGTGATGAGCATCTTCGTGCAGTACGCGCCCTACCACGTGAACGGCGGGTGGACGGACGAGAAGCGCGAGGCGTTCGGCGACGCCGTGATCGACACCCTCTCGCGCTTCGCGCCGAACCTGAAATCGCTGATCCTGCACCGCCAGGTGCTGACGCCGGCGGACATCGAGCGGATCACCGGGCTGTCGGAAGGGAGCATCTTCCAGGGTGAGCTCGCGCTCCAGCAGCTCTTCTTCCTGCGCCCGGCGCCGGCGTGGGCGAAGTACAGCACGCCGATCCGCGGGTACTGGCAGTGCGGCTCGGGAACGCATCCGGGCGGCGGGATCATGGGCGCGTCCGGCAGGCTGGCGGCAAGGAGGATCCTGGCATCATGGGGCTGACGTACGACGCCATCGTGATCGGCGCCGGCGCGAACGGGCTGGTGGCCGCAGCCACGCTGGGCCGGAGCGGGATGCGGGTGCTCGTGGTGGAGGCGGGGGGCTCCACCGCCGGGCAGGCCCGGCTGCACGAGTTCGCGCCCGGGTTCCGCGTCCCCCCGCTCCGGCCGGACCCGGGCTGGCTCCCGCCCCCGATCCGCAGCGCGCTGGGCCTCGAGGGCCCGGGGCTGGAACGCGATCACCCGGAGTTCCCGCTGACCGTGGCGCTCGGGCCGGACGAGCTATTCCCGCTCCCCCGGGACCCGGCGGCCGCCATGGAGGTGATCCGCCGCCACTCCCCGGCGGACGCGGAGCGCTGGCCGGACTTCATGACCCGGCTCCGGAGCCTGGCCGGCTTCCTGGAATCCCTCTACCAGCTCCCGCCGCCGGACGTATCCGCGCGTTCGCTCCAGGACGCATGGGCGCTGTTCCGCACGTACCGCGCATTCCGGCGGCTCGGGCGGCGGGGGATGGCGGAGCTCCTGCGCACGATCCCGATGCCCGTCGCCCAGCTCGCCGAGGAGTGGTTCGAGGCCGGGCCGCTCCGGGCCGCCGTGGCCGCGGGCGGCGTACTGGACTACCGCCTCGGTCCGCGGGCCGGCGGAACCGCGTTCATCCTCCTGCACCACCTGGTCGGCGCGCCGCCGGGCACGATCCGCGGCCGGGGAACCTGGCGGACCGGCCCGAACGCCTTCACGGAGGCGGCCGGGGAGGTGGCGAGGCGCTGGTCCGTCTCCGTACGCACCGGGGACGCCGTGGCCCGGATTCTGGTCCGGGACCACGCGGTCCGGGGCATGGTGCTGGAAACGGGCGAAGAGCTGCACGCCCGCTACGTGCTCTCCACCCTCGACCCGGCCCGCACGCTGCTCGGGCTCGTGGACCCGGCCTGGCTCGACGCCGAGCTCCTGCACGCGGTCCGAAACATCCGTTTTCGCGGATGCACCGCCGTGGTGCTCTACGCCATGGACGCGCTGCCCGGGAAGGTCGGGGCGGACGACGCCTCCGCCGCGCTCGCGGGCGTGCTCTCCCTCACGCCGGACATGGACGCGCTCGAACGCGCGGCGGACGCGGTGAAGTACGGCGAGGTCCCGGCACGGCCGCACATCGAGCTGACGGCGCCCACGCTGCACTGGCCCTGGCTCGCGCCCGAAGGCAAGCACATCGTGACCGCGCGCGTGCAGTACGTGCCGTACCGGCGGCGGGATGGCCGGCCCTGGGACGCCGCGGCCGGGGATGCGCTCGCGGATGCCGTAGGCGACGTCATCGAGGGCTTCCTTCCCGGCTTCTCGAACCGCGTCCTCGCCCGGGCCACCCTCACGCCCGCGGACATCGAGCGGCGGTACGGCCTGACCGAGGGCGCCATTTCCCACGGCGAGCTGGCCCTCGACCAGATCCTCTTCATGCGGCCCGTCCCGGCCCTCAGCCGGTACGTCACCCCGATCGACGGGCTCTATCTCTGCGGCGCGGGCACGCACCCCGGGCCCGGCGTGCCCGGCGGGCCTGGCTGGCTCGCGGCCCGGCGGCTGCTCGCGGACCGGCGCTGAGCCGGGGCCGTAGCGCGGCCAGGCCTGCGGCCGTCCCGGACCATGTCGGCGGCCGGCCGCCTCGCGCGAACCCCGGTCGGCGGCCCGGCCGAGGAGGCGGATCAGCCCGGTGAGGCGGGAGCCACGACGTCGCCTCGGGCCTCCCGGAGCGGTAGCCAGACCGTGAACGTAGCGCCGCTGCCCGGCTCGCTCTCCACCGTGATGTCCCCGCCCAGGGCCCGGGCGACCCGGCGGCTGATGGCAAGGCCGAGCCCCGCCCCGCGTTCGGTCCCGCGCTCGAGTCGGGTGAACTCCTCGAAGATGAGCTCCTGCTTGTCCCGCGGGATCCCCGGGCCGGTGTCCCGGACCGTGATGCAGACCCAGCGTTCGGGCACGGGCATCCGGAGCTCGACGTTGTACGGCGAGCGTTCCACGTGGACGCCCGCGGCCCGGGCGGCATCCGCATCGCACAGGCCCACGCCCACCACGATCCGGCCGCCCTCGGGCGTGTACTTCACCGCGTTGGAGATCAGGTTCCCGAGGATCTGGCGGACCCGGTTCGCGTCCGATTCGATGGCCGGCATCTCCGCCGGCACCTCGAGGTCCATCCCGATGCTCTTCGCCTCGGCGATCGCGCGGTACTCCGCCGCCACGTCCCGGGCGGTGGTCCGCACGTCCACGGCCGCCCATTCGATGGCCATCTGCCCGGCCTCGGCCTGGGCCAGCGTGACCACATCCTCGATCAGCTCGAGCGCGGCGCCGATGGATCGGTGGATCCGCGTCACCCCCTCCTCTTGCCGCGGCGTGAGCTCCCCGAGCGCGCGGGACAGCAGCAGCTCCGCCTGGCCGCGGGCCGCGCCGAGCGGGTTCTTGAGGTCGTGACTGAAGCCGCGCACGATCCGGGTCCGCCACTCGGTGGCCCGCTCGAGCTCGATGCGGCGGGTCTCCGCGGCATCCAGCAGGTTCACGCGGCGAAAGGCGAGCGAGGCAAGATCCCCGAACGTGTCAGCGCGAACGATCTCGTCCGGGCGGAACATCGGCCGGTCCGCGCGGCGTGTCACGAGAAGCGCGCCCAGCGCTTCGTCGCCATCCATGAGCGGCACGACCACGGCGGTGCATCCCGGGCAGTGCCGGCTCAGGTGCTCGGGCAGCGGGGCGTCCGCCTCGGGCACCCCTCCCAGGATCGCCGGTTCGCCCCGCTCCACCACGTACTCCGCGGCCGAGCCCCGGTACGGCGCCCGTGCGCCCACCGGCGGCACGAGCTCCCCGGCCGCGGCCACGATCTCCACCTCCCCGCGCTCGAGGGCGAGCTGCTCGACCAGCGCGCCATCCCCGTTCGTGGCGGTGAGGGCGCTGGCCGCGATCTGCCGCACCATCTCGTCGATGGTGAACTGGGCCACCACCGCCCGGGTCGCCTCCCGCAGCGCCGCCTCTTCCCTCGCGTGCCGTTCCGCCTCCTCCCGCGCCGCCCGCTCCCGCTCCAGCGCACGCTGCCGCTCCTTTTCGAGCTCCGCCCGGCCGACCGCCTGCGCCAGCACGTTCGCCACGCCCCGCAGGAAGACCACATCCTCGGGGCTGAACTCCCGCCGCTCCCGGGAGTGCGCGCCGAGCACCCCGAACGGCCGCGGCCGACCCCGGATCAGCGCCGTGATCCCGCTGACCACGCCGTGCTCGAGCAGCAGCCGCGGCGGCTCGAACCGCGTCTCCCTGCGCAGGTCCTCCACCACCACCGGCTCGCCGGACGCGAGCGTGTAGCCCGCCTGGGAGCCGCGGCCTCCCGGCACGATCGCGCGGCCGACCTCGTCCCCCCGCCACCCGACCCCCGCTACCAGCCGGAGCGCGTCCCGATCCGGCAACAGCTCCAGCACCTCGACCAGCTCCACGCCCAGCGCGTCCGCCACCTGCCGGACCGCTTCCTCGAACAGGTGCTCGAGGTCGCCTTCGCGCAGCGCCAGCTGCCCGAGCGCCGCCACCGCCGCCTGCTGCCGCTCCCGGACCCCCAGCCGCCGGAGCGTCCGGACCCGCTCCGTGATGTCCAGGTACATCGCCAGATAAATGGCCGGCGCGCCCGCGGTCGGCCGAACGAGCACGGCGGACAGACTCACGTCCACACAGGTGCCGTCCTTCCGCACGCGCACCGTGTTCAGCCCCGTCACCCGCTCGCCCCGATCGAGGGCGCGCAACAGGCCGTCCAGCTCCGCCTGCCAGTCCTCCGGCACAATGGGCGCCTGCCCGCCCTGGACCTCCGACCGCCGCCAGCCGAACAGCTCCTCCGCCGCCCGGTTCCACAACACGATCTCCCGGTCCGGCGTGCTCCCCACCACGGCCAGCGGCGCACAGTCGACGATCACCCGCAGCAGGCGCCCGTCGCCGGCTAGCTCGCCGGTGGGATCAGGCGCCCGCCCGCTGCTGTGGCGCATCGTCCCCGGTCTCCTGGGCGCGCCGCCGCTCGATCAGGTCCCGCACGAAATCGGGCAGCTCCCGGATCTCGAACGCCTTCTGCAGGAACGCGTCCGCGCCTGCAGCCCGCCAGTCCACATCCGGCTCGTCGATCGAACTGAACAACGCGATCGGCGTGTCCGCCAACCGCGGATCGCTCCGCAGCCGCCGCGTCACCTCCCGCCCGTCCATCGTCGGCATCATCACGTCCAGCAGCACCGCGTCCGGACGCTCGTGCCGTACGCGCTCGAGCGCCTCGTTCCCGTCGAACGCCCGGATGACGTCGAACCCCGCGTGCTCCAGGACCAGCGCCATGAGCTCGGTCGTGGCCGGCTCGTCGTCCGCCACGAGGACGCGTTCCGCCATCATACGGACTCCGTCGGGCCCGGCCGATCCGCCGCCGGGAACGGTTCGATCGACGGATCGAAGATCCCGTCGACCTCGATCCCCTGCCCCGTGATCCGGAACTCGCGCGTCGTGTTGTCGTACTCCTGTTCCCTCATCTTCATGATCGTAAGGATACGGCGCAGGCGGGACCGCGCCTCGAGGTACCGGACCACGAGCACGTTGTCCACAATGCGCGACATCCCTGCCACCGGGAACTCGATCCCGCCCGGCCCCCCACGCCGGATCTCCTGAGCATAGACCGCGCCGATCCCGCGCGCCCGCAGCAGGTCGGACAGCGCCGCGAGGAACGGGATCTCCCGCCCCGGATAGGTGAACGTCTGGCGCAGCGCGTCCAGCCCGTCCACCACCACGCGCCGGGCCCCGCATTCCTCGACCGAATCCAGCACCACCTGCGCCACCGCATCCGGCAGCATCTCGACGGCGGGCCGCCGCAACAGCCGGACCGCGCCCCGCTCCACGTGGCGACGCAGGCGGATCCCGACGTTCTCCGCCTTGGCGATCAGATGGTCCGGCGTCTCGTGGAACCCGAAGTACAGGCCCGGCTCGCCCTCTTCCGCGCCGGTCGCCAGGAACGCCAGGCCGAGCACTGTCTTGCCGGCGCCCGGCGAGCCCGCCACCAGCGTGACCGACGCGGACGGCACCCCGCCCCCGAGCATCGCATCCAGACCGGCGATCCCGAACCGCATCGGATGGGGCGCCTCGGAGGCCTGGCGCAACGGCTCCTCCCCCGGCATGGCCTCGATCCGCGGGTAGATCCGGATCCCGTCCGAGTCGATGGTCATGGCGTGCCATCCCAGCACCGGCGTCCCGCTGCGCATCTTCTCCACGGCGAAGCGGCGCACCACGCGCAGCCCGTGCTCCTCCGTCCCGAGCCGGAGCACCCCATCCGGCACCGCGAGCTCGCTCAGCCCGGCCTCCGGCTTCACGTGCGCGAAGAGCGCCAGCGCCGTCATGCCCGTCAACGACGCCTGCACGCCCAGGTCGCTGAAGAACTGGAAGTACTCCGTGACGGATACGTCCAGGATCCGCAGCGTGTGCGCGCCGTCCAGCACCAGCAGCTCCGGCCCCCGGTCCTCCACGAGGCTCACGATCTCCCGCCAGAGCCCCTCCGCGCCCGACCGCTGGACCGCACCCAGTGCGCTCCCGTAGTACAGGCCCCGCCCGATCTGCGATGGGTCGAAGAAGCTGAACCCCCGCGCCTGTTTGACCAGCGTCTCCTGGGACTCCACCATGAGCGTCAGGTACAGGACCGTGCCGCCTTCCCGCACCCGGTGGCTCGCGATCTGATGCGCGAGCACGGTCTTGCCCGTGCCCGGCTCTCCGACCACCACGTGCACGGCGCCGCGCCGGAGCCCGCCGCACAGCACCCGGTCCAGGCCGGGCACGCCGGTGGTGATCCAGTCCCCGCCGCTCGGCCCGCCTCGGTTCAAAGGCATCTTCCTCCCCCGTGGGCTCCCGAGCCGATGATCCATCGACGTGAAGCGAATCCGCCCGGGCAGGTGTGCTACAAGTACCGGACCAGCCACGCCGGGCGCGGGAAAGCGGCGCGGACGCGCTCACGCCGCCGGGTCGACCGGCACGGCGCGGGTGCGCCCGCTCGAGATCGGATTGTCGCCTGGGAATCGTTCTTCGCGGAGGAGCCCGCCGCCCGCCGTCGGCCTGGCGCTCCGGGGTCGGCGGGACGCGAGCTACCGGACCGTCACCCGCACCGAGTCCGCGCGGCCGCCCGGCCACTCGGCCCGGATCACGTGGGTGCCTGGCTCTAGCCGCCAGCGGGAGCCCCGAATCGGCTGGCCGTCCACGAACCAGCTCACCGGCTCGTCCGGCGTCGCGCCCACGGCCGCCAGGGGGATCGTGGCGTAGCGCGGGTCCACGCCCACCGGCCGCTCGTACACATCGCCGTCCAGCGGGGAGAGGATCCGGTAGGCGACGTCGGGCGCGCCTTCCGCTTCGCCCGCCCCCGCCTTCCCGGCGACCGCCGGCTCCGCGATCCCGGCCATGGCGAGCCGGCCATCCGCCCGCCCCGCTCCCGCTGCCCATTCCGCGTACTCCGGCGGCAGCACGATCCGGCCGTCCCGATGCCAGTCGTCCTCGCGGGTGGGCTCGGTGCCCGGCAGGAACCACTCCGTCATGGATGGGCATTCCGGTGTGGCGCGGAGCCCGGACAGGACGCAGACCTGCACCGGGACGGCGCCGGCCAGGTCCGGCGTGGGCAACCGGCCGGGCGGGTAGCGCCGTGCGGTGAGCAGCGCGGCGCGGTGGAGGAGCGGGCCGGCGCCGGTGATCCCGCTCACGCCCTGCATCGGCCGGCCGCTGAAGTTCCCGACCCACACCGCGACCGTGAAGTTCGCCGTCGTCGCCACCGCCCAGTTGTCCGTGAAGTGGCGGCTCGTGCCCGTCTTGGCCGCCGCGGGGAACGGCAGGTCCAGCGCGGACGCCGTGCCGAACCCCGGGATCCGCGCCACCGGGTCGCTCAGGATGTCCAGCACGAGCGCCGCGGCACCCGCGGACATGAACCGCCGCTCGGCCACGGGATCCTCCCCGCCGGTCGGCCCGTTCCCGCGAGGGCCGCCCGGCCCGTCCAGGTACCACCGGACCGGCCGCCAGACGCCGCCGCTCGCGAGTCCCCGGTACGCGTTCGCCAGCTCCAGCAGGGTGACCTCCCCGTTGCCCAGGGAGAGGCCGAGGCCGTAATGGTCGGCGCCGCGGTTGAGGGAGGCGAACCCGGCGTCGCGCAGCACGCCCAGCAACGCGCCCACGCCCACCCGTTCGGCCAGGTCCACCGCCACCACGTTGTAGGAGCTGGCGAGCGCCTCCCGTAGCCGGACCGGGCCGCGGTACTTGCGGTCGTAGTTGCGCGGCGTGTACGGGCCGGTGGAGGTCGTGAACGTGCGCGGCACGTCCGGGAGCACGGTGGCGGGAGAGTAGCCGCGGTCGAACGCGAGCCCGTAGAGGAACGGCTTGAGGGCGGACCCCGGCTGCCGCGGCGAGACGACCATGTCCACCTGGCCGGCCGTGTCCGCCCAGAAGTCCGGCGAGCCCACCCAGGCGAGCACCCCGCCCGTCGCGTTGTCCAGCACCACGACCGCCGCGTGCTGCACCGCCCGGTCGCTCAGCGTCCGGACCGTGTGCCGGACCTCCGCCTCGAGGGCGAGCTGGAGGTCCAGGTCCAGGGTGGTGCGCCGGACGCCGTGCGGCGCCGGTCCCTCCCGCAGGATCACCTGCGTGGTGAAGTGCGGCGCCAGGAACCGGGATTCCGCGCCCGCACCCAGGACCGGCTCCTCCTCCGCCCGGGCCGCATCCTCCGGGCGGGCGTAGCCTTCGGCCACCATCCGCGCCAGGACCCGCGCCCGCCGTTCCCGCGCCCGCTCCGGCGCCGCCAGCGGGTTGTCCCGGGACGGCGCCCGCGCCAGCCCGGCCAGCAGCGCCGCCTGCCCGAGGCTCAGCTCCCCGGCGCTCGCCCCGAAGTAGAGCGACGACGCCGCGGCCACGCCCGCCGTGGCCTGGCCGAGGGGCACGCGGTTCAGGTACGCCTCGAGGATCGCGGACTTGTCCAGGTGCGCTTCGATGCGGAGCGCCCAGAGCGCCTGCTTCAGCTTGCCCGCCCAGCTCCGGGGCATCGGCCGCAGCAGCCGCGCGAGCTGCATGGTGATCGTGGACCCGCCCGCCACGACCCGGCCCGCCGCCAGGTTGTCCCGCACCGCCCGCGCCACGGCCCTCAGGTCCACGCCCCGATGCTCGAAGAAGCGCCGGTCCTCCGCTGCGATGAACGCCTGGATCAGCTCCGGGTCCAGCTCGGAGAGCGGGACCCAGCCGCCGCGGCTCCCGTCCGGCGCGCGGGTGGTGCGCAGGATCCGGCCGTACCGGTCCTCCAGCACCAGCCCCGGGACCGGGCCGGGCCGCGCCATGTCCTCCGGGAGCGGCCAGGCGATCCACACGACCACCCCGACGCCCAGCAGCAGCACGAGCAGCCCAGCCCGGCCGAGCAGACGCGCCGCTCGCCCGGCCGCGCCCCGGCCCCCTGCGGGCGTTCCTCCGCCGGGGCCAGCCCCCGCACCGCTCACGAGGTCCACGCCCATGGCCAACAATCCGCGCCTCGGAGCCGGTACCCCGGGTCCATCGTCACCGTCCCGCCGGCTCCACGATGAACTCGCCGCCGCCGCTGCGGCCGTTCACCCCGGGGTTGTACATCTCCTCGGCGTGCGCCGGCGGATACAGGAACGTGCCCGCCGTCGTCGCGCGGGCGAGGTACGTGGCGGTGTAGGTGCCGGGCCAGAGCACCGTCGCCGAGTAGATGACCCGGTCGTCCCGCAGCTCCTTGTGGTCGAACGCGGACCAGACGCCGGAGTCCCAGGAGCCGTAGCTCCACGAAACCTCGACCGGCTCGCCCGTGGCGGGGTCGGCCTCGAGCAGCGTCGGGTCCCAACCGCCGAACGGGCTGACCGTGCGGAGACTCAGGTCCACCGGCTCCAGCCCCGCCGGCAGCGGATCGTCCAGCACCACGAAGTGCCGCTCCGCCGGGACCGTGATGCGCAGCCGGACCCGCACCAGCTCGCCCGCCGCCACCCGGGTGACCGGCTCCCCCGTGCTCGGCCGCTCGTACCACCGCTCGACCCGGATCCCGCGATCCACCGGCTCGAGCTGGGGCGTGCGCGGGACCTCCCGGACCGTCACGAAGAAGTAGACCGGCGCACCGCCCCGGGCCTCCAGCCGCAGCGGGAGCACCCGCCGACCGGTCGCGTCCCGGGTGATCAGGTTGCGGAGCGCGACCGTCGTGTCCCGGGCGAAGCCGTTCTCCGCGACCGGTTGCTCCCCAGCGCCGCCCGGCGCCACCGCGTCCAGCACCGTCCGCCCGCCGGACGTGATCCTCACCCGCGCCCCCGGCCCGCCGGCCTGCCGGACCCGCTCGTACGCCATGAGCCCGAGCACCGCCTGGCCGTGGTCCTGGGTGTTCCACCACCGGGCCGCGCTGCGGCCCCGGTCCACCAGCGCCTCCACCAGCGGACCGACCACCGGATGGCCCGGCTCCAGCATCAGCAGCGTCTCCAGCAGCACCGCTGCCGGCCGCGTGGTCGAGACGAAGTAGTGCGGTGACTCGCCGTCGTGGACGCTGTCCAGGCTCGCCTTCCGGCCCTCGACCCGCACCCGCTCCAGGGCGCGGTCGAGCAGCGGGCGCGCACTCGAGCCCTGGCCCCGCCGCGCGAGCGCCTGCGCCAGCACGAGCCGGTCCTCCCAGCGCAGCGAGCCCGCCTGCGCGAGGAGCGCGTTCTCCGCCGGGACCGCCGGACGCCCGTACCGGCTCAGGAAATCCACCGCCGCGACCCGCTCCGCCAGCCGGCTCGACGTGTCCTCCAGCCAGCGCGAGACCGCGATCCGGTACGTGTCCTGCCGCCGCAGGCTCTCGTCCAGGTACCCGGCCAGCCGTTCGAGCACCGAGTCCTCGACCGCCACCCCCGCCGCCCGCGCCTCCAGCAGGACCCGGCCGGCGTACGCGGAGAGCCACGGCGTGCTCCACCCATCCACGCCCCAGTACCCGATCCCGCCGTCCGGCCGCTGGCGCCTGGCCAGCGTCCGCACGCCGCTCTCGATCTCCCGCCTCATCCGTTCGAGCTCCGCGTCCGTGCCGCCGCTGCCGTGCTCCAGTCCCGCACGGTACAGCGCGATCAGCGGGAGCAGCGTGCTCGCGATCTGCTCGGTGCACAGGTACGGGTAGACGCGGAGCTCGCGCCGGGCCCCGGCGATCGCCGCGAGCGGCGAGGTCCCGAGGGTGATCTCCAGCGACGAGCGCGCGGCGTCCACGTCGTCGTCCAGCACGAACTCGAGGCTCGCCGTGTCCGTCAGCAGGGCCGCCACGGTCTGCGCCAGCGGGTAGTAGAACGGCCGGATCGGCACGGACGTGGCCACCGCGTCCGCCTCCCGGCCCGCCCGGGCCGAGAACTCGAAGCGCGCGGTGTCCCCGGCCGTGGCGAGGAACGGGAAGCGCGCCTCCGCGCCGCGGGCGCCTTCGAGCCGGACGTCCTGCCGGCCACCGTCGATGAGCCGGATCCCCTGCGCCCGGGCCTCGACCCGCGCGTTCACCGTCCCGCCGAGCCGGGAGTTCAGCACCACGCCGGCTTCGAACCGGTCCCCTTCGCGCACGAACCGCGGCAGTGCGGGCCGCGCGACCAGCGGCCGGGTCACGAGCAGATCCGCCTCGCCGGACCCGTAGCGGTCGCCCGCCGTGACCGCCACGGCCATCACCCGGAAGGTCGTCAGGTTGTCCGGCAGCTTCGCCTCCGCCACCGCGTCCCCGTTCTCGTCGGTCACCACCGAGCCGAGGAAGAACGCGGTGCTCTGGAACCGGGAGCGCAGGATCCCGCTCAGGTCGCCGCCGCCCCCGCCGCCCGGCTCCCGCTTCCCCTTCTCGCCCTCGGGCACCTGCGGCGCCACGTTCGCCAGGTTGCTGGCCAGGCGCATGCCGAGCCCGCGCGGCGGGTAGATCAGGTCGATGGGATCGGGCGTGCGGTAGCCGGTCAGGGCGAGGACGCCCTCGTCCACGGCCCAGAGCGTGACCTCCGCCCGATGGCCGCGGCCGTCCGCGTCCCGGACCGCGATCCGGACCCGGGCCGTGTCCCCGGGCCGGTACTCCGGCGCGAGCGGCGCGACCTCCACCGCCAGCCGCTTGACCTCCGGCGTGACCCGCAGCTCCGCGTAACCCACGCGCAGGGTCGGCCGGCCGGGGTCGTCAAGCGGGCCGGGCGGCGCGCTCCGCCCGCGCACCACGATCATGGAGACGAACACGTTCGGCGCGTGCTCCTCCGTGATCGGGAGCTTCAGCGTCGTCGCGCCCGAGGTCAGCCGCAGGCGCCGGGACTCGAGGATCCGTTCCCGCTCCACCGTGATCCAGGCCTCCGCGTCCGTGAACGGGGACGCGAAGAACAGCGTGGCGGTGTCCCCGGGCGCGTACCGGTCTTTGTCCGCGATGATCTCCATCTTGAGCTGGGTCCGGTCGTCCCACGGCACCCAACCGCTCCCCGAGACCCAGCGATGGAAGGCGGTCACGGTTTCGCGGCCGGCCCCGTCCTTCGCGCGTAGCGTGACCGTGTACGCACCGCCCTCCGGTGGCGTGAAGCTGCACGGCACCGGCTCGGCGTCCGTCCGGACGACGCACGTGGCCACCGTGTCCGAGACCCAGCCGCCGACCTGCTGGACCACGCCGTCCCGGACCCGCCGCGCCACGTGCCATTCGCGCCGGACCAGGACGCCGGACACCTCGACGCCGGGGACCCGCTCCCCGTCCGGCCGCACCGCGATCACGTCGAGCACCGCCGGCTCGCCCGCGCGCCAGAACCCGGACCCGGACGTGGCGCGCGCACCGATGTAGAAGTCCGCCGGATGCACGATCACGGATGCGCCCGCGCTGACCTGCTGGCGGTTCGCGTCCGCGACGGTCGCCAGGAGCGACGTCCTTGCCGCGAGCCCGTTCGACGCGGGCGCCAGCGGCACCTCCAGCTCCATCCGCCCCGCCGCGTCGAGGGAGTCGACCGCGGACCTCACGATCTCCGAGCCCGGCTCCGGATCGTCGAACCAACTGGAGCCGTACTGCCCGATCATGAACCCGTCGGTACCCGGGATCTCGAGCGCCCAGCCGTAGACCGGATCCCGGCGCGCGATCCAGCGCACGGACGCCCCCGCCATCGGCGCGCCGAACAGGTACCGGCCGGAGATGTGGAAGACGGCGGTGTCGCCGGCGAGCCGCGGGCGGTCGTCCACCGAGACGTCGACCAGGAACTCCGGCGGCCGGTACTCGGCCACCTGGTAGTAGGCGCTTTCCACCGTCCGCCACGCCCCGTCCCGCACCGCCTGGAGCTCGACCGCGTAGTGCCCCAGCGGCAGCTCCGCCGGGAGGCGGTACTCCTGGTGCGCCGTCCCGAACTCGCTCAGCCGCACGACGGTGTCCCGCAGGACGCCGCCCTCCCGGTCCTTGAAGAGCCAGCGCACCGAGTCCCCGGCGGCCGGCGCCAGCGCGCCCAGCGGGCCTCGCCGCACGATGGCCTTCGCGTAGACCGGCTCGCCCGGCCGGTAGATGCCGCGCTCCGTGAACACGCCCGCCGCGAGCGGCGCCCGGGTCTCGCCCCACGCGGAGTACACGCCGAACCGCCACGGCGCGAGGTCCGGATCGTACGCGTTCACCCCGACCACCGCCCGGTCATCCGCGGTCCTGGCGACGACGTACCCGTCCGTCGACTCGCACTCCCAATCGTTGCACGGCTCGGCCGGGTCCGCGAAGCCCGTGAGCCGGGCGAGCCCGCTCGCGTCCG
>Ga0207864_1000195_pt1 | contig 96061 bp, 90 predicted proteins | sample HigsolmetaAR202D_FD_184834 | JGI IMG/M metagenome (GOLD analysis project Ga0207864, IMG submission 184834) | Ionic liquid and high solid enriched microbial communities from the Joint BioEnergy Institute, USA - AR20-2-D (SPAdes) (version 2) ...
ACGACAGGGCGATGGCGTCGGCGTCCTCCTGCAGTGCGGCACGCACCACCTCCTCCACGCTGCGGTTGTGGCCCAGGTGGATCACCTCCGCGCCCTGCGCCTGGATCAGGCGGCGCATGATGTTGATGGCCGCGTCGTGCCCGTCGAACAGGCTGGCCGCGGTGACGAAGCGCAGCGGCGTGGTGTCCGTCTGCTGGCCGGGAAGCTGGTTGGCTGGCGTGCTCATGACGCTCCGCAACAAAGGAAAAACGGGATGCCCGGATTGTAGCGCGGCGCCTGCGCCGGGCCCCGTGCGGCTTGTCGGCACCCGGCCGGGCGCGGATACTGCGGCGCAAGTCCGGGGCGCAAACGCGGGGCCATGAACAAACGCATCAGACGCCTCGTCGCGTGGGGCCTGTTCGCCCTCGTGGCGCTGGTGGGCAGCGGCATCGTGCTGGCCGACCGGCTGATGCCGCCGGCCACGGGCGAGCCCGGGTACGCGCTGCCGGTGGTCCCCGGGCAGACGCCGCTGGACCGCGAGCTGGAGCCGGTGCTCGCGCGTCACCCGGGGCAGACCGGCGCGGTCCTGCTGGTGGACGGCGTGGACGCCTTCGCCGCCCGCGCGATGTCCGCCCGCCAGGCCGGCCGCAGCCTCGACCTGCAGTACTACATCTGGCACGACGACCTGACCGGCCACCTGCTGATGCACGAGATCTGGCAGGCGGCCGAGCGCGGCGTGCGGGTGCGCCTGCTGCTGGACGACATCAACGCCAAGGGCAAGGACGCGGCGCTGCTGGCGCTGGACGCGCACGAGAATATCGAGATCCGCCTGTACAACCCGTTCCGCAACCGCTCGGGCCCGGCACGGGTGCTGGAGATGCTGCAACGCATGTTCAGCATCACCTACCGCATGCACAACAAGGCCTGGATCGCGGACGGGCGGGTGGCGGTGGTCGGCGGGCGCAACGTCGGCATGGAATATTTCGACGCCTCCGGCGAGACCAACTTCCGCGACCTCGACCTGCTGCTGTTCGGCCCCGCGGTGGAACAGGCCAGCACGATCTTCGACGCGTTCTGGAACAGCGAGGCGGTGGTGCCGATCTCCCGGCTCGACCGCAAGCCGAAGCGCAAGCTGGAACAGGTGCTGGCGGACATCGCCGGCGAGGCGGAGGGGCCGGTGGCGCGGCGCTACCTCGACCGGGTGGACGCCTCGCGCAGCGTGCGTGCCTACCTCGCCCGGGAGCTGACACCGTACTGGACCGGACGGATCCGGATCGTGTCCGACCCGCCGGTCAAGTGGAAGTCCTCGCCGCGCGTGGACGGGCTGGTGAAGGAACTGGCGGAAATGGTGCGCGGGACGCAGCGCAAGGCGCTGCTCATTTCGCCCTATTTCGTGCCCGGCGACGAGGGCGTGTCCCTGCTCGCCTCGCTGGTGCGCGAGCGTGGCGCGCACGTGGGCGTGGTCACCAACTCGCTGGCCGCCAACGACGTGGTGGCGGTACACGGCGGTTACGCCAATTACCGCAAGGCGCTGCTGGAGACCGGCGTGAAGCTGTACGAGATGCGGCCCTGGCCCGCGCAGGGCGATGCCAGCCTGTTCGGCAGCAGTGGCGCCAGCCTGCACACCAAGGCGCTGGTGGTGGACGACCGCTACGGCTTCATCGGCTCGTTCAACATCGATCCGCGCTCGGTCGTGCTCAACACCGAGATGGGCGCGCTGTTCGACGATCCGCCGCTCGCCGCCGCGCTGCGCGCGGAGTACCTGCGCCTGGCCGGGCCCGGCCACAGCTACTGGGTGTACCTGGACGACAAGGGCCGCGTGCGCTGGCTGGACCGCGTCGCCGAACCGCCGACAGCGCTGGACACCGAGCCCGAGGCCGGCCTGTGGCAACGCCTGCTGGCGCGGGTCGTGGGCTGGCTGCCGGTGGAATCCCAGCTCTAGCCGGTCCCGGCTCCGGCAAGGAGGCACGGGCAATTAACGCGCAGGGGGCGTAGAATGCCGGCCGCCATCCGGGCCCCCGCCGGTCCGGTGGTACCCGACTCGTCACCATTCCCCCCGGCGAAGGGCCCCGCGCCCGCCGCTGGCGACGGAGTTTTCACGAAATGATCTTCGAACAAATCGAACAGTACGGCCACGAGCAGGTCGTCTTCTGTCACAACAAGGATGCCGGCCTGAAGGCCATCATCGCGATCCACAGCACCGTGCTGGGCCCGGCCCTGGGCGGCACCCGCATGTGGCCGTACAAGACCGAACAGGAAGCCCTGAACGACGTGCTGCGCCTGTCCCGCGGCATGACCTACAAGAACGCCGTGGCCGGCCTGAACATCGGCGGCGGCAAGGCGGTGATCATCGGCGACCCCGCCAGGGACAAGTCGGAAGCCCTGTTCCGCGCGTTCGGCAAGTTCGTCGATTCGCTGGGCGGCCGCTACATCACCGCCGAGGACGTGGGCATCGACGTCAACGACATGGAGTACGTGTTCCGCGAGACGGAATACGTCACCGGCGTGCACCAGGTGCACGGCGGCTCGGGCGATCCCTCGCCGTTCACCGCCTACGGCACGCTGCAGGGCCTGCTGGCCGCGCTGAACCGCAAGTTCGGCAACGAGGAAGTCGGCAAGTACAGCTATGCCGTGCAGGGCCTCGGCCATGTCGGCATGGAGTTCGTGAAGCTGCTGCGCGAGCGGGGCGCCAAGATCTTCGTCACCGACATCAACAAGGCGCTGGTCGAGAAGGCCGTGACCGAGTATGGCGCCGAGGCGGTGGCCCCGGACGAGATCTACGACGTGGACGCCGACGTGTACTCGCCCTGCGCCCTGGGCGGCACGGTGAACGAGAACACCCTGCCCCGGCTCAAGGCCAAGGTGATCTGCGGCGCGGCCAACAACCAGCTGGCCAGCAACGAGATCGGCGACGAGCTGGAGCGCCGCGGCATCCTCTACGCCCCGGACTACGCGGTGAACGCCGGCGGCGTGATGAACGTGTCGCTCGAGATCGAGGGCTACAACCGCGAGCGCGCGATGCGGATGATGCGCACGATCTACCACAACCTCACGCGCATCTTCGAGATCGCCGAGCGCGACGGCATCCCGACCTACAAGGCCGCCGACCGCATGGCCGAGGAGCGGATCGAGGCCATCGGCAAGCTCAAGCTGCCGATGGGCCGTTGCGCCCCGCGCTTCCGCGGCCGGGTCCGCGGCAGCTTCTGACGGCCGGCACGGCCACCTGCGACAACGGGGCTTCGGCCCCGTTGTAGCATCTGCACCTTGCAAACCTGATCGTGTGGGGGGAAGGAATGCGCGCTTTTCCGCTGGGTGAGGAGATCGACGCGCTGCGCGAGGCCGTGAGGCGGTTCGCCGAGGCCGAGATCGCGCCGCGCGCGGACGAGATCGACCGCACCAACACGTTCCCGCGGGACCTGTGGCCGAAGCTGGGCGAGATGGGCCTGCTCGGCATGACGGTGGATCCCGGATACGGCGGCAGCGGCATGGGCTACCTCGCCCACCTGGTGGCGATGGAGGAGATCTCCCGCGCCTCCGGCTCGGTCGGCCTGTCCTACGGCGCGCACTCCAACCTGTGCGTGAACAACCTCTTCGCCAACGGCACCGAGGAGCAGCGCCGCAGGTACCTGCCGAAGCTGTGCAGCGGCGAGTGGGTGGGCGCGCTGGCGATGAGCGAGCCGGGCGCCGGCTCCGACGTGGTCGGCTCCATGAGCTGCCGCGCCGAGCTGAAGGGCGACGTCTGGGTCGCCAACGGCAGCAAGATGTGGATCACCAACGGCCCGGAGGCCGACGTGCTGGTGGTCTACATGCGCACCGCCAGCCGCGAGCTGGGCAGCAAGTGCATGACCGCCTTCATCGTCGAGAAGGGGATGAAGGGCTTCCGCACCGCGCAGAAGCTGGACAAGCTGGGCATGCGCGGCTCCGACACCTGCGAGCTGGTGTTCGAGGACTGCGAGATCCCGGCCGGGAACGTGCTCGGCGAGGTCAACAACGGCGTCAAGGTGCTGATGAGCGGCCTGAACACCGAGCGCCTGGTGCTGACCGGCGGCCCGCTGGGGCTGATGCAGGCCGCGCTCGACCTGGTCCTGCCCTACGTGCGCGAACGCCGCCAGTTCGGCCAGCCGATCGGCACCTTCGGCATCATGCAGGCCAAGATCGCCGACATGTACACCGCGCTGCAGTCCTCGCGCGCGTACGCCTACCAGGTGGCGCGCGACTACGACGCCGGGCACAAGTCGCGCATCGACGCCGCCAGCTGCCTGCTGCACGCCTCCGAGGCCGCGGTCCAGGTGGCGCTGGAGGCGGTGCAGGCGCTGGGTGGCAACGGCTACATCAACGAGTTCCCCGCCGGCCGGATCCTGCGCGACGCCAAGCTGTACTCGATCGGCGCCGGCACCAACGAGATCCGCCGCATGCTGGTCGGCCGCGAACTGTTCGCGGGCAACCATTGAGCCGGGCGCGCGGCGTTCGCCGGGCGCCCGGGCCGCGCGATCCCTCTCCCCCACCCCGGCCCGGCGCAGTCCGCCGGGCACCCGGGGGGATCCGCGCGGCGAGGCCGCGCAGGCGTGGCATCCCCGCCCCCGCTTGCGGGGGAGGCCGGGCGGGGGCACCTCAGAACCCCAGCACGTACCGCAGCGAGGCCATGCGCTCGTGGCCGCGCGGGCCGAAACGCTGGTCGAGGCCGAAGGACAGCCGCGCCTCGCGGCCGGTCCAGGCGTCGAAGCCCACGCCGAACAGCCCGCCCGACTTCGCCGCGTCCGGCAGCGGCAGCGGCGACCAGCTGTCGATGCCGGTGAAGCTGGCCATCACGTCGAAGCCGTCCGCCGACACGACCTGCTGCCATTCGCCGTAGGCGCGCCACGCCATGCCGGCCAGGCCGAATTCCGCGCGCACGCCGGCGTAGGCCTGGGTGCGCCGCATGTCCGCGGCCTGCACCTCGAGCGCGAAGCCGGTGTCGCCCCATTCGCGGAAGGCCTTGCTGCGCAGGCGGGCGTGCTCGGCGCCGGCATACGCGGTCAGGGCCGCGCCGCCGGCGCGGTGACGACGGCCGGCCTCGAACGCGACGCTGGAGAAGCCGCCGCCGTAGCGGCCGGCCACGCCGCGGCGCGCGTCCTCGCCATCGAACAGGTGGCGTTCGACGTTGCGGTCGAAGCGGCCGAAGCCCAGTCGCGCCATGGCGTAGGCCTCGCCGCGCCTGCCACCGGCGTAGAACTGCGCCTGGGTCTGGCGGTCACGGCTGCGGTCGTGGTTCGCACCCAGGTGGTCATGCAGCCGGGTCTCGCCGAAGGCGAAGCCGGCGATGCCGCCGCCGAGGCGGGTGTCGTTGCCGACCATCCAGCCTTCCAGCGCATGCCCGCCGGTGGAAAAGCCGGTCATGCCGCCACCGTAGCCCAGCGCCTGCTTCCAGGTGTACGCGCCGGCCGGGAGGTCGGCATCGCCGATGTGCGAGGACAGCGCGCGGCGGGCCATGTCGATGGCGTCGAAGGTGAGCGTGGTGGCGAGCGCGTGCGATTCGCCGGACAGGCTCTCGAGCGCCGCCCTGGCCTGGCGTTCGTCGGCGATGCGCTGGAACTCGCCGGCGACGCGGAGGAAGTCGCCGGAGACGGCATCGCCGCCTCCCCCGCCCTGCCGCCGGTCGATGCCGTCGAAGGCCTGCTCGACGCGCTCGGCGGCGGAGAGCGCCGCGGGCGACATGCGGGCCATCGCCTTCGCCGCCGACGCGACGTCGAGCCGGGTGATGTCGAGCCAGACCAGCTGCCTGTCGCCGCCTTCGTCCGCCCCGTAGCCGAGCGTCCCCTCGAGGAACAGCGAAGGCGCCGAGGCCAGCCCGTCGAACCGTCCGGTCAACTGGCCCGCGGCCAGCAGGATCTCCCGGCTCTGCGTGGTGTAGCCCTGCGCCACGCCCATCACTTCGACCTGACCGCCATCGATCGTGGCGTGACCGCCGACCGCGAGCGCCTGCCCCAGGTGCAGGGCCAGCGTGGCGCCATTGCGGTGGCGGTAGTCCCCGTCAACGACGCTGTACCACCGCCCCGGCCCGCCCATCGGCACCAGTTCGAGCCGGCCGGCGTTGTCCATGCCGCCATGGACCTGCGATTCGGCGCCGAACCGGTAGGTTCCGCCCGTGCGGATGGTGACGTTGCCCGACACCTCGCCCCCGGCCTGCAGCACGCCGCCACGCACCTCGAGGCCGCCGGCGTTCGCGGCGTCGGCTTCGAGCACGAGCGTGCCGTTGCCTTCCTTGACCAGGGCACCGGGTCCGCCGAGGTTGTTCGAGAAAACGTAGGTGCCGGCGTTGAACCGGGCCACGAAGTCGCCCCAGTCCAGTTTCGCAGGGCCCTTGACCGCATCCGCGATGTTCACCGCGCCATAGCCGAACACCGGGTCCACGCCCGGTGCGCCCAGGTCGGTGGCGGTGCCCAGCAGGGTCTGCCGCACCTGGTCGTTGGTGAACCACGGGAAGGCCTCCCAGACCAGGGCGGCGGCGCCGGAGACGATGGGCGCCGAGAACGAGGTGCCGCGCCAGCGCCAGTATTGCGGCCGGTCGGGCGCATCGTTGGTGCCGGTCACGATCACCGTGCCCGGCGCGGCCAGGCAGTAGTGCATCGCCACGCCGCAGGCATTGGAATATTCCGCCAGCAGGTTCGGGTTGTCCCCGTCGAGCGCGGCGACGGCCAGCCAGCCGCGCTCGAGGTCGGCCGCCGGCATGCTGCCCCCCGTCCCCGGCTTGCTCGGCAGCGCGGCGGTGTCGGACGGGTCGTCGAAGCCGGAATTGCCGGTCGAGAACACCACCAGCCCGCCGTTGTTGATGAACGGGCGGTATTCGGCCGCGATCTGCGCGGTGACCGACAGGTTCGTCCAGTACAGCCCGCCCCAGGAGTTGTTCATGATCCGCACGCCGCGGACGATCAGGTCCTGGTGGATGGGAGCCAGGCCGAGAGGCCCGTTGATCTCGTTGCCCTTGCCGCTGCCGTCGTCGTCCGGCGGCTTGTCGCTGATGATGCGGGCCGACACGAGCTCGGCACCGGGCGCGATGCCGCCGGGCCACTGGCCGAACGGCGTGCCGGCGATGATCTGCGCGACCGCGGTGCCGTGGCCGACCACGTCGTCCACCGTCAGGTTGTTGGTGTTCGGGTTGATGTAGGCGAGGTTGGCCACCACCCGGCCCTTCAATGCCGGATGGTTGCGGTTGATGCCGCTGTCCAGGACGCCGATGCGCACGCCCTTGCCGGTCAGCCCGGCATCGTGCGCCTCGTCCGCGCCGGTCAGGAGCAGGTGCCCGCTGTAGGCGGGATTCGGGGGCTCGACCACGGTCGGGGGTGGCGTCGGCGGGGTCGGGGGCGGCGCCTGCGGAGGAGGATCGGCACGGGTGCCTCCCCCGCCGCCCCCACAGGCGGACAGCGCGCCCGCCAGGGACAGCGCCAGCAGCGTCACCCGTGGCTGGAGCGTGCGGCTGCGGCCGCGAACGTGCATGGGAGCCATCGTTCCCCCTTTCTGACGTGACGTTTTCCTTCCGTTCTTCCTTCCCGGCGGACACCGCGTCGGGGCCGCCCCATGGTGCCTTCTATACCGCCATCTCCCCCGTGATGGCCACAGCGGCCCGCCATGCCGGGTTTGCCGCCCTGCAGCACGGGGAGGGATAATCGGGCGCATTCCCCACGTGTGGAGTTTCCATGAGCGACATCGTCATCGTCGGTGCGCGGCGCACCGCCATCGGTTCCATGCTCGGGCAGTTCACCGGGGTGCCGGCCCCGACCCTCGGCGCGGCGGCCATCCGCGGCGCGCTGGAACAGGCCAATGTCGCCGGAGACCAGGTGGACGAGGTGATCATGGGCTGCGTGCTGCCGGCCGGCCTCGGCCAGGCGCCGGCCCGCCAGGCCTCGCGCGCCGCCGGCATCGCCGACAGCGCCGGCTGCACCACCATCAACAAGGTCTGCGGCTCGGGCATGAAGGCGATCATGCTGGCCCACGACCTGATCCGCGCCGGTTCGGCGGACGTGGTCGTCGCGGGCGGCATGGAATCCATGACCAACGCGCCGCACCTGCTCAACGGCTCGCGCACCGGCATCCGCTACGGCACCGCCGAGTTCCTCGACCACATGGCGTGGGACGGCCTGACCAACCCGTACGACGGCAAGGCCATGGGCGTGTTCGGCGACATCGCCTGCGAGAAGTACGGCTTCACCCGCGAGGACCTCGACGCCTACGCCGCCGAGAGCGCGCGCCGCGCGCAGGCCGCGCAGGCATCCGGCGCGTTCCGCGAGGAGATCGTCCCGGTGACGGTCAAGGGCCGCAAGGGCGAGGTCGTGGTCGACGCCGACGAGGAGCCGTCGCGGATCTCGATCGACAGGATCCCCACGCTGCGCCCTGCGTTCGGCAAGGAAGGCCGGCTGACCGCCGCCAGCTCGTCGAAGATTTCAGACGGCGCCGCCGCGACCGTGCTGATGTCCGCGCAGACCGCCGCCTCGCGCGGGCTGAAGCCGCTGGCGCGCATCGTCGCCCACGCCACCCATTCGCAGGAACCGGAGTGGTTCACCACCGCCCCGGTCGGCGCGATCGACAAGGTGCTGAAGAAGGCCGGCTGGACGGTCGCCGACGTGGACCTGTTCGAGGTCAACGAGGCGTTCGCCAACGTGGCGATGGCGCCGATGAAGGACCTGGGCATCCCCCACGAAAAACTGAACGTCCACGGCGGCGCGCTGGCGCTCGGCCACCCGATCGGCGCCAGCGGCGCCCGCCTGGTGGTCACCCTGCTCCATGCCCTCAAGGCACGTGGCGGCAGGCGCGGCGTGGCCAGCCTGTGCATCGGCGGCGGCGAGGCAACCGCAATCGCCGTGGAGATCGCGTGAAGGCCGGTTAACCCGGTTTTCACGAAAAATCCACGCCATGCCGCTTGACAGTGGACAGGGGCTTGTCATCATGTTTATGGCGCGCATTTGCGCGTTCCCATGACCCACTGACGAGGAAGATTCAAATGACCATCAACAAGGCTCTGCTTGCCCTGGCCATGGGCATCGCTCTGGCTGCTTGCAGCAACCAGCAGCAGGCCGAGAACGCGGCCGCCGATGCTGCCGACGCCGCCGCCGAGGCCGCTGCCGTTGCCGCGGAGACGACCGACGCCGCTGCCGAGGCTGCCGCCGACGCCGCCGCCGACGCTGCTGCCGACGCCGCGGACGCCGCTGCTGACGCCGCGGCCGCCACGACCGACGCTGCCGCCGAGGCTGCTGCGGACGCCGCCGAGGCTGCCGCCGACGCCGCCGAGGCCGCTGCCGAAGAGGCCAAGGAGTAAGAGCCTCCCAGCCGCAAGGCCAACAGGAAAGCCGTCGGTTCTCCGGCGGCTTTCCCTTTATGGGGGCCGCCACCACGGCGCATTCCTGCACCCCCGACGGACCACCATCCGCCATCCATCGTCCAACACACGGAGTCATCGCCATGAACGCCAAGATCCTGGTCCTCGCTGCCGGCCTGTTCGCCCTGACGGCCTGCGGCAACACCGTTGACGGGGCCAAGGAGGACGCCGCCGCTGCCGCGGCCGCCGCCGAGCAGGCTGCCGCCGAGGCCGCCGAGGCCGCCGCCGAGGCTGCGGACGCCACCACCGAGGCCGTCGCCGAGAACACCGAGGCCGCGGCTGACGCCGCCGCCGAGACCGCCGATTCCGCCGCCGACGCCCTGGCCGACGCCGCCGCCGAGGCGAAGGAAGCGGCCAAGGACGCCGCCGCCGAGGCCGCCGGCGCCGTCAAGGAGGCCGCAGAGAAGGCCGAGGAAGCCATCAGGAACTGATCGCTCCCGGTCCCGCGAACGAAAGCCCGCCCCGGCGGGCTTTCGTTTTTTCCGGGCACCCGGCCGGGCGCCCGGTTATCCTGTCCACCCCGTCCCCTGGCCCCGTTGACCGGATCCGCATGCCCGTCATCCAGACGCAGATCGACCCGCGCTCGCAGGAATTCATCGAAAACGCCGGCTACCACCGCTCGCTCGTCGGGGAGCTCGAGCGCAGGCTGGCCCGGGCCGCGGAGGGCGGTGGGCCGGCGGCGCGCGAAAAGCACGTCGAGCGCGGCAAGCTGCTGGTGCGCGACCGCATCGCCGCCCTGCTCGACCCGGGCTCGCCGTTCCTGGAGATCGCGCCGCTGGCCGCCGAGGACATGTACGACGGCGCGGCGCCCGCCGCCGGCATCGTCTGCGGCATCGGCCGGGTGATGGGGATCGAGGTGGTGATCGTGGCCAACGATGCCACCGTCAAGGGCGGCACCTACTTCCCGATGACGGTGAAGAAGCACCTGCGCGCGCAGGAGATCGCGCGCGAGAACAACCTGCCCTGCATCTACCTGGTGGATTCCGGCGGTGCGTTCCTGCCGCTGCAGGACGAGGTGTTCCCCGACAAGGAGCATTTCGGCCGGATCTTCTACAACCAGGCGCGGATGAGCGCGGAGAACATCCCGCAGATCGCCGTGGTGATGGGCAGCTGCACCGCCGGCGGCGCGTACGTGCCGGCGATGTGCGACGAATCGGTGATCGTGAAGAACCAGGGCACGATCTTCCTCGGCGGCCCGCCCCTGGTGAAGGCGGCCACCGGCGAGGTCGTGGACGCCGAATCGCTCGGCGGCGCCGACGTGCACACCAGCGTGTCCGGCGTGGCCGACCACTTCGCCGAGGACGACCGCCACGCGCTGGAGATCGCGCGCTCGATCGTCGGCAACCTCAACCGCCGCAAGGCACTGCCGGTGGCGGTGCGCGAGCCCCGGGAGCCGCTGTACCCGGCCGAGGAGCTGTACGGCATCGTGCCGAAGGACTACCGCCGCCCGTTCGACATCCGCGAGGTGATCGCGCGGATCGTGGACGGCAGCGAGCTGGACGAGTTCAAGGCGCGCTACGGCAGGACCCTGGTCTGCGGCTTCGCCCACATCCACGGCTACCCGGTCGGGGTCGTGGCCAACAACGGCATCCTGTTCTCCGAGAGCGCGCTCAAGGGCGCGCACTTCATCGAGCTGTGCAACCAGCGCGGCATCCCGCTGGTGTTCCTGCAGAACATCACCGGCTTCATGGTCGGCCGCAAGTACGAGAACGCCGGCATCGCCAAGGACGGGGCGAAGATGGTCACCGCGGTGGCGTGCTCCTCGGTGCCCAAGTTCACCGTGGTCATCGGCGGCAGCTTCGGCGCCGGCAACTACGCCATGTGCGGCCGCGCCTACGGCGCCCGCTTCCTGTGGATGTGGCCCAACGCCAGGATCAGCGTGATGGGCGGGGAGCAGGCCGCCAGCGTGCTGGCCACGGTCCGGCGCGACGCGATCGAGGCGAAGGGCGGCACCTGGAGCGCCGGGGAGGAAGAGGCGTTCAAGGCCCCGATCCGGGAGCAGTACGAGACCCAGGGCAGCCCCTGGTACTCGACCGCGCGCCTGTGGGACGACGGCATCATCGACCCGGCCGACACGCGCCGCGTGCTGGGCCTGGGCCTGTCGGCCGCGCTCAACGCCCCGATCCCGCCGGCCCGCTTCGGCGTGTTCCGGATGTAGCCGCCGCGGCCCGCGCCCGGGCTGCGCCACAGCTTGCGGTTCGCGCCGCAAGTCCTTGTCCGGCTTCGGAATCGGTGAGCCGCGTCACAGCGGAACGGCCGCCGGGGCGTGCTAGTCTCGACGTTCCGCCGGGCCCCCGCCCGGCCGGGCCTGTTCCGACTTCATTCGCGAGGATTTGCGCGCCATGGCCATCTTCAGCTCCTCCCCGTCCCAGAGGAAGGACAACCCCTCCGCCGCCGACACCCCCGCCGCCGCGCCCGCGCGCGAGCAGGCGCCGCCGGCCGCCGCCGAGTTCACCCCGGCCCAGCTGACGCCGCCCCGCGCCACGGCCCAGCCCGAGGCGAAGGAGTCGCTGATCGCGTCCGACCTGACCATCGAGGGCAAGATCCAGGGCTCCGGCCACGTCCGCATCGCCGGCAGGTTCAAGGGCGACGTGGACGTGCAGGGCAACCTGCGCATCGACAACGGCGCCAAGCTCAACGGCGGGGTCAAGGCCAAGCAGGTCGTCGTCGCCGGCGAGCTGGAAGGCAACATCGACGCCGCCACGCGCGTGGAGCTGCTGGACACGGCGGTGATGGTCGGCGACATCCGCACCGGCACCCTGATCGTCAACGCCGGCTCGAAGATCCGCGGCCACGTCGAATGCGGCTGGGACGGCAAGGACCAGGGCAAGGCGAACGGCAAGTCGTCCGGCGCCTGATCCCCGGCAACCGACCACGATGGGTCCGGCCCGCCCGGGTGCGGCAGGCGCCACGCGCGCCTGCCCGCACTGCAAGACCACCATCCTCGAGAGCGCCGTCATCTGCCCGGCGTGCAGGCACTACCTGCGCTTCGGCGCCGATGCGGCGGGAGGCGCGTCGCAGGCGACGACCGCGCTGCAGGTCGAGGGCACGATCCGCCACCCGCCGGAAGGCGGCGCCTGGGAGTATTCCGTCCTCGTCACCGTCCGCGACGGGGAAGGCAACGAGATCGCGCGCCACGTCGTGGGCGTGGGCGCGCTGCACGCGGACGAGGAACGCAGCTTCACCCTCTCGGTCGAGGTGATGCCGACCAGCGACATGCGCCGGCCGCCGCGCGCGCCCAACAAGCGCGGCCCGCGCCACTGAGGCGCGCCTGCGCCCGGCCGCGCGGGCCGGGCTTCCCGGCGGTCAGGCCTTCGCGGCCGTGCGGTTCGACCAGACGAAACCGGCGGCCAGCAGCAGCGCCACCAGCACCTGCGTGGCGATGCCCTGCACGGTCGGGTACACGCCCAGCAACTCGATCCGCGGCCAGCCGTCGAGCCAGGACACCGGCAGGGTGCCGGCCTCCTGCAGCGCCGCGACCGCCTTGCCGGCCAGCACCACCGCCAGCACCGCGATCAGCCACGAACTGAAGCGGAAGAACTGGCCGATCGGCAGGCGCACGCTCCAGCGCAGCAGCGCCCAGCCGATGGCCACCAGCGCCAGCGCCGCGGCCATGCCGCCGGCGACCACGCCGCCGTGGCCGCCCTGGCTCCACAGCGCGGCGTAGAACAGGATGGTCTCGAACACCTCGCGGTAGACCACCACGAACACCAGGGCGAGCAGGAACACACCCGAGCCCCTGCCGAGCGCGTGGCTGAGCTTCCCGCGCACGTAGCGCTGCCAGGCGTCGGCATGGCTCTTGCCGTGCATCCAGATGCCGACCCAGACCAGCACCGCCGCGGCCAGCAACGCGCCGAAGCCCTCGGTCAGCTCGCGGCTCGCGCCGCTGATGCCGATCACCCAGGTCGCCAGCGCCCAGGTGGCCGCGCCGGCGAGCAGCGCGGAAACCCAGCCGCCGTGCACCCACGGCAGCATCTCGCGGCGTTCGGCCTTGCGCAGCATTGCGATGATCGCGATGACGATGAGCAGCGCCTCCAGGCCCTCGCGCAACAGCACGGTGAAGGCGGCGACGAAGCTGGCGGCGGCCGAGGCCCCGTCGCGCGAGAGCACCTGCCCGGCCTCGGCGAACAGGCCGTCGAGGGCGTCCACCTGCGCCTGCACGGCTTGGGCGTCCTCGCCCGCGGCGATCGCGGAGCGGACCTTCGCCATCGCCGCCTCGATCCGCGACATCAGCGGCCTGTCGCGCGCGGCCAGCAGCGGTTCGACCGGCTCGAAGCCGTCGAGGTAGGCCGACAACGCCAGGTCGCGCGCACGCTTCGCGTCGCCCGCGCGATAGGCCGCCATCGCCTCCGCCAGCAGGCCGCGCGCCGCGTCCAGCGCCGTCCCGGCCTCCACCGGCGGCCGGCTGTCGGCGGGGTTGCGGCGCAGCCAGGCCACGATCGCGGCGGCGTCATCCTCCGAGCCAAGCTCCGCGGCCAGCGCCGCGGGCGTCTTGCCGACGTAGCCCTCGAAGCCGATCCTGCCGCGCAGCGACGGGTCGCGTTCGAGCAGCCTGCGGCCGGCCTCGGCCAGTTCCTCCGGGTAGGCCATCGCGCCGACGTAGGTCGCCAGCGCCCACAGGTCCGCCCCGGGCAGGCCGCGGTAGCTGGTCATGGCCGTGCCCTCCAGCCCCTGCTCGATCACCTGGTAGAGCGCGAAGACGCTGCGCTCGTCGGCGCGTTCGCGGTCGGTGAAGTCGATCGGCGGCGGGTCCAGGCCCGCGCCGGCCGGACCGTCGCCCCGCCCTTCGTCACCGTGGCAACTGGCGCACAGCTGGGCGTAGAGCTCCCTGCCACGGGCGTAGTCGGGCGGATCGGCCGGCTGCAGCGGGATCGGGTGCGCCTGCACCAGCAGCGCGGCCAGCGAACGGGCGCGCCGCGCGACCTCCTCGCTGGCGCGGCGCTCGCGGATCGCCTGCCGCAGCCCGGCGGCCTCCTCGGCCAGCCGCGGCGCCTCGGGGGTCGGCGGCAGCGCGGCGATGGCATTGGCCGCGGTCTCCGAGAACTCGAGCATCTCGTCGTACTCGAGCTGGTTGATCACCTCCCCGTCGGCCACCGCCTCGCGGTAGTCCACGGCGATGTAGTCCAGCAGCCGCCAGGTGGTGGCGACGGATCCGTCGGGGCCGGAGGCGAAGGCGCGAGCCGGGAACAGGGCGATGCCGAGCAGGAGCACCGCCAGCAGGCGACGTGGGAGCATGGGCGCACATGAGAATGTATCTCACTACAGTTTAACCCGTTTCGCGGCCCACCGCCCCGCGCCACGGGCATGACCGGCGTCAGCCGTGCACATGGACCGGCGCCGCTATCATTCAGGATCCATCCCCAGCCATGCCCGCCATGCCATCACTCTCGACGCGCCGCGCCGGGGCCGTGCTGCACCTGGTCCTGGACCGGCCGGAGCTGCACAACGCCTTCGATGCCGCCCTGATCACGGAGCTGACCGGGGCCCTCGAGGCCGCCGCGCGCGACCCGGACGTGCGCGTGGTGGTCCTTTCCGGCAACGGGCCGTCGTTCTCGGCCGGCGCCGACCTCAACTGGATGCGCGGCATGGCCGCCGCGGGCGAGGCGGAGAACCGCCAGGACGCGCTCGCCCTCGCCCGCCTGATGCGCACCCTCGACGAGCTGCCCAGGCCCACGATCGCGCGCGTGCACGGCGCGGCCTTCGGCGGCGGCGTCGGGCTGGTGGCCTGCTGTGACATCGCCATCGGCGTGCCGGAAGCGAAGTTCGGCCTGACCGAGAGCCGGCTGGGCCTGCTGCCGGCGGTGATCTCGCCCTACGTCATCGCCGCCATCGGCGCGCGCCAGGCGCGACGCTGGTTCGCCACCGCCGAGGTCTTCGATGCCGCGCAGGCGCTGCGCATCGGCCTGCTGCACGAGGTGGTGGAGGCGGATGCGCTGGACGCCGCGGTCGAGCGCCAGGTCTCGCTGCTGCTCAGGGCCGGCCCGGTCGCCTCGGGCCGGGCCAAGCAACTGGTGCGCGACGTCGCCTGGCGGCGCGACCGCGACGCGCTGGACGCGGAGAACGCCGCCCTGATCGCGGCGCTGCGCGTCTCTCCCGAAGGACAGGAAGGGCTCGGTGCCTTCCTGGAGAAGCGTGCCCCGCGCTGGGCACGGGAGGATTGATCCGCCATGCTCGACCACATCGGACTGACCGTCTCCGACTTCGCCCGCAGCCGCGCGTTCTACCTGCAGGCACTGGCGCCGCTGGGCTGCCGCATCGTGATGGAAGTGGCGCTCGAGGAAACGGGCGGCCGGTACCAGGGCGCCGGCTTCGGCGACCACAAGCCGTACTTCTGGATCGGCGCCTCCGGCGACGGCAAGGCGCCCACCACCCCGATGCACATCGCCTTCGCCGCCGGGACCCGCGCCCAGGTCGACGCGTTCCATGCCGCCGCGCTGGCCGCCGGCGGCCGCGACAACGGCCCGCCCGGCCTGCGCCCCGAGTACCACCCCCACTACTACGGTGCATTCGTGATCGACCCCGACGGGCACAACGTCGAGGCGGTCTGCCACCTGCCAGAGGACGCGGCCCGCTGATGTTCCGGAAGATCCTCATCGCCAACCGCGGCGAGATCGCCTGCCGCGTGATCCGCACCTGCCGCCGGCTGGGCATCCGCACCATCGCGGTGTATTCCGAGGCCGACGCCAACGCCCTGCACGTCCGCCTGGCCGACGAGGCGCACCCGATCGGCGGCCCGCGCCCGCAGGACAGCTACCTGCGCGGCGACGCGATCATCGATGTCGCGCGCCGCGCCGGCGCGGAGGCGATCCACCCCGGCTACGGGTTCCTGAGCGAGAACGCCGGTTTCGCCGAGGCGGTGGAAGCCGCGCGCATGGTCTTCATCGGCCCGAAGGCGGACTCGATGCGCAGGATGGGCAGCAAGGCCGGCGCCAAGGAGCTGATGCAGGCCGCGGGCGTGCCGGTGGTGCCCGGATACACCGGCGAGGACCAGTCGCAGCAGACGCTGGCACGCGAGGCCGCGCGCATCGGCTTCCCGCTGATGATCAAGGCCGCGCACGGCGGCGGCGGCAAGGGCATGCGCATCGTGCGCTCGCCCGACGGGTTCATCCCCGCGCTCGAGAGCTGCCAGCGCGAGGCGCTCAACGCCTTCGGCCGCGACCGCGTGCTGCTGGAGCGCTACATCGAGTCGCCGCGGCACATCGAGATCCAGGTGTTCGGCGACAGCCACGGCAACGTCATCCACCTCAACGAGCGCGAGTGCTCCGCGCAGCGCCGCTACCAGAAGGTGTTCGAGGAATCGCCCTCGCCGTTCCTCACCCCGGAGCTGCGCCGCGCCATGGGCGAGGCCGCGGTGCTGGCCGCGCGCGCGATCGGGTACACCAACGCCGGCACGGTCGAATTCATCGTCGCGCCCGACGGCAGCTTCTACTTCATGGAGATCAACACCCGCCTGCAGGTGGAGCACCCGGTCACCGAGATGACCACCGGGCTCGACCTGGTCGAATGGCAGTTGCGCGTCGCCGCCGGCGAACCGCTGCCCCTGCGCCAGGACGAGGTGCCGCAGCGCGGGCACGCGATCGAGGTGCGGCTGTACGCGGAGGACCCCGAGGCCGGCTTCCTGCCCGGTTCCGGCCGGCTGGAGCGGCTCGAGCTGCCCGGGCCGTCGGCGCACGTGCGCGTCGATTCGGGCGTGACCGAAGGCGACACGGTGACGATCTTCTACGACCCGATGATCGCCAAGCTGATCGTGCACGACGCCGACCGGCCGCGCGCGCTCGCCCGCCTGCGCGAGGCGCTGGCGCAATGCGTGGTCGAGGGGCCGAAGTCGAACATCGCCTTCCTCGAGGCCCTGGCCCGGCACCCGGCGATCGTCGAGGCGCGCATCGACACCGGCTACCTCGACCGCCACCTCGACGAGTTCATGCCGGCATCCGCGCCCGGCGACCTGCATCTGGCCGCCGCGGCGGCCGCCGTCCTGCTGGAGCAGGAACGCGGGCAGCGCGAGGCCGCCGCCCGCAGCGGCGACCCGGGCTCGCCCTGGGCCATCGCCGACGGCTGGCGGCTCGGCCATGCCGGCTACCGCAGGCTTGCCTTCCAGTACCGCGGCGGGCGCATCGAGCTGCTGGCTCGGGGCAGCGGCGGCGACTACCGCATCGCCCATGACGGGCGCGAAGTCGAGGTAGCGGGCGCGCGGCTGGCCGGACGCGTGCTGACGGCACGTTTCAACGGCATGGGCCGCCGGCTCCGGGTATGGCTCGATGCCCGTACCGTCGAAGTCCACGACGGCGAGCGCCGCGTCCAGCTGCAGCAGGTACCCGTCTACCGCCACGAGGCCGGTGGCGAGTCGGCGGCGGACGACCGCGTGCGCGCGCCGATGCCCGGGCGCGTGGTCGCAGTGAAGGTCGGCGCGGGCGACCGCGTCTGCGCCGGCCAGGAAATCCTGGTGATGGAAGCGATGAAGATGGAGCTTTCCCTGAAGGCGCCGCGCGAAGGCACGGTGTCGGAACTGCGCGCGCAGCCCGGCGAGTTCGTCGAGGCCGACGCCGTGCTCGCGGTGCTGGGGGACTGACCATGGCCCTGCCCGTCCAGGTCCGCATCGTCGAGGTCGGCCCGCGCGACGGGCTGCAGAACGAGAAGACGATCATCCCGGCAGCGGCGAAGATCGAGCTGATCGACCGCCTCTCGCGCACCGGGCTGCGCACGATCGAGGCGACCAGCTTCGTCAGCCCGAAATGGGTCCCGCAGCTGGCGGACGCCGAGGAGGTCTTCCGCGGGATCGAAAAGCGCGAGGGCGTGTCCTACCCCGTGCTGGTGCCGAACGAGCAGGGCTACCTGCGCGCGCGCGCTGCCGGGGCGACCGAGGTCGTGGTGTTCACCGCCGCTTCCGAGGCCTTCACCCGCAGGAACATCAATGCCTCCGTCGGGGAATCCCTGCAGCGGTTCGCGCCGGTGTTCGAGCGCGCCCGCGCCGACGGCGTGAAGGTACGCGGCTACGTGTCCACCGTGCTCGGCTGTCCCTACCAGGGCGAGGTGCCGCTGGCCGACGTGGTCCGCGTGGCGAAGACGCTGTACGCGATGGGCTGCCACGAGATCTCGCTGGGCGACACCATCGGCGTGGGCACGCCGCTGAAGGCCCGCGCGATGCTGCGCGCGGTCGCCTCCGAGGTGCCCATGCATGCGCTCGCGGTGCACTTCCACGACACCTGGGGGCAGGCGCTGGCCAACATCCTGGCCTGCCTGGAGGAAGGCGTGGCGGTGGTGGACGCCGCGGTCTCCGGCACGGGCGGATGCCCCTACGCGCGCGGCGCGAGCGGCAACGTCGCCACCGAGGACGTGGTCTACATGCTGCACGGCATGGGCGTCGGCACCGGCGTGGACTTGGAGCTGCTGGCCGCGACCGGGCGCTGGCTGTCCGCCCTGCTCGGGCGGCCGACGTCGAGCCGGGCCGGCATGGCGATGGCGGCAAGAACCGAACCGGGCGGATGACATGGATACACGGCGGCCACCGGAAGCCCCACCGACTCCGCCCGCAGGCGACGGGACGGCCCGGATCATCGCCGCGCTGGAAGCCGCAAGCCGCGATCCTTCCCTGCCGGAAGCCACCCGCCAGCTGATGGCGCAGGCCTGCGAGGCCCTGCGCGCGGCGAGCACCGAGGCCGAGTCCGCGCGCATGCACTACCACGCGCTGTTCGACGCGGTGCCGGACCCGGTCAGCATCCTCGACGAAAACGGCATCGTGCTCGACCTGAACAAGGCGGGCGTGGCCGCGTACCGGCGGTCCCGCGACGAGATCGTCGGGCAGTCGATCGAGGTGCTGAACCCGGACCTGCCCAAGGACCACCTCAAGCCGGTGTGGGAGGCGATCAACCGCGGCGAGACCTACGTGGTCGAGGTCACCAACATGCGCGCCGACGGCTCCCGGTTCCCGGTCGAAGTGCACACCGCGGGCTTCGAGCACAACGGCCGCCGGTGCCTGGTCGCGGTCGCGCGCGACCTCAGCGCCAGGCGCGACGCCGAGCGCCGCTACGGCCAGCTGCTCGAGGTCATCGACCGGGGCATCCTGGTCCTCGATGCCGAAGGCAGGCCGGTGCAGGTCAACGCCGCCGGGATGCGCATCCTCGGCGCGGACGAGCACCAGGACTTCCACGAGTACCTGCACTGGCGCTCGTGGAGCGTGGTCGACGAAACCGGCCGTGGCATCCCGTTCGAGGAGCTTCCGCACATGCGCGCGCTGCGCACCGGCAAGCCCACCGACGACATGGTGCTGGGGCTGTACCACCGGCCCGAGCGCCGGCTGCGCTGGCTGTCGGTCAGCACGGTGCCGCTGTTCGCGCCCGGCAGCCGCACCCCGCACCAGGTGCTGCTGCTGTTCAGCGACATCACCGAACTCAAGCGTGACAGCGCCCTGTTCGACCGCGCACAGGCGCTGGCGCACATCGGCGGCTGGGAATGGGAGGTGGACCGCGATGCGCTCTACCTCACCGGCGAGGGCCTGCGCATCCTCGGCCAGGCCGGGCCACCGCGTTGCATCGGGGAGATGCGCCGCGCGTTCCTGGAGGAGGACGGCCGCAGGTTCGACGAGGCGCTGCGCCGCACGCTCGCGGGCCATGGGCCGCTGGACGTCGAGGTCCAGGGCAGGCGCGCGGACGGCCAGGTGTTCTGGGTCCGGATCATCGGCGAGGCCAGGACCGGGCAGTCGGAAGGCACCAGCATCACCGGCACCCTGCAGGACATCACCGAGCGCAAGCAGGAGCAGGAAACCCTGCGCGTGCGCGCGCGCACCGACCCGCTGACCGGGCTGCTGAACCGCGATGCGATCCTCGCCGAGATCGGGGCACGCCTGGCGGACCCGGCGATGTCCGGGATCGCAGTTCTGTACATCGACCTCGACCGGTTCAAGATGGTCAACGACGTGCTGGGCCATTCCGCCGGAGACGACCTGCTGGCCGAATCCGCGCGCCGCATCGCCGGGGCCGCCGGCACCGAGGGGCTGGTCGCGCGCTTCGGCGGCGACGAGTTCCTCGTGGTATGCCAGACCGCAGACGACCCCGGGCGCCCCGAACGCATCGCCGAGACCATCCTCCACTCCTTCGGCGACGGCTTCCGCCTTGGCAAGGAGGAATTCGCGATCACCGCCAGCATCGGCATCGCGCGCGCGCCGCAGGACGGCGACCGCCCGCAGACGCTGATCCACAACGCCGATGCGGCGATGTACGACAGCAAGCGGCGCAACCGCAACGGCTGGCAGGCGTTCTCGCCGGAACTGGCGCAGTCGCAGGCGGACAAGCTGCGGCTGGAAACGCAGCTGCGCCGCGCGGCCGACAACGACGAGTTCCGGCTCGTGTACCAGCCGCAGGTGGACCTGCGCCACTGCCGCATCGTCTCAGCGGAAGCCCTGATCCGCTGGCAGAACCACCACCTCGGCGAGATGCGCCCGGACCACTTCATCGCCCACGCGGAGAGCACCGGCGACATCGTCCGGATCGGCGGCTGGGTACTGCGCGAGGCCTGCAGGCAGGTGGCGGAATGGCGCGACGCCGGGCTCGGCATCGTACGGGTGGCGGTGAACGTGTCCTACCGCCAGTTCCTCGCCGACGACCTCGCGGGCACGATCCGCGACATCCTCGCCGAACACGACCTGCCCGGCGCCGCGCTCGAGCTGGAATTCACCGAGCGTGTGCTGATCGAGGATGCGCCCGACACCCTCCTCACGTTCGCCGCCCTGCGCGACCTGGGCGTGATGCTCACCGTCGACGACTTCGGCGAGGGCTACAGCGCGCTCAACTACCTGCGCCGGCTGCCGATCCACGGGCTCAAGCTCAGCCAGCTGTTCGTCGAGGGCGTGCCCGGCAACCAGTCCGACGTGGCGGTGTGCCAGGCGGTCGCGGGCATCGCCCGGAGCCTCGGCCTGTCGCTGGTCGCCGAGGGCATCGAATCCGAGGCGCAGCGCCAGTTCATGCTCCTGCTCGGCGTACCGGTCGGACAGGGCTTCCTGTTCGCCCCCGGCCTGCCCCCCGACGAGCTGGCGCGCCGGATCGCGGCACAGGAAAGCCAGGAGGGCGGGACGGGGTGGGCCCTGCGCTAGAATGGCGCGCCTTCCGCAACATGGGGTCCGCCGCATGCAAGCGAATTCCGTCCGTGCCATCGTGACCGGTGGCGTTTCCGGCCTCGGCCTGGCCGTGGCGCAGCGCATCGTCGCCGACGGCGGCAAGGTCGCGCTGTTCGACATCAATGACGACAAGGGCGCCGCCGCGGTCGCGTCGCTCGGCGAGGCGAACGCGCGCTATTTCCGCACCGACGTCATCAGCGAGGACGGCGTGGCCGCCAACGTCGCCGCCGCGAAGGATTTCCTCGGCGGGCTGAACGTCGTGGTCAACTGCGCCGGCATCATCGGTGCCGGCCGCGTGCTCGGCCGCGAGGGCCCGATGCCGCTGTCGCAGTTCACGGCGACGGTGATGGTCAACCTCGTGGGCAGCTTCAACGTGGCCAAGGCCGCCGCCGCGCTGATGCAGCACAACGGGGCCGGCGAGGACGGCGAACGCGGCGTGATCGTCAACACCGCCTCGGTCGCGGCGTTCGAGGGCCAGATCGGCCAGGCCGCCTACTCCGCCTCCAAGGGCGGCGTGGTCGGCATGACCCTGCCGATGGCGCGCGAACTGGCCCGCTTCGGCATCCGCGTCGTCACCATCGCCCCGGGCGTGTTCTGGACGCCGATGGTGGATGGCATGCCGGAGCAGGTGCAGCAGTCGCTGTCGGCCTCGATCCCGTTCCCGCAGCGCCTCGGCAGGCCGGAGGAGTTCGCCGACCTGGTCGCCTACATCGTCGGCAACCGCTACCTCAACGGCGAGACCATCCGCCTCGACGGCGCGGTACGCCTGGCGCCGAAATGACCGGATGCGGGGGTCCGCGCCGCGCATCCCCGCCCCCACCACACGCAACGCAACACCGGATCCCCGCCCAATGAAAGCCTCCGACGTCAAGAAGGGAAACGTCATCGAATACAATGGCACCGTGTACCAGGTGCGCGACATCGAGCGCAGCTCGCCGCAGGGGCGTGGCGGCAACGTGCGCTACCGCTTCACCCTGTACAGCGTGCCCGGCAACAACCGGATCGACGCCACCTTCGACGCCGAGGACAACCTCACCGAGGTCGAGCTGCAGCGCCGCCAGGCGACCTACTCGTACCGGGACGGCGACGCCTTCGTGTTCCTCGATGACGAGGACTACACCCCGTACATGCTGGACGCCGACGTGGTCGGCGACGCCGCCGGCTACATCACCGACGGCCTGTCAGGCTGCTACGTGCAGCTGATCGACGAGCAGCCGGTGGCGCTGCAGCTGCCGCAGCACGTGGCACTGGAGGTGGTGGACACGCCACCCGAGCTGAAGGGCGGCACCGCGACCAAGCGCCCGAAGCCGGCGCGGCTGAGTACCGGCATCGAGATCATGGTGCCGGAATACATCGCCGTCGGCGACCGCGTGCTGGTCAACACCACGACAGGCGAGTACGGCGGCCGCGCCGAATCCTGAGCGGCCCCCGCCCCTACCCTGCGTCCCGCGCCAGGCGGCGCAGGTGCGCGCCGAGCCGGTCGAGGTTGACACCGGCCTGCTCCAGCCTGCGCCGCTGCTCTGGCGGCAGCAGTTGCCGGGCCTGCCCGCGCAGTTCCGACTGCACGCGCCCGAGCCGCACTGCCTGCCCCTCCACGGTTGCCGCTAGCCTTGCGCGCTCGGCATCGAGCGGCAGGCCATAACCGGTGCCCTCGAGCAGCAGCGCCGGGCGTCCCGACAGCGCGGGATCATCGAGCAGCGCGCGCAGCGCCTGCCCGGCCCGCTCCAGTTCCGCTTCCGCCCCTCCACGCGCGCCGCGCAGGAAGCGTTGCTTGAGCGCCTCGCGCGCGGCGGCCTCCTCGCGGCGCAGCGCGGCCTGCTCGAGCACCAGCAGCGCGGCGCTGGCGCGCAGGCCGCCCGCGGCCATCCATGGCGCCCGCTGCACGGGATCGAGCGCCATCCACGCGGCCGCATCCGCCGCCGGCAGGCCGAGTTCCGCGTCCGCGACCGCGAACATCTCCTTCAGGTGCGCGGCGCGCGATTCGAAGTAATAGCCGAGCCGCACCGCCCGCTCGCGGTCGTCGAGCACCGACGGGTCGGCGATGCCCGCGCGCGCCAGGCGCCGCAGCAGGCCGGTCGGGGTGATGCTGCGCACTTCCGCCGCCGGCAGCCGCGGCATGCCCGCCGACAGCAGTTTCCAGGTCTCGACCGCGCAGTTGTTGCCCAGGAAGTAGTAGCGGCCGTCGTAGCTCCAGTGGATCCGCGCCGCGCGCGCCAGCAGGCCGGCGATCTCCGTGTCGTCCAGCCGCAGCGGGACCGAGCGCAGGCCGCGCAGTTCGACGGCCGTGTATTCCTCGACCACCTGCTGCAAGGGCAGCACGAACAGCCGCGAGGGATACGAGCCGGTCAGCCCGCGCCAGGTGGAGACCTGCACGTCGTCCACGAAGGCGCGGAATGACAGCACCAGGTGGTGTTCGAGGTCGAGCCGGCAATCCGGCCCGCGCGGCCGTCCCGGCGCGCAGACCACGAGCCGCAGCATGCTGTGTCCCCAGCGGCTCATCGGCCGCGCCTCGTCGGGCTCGGCGAGCAGGTAGTCCACGGCATGCACGCGCGCGGGGTCGATGCCGGCCAGGCGCAGCAGCGCATCCTCCCCGCCCGCGGCGACGAACGGCAGTTCCGGCGCGCACGGCGGGTGTGGCGGGGCCCAGCCGAACCTGCCGGCGAAGTACGCGTGCAGCTGCGGCCGGCGGCAGGCGTATCCGGGATCGAGCAGGAAATGCTCGAAGTTGACCGCGACGAATTCCGCCGGCGAATGCAGCTCGTACGGGTCGGGACTGCGGTCGCGGAAATCGTTGTGGCGCGTGCGCAGCCCGAAGCGCAGCGGCCGTACCGTCCAGCCGGCCAGGTCGAGCAGACGCGGATCGCGCGACAGCCCGCCCGCCGGAGAACGGTCGTACAGGTGCGCCAGCTCGTGCAGCAGTGCGGCCAGCGCCGGATGCGCGCCGGCCCCGCCATCTCGCGCCATCCACTGCGACAGCAACCCGCGGCGCAACAGGATGCGCATGCCGCGCGTGCGGCCGTGCACCCGCTCCGGCAGGTCGTCGCGCCAGGACAGGGATGCCGCGCCGCCAAGGGCCTGCCCGAAGCCGGGCGGCAATCGCGCCTGCGCGGCTTCGACCAGTTCCGCCGTCGCGGCCAGTTCGTCCGCTGCCAGTCCCCGCGGGTCGGCCGCGATCCGCACCGACGCCGCGACGGGGCCGGTGGCGGCCAGCAGGCATGCCAGCGCCAGCGCACGGGCCGCGCGCCGCATGCGAGGTCAGCGGGCGAGGATCGACCGCGCCAGCGCCATGTCGTCCGCTTCGCGGGCGGCGGCGTCGCGCTCGCGCAGGTGCCGGAAGGCGGCCTCGAGCCTGGCGCTGCGCAGGCGCCCGTTGCTGGCGACGAAACCCGCGGCGTCCTCGCGTGCCTGCACCACCACCTTGTCGTCGCCGGAGGTGCTGTCCGAGCTGGCCGACGTGCCGCCCACGGACGTGCCCGCGGTCGAACCGGAGAAGCTGCCGGCGAAGGCCATCGCCGGGACCGTGGCCAGGACCAGGGCCAGCAGGCGTGCGCAACGGGAACGGATCATCGCGGAATCGGGTTGCGTGGGGACGGGACGCCAGCATATCGCGCCGGGCACGCATCGCGTGCAGGGGCGGGATCGCCGCTTCAGGGATCGAACAGCTTGCCCGGGTTGAGGATGCCGTTCGGGTCGAGGACCGCCTTGATCCCGCGCATCGCGGCGATCTCCGCGGCGCTGCGGGTCGAGCCGAGGTACGGCTTCTTCACCAGGCCGATGCCGTGCTCGGCGGAGATGCTGCCGCCATGGCGGTGCAGCACGTCGGCGAGCAGCTTCGTCACCTTCTCGCAGGCGGCGACGAAGGAAGCATCGTCCCAGGCATCGGGCTTGAGCACGTTGATGTGCAGGTTGCCGTCGCCGATGTGGCCGAACCAGACCACCTCGAAGTCCGGGTAGGCCTCGCCGAGCAGGGCCTGGACCTCGCCCAGGAAGGCCGGCATCGCCGAGATCCGCACCGACACATCGTTCTTGTACGGCCGGTAGCGCGCCACCGCCTCGGTGATGCCCTCGCGCAGGCGCCACAGCTGCTGCGCCTGCGCCCCGGACTGCGCGATCACGCCGTCCACGATCCAGCCCTGCTCCATGCCATGCTCGAACGCGGCCATCGCCGCGGTTTCGCCCGCCTCGTCGCCGGCCGCGTATTCGGTGACCACGTAGTACGGGTATGACTCCGCGAACGGCGGCTGCGCGCCGTGCGCGAGCACATGCTTCAGCGCCACGTCGGTGAAGAACTCGAAGGCCTCCAGGCGCAGGCGCTCGCGGAACGCGGCGAACACCTGCATCAGCACCTCGAAGCTGGGCAGCGCCAGCAGCATGGTGTTGGCCGGGGGTGGCGGGTCGGTCAGCTTCAGCGTGGCCTCGACCACGATGCCGAGCGTGCCCTCCGAGCCGATGAACAGGTGGCGCAGGTCGTAGCCGCTGGAGTTCTTGACCAGGCCGCGGTTGAGCTCGAGCACCTCGCCGCGGCCGTCCACGACCTTCAGCCCGGCGATCCACTCGCGGGTGTTGCCGTAGCGGATCACCCGGATGCCACCGGCGTTGGTGGCGATGTTGCCGCCGATGCTGCACGAGCCGCGCGCGGCGAAGTCCACCGGGTAGTGCAGGCCCCGCTCGCGGGCGGCGTTCTGCACCGCCTCCAGCGGCATTCCCGCCTGCACGGTCAGGGAGCGGTCCACCGGGTCGAAGCCCAGGACCCGGTTCATCCGTTCCAGCGACAGCACCAGCTCGCCGTTCGCCGCCACCGCGCCGCCGGACAGGCCGGTACGTCCGCCCGAGGGCACGATGGCCACGCCCCCGGCGTTGGCCCAGCGCACCACCGCCTGCACCTCCTCCACGCTGCCCGGCAGGGCCACGGCCAGGGGCGCGGGCGTCCAGCGCCGGGTCCAGTCGCGGCCGTAGTGCTCCAGGTCGGCGGCACCGGTCAGCAGCCGCAGCCCGGGGACGGCGGCGAGCAGGCTCTGCAGGCGGGGGTCGGTCATGGCGTCGGCGCGTGGGGCGGGGATGCCAAAGCCTGCCAGCCGCACCCGCCAGCGTCCAGCGTTGCGATGCAACAAAACGGGCCGCGATCTGGCACCATTGCCGGTCCCGCCCCCCGTCTCCAGTCCCGAGTCCCGCGATGCGCCAGACCTCGTTCCCCAAGCAGGAAATCCGCGTGCTGCTGCTCGAAGGCATCAGCCGCAGCGCCGAACAGGTCTTCCGCGACGCCGGCTACACCCAGGTCGAGACCCTGCCGCATTCCCTGTCCGGCGATGCCCTGCGCGAGAAGCTGGCGAACGTCCACATCCTCGGCATCCGTTCGCGCACCCGGCTGACCGCCGAAGCGCTGGCCCATGCCAGGCGCCTGATCGCGGTGGGCTGCTTCTGCATCGGCACCAACCAGGTGGACCTGGAGGCGGCGGAGCTGGCCGGCATCCCGGTCTTCAACGCGCCCTACTCCAACACGCGCAGCGTCGCCGAACTGGTCATCGGCGAGATCATCATGCTGTTGCGCGGCATCCCGCAGAAGAACGCGCAGTGCCACCGCGGCGGCTGGAGCAAGTCCGCAGCCGGCAGCCACGAGGCGCGCGGCAAGACCCTGGGCATCGTCGGCTACGGCCACATCGGCACCCAGGTCGGCGTGCTGGCCGAGGCGCTGGGCATGCAGGTGCTGTTCCACGACATCGAGACCAAGCTGTCGCTGGGCAACGCGCGCCCCGCCGCCAGCCTCGACGAACTGCTGGCCCGCGCGGACGTGGTTACCCTGCACGTGCCGGAGACGCCGGCCACACGCAACATGATCGGCGCGGCGCAGCTGGCGAAGATGAAGCGCGGCGCGCACCTGATCAACGCCTCGCGCGGCACCGTGGTGGACATCGACGCACTGGCCGGGGCGCTGCGCTCGGGCCACCTGGGCGGCGCGGCGGTGGACGTGTTCCCGGTCGAGCCGAAGGGCAACGACGAGCGCTTCGAGTCGCCCCTGGTCGAATTCGACAACGTCATCCTGACCCCGCACATCGGCGGCAGCACGCTGGAGGCGCAGGACAACATCGGCACCGAGGTCGCCGCCAAGCTGGTGCGCTACAGCGACAACGGCTCGACCCTGTCGGCGGTGAACTTCCCCGAGGTCACCCTGCCCGAGCACGAGGGCAGCACGCGCCTGCTGCACATCCACCGCAACGTGCCGGGCGTGCTGTCGAAGGTCAACGATGTGTTCTCGCGCGAAGGCATCAACATCGACGGCCAGTACCTGCGTACCGACGCGCACGTCGGCTACGTGGTGATCGACTCCGGTGCCACGATCGAGCAGGCCACGCGCCTGCGCGCCGAGCTGTCGGCGATCGAGGGCACGCTGCGGACGCGGGTGCTGTACTGAGGGGCACACCCCACCCGCGCCTGCGCTTCGCCCCTGCCCGCGTTCACGGCATGGGAACGGGAGGGTCTGGTTGGCACCGGCCGGGGGAAAACCTCACCGCCCGCGTGCCAGCCAGCGACGCGCCATGCGCAGCAGCGATCCGTCCGCCCGCGGGTCTTGCGCCAGCTCCGCGATGTCGCGCCACGCCAACGCCAGTGATTCGGCGCTGACGGTGAACGCCTCGCTTCCCCGCGCCCGCACCACGTAGCGCACGTCGTAATGCCAGTGCCCGGGCACGCCACCGTGTTCCGGGATCCAGTGCCGGTCCAGGTCGAATATCCCCGGCTCGACCTCGAGCGCGGGCAGGCCCGATTCCTCCTCCGCCTCGCGCAATGCGACCCGCGCCAGGTCGCGGTCGCCGTCGGCATGCCCGCCCAACTGAAGCCACTTGCCGAGCTTGCGGTGATGGGTCAGCAGCACGCGCGTGCCGCCGCGGTCCACGAGCCAGGCCGAAGCGGTGAAATGCCCGGCAAGCCGCGCGCGCATGAAGGGATCCTGCGGGTCGGACAGCAGTTCGAGGAAGCGCATGGCCTCCTCCGCCTGGTCCGGATGCTCCCGGGCGTAATCAAGGAATGCCTGTCCGAGCCGTTCGATCCTGCCGGATCCGGCATCCGTTCCGGCGCTGGCGATACGCGACCGCATCGCAGGATTATCACCCGGATACCCCGGATGGCGCTTGTGCGATCCCCGCTCGTTTGGCAAGGTACGGGCGGCGCAGCTCCCCCCACCCTGCCCATTTATTGCCCACCGGCCCAGGCCGGATGCCATTCGATCAAAGGGAACAACCGATGTCGAAGAGTCTTTTCAGGGTGAAGCCGGTCGAGCCGGCACCGCACGTGGATGCCGGCGAGCCGGTGGAAGGTTCGCTGCAAGGGGAAGGGAATCTCAAACGGGTCCTCACCGCCCGCCATCTGGTCCTGCTGGGCATCGGTGCGATCATCGGCGCGGGCATCTTCGTGATGACCGGCCAGGCCGCCGCGAACCACGCCGGCCCGGCGATCATGCTCAGCTTCGTGCTGGCCGGGCTTGCCTGCGCGTTCGCGGGCCTGTGCTACGCCGAGTTCGCCTCGATGATCCCGGTCTCGGGCAGCGCCTACAGCTACACCTACGCCACGCTCGGCGAGTCGGTGGCCTGGTTCGTCGGCTGGAGCCTGGTGCTCGAGTACCTGTTCGCCGCCTCGGCCGTGGCCGTGGGCTGGTCGGCCTACACCATCAGCCTGATGGAATCGATCGCGCACCTGTTCGGCAGCGACTGGAAGTTCCCGGCGCTGCTGGCCTCCGCCCCGGTCACCTACGCCAACGGCAAGTTCGCCGCGACCGGCGCGCTGTTCAACCTGCCCGCGGTGCTGGTGGTCGCCGGCGTCGGCTACCTGTGCTACATCGGCATCCGCCAGTCGGCCACCGCCAACACGATCATCGTCGCGGTCAAGGTGGCTGTGATCCTGGCGCTGATCGGCTTCGGCGCACAGTACGTCAATCCCGAGAACTGGGTACCGTTCATCCCCGAGCACGAGGGCGGCGACCGTTTCGGCTGGCCGGGCGTGCTGCGCGCGGCCTCGATCGTGTTCTTCGCCTACATCGGCTTCGACGCGGTCTCCACCGCGGCGCAGGAGGCCAAGAACCCGCAGCGCGACATGCCGATCGGCATCCTCGGCTCGCTGGTGGTCTGCACCCTGCTCTACGTGGTCGTGGCCGCGGTGCTGACCGGCATGTTGCCCTACACCGAACTGGGGACGGCCAAGCCGGTGGTCACCGCGCTCGAGCGCTATCCGTCGCTGAGCCTGCTCAAGTACGCCATCGAGATCGGCGCGGTCGCGGGCCTGACCTCGGTAATCCTGGTGATGCTGATGGGCCAGCCGCGCATCTTCTTCGCGATGTCGCGCGACGGCCTGCTGCCGCCCTTCTTCGGCGCCGTGCACCCGCGCCACCACACCCCGCACAAGGCGACCGTGGTCGTGGCCATCATCGCCGCGATCCTGGCCGCGTTCTTCCCGCTGGGCGTGCTCGGCGACCTGGTGTCCATGGGCACCCTGCTGGCGTTCGCCACGGTCTGCATCGGCGTGCTGGTCCTGCGCCGCACCCGCCCGGACCTCAAGCGCGCGTTCCGTGTACCGTTCGCTCCGGTGATCTGCATCCTCGGCGCCCTGTCGTGCCTGGCCCTGGTCGGCTTCATGGGCTGGTACAACTGGCTGCTGCTGGCCTGCTGGACCGTCGCCGGGTTCCTGATCTACTTCGGCTACGGCTACCGCCACAGCAGGCTCAACCAGTCCGCCTGACCCCTGATCCCGGGCCGGCCCAGCGCCGGCCCGGGGCATTTCCAGCCGCTCGACATCCACCACCGGGCCCGACATGAGTGCCTCACAAACCCGCGAACCGAGCCTGCTCCAGGCATTGACCCCGCTGCTGTTCCTGGTGGCCCTGCTCGTGCTCGGCATCGTGCTGTTCGCCGACGACGCGGTGTCCGGCGCGAGCCAGATCTCGCTGCTGCTGGCCAGCGGCGTGGCGGCGCTGGTCGGGCTGCGCAACGGCATGCGCTGGAAGGACATCGAGGCGGCCATGGCCCACGGGGTGTCGGTGTCGGTGGGCGCGATCCTGATCCTGCTGGCGGTGGGCGCGCTGATCGGCAGCTGGCTGCTCAGCGGCACCGTGCCGACGCTGATCGTGTACGGCATGAAGCTGCTGCACCCGGCCTATTTCTACCCGGCGGCGTGCCTGATCTGCGCCATCACCTCGCTGGCGATCGGCAGCTCGTGGACCACCGCCGGCACGCTGGGCGTGGCCCTGGTCGGCATCGCCCAGGGCATGGACATGTCGCTGGCGGTCACCGCGGGCGCGGTGATTTCCGGCGCGTATTTCGGCGACAAGCTTTCCCCGCTGTCGGACACCACCATCCTCGCGCCCACGGTCAGCGGATCGGAACTGTTCGCGCACATCCGCAACATGGCCTGGACCACGCTGCCCGCGCTGGTGATCGCGCTGGCCCTGTTCACGGCCGCCGGCATGACCACCCATGCAGCCGGCGGCGAAGTGTCCCCGGTGGGGCTGGCGGCGATGATCGAGGAACAGTTCAACCCGTCCTGGTACCTGCTGCTGCCGATGGTGCTGGTGTTCGCCCTGGCCATCCGCCGTTTCCCCGCCTATCCGACGATCATGATCGGCGCGCTCGTCGGCCTGCTCTTCGCGGTGCTGTTCCAGCCGGAGCGGGTGGTCGCGCTGGCCGGTGACGAGGAGCTTTCGCGGCCGATGGCGCTGGTGGCCGGCGCATGGAAGGCGCTGTTCGCCGGTTACGAGGCGCAGACGGGCAACGCCGCCGTGGACGAACTGCTCAGTGGTGGCGGCATGTCCGGGATGCTCAACACCGTCTGGCTGGTGATCAGCTCGATGTGCTTCGGTTCGGTGATGGAACGGACCGGCCTGCTGGCACGCCTGGCGCGCGGCATGCTGGCATGGGCGCGGTCCGCGCGCTCGCTGATCTCCGCGACCCTGGCCACCGCCTTCGGCACCAACGTGATCACCGCCGACCAGTACATGTCCCTGGTGCTGCCCGGCAAGCTCTTCCAGCAGGAATACGCGCGCAGGGGGCTGTCCCCGCTCAACCTTTCCCGCGCGCTGGAGGACGGTGGCACGATCACCTCCCCGCTGGTGCCCTGGAACACCTGCGGCGCGTTCATGGCCGCGACCCTGGGCGTGGCGACCTTGGACTACCTGCCGTTCGCGTTCTTCAACCTGGCCAATTTCGCGCTGGCCTTCGTGGCCGCCGCCATCGGCTTCCGGATCCTGCCCCTGGAGTCCGGGCCGGACGGGCAGCCCGTGCCGGACGGCAAGGCGGCCCCCGCCGCCGACTGACGGCGCCGATCGCCTAGAATCGCCGCATGGACGACGCCCTGCCCTACGACGCCCACCGCCTGCGCGAGCTCGCCGGCGAGATCATCGTCAACGTGCGCGAGCTGGCACAGCGCGGCTGGACCCCGGCGACCAGCAGCAACTTCTCGCGGCGGCTCGACGAGGGCCACGCCGCGATCACCGTGTCCGGGCGCGACAAGGGCCGGCTCACCGAAGCCGACATCATGGTCGTGGACCTCGACGGCAACCCGGTCGGCACCGGCCTGCGGCCATCGGCCGAGACCCTGCTGCATACCCAGCTCTACCGCAGGTTCCCGGACGTGGGCTGCGTCCTGCACACGCACTCGCCCGCCCAGACGGTCGCCTCGCGGCTGTTCGCCCCCGAGGGCCGGGTGCGGCTGGAGGGTTACGAGCTGCTCAAGGCCTTCCGCGGCAACGAGACCCATGAGACCCGGGTCGACGTGCCGGTACTGCCGAACACCCAGCACATGCCCACCCTCGCGGCGCAGGTGGAGGCCCTGCTCGACCGGGGCACGATGTGGGGCTACCTGATCGACGGCCACGGCCTGTACGCCTGGGGCCGCGACATGGCCGAGGCACGTCGCCACCTGGAGGCGTTCGAGTTCCTGCTCGGCTGCGAACTGGAGCTGCGCCGCCTCGGCGCGGGCCGCTGAACCGCCACCGTTGCGCTGGCGGAACACCCGCGTTCCGCGACGGGACTCCCCCATGCCCGGCGAAATGCTAGCCTGAGTCTTTCGTCGCCCCGTTTCCGCGAGACCGAGCCATGAGCCGCCTCCGCATCTTCTCCGAGCACGACCCGTCCACCCCCGAGTTCACCAGCCACGACGGCGACGAGATCGCGCGCGAGCTGGCGAAGATCGGCGTGCGCTTCGAGCGCTGGACGGCCTCGCAGCCCGTCTCCGCCGGCGCCCCGCCCGAGGAGGTGCTCGCCGCCTACAAGGCGGACATCGACCGGATCAGCGCCGAATGCGGCTTCACCACCGTGGACGTGGTCAGCATCGGCCCGGACAACCCGAACAGGGAAAAGGCGCGCGCCACCTTCCTCGAGGAGCACTACCACAAGGAGGACGAGGTGCGCTTCTTCGTGGACGGCTCGGGCCTGTTCACCCTGCACGTCGGGGACAAGGTGTACGAGGTCGAGTGCTGCCGCGACGACCTGATCTCGGTCCCGGACGGCACCACCCACTGGTTCGACATGGGTCCGGAGCCGCGCTTCGTCGCGATCCGCTTCTTCAAGCAGCCGGACGGCTGGGTCGGCTACTTCACCGGGTCGGACATCGCCCAGCGGTTCCCGCGCTACGAGAAACCATCCCCGGCCGCCTGATTTCGGCGACAATGCCGGCATGGCGAAGCCCCTGATCCTCACCGACATCGAAGGCACCACCAGCAGCATTTCCTTCGTCCGGGACGTGCTGTTCCCATACGCCCGGCGCGAGTTGCCGCGCTTCGTGCGCGAGCGCGGCCACGACCCGGAGGTGCGCCGCTGGCTGGACGCCGTGGCCGTGGAGAACGGCGGCCTGTGCCAGGACGACATGATCGTCGAGACCCTGCAGGGCTGGATCGACGAGGACCGCAAGCACACCGCGCTGAAGGCGCTGCAGGGCATGATCTGGGAAGCCGGCTACGCCAACGGCGACTTCCGCGCGCCGGTCTACCCCGACGCGGTCGCGGGCCTGCGCCGCTGGCACGGCGCCGGGCACGTGCTGGCCGTGTACTCCTCCGGCTCGGTGCCGGCGCAGAAGCTGTTCTTCGGCCACAGCGAGGCCGGCGACCTCACCGGGCTGTTCTCGGGCTGGTTCGACACCGAGATCGGCGGCAAGCGCGAGGCGGCCAGCTACGGGCGCATCGCCCGGGCGCTGGGCGTGGCACCGGGCGGGATCCTGTTCCTGTCCGACGTGGTCGCCGAGCTGGACGCAGCGCGCGATGCCGGCCTGCGCACCGTGCTGCTGGACCGGCGCACGGACTACCCGGAGCCGCGCGACGGCGGGGCCGCGAACGGACACCCCCGGGTGGTGTCGTTCGACGCCGTCGACGCCCTGTTCTGACCGGCCATGCCAGCGCCGCAACGACGGGCCACGCTGGCAGGCCTGTGCGCGATCGCGCTGTGGTCCTCGCTGGCGCTGCTGACCACGCTGACCGGCGATATGCCGCCGTTCCAGGTGCTGGCGACCTGTTTCGGCATCGCCGCCGTCACCGGACTGGCGTGGCTGGCCACGGCCCGCGGCGGGCTGGCCGCGGCCTTCGGCGCGCCGCGCGGCGCGCTCGCGCTGTCCGTGGCAGGCCTGTTCGGCTACCACGCGCTGTACTTCGTCGCGCTCAGGCACGCGCCGGTGATCGAGGCCAACCTGCTCAACTACCTGTGGCCGCTGCTGATCGTGCTGTTCGCCGCGCTGCTGCCCGGCGGGAAGCTGCGGGCGGCGCAGGTCGCGGGCGCCCTGCTCGGGCTTGCGGCCGCGGTGCTGCTGGTCACCCGCGGGCAGGCGGTGACGCCCGATCCGGCGCACGCCGGCGGCTACCTCGCGGCGCTGGGAGCGGCCGTGGCCTGGGCCGGCTATTCGGTGCTCAACCGCCGCAACGCCAGGGTGCCGACGGCCGCCATCGTGCCGGCCTGCGCCGTCGTCGCGCTGCTGGGCGCGGCCGCGCACTTCACGTTCGAGGACACGGTGCCGCCGGACGCCACGCAGTGGCTGGTCCTGCTGGCGATGGGCATCGGCCCGACCGGGCTGGCGTTCCAGCTCTGGGACCACGGCACCAAGCGCGGGGACCTGGCCCTGCTCGGCAACCTGTCCTACCTGGCGCCGCTGCTGTCCACGCTGCTGCTGGTCGCCTCCGGCCGCGCCCAGCCGCACCCGGTGCAGGCGGCCGCCGTCGTCCTGCTGCTGGCCGGGGCGTGGCTGGGCATGCGCCCGGCCGCGCGCCACTGAACGGCCCGGCTCAGTCCTGCCATTCGTCCAGCCGGTAGTCGACCGTGGCGCGGTGTTCGTTGCCGTCGTCGTCGAAGGCACGCACCTCGACGCGGTGGACGCCGGCCGCCAGGCGGGTATCCAGCGTCCCGCGCCACAGGTGCGTGGACACCTCCGGTTCCGGCGCGCGGTCGCGCGAGAGCAGGCCGTCGGCGAGGTCGTGGCGGGCGATCCCGGCCATCAGCCGCGGGTCCTGCATCTCCACCCTCGCCATCGGCTTCCATTCGCCGCCGTCGATGCGGTACTCGACGCGCGTGCCCTCGTGCCCCAGGAACACGTTGGCATAAACGCGCCAGGCCGGATACGCGCCACGGCGCAGCACCTTCGGCGCGTGCAGCGCCATGGCCACGGTTTGCGCGGGATCGCCTTCGGGCAGGCCGACCGGGCGCCATTCCAGCGCGTAGCCACCGCCGTTGCGGATGGTGAGCACGGCGAAGCCCTTCGGCGTGCCGTCGGCCATGCGCGAATCCGGAATGCCCAGCGCGTCGGGCTCGCCGGACCAGAACGAGCCGCACACCGCGCCGACGTTGTATTCGCGCAGCGGGCCGGCGCCGTGCCAGCCGGTTTCCGGGCCATGGAAGAACTGGCGCTGGGTGTGCTCGTGCCCGCTCAGCAGCAGCACGTTCGGGAAATCTCGCAGCAGCGCGAACAGGCGCTCGCGGTCGGCGGTGCGCACGGTCGGCTGCGCGCCGGGCGGGGCGGTGTCGAACCACGGGATGTGCGTGGCCACGACCAGCAGGTGGTCGCGCGGCACGTGCGGCAGCAGGTTTTCGAGGAAGTCGAATTGCTCCCCGCGCAGGCCGGCGACGTAGGGTGGGCGCCGGCCGGGCAGCACCACCACGTTGTCCAGCAGCACGAACACCGCGTGCGGCGAACGCCAGGCATAGGTGTCCGGGCCGTATACGCGGTGATACGAGGCCAGCGACGCATCGTCATCCGCCCCAGGGTCGATGTCGTGGTTGCCCGGCAGGTGCAGCCAGGGCACGCCGAGCGTGGCGGTGACACGGTTGAGCGCGGGGTAGAGCGCGGGCTCGTCCTGGGTGATGTCGCCGAGGGTCACGCCGAAGGCGATGTCCGGCTCCTTCGCGGCGGTGGCAACCGCACCGCGGGCGTAGTACTCCACTTCCCGGGGAGAAGGCGTCTGCGGGTCGGAAAACACCAGCACCCGGCTTGCGTCCGCCCGGGGCGCATCCTCACGCTCCAGCCGCAGATCACCGCAGCCCTCGCGCCAGAACGCGGGCAGCCCGTCGTCCCCCCGGGGCACGGTCCAGCCGTCGGGGGCGACCACGAACAGCCGGGCGGGAGCATCCGGCAGCCGGAAGCTCCCGTCCTCGCCGCTGGCCACCACCGCCCGGCCGTCCGACACCAGTGCCCCGGCGACGCCCGCCTGCCCGTCCGCCGCCATCACGCGCCCCTCGCACGCCCAGGCACCCGCCCAGGGCAACGCCGCCAGGACCGCCAGCGCCGCGAACCGATTCCGCTTGACCGCATTCATCTTCGTGATTGTCTGCTTTTCCAGCCGAATGACGTGGATTATGACGGCAGGACCTGCTATCCAGGAGGTCCGGCCCCGGGATCCAGGACATTTCCAGTGGAGGGACGCGCCCCTCGCCGGCGCGCGGAGGTCCAGGCAGGAGATCATGCAGGGAACGGTTCCGACGATCATCCGCATGGCGTGCCTGCTGTTGGCGTGGCTGCTGTGTGGCGGCACGCTTGCGCAGGATGCGGTCGAGCTCCAGCCGGGCACCAGCAGCATCCACCTGTCGCCATACGTCCGCTACCACCACGACCCCGACAGCAGCTACGGGCCGGAGGATGCCTGGCGGCAGGTCGGCCGCGGGAGTTTCGAGCCCCTGCCCGGCGGCCGCGACGCCTTCGGCTTCCAGACCGGCACCTTCTGGTTCCACGTCGCGGTCGTCAACCGCGACCCTGACGAGCCGCGCTGGCTGCTGGTGCAGGCCTACCCGCTCAGCGACCGCATCGACGTGTACGCGCGCTACCCGGACGGCCGCGTCGTCCACCATGCCAGCGGCGACAGCCTGCCGTTCTCGTCACGCAGCATCCGCTACCGGCACCCGAACTTCCAGCTGGCGTTCCCGCCCGGGGAGCGGGTCGAGCTGCTGGTCCGCGTGCGCAGCGAAAGCTCGATGCAGGTACCGCTCACGCTCTACACCCCGAAGGCGTTCACCGAGTTGTCGCGCGACGCGCAGTTCGCCATCGGCATCTACTACGGGATCCTGGTCGCGCTGTTCTTCTACAACCTGGTGCTGTGGATCAGCCTGCGCGACTCCAGCTACTTCTGGTACCTGATGCACCTGTGCGCGTTCGGCCTGGTGCTGTTCACGCTCAACGGCCTCGGTTTCGAGTACCTGTGGCCGGACTCGCCGTGGCTGGCAGACCACGCGGTGCCGATGTCGATCTGTCTGGCGCTGATCGGCATGCAGCAGTTCTCGCGGGTGTTCCTCGAGCTGCCGAAGCGATGGCCGCTGGGCAACGTGATCAGCCTGTCGGTCATCGGGTTCTTCGCGGGGCTGTTCATCGCCTCGATCTGGCTGCCCTACCACGTCGCCACCCCGCTGGCCTCGCGCGCGGTACTGGCCGGGGTGCTCTGGATCGCCGTCGCCTGCGTGGTCATGTTGCGCCGGGGCTACGTCCATGCCCGCCTGTTCCTGCTGGCCTGGGCGATGTTCCTGGTGGGCACCACGGCCTTCACCCTCGTCGCCTTCGGCGTGCTGCCGAAGACGCTGGTCACCGAATACGGCGTGCAGGTCGGCTCGGCGCTGGAGATGCTGCTGCTGTCGGTGGCGCTCGGCCACCGCTACGCCGCCCTGCGCAACGAGAACCAGCGCATCATCAGCGAGGCCAACCAGCTGCTCGAGCGCAAGGTGGCGCAACGCACCCGTGAACTGCGGCTGGCGCTGCTGCAGCTGGAGGAGGCGCACCGCCGCCTCCGCGAATCCAGCCGCCGCGACGGCCTGACCAGCCTGTACAACCGCAGTCACTTCCAGGAGAGCTTCGAGAGGCTGCTGCAGGAGTCGCGGTCCACGCGGCGCCCGCTGTCGCTGCTGATGATCGACCTGGACCATTTCAAGCGCATCAACGACGAGCACGGCCACCTGGTCGGCGACGAGGTCCTGCGCCGCGCGGCCAGGCGCATCGGCCAGGCCCTGCGCCCGCACGACGCGGTCCTTGCCCGGTTCGGCGGCGAGGAGTTCGTGGCGGCCCTGCCCGGCACCAGCCTCAACGAGGCGGTGGCGATCGCCGAGGACATCCGCCAGGCGCTGGTCAACGAACCGTGCGAGGCGCAGGGGCTGAAGCTGCGCATCTCGGCCAGCATCGGCGTGCACACGATCACGCCGGATGCCCCCGGCGACATCGACGACGCGTTCGGGACCGCGGACAAGGCCCTCTACGCGGCCAAGGCCAACGGCCGCGACTGCGTGCGCACCTCGATCACCGCGGCCTGAGCCCCGCTCAGCGCCGGCGCCGGGCCAGCACCGTCTCCAGTTCCACAAGGCCCAGCCCGCGCGCGCGCAGCAGCACCAGCAGGTGGAAGACGAGGTCGGCAGCCTCGCCCAGCAGCGCATCGTCGTCCTGCGCAACCGCCGCAAGCGCGGTCTCCACGCCTTCCTCGCCCACCTTCTGCGCGATCCGGCGCACGCCTTCTGCGAACAGCCTGGTGGTGTAGCTGCCTTCCGGCCGCTCCGCCTCGCGCGAGCGGACGAGCCCGGACAGCTCCGCCAGCACCGATCCCGGCGCACCCGGGAAGCAGCTCGGGCGCTGCAGGTGGCAGGTCGGGCCGTGCGGGCGCGCCAGCACCAGCAGCGCGTCGCCGTCGCAGTCGAGATCGATGGAAACCAGCGACAGCACGTGCCCGGAGGTCTCGCCCTTGGTCCAGAGCCGGTTGCGGCTGCGGCTCCAGAACGTGACCTTCCCGGTCGCGCGCGTGGCCTCCAGCGCCCCGGCGTTCATGTAGCCGAGCATCAGCACGCGCAGGGTGTCGGCATCCTGCACGATCGCCGGCAGCAGCCCGCCGCCCCTGTCCCAGTCCGGCGCGATGGTTTGCCCGCTCATGTCCTCACCTCGATGCCCTGCGCGCGCAGTTCGCGCTTGAGTTCCGGGATCCGCACCGCGCCCGAGTGGAACACGCTGGCAGCGAGCGCGGCATCCGCGTCGGCCTCCCGGAACACCTCGGCGAAATGCGCCACCCCGCCGGCGCCACCCGAGGCCACCAGCGGCACGTCACAGACCGCACGCACGGCCTTCAGCTGTTCGATGTCATAACCACGGCGCACGCCGTCGCTGTCCATGCAGTTGAGCACGATCTCGCCGGCACCGAGCCGCTGCACCTCGGCCACCCAGTCCAGGGTGCCACGGCCCGGCGCGCGCATGGCGTCGGGGTTGCCGGTGTGGCTGCGCACGCGCCAGCGGCCATCGGGCTCGCGCACCGAGTCGATGCCGACCACCACGCACTGCACGCCGAACTCCGCCGCCAGCTCGGAGACCAGCTCCGGGCGTTCCAGCGCCGGGGTGTTGACGGAGACCTTGTCGGCACCGGCATGGAGCACGCGGCGCGCGGTCTCGACGTCGCGGATGCCACCGGCCACGCAGAACGGGATGTCCAGGCATGACGAGACCCGCTCGACCCAGTGCACGTCCACGGAGCGTCCCTGCGGGCTGGCCGAGATGTCGTAGAACACCAGCTCGTCGGCGCCCTCGTCGCGGTAGCGCAGCGCCAGCTCGACGATGTCGCCCATGTCCACGTGGTCGCGGAAGCGCACGCCCTTGACCACGCGCCCGTCGCTCACGTCGAGGCAGGGGATGATGCGGCGGCTCAGCATGCGCCATCCCCGGCCGCCGACAGCGCTTCGGACACGGCGAGCCGCCCCTCGAGCAGCGCCCTGCCGAGGACGACGCCCGCGCAGCCGGCCTCGCGCACGGCGGCCACATCCCCGGCACCGCGCACGCCGCCCGAGGCCTGCACCTGCAGCCCGGGCGCGATCGCGGCGAGGGTGCGGTAGAGCGCCAGGTTCGGCCCCGCGAGCATGCCGTCGCGGGCGATGTCGGTGCACAGCAGGTGGCGCAGCCCCGCCTGTGCGTAACGCCTTGCCAGTGGTTCCAGCGTGGCGGCCGCGTCTTCGGTCCAGCCGTGGACCGGAAGGCGCCACGCGCCGGATCCGTCCTGCCGGGCGTCGAGCGCGACGGTGATGCGTTCGCTGCCGAACCCGCCGATCCAGCCGATGACGGCCTCCGGCTCGCGCACGGCCAGCGAACCCACGACCACGCGCGCGGCCCCGGCATCGAGGATCCGCTCCACGTCCGCGCGCGTGCGGACGCCACCGCCGGTCTGCACCCGAAGGCCGGTGCGGGCAACGATGTCGCGCAGCAGCGCATGCAGGGTGTAGCCGCCGGCGCGCGCGGCGTCGAGGTCCACCAGGTGCAGCCAGCGCGCCCCTTCCTCCGCGTAGCGAACGGCCAGGTCCAACGGATCGTCGCCGTAGTGCGTCTCGCGGCCGTAGTCGCCCTGCGCGAGGCGCACGACGCGGCCCCCGCGCACGTCGATGGCCGGGTACGGCGTGAACCCGCCCGCGCTCATGCCGCCGCCTCCATTTCCAGGAAATTGCGCAGGATCGCCTCGCCGGTCGAGGAAGAACGCTCGGGATGGAACTGCGCGCCCATGACGTTGCCCCGGCGCACCACCGCGGCGAACCGCCGGCCATGCGTGCACGCGGCCACGCAGTCGGCGGTCGCCGGGGCGGCATAGCTGTGCACGAAGTAGGCCCAGGCACCGTCATCGATGCCCGCCAGCAGGGGATCGTCGCGGACAACCTCCAACCGGTTCCAGCCCATGTGCGGCACCCGCACCCCCGGCCGGGCCGGCAGCCGCTCCACCCGGCCCGCGAGCAGGCCCAGGCATTGCGCGCCGTCTTCCTCCGAGTGCTCGAACAGCAGCTGCATCCCGACGCACACGCCCAGCAACGGCTGGCGCAGCTGGCGCAGGGTGTCCACCAGACCGAGCTCGCGCAGCCGCCGCATCACCGTGCCCGCGGTGCTCACGCCCGGCAGGATCACCCGCCGCGCGCCGCGGATCGCCGCGGCGTCCGCGGTGACCAGCGGTTCGACACCCAGCCGGCACAGTGCCCAGCGCACCGAGCCGAGGTTGGCGCCGCCGGCATCCACGAGCACCACGCCGCTCACAGCACCCCCTTGGTGCTGGGCAGGTCCGCGCCCTCGCGCCGCACCGCCATGCGCAGCGCGCGTGCGAACGCCTTGAAGCAGGCCTCGACCTTGTGGTGGTCGTTCCCGCCCTCGACTTCCAGATGCAGGTTGAGCGCGGCCGCGTCGCACAACGAGCGGAAGAAGTGCTCCACCAGCTCGGTCGGCATGTCGCCCACACGCTCGCGGCGGAACCCGCCGCGGAACACGAGGTACGGCCTGCCACCGAAATCCAGCGCCGCGCGCGCCAACGCCTCGTCCATCGGTAGCGTGAAGCCCGCGCGTGGGGCGCCCGCGGCGGCATCCGCCCCCGGTTCGTCGAAGCCGTAGCGCGCGATGCCGCGCTTGTCCGCCAGCGCCTCGCGCAGCGCCTGGCCCAGGGCGATGCCCGTGTCCTCGACGGTGTGGTGCTCGTCCACGTGCAGGTCGCCCTCGGCCCGCACCTTCAGCGCGATGCCGCCGTGCTTGCCGACCTGCTCCAGCATGTGGTCGAAGAACGGCAGGCCGGTCGAGACCTCCGGTTCGGCGGCGCGGTCCAGGTCCACTTCCACCCGGATACGGGTTTCCTTCGTGTTCCGCTCGACCACGGCCCTGCGCGGCGCGTCGGCAAGCTCGTGGGCGATGCCGGCCCAGTCCCACACGCCGCCGAACTGCGGCGTGCGCAGCTGGAAGCCGCGCACGCCCAGGTTGCGCGCGAACTGCATGTCGGTCTCGCGGTCGCCGACCATCGCCGAACGGTCGAGGTCGATGCTGCGGTCGCGCAGGTAGTGCAGCACCAGGCCGATCCCGGGCTTGCGCGTGGGCCTGCCTTCGTGCGGCAGGCTTTCGTCGATCAGGACCTCGCGGAAGCTGATGCCCTGGCTTTCGAACACCTGCAGCATCAGCCGGTGCGGGCCCTCGAAGGCCTCGCGCGGGAAACGCTCCGTGCCCAGCCCGTCCTGGTTGCTGACCATGACGAACTCGAACCCGGCGTCGCGCAGTTTCAGCAGCGCCGGGATCACGCCGGGCACGAAGCGCAGCTTCGCGCAGGAGTCGACCTGGAAGTCCTCCGGCTCCTCGATCAGGGTGCCGTCGCGGTCCACGAACAGGATCCTGGTGCCCATCACGCCGCCTCCGTCGCCGCCTTGCCGGTGCCTGCCGCGCGCAGCGCGGCGAGCACCCGGTCGTTCTGTTCCGGCGTGCCGATGGTGATGCGCAGCGCATCGCCGAGCCCCGGCGCCGCGCGCTGGTCGCGCACCACCACGCCCGCGGCGAGCAGCGCGTCGAACGCGGCCTGCGCGTCGGCGAACCGGACCAGCAGGAAATTGGCGTCGGATGGATACACGCGGCGCACGCCGGGCAGTCCCGCCAATGCCTCGCGCATGCGCGCGCGCTCGGCACGCACCGTCGCGATGCGCGCGCGCGTCGCCGCCAGCGCCTCCGGCGACACCCCCGCCAGCGCCAGCTCCGCGCAGGGCGCGGGCACCGGGTACGGCGCCTGGCAGCGGCGCAGGATGGCGACCAGGTCCGGGTCGCCGACCGCCACGCCGATCCGCGCCGCGGCCAGCGCGTGCGCCTTGGACAGCGTGCGCAGCACCACCAGGTGCCCGTAGCGCGGCAGCAGTGCCGTCGCGGACGGGGTATCGGAAAACTCGACGTAGGCCTCGTCCACCACCACCAGCGCCCTGCCCCGCGCGGCCTCGGCCACCGCGGCGACCTGCTCCGGCGGGATCGCGACGCCGCCCGGGTTCGAGGGCGAGCACAGGAAGACCAGCTTCACCGGCCCGCCGCGTACCGCCGAGACGACGGCATCAGTGTCCAGGACCAGCCCCTCCGCGGTGTCGAGCAGCGGCACTTCCACGAGCGGCGCGCCCTGCAGCCTGGCGCTGACCGCATACATGCCGAACACCGGCGGCGTGACCAGCACCGCGTCGCGCCCGGGCACGCAGGCAGTGCGCACCAGCAGGTCGATCGCCTCGTCGCTGCCACGCCCGACCAGCAGCCGCTCGGGCGCGACGCCGTACAGCGCCGCCAGCACAGCGCGCAGCGCCTCCGGCTGCGGCTCCGGATAGCGCCGGCAGCGCGCCTGCGTGTCGGCGGGATTGGCCCAGGCCGATTCGTTGGCGTTGAGCCAGACTTCGCCGCCCAGGGCCTCGGTGCGCGCCGAACGGTAGCCGGCGAAGCCGCGCAGGTCCTCGCGGACGAGGTCGAGCACGCTCATGCCGGGCGCTCCCCGCAGCACGCCGCGGCCGCCAGCCGCAGGCGCACCGCGTTGGCGTGCGCCTCCAGCCCTTCGGCTTCCGCCAGCGTGACCGCACACGGGCCGATCGCGGCGATGCCGGCGGGAGTCGCCGACTGCACGCTGACCTGCACCTGGAAGCTGCCCACCGATACCCCGCTGTACGCGCGCGCCGCGCCGCCGGTGGGCAGCACGTGGTTGGTGCCGCTGCAGTAGTCGCCCAGCGCCTCCGGCGTCCAGTCGCCGAGGAACACCGAGCCGGCCGCCTCCACCCGCTCCAGCCAGGCGCGCGGTTCGCGCAGGGCCAGGATCAGGTGCTCCGGCGCATATTCGTTGCTGATGTCGAATGCCTCGTCGAGGCTGGACGTGAGGACCAGCCGCGACCGCGCCAGCGCCTGGCGCGCGATCTGCGCGCGTGGCAGGACCTGCAGCTGGCGCGCCAGCTCCGCTTCCACCCGCTCCAGCAGCGCCGCGCTGTCGCTCAGCAGCAGCACCTGCGAATCGGGGCCGTGCTCGGCCTGCGACAGCAGGTCGGCGGCGACGAAGGCGGGATCGGCGCCCCCGTCGGCGATCACCAGCACCTCCGACGGGCCGGCCGGCATGTCGATCGCCACGGCACCTTCCTGCGCCACCTGGCGCTTGGCCTCGGTCACGTAGCTGTTGCCCGGGCCGAAGATCTTGTCCACCTTCGGCACGCTGCCCGTGCCGAAGGCCAGCGCCGCGACCGCCTGCGCGCCACCCAGCTTGAACACGCGGTGCACGCCGGCAAGGCGCGCCGCCACCAGCACCGCGGGATCGGCGCTGCCGTCGCGCCGCGGCGGCGTGCACATCACCACCTCGCGGCAGCCCGCAAGCCGTGCGGGCACGCCCAGCATCAGCGCCGTGGACGGCAGCGGTGCGCTGCCGGCGGGCACGTACAGGCCGACGCGGCGGATCGGCCGGGCCATGCGCTCGCAGGTCACGCCGGTCGCGGTTTCGACCGCATGGCCCGGTGCCATGCCGGCCGCGTGGAAGCGCGCGATCCGTTCCGCGGCCTCGCGCATCGCAGCACGCAGGGCATCGCCGACCGCGGCCTCCGCAGCCTCGAACTCGGCTTCGGACACCGCGAACGCCGCCGGCGCCACGCCGTCGAAGCGCAGGGTGATTTCGCGCAGCGCCTCGTCGCCACGCGCACGCACCCCGGCGAGGATCTCCGACACCGCCCTGCGCGATTCTTCCTCGACGGCCTGCGCGGGGCGCCGCAGCGCCTCCCGGCGCTCCCCGGCGTCGAGCCGCGCCCACTCCAGCCGCTGGACGCGGGGCATGTTCATGCCAGCATCCTCTCGACCGGAAGCACCATCAGCCCGCGCGCGCCCGCGCGCTTGAGGTCCTCCAGCCGCTGCCAGGTCATCTCGCCATGGCACAGCGCCTGCAGCGCCACGGTGTCGGCCCCGTCCACCTGCAGCACCGCGGGTTCCTCCACGTCCGGCAGCAGCTTCAGCAGTCCCGGGACCGCGCTGCGCCGGGCCTGGAACATCAGCAGGCGGCTGTCGCGGACGCGCAGCACGCCTTCGAGCCGGCGCAGTAGCAGCTGCGCCAGTTCGCCGCGGGCGTCGGTGAACGGCTGCACCGGGCCGGCCAGCACCGCCTCGCTCTCCATGACTGTCTCGACCGGCCTGAGCTGGTTCGCGGCCAGGGTGGCGCCGGTGGACACCAGGTCGCACACCGCGTCCGCCTGCCCGAGCCGCGGCGCGATCTCCACCGAGCCGGACAACTGCACGATCGTGGCCTCCACCCGCTGCGCGGACAGCCATCTGCCGAGCAGCCCCGGGTAGCTGGTGGCGATGCGCCTGCCCTGCAGTTGCCGCGGCCCTTCCCACTCCCAGCCGTCGGGCACGGCGATCTGCAGGCGGCAACCGCCGAAGCCGAGCGGGCGGATCTCCTTCGCGACCTGCGGCCTGCCCCCGGCCTCGCGCCCGCAGGCGAATTCCTCCAGCACGTTGCGGCCGACGATGCCGTAGTCGCACACGCCCTCTGCCAGCAGGCCGGGAATGTCGTCGTCGCGCACCAGCAGCAGGTCCACCGGCAGGGTCTCGCCGTAGCAGAACAGCCTGTCGCGGCTCTCGCGCCACGACAGGCCGCACGAGGCCAGCAGCGCGCGCGCCGGCTCGCCGAGCCGGCCCGATTTCTGGATGGCGATGCGCAGGCGGTCGCGCGCCGCCGGTACGGCCGTGGGGCTCATCTTCCGGTTTCCTTCAATGCTTCCCGGCAAGCCGCGGGTACAGGCGCTTGACCGCGGCGGCATAGCCGCCTTCGCCGAATTCGAGGGTGCGGGCGACGCGGCCGATGGTGGTCACGCTGACCCGGGTGCGTTCGTGGATCTCGCGGTACGGCAGCCCCTGCAGCAGCAGCGGGACGACGCGCCAGCGGTCGGCCATCGCCTCGAGCTCCGCCGGCGTGCACAGGTCGCGCAGGAATGCGGCCACGTCCTCGACCCGGTCGAGGGCCGAGAACGCCCGGGCGAGGGCCCGGAACGAGGCCTCGGCATCGGTCTCCGGCAGGGGCTCGGCGCGCTGCTTCATGCGTTCGATTGTATTAACGCGCTAATACGTTGTCAACAGCGGGCGGAAAAACTCGGGCGCAGCCCTGCCACGCCCGGGACCGACCGGGAGAGGTTTCCGTGCCTTCCGTCCGGGCCGCGGTGTCGCGGATCAGCCCGCTTCCGTGCCGGTGGCCGGCTCCGGCCGCCGCAGGATCCAGCCCAGCACCACACCGGCCAGTGCGCCGGTCCACTCGAGCACGACGCGGGTGCCGAGGAAGTCGGGATCGTGGATCTTGGCCAGCGCGATGCGCGCGTACACTGGGGATTCGAGCTTCGCCACGCCGAGGTAGAACAGGTTCCAGCTGTCGATGCCGGCGGCCACCGCCACCGCGCAGAACGCGGCCCAGCCGATGGCCCGGGCCGGGCCAAGCCGGTGGCGTCGCGAGATCCAGCGCCACAGCAGCCAGGAGAGCACGCCGACCGCGAAGGCGATCAGGCCCGCCTCCAGCACCCCGGTCCAGCCCATGTGCAGGGCGAGGTTCATGCGCCCTTCTCCATGCGCCCGATGGCCTCGAGCAGGCTGCCGTCCGCGACCATCTCCACCACCGTGGCGATCTCGCGGTCGAGCGCGCGGTCGCGGTCGAGGAACGGGATGCGCTCGCGCAGCACGGCATGCGCCACCGCGACCGCCCTGCCCGGCTGGAACGGCGCGCTGGCGGCCAGCTCGGCGCGCAACCCCTCGACCTCCTCGAGGAACACCGGGTACAGCGGGCTTTCGTCGTCCACGCCCTGAACCTTGCGCGCGAAGGCCCGTGCATCGGTGCGCCGCGCCAGCTCGCGCGCGGCGTTGATCATGTCGAGCCGGAAGTCGAGCGCCTGCGCCGCGGTGTACAGCTCCAGCGCCAGCACCCTGCCCAGGTCGTCCACCATCGACAGCACGTGGCGCGCCTCGTTGGCGCCCATCGAGACGTGGTCCTCGGCGTTGGCGCTGGTCGGCACCGAGTACACGCTGGCCGGGTGCGCGCGGGTGGCGAGGTCGTTGACGATCGCCGCCGCGGTGTACTGCACGATCATGAAGCCGGATTCGGTGCCATCCTCGTTGCCGACGAGGAACGCGGGCAGGCCGTCGTTGGTGGCCGGGTCCACCAGCTTGTTGAGCCGGCGCTCGCTGATCGAGGCCAGCACCGGGATCGCGGCCTTGACCGCGCTCATCGCCAGCGCCAGCGGCATGCCGTGGAAATGGCCCGCGGAGATGACCTGCTCCTCGACGTGCCCGGCCTGGCGGTCCGGGAACACCAGCGGGTTGTCGGTGACCGCGTTGAGCTCGATGTCGAGGACGCGCCGGGCGTGCTCCACCGCATCGCGCACGGCGCCATGCACCTGCGGGATGCAGCGCAGCGAGTAGCTGTCCTGCGGCTGGTGCTTCTTGCCGCCGCGGAACGGGCGGAACCGGCGGTAGAACTTCTCGCGGCCGTGCCGCTGGTCGGCGGGCACCCATTCCCAGCCGATGTCGAAGCGCAGCCCGCGCGCGGCCTCCGTGTCCCAGCTCGATGGCAGCCACGGCCGGAACCTCGGCACCAGGTGGTAGGGGATGTCGGCGAGCGTGGAACCGTCCAGCAGTTCGCGCAGGTGCGCGGCGGTGCGCACCTGTCCGGGATGCGGGCGCAGCGCGTGCACCGCCTCGTCGAACGCCCCGAGGCGCCCGGCGAAGGCGTCGACGGTCATCGCCGCGGCCAGATCGGCGGTGTCGAGCAACCGCTCCAGCCTGTGCAGGGCGAGCACGCCCATCGCCAGCATCTGCGCGGTGCCGTTGTTGAGCGCCAGCCCCTCCTTGTACGAGAGCGTGACCGGCGCGAGTCCCGCCGCGCGCAGCGCCTCGGCGCCGGGCATGCGTTCGCCGCGGTAGAAGGCCTCGCCGCCACCCAGCAGCACGAGCGCCAGATGCGACAGCGGCGCGAGGTCTCCCGAGGCACCGACCGAACCGAGTGCCGGAACCACCGGCACGATCCCGGCGTTGAGCATGTCCGCCAGCGCCTGCAGGGTCTGCACGCGGATGCCGGAGTGGCCCCTGAGCAGGGTATTGATGCGGATGCACAGCATCGCCCGCACCACATCCGCCGGCAGCGGCTCGCCGACGCAGACGGCATGGGTGGCGATCAGGTTGTACTGCAGCTCCTCGTGCAGCGAACGCCCGGATTTCCCGGCGCCTGGCAGCCCGTCGCGCAGCGGATGCGCGCCAAGCAGCTTGTCGGCGTTGCTGCCGAAGCCGGTCGAGACGCCATAGATCGGCTCCTCGCGGCGCACCTGCTCGGCGAGGAACTCCGCGGCGCGCGCGACATCGCGCAACGCCGCCGGGTCGAGCTCGACCTCGGCGCCGTTGGCGACCATCACGAGCTGGTCGCGGGTCAGCGATTTGCCGTCGAGCCGGATCGCCTTCATCGCATCACCTCACCGCCCGGCCTGCGCGCGCCACTGCTCGCGCTCGACCAGCAGGGTCGCGCCGAGTTCGGACTCGGCGACCTCGAACTGCTCGCCGCGCCGCAGGTCCTTGACCGCGACCACGCCGCGCGCGGCCTCGTCGCTGCCGCGGATCACCACGAAGCGGATCCCCGCGCGGTCGGCGTACTGCAGCTGCTTGCCCAGCTTGCGCGGCTCCAGCTGCGTCTCCACGTTCAGGCCCGCGGCACGCAGCTGCTGCGACAGCGAGAGGGCATGGTCGAGGCCGTCGTCATCCATCAGCGCAACCAGCACGTCCACGCTGCTCTCGGCGTCCGCGACCAGGCCCGCCTCGCGCAGCTGCCAGAACAGCCGGGTCAGGCCGATCGAGATGCCCACGCCGGGCAGCTTCGACTTCGTGTAGTGGCTGGCCAGGTTCTCGTAGCGGCCGCCGGAGCAGATCGAGCCGATCCCCGGGTGCGCGTCCAGCGTGGTCTCGTAGACGGTGCCGGTGTAGTAGTCCAGGCCGCGGGCGATGGAAAGGTTGATCGCGTAGCGCGACTCGGGCACGCCCAGCGCGCGCACCCGCTGCAGCACCTCGCGCAGCTCCGCGCGCCCTTCCTCGAACAGCGGGGTGCCGCTGCCGAGCGCGTCGAGCTTCTCCAGTGCGTCCTGGTGCGAGGTGGAACGGATCCTCGAGAACGCCATCAGCCGGTCCACCACCTCCGCCGGCAGGCCGAAGCCCTCGCCCGTCAGCGTGGCGCGCACCGCGTCCTCGCCGCGCTTGTCGAGCTTGTCGATCTCGCGCAGCACCGGGATCTGCGCCCCGGCCGGGATCCCCTGGCCCTCGAACCAGCCGCGCAGCAGCTTGCGGTTGTTGAACTGGATGGTGAACTCGCCGATGTCCAGCGCCGAGAACACCGCGTTGATGACCGCCGGCATCTCCGCGTCGTGCCGGATCGACAACGTGTCCTTGCCGATCACGTCGATGTCGCACTGGTAGAACTCGCGGAAACGGCCGCGCTGGGCGCGCTCGCCACGGTACACGCGCTGCATCTGGTAGCGGCGGAACGGGAAGGCCAGCTCGTGCTCGTGCTCGGCCACGTAGCGGGCCAGCGGCACGGTCAGGTCGAAGCGCAGGGCCAGCTCGGGCAACCCGTCGCCGCCCTTCTCCAGGGCGCCGGTGGATTGCACGAAGTACACCTGCCGCTCGGTCTCGCCACCGGTCTTGGTCAGCAGCACCTCGGACAGCTCGAACACCGGGGTTTCGACCGGCAGGAAGCCGAAGGCCTCGAAGGTGCGGCGGATGGTGTCGAGCATGCGCTGGAACGCGATCTGCTCGCGCGGCAGCAGCTCCATCGTTCCGGGCGGAGTACGGGGCTTGATCATTCGGGCAAGGCGCGGGAGGGGAAAACACCATTCTAAGCCGGCGGGACCGGCGGCCCGGTTTTCCAGCCCAATACGGGGTAGAATTGTCCGCAAGGAGCCGCCATGCCCCCGTCCAGCCAACCCCGCTGCCGCCACAATCCCCGCCGGCTGGAGCCCGTGGATTGCTCGAAGTGCTCCGCGTACGGGCTGGCGGTCTGCTCCGTGCTGGACCGGGAGGAGCTCCGCGAGCTGGAGCGCCACACCGCGAAGATCACGGTCCCGGCCAACGGCCAGCTGGCCCGGGCGGGGCAGCCCTACGAGCAGGCCTTCAGCGTCACCTCCGGCATGCTGCGGCTGGTCCGCACCCTGCCCGACGCCCGCCGCCAGGTGATCGACTTCATGCTGCCCGGCGACTTCATCGGGCTCAGCCGGCTGGACACCTACCCGCACGACATCGAGGCGGTGGTCGCCAGCACCGCCTGCGTCTTCACCCGGGACGACATCCGCCAGCTGCGGAAGCAGTTCCCGAAGCTGGAGACCGGGATGCTGGAGCGCGCCTGCGGCCGCCTGGACGATGCCCAGGACTCGATGCTGCTGCTGGCGCGGCTGTCGCCGCTGGAGCGGCTGGCCAGCTTCCTGCTGCGCCTGCGCCGCCGCTACCACGACAACGGCATCGCCGAGCCCACGATCGCGCTGCCGATGGGCCGCAGCGACATCGCCGACCACCTCGGCCTGACCATCGAGACCGTCAGCCGTACCTTCACCCGGCTGCGGGAAATGAAGCTGATCGCGCTGCCCGATCCCCACCGGGTCGAGATCCTGGACGCGGCCCGCCTGGCCGCCCTGGCCAACGCGACGGGGGAACCCCTCGCGCAAGCCTTGCCCAAGGCCCGGAAGAGTCCCTAAAATATCCTCCTGCACCGCGTCGGGGTGTAGCTCAGCCTGGTAGAGCGCTACGTTCGGGACGTAGAAGTCGCAGGTTCAAATCCTGTCTCCCCGACCAACCCATTCCTCCCTTGGGGAGTAGCCTGCTTCCGCGGCACGCGCGGAAGTGCGTCCGTCAACATGCTTGGCCCACCTGCCATGGCGGACGCGGCCTGAAGGCTGGCGAGACCAACGGAACCCCGCATGCACCCGGCCGGGCGCATGCGCGGTTTCGTTTTTTTTCGCCCGGCCGCAAGGCCGGTCCATGCATCCCCTCTCGATCCTGCTCCTTGGTTTCGCCATGTCCACCGACGCCTTCGCCGCGGCGATCGGCAAGGGCGCGGCCATGCCCGGGCTTCCGCGCTGGCGGGAGGCGCTGCGCATCGGCCTGGTCTTCGGCGTGATCGAGGCTGCGACTCCCATCGTCGGCTGGCTGCTGGGCACGCTGGCCCAGCCCGTGATCGAGGCCTGGGACCACTGGATCGCATTCGGGCTGCTGGCCGCGCTCGGGACGCACATGATCCACAAGGCCCTGCGGCAGGCCGGCGGGGACGGACCCGCGCCGGAGCGCACGGGCCCCTGGGCCATCGTCCTGGCCGGGCTGGCGACGAGCATCGACGCCATGGCGGCGGGCGCGAGCCTGGCCCTGGTCGAGGTGGACATCCTCGCGGTGGCGGCCGTGATCGGCCTGTGCACCTTCGCCATGGTCAGCATCGGGGTGATGGCCGGGCGCACCCTCGGCAGCCTGGTCGGCCGGCGCGCCGAGATCGCGGGCGGCGTGGTCCTCGTCCTGGTCGGCGCCTCGATCCTGTACGGGCACCTGCACAGCTGAGCCGCGGCGTCAGCCGGACAGCAGGTCCGGGTGCCGCACCTGGCCCTCGCCACGGACCACGAAGCGTTCGATGGTCAGCGCCTCCAGGCCCATCGGCCCGTAGGCGTGCAGGCGCGTGGTGGAGATGCCGATCTCCGCGCCCAGGCCCAGCTCGCCGCCGTCGGAAAAGCGCGAGGACGCGTTGACCATCACCACCGCCGAGCGCAGCGCCTGCACGAAGCGTTCGGCGTTCGCTCCGTCGCGGGTGGCGATCACCTCGGTGTGGTCCGAACCGAAGCGGCGGATGTGGGAGATGGCCGCGTCGAGCGAATCCACCACGCGCACGGCGATGACCAGGCCGAGGAATTCCGCGGCGTAGTCGTCGCCGGTCGCCGGCAGCGCGTCCGGGACCAGTTCCCGCGTGGCCTCGTCACCCCGGATCTCCACGCCCTTCGCGCGCAGCGCCGCGGCCGCCATCGGCAGGAACTCCGCCGCGATGCCACGGTGCACGAGCAGGGTCTCCAGCGCGTTGCACACCGCCGGACGCGAAGTCTTGCCGTCGAGCAGCAGGCGCAGCGCCAGCCGCGGGTCCGCGCTGGCGTCGACGAACAGGTGGCACACGCCCCTGTAGTGCTTGATCACCGGCACCCGCGCGTGCTCGGTCACGAACCGGATCAGGCCCTCGCCGCCGCGCGGGATGGCCAGGTCCACGATGTCCGTCAGCTGCAGCAGCTCCAGCATGATCCCGCGGCGCAGGTCCTCGACCACCACCAAGGCCTCTTCCGGCACGCCTGCCCCGCGCATCGCGCGGTGGAGCGCCGCGGCGATGGCGGCGTTGGAACGGGCCGCCTCGCTGCCGCCGCGCAGGATCACGCCATTGCCGGCCTTCAGGCACAGCGCGGCGGCATCGGCGGTGACGTTCGGGCGCGCCTCGTAGATCATCGCCACCACGCCCAGCGGCACCCGCACGCGCTCGACGCTGATCCCGTTGGGCCGCACTTCCCTGCGGGTGACCTGTCCGACGGGGTCGGGCAGCCCGGCGACCTCGCGCAGGGCGTCGGCGATGGCGGCCAGGCGCGCCGGGTCGAGCCGCAGCCGGTCGAGCATCGCACCGGCGACGCCCTTCTCCCGCGCCGCGTCCATGTCGCGGGCGTTGGCGTCGAGGATCGCCTCCGCGTCCTCCGTGACCGCGCGCGCCATGGCCTGCAGCAGCGCGTTCTTCTCCCCGGTCGAAAGCCCGGCGACCACCTGTGCCGCGCCGCGGCAGGCCAGCGCCAGTTCACGGATCGGCTTGCTCATGTCAGCACCAGGTCGTCGCGGTGGATGATGTTGTCACCGTAGTTGTAGCCGAGCACCGCCTGGATGTCGTTGGAATGGCGGCGGGCGATGCGGCGGATGTCCTGCGCCGAATACTGGGTCACCCCGCGCGCGATGCAGCGCGTGCCCTGCCCGTCGCGCACCAGCACCTCGACCAGGTCGCCGCGGCGGAACTCGCCCTCGGCGTCGACCACGCCGCCCGGCAGCAGGGACGCGCCCTTCTCGATCAGGGCGTTGGCCGCGCCTGTGTCCACGACGATCCCGCCCGGTCCGGACGGCGCGTTGCGCAGCCAGTGCTTGCGCACCGCCAGCCGGCTGCGCCGGGCGAGGATCCGGGTGCCGGTGAGGCGGTCGCGCGCCAGCGCCTCCAGCACCCCGGCGCGGCGGCCGTTGAACAGCACGGTGGCGATGCCGGCGGCCGAGGCGCGCTGCGCCGCCTCGAGCTTGGTGCGCATGCCGCCGGTGCCGACCGCGCTGCCGGAACCGCCCGCGGCGGCCAGCAGCGCCGGGGTCAGTTCCGCCACGGTCTCCACCGGTCGCGCGTCCGGATGCCGGCGCGGGTCGGCGTCGTACAGCCCGTCGATGTCGGTGGCGATGAACAGCACGTCGGCGTCCACCAGCGCCGCGACGATGGCGGCCAGGTTGTCGTTGTCGCCGAGCTTGAGCTCGTCCACCGAGACGGTGTCGTTCTCGTTGACCACCGGCACCGCGCGGTGGCGCAGCAGCGCCGCCAGCGTGGTCCGCGCGTTGAGGTAGCGCCGTCGGTTGCGCAGGTCGTCGTGGGTCAGCAGCACCTGGGCCACGGGCCGGTCGAGCAGGGCCTGCCAGAAGCCCATCAGCTGCGCCTGCCCCAGCGCCGCCAGAGCCTGCCGCTCCGCCATCGGCGCGCCGGCCGCAGGTTGCCCGCGCAAAATGGCGCCGCCGGCCGCGACCGCGCCGGAGGACACGATGACCACCTCCCGCCCGGCCTCATGGCTGGCGGTGACGAAGCGCGCGATCGCGGCCGCGTAGCGCGTCGAAAGCCCGCCGCCATCGGCTGCCAGCAGGCTGCTGCCGACCTTCAGCACCGCGCGCCGCCACGGCGGCAGCACCTGTTCGCCGAAGCGGGCGGCAGCCGTCGTGCTCATGACCCGCCCAGGGCCTCCCAGCGTGCGCGCAGTTCATCGAGCCGCAGGTCGGCGGCCGCGCCCGGCGAGACGCGGGCGGCAAGACTGCCTTCCGGCGTCCGGCCCTCGCCCGCCTGGTCGGCAGCGGCGGCGGCGGCGCGGTAGGCCTCGCGGAACGGCACGCCGGCGATCGCGGCCTCGATCGCCACGTCGGTGGCGTACATGCCGGAATCGATGGCCGCGCGCATCCGCTCCGGCCGCCATTCCAGGTTGGCCAGCAGCGCCGGCAGCAGTTCCAGCGCCCCAAGGCCGCGCGAAAAGCCGTGGAAGATCGCGCCCTTGGACGCCTGCAGGTCGCGGTGGTAGCCCGAGGGCAGCGACAGCAGCTGTTCGATCTCGGTGCGCGCCGCGGCCACGCTGGCATGGGTGGCGCGCATCAGCTCGACCACGTCCGGGTTGCGCTTGTTGGGCATGATCGAGCTGCCGGTGGTGTACTGCGCGGGCAGCGCGACGAAGCCGAACTCGGCGCTGGTGAACAGCGACAGGTCCCAGGCGATCCGGCGCAGGTCGAGGGTGGCGCTGCCCAGCGCCTCCAGCGCGGCCAGCTCGAACTTGCCGCGTGACAGCTGCGCGTAGACCGGGTTCACCTGCATCCGCGAAAAGCCCAGCACCGCGGTGGTGTGCTCGCGGTCCAGCCCCAGGTTCACGCCGTAGCCGGCGGCGGTGCCCAGCGGGTTGCAGTCGACCAGCTTCAGTGTGTCGGCGGCACGCACGGCGTCATCGATATAGGCCTCGGCCCAGCCGGCCCACCACATGCCGGCCGAGGACACCACCGCGCGCTGGATGTGGGTGTAACCCGGCAGCGGCAGGTCCTTCTCGACGGCGGCGCGGTCCAGCGCCACCTTCGCCACCTCCCGGCACAGTTCCGCCACGCGGGAAAGCTTTTCCTTCAGCCACAGCCGCGTGGCGACCAGGACCTGGTCGTTGCGGCTGCGGCCGGTGTGGATCCGGCGGCCGGCATCGCCCAGCCGTTCGGTCAGCCTGGCCTCGATCGCAGAATGGCCGTCCTCGTAGCGCCCGTCGAGCACGAAGGACCCGCTGCGGAAGTCGTCGGCCAGGATCGCCAGCTCGCGCCTGATGCCCTCCAGCTCCGTGTCCGAGAGGATGCCGATCCGGTGCAGGCCTTCCGCATGCGCGGTGCTGGCGGCGATGTCGTGCAGGAAGAACTCGCGGTCCAGTACCACGTCGTCGCCCGCCAGGAACCGCTGGATCTCCGCGTCCACCGCGATGCCGGGTTTCTGCCACAGGAGTTCGCTCATGCCGCCTCCGCGAAACGCTGGTCCATGGGGATGCCCGCGAGCTCGTCGAAGCCGAAGGCGATGTTCAGGTTCTGCATCGCCTGCGTGGCCGCGCCCTTGAGCAGGTTGTCGAGGGTGGAGACCACGACCACGCGCCTGCCGCCGGGAGGCACGGCGAAGCCTCCGATCTCCGCGCCGTGGCGGCCGGCGATGCGGCTGACCCAGGGCGCGTCGTCGACCACGCGCACCAGCTTCTCGCCCATGTAGCGCTGCTGGTAGCGGGCCTGGATCCAGTCACGCTTCAGCGGTTCGGTCAGCCACAGGTTCACGGTCATGGTGATGCCACGGAAGTGTGGCGCCACGTGCGGCATGAACTCCACCGGCACGCCGAGGTGGCGCGAGACCTCCCGCTCGTGGACATGGTCCACGAGCGAGTATGGCATCAGGTTGTCGCGCAGCAGTTCGGGGTTGTTGCGGTCCGAGGGCGTGGTGCCGGCGCCGGAATAACCCGACACGCCAAAGCACTGTGGCGGGCCGGCCAGGTATTCGAGCAGTGGCCAGATCGCCAGCTGCATGGCGGTGGCGTAGCAGCCGGGATTGCTGATCCGCCTCTGCCCGCGGTAATTGCCCCGGTTGATCTCCGGCAGGCCGTAATGCCAGCGTTCGTCGAAGCGATGGTCGGCGGACAGGTCCACGACCACCGGGTCGGCCCCGGACGCGTCGATCGCGGCGAGGAAGTCCCCCGAGCGGCCGTTGGGCAGCGCCAGCACCACCGCATCCGCGCCCTTCGCGGCGACCGCCTCGGGCGACAGGTTCTCGAAGCACAGGTCCCCACCGTAGGCGGCGTTGTGGTCGGCGACGCGCTGGCCGTCCAGCTCACGCGAGGACACGAAGGCCAGCTCGAAGTGCGGGTGGCCGGCGATCAGCCGGATGAGCTCGGCCCCGGTGTGACCGCGCGCGCCGACGATGCCGATGGTGGTCCTGGACATTGGACGAGCCTCATTCATGCGTCATGCCTCCCGCCTTCCCCCCGTCCACCCAGCTCGCCGGGCGCGATGCGGTGTGTGCCGCGCAGCGCGCGATGTCGTCGAAGTCGTGGATGCCGTACCAGAACAGCTTCCACTTCTCCTGCTTGTAGCAGCCGTCCGACTCGCTGTAGTAGAAGATGTTGACCTGGTTGTTGTGGCGCGAACGCCAGAACATCTGCGGGTTCTCCTCGCGTGCGATGTTCCAGACCGCCCGCCCCAGGCCCTCGCCCTGCGCCTCGTCCAGCACCGCGAACTTGTCCAGGTACGGGAAGCCCTCCTCGCGCGTGATGATCATCGCAGCGCGGTAGTTCTCGCTGACGTAGATCCGGTACGGCACGGTCTTCTCGAAGTAGTCCGACACCAGCACGCGGCCGAAGCTGGACTCGATCAGCGCTTTCATCCGCGCCAGGTCCACGCCCTCCCAGGATTCGAAGCGCAACACCTTCTCGCCGCGCCGGACCAGGGTGCCGGAACCGCGGTGCGTGAACAGTTCCTTGGTCAGTTCCGACGGCCTGGTGATCGACACCGACGAGGTCAGCGGCAGGCGGTCCAGCAGGTCCTTGATCTGCTCGAGCTTCACCCGCATGCCGCCGTTGATCCACGGCTGCGCCATCAGGTGCTCGTACTCGGTGGACAGGTTGATCGACTCGATCACCCTGCCCTTCTCGTCGAGCAGGCCGCCTGTGCCGGTGAGGAAGATGATCTTGTACGGCTGCAGCACCTGCACCAGCTCGTTTGCGGCGAAATCGGCATTGATGTTCAGGATCTGCCCGCCCTTCGTCTCGCCGAGGCTGGCGATCACCGGGATCGAGCTGGCGCGCAGGCTGGCCTCGATGCAAGTCAGGTTGACGCCGGTGACGTCGCCCACCAGGCCATAGGTGTCGCGGTCCTTGAACTCGGCCTCGAACACGCCGGAGACGATCGAGGTGGCGCGCACACCCTCGCGCTGCAGCGCCTCCACCAGCTCCAGGTTCTGCCGCAGGAACACCCTGCGCACGATCGCCAGCACCTCCGGCGTGGTCACGCGCAGCCCCCCCACCGTCTTCTTCTCGATGCCGGCGGCGGCCATCTCCTCGTCGAGCTGGGGGCCGGCGCCGTGGACCACGATCGGGGTCAGCCCGACCTGTTGCAGGAACGACAGCGAGGACACCAGCGCGTCCATGTCGTCGCGCAGGATCGCGCCGCCGACCTTGACCACGGCGAAGCGCTTGGCGTCCAGCTCCGAGAAGCGCTTGAGGTACTGGCTGATCTCCTTCGCGCTGGCCATGCTCGAGAGCAGGCGCACGATGGTCTGGCGGGTCTGGCGGTTGGCTTCGATGTTCATGCGGATGCGAGGATGTTGCGGACGTGGACGCCGTAGCGTTCAAGCTGTTCGAGCGAAACCCATTCGTCGGCTGTGTGGGCCTGGGCGATGTCGCCGGGGCCGAACACCAGCGCGGTCAGGCCTGCCGCCGAGAACAGCGAGGCCTCGGTCCAGAAATCCACCGCGTCGCCGACCGGCAGGCCGAGTCCGTCGGCCAGGTCGCGCGCGGCGAGCCGGCGCGCCTCGGCCTGGGCGACGTCGCCCGCCGGCAGCGGCGGTCCCCAGAACGTCGGCTCGTATGCGGCCAGCGCGTCCGGGTCGGCCAGCGAGCGGAAGCGTTCGTGCAGCTGCCCCGCGTCCTGCGACGGCAGCGGCCGGAAGCCGAAGCGCACCTCGGCCTCGGGGGCGATCACGTTGGCCTTGATCCCGCCCTCGACCCGGCCGATGTTGAAGCGCAGGCCGGTCAGGCCCCCGAAGCGCTGGTGCTGCTGGGACTCCACGAAATCCAGCGCCGCCGTGCCCCAGCGCATGGCCTGGTGCAGCGCGCTCCGGCGCAGCGCGTCGCCGGAGCTGGCATGGCCGGCCCGTCCGCGGAAGGCCATGCGCACCGCGGCGATGCCGCGGTGGGCGAGCACCGCCCGGCAGCCCGTGGGCTCGGCCACCACGACCTCGGAAAAGCCGTGGTCGCGGGCGAGGAACCCCGCCACGCAGCGCGCGTCGTTGGCCTCCTCGTCGCTGGTGAACAGGAACGCGGCGTCGCCCCGCGTGGCCTGCGCGGCCGCGAGCAGGCCGGCGGCCGCGCCCTTGATGTCGCAGGCGCCCAGGCCGATCGCACGCCCGTCCTCCACGCGCAGGCACAGCGGGTCCGCGCTCCACGCGGGCGAGGACGGCACCGTGTCGAGGTGCACGTTGAACAGCCGGCGCGGATGGCCGCGCACGGCCAGCAGCGACACCGCGCCGGCGCCATGGTCGGTCACCTCGACGTGGAAGTCCGGAAGCTGGGCGCGGATGTAGTCGAAGATCCCGCCGGTCGTGATCGCGCGCGGCGGGTTGCGGGTGTCGAACGACACCAGCGCCTCGAGGTGCCTGAGGATGTCCTGCAGCATCGTGGCGGCCCGTGGATTGGCCGGGACCTGGTCCCGGGGGTCAGCGGTTGACTTCGGCCCAGAGCGTGCTGCTCATGCCGAACAGCTTGATGAAGCCCTCGGCCTCCTCCACGCCCCAGTCCGCCGATTGCGCGTAGGTCGCGCCCTTCGATGCCAGGATGTGCGGCGAACGCACCGCGACCGCGTCCACGCGGCCACCGCGCGTCTCCAGCACCACCTCGCCGTTGACCATGCGCTGCGAGGACGCCAGGAAAGCCTCCAGGTCGGTCTTCAGCGGGTCGTGGTAGAAGCCCTCGTACACCAGTTCCACCCACTTGCGCGCGACCTCGGGCTTGAAGCGGTTCTGGTGCTTGCTGAGCACCGCTTCCTCCAGGGCTCGGTGCGCGACCAGCAGCGCGGTCAGGCCCGGTGCCTCGTACACGATGCGTCCCTTCAGGCCGATCACGGTGTCGCCGGTGTAGATGCCCCGGCCGACGCCGTACGGCGAGAACAGCCGGTTGAGCCGGGCCAGCAGCTCGGCGCCGGGCAGCGGCTTGCCGTCCAGTTCCACCGCCTCGCCGCTGGCGAACTTCAGGGTCACCGTCAGCGGTTCGGCCGGCCACGCGCTGCGCGGCGCGCACCAGCCGCGCGCGCCCTCGCCCGGGGCCTCCCACTGGTCGATCTCGCCGCCGGACATGGTCACGCCCAGCAGGTTCTCGTTGATCGTGTAGGCCTTCTGCTTCGAGCGCACGCCGAAGCCACGCTCCTCGAGGTACTTCTGCTCGTAGGCTCGGGTCTGGGTGTGTTCCTTCTGGATCTCGCGGATCGGCGCCACGATGCGCCAGTTGCCGCTGGCCTTCACCGCAAGGTCGAAGCGCACCTGGTCGTTGCCCATGCCGGTGCAGCCGTGGGCGATGGCGTTGGTGCCCAGCTCGGCCGCGCGCTTCAGCGCCGCCTCCACGATCAGGTAGCGGTCGGAGACCAGCAGCGGGTACTGCCCCTGGTAGCCCTCGCCGGCCCACACGAACGGCTTGACGAAGCCTTCCCAGATCGCCTCGCGGCCGTCCACCGTCACGTGCGAGGCCACGCCCAGCTCGGCTGCACGCCGCTCGATGTAGGCACGCTCCTCCTCGTCCACGCCGCCGGTGTCGGCGAACACGGTGTGGACGTTCCAGCCGCGCTCCTTCAGCCAGGGCACGCAGAAGCTGGTGTCCAGGCCGCCGGAGAAGGCCAGGACGATGTCGCGGGATTCGTTGGGATTGCTCATGGTCGGTACCGTGGGGAGGGAATCCGGGGGAGGAAGGTTCAGCCCACCAGGGCGGCCATCACCGCCTTCTGCACGTGCAGGCGGTTCTCGGCCTCCTCGATGGCGATGCAGTTGGGCGAGTCCATGACCGCGTCGGTGGCCTTGACGTTGCGGCGCAGCGGCAGGCAGTGGCTGAACACCGCGTTGTTGGTCAGGGCCATCTTGGCCTCGTCGACGATGAAGTGCCTGAACCGGTCGCGGATCGGCTTCTCCGGCTCCCAGTTGCCGAAGTACGGCAGCGCGCCCCAGCTCTTGGCGTAGACCACGTCGGCGCCGCGGTAGGCCTCCTCGATGTCGTGGCTGATGCGGAAGGAGCCGCCGCTTTCGGCCACGTTCCGCTTTGCCCAGCCGATGTAGCGCTCGTCGAGGATGTAGTCGGGCGTCGGGCACAGCAGGGTCACGTCCATGCCCAGGCGGGTGGCGATGGTCAGGGCGGAATTGGCCACCGCGGTGTTCAGCGGCTTCGGGTGGTAGGTCCAGGTCAGGACGTACTTCCTGCCGCGCAGGTCGGTGGTGCCGAAGTGCTCCTGCAGGGCCAGCGCGTGGGCCAGCTCCTGGCACGGGTGGGTGATCGTCTCCATGTTGATCACCGGCACAGTCGAGTACTTCGCGAAGGCCTTGAGCACGCGGTCCTCGCGGTCGCAGGACCAGTCCCTGAACTTCGGGAAGGCGCGCACGCCGATCAGGTCCACGTAGCGGGCCAGCACCCGCGCCACCTCGGCGATGTGCTCCTCGGCCTCGCCGTCCATGACCGTGCCCAAGTCGAACTCGATCGGCCAGGCGTCCTTGCCGGGCTGCAGGACGATGGCGTGGCCGCCGAGCTGGAAGGCGCCCAGCTCGAAGCTGGTACGGGTGCGCATGGACGGGTTGAAGAACACCAGCGCGATGGACCTGCCCTTCAGGTGGTTGCCGAGGCGGTGCTTCTTGAACTCGGCGGCCTGCGCCAGCAGCGCGTCCAGCTCGTCGCGGCTCCAGTCCTGGGTGTTGAGGAAGTGCTTCATGGCGTCATCCTGGCGTCGGTGGCGGTCGTGTCGGGTGCTGAAACGAAAAAACCCAGCCTCGGGGCTGGGTTCCGGTCGAACAGGCGAAAACCTCCGGTGGCCCAGCGCTAGATGCGGGGTTCCGGTCGGCGGGCACGCGAAGTCATCCCGGACGCCATGCGGGCGGAGGTCAGGATCTCGACGCGGGCCAAGGTGATTTTCACGCCGCGCATGGTCGCATGGCGGGGTCGCCGCCGCAAGGGCCGGAGGGTCCTACGGCTCCTCGGGCGCGATCACCGGGGTGACCGAGACGCGGACGCGCAGGCGGTTGCCGGGGTCGTAGGGCAGCCGGGAGCGGTACTTCACTCCCTTGTGGACGTAGTCGACGTCCCAGGCGACGGGGCGCCGGAACTCCCGCTCCACCGGCACCATGCGGCACTTGCCGCCCGCCGAGGGTGCCACCTCCTCCACCTTCGGCTCCGCGCCCAGTGCCCCCTTCACCGCATCGATCACCCGGGACAGCCCGCCGCGCTGGGCAGGCTGCGGTGCCTCCTCGGCCCTGTGCGGGGCCTGGTCCTCCTCGCAGCGCTCGACCATGCTGGTCGCGCGCAGGGTCTCGTACACGGGCTCGGCGCGGAGCACGTGGGCGTAGTCGATGCGGACGTTCTCCACCTGGCGGAAATCCTCCTGCTGCTGCGCCCACGCGGAGGCCGCCGGCAGGGCAAGCAGCAACATCGGCAGGAGGCGGGACAGGCACGGCATGGTTTTCCCGTGGCAAGGACTTCCAGGCAACCTGCGGGAAGTGTAGAGGCGGACGCCTGCCGGGGGCTGAATCAGGGCTGTCATGGGCGCCGCGTCCGCTAGAATCGCGTGTCTGGACTGCCCGGACGCACGATGAGCCTGCGCCTCTACAACAGCCTGACCCGCCGCATCGAACCCTTCGAGCCGCTCGATCCCGCCTGCCCGACGATGTACGTCTGCGGGCCGACGGTCTACAACTACGTGCACATCGGCAACGCGCGCGGCCCGGTGGTGTTCGGCGTGCTGGCCGCCCTGCTCCGCCGCCGCTACGGCGGCCTGCGCTACGCGCGCAACATCACCGACGTGGACGACAAGATCAATGCCGCCGCCGCCGAGGCGGGGGTGCCGATCTCGGTGATCACCGGCCGCTACGCCGAGGCGTACCGCGAGGACATGGCCGCGCTGGGCGTGACCGGCGACTTCGCCCCCGACATCGAGCCCACCGCCACCGGCCACATCGCGCAGATGATCGCGATGATCGAGCGCCTGATCGCCTCCGGCCACGCCTACGCCACCGAGGGGCACGTGCTGTTCTCGGTGGCCAGCTTCCCGGACTACGGCAAGCTGTCGCGGCGCGACCCGGAGGAAATGCTGGCCGGCGCGCGTGTCGAGGTGGCACCGTACAAGCGCGACCCCGGCGACTTCGTGCTGTGGAAGCCCTCCACCGACGACCTGCCGGGCTGGGATTCGCCCTGGGGCCGTGGCCGCCCCGGCTGGCACATCGAGTGCTCGGCGATGGCCGCCACGCACCTCGGCGAGACCATCGACATCCACGCCGGCGGCGTGGACCTGCAGTTCCCGCACCACGAGAACGAGGTCGCGCAGAGCGAGTGCGCCCACGGCGGCAGGCCCTTCGCCAGGTTCTGGCTGCACAACGGCATGCTCACCATCTCCGGCGCGAAGATGAGCAAGTCGCTGGGCAACATCGAGAAGGTCCACGACCTGGTGCGCAGGCATCCGCCCGAGGCCCTGCGCTACGCCCTGCTCACCGCCCACTACCGGCAGCCGCTGGACTGGTCGGACGCGCTGATCGAGCAGAGCGTACGCACGCTCGACCGCCTCTACGGCACGTTGCGCGACCTGGCGGGCGTGGAAGCCTCCCCGGCGATCCCGCAATCCATCGAGGATGCACTCGACGACGATCTCAACACCCCGGCAGCGCTGGCGGAGCTGGCACGCATCGCCGGCGAAGCGCGCAAGGCCGCCGACCCGGCCGGCCGCGCGCGCCTGAAGGGCGAACTGCTCGGCGCCGGGCTGGCCCTCGGCCTGCTGCGGCAGGACCCGGCGGCCTGGTTCTCGCGCGGCGCATCCGGCGAGGACGACGCCCGCATCCAGGCGCTGATCGACGAACGCCAGGCCGCGCGCAGGGCGCGCGACTTCGCCCGCGCCGACGCGATCCGTGACCAGCTGGCCGCCGAGGGCATCCTGCTCGAGGACACGCCGCAGGGAGTGCGCTGGAAGCGCGCCTGAACGGACACGTCCCCTGCCTGGCGCGCTTCCGGAAGCCTCTGGGGACGACGGCCGGGCCGGGCGCCCCGGAACCCGCAGGCCGCGCCAGGGGCGGCCACCACCATTGACGAGAAACCAGTGACAAGCAGCCCCTTCCCCCTCGAACCCACCGCCGCCGAGGCGCAGCAGGCGATCCGCGACGAGTTCGCCTTCTTCGGCGACTGGTCCGAGCGCTACCAGTACCTGATCGACCTCGGCCGCAAGCTGCCGCCCTTCCCCGACGAGTGGAAGACCGAGGAGCATCGCCTGCACGGCTGCCAGTCCATGGTCTGGATCGTGCCCGAGGGCGATGCGTCCCGGCTCGATTTCCACGCCGCCAGCGACTCGGCCATCGTCTCGGGCCTGATCTACCTCGCGTTGCGCGTGTACTCCGGGCGCAGCGCGCGGGAGATCCTCGATACCGAGGCGGACTACATCGCCGACATCGGCCTGGCCAGGCACCTGTCGCCGACCCGCAGCAACGGCCTGGCCGCGCTGCTGCAATTCATCCGCGACGCGGCCCGCCGCGCGCTGGCGTGAGCGCAGGCACGGACACCGCTGCCGCCGGCCGCGCGGCGCCACTGCGCAATCCGGGTTTCCGCCTGCTGATGGCGTTCCGGATCTGCACCATCCTTTCCTACCAAGGCGTGGCGGTGACGGTCGGCTGGCACGTCTACGAGCTGACCCGGGACCCATGGATGCTGGGCCTGGTCGGCCTGGCGGAAGTGCTGCCCTACTTCTGCGTGGCGCCGTTCGCGGGCCACCTGGTGGACGTGCTCCCGCGCCGCAGGCTGGGCGCCGTCGCCGCCTCCGGCCTGGCGGTCACGCCGCTGCTGCTGGCGGCGATCGCGGCCGGCTGGTGGGCGGCGGGCGTTGGCGCGATCTACGCGGCGATCGCGCTGACCGGCTGCGTGCGCGCCTTCCTCGGCCCGGTCTACAACGCGCTGTTCGCGCGCGTGCTGCCGCGCGGACAGTTCGTCAGCGGCGCCGGCCTGGGCAGCATCGTGTTCCAGGCCGGGCTGGTCCTGGGGCCGGCGCTGGCAGGCCTGCTCGTCGCCCTCGGCGGCAAGGCGGTCGCCTACGGCACGTCGGTGCTGCTGGCGGCGCTGGCCGTCGCCGCGATCCTGCGCATCCGGGCCGGCGAGCCCGCGCCCCGGGCGCAGCGCGCGCCGGTCCTGGCGAGCATCGCCGAGGGAGCGCGCTTCGTGTTCGGCCACCAGGTCCTGCTCGGCGCGATGGCGCTGGACATGTTCGCGGTCATGTTCGGCGGCGCGATCTCGCTGGCTCCGGCGTTCATCCACGACATCCTCCACCACGGCCCGGAAGGGCTCGGCATCCTGCGCGCCGCGCCCGCGCTGGGCGCGGTGGCCGTGGGCGTGCGGCTTGCGCGGCGGCCGCTGGACCGCAACGCAGGGCGCATCCTGCTGTGGGCGGTGGTCGGCTTCGGCCTGTGCATGATCGGCTTCGGCCTGTCGCGGGAGTTCTGGCTGTCGGCGTTCTTCCTGCTGCTGTCGGGTGTGTTCGATGGCATCTCGGTGGTGGTGCGCTCGACCATCATGCAGCTGGCCACGCCCGACCACATGCGCGGGCGCGTGTCCTCGATCAACGGCCTGTTCGTGGGTTCGTCGAACGAGATCGGCGCGTTCTACGCCGGCAGCATGGCGCGCCTGCTCGGGCTGGTGCCGGCGGTGGTGCTCGGCGGCTGCGTGACCATGGCGGTGGCCGCCGTCACCGCCTGGCGCGCGCCGCGGCTGCGCCGGCTGCACTTCCACGAGCTGCGCCCGCCACAAACGGAAAACCCGGCCTGAGGCCGGGTTTTCCAGGGAGGTGCGGCGCCGCCGCCGGGCTCACTCGCCCATCTGCTTCTGCAGGTGTTCCCAGCGCTCCTGCGCGTCGATGGTGCGCTCGGCGGTCAGGCGCGCCTCCAGCCGCTCCAGGCCGATCTCCTCGCCGGTGTCGACGCAGTAGCCGTAGTCGCCGGTATCGATCCGCTTGAGCGTGGAGTCGATCTTGGCGATCAGCTTGCGGTAACGGTCGCGGGTCCGCAGCTCCAGCGAGTTCTCGGTCTCGCGGGTCGCGCGCTCGGCCTCGTCGCCGATGTCGCGCACTTCCTCGCGGAGGTTCTCGATGGTCTGCTTGGACTCTTCGACCAGTTCCGCGCGCCACTGCAGCAGCCGCTGGCGGAAGTACTCCAGCTGCAGCGGGTTCATGTACTCCTCGTCCGGGCTGGGCTTGTAGCCCGGCGGCAGGATCGGGCGGCCGGTCTCGGGGTCGACCTCGTAGGGCACGACCTTGTACTTCGGCTTCTCCGCCGCCTGCGGGGCCGGCTTGCTGGAGGACACCGCGACCGCGACCTTGGCCGGGGTGCGCCTGGCCGGCGCCGCGGGCTTCTTCGGCTGCCCGGCCGGCGCGGACGGGGCCTCCTGCTTCACCTGGGGCGCGGCCTCGGGCCTGGCGGCCTGCGCCTGCCCCGTAGCCTCCTGGCGCGCCTCGGGCCGGGGCGCGGGGGCCGGCCTGGCGGCCTTCGCCTGCCCAGGCGCCGGCGCGGCCTTCTTCTCCGGCTTCTCCTGGGGAGCCGGGGCGGCAGACTTCTTGACGACCGTCTTCTTCTTCGCCGCCGGTGCCGACTTCACCACCGGGGCCACGGCCTTCTTGGCCACGGCCTTGCGGGGCTCCGGGCGGGCGGGCGCAGCCTTCTTCGGCGCGACGGCCGCCTTCTTCGACGCGGAGGCGGCCTTGCGGGCGACGGCCTTCTTCGCGGGCGCCTTCTTCGCCGCCGGCTTCTTCGCCGCGGCGGGCTTCCTGGCGGGCGCCGCCTTCTTCGTCGCGGCAGCCTTCTTCGCCGTTGCAGCCTTGCCGGCGGCCGGCTTCTTCGCGACAGCCTTCTTCGCGGGCGCCTTGGCCCGGGCGGCGGGTTTCGCCTTCTTGGCGGACTTGGCCGGCTTGGCGGCCTTCTTCGCTGTCTTCTTCACTGCCACTTGACTGGACTTCCCTTGGATTCCCTTGGACGGGAAAGCGCGGTGTTATACCCTGCCCCGGCGGCAGCGGCAACCGCGCCGGAACTTTTCCCACAGGGCCGTGATCGATCGCCTGCTCATCCTCCTGCTGCGCGGCTACAAGCGCTTCGTCAGCCCGCTGCTGGGGCCGCGCTGCCGGTTCGTGCCCACCTGCTCGGAATACGCCATGCAGGCCATCTCCTGCCACGGGGCGCTGAAGGGAAGCTGGCTGGCCCTGCGCCGGATCGGCCGCTGCCACCCGCTGCATCCCGGCGGCCATGACCCCGTGCCCGGCTGCCCCGACGCCGGCGGCACGGTACCCAAGGACATCCGATGACCGACACTCTGATCGTCAACGCCCGGCTCGTCAACGAAGGACGCGAGTTCGAGGGCGACCTGCGCATTTCCGGGGACCGCATCGCCGAGATCGGCCGCGGCCTCTCCGCCCGCCCCGGCGAAGCCGTGGTGGACGCCGCCGGGCGGCGCCTGCTGCCTGGCATGATCGACGACCAGGTCCACTTCCGCGAGCCCGGCCTGGAGCACAAGGCCGACATCGCCACCGAATCGGCCGCAGCGGTGGCCGGCGGGCTCACCAGCTTCATGGACATGCCCAACACCAGCCCGCCGACGCTGACCGGCGAGGCGCTGGAGGACAAGTACGCGCGCGCCGCCGGGCGCGCCCGCGCCAACTACGGCTTCTACTTCGGCGCCAGCAACGACAACCTCGAAGCGGTGAGGGGCATCGACCCGCGCGCCACCCCGGGCCTGAAGGTGTTCATGGGGGCTTCGACCGGCAACATGCTGGTCGACGACCCTGACACGCTGGACGCGATCTTCCGCCAGACCCCGGTGCCGGTCATCACCCACTGCGAGGACACGCCGACCATCGACGCGCTCCTGGCCGGATACCGGGCGAAGTACGGCGACGACATCCCGGCCCGGTTCCACCCGGACATCCGCCCGCGCGAGGCCTGCGTCAGGTCCACGAAGCTGGCGCTGGAGCTAGCGGAGCGTCACGGAACCCGCCTGCACGTGCTGCACATCTCCACCGCCGACGAGCTGGAGCTGTTCGAGCGCGGCCCGCTCGTCCGCCCCGACGGCAGCCGCAAGCAGATCACCGCCGAGACCTGCATCCACTTCCTGCGCTTCGACCGCGCCGACTACGACCGCCTGGGCCACCTGATCAAGTGCAACCCGGCGATCAAGGAGGCCTCCGACCGCGAGGCCCTGCTGCGCGCGCTGGCCGACGACACCATCGACGTGCTCGCCACGGACCACGCCCCGCACACCTGGGAGGAGAAGCACAATCCCTACGTGCGCGCGCCCAGCGGCCTGCCGCTGGTGCAGTTCGCCCTGGTCGCGGCGCTGGAATGCGTGCACGAGGGCCACTTCGACACCGCGCGAGTGGTCCGGAAGTTCGCGCACGCCCCGGCCCTGCTGTTCGACGTGAAGGAACGTGGCTTCCTGCGCGAGGGTTACTACGCCGACCTGGTGCTGGTCGAGGACACGCCCTTCACCGTGACCCGCGACCAGGTGCTGTCGAAGTGCGGCTGGTCGCCGTTCGAGGGCACGACCTTCCGTTCGCGGATCGCCGCGACCTGGGTCAACGGCGTGCTGGCCTGGGATGGCGAAAGGATCGTCGGCACCCCGGCCGGGCGCCGCCTGGAGTTCGACCGCTGATGCACCGGAAGCTGTTCGCCTTCTTCGCCGCGCTGTGCCTGTCCGCCGTGGCCTCCGCGCAGCCGCCCGACGCCGACCGCGTCGTGTTCCCCGTCAGCGTGCCCCAGGGCGCGATGGTGATCGGCAAGGTGCCCCCCGGCAGCCACGTCGAGTACCGCGGCCGCATCCTGCGCACCACCGGCTACGGCACCGTGGTGTTCGGCGTCGGCCGCGACGAGCCCGGCCCTGCGGTGGTCACGGTCACCCGCCCCGACGGCAGCCGCGAGACGGTGCGCGTCGCGGTCACACCGCGCGACTGGCCGGTGCAGCGCGTGGACGGCGTGCCGCCGACGACGGTCGATCCGCCGCCCGCGATCGCCGAGCGTATCCGCCGCGAGCAGGCGCGCGTGGCCGATGCGCGCAGGCGCGACGACCCGCGCGCCGACTTCGCCCAGCGCTTCATCATGCCGGTGCAGGGCCGGATCAGCGGGCGCTTCGGCCGTGCCCGCGTCTACAACGGCAAGCCCGGCTCGCCGCACTCGGGCATGGACATCGCCGCGCCGGCCGGCACGCCGGTGAAGGCCCCGGCCGCCGGCATCGTCACCTTCGCCGATCCCGGCCTCTACCTCACCGGCGGCACCGTGCTGGTCGACCATGGCCACGGCATCAGCAGCAACTTCCTGCACCTGTCGCGGATCGACGTGAAGGTCGGCGACCGCGTCGGCCAGGGCCAGGTGATCGGCGCGGTCGGCGCCACCGGGCGCGCGACCGGACCGCACCTGCACTGGGGGATGAACTGGTTCGACGTCCGCATCGACCCCCAGCTGGTGCTCGAACGGCCGTAGCAGGAACCGCCTGCACGTATACCAAGGCGCAACGCATCCGCGCGGTGAGTTCCGCCGGCGTCCGACCGGTGCGCGTGCGCAAGGCGGAGGAGCGCAAGGGGCGCACGAAAGATGAAGTCGACGCGGCCATCCGCCGGCGCACCGGCTGCGGCCAGGCGGGGCCCGGGCGGCAGACCGCGGCGGGCAGTACCTTCGCGGCCGTCTTCGCCGGGGCGCCGCGCCTTCAGTCGTTGCGACCGGCCACCCGCGCCACCGCGTCGTGGGCGTGCAGGCTCTCGAAGTGCGAGACCTCGACCTCGTAGCGCTCGATGCGCGCGTCGCCCGCCAGCGCGCCGGCGATGCGGCGGGCGGCGTCCTCGCAGAACATCAGGTTGGCCGCGTTCAGCGCCGCGAACGCCTGCTCGTCCTCGCGCTTGACCGCGGTCTGCACCGGCGTGCCGACGGCCGCCTCGACCGCGTCGACCAGCGACGCCAGGGGCAGTTCGTCGAACGCCGGGCGCAGCCGCACCTTCACGTCGGCGCGGCTGCGCTGCGCGTGCGGGGTGGCCGCCATCCCGCGTTCGGAGGCCAGCCAGTCGCGCACCACCGCGGCCGACAACGGCTGGGCGGCGGCGAAATCCTCGGTGAAGCGCTGCGCGTTGAGCTGGCGCGACAGTGCCGCCGAAGCCGGGCAGGTGCTGGAGTATTCGACCGAGAACGACAGGTCGAGCGCGAACCGCCCGGCGGACAGCTCCGCGATGACCTCCACCGGGTAGGCCTTCCAGCCGGCGTTGTCGCTGGCCAGCGCCCTGCGCCTGAGCAGGTGGTTGTAGCGGATCGCGATGCGCGCGCTCGACGAGAGGCCCTGCTGCGAGTCGATGCAGTCCTGCAGCACGCGGCGCAGGCCGGCGTGGCCGGGCTGCTCGGACGCGAGCGCGTCCTGGAGCCGCAGGTACAGCCGCGACATGTGGATGCCGCGTGCGTCCGGGACCTTCAGGTCCACCGCGATGTCCACCGACGCCGGCACCAGGACCGGCACCCCGTCCTCGCCCGGGATCCGCACCGGCAGGTCGATGTGCCGCATCCCCACCCAGTCGAGGGGGCGGGCGGCAACCACGGCGTCGCCGGCCACGTCGGGCAGTTCGCGTTGCGGAAGCGTGTTCACGTGGAAAGGTTCGGGGGAGGAAAAGGCCAGTTTACCGGCAGCGGGCGCAACACGCCCGGAACAATGCGTCCCTCAGCGGCCGCGGGCGGCGCGCCACGCTGCCCACAGCAGCCGCAGCGGCCGCACCCGGCCCGTTCCCGGGGCTTCGGCGCGCAGGCGGACCACGGCGTGCTGCAGGCGGCGCACCCGCGACAGGCCCGGCGCCAACGTGATCGTCCCGCGGCAATCGCGCACGGCGTCGCCATCGCCCTGCACCCAGGCGCGCTCGGCCCGCAGCGCAGCCACGGTGGCCTGCACTTCGTCCCCGCGCGGTGGCGGGGCGCCGAACAGCGCCGACTCGCAGGCCAGCAGCGCCGTGGCGAACCTTGCCAGCGCCCTGGCGTCCGCTTCTTCCGAATCCGGCGCGCGCGTGGCCGGCAGTTCCGCCAGCGCCAGGCCCAGCCCGTCCCACGGCGCGTCGAGCTTCTGCAGTGCCTGGCCCAGCGGATGCCGGCGCGCGCCCTTCGCCCAGCCGCGCAGTTCCTCCTGCCACCAGGCCAGCTTGGCCAGCCCAGGGGCGGCCCCGGCGCCCGCCCAGGCCGCGTCGCGCAGCTCGTGCAGCAACGCCAGCCAAGCCGCCGCGCGTTCGCGCTGCGCGCCGTCCAGGAACACCCCCGCCAGTTCCCATTCCGGCCAGCGCTCGCGCCACTTGCCGGTGAAGCTGTCGAGCGGGGCCTGATCGTTCATGGCCGCCCCCGCGCCGGCCAGGCCGACGGCGCCAGCAGCTCGCCGGGCGATTCGAGCATCACGTCACCCTGCCACGTGGCCGGGTCGTCATCCTCGAGCCGGTACCCCCACAGCGCGACCACCGAAGCCATGCCCGCGGCACGCGCGGCGTCGATGTCGCGGCGGTCGTCGCCCACGTACACGCAATCGCCGGGCTCCAGCCCGAGGACTCCGGCGGCGTGCAACAGCGGCAGCGGATGCGGCTTGCGCTCCGGCAGGCTGTCACCGCCGACCAGCACCCCGCAGCGCGCCGTCCAGCCCAGCCGCGACAGGACCTCGCGCGCGAGGTATTCGGGCTTGTTGGTGACGATGCCCCAGCGCGTGCCCGCCGCCTCCAGCGCCGCCAGCAGCGGCTCGACGCCGTCGAAGGGACGGCTGTGGCGACCCAGTTCCTCCGCGTAGACCGACAGGAACTCCGGCACCATGTCCGGGATGCGCTCGGGCGGTACGTCCGGGAACGCGGCCGAGGACATGGCCAGCGCGCCACGGGAAACGTGCGGGCGCAGGTTCGCCAGCACCATCGGCGGCCGGCCGCGCGAGGCGCGCATGCGGTTGACCGTGGCCAGCATGTCCGGCGCGCTGTCGAGCAGGGTACCGTCCAGGTCGAACAGGACCCCCCGCGGGAAGCCCGCGCCGCTCATTCCGGCTTCCGCGCGCAGGCGAGGTAGTTGACGTCCGTGCGCGTGATGATCCGCGCCGAGTTCCGCCACGGCTCGTACCCGAGCCCGCTGACGTCCTCCAGCTCCAGGCCGGCCTCGCGCAACCACGCGGCCAGTTCCGACGGACGGATGAAATCCCCGTAATGATGGGTGCCGCGCGGCAGCAGGCGCGCGACGTACTCGGCGCCGACGATCGCCAGCGCGAACGCGGCCGGCGTGCGGTTGATCGTGGACACGAACAGGCGGCCGCCCGGCCGCAGCAGCGCGGCGCAGGCGCGCAGGATCGCCGCAGGGTCCGGCACGTGCTCCAGCATCTCCATGCAGGTCACCGCGTCGAAGGCCCCCGGCAGTTCTCCGGCGAGCGACTCGACCGGCTGCACCCGGTAATCCACGGCCACGCCGGACTCGAGCGCATGCAGGCGCGCCACCTTCACCAGGTCCGCGGCGAGGTCGATCGCGGTCACCTCCGCGCCGGCCTTCGCCATCGCCTCGCTCAGCAGCCCGCCGCCGCAACCGACGTCGAGCACCCTGGCGCCGCGCAATGGCACGCGCGACGCCACGTACTCCAGCCGCACCGGGTTGAGCGCGTGCAGCGGCTTCTGCGGCCCTTCCGGGTCCCACCAGCGGTTGGCCAGCGAGGCGAAGCGGTCGAGTTCCTCCTGGCGGTAGTTGCCCTGCCCCTGCGCGGTCGCGGCCATCAGCCGTTTCCTCCGCCCACCTGGATCGTGGCGATGCGCTCGCGCCAGCGGCGCGCGGTGGCGACCACTTCCGCGGGGTCGATGTCCACCAGCTCGCGGTCGCGCAGCCTGCGCCGGCCGGCGATCCAGACGTCGCTCACCTGGTGGCGGCCGGTGGCGTAGACCAGCTGCGAGACCACGTGGTGCAGCGGCTGCGCCTCCAGCGGCGACAGGTCCACCAGCACCAGGTCGGCCTGCTTGCCCGGCTCGATCGATCCGACCAGGTGATCGAAGCCGATCGCCTTCGCGCCGCCGAGCGTGGCCGCGCGCAGCGCGGCGAAGGCATCCAGCGCGGCGGCGTCCTGCGCCACCGCCTTGGCCAGCAGCGCCGCGGTCCGGGTCTCGCCGAACATGTCCAGGTCGTTGTTGCTGGCGCAGCCGTCGCTGCCGATGGCCAGGTTCACGCCCGCGCGCGCCAGCGCGCACGCCGGGCAGAAGCCGGAGGCCAGCTTGAGGTTCGACTCCGGGCAGTGGACCACGCTGACGCCGCGCGCGGCGCACAGCTCGATCTCGGCCTGCGTCAGCTGGGTCATGTGCACCGCGATCAGGCGGTCGTTGACCAGGCCCAGCCGGTCCAGGCGCGCGATCGGGCGCTGGCCGTACTCCTGCAGCGACTGCTCCACCTCCTGCGCGGTCTCGTGCAGGTGCAGGTGCACCGGCACGTCGAGCTGGTCGGCGAGCATGCGGACGCGCTCGAAGCTCGCGTCGTTGACCGTGTACGGCGCGTGCGGCGCGAACGCGGTGGCCACCAGCGGGTCGTCCCGCCACTGGTCGTGCACCTCGCATGCCCTGGCGAAGTATTCGTCGTCGGACTTCGCCCATGCTGTGGGGAAGTCGATCACCGGCAGGCCGATCCGCGCACGGAAGCCGTGCTTCCGGTAGGTCGCGGCCTGCACGTCGGGGAAGAAGTAGTTCTCGTTGACGCAGGTGGTGCCGCCACGCAGCATCTCGGCGATGGCGAGGGTCACGCCGTCGGCCACGAAGCCGGGGCCGATCACCGCGCCCTCGATCGGCCAGATGTGCTGCTGCAGCCAGACCTTCAGCGGCAGGTCGTCGGCCACGCCGCGCAGCAGGGTCATCGGGTTGTGGGTGTGGGCGTTGACCAGCCCCGGGACCAGCGCCGCGCCGGGGCGCGAGACCGTCTCGCGCGCGGCAAAGCGCACCCGGGCCTCGGCCACGGGCAGCACCGCGAGGATGGTGCCGTCGCGCACCGCGACGGCGTGGTCCTCCAGCACCACGCCGTGCGGTTCCACCGGCACCACGTGGCCTGCCTCGATCAGCAGGTCGCAGGGTTGTGGCGTCGTTGCGTCGGTCATGCGCTCATCCCGTCGTCCGGAGCCCGCGAGCCCGCCGTTGCCGGGCCGGCCCGCACGTCACTTCACGCGCGAGACGTACTCGCCGGTGCGGGTGTCGACGCGGATCACCTCGTCCTGGCCGACGAACAGCGGCACGCGCACCACGGCGCCGGTCTCGAGGGTCGCCGGCTTGCCGCCGCCGCCCGAGGTGTCGCCGCGCAGGCCCGGGTCGGTCTCGACGATCTTCAGTTCCACGAAGTTCGGCGGGGTGACCGCGATCGGCGTGCCGTTCCACAGCGTGACGATGCACAGCTCCTCGCCCTTGAGCCACTTCTCGGCGCCGCCCATGCCGGCCTTGTCGGCCTGGACCTGCTCGAAGGTCTCCGGGTTCATGAAGTGCCAGTACTCGCCGTCGCTGTACAGGTACTGCATGTCGGTGTCGACCACGTCGGCCTCCTCGAGGGAGTCGGTCGACTTCATGGTCAGCTCCTGGACCCGGCCGCTCTTGATCAGGCGGTAGCGGACGCGGGTGAAGGCCTGCCCCTTGCCGGGCTTGACGTAGTCGGTCTCGGTGATGACCGCGGGTTCGTTGTTGACCAGGATCTTCTGCCCGGCCTTCACGTCGTTCATGCCCAAACTGGCCATGTGATCTCCTGCTGCTCCGCCCGTGGCGGCTAGAATGATGAGAACTTCAATCCGGCAACGCCCGGCATCGCCAGGCGGGAATTCAAGCTGCCAATGATACCTGCTGCCCCGTCCCCCTTGCAGCGCGAAGCCCCCGGGCGCTGGCAGGCGGCGTGGCGGGACGCGATCCGCGACCCCCACGAGCTGCTGGACCTGCTCGGCCTCCGGGGCATGGTGACCGTCTCCGCCGGGGCCGCCGGGCAGTTCCCCCTGCGCGTCCCCCGCGGGTTCGCGGCGCGCATGCGCCCCGGCGACCCGCACGACCCGCTGCTGCGGCAGGTGCTGCCCGTGGACGAGGAAATGCGCGCGGTGCCAGGCTTCGGGCTGGACGCGGTCGGTGATGCCGCGGCCCGAGCCGGCCGCGGCGTGATCCACAAGTACCATGGCCGCGCCCTGCTGATCGCGACCGGCAGCTGCGCGGTGCACTGCCGCTACTGCTTTCGCCGGCATTTCCCCTACGGCGAGGAAACCGCCGCCGCGAACGGCTGGCACGAGGCGCTGGAAGCGGTCCGGCGCGACCCGTCGCTGGCCGAGGTCATCCTCTCCGGCGGCGACCCGCTGTCGCTGGCGACCGCCAAGCTCTCCGAGCTGACCGGCGCGCTGGCCGCCATCCCGCACGTCGCGAGGCTGCGTATCCACACCCGCCTGCCGGTGGTCCTGCCCGAACGCGTCGACGACGGCCTGGTCGCGTGGCTGCGCGGCCTGCCCTGGCCGGTGACCGTGGTGGTGCACGCCAACCACGCCAACGAGTTCGACGCCTCCGTGGATGCGGCGATGGCGCGCCTGCGCGGGGCCGGCGCGACCCTGCTCAACCAGGCGGTGCTCCTGCGCGGGGTGAACGACTCGGCCGACGCCCTGGCCGCGCTGTGCGAACGCGGCTTTGCCGCCGGGGTGCTGCCCTACTACCTGCACCAGCTCGACCGCGTCGCCGGCGCCGCCCACTTCGAGGTCGGCGACGCCGAGGCCCTGGCCCTGCACGCCGCATTGCGCGCGCGGCTGCCCGGCTACCTGGTGCCCCGCCTGGTGCGCGAGGTCGCCGGGGAGGCGTCCAAGCGCCCGTTATGAGCAATCTGCAATGGACGGAAACGGCGCCGGCGTGGCATAACCCCGTCCGACCCGGAGACATGCATGCCGATGAAGCCTGACATCGCGTTGCGCCTGCTGATCGTGGACGACCGCGTCGAGGACGCCGAGGCCATCGTCAGCGGGCTGCGTAACGCCGGCATCGCGGTGCGCCCGCTGCGCGCCGCCAGCCCCGAGGAGTTCTCGGCGGCGCTGTCCGGCCAGTCCGTGGACATGGTGCTGGCCGCGCTGTCCTCGGCCGCGGTCCCGTTCGCCAGCGTGCTGCAGCTGGCCGCGGCAAGCGGCAAGGACCTGCCGGTGATCGCCGTGGCCGACGCGCTGGACGAGGCGGCCTACGCCGGGGCGTTCGCCTCCGGGGCGCGCGCCGTGGCCCTGCGCCACCGCCCGCAGCAGCTGCTCACGGTCGTGCGCACGCAGTGGGAGGATCTCGAGGCACGGCGCGCCAAGCGCCGGCTGGAGGCCCGGCTGCGCGAGACCGAGCGCCGCTGTGACGCCCTGATCGAGTCCTCGCGCGACCCGATCGCCTACATCCACGAGGGCATGCATATCCGCGCCAACGCGGCGTACCTGGAGATGTTCGGCTTCGAGAGCTTCGAGGACATCGAGGGCATGTCGCTGCTGGACATGGTCGCCCCGCAGCACGTCGAGGCCTTCAAGCAGCTGCTCAAGTCGCTCAGCAAGGGCGAGCCGCCGCCGCCGCGGTACGAGCTGGAGGCGCGCGACGCCGGGGGCAACGCGTTCCCGGCGACCATGGAGTTCACCCCGGCCCAGTACGAGGGCGAGCCCTGCCTGCAGGTGGTGTTCCGCCGCCAGGAGCTCGACCCGGAGCTGGCACAGGAGCTGGAGGAACTGCGCCAGCGCGACCAGGTGACCGGGCTGCTCAACCGGCCGACCTTCCTTCGCGCGCTGGAGGACGCGGTCGCGGACGCCGGCGCCAGCCACGGCCAGCACGGCCTGCTGCTGGTCCAGCCGGACCACTACCAGCGCCTGCTGCAGGACATCGGCCTCGATTCCGCGGACGCCATGCTGGCCGCCATCGCCGAACGCCTGCGCGGCGTGCTCGGCGACGATGCCATCGCCGCGCGCTTCGGCGAGCACACCTTCGCGGTACTGGCCCGCGGCAGCGGCTACGAGGGCACCACGGCACTGGCCGAGCGGATCCTCTCCGCCTTCTCCTCGCACGTGTTCCCGATCGGCAACCGCTCCAGCGTGATCACCGCGAGCATCGGCGGCGTCCAGATCGGCGAGAAGATCGCGAGCGTCGCACAGGTGCTGGCCAAGGCCGCGCAGTGCATGGAATCGTCGCTCGGCGTCGGCGGCAACCGCTTCGAGATCTTCGATCCCGCCGCGGCGGACCGCGCCGAGGAGGAGAACGTCCGGGCCTGGGTCGCGCGGCTGCGCGACGCGCTCGACAACAGCCGCTTCGTCCTGCACTACCAGCCGGTCATCAACCTGCAGGGCGACTCCGGCGCCATGTACGAGGCCCTGCTGCGGCTGGACGGCGGCGACGGCGAGCTGATCATGCCCGGCAACTTCCTGCACATCGCCGAGGAGCACGGGCTGCTGGGCGAGATCGACCGCTACGTGGTCGGCCGCGCGATCGCCGTGATCGGGCAGCGCATGCAGGAGCGCAGGCCGACCACGCTGCTGGTGAAGGTCAGCCAGGCCGCGCTCGACGACCCGTCCCTGCCCGGTTTCATCGGCCAGCAGCTGAAGGCGCACGGCGTGCCCGGCGAATACCTCGTGCTGGAACTGTCGGAGGCCAAGGTGTTCACGCACCTGAAGGCCGCGCAGGACTTCGCCGACGCGATCGGCCGCTACGACTGCCGGCTGGCCCTGGAGCAGTTCGGCGTCGGCCTGGACTCGTTCCAGCTGCTGGCCCACCTGCAGCCGCACATGCTCAAGATCGACCGCAGCTTCGTCGAGGACCTGCCGAAGAACGAGGAGAACCAGAAGCGCATCCGCGAAATCACCACGCGCGCGCGCGAACTGGGGATCCGCACCATCGCCGAGTTCGTGCAGGATGCGGCCAGCATGGCGATCCTGTTCTCGGCCGGGGTGGACTACGTCGAGGGGCACTTCCTCGCCGCCGCCGGCCCCGAGATGAACTACGACTTCGAATAGCAGGCAAACGCCCTCGCACGGCAAAGGAAAACCCCGCCGGATGGCGGGGTTTTCCATGTCCGGCGGGGCGGGTCAGGCCGCCAGCCCGCGGCGCAGCGACTCCGGCGGGGCATTGCGCAGCGCGGCGATGCGCTCCTCCAGCGGCGGGTGGCTCATCAGCAGCCGGCGCAGGCCGTGGCCGATCGCCCCGCTGATGCCGAAGGCCGCGACCTGCCTGGGCAGGGTGTTGTGGCCGTAGGTCAGCGCCAGCTTCTCCAGCGCGCGGATCATCTTCCCGCGGCCGGCCAGCGCCGCGCCGCCCGCGTCGGCGCGGAACTCGCGCTGCCGCGAGAACCACATCGCGATCATGCTGGCGAACAGACCGAAGACCATGTCCAGCACCATCACCGAGACGAAGTAGCCGATGCCGGGGCCGGAATTCTCGCGGTCGCCCCGGAGGCTGCTGTCGATGGCCCCGCCGATCACGCGCGAAAGCACGATCACGAAGGTGTTCAGCACGCCCTGCAGCAGGGCCATGGTCACCATGTCGCCGTTGGCGATGTGCGCGACCTCGTGGCCGAGGACGGCCTCGGCCTCGTCGCGATCCATCGCGCGCAGCAGGCCCGTGGACACCGCCACCAGCGCCTTGTCGCGGCTGGCGCCGGTGGCGAAGGCGTTGATCTCGGGCGCGTCGTAGATCGCCACCTCGGGCATGCCGATGCCGGCCGCCTGCGCGTGCCGGCGCACGGTTTCGACCAGCCAGCGCTCGGCCTCGCTCCGCGGCTGTCCGATGACCTGGGCGCCGGTGAAGCGGAGCGCCGTCCACTTCGACATCAGCAGCGACACCAGCGAGCCGCCGAAGCCGAAGATGGCGGCGAATACCAGCAGCCCGCCCATGCCATCGGCGCGGATGCCGAGCAGAGGCAGCACGATGTTCAGCACGATGCCGAACAGGACCAGCACCGCGAGGTTGGTGAGCACGAACAGGGTGATGCGCTTGAACATGCCGTGTTTCCGGTGTGAGGAATCGGAGAGTGCCGCCGTATCGGGTATGGTTGCATGCCCACGGATTCAAGAGTCCGCCGCCAGCCCCCGCCCACGACCGGACATGCCACCCGCACCCGTGACCCGCGGCCGCTTCGCGCCCTCGCCCACCGGCCCCCTCCATTTCGGATCGCTGGTCGCCGCGTTCGGCAGCTGGCTGGTGGCGCGCCGCGCGGGCGGGCAATGGCTGGTCCGGATCGAGGACATCGACCCGCCGCGCACGGTGCCGGGCGCGGCGGAGGCCCAGCTGCGCACGCTGGCCGCGTTCGGTCTGCACCCGGACGGCGAGGTGATGCGGCAGTCGGCACGCGGCGACCTGTACCGCGGCGCGCTGGAGCGCCTGCTGGCGGCGGGGCTCGCCTTCGAGTGCCACTGCAGCCGCAGCGACCTGGCCGGCGAAGGCGGCGTGCACCACGCCTGCCTGCCCGGCCGGCGGCGCCCCGATCCCGCCATCCGGCTGCGCGTGCCCGGCGGCACCCGGATCAGCTTCGACGACGGGGTGCACGGCCGCATCGAACAGGACGTGGCCCGGGAGGTCGGCGACTTCGTGTTGCGTCGTGCGGACGGCCTGTGGGCCTACCAGCTCGCGGTGGTGGTGGACGATGCAGCGCAGGGCATCACCGACGTGGTCCGCGGCGCCGACCTGCTCGACTCCACCCCGCGCCAGATCCTGCTGCAGCGGCTGCTGGGCCTGCCGACGCCCCGCTACCTGCACCTGCCACTGGTGGTCGACGCCGAAGGCCGCAAGCTGTCGAAGTCGCTGGCCGCGCTGCCGCTCGACGACGCCGATCCCCTGCCCGCCCTGCGCGCCGCCTGGTCGGTGCTCGGGCAGGATCCCCGGGCGCTCGCGGGTCACGTGACGGTGGCCGCCACGCTGGCCGCGGCCGTCGCCGCGTTCGACCCGTCGCTGATCCCGCGGGGCCCGGTGGACGCGTGCGCCGCGGTGCACAACATGCAGGCACCGCCCCGTGGTTAGACTGTGATCCGGATCCGGAAACGGCGGCAGGGAGGACGAGCAACGATGACATCGCGCGTGGCACTGGTGACCGGCGGCACCGGCGGCATCGGCACCGCCATCTGCAGGAAGCTGGCCGACTGCGGCCACAGGGTCGCCACCAACTACCGCAACGAGGAAAAGGCCAGGGCCTGGCAGGAGAGGATGCGTGCCGACGGCTACGACATCTTCATGGTCAAGGCCGACGTCACCTCCCCCGGGGAAGCCGAGGCCATGGTCCGCGAGATCGAGGCGAAGCTCGGCCCGGTCGAGATCCTGGTCAACAACGCCGGCATCACCCGCGACACCACGTTCCACAGGATGACGCCGCAGCAGTGGTACGACGTCATCAACACCAACCTCAATTCCTGCTTCAACGTGACCCGGCCGGTCATCGAGGGCATGCGCGAGCGCAGGTGGGGCCGGATCATTCAGATCAGCTCGATCAACGGCCTGCGCGGCCAGTACGGCCAGGCCAACTACGCCGCCGCGAAGGCCGGCATGCACGGCTTCACGATTTCGCTGGCGCGCGAGAACGCCAAGCTCGGCATCACCGTCAACACGATCTCCCCCGGCTACGTGGCCACCGACATGGTGATGGCCGTTCCGGAGGAGGTCCGCGCCAAGATCGCCGCCGAGATCCCCACCGGGCGTTTCGGCACGCCCGAGGAGATCGCCTACGCCGTGGCCTTCCTGGTGGACGAGCAGGCCGGCTGGATCACCGGCTCCAACCTCGACGTCAACGGTGGCCACCACATGGGCTGGTAAGCCCCGCATGGCGACACGGGCCGGCCCCCGGGCCGGCCACTTTGTTGCGCCCCCGCCCCCGGGCCGCCTGCAGCATGCCGGCCGGTGCTGCGCAGCACGCCGCCGGCGTCGCCGGGGCCCGGCCCGACGGGGGCGAACGGTTGCAAGCCGTGCTGCGGTGCGCCATGCTGCGGGGCATCATCATTCCAGAGCCTGCTCCATGGGCGCGACCAGAATCATCAAGAAGTACCCGAACCGGCGTCTCTACGACACCGAGATCTCGAGCTACATCACCATCGAGGACGTCAGGCAGCTGATCCTCGACGGCGAGGAGTTCGAGGTCCGCGACGCCAAGACCGGCGAGGACCTGACCCGCTCGGTCCTGCTGCAGATCATCGCCGAGCACGAATCGGCCGGCGAGCCGATGCTCTCCACCCAGCTGCTCAGCCAGCTCATCCGCTTCTACGGCGACTCGCTGCAGGGTTTCATGGGCAACTACCTGGAACGCTCGATGCAGCTGTTCCTCGAACAGCAGCAGCAGTTCCGCCAGCAGATGAGCGGCCTGCTCGGGCAGACGCCGTGGGCGATGATGAACCAGCTGGCCGAGCGCAACCTGGAGCTGTGGAAGGAGTTCCAGAAGAGCTTCATCTCCGCCGCCGGCCAGGGACAGTCGTCCGACAAGCCCGGTGACGGCAAGCGCGGGCGCTGACCCGCCACGCCGCCCCGACCGGGCGCCGGGCCCACCGTTTCCATGAATCCCCGCCCGCGGCACGTCCGCGCGCCCGCGGGCCGGAACAGCACCGAGGAAGACCCACATGACCACACGCGTGGCCGTCGTCACCGGCGGCATCGGCGGGCTCGGCACCGCGATCTGCCGGGAACTGGCCCGGCAGGGACGCACCGTGGTGGCCGCCGACCTGCCCGACGAGGCGCGGGTCGCGGCGTTCATGGCCGGCAACGACGGCCTGGACATCCGCTTCGCGCCGCTCGACGTGACCGACTTCGAGGCCTGCGGCCGCTTCGTCCGCGAGGTGGAGGAGCGCCACGGTTCACTCGACATCCTCGTCAACAACGCCGGCATCACCCGCGACTCGACCCTGCGCAAGATGACGCCGCAGCAGTGGCGGGAGCTGATCGAGGTCAACCTCGGCAGCGCGTTCAACCTGTGCCGCCACGCGATCGAGGGCATGGTCGCGCGCGGCTTCGGACGCATCGTCAACATCAGCTCGGTCAGCGGCCAGACCGGCAACTTCGGCCAGACCAACTACGCCGCGGCCAAGGCCGGCCTGCACGGCTTCACCATGTCCCTGGCGCGCGAGACCGCCGGCAAGGGCATCACCGTCAACAGCGTCTCGCCCGGTTTCATCGAAACCGCCATGACGCGCGCCATGCCCGATGCCGCGCGCGAGCGGATCATGGCGCAGATCCCGGTCGGCAGGTTCGGGCAGCCGCGCGACATCGCCCGCGCGGTCGCCTTCCTCGCCGCCGACGAGGCCGACTACATCACCGGTGCCAACCTGCCGGTCAACGGCGGCCTGTTCATGGACTACTGAGCGGCGCCGCGGTCACGGTGCCGCGCCGCCCGCGCCGTCGCAGAAGCGCCGGCGGTATTCCAGCGCCTTCGGCATCAGCGCGCCGAGGTTCTGGATGCGTGTGCCCGGGTTGGGGTGCGTGGAGGCGAACTCCGGCGGCGCCTGGCCGCCGCTCGCCTGGCTCATGCGCTCCCACAGCGGCACCGCCTCGCGCGGGTCGAAGCAGGCTGCCGCCGCGAGCAGCAGGCCCACCTCGTCGGCCTGGGTTTCGTGCTGGCGCGCGTACGGCAGCAGGTAGCCGTAGCCCATCGCGGCCATGATCATCTGCTGCTGCTGCGGGTCCATGCCGCTCATCGCGCCCGCCATCTGCCCGATCTGGGTGAGCTTCTGCTGCGACATGCGCTGTGCACCGTGGCGCAGCAGCGCGTGCGCGATCTCGTGCCCCATCACCACCGCCATCGCGTCGGCGTTCCGGGTCACCGGCACCAGGCCGGTATAGACCGCCATCTTGCCGCCAGGCAGGCAGAAGGCGTTGGCCTGGTCGGACTGGATGACGTTGACGTCCCACTCGAACTTCTCCCAGATCGGCTCCACGCGGGTGCCGCGCTCGGCGGCGATGGCGTTGGAAACCTCGGGCACCTTCGCGATCAGCCGCCGCGCGATCTCGCGCACCTGCTGCGAGATCTGCGCGTTCGGGTCGAGGGGACGCTCCTGCTGCAGGATCTCCCGGTAGGCCTGCAGGCCCAGCGCCTTCTCCTCCTCGATGCCGATCGAGCCGTCGATCAGCACCTTCTCGCCGGTGTAGGGATCGACCACCCGGTTGCTGGACCAGTAGTAGAGCGCGTAGCCGGCGAACAGCAGCAGGATGAGGAACCTGGGGTTGATGCCGCGTCGCGCCGGCGCCTGCTGCCCGTGACGGCTGCCGAAGGGGTCCTGTCGCATCTTCTTGCCTCCCGTCCCCGAAGGGACCCGTTCCAATCCATGAAACCGCTACAGGTCGCGCGCCACCCGGAAGCCGACCTTGGCGTTGGTGGTGTCCACCTGCGCCGGGGCGCGCCACGCCGAACGCGTCTGCGCCGGCGAGCTGGCCCAGGAACCGCCGCGGATCACCTGGTCGCGGCAGCCGGGGTTGACCCAGGCCGAGCCGTCCTTCGGCGCGCGGCGGTAATCATCATGCCAGCAATCGGCGACCCACTCGCTGACGTTGCCGGCCAGGTCGTGAAGTCCCCATGGATTCGGGGCGAAGCTGCCCACGGGCGCCGGTCCCCAGTGGCCGTCGCCATAGCCCGGGAAGGCGTTGGCCCAGCTGCGGCCACCGGGCGAGCGGTCCAGCCCGCCGGTGGTGTTGGCGGTTTCGGGCGGCGGCGGACCGTCGCCCCAGGGATAGCGGGTATCGCCACCGGCGCGCAGGGCGTATTCGAACTCGGCCTCGCTCGGCAGCCGGTACCGCTGCCCGGTCTGTTCCGACAGCCATTCGGCGTAGGCGGCGGCGTCGCGCGCGCTGACGTGCAGCACCGGCATGTCGTCGGACGCGGGCGCGCCACGGTAGTCCGAACGCCAGTCCACCCCGCTGCGCCGGACGAAGTTGTTGCTGCGCTCGTCGTAGGCCATCGAATAGCCGCGGCGCTCGGCGCGCGTGCGGTAGCCGGTGGACTCGACGAAGCGCCGGAATTCGCCGACGGTGATCTCGTGGATCGAGAGCGCGAAGCCGCGGTCGAAGCGGACGACGTGGCGCGGGCGCTCGCTGCCGCTGGAATCGGCCTCGTCCTCCGGGGCGCCCATCGTGAACGCGCCGTGCGGCACCACCGCCATCCGCGGACCGCGGCCGCCGCCCTTGAGCGCGTCGGTGAACACCTGCCCCGGGCCGTACATCCCGTAATGGACGGCCAGGTCGATGCGCTCGCGCAGCTCGGTGGCCGCCGGCTCGCCGGGACGCGCGATCCGCAGCATCTCCGCCAGGTAGCGGCGCGCGGTGGCGATGCCGTTGTACTTCGGCAGCGCGGCGATGCCGAGGTCACGCAGGCGCGCGACGCGCGCGGCGCGCATCCGCTCGATGCGGGCCCGCGCGTCCTCGACCGTGGTGATGCTCCTGTCGTCGGGGCGGACCTCGTGCGCGTAGGCCAGCCAGCGCTGCGCGGCCATGAAGTCCCCTTCAGCGGCGGCATCCTCGGCCCTGCGGATCAGCGCGCTCTCGACCGCGGCCATGCCCTGCATCGCGCGCGCCTGCCCGGGACGCAGCTCCAGCACCCTGCGGAATTTCGGCAGCGCACCCCCGCCATCCTCGCCGAGCCGGCCGGCGGCGAGGTCCAGTTCGCCCTCGAGGTTGAGCTCCCAGGCCTGTTCGGCGATGTCCACGCGGCGCAGGTACTCCTCCACGTGGCGGTCGTCGGGCCGGATGGCACGCAGCACCGCCGCGATGCGCATGGCCCGGGACATCGCCTCCACGTCGTCGTCGGCGTTCGCCAGCGCCTGCTCGCCTTCGGCCAGCAGCCGCCGCAGCGCGCGCTCCAGGCCGCGTGCGGCCGCCTTCGCCTGCGCCGGCCAGTCACGCAGGGCCAGGTACAACGGGATCGCGGAGTCCGCGTCCTCGTACAGGCGGCCCGCGGCGAGCGCGGCATCGGCCCGGCGCAGGGCCTCGGCCTCCCCGCCCTCGTCGATGCGCACCCCGGGTGCGTGCCAGGTCAGGGCACCGGCCAGGCTGTCGTCCCCGCTGACGGTCACGCTGCCGGCCGGGGAACGGGCCGGCACCGCCTCTTCCGCTTCCCCCTGCGGCGGCACGTCCCCGCGCGTGCAGGCCGGGACCAGGACCAGCAGCAGCGCCAGGCAGAGCGGACGGAGGATCGTCGGCATGCGTTCCACCACGCCAGATTAAGCCACCCCGGCAGGCCGTGCGAGCGCCGGCGCGTTGCCAGCATGCTGTCCGGGCCGCTACGCTGGCGCCATGCCACCATCCGTCCTCTGGGTTGCCGAGCCCGCGCAACTGCGCCGGCACATCGGCACGATCTCCGGCCGCGTCGGCCTGGACACCGAGTTCATCCGCGAACGCACGTACTGGCCGAAGCTGGCGCTGGCCCAGATCGCCATCGACGACGGCGAAGGCACCATCGTGCTGGCCGACATGCTGGTGCCGGGGATGCCCGGGGCACTGCGCCCGCTGCTGCTCGACCCTTCGGTGGTCAAGGTCATGCACAGTGCCAGCGAGGACCTCATCGCCCTGCAGCACGCCTGCGATGCCGTGCCCGAGCCGCTGTTCGACACCCAGGTCGCCGCGGCGCTGGCGGGGATCGCCGCGGGCGCGGGCTACCAGCGGCTGGTGCAGGACCTGACCGGCATCGCGCTGGCCAAGGGCGAGACCCGCTCGGACTGGACCCGCCGCCCGCTGTCGCCGGCGCAGCTCGAGTACGCCGCCGACGACGTGCGCCACCTGTTCGCGCTGCATGACGCGCTCTCGGCGCGGATCGACGCGCTCGGCCGCCGCGCCTGGCTGGAGGAGGACTGCGCGCGCATGGTCGCCACCGCGCGCGACGGCGAAGGCGAGCGCTGGCCGCACCTGTCGCTGCGCTCGGCACAGTTCCTCGACCCCGGGGGGCAGCGCCGGCTGCTGCGCCTGCTGCGCTGGCGCGAGGCCCAGGCCCGCAGCAGCGACCGCCCGCGCAACTGGATCCTCGACAACGAGCTGGCGGTCGCGCTCGCGCGCGAAGCGCCCTCGGGCCCGGAGGAACTGCGCGTGATCCTCGACCGGCACCCGAAGGCGCCGCACCGGCTCGCGGCCAGGATCCTCGAGGCCCTGTCCACGCCCCTGCCCGACGAGGACGAGGCCCCCATGGCACGCGGCGACGACCGCGACCGCCAGGTGCTGCGCAGGCTGCAGGCCGCGGTCGCGGCGCGCAGCGCCGAGCTGGGACTGCCCGACGGCGTGCTCGCCTCGCGCCGCTGGCTGGAGGCACTGATGGATGGGGGGGACTGGCCCGGCGCGCTCTCCGGCTGGCGGAGGCGGCAGCTTGAACCGGCGCTTGCGCCCCTGCTGCGGACCGCTGGCGAACGCCACGCGGCATCCGTATAATCTTCCTCACGCGTGGGGCCATAGCTCAGCTGGGAGAGCGCGTCGTTCGCAATGACGAGGTCGGGAGTTCGATCCTCCCTGGCTCCACCATTTCACTATCCGCGGCAGTCCGCAGACGTTCGCCAAGGGCCTGATTTTCAAGGGAAATCCCGAGAAATCAGGCCCTTTTTGTTTGCGGGCGTCCGTGGGCGTCCGTTGCAATCTGGGGGCATCTGGGGGCATAACTGGGGGCATCGGCCACCCCGGCCAGACTGGATGCCCCCAGATGCCCCTCTCCGATGTCGTCATCCGCAAGGCCAAGCCCACGGGCAAGACGCAGCGCCTGTTCGACGGCGGCGGCCTGTACCTGGAGATCACCCCGGCCGGCTCCAAGCTGTGGCGCCAAAAGTACCGCTACGGCGGAAAGGAGAAGCGGCTCGCGCACGGCACCTATCCCGAGGTCAGTCTGGCCGAGGCCCGCGCCCGACGCGAGGCCGCGCGCCGCCTGCTGGCGAACGGGATCGACCCCAGCGAGCACAAGAAGGCAGAGAAAGCGGCAGGCGAGGAACGGGCCGCCAACAACTTCGAGGCCGTCGCCCGCGAGTGGCACGGCAAATTCGCCAAGGGCTGGGCCAAGTCGCACGCCGACAAGATCATGGGCCGACTGGAGAACGACCTGTTCCCGTGGATCGGCACCCGCCCCGTCGCCGAGATCAAGGCGCCCGAGCTGCTGCGCTGCCTGCGCAGGATCGAGAGCCGCGGCGCACTGGAGACCGCGCACCGCGTCCTGCAGAACGCTGGGCAGGTGTTCCGCTACGCCATCGCCACCGGGCGCGCCGACCGCGACCCGTCCGCCGACCTGCGCGGTGCCCTCGCCCCGTGGAAGCCCCAGCACTACCCTGCCCCGACCGATCCGAAAGCCGTGGGCGAGCTGCTGCGCGCGATCGACGGCTACTCCGGCGGCAACGTGGTCAAGGCCATGCTGCGGCTGGCCCCGCTGGTGTTCGTGCGCCCCGGCGAGCTGCGCCAGATGGAATGGGCCGAGATCGACTTCGACGCCGCGGAATGGAACATCCCGGCGCACAAGATGAAGATGCGCGAGCCGCATCTGGTGCCCCTGTCCCGGCAGGCCCTCGCCATCCTGAAAGACCTGCATCCCCTGACCGGCAACCGCGCCTACGTATTCCCCGGCGGCCACGACCCGCGCAAGCCGTGCAGCGAGAACGCGCTGAATGCCGCCCTGCGGCGCATGGGCTACGACAAGACCACAATGACCGCTCACGGCTTCCGGGCCATCGCGCGCACGCTGCTGGACGAGGAATTGAAGTTCCGGCCCGACTACATCGAGCACCAACTGGCGCACGCCGTGAAGGATCCGAACGGACGCGCCTACAACCGCACCAGCCACCTGGCCGAACGCCGCAAGATGATGCAGGCTTGGGCCGACTATCTGGACAGCCTGCGCGAGGGGGGCAAGCGATGAGCGCGAAGGACGAAGGGCCAAAGCATCCTGCGACTGTTCGTTATGACAGGATTAACCCCGACGGGAGCGTGTCCGCGTTTTCCATCGATGAGCAATGGCAACAGGTCGCCGACTGGCATGCGTTTCTGGAGGCAGATAAGGCCAGCGAATACCCTGTTTTGGACGGCTATAACGAAGCCTGGGCCGAACTGGACTCGCTTTATCAGCTCAATGGCGAGAGCATTATTGAACGCGGCGCAGAGCTTCGGCGCGTTTCCGACAATCCACTGTCTACCTTCTTCTACTTTGTGGACATGGGCTTCTATCCGCCCCCGGAGCTAATGCTCACACTGCTGGACTGCTGGGAGACATATATCAGCAACGCCGGCAAGTTGACATTGGAGGAGGCATTTCTCGGGCCGACCCGGAAGGGCGTAGGCAACTACGCCGCGCGCAAGAATCACAAATTCAGGCTGATATTTCTCCGCTTGGAGTTCGACCGCATGCTCCGTGAAGGCAAGAGGCGGACAGAAATTGCCGAGGAGCTTTCCAACCGCTTAGGCGGCAAGCCGGACGCCGACAGCATCCTAAGGGTGATGCGGGGCTTCAATGGGTTTTTTGCCCGCCACGCCGGCAACGGTGCGGAAAAGTAAGGCCCTTTCTTTTCCTTTCATCCTAGAAAACCGTGAATAGTATGGGTGTCCGCAACGTCATTGGCGGGCACGCGCGGACACGCTAATGTTCCCCTGCCTCGCCGTGATGGCGATGCGTCCCTTCAAGATGGAATCCACCGATGAAAACTCCCGATACCGCACCACTGGCTCATACCGTGCCCGACGCTTGCGCACGTCTGGGCATTTCCCGCACGACCATTTATGAACTGATCGCGGCTGGCGATATTCGCCCGTTCAAGGTCGGTACGCGCACCCTGATCCCGGAAAGCGAGCTGCGCAGGTTCATCGCCACCAAGATGGGCGACGTGGAGGGTGCGGCATGACGGCCCCATATTCGGGCCGGTTGACCGGCCATCTGTGCCAATGCCCCGCGTGCGGGCACACGTTCGGCGGCGAGCGCGGGTTTGATTTGCACCGCGTTGGTGGCTTCGCCGGGTTCGGTGCGGCAGTCAACAACCGTCGATGCCTGACGGACGATGAAATGCGCGCTGCTGGATTGATGCCGGATGAGCGGGGCATATGGAGGCGACCGCGACCGTCCCGCTTCGCTGCCGCCAACGGCGAATCACAGGCACCCAGCCCGCACCCGCTACAAGGACACGGGACCGGGGATGAGACCCCCGCTTTAGTGCCTTCGCGGCAAGCCGCAGCCTAAACGCCGGGGGGCGAGTATGGACAACTTGGAACGCGCCGGGCGAATCCTGGCGCGAGCGTTCGGTTATGGCAGTTCATGGCATGGCGACAAAGACTTCGGGACAGCGCGCGCATGGAACCGCGAAACCAGCGAGCGCACCCGCAGGGTGAAGCTGGGCGGCACAATCGAGGCCGACATCCCGGAAATGGGCGACTCGCTGCCGATCCTCAGAGAGGTTCGCCTGTCGTCGGATACCCGGGAAGCGCCTATCGATGGCGTGCGCGAGCTGAAGCGGTGGGCGGGCGAGCGCACCCCGTGGGATCGGCAAATCGTCGGCCCGCATGCAACGGCAGTTACCCCGAAGATAGACACAAGCGCACGCGCCATGATCGCGCTTGCCGGACTCGACAAGCCACTGCAGGCCATCCTGCAGGTGTACGCGTTGACGGACGGCAGGCATTGGCCCACGGTCGAGCGATACGCCCGCGCGGCCCTTCCGAAGTCGGCCCATGCCGGAATCGCGGAAGCCATGTTCCGCCTGCTGGTGCATGCATCGCACCGGGACAGCGCCAAGCGGCTGCGCATGCGCGAAACCGACTACAAAGACATGATCCGTCCGGCGCTGGCCCTTTTCGACCGTTGGCTATGGCGCGCCGCCGATGAGTTCATCGCCCGATATGGCGATGCCAAGCGCCTGCAAGATCGGATAGACCGACTGTCCGCATAAGACCGTGGCGGTTCGCCGGTGTCTAACGCGGGCGGAATATATGAGGGAGGAGAAATCTTCCCGCCGCATGACTAGCGCCGCCTCGCCCCCCGCCTGTACGGCCAAGTCACCCGCGCGCCCCGGGCAATGGGCGCAACTCTTTCGAGGGCTGCCAGCGATGGCGGCCCTTTTTGCTTGCCGCCCCGCCAGTGGCACGTGCCGGCTGATTCCAGCGCGTGTTCCTGGCCGCTGCGGTGCTGTACCTGCTGCGTGCTCGGGTAACGTCGTCGCGCAGCTTGAAAGCCGGCTAACGAGGGATAGGAGCTGAGACAGCCGGGCGCCTTGCTAAGCGGAACGAGGCGCGCTCCGTACAAGGTTCCGCCCAGCTGTCGGCTCCGTCGAACAGACTTTGCCCCTCTGGAGCATTCCTTGGCGTTTGCCAACCGCTTGGGGATGCTTTGCCAGCGTCTCACCATCGAACAGCCGGGAAGGCAGGTGGACACGCCCCACAAAGGGCGTGGCCATCCTGCCGTTCCTGGAGAGTTAGGAATCAGGCTTTGCCTTTGACTTTAGCTGTTGACTTAAAGCTTTTAGGGCGCGCGCGAATTTTGCGTTCGCATCGGAGACGACATGACCATCGCAACACTGGAGCAGTTCAAGGACTACGTCCGCGAGCTGACTAACGACCTGGACGACACCTTCACGCTGGCGCTTGAAAGCGCGAGCGCGGAGGTGCGGCACTACCTGGGCTTCGACCCTGAAGCCGACGGCCCGGAACCCGACATGGTCATCGCCTGCTGCTTGCTCGCGGCGGTGCATGGCGATGTTGGAGACCCGGCCACAAACGCATACCGACGGCGGGCCGCGCAGCGATTGCTCGACCCCTACCGACGGAACACAGGATTCGGTGCCGCGGCGTCCGAACCCTGAAACCGACGGCCCCGCAAGGGGCCTTTTTCATTTGTGCACAAACGAAGGAAAACTGATGAACGTGAAGTCCATCCGTGAAGCGAAGGCTTCCAAGACCGCCGAAGCCCGCGCCATCCTGGCCAAGGCTGAAGGCGAGGCCCGCAACCTTACCGCCGAGGAGGCGGCGAAGTTCGACGGCCTGAAGGCCGAGATTGAAGCGCTGGAATCGCAGGAAGCGCGCCAGCAGTTCCTGGAGGAGGCCGAGCGGCGCATGTCGGGCACGGTTGTCGCTGGCGAGCGCGGCGACGACCTGGAGCAACTGGAGTCGCGCGTGTCGCTGCAGCGGATTCTGCAGGCTGGCATGGAAGGCCGCGCGCTGGACGGTGCGGAGGCCGAGTACAACCGCGAGATGGAGCGCCGCAACGGGCGCAAGGCGCAGGGTTTCTATGTGCCCATGTCGCTGTTGGAGAAGCGCGTGAACACGACCACGAGCGCCGCTGACCTTGTGGGCACGGATCATCGCGCCGACCAGTACATCGGCCCGCTGCGCGATGCGCTGCTGGCGCGTCGGCTTGGCGTCCGCGTGCTGTCGGGCCTTCGCGGCGATGTCACGATTCCGAAGCATGGAACGTCCACCGTCACCGGCTGGGTCGCGGAAAACAGTGCGCTGAACGCCTCGGATATGAGCTTCGCCAACGTGACGCTGTCGCCGAAGCACGCGGGCTGTTTGTCGGAGATGTCGCGCCAGCTCATTCAGCAGAGCGACCCGAGCATCGAGCGCCTGCTGCGCGACGACATGGCCTTCAACATCGCCAAGGCCATCGATTCGGCGCTGATTCACGGCGGCGGCACGAATGAGCCGGACGGCGTGACGGCCACGCTTGGCACCGCGAACGGCACGCTGGCCGGTCCGACGTGGGCGCAGGTGCTGGAGATCATCGAAGCCGTCGAGACTGCCAACGCCCTGGGCAATCACGCATGGCTCATGAACCCGGCCGCGAAGGCGAAGCTGCGCGAAACGCTGAAGGTCACGGGCGATGCGGGCGCCGGTTTCCTGCTGGAGAACGGCCAGCTGGGCGGCTATGCGGTGCACACCACCAATCAGGCCGGTGCAACGTCCAACGGTAACAACGTGATCTTCGGCGACTGGAGCCAGGTGCTGCTGGGTGTCTGGAGCGAGCTGGACATTCTGGTCAACCCGTACGAATCGACCGCCTATGCACGCGGCGGCGTGATGGTTCGAGCGATGGCAACGGTGGATGTCGCCATCCGGCATCCCGAAGCCTTTGTGTGGGTGGACGATGTCCCGAGCCTCTAATTTGGAGCGGCGCTTCGCTCCGGCCAGCATCGAGGGTCGCCAGCTCGTCGGGCTGGCGGCTCCCTATGAGTCCGAAACCCGGATTGGCGAGTTCCGGGAGGTGATCGCGAGGGGTGCGTTCGCCCGCACCCTGAGCGAACAGCGCGACATCCTGGCCTTGTGCGACCACGACCCGGCCAAGGTGCTAGGCCGGACCAAGTCGGGCACGTTGCAGCTGGCTGAGACTGTGCACGGTCTCGAGTTTCGGCTCCAGCTGCCCGACACCTCTATCGGGCGCGACCTGCGCGAGCTTGCCAACCGTGGCGACCTTGGCGGCGTGAGCTTCGGCTTTCGCGCTGTCCGGGATAGCTGGGAAGGCGACCTGCGCACGTTGCACGAGGTCGAGCTGCACGAGATCAGCATCGTGTCGGCTTGGCCTGCGTACCCCGACACCACGGTCGCGCTGCGGAGCCGCCCTGTCGTCATGCGATGGATCGACCCGCGCCGTGCGTGGCTGGAGACCGTGAAATGAGATGGCCCTGGAGCAAGAAAGAAAAACGCGACAATGACCCGTCATGGTCGGCGCTGATCCCGAGCGGCACGTCGGCAGGCTTGCCCGTGTCGCCGGGAAATGCGGAGACCATCTCGACCGTCTTTTCGTGCGTCCAGTCCATCGCGGAGACGGTCGCCACCCTGCCGCTGATTCTGTATCGGCGGGAAGGGAACGGCGACCGCGTGCGTGCGCCCGACCATCCGCTGTACCGGGTGCTGCACGACCAGCCGAACGAGCGGCAGACCGCGCTGGAGTTCCGCGAGATGCTGACCGCGCACGTCCTGCTGTGGGGCAACGGATACGCGGAGATCGTGAGCGATGCAGCGGGCAACGTCACCGCGCTGGAGCCGATCCATCCGCAGAATGTCACGGTGCTGAAGCTGCCGAGCGGGCGCATTCGCTACGACGTGGCCGACCCGCAGACCGGGAAGGTTCGCCCGCTGCTGGCCGACGAGGTGCTGCACCTGAAGGACAGGACGGACAACGGCATTGTCGGCAAGTCCCGCATCCAGGTCGCGCGCGAAATGCTGGGCGGCGTGCTCGCATCGCAAGAGCATGGAAACCGGGCCTGGGCGAACGGAGCGCGGCTGTCGGGCGTCCTGCAAACCGACAACGTGATGACGGATGAATCCGTCGCACGACTGCGCGCGTCATGGGAAAGCCAGTTCACCGGCATCGGCAACAGCGGCAAGACGGCCATTCTGGAAAATGGCCTGAAGTATCAGCCGCTGTCCATGTCCAACGAGGACGCCCAGTGGCTGGAGTCGCGCCAGTTCTCCGTCGAGGAAGTCTGCCGCATCTTCCGAGTGCCACCCGTGCTAGTGGCCGACCTGCGGCATGCCAACTTCTCTAACAGCGTGGAGATGAACCGCTGGTTCGTGACGCATACCCTGCGGCGATGGCTCACGATGTGGGAAGAGTCCTGCGAGCGCGCATTGCTTGGCCCCATCGCGCGCAATCGGTACTTCATCGAGCACAACGTCGAGGGGCTGCTGAGGGGCGACAGCACCAACCGCGCGGCGTTCTATCAAGCCGGCATTAGCGCGGGCTGGCTGCTGAAGTCCGAGGCCCGCACGCTGGAGAACCTGCCGACCATCGAGGGCATCGACGATGCGCAGGCCGACGCGGCCTAGCGGCAGGGACGCAGACCCCAGGCGCACCATCCCCCTGGGGTCTTACCGATGGCAACGGTTGCGGGCTGCGGTACTGGCCCGCGATCCGTTGTGCCGTGACTGCAAGCAACCCGCGACGGACGTTGACCACGATGACGGCGACCCGAGCAACAACGACCCGGCCAACCTGGTCCCGCGCTGCCATAGCTGCCATTCCCGCAAGACGATGAGCAGGCGGCACGGTTGCGATGAGTCGGGCTGGCCGCGCGACCCGTCGAGTCATTGGAATCGAAAAATCGCTGGCAACTGAGCGGCCCCGACCGCCGCCCGGACCTTCCGTTTATCGCTAAGTGCAGAAACGAAAATGAGACAGACCCGATCCGATAGCGCCGCTGCTGCTGTCCAAGCCGCGCAGAACGCAGCACAAGGCCCGCTGGAGCCGCCTGCGCATGTGACGCTGCCCGAAGCCGCGCGGCCCTTCTGGGATGCCCTGATGCGGAACCGGCCCCGTCACCGCTGGAACGAGGCTGATCTGGGGAATGCCGCGATTCTGGCGATCACGCAAATGCAGGTTCACGCCCTGATTGGCGACGTGGAACAAGCGGCGCTGGTGGACAAGCTGACCCGGCGCATCGTCTCCCTGTCCCGCCTGCTGCACGTTCACCCGGAGGCGACCGAAGGCAGGGCGCAAGACCAGGGCAACAAGCTGAAGCTGGAGCGGGAGGCCGAAGCCGACCACGATCCGCTGATTCCGACCCTGCGGGTAGTGAAGTGACGAGGGCCGAGGCTGTCATCCAGTTTATTGAGAGGTACTGCCTGACCCCGGACGGCGCGCACGTCGGCAAGCCGCTGCGGCTGGCGGAGTTCCAGAAGCGGTTCATCCGCGACGTGTACGACAACCCGGCAGGCACCCGCCGGGCCTACCTGTCCATTGCCCGCAAGAATGGCAAGTCCGGCCTAATCGCGGGCCTGCTGCTGGCGCACCTTGTCGGCCCCGAGGCGCGGCTGAACAGTCAAATCGTGTCGGGGGCGATGAGCCGGGACCAGGCGGCGCTGGTGTTCAACCTGGCGGCGAAGATGGTGCAGCTCAACCCGAAGCTGTCCAAGTTGGTGCGGATCGTGCCGAGTTCCAAGCGCCTGATCGGCCTGCCGCTCAACACCGAATACCGCGCGCTCGCTGCGGACGGCAGGACGGCCCACGGGCTTTCCCCGGTGCTGGCGATCCTGGACGAAGTCGGACAGGTGCGCGGCCCGCAGTCGGACTTCATCGATGCCATCACGACATCGCAGGGCGCGCACGCGGAGCCGCTGCTGATTGCCATCTCCACGCAGGCGGCGACGGATGCCGACCTTTTCAGCGTATGGCTGGACGATGCCGCACAATCGAAAGACCCGCGCATTGTCTGCCACCTGTACGCGGCCCCCGAGGGCTGCGACCTGCTGGACGAATCGGCATGGCGCGCGGCGAATCCTGCGCTGGGGCTGTTCCGTTCGCTGGACGACCTGCGCGAGCAAATGATCCAGGCGCAGCGGATGCCGAGCATGGAGAACAGCGCGCGGAACCTGCTTCTGAATCAGCGCGTTTCCACGGATGCGCCTTTCGTGAGTCCCGAGGTCTGGAAGGCTTGCGGAACGGTTCCGAAACCGTTCGACGGGCCGGTGTACGGCGGCCTCGACCTGTCGGCCAGAAACGACCTGACCGCGCTTGTGCTGGTCGGGAAGGTTCGGGGCGTGTGGCAGGTGCAGCCCTACTTCTGGACGCCTGCAAAGGGGCTGGAAGAGCGCGCACGGCGCGACCGGGCGCCCTATGACGTGTGGGCGCGGCAGGGATTCCTGCGCACGACACCGGGCGCGAGCGTGGATTACGAACACGTCGCGGCGGACATGGCCGAGATTCTGGCCGGGCTGGACGTGCATGCCATCGCGTTCGACCGCTGGCGCATCGATGTCCTGAAGCGCGAGCTGGACCGCATCGGGCTGGCGCTGCCGCTGGTGCCGTGGGGGCAGGGCTACAAGGACATGGCCCCGGCCCTGGACGCGCTGGAGGCCGAGCTGCTGAACGCCCGGATCGCCCACGGGATGCACCCCGTGCTGACCATGTGCGCGGCCAACGCCACGACCACGAAAGACCCCGCGGGCGGGCGGAAGCTGGACAAGTCCCGATCCACCGGGCGCATCGACGGCATGCAGGCGCTCGCCATGGCGATTGGCATCGCGCAGACCGCAGACGCGCCGCCTGTTGACCCCTACGAAACCCGAGGACTGTTGATCCTGTGACGTACGTTGCAACCGACCTGAACCGGAAGATCACCTTCCGGAAGCTGACCCTGACGCAAGACCCGAACACGGGCGAGATGATCGAAACCTGGGCGGATCATGTGTCCGTCTTTGCCCGCGTGGAGCCGCTGGTCGGGCGGGAGTACTTCGCGGCGGCGGCCATCCAGTCCGAGGTGCAGACGAAGTTCACGCTGCGCCACCGGAGCGACATCACCCCCGACATGCGCATCGCCTTCGACGGTAACGAATACGACATCGTCAGCATTCAAAACATCCGCTCAGGCAACCGGGAGACCCTGATCTATGCCAAAACTGCCCACTGATTACATCGAGACCGCCGCGCGCATCATGTATGCGCAGCACATCGAGGAGAACGGCGAGCCGCCGAACCTGGAGACTGCCGAGCATGAGCTGGGGCAGTGGGAGGATGGCCGGTACTACCTGCGCGTGACCTTCGAGGACGGCCACTGGTGGGAGCTGGCCTTCGGCCCCGAGGCGGACGCCATCATCGAGGCCATGACGGCCACGCGACACTAGCGCACGGATCTGGGCGGTTCGGGCCGTGCGCTAGCTTGCTCCCCCGACCGTCGCCAGCCCGTGCCGAGCTGGTGGAAGCAATCGGCGCAGGCCCCCGCCCGGTTCCACCCCGAAAGGGCGGGCGGGGGCCAACTACCACCATTCCAAGAATCTCACCTGTTTATCTTTACGACACCGACACTCTTGTCATAGTTGGTGTCTGCACCTGGTGCCTGCTGCTTGACGAGCTTGATACCATCCTCGCAGTTGGAAAGCGTGGAATAGCCCTCGCCACTGTCCGCGATGATCCTGTTGTTTCCGCTGGAAAGTAGCCTCCAGCGATACTCACCCTTTTGGTCTTTGTAGACGTGGAACGTTGCCATAGTCCCTCCCCACGGGCGACATGCCCGCGCCGAGCATACCGCCGCCCACTATCCGCAGCAGTCCGCCCGCAACCGGACTATCTGGGGGCATCCGTGGGGGCATCCGAGCTTTGAGACTTGCGCAAATCCGCGCAAATCAGGCCCTTGCAGGCATCGTTTGAGCGTCCCTGGCTCCACCACTCCAGATCGCATGAAGAAGGCCGGGTCTCCCCGGCCTTTTTCTTTGCCCGTTCCCTGCCGGACCGGCGCGGCTTCAGCGGCCGACAGGCCGGCCCCCGCTATCCTCGCCCG
>Ga0207864_1000203_pt1 | contig 94956 bp, 89 predicted proteins | sample HigsolmetaAR202D_FD_184834 | JGI IMG/M metagenome (GOLD analysis project Ga0207864, IMG submission 184834) | Ionic liquid and high solid enriched microbial communities from the Joint BioEnergy Institute, USA - AR20-2-D (SPAdes) (version 2) ...
CCTGCATGTGCAGTCCTCGGGCAAGACCGAGGTCACCGGCGCCAACGTGCTGGTGGCGATCTTCAGCGAGCAGGAGTCGCAGGCGGTCTACTTCCTGCACAAGCAGAACATCTCGCGGCTGGACGTCGTGAATTACATCTCCCACGGCATTTCCAGCGTGTCCGGTGACGAGGATCTCAACAGCTCCTCGGCCGACGAGGAAGGGGTGGCTGAGCCGGGTAACAAGAGCCCGCTGGAGGCGTTCGCCACCAACCTCAACCAGCGCGCCCGGCAAGGGCTGATCGATCCGCTGATCGGTCGTAAGCAGGAGATCGAGCGCACCATCCAGGTGCTGGCGCGGCGGCGCAAGAACAACCCGCTGTACGTGGGTGAGGCCGGCGTCGGCAAGACGGCGATCGCCGAGGGCCTGGCCAAGATGATCGTCGACGGCGAAGTGCCCGACGTGCTCAAGAACGCCACCATCTACTCGCTGGATCTCGGCGCGCTGGTGGCCGGCACCAAGTACCGCGGCGATTTCGAGAAGCGCCTGAAGGGGTTGCTCAACCAGCTCAAGAAGGACAAGGGCGCGATCCTGTTCATCGACGAGATCCACACCATCATCGGCGCCGGCTCGGCGTCGGGCGGGGTGATGGATGCGTCGAACCTGATCAAGCCCATGCTCGCCAACGGCGAGCTGAAGTGCATCGGCTCCACCACTTATCAGGAGTACCGCGGCATCTTCGAGAAGGACCGGGCGCTGGCCCGGCGCTTCCAGAAGATCGACGTCGGCGAGCCGACGGTGGAGGAGACGGTGCAGATCCTGCGCGGGCTCAAGGAGAAGTTCGAGGCGCACCACGGCGTGCGCTACACCGATCCCGCGCTGGTGGCGGCGGCCGAGCTGTCGGCCCGACACATCACCGATCGGCGTCTGCCGGACAAGGCTATCGACGTGATCGACGAGGCTGGTGCCCGCGTCCATCTGGCGCCGCCGTCGAAGCGGCGCAAGACGGTCGGGGTCCAGGACATCGAGGCCATCGTCGCGCACATCGCCCGCATCCCGCCGAAGCGGGTGTCGGCCAGCGACATGCGGGCGCTGGAGAATCTGGAGGCCGATCTCGGCCGGGTCATCTTCGGCCAGGATCACGCGATCAAGACCCTGGCGTCGACCATCAAGATGTCGCGCGCCGGGCTAGGGTCGCCGCACAAGCCGGTGGGCTGCTTCCTGTTCGCCGGTCCGACCGGCGTGGGCAAGACCGAGGTCACCCGGCAGCTGGCGGAGACGCTGGGCATACCGCTGATCCGCTTCGACATGTCGGAGTACATGGAGCGGCACACCGTGTCGCGCCTGATCGGCGCGCCGCCGGGCTATGTCGGTTTCGATCAGGGCGGTCTGCTCACCGAGGAGGTGATCAAGCACCCGCATTCGGTGGTGCTGCTCGATGAGATCGAGAAAGCGCATCCGGACGTGTTCAACCTGCTGCTGCAGGTTATGGATCACGGCACCCTGACCGACAACAACGGCCGTCACGCCGATTTCCGCAACGTGATCCTAGTGATGACCACCAACGCCGGCGCCGAGCTGATGAGCCGGCCGTCGATCGGTTTCACGCCGCAAGATCACGCCTCGGACGGCATGGAGGCGATCCGCAAGAGCTTCTCGCCCGAATTCCGCAACCGGCTCGACGCGATCATCCAGTTCAACCCGCTCGGTCCCGACACCGTGCTGCGCGTGGTCGACAAGTTCATCAAGGAACTGGCCGCGCAGCTGGCGGACAAGCACGTGGCGCTGGAGGTCGACGACGAGGCGCGGCTGTGGCTGGCGGAGAAGGGCTACGACCCCAAGATGGGCGCGCGGCCCATGGCGCGGGTCATCCAGGAGCACATCAAGAAGCCGCTGGCGGAACAGCTGCTATTCGGCGAGCTGGCTCAGGGCGGTCACGTGAAGATCACGGTCAACGACAACGGCCTAGCCTTCGAGATCCGCTCCAAGGAGCTGGTTCACTAAAGACGCAGGGGCGCCTACCGCCGATCCGCGGCAGGCGCCGTCGCTATTGCGGAAGGCGGGCGGACGAAAGAATCAGCGTGCGCGGTAGGTGATACGGCCCTTGGTGAGGTCGTACGGAGTCAGCTCGACCGTCACCGTGTCGCCAGTCAGGATGCGGATGTAGTTCTTGCGCATCTTGCCGGAGATGTGCGCGGTCACGATGTGGCCGTTTTCCAACTGCACACGGAACATGGTGTTCGGCAGGGTGTCGATGATCTTGCCCTGCATTTTGATCGACTCTTCTTTCGCCATTAAACCTCTCTTCGACTGTGTCCTCGGGATGAGATGGCCGCGTATCTTAGCAGACTCGCGCCTGTCAAAGTACTCATTCGACACGACGCCACTGCGCCTGCGTATACACCTCGTGCGGCCGGAAGTCGCTCTTGTAGCGCATTTGCCGGCATTCCGCTATCCAGTAGCCGAGATAGAGGTAGCGCAGGCCCAATTGCCGCGTTTCGTTGATCAGCCAGAGGATAGCGAGGGTGCCGAGGCTGCGTTTCGGCAGCTCCGGCTCGTAAAACGTGTACACCGCCGATAGCCCATAGCTCAGCTCGTCCACCACGCTGACCGCTAGCAGCCGGTCGTCCTCGCGGAATTCGTAGAACACCGTTTGCGCCCATGACGCCGTCAGGAATTCCAGATACTGATTCGGCGTCGGGTTGGCCATCTGGCTGCCGGCGTGGCGCTGCTCGATGTAGCGCTTGTAGAGCCGGAAGTGCTCGTCGCGAAACGTCGGAGGCACCACATGGATGCGCAGCCGCGCATTGGCGGCCAGGCAGCGCCGGTGGCGCCGGCTGGGCACGAACTCCGCCACCGGGATTCGCAGCGACTGGCAGGCGTCGCAGTGCGGGCAGCCGGGGCGGTAGACGTACTCGCCGCTGCGGCGGAACCCCTGGTCGACCAGGGCGCTGTAGGCGGCGGGGCTGAGCGGTTCGCGCGGATCGACGAATAACGTCCTGGCCCGCCGCTCCGGCAGGTAGGCGCATGGATGCTCGCCGGTCGCGTAGACCGATACTGCGCGGGGGCCGGATTGGGTATGTGGATTCATGCCAATTTAAGTAGAGCCGTGAGTTCGTGGGGCCAAGGGGGTTAGATCGGGATCGAATCGCCAGCGCCCCGGTCGGCCGGTCTGGTGCAGCGCCTGTTCCAGCAGGATTTGGAACTGGCGGCGGCTGATCAGTTCCGCGCCCATGCTCGCTAGATGCGGCGAGGGCATCTGGCAGTCGATGAAGCGATAGTCCCAGGCCGCGAGTTGCGCCGACAGCCAGGCCAGGGCGATCTTGGAGCCGTCGGGCTCGCGGCTGAACATGGATTCGCCGAAGAAGGCCCGCCCGAGGGCGACGCCGTACAGCCCGCCGATCAACCGACCCTCTCTCCATACCTCCAGGGAATGCGCCAGCCCCAGCTCGTGCAGCTTGGTGTAGGCGCGGATCATTTCCGCGGTGATCCAGGTGCCGGCGCGGTCCCGTCGTGGCTCGGCGCAGGCGCGCATGACCTCGGTGAACGCCGTGTCGAAGCTCACCAGCAGCCGCGGATCGCGCAGCCGCTTGCGCAGGCTGCGGGAAATCCGTACCCGCCCCGGCCAGAACACCGCGCGCGGATCGGGGCTCCACCACAGTATCGGCTGGCCGTCGGTGTACCAGGGGAAGACGCCCGCCCGGTAGGCGAGCTCAAGGCGTTTCGGCGACAGCGAGCCGCCGGCGGCGATCAGGCCGTTCGGCTCGCGCAACGCCGTTTCCAACGGCGGGAACGGGGTGTCTTCGTCGTCCGGATCCAGCCAGAGCAGACCTCGCATCGTCATGTCTCCGCCTGTCGATAGGGACTGTGTCGCGTCAGTTCGCTCATGTACTGGCGTGCGGCCTGCGCCTCCCGCCGCAGGAATTCGGCGATCGCCTCGCGCAGGTGCGGCTCGGCCAGCCAATGGGCCGAGTAGGTTGGTGTCGGCAGGAAGCCGCGGGCGATCTTGTGCTCACCTTGGGCGCCGGGCTCGAACCGGCGCAGCCCGTGCCGCAGGCAGTATTCGATGCCCTGGTAGTAGCAGGTCTCGAAGTGCAGTCCCGGCAGGGACGTGCCGCAACCCCAGTAGCGGCCGTACAGGGTGTTGTCGCTGCGCAGGAACAGGGCCGCCGCCAGCGGCTCGTCGCCGCGCTCGGCCAGCACCAGCAGCACCTGCCGGCCCAAAGTGGCGCCGATTTCCTGGAAAAAATCCAGGTTCATCGGTGGGATATTGCCGTATTCTCGAAACGTGTTGCGGTAGAAGCGCACGAACCAGCGCCAGTGCTCGGGCGCGATCTCGCCGCCGTGCAGCCAGCGGAACCGCACCCCGGCGCTGCGCACCGCCTCGCGTTCGCGGCGGATGTTCTTGCGCTTCTTGGCGGACAGCGCGGCCAGGAAACCGTCCATGTCGCCGAAGCCGCGGTCTTGCCAGTGGAACTGGCAGCCCAGCCGCAGCTCGTAGCCGGCCTCGACCAGGCGGCGACATTGCGCCTCGGGCGGGAACAGCCAGTGCATGGAGCTGTAGCCGCGGTCGGCGCACAGCCGCTGGGCGCCCATGCCCAGCTCGCGCACCGCCGTCTCGACGTCGACATCGGGGCGGCTGAGCACGCGCGGGCCGGTGACCGGCGAGAACGGCACCGCGGCGATCAGCTTCGGGTAATAGCGCAGGCCGATCCGTTCATAGGCGTCGGCCCAGGCCCAATCGAACACGAACTCGCCCCAGGAGTGGCTCTTGAGATAGGCCGGCGCGGCCGCCGCCAGGCCGCGGTCGTCGAACAGCAGCAGATGGTGCGGCAGCCAGCCCTTGTTCGGAGCGACCGCGCCATGCCGCTCCAGCGCCGCCAGGAACTCGTGGCGCAGGAAGGGCTGCTCGGTGCCGCTCAGCCCGTTCCAGTCCCGCGCGGGCACGCTGTCGAGCTGGTGGCAGATTCGCAGTTCCATCGATGAAGTTCTGGACCGGACCGGTAGAGGTGTTGGCACGCATCCGCCGGCCGACTCCGTTGCTGGCCGGTGTCGAGAATCAGTAGACGGCAGGGGCGGATGCGGGTCATGTATAATCGCTCCCGATTTGGCATGGAAATGTTTCCGAGCCGAGGGCGGCCGGCGGTGGAGCCGCAACGTTCGGGCTCGGCTCGTCGGGATCGAGTTTTCATGGTAGGGGTGGCGCCGCCAGGGGTAAAGGCGGATCGGACGCCGCGGGCGGGACGAGTCCCTCCACGGGCCTGTTCCATGGCAAGATAGGCCTGTGCACACAAATGCTTGGAGCACATTTCTAATAAGATTCTAGGGTCCTGTGGCAAAGGCGAAGGCTGAACCCGACAAGGTCCTGCCATCCGTGGTGGGACACCACGTGGCACGCGGACTGCGCGAGGGTGCGCTGTTCCTGTTGCTGGCGCTGGCCGCCTATCTGCTGGTCGCGCTGCTGACCTACAGCCCGGCCGACCCGGGTTGGAGCTACAGCGCCAAGGTCCGGGAGATCCACAACGCCGGCGGCATCACCGGCGCCTATTTCGCCGACATCAGCCTGTATCTGTTCGGCTATCTGGCTTACCTGGTGCCGGCGATGATCGCCATCGGCGCCTGGCAGATCTACACCTGGCAGCGCTCCCAAGTCGCCGTGCGCTGGGGCGTGCTGGCGTTGCGCTTCATCGGCTTCCTGGCAACCGTCCTGGCCGGCGCCGCGCTGGCTACCATGCATTTCCGCGCGCTGCCCAACACGGTGCCGCTCACCTCGGGCGGGGTGCTGGGCGATGTGGTCAGCACCGCCCTGATCGGCGCGTTCAGCTTCGTCGGCGCCACGTTGTTCGCCCTGGCGGTGTTCCTGGGCGGAGTCACGCTGTTCACCGGTCTGTCCTGGGTCGCGCTCATGGATTTGCTGGGGCGGCTGGTGCTGCGCGGCGGTTCCTGGCTGATGAGCCAGCTGCGCGCGTTCGGCGACTACCGGGCCGGCCGCAAGGCCCGGCAGGAGCGCGAGGAGACGAGGGCGCGCGAGGCGCGCAAGGTGGAGCAGCGCAAGCCGCCGCAGATCGCGCCGGCGGTGACGGTGGTGACGCCGAGCGAGCGCGCCGTCAAGGAGAAGCAGATCCCGCTGTTCGCCGGGCCGACGCCGGACGGCCTGCCGCCGGTGAGCCTGCTCGATCCGCCGCCGGCGCAGCGCAAGGGCTACTCGCCCGAGGCCCTGGAGGCGATGTCGCGCCAAGTCGAGTTCAAGCTGCAGGACTTCGGCGTGGAGGTCCAGGTGGTGGCGGTGCAGCCGGGGCCGGTGATCACCCGTTTCGAGCTGCAGCCGGCGCCGGGTGTGAAGGTCAGCCAGATCAGCAATCTCTCCAAGGATTTGGCGCGCTCCTTGTCGGTGAGTTCGGTGCGGGTGGTGGAGGTCATCCCCGGCAAGTCGGTGGTGGGCCTGGAGATCCCCAACGAGACCCGGCAGCTGATCGCCTACAGCGAGATCATCCAGTCCGAGGAGTTCGACAAGTCCTCCTCGCCGCTGACGCTGGCGCTGGGCAAGGACATCGGTGGCAATCCGGTGGTGGCCGATCTGGCCAAGATGCCGCACCTGCTGGTGGCCGGCACCACCGGCTCGGGCAAGTCGGTCGGCGTCAACGCCATGATCCTGAGCCTGCTCTACAAGAACACCGCCGATACCTGCCGGCTGATCATGATCGACCCGAAGATGCTGGAGCTGTCGGTCTACGACGGCATTCCGCACCTGCTGGCGCCGGTGGTGACCGACATGAAGGACGCGGCCAACGCGCTGCGCTGGTGCGTGGCCGAGATGGAGCGCCGCTACCAGCTGATGGCGGCGCTGGGCGTGCGCAACATCGCCGGCTTCAACAAGAAGCTGCAGGAGGGGCGGGAGCGCGGCGAGCCGGTGAAGGATCCGTTCTACCAGCCGCCGGCCGATGTTCTCTATGACGAGAACGCGCCCTTGCCGCCGGCGCCGGAGTTGCAGCCGCTGCCCTACATCGTGGTGGTGGTGGACGAGTTCGCCGACATGATGATGGTGGTCGGCAAGAAGGTCGAGGAGCTGATCGCGCGCCTGGCGCAGAAGGCCCGCGCCGCCGGCATCCATCTGATCTTGGCCACGCAGCGGCCGTCGGTGGACGTGATCACCGGTTTGATCAAGGCCAACATCCCGACCCGTATCGCCTTCCAGGTCTCGTCGAAGATCGACTCGCGCACCATCCTCGATCAGATGGGCGCCGAGACGCTGCTCGGCCACGGCGACATGCTGTTCCTGCCGCCTGGCACCGGCATGCCGGTGCGGGTGCACGGCGCGTTCGTCTCGGACAACGAAGTGCACAAGGTGGTCGAGTACCTTAAACAGTTCGGCGAGCCGCGCTACGTGGAAGGTCTGCTCGACGACCCGGGCGAGGGAGCGCCGGCCATCCCCGGGTTCTCGCCGGAATCGGGCGGCGGCGAATCCGATCCGCTCTACGATCAGGCGGTGCGCATCGTCATCGAATCGGGGCGCGCCTCGGTGTCGGGCATCCAGCGTCGCCTCAAGATCGGCTACAACCGCGCCGCCCGGCTGGTCGAAGAGATGGAGGCCGCGGGCATCGTCGGACCGCTGCAACCGAACGGCTCCCGTGAGGTGCTGGTACCGACGCCGGCCAAGGACTGATTGCACGCAAGCGCGAGGGCTTCGATGTTGGCACGTCTGCTTTGCCTGACCCTGTTGTTGCTGACGGGCTTCGCCCACGCTCAAGGCGTGCAGGCGCTCAAGGATTACTTCCAGTCGGTGCAGTCGCTGAGCGGCGAGTTCGAACAGACCACCCGCAGCGACACAGGCGAGTTGCTGGAAACCGCCTCCGGTGCCATGTATCTGCAGCGGCCGGACCGGTTCCGCTGGAACTACCGCGAGCCGTTCGAGCAGGAGATCGTCGCCGATGGCCGCAAGCTCTGGGTGTATGACCGGGAGCTGGCGCAGGTCACGGTGCGGCCGTTGTCCGATGTGCTGGGGCTGGGGCCGGCGCTGCTGCTGAGCGGCGACTACCGCAGCATCGAGCAGAGTTTCGTTATCCAAGACGAAGGCGACGGCTGGGTGCGTCTGACCCCCAAGCAGGACGACTGGGATTTCCAGGCGGTGCGCCTGCGCATGGTGGACGGCGTGCCGGCGGTGGTGGAAGTCGACAGCGGTCTCGGTCAGGTGACCCGTCTGGAGCTGCGGCGGTTGCAGCGCAACGTCCGTATCGAGCCGTCGCGGTTTGAGTTCACGCCGCCGGCCGGTGTGGACGTCATCGCGCCGGGCGGCTGACAGGCGTCGCCGTCGCGCGGTTCTACGGCGGCGGCCGGGCGTTTACAATGCGCTGTTTCGCGGCCGATCGACCGCGCACGATTCCAACGTTACACAAAGGATGCACTGATGCTGGATCCGAAACGCCTGCGGAGCAATCTTCAGGAGGTGGCGGCGGCGCTTGCCAAGCGCGGCTTCCGACTCGACGTCGAGCGCTATGAAGCTTTGGAGACGCGGCGCAAGGCCCTGCAGGTGGAAACCCAGGAGCTGCAGAACGAGCGCAACAGTCGCTCCAAGGCGATCGGTCAGGCCAAGGCCAAGGGCGAGGACGTCCAGCCACTGCTGGCGCAGGTCGCCGATCTGGGCGAACGCCTGAAGCGCGCGGAAGCGGCGCTGAGTGGCGTGCAGGACGAACTGGAGCAGTTCTACCTGGGCATCCCGAACGTGCCGCACGAGAGTGTGCCCGTCGGCCGCGACGAGAACGACAACGTCGAGGTGCGGCGCTGGGGCACGCCGAGGGAATTCGATTTCAAGCCGCGCGATCACGTCGAGCTCGGCGCCATCCACGGCGGCATGGACTTCGAGGCGGCGGCCAAGATCTCCGGCGCCCGCTTCGTCGTGCTCAAGGGCGGGTTGGCGCGCCTGCATCGGGCGCTGATCCAGTTCATGCTCGATTTGCACACTACCGAGCACGGCTACGAGGAAGTGTACGTGCCGTACTTGGTGAATGCCGACAGCATGCGGGGCACCGGCCAGTTGCCCAAGTTCGAGGAGGATCTGTTCGGTGTGCGCGGCGAGCAGAACCTGTATCTGATCCCCACCGCGGAAGTGCCGGTGACCAATCTGGCGCGCGGCGAGATCCTCGAAGACGCGGCGCTGCCGCGCCGGCTGGTGTCGCACACGCCGTGCTTCCGCTCGGAGGCAGGCAGCTATGGCAAGGACGTGCGCGGTATGATCCGTCAGCACCAGTTCGAGAAAGTGGAACTGGTGCAGCTGGTGCGGCCGTCCGAATCGTACCAGGCGCTGGAGCAGCTGACCGGCCACGCCGAGGAGGTGCTGCGGCGGCTGGAGCTGCCGTACCGGGTCGTGGTGCTGTGCACGGGCGACATGGGCTTCTCGGCCGCCAAGACCTACGACATCGAGGTCTGGCTGCCGGGCCAGCAGCGCTACCGCGAGATCTCCTCGTGCAGCAACTTCGAGGACTTCCAGGCGCGGCGCATGCAGGCGCGCTGGCGCAACCCGGCCACCGGCAAGCCGGAGCTGCTGCATACCCTGAACGGCTCGGGGCTCGCGGTCGGCCGCTGTCTGCTGGCCATTCTGGAGAACTACCAGGAGGCCGACGGGCGGGTGCGCTTGCCCGAGGCGTTGCGGCCCTATCTCGGGGGGCGCGCCTACCTGGATGAGCTCGGCGGCAAGCCCGCCTGAGCGACGTCCGACGGGAGCGGTGCAACGCCGCTCCCGCGCTCGCCGGATCGCCCGCGCCGCGATGGCGAGTGCGCGGCGAGCCAGCCAACCTAACGACGTGGGGGCCGCCACTGTTGTAAAAAGTCCGCATTGTTGCGTTTTTGTTGTAAGAAAATGGCGCGTCCGTGCCAGATTTTGCTTACACGTCTGCAAGAAATCCCCGCATTTACCCTCGATACCGCGCTGCACTAACGTATGTCCGCATGCAAGGGACTTTTTCGCATTGCACGCGGCGGCGCGGGCAGCGATAAAACGAAGGGAGATCTAGCAATGCCGCAGACGGGTTCAGTACTGGCAGGGTGGAGCCGCCTCGGCGGCGCCGAAGGGGTTCAGAGCGCCTGGCAGGCGCTCGATTCCATTCTCGAGGGGGCCAAGGATTTGGTGCGGCAGACCGAGAACGCCCTCAACCAGGGAGTGCAGGCAGCCGAACAGGGGGTGCAGTACGGCCTGCAGCAGGAGCAGGACTGGCTGCGCTTCTGGGGCGAGGCGCTGGAGGGCTCCACGCTGGCGCCGCTCGGTCAACCGGCGCTGGACCTTAGTCGGCGCTTGCTCGAACAGCGCACCCAGCTGTGGGAGACCTGGTTCTCGCTCAATCGCCAGATCAGCCTGGAGCCGGTGGAGCGATTGCTCGACCAGCTCAAGCCGAACCAGGAGCTCATAGCCGGCTGGCGTGATCTGCTGCAGAGTCTGTTCGACGTTTGGGGGCTGCCGCAGGCTGAGCAGCCGGCCGCTGGCGCCAGCGAGGCGGCGGTCGAGGAGGCGGCCGCTAGCGAGCAGCAGCCCGCTCCCGGCGGCGGAAAATCGCGCAGCGGCCGCGGCGTTGCGGCGAGGGCCGCGGCTACCGCATAGCATCGGGCCCGCGCCAGTCTAGGAGTACGCGGCGCCCTCATGCTCGGCGGGCGGGTGTGGTCTTGCCCGCCGAGCATGAGGGGCGCCGTATTCTTTAGAGAGCGAATCCCGCGGTAGGTCGTGCTGCCGGGGTGCCTTTAGCGATCGATCAGGTAAGGATCGAGCTTGGCGAACAACCTGGCGCGTTCTTCCTTGGTGCGCGCCTCGATCGCCTGGGCGATGATGTCGTCGGTGATGTGCGGGGCGAACAGTTTAATGAAGTCGCGCATGTAGCCGCGCAGATAGGTGCCGCGACGGAAGCCGATGTTGGTGACGCTCGGTTCGAACAGGTGATGAGCGTCCAGCGCGACCAGCTCGCCGTCGCGTTCCGGGTCGTACGCCATTGAGGCGATGATGCCGATGCCCAGGCCGAGCGCGACGTAGGTCTTGATCACCTCCGAGTCGGTGGCGGTGAACACCACCTCCGGTTGCAGGCCCTTCTGCGCGAACGACTTGTCCAGCTGCGAGCGGCCGGTGAAGCCGAACACGTAGGTGACGATCGGATAGCTGGCGATCGCTTCCAGGGTCAGTGGCTGCACCTTGGTGAGCGGATGATCCTTGGGCACGATCACGCTGCGGTTCCAGCGGTAGCAGGGCAGCATCACCAGATCCTCGAACAGTTCGAGGGCCTCGGTGGCGACCGCGAATTCCACCGTGCCGCGCGCCGCCATGTCGGCGATCTGCATCGGCGTACCCTGATGCATGTGCAGGCTGACGTTGGGATAACGCTTGCGGAATTCCCGCACCACCGGCGGCAGGGCGTGGCGGGCCTGGGTGTGGGTGGTGGCGATCGACAGGCTGCCGCGGTTCTCGTCGCGGTGCTCGGCGGCGATCGAGCGAATGTTGCGGATCTGCGCCAGCACCCGCTCGGCTTCGGCGATGATCTCGGCACCGGCCGGCGTGATATGGCTCAGATGCTTGCCGCTGCGACCGAAGATCTGGATGCCCAGCTCTTCCTCGAGCAGCCGGATCTGCTTGCTGACTCCGGGCTGCGAGGTGTACAGCGCTTCGGCCGCCGCAGAGACGTTCAAGCCGCGGCGCGCGACCTCACAGATATAACGCAGTTGGTTGAGCTTCATGGCTGGTGAGCAGATCTAATAACCATGGGTTCTATACCTAAAACAAATTATTCCTATTGTAAATATGGTGGGTGGTTTTATAGTCGCCGCCTTATGCTCGGCGGCCACCGACGGGCCGCGCATCGCGGCCGGGGATGGCTCTCGCCAAGCCCCACGATCCTCTTTGGGTGCGGCCGCCCGCTCGACTTCGCGTGATTTCCTTGCTTGGACCGTAACATGGGACTCCCGCTCACGCTTTCTCTCGCCGGCGAGCGCTGCCTCGTGGCCGGTGACGATCCCGCGGCGATCTACTGGGTCGAGCAGCTGCGGGCGATGGACGCCGCAGTCACTCGGGTGAGCGAGGCGGAGGGCATGTCCGCGGTTCGGCCGGAGGCGATCACCGTGGAAGCGCTGCGCGCCTTCCGTTTGGTGCTGATCACCGGCGAATCGCCTTGGCCGGCCGACGCGCTGCGGGCGCTGGCGGCGGACAAGACCCTGGTGTATGTCGCCGGCCACCCTGAGCTGTCCAACATCGAGCCGCCAGCGCTGCTGCGGCGTAGTGCCGTCGCGGTTGGCGTTGCCGCCGAGGCACCGGCGCCGCTGCGGGCGGCTCTGGCCGAGCGCGCCGCCGCAGCGCTGCCGGCGCAGCTGGAGGATGTGCTGCGCTGGGCGCGTCGGCACGAGGCGGACATCGCCGGGCGGCTACCCGATCCGGGTGCGCAGGCGCGGCTATGGGCCGATTTGGTGAACGGTCCCGCCTTCGAGTGGCTGATGAGCGGACGGGAACGGCAGGCCGATCAATGGCTGGTGGCCCGCCTGAACGGCGAGGCGCCGGCGCCAGGCGAGGTCTACCTGATCGGTGGCGGTCCGGGCGATCCCGATCTGTTGACCCTAAAGGCGCTGCGCTTGCTGCGTAGCGCCGACGTGGTGCTGTATGACCGGCTGGTGACGCCGGCGATCGTCGCGCAGGCGCGTCCCGATGCCGAGAAGGTCTACGTCGGCAAGAGCCGCAACGTGCATCCGGTGCCGCAGCACAGCATCAACGCCCTGCTGGTGCATTACGCCCGCCAGGGCAAGCGGGTGGCGCGGCTGAAGGGCGGCGACCCGTTCATTTTCGGGCGGGGCGGGGAGGAGTTGGAGACGCTGATGGCGGAGGGCATACCGTTCCAGGTGGTGCCCGGCATCACCGCCGCCAGCGGCTGCGCCGCCTACGCCGGTATTCCGCTCACGCACCGCGACTACGCGCAGTCCTGCATCTTCGTCACCGGCCATCGCAAGGACGGCAAGCTCGAACTCGATTACGCGCCGCTGGTGCAGCCGCAGCAGACGGTGGTGTTCTACATGGGCTTGCAGGGGCTGGAGGAGCTGGCGGCCGGGCTGATTGCCCACGGTATGCGCGCGGACATGCCGGCGGCGCTGATCCAGCAGGGGACCACCCGCAATCAGCGGGTGCTGACCGGCACCATCGCTTCGCTGCCGGCGCTGGCGCGCAACAGCGGCGTGACCGCGCCGACCTTGGTGATCGTCGGCGAGGTGGTCAAGTTGCGCGATAAGCTGGCATGGTTCGAGGAACAGGGCGATGCCGGTGCCGCCTTCTGGCCGCCGGCGGGCGCGCCGGAGCGCTGATAAACTGGCGAAATGGCAGCCCCCCGGAGCAGGAGACAGCCATGACGGCAAGCCTGGACGATAAGCTGGTCATCGCCATTTCCTCGCGCGCCTTGTTCGACATGAGCGACAGCCACCGCGTGTTCCAGGAACAGGGCGTGGAGGCCTACTGCCGTTACCAGATCGAGCACGAGGACGAAGTGCTGCCGCCAGGTGTGGCGTTCTCCATGGTGCGCAAGCTGTTGGCGCTCAATCAGCAGCAGGATGCTACCCGGGTCGAGGTCATCCTGCTGTCGCGCAACAGCGCCGACACCGGGTTGCGGGTGTTCAACTCGATCGAGCATTACGGCTTGGCCATCACCCGGGCGGCGTTCACCAACGGCGCCAGCCCCTGGCGCTACGTCGCGCCGTTCGGCGCGCAGCTGTTCCTGTCGGCCGATCCCGACGACGTGGCGCAGGCGCTGAGCCGCGGCCACGCCGCTGCCACCATCCTGCCCTCCGCGGCGCGTCCCGCGACCGAAGGGCAGGATGACGATGCCACCGGTCAGGTGCGCATCGCCTTCGATGGCGACGCGGTGCTTTTCGAGGACGCCGCCGAACGGGTGTACCGCAGTCAGGGGTTGAGCGGCTTCGCCGCCAGCGAGCGGGCCCAGGCCAAACGGCCGCTGGCGGGCGGGCCGTTCAAGCCGTTCCTGGCGGCGCTGCACAAACTGCAGTCGCAGTACCCGCCCGACGCGTGCCCGATCCGCACCGCGCTGGTCACCGCGCGTGGCGCGCCGGCGCACGAGCGTGTCATCCGCACCCTGCGCAGCTGGAACATCCGCATCGACGAAGCCATGTTTCTGGGCGGTTTGAACAAGGCCGAGTTCCTGGCCGCGTTCGAGGCGGACATCTTCTTCGACGATCAGCGCGGCCATTGCGAGCTGGCGCGGCATCGGGTCGCCACCGGTCACGTGCCGCACGGTGTCGCCAATGAGCCACAGGCGACCGACAACTCGGTCGCGGGTTGATTTCCATGGTGCAGCATGGCCTTTTGGTTCAAACCGTTAGGCCTGCGCATACGCCGAGGGCGGCGAACTTGCGCGGGTCGGCAAAAACGACTAACTTGTGCGCCGACCCCAAAAGCCCCGATAGAGGGCATTTCTTACTCGTAGGAGCCTCGCGTGGAAATCGTTTGTTTGGACCTTGAAGGGGTTCTTGTCCCTGAGATCTGGGTCAACTTCGCGGAGCTCACGGGCATCGAGGAGCTGCGGGTCACCACCCGCGAAGTGCCGGACTACGATGAGCTGATGAAGTTCCGGTTGGGTGTGCTCGATCGGCACAAGCTGGGTATCCACGATATCCAGAAGGTGATCGCGACCTTGAAGCCCCTGGAAGGCGCTGTCGAGTTCCTCGCGTGGCTGCGCAGCCAGTATCAACTGGTGATCCTGTCGGATACCTACTACGAGTTCGCCAAGCCGCTGATGGCCCAGCTCGGTTGGCCGACGCTATTCTGCCATCGGCTGGAGGTGGACGAGAGCGGGCGTATCGTCGATTACAAGCTGCGTCTGCGCGATCACAAGCGCAAGGCGGTGGAGGCGTTTAAGCGCCTGAATTTCCGCACCATCGCCGCCGGTGATTCCTACAACGACACCGGCATGCTGGGCGAAGCCGATACCGGCATTCTGTTCTGCCCGCCGCAGAACGTGATCGACGAGTTTCCGCAGTTCCAGGTTACGCGGACTTACCCGGAATTGAAGGCGGCCATCGTTGCTGCCAGCCGCTGAGGCCTTGCCGATGCGCGTTGCGATACTTGCCGATACCCACGGTTTCGTCGATCCCCGCATAGCCGATCAGGTGTCGACCTGCGACTACGCGGTGCATGCTGGCGACATCGGTGGTGCCGACGTGTTGCTGGCGCTGCATCCCAAGCGACAGGTGATCGCCGTTCGCGGCAACAACGACGTGCGCGACAAGTGGGACCGGCAGGAAGTGCACCTGCTGGAGACGCTGCCGATGGAAGCGGTGCTGGACCTGCCGGGCGGCAAGCTGGTGGTGGTGCACGGCGACGACGCCGGCCCGACGGTCGAGCGCCACGCCGAGCTGCGGCGCCGCTATCCCCAGGCGCGGGCCATCGCCTACGGCCACAGTCATCAGTTGATGGTCGACGAGAGCGAAACGCCCTGGATTCTCAACCCCGGCGCGGCCGGGCGCACGCGTACCTATGGCGGGCCGACCTGCCTCGTGCTGGAATGTCGCGAAGACGGCTGGAGCGTGGAGGCCTTGCGATTCCCGCCTCGGAAGTACCGCGCGCTCTGATCGCTGCCTCCGCGCTGGAGCGCGCGGCATCATGACCGAACTTTCTCCTCGACAACGGCTGGACCGCCTGCAGGCGGCGATCACCCAGGCCTACGGTCCGGCGCGGCCGACCCTGCGCAAGCGCCTGGGCGGTCTGCGGCGCCGGCTGCGTCAGAACCAGCCGATCGACCGCGGCTTGGACGAACTGGAAGCGGCGCTGACGGCCGCGGCCGAGACCGCGGCGCGGCGGCGCGAGCGGCTGCCGCGGCCGGAGTACCCGCCCGAGCTGCCGGTGGTGGAGAAGCGCCAGGAGATCCTGGACGCGATTGCCCGGCATCAGGTGGTGGTGATCTGCGGCGCCACCGGCTCCGGCAAGAGCACGCAGTTGCCCAAGCTGTGTCTGGAGCTGGGACGGGGTGTCAACGGCTGGATCGGCCACACCCAGCCGCGCCGGCTGGCGGCGCGCACCCTGGCGGGACGCATCGCCGCCGAGCTCGGCTCGGAGGTGGGCGGCGCGGTCGGCTACAAGGTGCGCTTCAGCGACCAGGTCGGGCCGGACAGCTACATCAAGCTGCTCACCGACGGCATGCTGCTGGCCGAGATCCAGGGCGACCGCCTGCTCGAGAGCTACGATACCCTCATCATCGACGAGGCCCACGAGCGCTCGCTCAACATCGATTTCCTGCTCGGTTACCTCAAGCAGCTGCTGCCGCGCCGGCCGGACTTGAAGGTCATCATCACCTCGGCCACCATCGATCCGGCGCAGTTCTCGCGGCACTTCGACGGCGCGCCGATCATCGAGGTGTCGGGGCGGACCTACCCGGTGGAGGTTCGCTACCGGCCGCTGGTCGAGGATCCCGACGACGGCGACGAGCGTACCCTGCGCACGGCCATCCTCGACGCCGTGGACGAGCTGGTGGCGGAGGGGCCCGGCGACGTGCTGGTGTTCCTCAGCGGCGAGCGCGAGATCCGCGAGACCGCCGAGGCGCTGCGCAAGCACCACCCGCCTCATACCGAGATCCTGCCGCTGTACGCGCGCCTGAGCGCGGCCGAGCAGGCGCAGGTGTTCAACCCGGGCCAGCGCCGGCGCATCGTGCTCGCCACCAACGTCGCCGAGACCTCGGTGACGGTGCCGGGCATCCGCTACGTGGTCGACACCGGCCGCGCTCGCATCAGCCGCTATAGCTACCGCACCAAGGTGCAGCGGCTGCCGATCGAGCCGATCTCGCAGGCCAGCGCCAATCAGCGCGCTGGCCGCTGCGGCCGCACCGCGCCCGGCATCTGCATCCGCCTTTATTCGGAGGAGGATTTCCTGGCGCGGCCAGCGTTCACCGACCCGGAGATCCTGCGCACCAACCTGGCCGCGGTGATCCTGCAGATGCGCGGGCTCGGGCTGGGCGAGATCGAGGACTTCCCGTTCATCGACCCGCCGGATAGCCGCTACATCAACGACGGCTACAAGCTGCTACTGGAGCTGGGCGCGGTCGACAAGCAGCGCCAGCTCACCGACCTCGGCCGGCGCCTGGCGCAGCTGCCGGTCGACCCGCGCATCGCCCGTATCCTGGTGCAGGCCGAGCGCGAGGGTTGCCTGAGCGAAGCGCTGGTGATCGGCGCCGTGCTCAGCATTCAGGATCCGCGTGAGCGGCCGCTAGAGGCGGCCCAGGCGGCCGATCAGGCCCAGGCCGAGTTCCGCGACGAGCGCTCGGATTTCGTCGGCTACCTCAAGCTATGGCAGGCCTATCAGGAGCAGGCCAAGCAGCTGAGCGGACGCAAGCTCTCGCAATGGTGCCGCGAGCGCTTCCTGTCGCCGGCGCGCATGCGCGAGTGGGGCGACATCCACCGCCAGCTGACGGAACTGGTCAAGGGCATGGGGCTGCGCGCCAACACCGAGCCGGCCGAGTACGCGCCGTTGCACCGGGCGCTGCTCAGCGGCTTCCTGAGCAACGTCGCGACCAAGGGCGAAGCCAGCGAGTATCTAGGGCCACGCGGCATCAAGCTGCACATCTTCCCCGGCTCGGGCGTGTTCAAGAGCCGGCCGAAGTGGATCGTGGCCGCCGAGCTGGTGGAGACGCAGCGCCTGTACGCCCGCGACGTGGCCCAGGTGGAGCCGGAATGGATCGAGGCGTTGGCCCAGCATCTGGTCAACCACAGCTACGCCGAGCCGCACTGGGAGGAGCGTAGCGGCCAGGTGGCCGCCTATCGGACTACGTCGCTGTATGGGCTGGTGCTGAGCGCGCGGCGCAAGGTCAATTTCGGTCCGGTCGATCCGGCCCTGGCGCGGGAGATCTTCATCCGCGACGGCCTGGTGCCCGGACGGCTGCGTTCGCGCGGCGAGTTTCTCGTCCACAACCGGCGCCTGATCGAGGAGATCGAAACCCTGGAGGCGAAGTCGCGCCGGCGCGACGTGCTGGCCGACGAGCAGGCGCTGTACGCCTTCTACGACGCGCGCGTTCCCGAGGACGTGCACAGCACGCCCGCCTTCGAGCGCTGGCGCGCGCAGGCCGAGGCGCAGCAGCCGCGGCTGCTGTTCATGCGCCGCGAGGACCTGATGCAGCACGCGGCGGAGACGGTCACCGAGCAGGAGTTCCCGGACCGGCTGGCGGTGCAGGGGCTGGAGCTGCCGCTGGAATACCATTTCGAGCCGGGGCACGAGCGGGACGGCGTGACCGTGCTGGTGCCGCTGCCGGCGCTCAATCAGCTCAGTCCAGAGCCGTTCGAGTGGCTGGTGCCGGGCTTGCGCCGGGAGAAGGTGATCGCGCTCATCAAGGCGCTGCCCAAGGGGCTGCGCCGCCATTTCGTGCCCGCTCCGGATTACGCCCAAGCGGTGCTGCAGGCGCTCACGCCCATGGACGGCTCTCTGCAGGAAGGCGTGCGGCGCGAGCTCAAGCGCATCACCGGTGTGGATATTCCGATCGACGCTTGGGACGCGGTTGATCTTCCAAGCCACTTGAAGATGAACTTCAAGGTGCTTGATCCAAAAGGAAAGACGCTCGCCATGGGGCGGGACCTGCGGCAACTGCAGCAGCGCCTCGGCGGGCAGGCCAGCGCCCAGTTCGAGAGCGCGCGCCAGCAGCGCTGGGAGCGCGACGAGGTGCGGCGCTGGGATTTCGGCGAGCTGCCGGAGTCGGTGGAGTTCGAGCAGAACGGCGTGAAGCTGCGCGGCTATCCGGCGGTGATCGATCAGCAAACCTCGGTGCGGTTGGCGCTGGTGGACTCGCCGGGCGAGGCCGTGCGCCTGACCCGCGCCGGCATCCGCCGGCTGTTCATGCTCGAACTGCCGCAGCAGACCCGCTACCTCAAGCGTAACCTGCCGCATCTGGATCGCATGTGCCTGCTGTACCGCGACATCGGCGGCCGCGAGGAGCTGCAGCAGGACCTGCTGGCGGCGGCGGTCGAGGCGAGCTTCCTAGCCGATGGCGGCCTGCCGCGCAGCGAGGCGGAGTTCCGGCAGCGGCTGGAGGCCGGGCGCGCTCATTTGGTCGAGCAGGCCAACCAGATCTGCGAACTGGTCAATAAAATCCTGGTCTTATATAACGAAGTCAACAAGTTACTGAAAGAGCCGAGGGCGCTCGCTCAGGCCGACAGCCTGCGCGATTTGCGCGAGCAGCTCGACCATCTGGTCTACCCCGGCTTCGTGTGCGCCACGCCGCGGGCGCGGCTGGAGCACTTGCCGCGCTATCTGGAGGCGGCGGCGCGGCGGCTGCGCAAGCTCGCCGCCGATCCGGGCCGCGACCGCGCGCTGCTGCGGCAGATCCGGCCGCTGTGGGAGCAGTACCTGCAGCGCGCCGAGCAGCATCGCAGCAAGAACATCGTCGACCCAGCGCTGGTCGAGTACCGCTGGCTGCTGGAGGAATTCCGGGTGTCGCTGTTCGCGCAGGAGCTGCGCACCGCCGTGCCGGTGTCGGAGAAGCGGTTGCGCCAGCAGTGGCAGTCGGTGGCCTGACGGACGCGACCTCCGCGCGATCGCGGCCGTGCGCGTCGGCCTGACACGGTCGGGGCGCTGTAGTACCATGCGAGCCCCTCGCGAATCTCGTGGATTCAATACGATGGCGGAGATCACCGGTCTTAATCAGCAAATTCAAGATCTGCGGGAACGTTACGAGTCCCTCAGGAGGTATCTTTGACTACGACGAGAAGAAAGCTCGTCTAGAGGAAGTCAGCCGCGAGCTGGAGCAGCCCGACGTCTGGAACCAGCCGGAGCGCGCGCAGGCGCTGGGCAAGGAGCGTGCCGCGCTGGAGACTGAAGTTGGAGGGCTCACCAAGCTCGGCGCCGGTCTGGCCGATGCCGCCGACCTGCTGGAGCTGGCGCGGGAAGAGGGCGACGAGGCCACGCTGGAAGCGGTGGCGAGCGATCTGGCCGCGCTCGAGCAGGAGCTGTCCAAGCTCGAGTTCCGGCGCATGTTCTCCGGCGAGATGGACGCCAACAACGCCTTCCTCGATATCCAGGCCGGCTCGGGTGGCACCGAGGCGCAGGACTGGGCCAGCATGCTGCTGCGCATGTACCTGCACTGGGGGGAGAAGAAGGGCTTCAAGACCGAACTGGTGGAAGTCTCCGAGGGCGAAGTGGCCGGCATCAAGAGCGCCACGGTGCGCTTCGAGGGCGAGTACGCCTACGGCTGGCTGCGCACCGAGACCGGCGTGCACCGTCTGGTGCGTAAGTCGCCGTTCGATTCCGGCAACCGCCGTCACACCTCGTTCGCCTCGGTGTTCGTCTCGCCGGAAATCGACGACGACTTCGAAATCGACATCAACCCGGCCGATCTGCGCATCGACGTCTACCGTGCCTCCGGCGCCGGCGGCCAGCACGTGAACCGTACCGAATCGGCGGTGCGCATCACCCACGTGCCGACCGGCATCGTGGTGGCTTGCCAGAACGACCGCTCGCAGCACAAGAACCGCGCCACGGCGATGAAGCAGCTCAAGGCCAAGCTCTACGAGCTGGAGCTACAGAAGCGGCGCGCCGAGCAGCAGAAGCTCGAGGAGAACAAGGCCGATATCGGCTGGGGCAGCCAGATCCGCTCCTACGTGCTGGATCAGTCCCGCATCAAGGACCTGCGCACCGGTGTCGAGGTGGGGAATACCAGCGCCGTGCTCGACGGCGATCTCGACCAATTCATCGAGGCCAGCCTGAAGGCTGGTCTGTAAGGGTTTTAGCAGTCAATGAGCGACGAACAGCAGCAAACGCCAACTCTGGACGAGAACAAGCTGATCGCCCAGCGCCGCGAGAAACTGGCGGCACTGCGCGAGCAGGGTGTGGCTTATCCCAACGACTTCCGGCGCGACACGCTGGCCGGCGAGATTCTCGAGCGCTACCGTGACTGGGACGCCGAGCGGCTGGAGGCGGAGCAGATCCGGGTGAAAGTCGCCGGTCGCATGATGGCCAAGCGCATCATGGGCAAGGCCAGCTTCACCCACATCTTGGACATGTCCGGGCGGATCCAGCTGTTCCTGCGCAAGGACGAGCTGCCGGAAGGGGTGTACGAAGCGTTCAAGGGCTGGGACATCGGCGACATCGTCGGCGCCGAGGGCACGGTGTTCCGCACCAAGACCGGCGAGCTGTCGGTGAAGGTGGATCAGCTGCGCCTGCTGACCAAGTCGCTGCGGCCGCTGCCGGAGAAGTGGCACGGCATCGCCGATCAGGAGATGCGCTACCGGCAGCGCTACGTCGACCTGATCGTCACCGAACAGACGCGGCGCACTTTCGTGCTGCGCAGCCGCATCGTGCAGTTCATCCGCGATTTCCTCAACCGCAAGGGCTTCCTCGAAGTGGAAACGCCGATGATGCAGCCGATTCCCGGCGGCGCCACGGCGCGTCCGTTCATTACCCACCACAACGCCCTGGACATGCCGCTGTACCTGCGCGTGGCGCCGGAGCTGTATCTCAAGCGCTTGGTGGTGGGCGGCTTCGAGAAGGTCTACGAGATCAACCGCAACTTCCGCAACGAGGGGGTGTCGACCCGGCACAACCCCGAGTTCACCATGCTGGAGTTCTACCAGGCCTATGCCGACTACAGCATGCTGATGGACCTGACCGAGGAGCTGTTGCGGGCGCTGGCGGTCGAGGTGGTCGGCACCGACAAGATCGTCTACCAGGGCGAGACCTTCGATTTCGGCAAGCCGTTCCAGCGGGTGAGCATGTTCGACGCCATCCTGCAGCACAACCCGGACATCCGCCGCGACGATCTCAGCTCCGTCGAGGCGGCGCGCGCCCTGTGCGAGCGGCTCAACATCCCGGTCAAGGAGTCCTATGGCCTGGGCAAGCTGCAGCTGGAAGTGTTCGAGAAGACCACCGAGCACAAGCTGCGCGAGCCGACCTTCGTCATCGACTATCCGCAGGAAGTCTCGCCGCTGGCGCGGCGCAAGGACACCGATCCGTTCCTCACCGACCGCTTCGAGTTCTTCGTCGGCGGCCGCGAGATCGCCAACGGCTTCTCCGAGCTGAACGATCCGGAGGACCAGGCCGAGCGCTTCCGTGAGCAGGCGCGCGAGAAGGCGGCCGGCGACGAGGAGGCCATGCACTACGACGCGGACTACATCCGCGCCCTGGAGTACGGTCTGCCGCCGACCGCGGGCGAGGGCATTGGCATCGACCGGTTGGTCATGCTGCTGACCGATTCGCCGTCGATCCGCGACGTGCTGCTGTTCCCGGCCATGCGGCCGGAGGTGTCGCGCGACTGACGGCCTTTGACGCCGGCCACGGCAGGCCGGCGTCGTGTTACCCAAGGAGGGGGGATGAGCAGGGAGTTGCGACTGCGCGCGGTCGTGGCGGCGCTGGCGCTGGCCGGTGCCGCCGCGAGCGCCGACGACCGGCCGCTGCTGCTGACGGCGGCGACGGTGCTCGACGACCGCCTGGAATTGACCTTCAACCGCGCGTTCGGTGCCGAGGAAGCGCCCGATGCCGCCAGTATCGAGCTGCACGGCGGCGATAGCCGGCGCCGGCTCATCGAAGCGCATGTCGTTGGCCGGACGGTGCGGGCCAGACTGGATGCGCCGGTCTACGCCGGCGAGCTGGTGCGCGCGGTGCATCGCCCGCGGACCGGCAACGGCAGCGTAATCCCCGTCTATAACCGATCCCAGCTTGCCGCCGTGGCGCTCGCCGCGCTGCCCGACGGCGGCGTCGCCGTGGCCGGTGGTTTCGACGGCGCGGTGCGCATCGGTGCTCACGCCTTGCGGGCGGCCGGCGACAGCGACATCTTCGTCGCCCGCGCCGACCGTGCGGGGCGCTGGCTGTGGGCGGTGCGGGCCGGCGGCCACGGCTTCGACGAGGCCGCCGGCATCGCCTTTGGCCGCAGCCGGCAGCGTCTCTACGTGACCGGCACCACGACCATCGACAGCGCCAAAGGCAGCGCGATCTTCATCGCCGAACTCGATCTCGGTGGCCGCTGGGGTTGGTCGCAGGCGGTCGGCGCCCCGGAGGGCGGTGACAACTACGGGCGCAGGGTGGCGGTCGACGCCGATGGCGATATCTATGTCGCCGGCCATTTCACCGGCCGTGTGCGGGCGGGGCGGCACGAGGTGACGAGCGCCGGCCGGGCCGATCTGTTCCTGGCGCGGCTCGCACCCGACGGCCGCTGGCGTTGGCTGCTGGGCGCCGGCGGCGACGGCTTCGACACCGTCTACGCGCTGGGCTTGGACGCGCGCCAGCGGCCGGTGCTAGCCGGCGAGCTGTTCATGCAGGGGCGGTTCGACGGCGGCGGGGCGTCTTTCGCTTTGGCCGGGTCCGGCTGGCTGCCGTATCTGGCGCGGGCGTCGCGCGACGGTCGTTGGCAATGGGCAGCGGCGGTGCCGGATACGGTCGGTGCGGTGCAGGCGCTGGCGGCCGACCGCGACGGCTTGTTCGCCGCCGGTACCGGCGTGACCGCCGGTGGCGGTCCGGCCGAGACACCGCGGGCCTTTCTGGCGCACTGGGACGACGACGGTGCGCTGCGCTGGCTGCGGCGGCTGCCCTGGGACGGGCATAGCATGGGCCTTGGGCTGGCGTTGGACGCCGGCAGCGTGTACCTGGTCGGTCAGTACACGCCGGCCGATGCCGACGAGAGCGAGGCGGGGGCGGGGCCGCAGCCTTTCATCGCCATGGCCGGCCGCGGCGGCGGGCGCTGGGAGCGGGTGCAGCCGGGCGGCGGCCAGCTGCTGTTGCCGACAGGGCTGGCGTGGGCCGCCCGAGCGCCTCGCCTGATCGTGGTCGGCACCCGCGAGGACCAGGCGTTCACCAGCCGCGGCGCGCCGACCGTCTGGACGGTGGAGCCGCGGCTATCCCGGTGGACACCGCTGGCTCGCCTGCCTTAAGGCTGCCGGGCGGCGGCGCCCGCCGGCGGCGTGAGCCGATACGGCGGCAGTCGCACCTGCAGGGGCTGTCCGTCCAGCAACAGCGGCGTCTCACCGACCATCTCGATCTGCAGCACCGCCAACCCCTCGCAGCCCCCGCCTGGGGTGGGGGCGGCCATCACCAGCGTGCCGGCCAGCTTGCCTTCCGGATCGCGGATCTCGGCGCCGGGGGCGGGAACGTCTGGGGCCGCCAGCGTGAGGTGATACATGCGCCGCTTGAGGTTGCCCAGATAGTGCATGCGGGCGACGATTTCCTGGCCCGGATAGCAGCCCTTGTTGAAGCTGATGCCGCCGATCAGGTCGAGATTCGCCATCTGCGGGATGAACTCCTCCTGGGTGGCGGCGAAGACCTGCGGCAGCCCGGCACGGATGTCCAGCCAGCGCCAGACCTGCGGACCAGCCAGCAGCACGCTGCGCCAGCGCTCCAGCAGCAGCGTCTCCACCGTGGCCGGCCGGCCCAACCATAGGAAGCGCAGGCGCTCGTCGCGCACGCGCACGGCGATGAGCTCGTCGTCGGCCACACCGGCATCGGCCACGTCGTTCTCCAGCGCCGGCAGGCCAGCCGCCTCGGGGCCAACATCGGCGGTGCCGAACACGAGCCATTGCTCGCTGACGTCGCGCAGGACCACCTTGGAGCGGAGCACGAACATCTGCAGCCGCTTGCCGATCGCCTCCGCCAGCTCGCGCGGGAAGCACAGCAGATAGGCATCGCCGCGCCGGATCACGCGGAACAGGGCGAGCATGCGGCCCTTGGGCGTACAATAGGCAGCGAGGCGGCTCGCGCCATCCGCCAGATCCCGCAGATCGTTGCTAAGCTGATTCTGGAGAAAGGTCAGCGCGTCGGCGCCGCTGACCTCGATGACCGCCATGTCGCTCAGCGGGCAGACCACCGGTTCGAACACGGCGCCCTCGAGCTCTTGCTCGGGGTGGCCGAAATCGAGCAGGGCGCCGTCTTCTGACCAGCGGGCCGAGGTGGCGGATAGCAAGCGTTGCCAGGAAGCATTCATTGCAGCTCAACGTCTCCAGTTCATGCGGGGATGTGACATAATGCCGCGTTCTTTCGCGATAGGTGAGCCTCATGTCCGACGAACAGCAGTCTCCCAACGCGCAGCCGTCCGACGTCCAGCCCGATGATACGGCGGCCAAGACCCCCTCGAAACAGCCGCCGGTGGAAATAGGCGGCCGTGCCGGCCCCGAGCCCACGCGTTACGGCGATTGGGAAAAGGACGGGCGCTGCATCGATTTCTAGCGCGGAGCGCTAGGCACGGTCCTATATAAGGCCGTGCCTTTGCTTGAAAGATCGAAGCCAACCGTTTAGCTTATCCGCCCGTTTCATACGGGTGTCACCGCGGAGCACGCGTCAATGTATACCGATAAACGGCCGCTATCCCCTCATCTGCAGATTTACAAGCCGCAGTGGACTTGGGTCCCCTCCATCCTCACTCGAATCACTGGCGGTGCGATCACTGTCGGCAGTCTGCTGGTGGTGTACTGGCTGGTTGCCCTGGCCTGCGGCCCGGAAGCCTACGCCACTGCCCAGGCGTTCTTCGGCAACGTGCTGGTAAAAATCGTTCTGTTCGGCTTCACCTGGGCCCTGATGTTCCACACGCTGGGCGGCATCCGGCACCTGGTCTGGGACTTCGGCATCGGTGTCGACATCCGCTCGGCTGAGAGGACCGCCAAGCTGACGGTGGTCGCTTCGGTCGTTCTGACCGTGCTGGTTTGGATCGCGGCGTACGCCGTTTAAAGGGGGAAACATGAGTCTGCGTACACCTCTGGGGCGGGCCAAGGGGCTCGGCTCGGCCAAGGAAGGCGTAGGTCACTGGTTGGCGGAGCGCGCCAGCGCCGCTGCGCTGCTGCCGCTGCTCATCTGGTTCGTCATTGGCCTGATCGCCAACGCCGGTGCCGATTACGAAGCCGCGCGTGCCTGGATCGGTCATCCGGTCAACGCCGTGCTGTTGGTGCTGCTGCTGGTGACCATGTTCCAGCATGCTCAGCTCGGCATGCAGGTCATCTACGAAGACTACATCCACAATGACGGTCTGAAGCTGGTGAGCATCTATCTCACCAAGTTCGTCGCGTATCTGCTTGCCGCAGCGGGCAGCTTCGCTGTGCTCAAGATTGCATTTGGGGGCTAGCCATGTCCGGGGCATACAAGATCATCGACCATACCTACGACGTCGTCGTCGTCGGCGCCGGCGGCGCCGGTCTGCGCGCCACCTTCGGTATGGCAGCCAAGGGTTTGAAGACGGCCTGCATCACCAAGGTCTTCCCGACCCGTTCTCACACCGTGGCGGCGCAGGGCGGTATCTCCGCCGCGCTCGGCAACATGGGCGAGGACGACTGGCGCTGGCACATGTACGACACGGTCAAGGGCTCGGACTGGCTGGGCGACCAGGACGCCATCGAGTACATGTGCCGTGAGGCGGTGCCGGCCATTCTGGAGCTCGAGCACTACGGCGTGCCGTTCTCCCGTACCGACGACGGCAAGATCTATCAGCGTCCGTTCGGCGGTATGACCACGCACTTCGGTAAGGGCATCGCGCAGCGTACCTGCGCCGCCGCCGACCGCACCGGCCACGCCATTCTGCACACCCTTTATCAGCAGTCGCTCAAGCATCAGGCGGAGTTCTTCATCGAGTACTTCGCCATCGACCTGATCATGGATCAGGAGGGCGCCTGCCGCGGTGTCATCGCCCTGAACATGGCCGATGGCACCATCCATCGCTTCCGCGCCCACATCACCTGCCTGGCGACCGGCGGTTATGGTCGCGCCTACTTCAGCGCCACCTCGGCTCACACCTGCACCGGCGACGGTAACGGCATGGTGCTGCGCGCCGGCCTGGCGCTGCAGGACATGGAGTTCGTGCAGTTCCACCCGACCGGCATCTACGGCTCGGGCTGTTTGATCACCGAGGGCGCGCGCGGCGAGGGCGGTTATCTGACCAACTCGCTCGGCGAGCGCTTCATGGAGCGCTACGCGCCGACCGTGAAGGACCTGGCTCCGCGCGACATGGTCAGCCGCTGCATGACCCTGGAGATCCGCGAAGGCCGTGGTGTCGGTCCGCTCGGCGACCACATCCACCTGCACCTGGAGCACCTCGGCGCCGACGTGCTGCGCGAGCGCCTGCCGGGCATTTCCGAGAGCGCCCGCATTTTCGCCGGCGTGGACGTCACCAAGGAACCGATCCCGGTGCTGCCGACCGTGCACTACAACATGGGCGGCATCCCGACCAACTATCACGGCGAAGTGGTGACCCTGAAGGACGGCAACCCGGACTACGTGGTGCCCGGCCTGATGGCCATCGGCGAAGCTGCCTGCGTGTCGGTGCACGGTGCCAACCGCCTGGGCTCCAACTCGCTGCTCGACCTGGTGGTATTCGGCCGCGCCGCGGCGATTCGCGCCGCCGAGATCATCAAGTCCGAGGGCCGCACCCACAAGCCGCTGCCCAAGGACAGCGCCGATTTCGCCCTGGCTCGCCTGGATCGGCTGCGCAACGCCAAGGGCTCGCGTCCGACCGCCGAGATCCGGCTGGACATGCAGCGCACCATGCAGGCCGACGCCGCTGTGTTCCGCACCGGCGAGACGCTGCAGCAGGGCGTGGAGAAGATGGCCAAGATCTATGCCTCGTTCGAGGATGTCGGCATCAAGGATCGCGGTCTGATCTGGAACTCCGACCTGATCGAAACGCTGGAGCTCGAGAACCTGCTGGGCTGCGCGGTGGTGACGATCAACGCCGCCCTCAACCGGACCGAGAGCCGCGGCGCGCACGCCCGCGAGGACTACAAGGAGCGTGACGACGTCAACTGGCTCAAGCACACGCTGACCTGGATGGATCCCAAGGGCAACGTCAAGATCGATTACCGGCCGGTGCATCTGAATACCCTGACCGACGAGGTCGAGACGATTCCGCCCAAGGCGCGCGTCTACTAGTCGGCAGCGGCGATACGAGAGGTTAAGCCAATGGCAGAGATCAGGCTTCCTGCGAATTCCCGAGTCACCGAGGGCCAGACTTACCCGGCCCCGGCCGGTGCGAAGAACGTCAAGCGGTTCCGTATCTACCGCTGGGATCCGGACAGCGGCAAGAACCCGCGCATGGACACCTACGAGGTGGACCTGGACAGCTGCGGCCCGATGGTTCTGGACGCGCTGCTGAAGATCAAGAACGAGATCGACTCGACCTTGACCTTCCGCCGCTCCTGCCGTGAGGGCATCTGCGGTTCGTGCGCCATGAACATCGACGGGTCCAATACGCTGGCCTGCATCAAGGCGATTTCCGACATCAAGGGCGACGTGAACATCTATCCGTTGCCGCACATGCCGGTGATCAAGGACCTGGTGCCGGATCTGACCCAGTTCTACGCCCAGTACGCCTCCATCCGGCCCTGGCTGCGCACCGAGACGCCGCCGCCGCCGCGCGAGCGCCTGCAGTCCAAGGAGGACCGCGCCAAGCTCGATGGCCTGTACGAGTGCATCCTGTGCGCCTGTTGCTCGACTTCCTGCCCGAGCTACTGGTGGAACGGCGACCGCTACCTCGGCCCGGCCATCCTGCTGCAGGCCTATCGCTGGATCGTCGACTCGCGTGACGAGGACACCGGCACGCGCTTGGACGAGCTCGAGGATCCGTTCAAGCTCTATCGTTGCCACACGATCATGAACTGCGCGAAGACCTGCCCCAAGGGGCTGAATCCGGCGAAGGCCATCGCCGAGATCAAGAAGCTCCTGGTGCAGCGGCGCATGTGATTCTGAGGCGGCGGACGCAGCGCCCGCTGCGTCCGCCGCATCGGCGTACGACCATGAGTCAGCTGTCTAGGCTTGTCTGGAAGTGCCGGCGCGGTACCAAAGAGCTGGATATCATTTTCGAGCGCTTCCTCCAGCTCGGCTATCCCCAGCTTGACGAGCGCGGCAAGGCGCTGTTCGAGCAGCTGCTGGACCAGGAGGATGATCAGCTCCAGGCATACTTCCTGAGCGATCGGAAACCCACGGATGGGGAGCTCGCCCAACTCGTCGACCACATCCTCGCCGTCTGTCGAGCTACACCCTAGACGGTCGCCGTCGGCGGCCGTCGCGGTCATTTCCTTCCACCTGTTCGCCGCTCTGGCGCTGTTCGAGCCGCCGCTGCCCGGCTGGGCGGTCGCCGGCGGTCTCGCGCTGGTAGCGCTGTCGCTATGGCGCATCCTCCGCCGCTCGCCGCCGGCGCGGCTGCATCATGGCGGCGATACCTGGCTGTTGAGCTGGGCCGGCGCTGAGGCCGAATGCCGGCTGCGGCGTTGGTTCTGCCATCCCTGGCTGTGCGTGCTTTGCTTCGAGGACGGCGGCGGCCGCCGTCATGTCGTCGTGCTGCCGGGCGATGCGCTCGGGCGCGAGCAGCACCGGCGGCTGCGGGTGCTGCTGCGGCTGCGCGGTGCCGATCAGTTGCGCAAGGACGGGTAGGGGCGCACCGGCGGCGGCACCAGGATGGTCGGCTTGCCCTCCAGCCGGGGATCAGGCTCGGGGTGGTCCAGCGTGTAGTGCAGGCCGCGGCTCTCCGGGCGGGAGCGGGCGCAATCAATGATCAGCGCCGCCACCGTGGCTAGGTTGCGCAGCTCGATCAGATCGCCGGTGACGCGGAAGTGCCCGTAGTACTCCTGGATCTCCGCCTGCAGCAGATCGATGCGGCGTTTGGCGCGCTGCAGGCGTTTATCGGTGCGAACGATCCCCACGTAATCCCACATGAAGCGCCGTAGCTCGTCCCAGTTGTGGCTGACCACCACCTGCTCGTCGGAGTCGGTGACACGGCTCTCGTCCCAGGGCGGCAGCTCCGGCGGAACGGGTACCTGGTCGATCTGGGCCATGATGTCGGCGGCGGCCGCTTCCGAGAACACCAGGCACTCCAGCAGCGAGTTGCTGGCCAGGCGGTTGGCCCCATGCAGACCGGTGCAGGCGACCTCGCCGATGGCGTAGAGGCCCGGCACGTCGGTGCGGCCGCGCAGGTCGGTCATGACGCCGCCGCAGGTGTAATGAGCGGCCGGCACCACCGGCAGCGGCTGCTTGGTCATGTCGAAGCCGTATTCGAGGCAGCGCTGGTAGATGTTCGGGAAGTGACTCTTGATGAATTCAGGCGGCCGGTGGCTGATGTCGAGATACATGCAGTCGACGCCGAGCCGCTTCATCTCGTGGTCGATGGCGCGGGCGACGATGTCGCGCGGCGCCAGCTCGGCGCGCGGATCGAAGCGCGGCATGAAGCGCTCGCCATCGGGTAGGCGCAGCAGACCGCCTTCACCGCGTACCGCCTCGCTGATCAGGAAGGACTTGGCCTTGGGGTGATACAAACAGGTCGGGTGGAATTGGTTGAACTCCATGTTGGCGACGCGGCAGCCGGCGCGCCAGGCCATGGCGATGCCGTCGCCGGTGGCCCCGTCGGGGTTGCTGGTGTAGAGGTACACCTTGCTGGAGCCGCCGGTGGCCAGCACCACGAAGCGGCCGGCGAACACCTTCACCTGATCCTGATGGAGATCGAGGGCGTAGACGCCGTAGACCCGATCGGGCTGTCGGCCCAGGCGGGCGGCGGTGATCAGGTCGATGGCGGCGTGGTGCTCGAACAGGCTGATGTGCGGTTGCTCGCGCACCAGTCCTTCCAAGGTGGTCTCCACGGCGCGGCCGGTGGCGTCCGCGGCGTGGACGATGCGGCGGTGGCTATGGCCGCCCTCGCGGGTGAGGTGCAGGATCTCCGAGCCGTCTTCCCCGGTGGCCCGGGAGAACGGCACGCCCCGTTCCAGCAGCCAGCGGATGCAATCCGGCGCGCGTTCGGCCACCAGCCGGGCGGCCGCCGGGTCGGTCAGGCCGGCGCCGGCGGTCAAGGTGTCCTGGATATGGTTTTCGATGCTGTCGGACTCGTCGAGCACGGCGGCGATACCGCCTTGGGCGTACATCGTCGAGCCTTCGCTGAGCGGCCCCTTGGAGAGAATGGCGATCTTGAGATGCTGCGGCAGGCGCAAGGCCAGGCTGAGGCCGGCCAGGCCGCTGCCGATCACGACGACGTCGAAGAGTTGCGGGCCAGTAGGCATGCGGTTGCGTCACCAAGTGGGGATCAGATACTCTCGGAAGCCCCGAAGGGCACCGGTTTGCGGCCGGTAGAAGCTCACAAGCAGGCGAGGCACGCGCCGGCACCTATCTCATTGCATCGCTCGATAATGCCGCTTCCGATCGCCGCCGTACTATACCGTCATCGATCTTCCATGTGCGAACTAACACGAGGCGCCGATGTCTACGCGCTTAGACAGGCATTCCCGTCCTTTCGATACGGTCGGCTGAAATGAGCACGACCGATATCGATCAAGAGCTCGTCAAACGGGTTCAGGCGGGAGACAAGAAGGCGTTCGACGTGCTTGTGCGCAAGTATCAGCACAAGCTCGTCAAGTTGATCACGCGCTATGTGCATGACCCGGTGGAAGCGCTAGACGTGGCTCAGGAGGCTTTTATCAAGGCTTACCGCGCGATGCCGAACTTCCGCGGCGAGAGCAGCTTTTACACCTGGCTCTACCGGATCGGCATCAACACGGCCAAGAATTACCTCGTCGCCCAGGGGCGGCGGCCTCCGGAGAACGATATCGACGCGCAGGACGCGGAGCAGTACGACTTCGAGTCGCGCCTGAAGGACCACGACACGCCGGAGCGGATCTTCGAGCGTGACGAGGTCGAGAGAACGATTTTCGAAGCGATCGAAGCGCTTCCCGAAGATTTGCGGACCGCGATTACCCTGAGGGAGATCGAGGGTCTCAGCTACGAGGAGATTGCACAGGCGATGGATTGCCCGGTAGGAACCGTGCGCTCCCGGATCTTTCGCGCACGGGATGCCATCGACAAGCGACTGCGGCCCCTGATTGGCCCACCTGAAAGGTGATCGTATGCAGAAAGACGCGCTCAACGAGCAATTGTCGGCGCTAGCCGATGACGAATTACGGCGCGACGAGGCCTTGTTCCTGACAAGGCGGTTGAGTCAGTCGCCGGAAGCGGTCGAGCAGCTGAGTCGGTACTTTCTGATAAGCGATGCGCTGCGCAAGCAGCTTCCGGAGACGATCGATCTAGGCCTGGCGGAGCGGGTCGCCGCCGCGCTCGAGCACGAGGAAAGCTTCAATGTCCGCCCCAGCCTGGTGCGCCGGGTTGTCAAGCCGGTGGCGGGATTGGGCGTGGCCGCCTCGGTGGCGGTGGCGGCGATCACGCTGATGAGCCCGGACGGTCCGTCCTCCGGAACCGTCGAGGGCGCGTGGGTGGCCGCCGCGGCCACCGCCCCCAGCGCGGCGGCGGTGGCAGTGACGCCGGTGTCGGTCAGCGACAGCCAGTGGGAACGCCTCGACCCCGAGGTGCAGCGCCGGCTCAATCTCTATCTGGTGAACCACAGCGAGCACTCCTCGGCGGGCCAGTGGGGCGGGGTCCTGAACTATGTGCGCATCACCGGCCATTCGGATCGTGACTGACGGCCGGCCGCCGAGGTGGCGTCAGCTGTTGCTGACGGCGCTGCTGGGGCTGGGCGCGCTCAGCACGGCGCAGGCCCAGGACGACGCCCAGGGATGGCTGGAGCGCCTTGGCGGCGCCGCCAAGAACGTCAGCTACCAGGGCACCTTCATCTACCGGCACGGAGGCCGGATCGAAACGATGCGCATCGTTCACCGCGGTGGTCCGGAAGGCGAGGCCGAGCGGCTGGTCGCCTTGACCGGAACGCCGCGCGAGATCATCCGCGACGAGCGACGCGTCACCTGCATCCTTCCCGACGACGGTTCGGTGGTGCTGGACCGGCGGCAGCTGGCCAATCCGCTTGCCGGACGGGTGCCTGCCGATGCCGCCAGGCTCCGGCGCAGCTACCGCGTCGAGCTGGAGGATCGAAGCCGCATCGCCGGCCGGTTGGCCCAGGAGATCGTGATCAAGCCGCACGACCGGCTACGCTACGGCTACCGGCTCTGGGCCGACCAGGAGTCGGGGCTGTTGTTGCGCTCCGACCTGCTCGACGAGCGGGGCGAACCCATCGAGCAGATCATGTTCACCGAGCTGCGGATCGTCGACAGCGTGCCGGCCGAGGCATTGCAGCCGCAGTTGGCGGGCGAGGGCATCACCTGGCAGCGGGAGACGGCCCCGCCGCCGGCGGTCGCCGACGGCGCGGCGGTGTCGGCCTGGGTGGTTGACGATCTGCCGGACGGCTTCGAGCTGGTGCTGCGCGAGGTCCGGCATATCGCCGACGGTGGCGCCCCGGTCGAGCACTTGCTGTACTCCGACGGTCTGGCTAGCGTCTCCATTTATATCGAGAAGGGCGCGGGGCGGAGCAACTTCGACGGTCGCTCCCGGATCGGCGCGCTGCATGCCTACGGCCGGGTGGTGGAAGGCGAGCAGATCACGGTGGTGGGGGATGTGCCGGCCGCCACGGTGGCTCGCATCGGGGCGTCGCTGCGGCGCCAGGATGCGGCGACCGATGCCGCCGACGCCAGGTAAGCTTTCGTCCCAACGGCCCGTCTTGCGTTTGTTTCGCGCCGCTACCACCTCACTAGGCAATGACGACGTGCTCAATGACGCCGCCGCGGCGGCGTTCGGCCGCAACCCCCGTATCACTTCGTTGGTCTGGGAGCAGTAGCTTGAGTATGCGCTTATGGGCTGGGCGCGGCGCGACCGCGGTGATGATGTGGCTGCTCGTGCTGATGGCAGGGCCCGTGTTCGCGCAAGGCTCGCTGCCGGAGTTCACCAAGCTGGTGAAGGAGAACAGTCCGGCGGTGGTCAACATCAGCACCTCCAAGAAGATCGATCCGCAAGCCCAGGCGCTGCCGGAACTGCCGCCCGATCATCCGCTGCGCGAGTTCTTCGATCGGTTTCGCGGCGAGGAGCCGGAGCCGTTCGACGCCGAGTCGCTCGGCTCGGGCTTCATCATCTCCTCGGACGGCTACATCCTGACCAACTACCACGTGGTCAAGGACGCCGACGAGATCGTGGTGCGTCTGAGCGATCGCCGCGAGTTCATCGCCACACCGGTGGGCCATGACGAGCGCAGCGATCTGGCTCTGCTCAAGATCAAGGCCGACAAGCTGCCGGTGGTGCGTCTGGGCAAATCGTCGGCGCTGCAGGTGGGCGAGTGGGTGCTGGCGATCGGTTCACCGTTCGGCTTCGAGCATTCCGCCACCGCCGGCATCGTCAGCGCCATCGGCCGCAGCCTTCCGCGCGAGAGCTACGTGCCGTTCATCCAGACCGACGTGGCGATCAACCCCGGCAACTCCGGCGGCCCGTTGTTCAATCTGGCCGGCGAGGTGGTCGGTATCAATTCCCAGATCTACAGCCGCACCGGCGGCTTCATGGGCGTGTCGTTCGCGATACCGATCGAGCTGGCCATGGAAGTGGTCGAGCAGCTCAAGACCACGGGGCGCGTCACCCGCGGCTGGCTCGGCATCGTCATTCAGGACGTGACCCGAGACCTGGCCGAGTCGTTCGGCATGAGCCGTCCGACCGGCGCGCTGGTGGCCCAGGTGCTGCCGAACGGCCCGGCCGCCGAGGCCGGCATCCAGGTCGGCGACATCGTGCTCGCCTACGACGGCACCGAGATCACCACCTCGGCCATGCTACCGCCGCTGGTGGGACGCTCCGCCATCGGCTCGGAAGTGCCGATCAGCGTGCTGCGCGAGGGCAAGACCCGCACCGTCAAGGTGCGGATCCAGCCGCTGCCGGAGGAGGAGCCGCAGGGTACGGAAACCGGCGCCAAGCCCGATCGCTCGCCGGGGAGGGCCAGTACGCTCCTGGGGGTGACGGTGGATGCGCTGGAGCCGGCGCAGCGCGAGTTGCTCGGGGTCGAGCAGGGCGTGCTGGTCACCGGCGTGAGTGACGGGCCGGCCAAGGAGGCCGGTATCATGCCCGGCGATGTGATCGGCATGATCAACGGCCAACGCATCGACGGCCTCGAAACCTTTGACAAGGCGCTGAAAGCCGCGCCCAGGGGCAAGAGCGTGCCGGTGCTCATCCATCGTGACGGCGGCTCGCGCTTCGTGCCGGTGCGGCTGCCGGAGAAATAGGACGTTACGGCGCTTGCCGAGAACGGGCGCGAAATCCGCTACCTAAACGAGTAGAATGAGCGCGCTGTTCCGCCCAAGGCGGAGTGGCGCGTTTTTCATTCGAGCGCGCTCGCCACGAAACGAGTCTTATGGATCGCATCCGAAATTTTTCCATCATTGCCCATATCGACCACGGTAAGTCCACCCTGGCCGACCGACTCATCCAGACCTGCGGCGGGCTCAGCGACCGCGAGATGCAGGAGCAGGTGCTGGACTCCATGGAGTTGGAACGCGAGCGCGGGATCACCATCAAGGCGCAGAGCGTGTCGCTCGAGTACAAGGCCCGGGATGGGCATACCTACGAGCTGAACATCATCGACACGCCCGGCCACGTGGACTTCTCCTACGAGGTGTCGCGCTCGCTGGCGGCCTGCGACGGCGCGTTGCTGGTGGTCGACGCCTCCCAGGGCGTCGAGGCGCAGAGCGTGGCCAACTGCTACACGGCGGTGGAGCAGGGGCTGGAAGTGCTGCCGGTGCTCAATAAGATCGACCTGCCGTCGGCCGATCCCGATCGGGTCATCATGCAGATCGAGGAGATCATCGGCCTGGAGGCCAGGGACGCGCTGCGCATCAGCGCCAAGACCGGGCAGGGCATCGAGGATCTGCTGGAAATGCTGGTGAAGCGGATCCCGCCGCCCAAGGGCGATCCCAACGCGCCGCTCAAAGCCTTGATCATCGACTCCTGGTTCGACAACTACCTCGGCGTGGTGTCGTTGGTGCGCATTTTCGACGGCGTGTTGAAGAAGGGTGACAAGATCCGGGTGATGTCCACCGGCCGTGACTACCAGGTCGATCAGGTCGGCGTGTTCACGCCCAAGCGCACCCAGCGCGAGCAGCTCACCACGGGGCAGGTCGGCTTCGTGGTGGCCGGCATCAAGGAAATCGACGGCGCGCCGGTCGGCGATACCCTGACGCACAGCGCCCGGCCGGCGGATGCGCCGGTGCCGGGCTTCAAGCAGGTGCAGCCGCGGGTGTTCGCCGGCATTTTCCCGGTCAACGCCGACGACTACGAGGATCTGCGCGATGCGCTGCAGAAGCTGCGGCTGAACGACGCGGCGCTGTTCTTCGAGCCGGAGACCTCGCAGGCGCTGGGCTTCGGCTTCCGCTGCGGCTTCCTGGGCATGCTGCACATGGAAATCGTCCAGGAGCGGCTGGAACGCGAGTACGACCTCGATCTGATCACCACTGCGCCCACGGTGGTGTACGAGGTAGTGACCACCAAGGGCCAGGTGCTGCAGATCTCCAACCCGGCCAATCTGCCGCCGGTGAACGAGATCGAGGAGATCCGCGAGCCGATCATCACCGCCAACATCCTGGTGCCGCAGGAGTATGTCGGCAATGTCCTTACCCTGTGCATCGAAAAGCGCGGCGTGCAGAAGGACATGCTCTACGTGGGCAACCAGGTGTCCCTGAAGTTCGAACTGCCGCTGAGCGAGGTGGTGCTCGATTTCTTCGACCGGTTGAAGTCGGTCAGCCGCGGCTACGCGTCGTTCGACTATGAGTTCAACCGCTTCCAGGCCGCCAAGCTGGTGAAGCTGGATATCCTCATCAACAGCGAGAAGGTCGACGCGCTGTCGGTGATCGTGCACCGCGAGAACGCCCAGGCGCGAGGGCGGGAGCTGACCGAGCGGCTGCAGGATCTGATTCCGCGGCAGATGTTCGAGGTGGCGATCCAGGCGGCGATCGGCAGTCAGATCATCGCCCGTTCCACCGTCAAGGCCTTGCGCAAGAACGTGATCGCCAAGTGCTACGGCGGTGACATCACCCGCAAGAAGAAGCTGCTAGAGAAACAGAAGGCGGGCAAGAAGCGCATGAAGCAGGTCGGCCGCGTGGAGATCCCGCAGGAAGCCTTCCTCGCGGTGCTGCAGGTCGATAACAACAAGTGACGACAGGGACGGGGGACGCGTAGATGCCGTTTGACTTCGAGCTCATGCTGGTAATTCTGACCACGGTCACCGGCATCGTCTGGGCGTGGGACCTCTGGCGGCGGCGCGGGGCGGAGCAGCCGGTGTCGCAGCAGCAGGTGGCCTGGTGGGTGGATCTGTCGCGGTCGCTGTTTCCGGTGATCCTCGCGGTCCTGGTCATCCGCTCGTTCCTGTTCGAGCCGTTCCGGATCCCGTCCGGCTCCATGATCCCGACCCTGTACAACGGCGATTTCATCCTGGTGAACAAATTCACCTACGGGCTGCGCCTGCCGGTGATCCACACCAAGATCCTGCCGCTGGGCGAGCCGGCGCGCGGCGACGTGGTGGTGTTCCGCTATCCGCTCGATCCGAGCCAGGACTACATCAAGCGCGTGATCGGTCTGCCCGGCGACGTCATCGCCTACCGAAACAAGCAGATCTTCGTCAACGGCGAACCGGTGGCGCTGCAGCCGCTAGGGCGCTATACAGGGCCCGATCAGGACGGGCCGGCGGTGTTGCTGCGTGAGATGCTCGACGGTGTGGAGCATCCGATCGTGTTACATGCCGATGCCGAGGACCGCCGTTTCGAGTACCGGGTGCCGGCGGGTCATTATTTCGTGATGGGCGACAACCGGGACCGCAGCAGCGACAGCCGTTTCTGGGGACCGGTGCCCGAGAGCAACCTGGTGGGCAAGGCGTTCCTGGTGTGGATGAGCTGGAGTCCAGAGGCCTTCCGCATCAATTGGGAACGCATCGGCGACCGTATTCGTTGACCTAGGGGGGTAAGAACGATGCTGTATCGGCAACGGGGGGCGACGCTGATAGGCTGGCTGTTCGTGCTGCTGATGATCGCCGCGTTGGCGCTGGTGACCGTGCGCCTGGCGCCGGTGTACATCGAGGCCTACACGGTGGGCAAGATTCTCGAGGAGATGGCCCGCAGCCGCGATATCAATCCCAACGATCGGGCCGCGGTGTATACCACCCTCACCAAGCGTCTGAACGTCAACAACATCGACCGCATCAAACGCGAGAACATCACGCTGCAGCCGAGCACCAACGGTCTGGAAGTCACCGTCGACTACGAGGCGCGGGTGCCGATCGTCGGCAATCTCGATGCAGTGGCCCATTTCCGTAACAAGGTGATTTTGCGCAATTGAACAACGATCTCGCCAAGCTGGAGAAACAGCTGGAGCACCGTTTCGCTCGTTCGGAACTGTTGGCCGAGGCGCTGACGCACCGCAGCGTGCTGGGGCCCAACAACGAACGGCTGGAATTCCTCGGCGACAGCATTCTCAATTTCGTCATCGCCGACGAGCTGTTCCGGCGCCGGCCGCAGGAGACGGAGGGCGTGCTCAGCCGCCTGCGGGCGACGCTGGTCAACCGGCCCAGTCTCGCCGAGCTGGCGCGCGAGCTGAATCTGGGCGATTACCTGCGCCTCGGCGGCGGCGAGCTCAAGAGCGGCGGCCACCGCCGCGACTCAATCCTGGCCGACGCCCTGGAGGCGGTGTTCGGCGCGGTGTATCTGGACGCTGGTTTCGAGACCTGCCGTCGCTTGATCCTGCGCCTGTACCGGGAGCGGCTGGATACCCTGCCGGACGCCGAGGCGCTCAAGGATCCGAAGACCCGCTTGCAGGAGTATCTGCAGGGGGCGCGGCGGCCGCTGCCGGTGTACGAGGTGCTGGACGTCAGCGGCAAGGCGCACGATCAGGTGTTCCGGGTGCAATGCCGGGTGGACGAGGTGGAGGCCGTTACCGAGGGCGTGGCCGGTAGCCGGCGCCAGGCCGAGCAACAGGCGGCGGAAGCCATGCTGGCGATACTGCGGGATCGGAAGCGATGAGTGAGCAAGATTCTTTCCGTTGCGGCTACGTGGCGCTGGTCGGACGGCCCAACGTCGGCAAGTCGACGCTGCTCAATCGGCTGATCGGCCAGAAGCTGGCGATCGTCTCGCGCAAGCCGCAGACCACCCGCCACAAGATCCTGGGCATCCATCACCGCGACGACGCGCAGGTCGTCTACGTCGACACCCCCGGCATCCACCGCAAGACGCCGCGGCAGATGAACCGCTACCTCAACCGCACCGCCCAGGACGCCCTGAACGACGTCGACGTGGTGGTGTTCGTGGTCGACGGGCTACGCTGGACCGAGGACGACGAGCTGGTGCTGGGCAAGCTCCGCGAGGTGACCACGCCGGTGATCCTGGTGGTCAACAAGGTCGACCAGATCGCCGACAAGACGCAGCTGCTACCGCATCTGCAAATGCTGGCGCAGAAGAGGGATTTCGCCGCGATCGTGCCGATCTCGGCGCGCAAGGGCACCAATACCGACGATCTGGAGCGGGAGATCGTGCGCCTGCTGCCGGTGTCCGAGCCGCTGTTCCCGGAGGACCAGTTCACCGACCGCAGCGCCCGTTTCCTCGCCGCCGAGCTGGTGCGCGAGCAGCTGATGCGGACGCTGGGCGAGGAGGTGCCGTACGCCACCACGGTCGAGATCGAGCGCTTCGAGGAGCTCGAAGGGCTGAACCGCATCGCCGCGGTGATCTGGGTGGAACGGCCGGGGCAGAAGGCCATCGTGATCGGCCGCCAGGGGCAGCTGCTGAAGCGCATCGGGCAGGCCGCTCGGCTGGAGATGGAGCGCATGTTCGGCTGCCGGGTGTACCTGCAGTTGTGGGTGAAGGTGCGCGAAGGCTGGTCGGACGACGAAAAGGCCTTACGTTCCCTAGGATACGAGTAACCGGCAAGGCGCGAGGCGCGCCTGGCGATGGAAAGGCAGCGCGTACAACTGACCCCGGCCTATCTGCTGCATCAGCGCCCGTATGGCGAGTCCGGGGCGATAGCCGAGGTCTTCAGCCGCGAGTTCGGCCGGGTGGGGCTGATCGCCCGCGGCGTGCGCAGCGGCCGCTCGCGCCGCCAGGCGTTGCTGCAGCCGTTCGGCGAGTTATTGTTGTCCTGGCAGGGACGGGGCGAGCTCGCCACCCTCACCGCCATCGAGCCGGCCGAAGACGTTCGCTGGCTGAGCGGCACCGCGCTGATCAGCGCCTTCTACGTCAACGAACTGCTGCTGCGGCTGCTGCGGCGGGACGATCCGCACCCGCAGCTGTACGACGACTACGCCGAGGTGCTGCGGCGTCTGGCCGGCGGCGTGGACGAGGCGTTCGCCCTGCGGGTGTTCGAGAAGCGCTTGCTCGAGCAGCTGGGCTACGGCTTGGAGCTCGAACACGACGCCGCCGGCGAGCCGATCGACCCGCACGGCTGGTATCGGGTGCATCCGGACGCGGGGCCGGAGCCGAACGCCGATCCGCGGCAGGGCGTTCCCGGTGCCGCCTTGCTGGCGCTGGCCGGCGAGTCGCTGGACATCGTCCGCTATCCGCGGGAAACCCGTCGTGTTCTGCAGCAGGCGCTCGCGCCGCATCTGGGCGAGCGCCCGCTGCGCAGCAGAGAGCTTTATCGTCAGTTCAGGCGCGCCGCCGGTGGCGCCGAGGGAAAGTCATGAGCAAGCAGCAGATTACCTATCCGCCTCTGGGACTGGGCGTGAACGTCGATCACGTCGCTACCTTGCGCCAGGCCCGAGGCACGCGCTATCCGGATCCAGTGTACGCGGCGCTGCTGGCCGAGCAGGCGGGGGCCGACGCCATCACCGTGCATCTGCGCGAAGACCGCCGTCACATCCAGGAGCGGGACGTGGCGGTGCTCAGCGAGGTGCTGCAGACGCGGATGAATCTGGAGATGGCCGTCACCGAGGAGATGATCGCGGTGGCGCTGCGCTATCGGCCGGCCGACTGCTGCCTGGTGCCGGAGCGGCGCGAGGAGCTGACCACCGAGGGCGGGCTCGACGTCGCCGGCCAGCTCGATCGGGTGCGCGACGCCTGCGCCAGGCTCGGCGAAGGCGGCATCCGCGTGTCGCTGTTCATCGATCCCGAGCGGTACCAGGTCGAGGCGGCGCTGCAGGCCGGCGCCAGCGTGATCGAGCTGCACACCGGCCGCTACGCCGACGCGTCGCCGGCCGAGGCGTCCGCCGAGCTGGCGCGCATCCGCGACGCCGCCGCTTACGCCCATTCGCTCGGCCTGGTGGTAAACGCCGGTCATGGCCTTAACTACCACAACGTCCAGCACGTGGCCGCGATTCCCGAACTGGCGGAGCTCAACATCGGCCACAGCATCGTCGCGCGGGCGGTGTTCGACGGCTTGCCGGTGGCGGTGGCCGAGATGAAGCGGCTGATGAACGAGGCGCGCCGATGCGGGTAGCCGGCATCGGCACCGATCTGGTCGAAATCGCCCGTCTGGAGTCGGCGCTGACGCGCTTTGGTGAGCGCTTCGCGGCACGCATTCTCGGCGAGCCGGAACTGACGGAGTGGCGGGCGGCGCGCCGCTCACCGCGGATGCTGGCCAAGCGCTTCGCCGCCAAGGAAGCGGCCGCCAAGGCGCTCGGCACCGGCTTCCGGGACGGCATACGGCTGTGCGACATCCAGGTCCGCCACGACGAGCTGGGCAAGCCGCTACTGGTCCTGGAAGGGGAGGCGGCGCGCCGGGCCGCCGAGCTGGGCGTCACCGGCAGCGAGCTGAGCCTGAGCGACGAGCGCCAGTATGCGCTGGCGTTCGTGGTGCTACTCAAGGACTAGCGACGCTGTCGGCCAGCAGCTGTTCTATCTCGCCCAGCACCCGCTTCACGCCCGCCGGCACCGCCACCAGGTCGTCGCGCAGCAAGGCGTTCTCGAGCTCGGCGCAGGCGCTCTTCAACGCCGGCAGTTTGCAGACGCCGGCGGCGCCGTGCAGGGTGTGGATCCTGTCCTTGAGGGTGTGCAGCTGATTCCCGCGATAGGCGCGCTGGATGGCGCGCTTGTGCTCCGGCAGCTCGGCACGCAGCATCTCGCGCAATTCCTCGGCCACCGGCCGCCGCTCCGGCTTGGCCTCGACCGCCGGCGCCGCTGGCGCGGCCGCGCCCAGACCACGCAGGATCTTGAGCATCTGCTCCTCGGTGATTGGCTTGATCAGGCAATCGTCCATGCCGGCCGCCAGCAGTCGCTCCCGCTCCCCCGGCATGGCGTTGGCGGTCAGCGCCACGATGCGCGGGGTCTTCTGCTTGCCGCGCTGGGCTTGGATCAGCCGCGCGGCCGTGTCGCCGCTCATGGTCGGCATGTGGATGTCCATGAAGATCAGATCGAGCTCGTGCTGCCGCGCTAGCTCGACCGCCTGCCGGCCGTCCTCGGCCTCGATCGCCTCGATGCCGTGATTGGCGAGGATGGTGCAGACTAGCTTGCGGTTGATGTGGTTGTCGTCCACCACGAGCACCCGGATATCGGCGATGGGCGCGGCCGGTTCCTCGCGCTTGGCGCTCGGCTCCGGTTCCGCTGTCGGGGGGGCCGGCAGGGCGGCGACCGCGGACGTGGCGGCCGTGGCGTCCTGCGACAGCACGCGGCAGAGTTCGCGGTAGAGCGTCTGGCGGCGCACCGTCTTCGGCAAGGCGACCCGCGCTCCTTGCTGGAATAGCGCCCGCAGTTCGTTGCGGTCCACCGTGCTGGCCAGCACCATGATCGGACCGGCGACGTGCTGCAGGCGTGGCATCAGGCTGTGGAACAGGCGGGCATTGAGGTTGGCGCGGGACAGGCCGACCACCGCCACGTCCCAGGTCCGCTCGGCGCTGGCGTGGGAGATGAAGCTTTGCTGGTCGTCCACTTCCAGCACCTTCATGCCCCAGCCGGTGAGGGTGTGCTTGATGGCCAGGCGCGACAGACCTTCCTCGTCGTATAGCAGCACCCGCCGTCCGGCGAGGGCGGCGTCACGGCGCTCGCTGACGCCGCTGAGGTTGACCCGCTGCTTCACGCAGCGCAGCGTGAACCAGAAGGTCGAACCCTTGCCGGGCTCGCTCTCCAGACCGATCGAGCCACCCATCTGCTCGACCAGCTTACGGGAGATGATCAGGCCCAGGCCGGCGCCGCCGAAGCGGCGGGTGATCGAGGTGTCGGCCTGGCCGAACGCCTTGAACAGGTGCTCCTGGTCGCTCTGGCTGAGGCCGATGCCGGTGTCGGTGACGTTGACCCGCAGCACCGCCTCCTGATCGGTTTCGTCCTCCAGCATGACCCGCACCACCACGCGCCCGGACGGCGTGAACTTGATGGCGTTGTGCGCCAGGTTGGTGAGCACCTGGCGGATGCGGATCGGATCGCCGTAGAGCTTGAGCGGCACGTCCGAGTAGATCAGGTGCACCAGCTCCAGGCTCTTGCCGTAGGCGGTCGGCGCCAGCAGCGACAGCACTTCCTCGACGCAGTCGCGCAGATCGAAGGCGACATTGTCGATCACCATCTTGCCGGCCTCGATCTTGGAGAAGTCGAGGATGTCGTTGACGATGGCCAACAGGCTGGCGCAGGATTCCTTGACAGTATTGACGTAATCGCGCTGCTCCCCGTCGAGCTGGGTGTGGGAGAGCAGGTCGGCGAAGCCGAGGATGCCGTTGATCGGAGTGCGGATTTCGTGGCTCATGTTGGCCAGGAACTCCGACTTCACCTTGCTCGCTTCGAGCGCGCGCTTGCGGGCCAGGTCGAGCTCGACGTTCTGCACTTCCACCGCTTCCAGGGTCTGGCGCAGCTCGGAGGTGATCTGCTCGACCTTGCGCTGCAGCTCCAGCTGGCCGCGCTGCAGGGCTTCGCCCATGTGGTTGAGGGCCGCCGCCAGTTCGCCGAACTCATCGGGGTAGACCTCGTGCAGCCGGGTGTCCAGGCGCCCGTCCTCGTAGTCGCGGATGGCGCCGATCAGCCGCTGGAACACGCGGCCGATCGAGCGGTCGCAGTACAGCGCCAGCCCGAGGCTGCCGCCGAGCGCCGCCGCCGCGAACACGAGCACGGCGAGCGCGCTGCGGGCGTAACGTTGGGCGACGCCGTCCAGGGACAGCTCGATGGTGAGCCAGCCGATGGGGGTGTCCTGCGGCCCGGGCTGGACGGCCGCGTGGATCGGTACCCGGAACGACAGCGGCAGATCCGGGCCCATGAACAGCCGCAGCAGATAGGTGGTGAAGCTCGGATCGTCCGGTTCGCTGGCCTCGGGCGGCGTGCTGCTGGCGAGGATGCGCCCCTCGGCGTCGGTGACGGTGAGGGTACGCACGTCGGGATCCTGGTGCAGGCCGCGGATCATCGCGTTCAAGCCGGCGCGATCGCCGGCCAGCACCGCATAGTGGGCGGCGGTGCCAAGATAAGCCGACAAGGCCTGGCCCTTCTGGGTCAGCTCCGCTTCGACCTGCGCGACCTGGTGCGGCAGCAGGAATCCGACGAGGAGGGCGATTGCCAGCAAAGGCGCAAGCAGCGCCACCAGCAGCAGGTGGGCGCGAATGCCCCGATTCATGGTGCGCGCCTCGTCCGGTAGTCCGAAGGGAGGTTGGGAGCGGCCACGTACATCCTTATCACGGGCAAATCCGCCATGGATGCAGCATGATAGCCAATGGCGCGATTTCTGCTAAGGGCTTTCGGAAAAGCGCCTTCTTTCCCGCAGCGGTTTTCATTACACTCTGGCAATGCATTACCCCACCATCGAAGACTTCGTCGGCAATACCCCGCTGGTGCGTCTGCAGCGGCTGGGTCAGGAAACCGGCAACACCATCCTGCTCAAGCTGGAAGGCAACAACCCGGCCGGCTCGGTCAAGGACCGCCCGGCGCTCAGCATGATCCGGCGCGCCGAGGAGCGCGGCGAGATCCGCCCCGGCGATACCCTGATCGAAGCCACCAGCGGCAATACCGGCATCGCCCTGGCGATGGCGGCGGCGATCCGCGGCTATCGCATGATCCTGATCATGCCCGACAACATGAGCGTCGAGCGGCGGGCGGCGATGCGCGCCTACGGCGCGGAGCTGGTGCTGGTGCCGCGCGAGGGAGGCATGGAGGCGGCCCGCGACCTGGCCCTGCGCATGCAGGCCGAGGGCAAGGGCAAGGTGCTCGATCAGTTCGCCAACCCGGACAATCCGCTGGCGCACTACGACGGCACGGGGCCGGAAATCTGGCGCGATACCAAAGGGACCGTCACCCACGTGGTCAGTTCCATGGGTACCACCGGCACCATCATGGGCATGTCGCGCTATCTCAAGGAGGTGAACCCGGCGATCCAGATCATCGGTGTGCAGCCGCGCGACGGTTCGAGCATTCCGGGCATCCGCCGTTGGCCGCCGGCCTATCTGCCGAAGATCTTCGATCCAGCCCGGGTCGACCGGGTGATCGACGTCAGCGAAGAGGAAGCGATCCGGACCACCCGCGAGCTGGCGGCGAAGGAAGGCATCTTCGCCGGCATGTCGTCCGGCGGCGCGCTGGCGGCGGCGCTGCAGGTGGCGCGCGAGGTCACCGGTGCCACCATCGTCAGCATCGTCTGCGACCGCGGCGACCGCTATCTTTCCACCGGCCTGTTCCCTGACTGACGGTCACGCCGAGGACGGCTCGTGGCTCTGTCGCCGAACATCTTCGTCTTCGATCTGGAGACCGTGCCCGACGTGGACGGCATTCGCCGTCTGCACGGCCTCGATGGCCTGTCGGATGCCGACGCCGCGGAGGCCGCCTTCGCGCTGCGCCGGCAGAGCGCCGGTAACGATTTCCTCCGGCTGCATTTGCAGCGCATCGTCACCATCTCCATCGCCGCCCGCTTGGGTGAGCGTTTCAAGGTCTGGTCGCTGACCGAACCGGACTGCAGCGAGCGCGAGATCATCAGCCGCTTCTTCGAAGGCGTCGAGCGCTTCACGCCGGTGCTGGTGTCCTGGAACGGCGGCGGCTTCGACTTGCCGGTGCTCCATTACCGCGCGCTGATCCACGGCATCGCCGCGCCGCGCTACTGGGAGAACGGCAACAACGACCAGTCCTTTCGCTGGAACAATTACCTGAGCCGCTATCACGAGCGTCATACCGATCTGATGGACGTGCTCTCGGCTTACCAACCCCGGGCGGCGGCGCCGCTCGACGAAATCGCGACCCTGTGTGGCCTGCCCGGCAAGATGGGCATGAGCGGCGCCAAGGTTTGGGAGTGCATCAAGGCGGGCGAGTTCGCGCAGGTCAGCAACTACTGCGAAACCGACGTTTTGAATACTTATCTCGTGTATCTACGCTTCGAATTGATGCGCGGCAATCTGGACCGTGCCGGCTACCAGCGCGAGTGCGCGCGCGTGCGCGAGGCTCTGACCGCCGACGGCCGCCCGCATTTGCGCGAATTCCTGGCCGCTTGGCCGCAGTCGCCGGAGGAGGCGTCGCATGAGTGCTAAGCCGCGCCGCCAACGCTTGCCGCAGGAAGCGGTAGAGGCCACGGTCACCGCTCTCAGCCACGAGGGCCGCGGCATCGCCCACGTCGGCGCCGAGACCGTCTTCATCGACGGCGCGCTGCCCGGCGAGCGGGTGACGTTCCGTTACATCGCGCGGCGCCGCGGAATCGGCGAGGGGACGCTGGTCGAGGTGCTGGAAGCCTCGCCCGAGCGCGTCGAGCCGCGCTGTCCGCACTTTGGCCTGTGCGGTGGCTGCAGCTTGCAGCATCTGCCGCCCGAGGCGCAGCTGCGCTTCAAAGAGGGAGTGCTGCGCGAGCAGTTCCAGCGCATCGGCCAGGTGCAGCCGCAGAGCTGGTTGCCGCCGTTGGAAGGCCCGACCTGGGGCTATCGCCGCCGCGCCCGGCTGGCGGTGCGCTGGGTGGCCAAGAAGGGCGGGGCGGTGGTGGGCTTCCGCGAGCGGCACAGCGCCTATGTGGCGGCGCTGGAGCAGTGCCTGGTGCTCGATCCGCGGGTGGGCACTCGCTTGCGCGAGCTCGGCGAGCTGATCGACGGGCTGTCGGTGCGCGCTCAGATCCCGCAGATCGAGGTGGCGCTCGGCGACGAGCAGGCCGCCCTGGCGTTCCGCAATCTGGCGCCGCTGTCGGCGGCCGATCGCGAGCGGCTAATCGCCTTCGGCAAGGCGCACGGTTTCCAGATCTATCAGCAGCCCGGCAACGCCGAGACCCTGGAGCGTCTGTGGCCGGCCGAGGCGGAGCTCACGTTCCGCATTCCCGAGTTCGACGTCGAGCTGGCGTTCCGGCCCAACGACTTCACCCAGGTCAACGCCGAGATCAACCGCCGCATGGTGGCGCGCGCCCTGGAGCTGCTGGCGCCGCAGCCGACCGACCGGGTGCTGGATCTGTTCTGCGGGCTGGGCAATTTCACGCTGCCGCTGGCCCGCCGCGCGGGGCACGTGGTCGGCGTCGAGGGTGAGGCGGGGCTGGTGGAGCGCGCGCGCGCCAATGCCCGCCGCAACGGTCTGGACAACGTCGAGTTCCATGTCGCCGACCTGGCGGCGGGAGTGGAGGGCTTGCCGTGGATGCGGCAGTCCTACGACAAGCTGCTGCTCGATCCGCCGCGTTCGGGTGCCGGCGAGCTGATCCCGCAGATCGCCCAGCTCAAGGTGCCGCGCATCGTCTACGTTTCCTGCAATCCGGCGACCTTGGCCCGTGACGCGGGGTTGCTGGTGCACAACCATCGCTACCGGCTGCGCGCCGCCGGGGTCATGGATATGTTCCCGCATACCGCCCATGTTGAGAGTATCGCCTTGTTCGAACTCGCGGAGCGGTGATGGATAAGCGTCTGGAAATCCTCGGCAAGGAAACGGTCTATCAAGGGTTTTTCCGTCTGGACCGCTACCGGCTGCGGCACAGCCTGTTCGGCGGCGGCGAAAGCAAGGTGCTGGTCCGAGAGCTGTTCGAGCGCGGCCACGCCGTGGGCGTGCTGCCTTACGATCCGGTGCGCGACGAGGTGGTGCTGGTCGAGCAGTTCCGCGTCGGCGCGCTGGAGGAGCCGGACGGCCCATGGCTGCTGGAGATCGTCGCCGGCATGATCGAGCCCGGCGAGCAGCCGCAGGAGGTGGCGCACCGCGAGGCGGCCGAGGAGGCTGGTTGCGTGTTGCAGGAGCTGGTGCCCGTGGCCCGGTATTACTCCAGTCCCGGCGGCAGCTCCGAGCGGGTTACCGTATTTTGCGCCCGGGTCAGCACCGAGGGGCTTGGCGGCATTCACGGCGAGCCGAGCGAAGGCGAGGACATCCGCGTCGTGGTGCTGCCGTTCGCCGAGGCGTTCGCCCTGGTCGAGAACGGCCGCATCAAGGCGGCCCTGCCGATCATCGCCCTGCAGTGGCTGGCGCTGAACCGCGAGCGCCTGCGCCGCGAATGGGGCGGCGGCTAACGGCCCTCCAGCAGATCGACCTTGAGCCAGACTTGGCGTTGATCGTGGCCGACGTCGCGGCTGCGGTAAGCCACGCCGCCGTCGTCGCGCCGTGTGTCGTGGCTAGTGCCGCCGATGGCCAGCCATTCGCCCAGACGACCTGATACCGTGGTCTCCAGCCGATTGATGCGCGCGCCGCCGCTCGGACCGGCCTGGTCGTCGGCGCTGGCGATATCGATCTCCACCCAGTCGCCCTGAATGCGGGCGATCGCGTAGAAGCCGCGGCTCAGCGTCAGAAAGCGGGTGCGCTCGACCACGCCGGACTGCTTGCCGCCGAACACCGCCCGGTCCTGGACCGGTAGCAGCAGCGAGGTGGCGATGAACGCCGGCCGCCCCTCCAGCGCTCGAACCTGCTGCTGGCGGTTGTCGGCGACCGCGCCCTGGCTGCGATAGATGCGGACCGTGCCGCTCCCGCCATGCGTACCGATGCGGCCGTCGCCGCCGATGGCGCGCTCCTCGACGCTGGCGCCGCCGTCGACTCGGACCTGGATCAACACGCCGCGGGGAGCGACGTCCAGCTCTCGCAGCAGATCCTCGACCTCGGCGGCGACTCCGGGGGCGGCTTTCAGCACCAGGGTGTCGCCCTTGCCGGTCAGGTTGGCGCCGGCTGGCAGATGCGGGCGGATCAGGGGCAGCAATTCCTCAGCTGTACGGTAGCTTAACCGGTAAACTTCGAGGGAATTCTCGGCAAAGGCGCCGTCACCGAACAGCAGGCCGAGCGTGAGTAGCAGCAGCGGCGCTGGGTTTTTCATAGATACAACCGCCGCAGGTTGGGATCGGTGACGCTGCGGTCCCACAGCTCGCCGAACACGCGGCCGAGTTCGCGCGCCCGCAGCGGGTAGTAGCGGCAGGCTTCGCCCTCCGGACGATCGGCCAAGGAACGGTGGATGTAGCCGCTGCCGTCGACGATCAGGAACGCCTCGTTGAAGGTCTGGTCCTCGGGGGCCAGGCAGCGGATCTCGATGTAGCTGCTCAGGCGCTGCGCCAAGTCCAGCAGTCGATGGTCGTTCTTGATCACCGACTGAACGTCGCGGATCAGCATGCGGATCTTCACGCCCCGGCCGCGCAGCACCAGCGCCCGCACCGCCTCCAGGAAACCGGGTTGATCGTAGACGCGCGGTTCCAGATCGCGGCTGACCAGCTCCAGGCTGCGGCGAGCGTCGCGCACCAGCGCCTCGCTCAGCTCGCGCAGCTGGACCAGATCCCGTATCGCGATTCGCTCGCTGCTGGCCGCCTCGTGCTCGGAAGTCGGTTCGCTCATCGTTCCCCCTCGCGACGCCCTCATGACCGACACTGTACGTATTCGGGCGCCCCGATGCATCTCCGGGGCGCCCGCGGGGCGAGAAAGCGGGCCGGCGGCTCCGCCCGGGATCAGACCCGGCGCGCTTGCTCGGCGGCGTTGCCGACGTAGTCCCAGGGGGTGAGCGCGGCCAGCTCGCGCTTGACGTCCTCGGGCAGCTCCAGCTGCTCGACGAAGGCCCTCAGCGCCGCCTGATCCACCCGGCGGCCGCGGGTCAGCTCCTTGAGCCGCTCGTAGGGGCGCTCGACGCCGTAGCGGCGCATCACCGTCTGGATCGCCTCGGCCAACACTTCCCAGTTGGCGTCCAGGTCGCGCTGCAGCTGGGCCTGGTCGACGTCGATCTTGCCCAGGCCCTTGAGCAGCGAGCGGTAGGCGATCAGGCAGTGGCCGATGGCGACGCCGAGGTTGCGCAGCACGGTCGAGTCGGTCAGGTCGCGCTGCCAGCGCGAGATCGGCAGCTTGGCCGCGAAGTGGTCGAACAGCGCGTTGGCAATGCCGAGGTTGCCCTCGGCGTTCTCGAAGTCGATGGGGTTGACCTTGTGCGGCATGGTGGACGAGCCGACCTCGCCGGCGACCGCGCGCTGCTTGAAGTAGCCGACCGAGATGTAGCCCCAGACGTCGCGGCTGAAATCGATCAGCACCGTATTCAGCCGGGCGATGGCGTCGAACAGCTCGGCGATGTAGTCGTGCGGCTCGATCTGGGTGGTGTAGGGGTTCCAGGTCAGTCCCAGCGCGGTGACGTAGTCGCGGGCCAGCGCCTGCCAGTCCACCGCCGGGTAGGCGGCCAGGTGGGCGTTGTAGTTGCCGACCGCGCCGTTGATCTTGCCGAGGATCTCCACCTCGGCGATCTGCCGGCGCTGGCGCTGCAGCCGGTACACCACGTTGGCGATTTCCTTGCCGACCGTGGTGGGAGAGGCCGGCTGGCCGTGGGTGCGCGACAGCATGGGCTGCTCGGCGTGGCGGTGAGCCATGTCCCGCAGCACGGCGATGATCTGATCGATCAGCGGCAGCAGCACCTCGTCGCGGGCGCTCTTGAGCATCAGGCCGTGCGAGAGGTTGTTGATGTCCTCGGACGTGCAGGCGAAATGGGTGAATTCCTTGATGGCCGCCAGCTCCGGCAGCTGCTCCAGCCGTTCCTTGAGGAAATACTCCACCGCCTTCACGTCGTGGTTGGTGGTGCGCTCGATTTCCTTGACGCGGGCCGCCTCGGCCGGGCCGAACTCGGCTAGGATGGCCTCGAGATGGGCGAGCGCGGTCTGCGACAGCGCCGGTACCTCGGCGATGCCGGGGTGGGCGGCCAGCGCCTGCAGCCAGCGTACTTCCACGATCAGGCGGTGGCGGATCAGGCCGTATTCGCTGAACAGCGCCTGTAGTTCCGTCGTCTTATCGCCGTAACGGCCGTCGACGGGAGAGATGGCGGTAAGACGGGACAGTTCCATGCGCGTATACCCTTGAAGGCCAAGAACACGGGCGCCGATTCTACCGTCTGAATTCCGCCAGCGCACCCGACCGAGCGGGCGGAGCGGACTCTGCAACGAGCGAGGGGGCTTGGACCATGAGCGACGGCAGTTTCAGGTTGGAAAAAGACAGCATGGGCGAGCTGCAGGTTCCCGCCGATGCATTGTACGGTGCGCAGACCCAGCGTGCGGTCGAGAACTTCCCCATCAGCGGCCTGCGTATGCCGCGGCCGTTCATCCGGGCGCTGGGGCTGATCAAGGAGGCCGCCGCGCGCGCCAACCAGGAGCTGGCCGGCCTGGAGCCGGCCATGGCCGACGCGATCGCCGCCGCCGCGGCCGAGGTCGCCGCCGGTGAGCACGATGCGCATTTCCCGGTGGACGTGTTCCAGACCGGCTCGGGCACCAGCACCAACATGAACGCCAACGAGGTGATCGCCCATCTGGCGAGCGCCCGGCTGGGTCGCGCGGTGCATCCCAACGATCACGTCAACATGGGCCAGAGCAGCAACGACGTGATCCCCACCGCCATTCATGTCAGCGCCGCCATGCTGGTCGCCGAGACGCTGCTGCCGGCGCTGGAGCGGCTGGCGGTGACGATCGAGCGCCGCGCCGCCCAGCTGGCGGACCTGCCCAAGACCGGCCGCACCCACCTCATGGACGCCATGCCGGTCACCTTCGGCCAGGAGCTGTCGGGCTGGGCGGCGCAGATCCGCCACGGCATCGAGCGGGTGAGGGCGACCGAGCCGCGGCTGCACGAGCTGGCGCTGGGCGGTACCGCGGTCGGCACCGGCATCAACGCCCACCCGCGCTTCGGCGCGCGCGCCGCCGAGCTGCTGGCCGAGCGCACCGGCATCCCGTTCCGGGTCGGCACCAACCATTTCGAGCTGCTCAGCGCCCAGGACACGGCGGTGGAGTTGTCCGGGCAGCTGAAGGTGATCGCGGTCAGTTTGATGAAGATCGCCAACGATCTGCGCTGGATGAACAGCGGCCCGCTGGCCGGGCTCGGCGAGATCTCGCTGCCGGCCCTGCAGCCCGGTAGCAGCATCATGCCGGGCAAGGTGAACCCGGTCATACCGGAGGCCGTGGCCATGGTCGCCGCCCAGGTGATCGGCAACGACGCCACCATTACCGTGGCGGGGCAATCCGGCAACTTCCAGCTGAACGTGATGTTGCCGGTCATCGCCTACAACCTGCTGCAGAGCTTGGAGCTGCTGGGGCGGGCCGCGCAGGCGCTGGCGGAGAAGGCGATCGCCGGTTTCACCGTCAACGAGGCCCGGCTCGGCGAGGCCCTGTCGCGCAACCCCATCCTGGTGACCGCGCTCAACAGCGTGATCGGCTACGAGCAAGGCGCGCGCATCGCCAAGACCGCCTATCAGCAGGGGCGGCCGGTGCTGGACGTGGCGTTGGAGCTGAGTGGTTTGAGCAGGGAGCAGCTGACGCGCCTACTCGACGCCTACGAGCTCACCAAGGGCGGCATTCGCGGCTAGCGCCCGCGCGCGGCTAGCGCCCGCGGCGGCGGCCTCTCCGCGGGGCCGCCGCACGGCGCTGCGACTAGGCGGCTTTCCGGTCGGTGCTGCGCGCGCTCAGCTGTTCGAGATTCTGCTGCAGGGCGCGGCTGAGGTCGGCGTTGGTCTCGATCGCAAGGCCGAAGTACTTCTTGGCGTGGTCGACCGCCTTGCGGGAGGTTTCGTTGAAGTAGGCCAGCTGCCAGGACAAGGCGTCCTCCAGCTTCTTGGCCTCGCTCAGCGCCCGGATGTGCTTGATGTTGGTTTCGAGGCTGTCATTGATGACGGCATTGTGCAGCTTCAACAACTGCTCGATGCGGCTGGACATGATCTCGTTGTAGCGGATCAAGCCGTTGAGGACGCTCTGTCCTAGCTCGCTGAACTGCTCGAGTCCTTTCGTCGTGTCTGCCTTCATGGCGATTTCTCCTTGACTGGCTGTCCTTGGCCGGCGTCATGCCGGCAGTCGCGATTGCTTGAGCGGATAAAGACGGCGCCCCGGATCTCCGGAGCGAAGGCGCGAGAGTCGTGAGACTCTCGGCCGTTTAGTCTAACGCGCCCGGTCATAGCGGGCCAGAGACTGACCTCGGTTTTCCCCGTGCGCGTGAGGATCCAGATAGAGCCAGCGCAGGCGCAAGTCCAGGGGCGTCCGGAAGGTCGGCCCTTCGACGAAGCCGGGCGCCGGGTCGCCGCCGACCAGGCGGTGCACCGTAGTCAGGAACAGGGTGTCGATCAGGTCGTCGCGCAGCAGGGTATGGAGCACGTACGGCCCGGTCACCGAATACAGGCGGCGATAGCCGCGCTCTTCCAGGAACCGCACGGCGGCGCGCCCGTCGATCCCGTCGCCGGCCTTGAGCTGCACCACCTCGGCTCCCTGGGCGGCCAGCGCCCGCGCGCGCGGCGCGGCCGGGTCGGCGCTGGTGGCGACGTACACCCGCCGGCCCTGCGCGAACCACTCCGGCGGCAGCTCGATGTCGAGGCTCGCGCTCACGACCATGACATCCGGTTGCGCCGGCCGGCCCCGCTCCAGGCGCCAGCGGCGTAGATCCTCGAAGCCGGGCTTGTCGCTCAGCGGCAGGCTGTCCTGGGCGATGCCGCGGGCCAGGGCGCGCAGGTAGCTGCCGCTGGCGAGCAGCACGTCGGCGCGCGCGGCGAGCTCCTGGAACAGCCGCCAGTCGCGCGGATTGGCGATGGTGTCCGGCACGATCGGCAGGCCGATGGCGGGATCGGGCAGGGCGATGCGACCGTCCAGGCTGGTGACGAAGTTGGTGTAGACGTAGATCCGATCGCCCCAATCCGGCGGCGCCAGCGGCGCCTCCAGGTACAGGTTGCGGATCGGCGTCAGCCGTCCCGGCTGCGGGTACAGCTCGACAACGTGATCTGGCTTCGGCAACTGCATTGCGCTGTTCGAATCGTCGTTGGCCCGGTACCGCGCCAGGGCCCGCGTTGGGCGACGATCCCTCCCGTGGTCTCCCCTTGTTGACTGCGCTAGGATACAGAATCGCATGGAGGCAGAGTCATGCCGACAGATGCTCAGGCGGGAAGGTGGAGCAATGATTAACGTCGTATTGGTAGACGACCATCAACTGGTACGCACAGGCATCCGCAAGATCCTCGATGACGTGGACGACATCAACGTCTGCGGTGAGGCGGGATCGGGCGAGGACGCCTTGAAGCTGGTCAGGCAGGCCAAGCCCGATGTCGTGCTGATGGACGTCAACATGCCGGGAATCGGCGGCCTGGAGGCGACGCGCAAGCTGCTACGCATCGACGAGAATCTGCGCATCATCGCGCTCACGGTTCACGTCGACGAACCTTATCCGAGTCGGCTGCTGGAAGCCGGAGCGCTTGGTTACCTCACCAAGGGCTGCGACGAACAGGAGATCGTCACCGCCATCCGCACCGTCTATCGCGGCGAGCGATACATCGGCGCCGACATCGCCCGGCAGATGGCGCTGTCCGGCTTGAACGGCCGCAGCAAGAACCCCTTCGACAAGCTGTCGCAGCGGGAGGTGCAGGTGATGCTGATGATCACCCAGGGCCACAAGGTGCAGGAGATTTCGGACGTGCTGTGCCTGAGCCCGAAGACCGTGAGCACCTACCGCTACCGCTTGTACGAGAAGCTGGGAGTGGCCAACGATGTCGAGTTGACGCACTTGGCGATCCGCCACGACATGATCGACAACCTGCAGTAGGCCGGGCGCGGCGGTCGCCGTCGCCCTCGGCAGCCCCGGTGGTTTCGCCGAAACCGCCTAAGCGGTTATTCCTGAAGCGCTTACCGATGAACTTGCCGGTTTCGCGCCGGTCTTAGCCTGCATGTCCGCAGCAGAATCCACAGCCTTCGACGGCAAGGCTTTCGCTCGCACGCTCACCGATCGGCCGGGTGTATACCGGATGCTCGATCAGCGGGGCACGGTCATCTACGTCGGCAAGGCCCGCAACCTCAAGCGGCGGGTCAGCAGCTACTTCAACCGCACCCACACCGACCGCAAGACCGCGGCCCTGGTGTCGCAGATCTGCGGCATCGAGGTCACGATCACCAATACCGAAGCCGAGGCCCTGATCCTCGAGAACAATCTGATCAAGGAGCTGAAGCCGCGCTACAACGTCCTACTGCGCGACGACAAGAGCTATCCGTACATCTATCTCTCCACGCACCAGGAATTCCCGCGGCTGGCCCTCTACCGCGGTTCGCGGCGCGCACCGGGCCGTTACTTCGGGCCATTCCCCAGCGCGCCGGCGGTGCGCGAGACCCTCAATTACCTGCAGAAGGTGTTCCCCGTGCGCCAGTGCGAGGACAGCTTCTTCCGCAACCGCTCGCGGCCGTGCCTGCAGTACCAGATCAAGCGCTGCAGCGGTCCCTGCGCCGGCTTGATCAGCCCGGAGGATTACGCTCGGGACGTCCGCCACGTCGAGATGTTCCTGGAGGGCAAGAGCGACGACGTCATCACCGAGCTGGTGCGGCAGATGGGGGAGGCGGCCGAGCGCCAGGAATACGAGCTGGCGGCGCAGTTGCGCGATCGCATCGCCACCCTGCGCAAGATCCTGGAGCGGCAGTACATCGTCGGCGAGAAAGGCGACCTGGACGTGGTCGCCTGCGCCAGCGAGGGCGGCGTCACCTGTGTACAGGTGTTCTTCTTCCGCGGCGGGCATAATCTGGGCAACAAGAGCTTCTTCCCCAAGGCGCCCGACGACATGGAGGAGGCCGATCTGCTGGCGGCGTTCCTGGCCCGCTACTATCTGGGCAAGCGCGCACCGCGCGAAATCCTGCTGAGCCACCCGATCGCCGAGCGCGCCCTGCTGGAGGAGGCGCTCAGCCGCGACGCCGGTTACCGGGTGCGGCTGCGTGACAACGTCCGCGGCGAGCGGCGGCGCTGGATCGACCTGGCGCTGGACAACGCCCGCCATGCGATCGCCGCGCAGCTGGCCGGGCGCGCCAGCGTGCAGCGGCGGCTGGAAGCGCTGCAAGAGGCGCTGGGTCTGCCGGCGCCGCCGCAGCGGATCGAGTGCTTCGACATCAGCCATACCCGCGGCGAGGCCACGGTGGCCAGTTGCGTGGTGTTCACCGACCAGGGACCGGCCAAGTCCGCCTACCGCCGGTTCAATATCGAGGGTGTGGCGCCCGGCGACGACTACGCCGCCATGCGCCAGGCGCTGCTGAGGCGCTACACTCGAATCAAGAAAGGCGAGGTGCCCATGCCCGATCTGCTGCTGATCGACGGCGGCAAGGGGCAGCTGGCGCAGGCCGTGGACGTGCTGACCGAGCTGCAGATCACCGACCTGCCGGTGATCGGCATCGCCAAGGGGCCGGAGCGTAAGCCGGGCGAGGAGACCTTGTTTATCGCCGGCGACGACCGAGAGTACACTCTGCCGCCGAACTCGCCGGCGCTCCACCTGCTGCAGCAGATCCGCGACGAGGCGCACCGCTTCGCCATCACGGGTCACCGCCTGCGCCGCGGCAAGGCGCGCACGACCTCGGTGCTGGAGTCCATTCCCGGGCTCGGGCCCAAGCGGCGGCAGACCCTGCTGAAGCAATTCGGCGGCTTGCAGGGCATCAGCAGCGCCGGTATTGATGATTTGATGCGGGTGTCGGGGATCAACGCCGCCCTGGCCGAGCGGATCTACGACGCCTTCCACAGCGAAAGGATCTGACATGCGCTTGAACCTCCCCAACACGCTGACCGTGCTGCGGATCGTCATGATTCCGGTGTTGGGGCTGGCGTTTCTGCTGCCCCTGCCGGTGGCGCAGGTGCTGGCCACGGTCATTTTCGGTCTGGCCGGCGTCACCGATTGGCTGGACGGTTTCCTGGCGCGGCGGCTCAAGCAGACCTCGGCGTTCGGCGCGTTTCTCGATCCGGTGGCCGACAAGCTGATCGTCGCCGTGGCGTTGGTGGCGGTGCTGACCTTCAACAACACGCCGTACTTCGCGGTGCCGGTGGCGGTGATCATCGGCCGCGAGATCGCCGTGTCGGCGCTGCGGGAGTGGATGGCCTCGCTGGGGCGGCGCGCCAGCGTGGCGGTGAACATGATGGGCAAGGTCAAGACCACCGCGCAGATGGCGGCGATCCTGATCCTGCTGTACGGCCGCGACGTGGCCGGCCTGCCGCTGCAGACGATCGGCCTGTGGCTGCTGTACGTGGCGGCCGTGCTCACGCTGTACTCGGCGTTCCTGTATCTGCGCGCGGCCTGGGATACCATCCGTACAGAGCCGGCGCCGGCGCAGCAGCGGCAGGATCTGGGGGCTTGACAGTCGCCGCGGCCCCTTTAAAATAACGCTCACATCGGGCGGGAATAGCTCAGTTGGTAGAGCGCAACCTTGCCAAGGTTGAGGTCGCGAGTTCGAGCCTCGTTTCCCGCTCCAGATTACCAAGCCCCGGCTAGCAGCCGGGGTTTTCGTTTCCAAAACGGCGCCGGTATCGCTATTATCGATGACGGCTGCTATCATCGGCGCCGATTCGAAAGGCTAGGTGGCAGAGTGGTCATGCAGCGGCCTGCAAAGCCGTGTACCTCGGTTCGATTCCGGGCCTAGCCTCCATTCTCGTCTCGGCGCGGTTCTCGCGCGGCTTCCTCCGCTATCTCGTTTCGGCCTCCGGTCCATGCGCGGGAGCAGTGCGTCGTCATGAAAGGCGAGGGGACGGGCTCGCGCCGCCGACGGCGGGAGGTTGTCATCGCGACCCGCGCCGACTACCCTTAGCCACTCGTTCTCCGATCTCCGAGAACGCCAGCCCCGGTGGCGAAACTGGTAAACGCACGGCACTTAAAATGCCGCGGCCTCACGGCCTTGCCGGTTCGATTCCGGCCCGGGGCACCATCCGAGACAGGCACGGCTGTCTCTGCCGCGGAAGACGCGGCCTCGCCGGCGGTCTTACGCTTGCGCGCAAACGAAGAGGGCGCCCGTGGGCGCCCTCTTCGTTTCCAGCGTGTGACGCGCGGCGTCAGCCGGTATAGCGCTTCAGCACCAGGCTGGCGTTGGTGCCACCGAAGCCGAAGCTGTTCGACAGCACGGTGTCGAGTTTGACGTTGTCCCGGCGCTGCACCACGATCGGCATGTCGGCGGCGGCCGGGTCGAGCTGCTCGACGTTGGCGGAAGCGGCGATGAAGTTGTTCTCCATCATCAGCAGGCAGTAGATCGCCTCCTGCGCGCCGGTCGCGCCCAGCGAGTGGCCGGTCAGCGACTTGGTGGAGCTGATCGGCGGCACCTTGTCGCCGAACACTTCGCGCAGCGCCTGCAGCTCGGCGATATCGCCCACCGGAGTGCTGGTGCCGTGGGTGTTGACGTAGTCGATCGGTCCCTCGACGCCGGCCAGCGCCATGCGCATGCAGCGCACCGCGCCCTCGCCGGACGGCGCGACCATGTCGTAGCCGTCGGAGGTGGCGCCGTAGCCCACCACTTCCGCATAGATGTGAGCGCCGCGCGCCAGGGCGTGATCGAGCGATTCGAGCACCAGCATGCCGGCGCCGCCGGCGATGACGAAGCCGTCGCGGTTGGCGTCATAGGGGCGCGACGCCCGGGCCGGATCGTCGTTGTAGGCGGTGGAGAGTGCGCCCATGGCGTCGAACATCATGGTCATGGTCCAGTGCTCTTCCTCGCCGCCGCCGGCGAACACGATGTCCTGCTTGCCGAGCTGGATCAGCTCCATGGCGTTGCCGATGCAGTGGGCGCTGGTGGCGCAGGCCGAGGTAATGGAGTAGTTGACGCCCTTGATCTCGAACGGCGTGGCCAGGCAGGCCGATACCGTGCTGCTCATGGTCTTGGGCACGCCGAATGCGCCGATCTTGCGCACGCCGCGCTCGCGCAGGGTGTCGGCCGCGTCGACCAGGCTGGAGGTCGAGCCGCCGCCGGAGCCGGCGATCAGACCGGTGCGCGGGTTGGAGACCTGCTGCGGCGTCAGGCCGGCGTCCTTGATCGCCTGGTCCATGGCCACATAGGCGTACGCCGCGGCATCGCCCATGAAGCGGCGCGCCTTGCGCGGAATGATCGCGTCGAGGTCGATGTCCACGGTGCCGGCGATCTGGCTGCGCAGCCCTCGCTCGGCGTATTCGGGTTTGAACTTGATGCCGGAGCGACCGCTCCGCAGAGATTCGGTGACGGTGGCCTTGTCGTTGCCGAGACAAGACACGATGCCGATACCTGTGATTACTACGCGCCGCACGAGATGCTCCTCAACCTACTGAGCCAGCCTTTGCCAGTGGTCCGACCAAGTTAAACAAGTAGGGGTTCCCTTAAGCCGACGACAAGGCGCTAAGGTCTTGAAAAATACCGACCTTCAAATCAGAGGCCGTGTAAATCGGACGATCGTCGACCAATAGCGTACCGTCGGCGATACCCATGACCAGTTTGCGTTTGATCACCCGCTTGATGTCCAGGCGATAGGTGACCCGCTTGGCGTCGGGCAGCACCTGGCCGAAGAAGCGCACTTCGCCGACGCCGAGCGCGCGGCCGCGGCCGCGATTGTCGGTCCAGGCCAGGAAGAAGCCGACCAGCTGCCAAAGCGCATCCAGGCCCAGGCAGCCCGGCATGACGGGGTCGCCCGGGAAATGGCAGGCGAAGAACCACAGATCGGGATGCACGTCCAGCTCCGCGATGACTTCGCCTTTGCCGTAACTGCCGCCGGTTTCCGAAATATGGGTGATCCTATCGAACATAAGCATATTCGGAACCGGAAGCTGCGGCTTATCCGGACCGAACAGCCGGCCATAGCCGCAGTCGATGAGTTCTTCGCGGGTGTAGCTGGATTTTTGAGTCATTCAGGTACCTAGTCGTTGCCGTTGCTCTCGGCGGCGACAGCTTAACGGCATGTGCAGATTTAGGCTATGCCCATAAGGGGCTTAGTATCTATTGGCTAACGCGGGATCGGGATGCCCGACCGCCGCCCCCGGTTGCGCGCAAATGGTAAAGCAGTAGCGACTAGCGGTCACCAGCCCGTGTCGCTCAAGCGCGACGAATGTGCGGCAAGGCCTAGTTTTTTTCGGGTCTCGTCCGCGAAAGGTGATTTTGGCCCTGCCCGCCCACAAGGGCTGAGCTACAATGCTTGGCGCCTACCCGCCATTATCCCCGAGCTTCCCGGATACACCCAAGACATGCGTAAGTTTTTGCATAGCTTCGTCTTTGTGGTCACGCTGCTGCCCGCGATCGGCGTCGCCGACCAGGAGCAGGCGAAGCGCGAGTTGTTCCTGGAGGCGTATCGCGCTCTCGGCGCGGGGAAAACGGTGGATGTGGAGGCTACCGCCGTGGCGCTCGGCGATTACGTGCTGACGCCGTATCTGCGCTATCAGGCCCTGCGGCGGCGCCTGGAGCAGGCCTCGCCGGCTCAGGTCGAGGCGTTCCTGCGGGCGCACGGCGATCTGGCCGTGGCCGAGGGGCTGCGGCGCGAGTACCTCGGCGTGCTCGGCAAGCGCGGCGAATGGCGCTCGTTCCTGTCCCTGTACCGGCCGACCAACGCGCTCGAACCGCGCTGCTACCGCTTGTTGGCGTTGCGGGCGAGCGGGTCGAGCGACGATGCCTGGCGCACCGAGGCACGCCAGATCTGGCAGAGCTCGCGGCAGGCGCCGCAGGCCTGCGAACGGGTGTTCGAGGCGCTGCGCGCCGACGGCGGTCTCGCCGAAGCCGAGGTCTGGCGGCGGGCGCTGGCGGCGATGGAAGCGGGCGATACCAAGCAGGTAAAGAGCCTCAAGCCGTGGCTCGGTCAGCAGCGGCAGGCGCTGCTCGACCAATGGCTCGCGGTGGCCGCCAAGCCGACGCTACTGCAGTCGTCCGGCCATACCTTGGCCGCGGAGATCGCGCCGCAGGCGGTCCGCACCGGCCTGCGGCGGCTGGCGGCCAGCGAGCCGCGGGCGGCCTGGGAGCTGCTGCCGACCCTGGCGAAGCGCTATCGCTTGAACGAGGCGGAGCAGGCGCGGCTGCGCCGCGACGTCGCCATCCGTGCCGCCTGGAGCCAGGAGGCGCTGGCGCTGACTTGGCTGGAGGCGCTGCCGGAGTCGGTGGTCGACGACGAGGTTCGGCTCTGGCGCGCCCGCCTGACGCTGCTTGGTCAGGACTGGGTCAAGCTGCTGGCGGCGATCGACGCGCTGCCGGCGTCCGTGCAAGCCGAGGCGCAGTGGCGGTATTGGCGCGGCTATGCGCTGGACGCCAGCGGCCGCGGCGAGGAGGCGGCGGCGCTGCTCGGCGAGCTGGCGCGGGAGCGCAACTATTACGGCTTCCTGGCCGCAGATCATTTGCACATCCCCTATAGCTTCAACCATCGGCCGCTGCGCTTCGACGAGGCCGAGTTGGCGCTGCTGGAGGCGGACGTCGGTATCCAGCGGGCCCGCGAACTCTTCCGGGTCGGACTGCGCAGCGAGGCCACCGGCGAGTGGCGGGCGGCGCTGGCGCGCTTGGATGGAGAGCAACGGGCCCGTGCCGCGGTGCTGGCGCTGAAGTGGCAGTGGTACGACCGCGCCGTGCTCACCGCCAACGAGGCCGGCCTGGACGACGCGCTGGATCTGCGCTTCCCCACACCGTTCCGCGAGCAGGTGGAGCGCTATAGCCGCATGCATCGGCTCGATCCGGCGGTGGTGTACGCCATTCTGCGCAAGGAGAGCGCGTTCCGGACCGACGCGGTGTCGCCGGCCGGCGCGCTCGGTCTGATGCAGGTGATGCCGCGCACCGGCGCCACCATCGCCCGCGAGCTCAAGCTCAAGGCGCCGGGGCGCGATGGGTTGCTGGATCCGGATACGAATCTGCGCTTCGGCAGCTACTACCTGAGCTCCATGCTGGAGCGCTACGACGGCAATCTGGTCCTGGCCGCGGCGGCCTACAACGCCGGGCCGCACCGGGTGTCGAAGTGGGTAGAGCGCCTGCGTGACGTACCGCCGACCGTGTGGATCGAGGGCATCTCGTTCGCCGAGACTCGCGATTACGTGAAGTCGGTGCTGGCGTTCAGGGCAGTGTTCGACTGGCAGCTCTACGGCAAGACCCGGCGCATCACCGAGTATCTGCAGCCGCTGGACGAGGCGCTGGCCTGCCGCGTCTCGGGGCGCGAGCGCTGCTGAGCGCTCAGGGCTCCTGGTCGAGGATGTAGTCTTCCAGCGGGCCCGTTACCGTCTGTTCGGGGATGGTGCGGTCGCGCATCGACGCGCCGGCGCGATGCACTGTCTCGGTATCGCCCGAAACCAGCGGGTGCCACCAGGGCAGCGGCCGGCCCTCGGCGAGCAGCCGATAGGCGCAGGTGCTGGGCAGCCAGTGGAACTGGCGAGCGTTCTCGGCATTCAGTACCACGCAGTCCGGCACCAGCTTGCGGCGCCGCGCGTAGGCGCTGCAGCGGCAGCTGTGGCCGTCGAGCAGGCGGCAGGCGACGTTGGTCCAGAACAGCTCGCCGGTTTCCGGATTCTCCAGCTTGTGCAGGCAGCACTTGCCGCAGCCGTCGCACAGCGACTCCCATTCGGCGCGGCTCATCTGCTCGAGGCGTTTGGTTTCCCAGAAGGGTTTACTGATTTCGGGCATGGGGGGCTCTTTGCGGTACGCGGTCGGTGCCAGCCGCGGGGTATCCGATATAATCGCGCCTTTCCTACTAGCGAGTCACCGACTCTGTCCATGAACGATATCCAGAAGCAGATTGCCCGCCGCCGGACATTCGCGATCATTTCGCACCCCGATGCCGGTAAGACCACACTGACCGAGAAATTGCTCCTGTTCGGCGGCGCCATCCAGTACGCGGGCACTGTCAAGGCGCGCAAGTCCAAGGCTCATGCCACCTCGGACTGGATGGAGCTGGAGAAGCAGCGCGGCATTTCGGTGACCTCCTCGGTGATGCAGTTCCCGTACCGGGACTACATCGTCAATCTGCTCGATACCCCGGGCCACGAGGATTTCTCGGAGGACACCTACCGCACCCTCACTGCGGTGGACTCGGCGCTGATGGTCATCGACAGCGCCAAGGGCGTGGAGGAGCGCACCATCAAGCTGATGGAGGTGTGCCGGCTGCGCGACACGCCGATCATGACCTTCATCAACAAGCTCGACCGCGAGGGCCGCGATCCGATGGCGTTGCTGGACGAGGTCGAGGAGGTGCTGAAGATCCGTTGCGCACCCATCACTTGGCCGATCGGCATGGGCAAGGGCTTCAAGGGCGTATTCCACCTCTATCAGGACTCGGTGTACCTGTTCAGCCCCAGCCACGGCGAGAAGGTGCAGGACGGCGAAGTGATCCAGGGCCTGGATAACCCGCGCCTGGACGAGCTGTTGGGACCGGTGGCGGCGGAGTTCCGCGAGGAGGTGGAGCTGGTGCGCGGCGCGAGCCACGAGTTCGATCTCGACGAGTATCGCGCCGGTCGGCTGACCCCGGTGTTCTTCGGCTCCGCCATCAATAACTTCGGCGTCCGCGAGCTGCTCGACAGCTTCGTCGCGTGGGCGCCGGGGCCGCTGCCGCGCGCCACCGATGTCCGCGTGGTCGATCCGATGGAGGAGAAGTTCACCGGCTTCGTATTCAAGATCCAGGCCAACATGGATCCCAACCACCGCGATCGCATCGCTTTCCTGCGGATCTGCTCCGGGCAGTACACCAAGGGCATGAAGGTGTTCCAGGTGCGTCTTGGCAAGGAGGTGAAGATCGCCCAAGCCACCACCTTCATGGCCGCCGAGCGCGAGCAGGTGGAGGAGGCCTACGCCGGCGACATCATCGGCCTGCACAACCACGGCACCATCCAGATCGGCGACACCTTCACCCAGGGCGAGGTGCTGAAGTTCACCGGCATCCCCAACTTCGCGCCGGAGCTGTTCCGCCGGGCCGTGCTCAAAGATCCTTTGCGGATGAAAGCCTTGCAGAAAGGTATTGAGCAGCTTTGCGAAGAGGGCGCATCGCAGCTGCTGCGGCCGCTCACCAACAACGACATCATCGTCGGCGCGGTCGGCACGCTGCAGTTCGACGTGGTGGCGTTCCGGCTCAAGGAGGAATACAACGTCGATTGCCGCTTCGAGCCGGTCAACGTGTACACGGCGCGCTGGGTGACCAGCAAGGACCCGAAGAAGCTGGAGGAATTCAAGCGCAAGATGGCCGAGCATCTGGCCCTGGACGGCGCCGGCAGCCTGACCTATCTGGCCACCTCCCGGGTCAATCTGCAGATGACCATGGAGCGTTGGCCGGATATCGAGTTCCACGCCACCCGGGAACACTGACGGTCCGCTCGGGAGAGAGGCGATGTTCGAGTTGTGGCGGCGCTGGCGGCGCCAGCGGGTGCTGGCGCGGGATCGCCTCGATCCGCAGTCGTGGCCGGAGGTACGGGCGGCGCTGCCGCTGTTGCAGGGCCTGAGTGACGAGGAGCTGGGGCGGCTGGAGCAGCTCATGCTGCTGTTCCTGGCCGAGAAGAAATTCGAGGCCGTGGGCGGGCTGGAGCTGACCGAGCCGATGCGGCTGGTGATCGCCGCGCAGGCTTGCCTGCCCATTCTCAATCTCGGCATCGATTACTACCGGGGCTGGTACTCGGTGGTGGTCTATCCCGGCGGCTTCATGGCACGCCGCCACTATGTCGACGAGGCGGCGGTGGTGCACGCTTGGGAGGAGCCGCTGGCCGGGGAAGCCTGGGAGCAGGGGCCGGTGATCCTGTCCTGGGAGGACGTCGAGGACTCGCTGCCGCTGGACGGCTTCAATGTGGTGTTGCACGAGTTCGCCCACAAGCTGGACATGCTCACCGGCGCACCCAACGGCCTGCCGCCGCTGCATCGGGACATGGCCGTGGCGGAGTGGAGCGCCGCCATGCAGGCGGCCTACGACGATCTGGCGGCGCGCGACGACGCCGGCGAGGAGACGCCGATCGATCCGTACGCGGCGGAAAGCCCGGCCGAGTTCTTCGCCGTGATCAGCGAGGTCTTCTTCGAGCTGCCGCACGTGCTGCTGGCCGAGTATCCGGCGGTGTACAAGCAGCTGGCGCGCTTCTACCGCCAGGATCCGGCCGAGCGCCTGCCGTCGCCGGGCGCGTTCTAGCGTTTCCGCTCAGTTCGCCGATACCTGCCACAGCGGCATCGGTTCGGCTAGCCCGAAGCCCTGACCGTAATCGACCTGCAGGGCGCGCAGGCGCTTGACGGTGGCGTCGTTCTCCACCCATTTCGCCACCGTGCGGGCGGCGCTCAGATGGGCGACGCGATTGATGCTGTCGATCAGCACATGGTCCACCGGGTCGTCCAGCAGGGCGGCGATCAGCGGGCCGCCGATCTTGAGGTAGTCCACCGGCAGATTGCGCAGTAGGCTCAGCGAGCTGCCGCAGTCGTCGAGCGTCACGGCGAAACCCTCGTCGCGCAGCGCGCCCATCAGCGCCCGGATCGCTGACGGATCGGCCAGCGCCGCCGATTCCGGCAGCTCGAAGCCGATCCGCGCCGGATCCAGCCCGTAGCCGTCGCGGCGCTCGCGCAGGAACGGCAATAGATCGGCGTCAGCCAGAGTGGCCGGCGCTAGATTGATGGACAACCCGGCCGACGGCACCGTGTCGGTCAGCGCCGCTTGCGCGCCGTGCGCGAATACCGTGTCGATGACCCAGCGGTCGATCTGCGGCAGCAGCTCGGCATTGGCCGCGCCGTGGAACAGCGCGGCGGGCGCGCCGGGACGGCCCTCGTCGTCGAGCACCCGCAGCAGCAGCTCGGCATGGCCCGGTTGCGCGCCGCCGTCCAGCTCGACCAGCGGTTGCAGGTACAGCTGCACCCGGCCCTGCTCGAACAGCCGGCGCAGGGCGGCCTCGGGGCCGCCGCCGTTCCGCCGCCGGTGGTAGACCGCGACCTGATTGCCGCCAGCCTCCTTCGCCTGTAGGCAGGCCTCGCGGGCTTCGCTGAGCCAGGCGCGGGCGTCCGGGCCGACCGGGGCGATGCCGATGCTGACGGTCACTTGCTCCGGCTGGGCGTGGTCGTCGTCGATCGACAGGTCGTGCACCGCGTGGATCAGCGAGTCCGCCACCGAGCGGGCGTTGGCCACGGCGCAGTCGCGCAGCAGCAGGGCGAAGTCGTCGCCCTCGATGCGCGCCGCCAGGTCGCCCTGACGGGCGTGGTTGCGCAGATCGGCGGCCAGCCGCCGCAGCAGCTGATCGGCACGCTCGCGGCCATAGCGGAGGTTGATCTGCTCGAAGCCGTCGATGTCCAGATAACATAGCGTATGGACATCGTTCGGCCCGGCCGGTACCCGTTCCAGCTGTGCCAGCAGGCCACCGCGGTTGAGCAGGCCGGTGAGTCCGTCGCGCGCCTGCTCGCCGGCGGCGTCGACCGGCGTCTGCAGCGCCACCAGCAGGCCGCCGCCGGCGCCGCGGATGGCGCTGCAGCGGGCGTGCAGCCGCATGGCGGCGCTGTCGCCGGGCGGCGTGAAGCTGGCCGGCAAGGCGTGCCCGGGCGGCAGGTGCCGGCAGCGCTCCGGCAGGTCGCCGAGCGGGCCGAGCACCGTCTCGAGCGGCTCGCCCAGCAGCTCTTCCGGCGGCCGGCCCAGCGCCGCGGCGGCGGCGGGTGTGATGAAGTCGATACGGTTCGTGGCATCGCTCAGCAGCACCGCCTCCGGCAGCGCCTCCAGCGCCGCTAGGGCGCGGCCGGCGAACGCCGGCGGCGGCGCAGCGTCCGCCGGCCCGGAGGAGGCTTCGCTCGGCGGGCGTCGCGACAGGTTGAAGGCGTTGGCCACCACCAGTACCACGTCGCCCCGCGAGTCGCGGATGGGGCGCAGCGACAGCGACAGCGCCACCGGCTGATGGGCCTTGTCCCAGACCGCCGCTTCCCGGCGCACGGTGCGGCCGGCGCCGGCGGTTTCCACCGCGGCCTTCAGCCGGGCGGCCTGCTCGTCGTGGATCAGCCGCCAGCCGATCTCCCAGAACCGCCGCCCCTTGACGGCGCTTTCGCTCAGCCCCCAGAACGCCAGGGCTTGGCGGTCGATCTCGAGGATCTCGCCGTCGGGCTTGAGCAGGGCTTGGAAGCGCAGAGCGTTCTCGGAAACGGTCTGGGCGCGGCGGTCGGTCTCTAGGGCGGCCATGGCAAGCTCGCTTTGAACTCTCTTCGGATGTTGTGTCCTGGCCGCGGCAACTCAAGAGGTTGCTAATGGAGGTGGTCCATGCCCGGCAGCGATGATCCTCTCGTCATGGCGCCCGCCGCCGCCCGGCCCCTGGCCGAGCAGGTAGCGCAGCGGCTGGGCGTGCCGCTGGCGCCCTGCGAGGAGCGGTGGTTCGAGGACGGCGAGCTCAAGATCCGGCCGTTGACCGGTGTGCGCGGGCGAGACGTCTATCTGTTCGGCGCGTTGTACGGCGAGCCGGGGCAGAGCGTGCACGACCGCTTGTGCCAGATGCTGTTCCTGATCGGCGCGGTGCGCGACGCCTCGGCGCGCACCGTGTCGCTGATCGCGCCCTATCTGCCTTACGCCCGCAAGGATCGCCGCACCAAGCCGCGCGATCCCGTGACCAGCCGCTATCTGGCGCAGCTGCTGGAAGCGGTCGGCGTCGATCGGGTGGTGGCGCTGGAGGTGCACAACCCGGCGGCGTTCGACAACGCCTTTCGCTGCCGCGCCGAGCACGTGGAAACGGGATTGTTGCTGGCGCGCGCGCTCCGGCCGCATATCGGTGACCGGCCGCTGACCGTGGTGTCGCCCGATCCCGGCGGCGCCAAGCGCGCCGACCGGCTGCGGGCGGCGTTCGCGGGGCTGCTGGGGGCGGAGCCGCCGCTGGCTTTCGTGGAGAAGCATCGCAGCGGCGGCGTGGTCAGCGGCGAGTTGCTGGTGGGGGAGGTCGCCGGCCGGGTGGCGGTGATCGTCGACGATCTGATCAGCAGCGGCGAGACCCTGCTGCGAGCGGCGCGCGCCTGCCGCGCCCAGGGCGCGAGCGCGGTGCTGGCGGCGGTCACCCACGGCCTGTTCGCGCCGGGCGCCGAGGCGCTGCTGGCGGCGCCGGAGCTCGACCGCCTGATCGTCACCGACAGCGTGCCGGCGCGCTTGCCGCCGCCCAGTCCCCGGTTGCAAGTGGTGCCGCTCGCGCCGCTGCTGGCGGAGGTGGTGGCGGCGCTGCATCTGGGCGGCTCGCTGACCGAGCTGCTCGAGGTCTGAGGCGCCATTGACCGGCGAGCCGGCATCCCTATCTACCCAGCGTCGTCATGAAGAGCAAAGGAGTGGACGTATGGCAAGGGAAGGCAAAGTGATTGGCAAGGTCGAAGGCGCCAAGCCGACTCGGCATCCGACGGTGCACCGCTGGCTGAGCCCGTTCGAGGAGATCGATCGCATGTTCGAGGACTTCCTGGGACGGGGCATGCGCCAATTCGGCTGGGGACGGGAGGCGCTGCCGGAGGCGGCCGGGATGGAGACCCGCATTCCCCGCGTCGACGTGATCGATCGGGAGAACGAGCTGCTGGTGCGCGCCGAGCTGCCCGGCGTCGACAAGAAGGACCTGGACGTCTCGCTCAACGAGAACATGCTGACCATCAAAGCCGGCACCTACCACGAGCAGCGGGAGGAGGAGGGCGATTACTATCGCTGCGAGATCTCGCGCGGCAGTTTCGCCCGTACGTTGGCGCTGCCGGCCTACATCGACATCGACAAAGCCAAGGCCAGCTTCAAGGATGGGATACTGGAGCTGATCCTGCCCAAGATCGAGCAGTCGAAGCGGCGGCACATCACTATCGAATGAACGGCCGCTTCGATGGATAATCCAAAGCCCGGTCATGCCGGGCTTTTTTTACGGTGGACGAAATGGCGCCCATGGACCCCGCGGAGCAACAACGGCGTCTGCTCGACGCCCTCGCCGATCCGGCGCGCTTCCCGCACCCGGTGGAGCGGGTCGAGCGGATCGAAACCCATATCTCCGTCGTGCTGCTGGCCGGCGAATTCGCCTACAAGATCAAGAAACCGCTCGATGTCGGTTTTCTCGATTTCAGCACGCTGGAGCGTCGGCGCCATTTCTGCGAGGAAGAGCTGCGCCTCAACCGCCGACTCGCGCCCGATCTGTATCTGGAGGTGCTGCCCATTACCGGCACTCCCGAGCAGCCGCGGCTGGGCGGTGAGGGGGAGGCGATCGAGTACGCGCTGTGCATGCGTCGCTTTCCGCAGGAAGCGCTGCTCGGCGCGCGGCTGGCGCGGGGCGAGCTGCCCGCGGCGGTGATGGATGAACTCGCCGCCGAGCTGGCCGATTTCCACGCCCGGGCGGCGGTCGCGGCCCCCGACAGCGGCTATGGCGATTTCGCCGCCATCGCCGGTCCGGCCAGGGACAATCTGACCGTGCTGGCGGAGCGGCTGCCCGCGGCCGAACGGAGCGGACTGGCGGCGCTGCGGGACGCGACCGAGGCCGATCTGGCCCGCCTGGCGCCGGTGTTCGAGGCGCGCCTGCGCGCCGGCCGGGTTCGCGAGTGCCACGGCGACTTGCATCTGGGCAACATGCTCCATCACCAGGGCCGGCTGCTGATCTTCGACGGCATCGAGTTCGATCCGCTGTTGCGCTGGATCGACGTCATGAATGACCTGGCGTTCGCGCTCATGGACCTGGATTACCGCGGCGCGCCGACGCTGGCGCGGCGGCTGAAGGCGGCCTATCTGGAGCGTGGCGGCGACTATCAAGGGCTGGCGGTGCTGCGCTTCTACCAGGGCTATCGCGCCCTGGTGCGGGCCAAGATCGCGGCCCTGCGGGCCGGCCAGCTGCGCGGCGAGGACTGCCGCCAAGCCTGGGACGAGTGCCGAGGCTACCTCGCTCTGGCGCAACGCTACGCGGCCGCGCCGCGGCCGTACCTGGCGATCACCTGCGGCGCCTCCGGTAGCGGCAAGAGCACGCTGGCGCAGCGGCTGGTGGAGCAGGGGGGCTTCGTGCGGCTGCGCTCCGATCTGGAGCGCAAGCGCCTGCACGGCCTGGCGGCGGAGGCGCGCTCCGATTCGCCGCTGGGCGACAAGCTGTATACCGCCGCCGCCACCGACGCGACCTACGCCCGCCTGCTGGAGCTGGCCGAGGCGGCGCTGCGGGCCGGCGAGCGGGTGGTGGTGGACGCCAGTTTCCTGCAGCGTGAGCGGCGCGAGCCGTTCTGTCAGCTGGCCCGGCGGCTGGATGTGCCGTTTAGCATCCTGCTGTTGCAAGGCGAGCCTGAGGCGCTGGCGGCGCGCATCGAGCAACGGCGCGCGCGCGGCGGCGACCCATCGGAGGCAACCGTGGAGGTGTTGCGCCATCAACTGGCTACCGCGCAGTGGCCGACGACGGAGGAGGGGGCTTTGCTGACGCTGGCGGCCGACGGATCGGATTGGGACGCGCGTCTGGGCGGGCTGACCGAGGTCGGCGGTTAGCGTTTGCCGACCCGGCTACCTGGCCTGCCGCGGCGCCCGCTCATCGCCGCCCACAGGTCGTCGAAATCGTCCAGTTCCGCTTCGCCGTCGAACGGCTCCCAGGCTTCGCGGCCGGGCGGATACTCGCCGGTGCCGCGACGCCAGTCGGGCGCTTCCATTTCGGTGCAGCTGTAGCCGATGTCGTCGGGTTCGAGGTCGTCGACCGGGCCGGTCCAGTCCTCCGGCGGCTCGGCCAGTTCGATGTCGAGCGTCCGCCAGGCGTCGAAATCGATGGCCTCGATGTCGCCGTCGAAGCGCTGGATCTCGATCAGGCCCTCGGCCTCGTCCACGTCGATCACTTGGAACAGCTGCCCCTTGTCGAGGTGGCAGTACCAGTTGCCGACCAACGGCTCGAGCTCGTTATGCATTGTCCTTCCTCCGATCCGACGTCCTTGCGAGCGACCGCTCCAAAATCGATAGACAGCCGTTTCGGCAAAGGGTGCCCGCCGCGGCTTTGAGCCAGGTCAAGAGCCGCCGGGGGCTTTGATGCGACGCTGGAGTCGAGGCCTCACTAGACCGAACCTCAACGAGCGTTAAGCCAGGAGCATCGCATGCGCTTCCCCCTTCAGGTCACTTTCCGCAACATGGACCACTCGCCCGCTCTCGAGGCACGGATCGGCGAAAAGGTCGCCAAGCTCGAGCAGCTGTGCGACGAGATCAACGGCTGCCAGGTGGTGGTGGAGTCCGAGCACCGCAGCCAGCACAAGGGCAATCTGTATCGCGTGCGAATCGACCTGACCTTGCCGAGCCGGGAGCTGGTGGTCAGCCATCAGTCGCCACTCGATCAGGCGCACGAGGACGCCTACGTGACCGTGCGCGACGCCTTCGCGGCGATGCGCCGCCAGCTGCAGCGCCATCTGGAGCTGGCGCGGGCATCCTGAGAAGTCCTACACCCCGAGCCCTCTCCCGGTGTCGGGAGAGGGCGCAAGAGGATTGGTCAAAGAGATCAGCCCTTTACGCACAAAACCTGACGTAGAGTGTGCACCACTTCGACCAGGTCGGTCTGGTTGGCCATGACCTCGTCGATGGGCTTGTAGGCGGCGGGGATCTCGTCGATGACGCCGAGGTCCTTCCGGCACTCGATGCCGGCGGTCTGCGCCTCCAGGTCGCGCTTGCTGAAGCGCCGCTTGGCTTCCGAGCGGCTCATCAGCCGGCCGGCGCCGTGGGCGCAGGAACAGAAGCTCTCCGGATTGCCTTTGCCGCGCACGATGTAGGAGCGCGCGCCCATGCTGCCGGGGATGATGCCCAGCTCGCCGGCCTTGGCGCTGATCGCGCCCTTGCGGGTCAAGTAGACCCGCTCGCCGAAGTGGTGCTCCTGCACCACGTAGTTGTGGTGGCAGTTGATCGCCTCGACGCCGAGCTCGAACGGCGGCAGGTGCCGGCGCAGCGCCTCGATCAACAGCCGCATCATCTCCTGGCGGTTGTGCCAGGCGTAGTCCTGCGCCCACTGCACCGCTTCGACGTAATCGTCGAAATGGGCGCTGCCCTCCGCGAAATAGGCCAGATCCCGGTCGGGCAGCTGCTTGAGGTGCCGCTCCATGTCGCGCTTGGCCAGCTCGATGAAGTAGCGGCCGATGTTGTTGCCGATGCCGCGCGAGCCTGAGTGCAGCATCACCCAGACGTTGTCGTTCTCGTCCAGGCACAGCTCGATGAAGTGGTTGCCGCCGCCGAGGCTGCCGAGCTGGGTGGTCCAGGTCTTGTGGACGTCCTTGACCATGCGCCCCAGCGTTGGATGCTTGGCGAGTATCGACGCCAGTCCCGCCTCCAGGCGCTTGAGCACCGCCCGTGGCGCCTGCGGCGCCTCGTGCTGGGCGAAGCCGACCGGTACGCGCGCCTCGATCTCGGCGCGCAGCCGGCTCAGGCTGTCCGGCAGCTGCGCAGCGGTCAGCGACAGCCGCACGGCGTTCATGCCGCAGCCGATGTCCACGCCCACGGCGGCGGGGATGATCGCGCCCTTGGTCGGGATCACCGAGCCCACCGTGGCGCCGATGCCCAGATGCACGTCCGGCATGGCGGCGACGTGGGAATGGATGAACGGCAGGCGCGAGATGTTGACCAGCTGCGCCAGCGCGGCCGGCTCCACCTGGTCGGTATAGATCTTGACCGGTACTTGGCCTTGTCGCAGTTCCAGTTTGACGGGCATGACCTGTGCTCCGGCGGCAACCCGAGGACTCGGTGGATTAGGCTGCCGCTCGCAGTCGCAGTTCCTCGAAGTAGCGCTCCACCAGCCGGAGCTGCTCGTGCGCCGATTCCACCCGCACCAGCGCGGCGCGCGCCTGCTCGCCGCCGGGCCGGTCCTGCAGGTACCAGCCGATGTGCTTGCGGGCGATGCGCACGCCCATGTACTCGCCATAGAACGCGTGCAGGTTGGCCAGGTGCTCCAGCATCACCGCCTGGACCTCGGCGACGGGCGGCGGCGCCAGCTCCTCGCCGTGCTCCAGATAGTGGCTTATCTCACGGAAAATCCAGGGGTTTCCTTGGGCGGCGCGGCCGATCATGATGGCGTCGGCGCCGGTGTGCTCCAGCACGGCGCGCGCCTTGGCAGGGCTGTCGATGTCGCCGTTGGCGATCACCGGGATACGCACCGCCCGCTTGACCGCGGCGATGGTGTCGTACTCGGCCTGGCCGCGGAAGGCGTCGGCGCGGGTGCGCCCGTGCAGGGTCAACGCGGCGATGCCGGCGTCCTCGGCGATGCGGGCGATGGTCAGCGCGTTGCGCCGCTCCGGGCTGGGGCCGGTGCGGGTCTTCAGGGTCACCGGCACCGGCACGGCCGCCACCACGGCGCGCAGGATGCGCTCGACCAGCGCCTCGTCGCTGAGCAGCGCCGAGCCGGCTTGCCGATTGCAGACCTTCTTGGCCGGACAGCCCATGTTGATGTCGATGATCTGAGCGCCGCGCTCGACGTTGTAGCGGGCGGCTTCGGCCAGCTGCTCGGGATCGGCGCCGGCGATCTGCACCACGATCGGCCCCGGTTCGCCGCGATGGTCGGAGCGCCAGCGGCACTTGTCGGTGCCGTACAGGCTAGGGATGGCGGTGAGCATCTCCGAGATCGCCAAGCCAGCGCCCAGCCGCCGGCACAACTGCCGGAACGGCCGGTCGGTGACGCCCGCCATGGGGGCGAGCACGAGGCGATTGGGCAGCTTATAGGGACCGATCTGCATCGACTGTCCAGGAATCCTGGGGGCGGAGGCGCGCATCCGCTCGGACGCGGGCCGGGTAGTATCCCCACCGCTGCCCGTCCAGGCAAGCGCCGGCCTCGGGAATTGCCCGATGCGCCATGGGCTTGGCGTCGGACGCTTGCGGCTCGGGCCGGCAGCGCCCATGCTCGCTGCCCATGAGCCGAGCGAGAAGGAGGACTCCATGCAAGAGCGAAACCTGATGGTGGTCACCGGCGCGAGCAGCGGCATCGGCGCGGCGCTGGTGACGCTGCTGGCGCAGCGCGGCATGACGGTCATCGCCGCGGCGCGCCGGCTGGCGCCGCTGACGGCGCTGGCCGAAGCGCATGGCGATAAGGTGTGGCCGGTGGCGGCGGACGTGGCCAGCGAAGAAGGCCGGGCGGCGATCGTCGAGGCGGTGGGCGGGCGCAAGCTGCGGGCGCTGGTGCACAACGCCGGGGTGCTGGAGCCGATCGGGCCGCTGAGCGAGATCACTTTGGCGCAATGGCGCCACAGCCAGGCGGTGAACGTCGAGGCGCCGCTGTTTCTCACCCAGGCGCTGCTGGAGTCGCTGGCCGATGGTGGCCGGGTGCTGCATGTCTCGTCCGGCGCCGCCCACCATCCGTACCAGGGCTGGGGCGCCTACTGCACGAGCAAGGTGGCGCTGTACATGCTCTACCAGGTGCTGCGCGAGGAGCTGCGCGCGCGCGGCATTGCCGTCGGCAGTGTGCGGCCCGGCGTGGTCGACACTCCCATGCAGACGCTGATCCGCGGTCAGAGCGCGGAACGCTTCCCGGCGGTGGAGCGCTTCATCCGATTGAAGGCGCAGGGACAGTTGCGCAGCCCCGAGCAGGCCGCCGCCTATATCGCCGGTCTGCTGCTGGAACTGCCGGCGGAGCGATTCGCCGAGCATGAATGGGACATCAACGATCCCGCGCACCAGCTCGGCTGACGGCACCGCGGGCGGAGGCTACAGCCGGGGTTCGCGCCGGCTGCCGGCCACGCCGGCCAGGTGGGTGGCGCCGGCGCCGTCCCGATCGCTGCCCGTGAACTTGAGCGCCCGCAGCATCTCCACTTCCGCCACCGCTTCCTGGATGTCGCGCACGGTGGGCGGATTGACCGAAGTCCAGCGCAGCAGCGGTACGCCGGCCTCGCGCAGCAGGCCGGCGACGCGCTCCCGGTCCGGCCCGATGCGGAAGACGTCGTCCAGTAATACCGCGGCGATAACCTGGAACTGGCTATTGCAGATCAGGAAGTCCACCGATAGACCGGCTAGCTCCTGCTGGCGACGGCTGGCCCAGACCTTGTCGGCGCCGCTGACTTCGAGAAAGCTGCCGAGCCGCGTCTCCGAGAAGATGGCGTATTGCGGCAGGGCCTGGCACAGTCGCTGATACAGGGCTTGCTCCGCCTGCGCCAGCGGCAGGCGCACGGCGAGCCGGCCCCGGCGCCGCGGCCTGCTGCGCAGACGCCACAGCCACCAGCCGAACCAGGCGGCCAGGGGCAGGGGGAGCAGGGCCAGCAGCGCATATGCGGTCATAGCTCGATCCTCGTCGTGAGCTTCGTAACCAGCCGTTCGCGGCCCGAACTGAGATGGGGGTCGTGCCCGTCAACCCAAGACCGATCTGGGGATGGTCTCAGCTTGCCGCTGGCGGCGGGGGCGCAGTATCGTCACGAGCCTGCCTCCAGATTCAGGGACGAGGCGGCCGCCGTGCCGGCCGCGATCGACCAGCACAGCAGGTCAGTGCAGGATGCACATCGTCGATACCACCATGTTCTTCGCGCCCCGCAGCGGCGGCGTTAAGCGTTATCTGCTCGCCAAGCATGCCTGGCTCCGGTGCCATACCTCCTTTCGGCACAGCCTGGTCGTACCCGCCGCCGGTGCGATCGCTGACGATGCCGACACCGTGGCGATCGCGGCGCCGCCGTTGCCGGGCAGCGGCGGCTACCGGCTGCCGCTGCGCGCCGGCCCGTGGACTCGAACGCTGCTGGCGCTGGCGCCGGACCTGATCGAGGTCGGCGATCCTTACCGGGTGGCCTGGGCGGCGCTGGAGGCCGGCCAGCGCCTGGGGGTGCCGGTGACGGCGTTCTACCACTCCGATCTGGAGTGGCTGCTGACCGACCGTCTCGGCCGCCTGGCGCGCGGGCCGGTGCGGCGCTATCAGCGCCGGCTCTACCAGCGTTTCGATCTGGTGTTCGCGCCCAGCCGGGCCATGCAGGCCCGGCTGCTCGATCTGGGGCTGGAGCGCACGGCGTTGCAGCCGCTGGGCGTGGACACCGAGCTGTTCCATCCACGCCGACGGCGGCCGGAACTGCGCCGCGAACTGGGGCTGGCGGCCTCCACCCGCTTGCTGGTGTTCGCCGGCCGGCTGTCGCCGGAGAAACATATCGACCGGCTGCTGGCGGCCTTCGCGCGTCTAGGGCCGGACTACCATCTGCTGCTGATCGGCGGAAAGGAAGGGCGCCGGCTCGGGCGCAACGTCACCCTCTATCCCTATCAGGACGGCGGCCGATTAGCCGCGTTGCTGGCCAGTTGCGACGCCCTGGTGCACGCCGGCGACCGGGAGACCTTCGGGCTGGTGATCCTCGAAGCCATGGCCTGCGGACTGCCGGTGGTCGGCGTCGCGGCGGGGGCGGTGCCCGAGCTGGTCGACGCCAGCGTCGGCGTGCTGGTGCCACGGTCGACCGTCGCGGCGCTGGCCGCTGGCGTGAAGGCTTTGTATGAGCGCGACCTGGCGGCGCTCGGCGCCGCCGCCCGCCAGCGGGCCGTCGCCGGCTATGCGTGGGATACGGTGCTGCGCGGTCTGGTCGGGCACTACCTCAGGCTGGTCGGACGGCCAGTTGCGGCGGTCCCGTCGCGCGACACGATGGCGGCCGAGCGGGCCTGGCGGCGATCGTGAGGAAGTCCTGGCTCGCTCTGTTCGCGCTCAGCCTCGGCCTGAGCCTGGCCGTGCCGTTGCTGTACGGCGGTCTGGACAGCTTGCGGGCGTTGCGCGGCGTGCCGGTCTGGGCGTTGGCGGCGCTGTTGGCGATGGTCGGCGCGGGATGGGTGCTCAACGCCGCCCGTATCCGCCTGCTGGCCACCGGTCTGGGCGGTCGGCTGGGACGACGGCGCGCGCTGCTGACCGTGATCGCCAGCGAGTTCGCCGGTGTCGCGACCCCGGCCAATGTCGGCAACGCGCCGACCTACGTGCTGCTGCTGTCGCGGCACGGGCTCACCGTGGGGCAGGCGGCGGCGGTGGTAGCAGTCGACGGGCTGACCGACTTGGTGTTCTTCGCCACCGCGATACCGGCGGCGCTGCTGCTGTTCGCGCTCGACCGCGGCGTCAGTGGCCCGTTGCGGCTGGGCGGCCTGCTGCTGGCGCTGACCCTGCTCGGGGTGGCGGCGCTCGGCTTGCTGCTGAGACACTACCGCCAGCTGGCGTTGTGGCTGGGGCGCCGCTTGCACCACACGGCGCGGCTGCGCCGGCTGCGTTTTCGGTTGGCGCGGGGGCTGATCCAATTCCGGCGGGCGGTGCAGCTGCTGCTGGCGATGGGCCCATGGCGGCTGGGGTTGCTCTACCTCTACTGCGTCGGCCACTGGATGCTGCGCTACGGCGTTCTGCCGGCGATCCTGTGGCTCATGGACCAGGCCGTTCCCTGGGGCTACTTGTTCCTCATGCAGGGTCTGCTGCTGTTCCTGGGGCAGCTGATCGTGCTGCCTGGGGGCGGCGGAGGCGTCGAACTCGGCTTCGGCGCCATGCTGGCGCCTTACCTCGACCCGGTCACCAGCGCCTCCGTCCTTCTGCTGTGGCGGTTCTGCACCTTCTACTGGTACCTGCTGGCCGGAGCGCCGGTGTTCGCGCTGCTGTCGGGGCGGGCGGTGAGCGAGCTGGCGCGGCGCTCGACTTGACGCTCGCGCGGCCGCTATGGCTAGGTAGCCGGGTTTCAACCACCGCCGGAGCGAACATGAGCAAGCACGTCGCCGCCGCCGTTTTCTGCTTTCTGGCGCTGCCCGCCGTCCAGGCGCAGCCGTTGCAGTCGGAAGGCCCGCGGCAAGCGCCGTCCCTGACCATCTACCAGGACGACCTGGCGCTGGTGCGCGAGCAGCGCAGTGTGGAGCTGCCCAAGGGGCGCTCGGAACTGGTCATCGGCCAGATCAGCCAGCAGATCCTGGCGGAGAGCGTGACGGTAAAGTCGTCCGGTGTGGAAGTGACTTCTATCAATTACTTGTCGGCCAATTTGAATGTGGATTCTCTCGTCGAGCGCCACATCGGCAGGCCGGTCACGCTGATCTATCACGCACCGGCGGCGGGAGACGGGGACCGTGTGCAAGGGATTCTGCTCGGCGGCAGCGGCGACCGCCCGCTGGTGCGGGTCGGTGACCGCATCGAGATCGGCGGGCCGGACGCGCCGTGGCGGCTGGCGTTCGACGCCGTGCCGGCCGACCTGCGCGGCCAGGACGCGTTGGTGGTGGAGCTCGAGAGCGCCGGCGCCGGCCGCCGAGCCCTGGAGCTGGCCTACCTTACCCGAGGCCTGTCCTGGCAAGCGGACTACGTGCTGGAGCTGGACGCCGAAGAGAGCGGGCAGGGCCGGCTGAGCGCCTGGGCGACCCTGGACAACCGCACCGGGCTGACGGTGCAGGGCGCGCAGGTGCGGCTGGTGGCCGGCTCGCCCAACCAGGTGCGCACACCGGCGCCGGCTTACGCGACGCGCGCGCTCAAGGCGGAAGCGGCCGACATGGCGCAGGAGGCGGTCGGCGACTACCGCCTGTATACCGTACCTGACCCGGTCGTTCTGCAGGGGCAGCAGCGCAAGCAAGTGCGGCTGCTCGCGCCGCGCGCCGTCAAGACCGTGCGCCGCTACGAAATCGAGGGCTATGCCCTGGGCACCCAGCAGGAGCCGCGCGAGCAGGCGGCGCGGGTGATCCTCACGCTGCGCAACGAAGCGCCGGCTCTGGGGCAGCCGCTGCCGGCTGGCCTGCTGCGGGTGTACGCGCCGGACTCCCGTAAGGAGCTGCAGTTTCTCGGCGAGGACCGCATGCCGCAGTCCGTCGCCGGTCAGGCGTTGGAGCTGCGGCTGGGCAGCGCCAGCGAGGTCAGTGGCAAGCGCACTGCGTTGTCCGCGCGCCGCATCGACCAGAACACCACCGAGGTGGAATGGGCGGTCGAGCTGCGCAATGGCAAGCGTCAGCCGGTGACGGTCGAAGTGGTGGAGCAGCTGCCGGGCGATTGGCAGATCCTAAGCGAGAGCCATCGCCACCAGAGGAAGACCGCGCAGCAGGCGCGCTGGTCGCTGGAGGTGCCGGCCGGCGGTACGGCCGAGCTGCGCTATCGGGCGCAGGTGCGGCTGTGACCGGCGTCTAGCCGAGAATACCCAGCGTTGCCAGCAACAGGACGGCGTAGCGGCCGCCCTTGCCGAGCCCGGTGAGCAGCAGGAACAGGTCGAAGCGGGTGCGCATCACGCCGGCGATGAAAGTCAGAGCATCGCCGCCCACCGGTGCCCAGGACAGCAACAGCGACCATACCCCCCAGCGCTGATACCAGCGCTGCGCCAGGCCCAGGCGCTCGGGGCGGAACGGAAACCAGGAACGATCCTGGTAGCGCAGCAGGAACATGCCCAGCGCCCAATTGCAGGCCGCGCCGCCGGTGTTGCCGGCGGTGGCGGCCAGCCATAGCGCCAGCGGGTCGTGGCCGGTGCTCAACAGCCCGATGAACAGCACTTCGGAATAGAACGGCAGCAGCGTGGCCGCCAGGAAGGCGGCGGTGAACATGCTCAGGTAGGCAAGCAGATCCACGGTGCGCTCAGCCGCCCCGCTCGGCGCAGACCGCCCGCAGGGTGCGGGCCAGCTCGCGGGTGGCCGGGCCGGCGTTGTCGCTGTCGGCCAGCACCAGATAGAGCGGGACCCGGCGCGAGCCGCCCTCGGCGAGCGGCAGCGGCAGCAGCTCGCCACGCGCCAATTCCTCTTGGATGTGCTCGCGCGGTATCCAAGCGAAGCCCAGCCCCTGACGCACCGCCATGATCGAGGTGCGCAGGTGGGACACGGTCCAGCGCTGTTCGGCGGCGAGCCAGCCGGAGTCCTGCTGCCGGAACTGGCCGGAGTCGCGCACCACTAACTGCCGGTGCGCCTTGAGATCCTGCTCGCCGAGCGGTCGACCGAGCCGGTGCAGCGGGTGGCTCGGTGCAGCCACCGCCAGGAATTCCACCGTGCTCAGGGCCCGGCCCAGGAAGCCGGGCGGGACCCGGGTGGTGATCGCCAGATCGACGCGGTGGGAGAGTAGGGCCTCGTCCGTGCCCGACAGCACCGACTCGAACAGCTGTACCCGCACCTCGTGCGCGTCGGCGCGGCAGGCGTCGGCGAAGCGGCCCAGCGCCTCGAACAGCAAGGTCGGCGGAAAGATCACCTCCACCGCCAGGCGGATTTCCGGTTCCCAGCCCTGGGCCAGGCTGGCCGCCAGCCGTTCCAGGCCGTGCGCCTGCTCCAGGAGGGCGCGGGCGCGCCGCAGCAGCAGTTCGCCGGCCTCGGTCAACTTGGCTTTGCGCCCGCTCTGGATCAGCACCGGCACCGGCAGCCGCTCCTGCAGCTTGGCGATGGCGTAGCTCACCGACGATTGGCTGCGGTGCAGGGCCTCGGCGGCTTGCGCGAAACCGCCGTGATCGACCACCGCCTGCAGGATGTGCCACTGTTCGAGGGTGATGCGCGGGATCGGGTCAGTCATCGATCCAAATTTCCGATGAATATCGGCCAAAATTGGCATCAATTGATGCATAAGGCCGATGTAATATCAAACCTGTGCTTTCCGTGTCGCACCGCCAGCCCGGCGGGCGAACGTTCCACGCAGGAGGATATGGTCATGAACAGCCGTCCCGTGCAACGCGTGCTCGTTGCCCGTCCCAGCGCCGATGGCGATGGCGTAAAGCTGAGCCGGGTGTTCTCGCCCAATGCCCGGCTCGATCCGTTCCTGCTGCTGGACGAGTTCGGCTCGGACGAGGCCGCCGACTACATCGGCGGTTTTCCGCCCCATCCGCACCGCGGCTTCGAGACCGTGACCTACATGCTGGAAGGGCGCATGCGTCATCGCGACCACCTCGGCAACAGCGGTCTGCTGGGACCGGGCGCGGTGCAATGGATGACCGCGGGCCGAGGCATCATTCACTCGGAGATGCCCGAGCAGCAGGAAGGGCGCATGCGCGGTTTCCAGCTCTGGCTGAACCTGCCGGCCGCCGAGAAGATGAAGCCGGCCAATTACCGCGACATCGACGCCGCCGAGATTCCCGTGGTCGAGCGAGCGGAGGCGGTCATCAAGGTCATTGCCGGACGCTTCGCCGACGGCGAGACAGTGGTGGAGGGCGCAGTGCGGGGCGTCACCACCGACCCGCTGTATCTCGACGTCGCACTGCGGCAGCGCGCCGGTCTGACGGTTCCGATCGCCGACGACTACACCACGCTGGTGTACGTGTATGACGGCGCGGTGGCGGTCGGTGACCGGATCCTGCAGCCCAAGCAGCTGGCGGTGCTGGGCGCCGGTACGTCGGTGCGGCTCGAAGCCCAGGATGAGGAAGCCAGGCTGCTGCTGCTGGCCGCCAAGCCGATCGGCGAGCCGGTGGTCCACTACGGCCCGTTCGTCATGAACACGATGCAAGAGATCGAGCAGGCGCTGCTCGATTACCGGGCGGGTCGACTGGTCGGGTGAGGCGCCCATTGCGGAGTCGGGCTAGCGCGCACGCCGCGCGACGCCCGGCCCCGCGCAAGCGGGAAGCCGGGACGAGTGCGCAATCCGTCTAGCCCGGTTCTGGCGGGGCGGCGTAGGCCCTGCCACGTGGCCTGGCCGGGCGTGCTTGCTCAGCGCCGTTGGCGTGATCCATCTCCTTTCCTGTCATGCCGTCGCAGGTTGTTCGGCGGCGTTTGTCGTCCGTGCTTACTAGTAAGATGTTACTAGTAAGTGTTGCGCAACTAGCCTTCCCCCCTGTATCCTGCCTTCATCGTTCTCGATTCAACCGGATGCGGCGATGGCTGAGAGCAAATCGGCAAAGTACCAGCGGGCGTTCCGCGAGCGCATGCGTCGCCAGGGGCTGGTGTCCAAGCTGGTCTATATCCGGCCGGAGCATTCGGCGCTGCTAGCCAAGGTTGAGAAAGCGCTGCAGCAGCCTGCGGCGCAGATCGTCATCAGGAACAGTCACCCAGGAGACACACCCGCCATGGGCAACAGCAAATGGACAACCGCCTCGCTGTTCGAGGCCCTCAAGAGCAGCGAACTGGTCAGCAGCGGCCAGGCGACGATCGAGCTGATCGACGGGGTGGAGGCGACCATCAATATCGTCATGCACGAGTTCGGCGATCTGCCCATCCAGATATCGGTCTCCGGCGAGCAGCTGTTCTGCTCGACCCAGCTCTGGGGTGAGGATCAGGTGGCGGACCCGGCTTCGTTCAACGAGAGCCTGCTGCTGCTCAATCCCATCAACCCGCTCTCCAATTTCGGGCTCATCCAGCAGCCGGACGGCCGCCGGATCTACGTTCTGTTCGGCGAGCTCAGCGCGTCGTCGCTGCTGGAGCACGTGATCGAGGAAGTGGAGGTGCTGGCCCAGAACACCCTCGAAGCTGCCGACGCCTTTGCCGACCAACTGCTGAAGTAGTCCATCAGGAGAACCTGCTATGAGTCTGTTGAAAAAGATCTTTACGGCTATCCGAGGTGGCGCTACCGAGGTCGGTCAGGCCATCGTCGACTCGCAGTCGCTGCGCATCCTCGACCAGGAGATCCGCGACGCCACCAACGCGTTGAACAAGTCGCGCGACGATCTCACCCGGATCATGGCGCAGCGCAAGCTGGCGGCCGACAAGCTCGCGCCCAAGGAGGCGAAGCTCAGGGAATACGAGGGCTACGCCGCGCAGGCGCTGGAGAAGAACGACGAGGCGCTGGCGCTGGAGATCGCCGCCAAGATCGCCGAGCTGGAGGGCGAGATCGCCGAGCAGCGGGCGCTGATCGAGGATTACGACAAGAGCATCGTTACCCTGAAGAAGGCCATTCAGGACGGCGAGAAGACGGTGGCGCGACTCAAGGTGCAGGTCGATCAGGTCAAGGCCACCGCCACGGTGCAGCGCGCCCAGGCGACCATCGCCGCCCGTCACAGCGGCACCAACGCCACCATCTCGACCGCGCTGGAGTCGCTGGAGCGGATCAAGGCCAAGCAGGCCGAGACGGCCGCGCGCATGGAGGCGGCGCGCGAGCTGGTGCAGGAAGAGGAGGATGGCGACCTGCACAGCAAACTGAAGAAGGCCGGCATCATTCAGGAGCAGAACAGCGCCAGCGCGGTGCTGGAGCGCCTGAGGAAGCAGCGCGCCGAGGGCGGCAAGTAAGGCCGCCAGGCGCGATCACGCGCGGCAGCGGCGGCGCCGAACGGATCGGCATCGCCGCTGTCTCTGCTCTGTGAGGCCGGTCTCCGGCTCTCGGTAAGGAACTGGGTGATGTTCGACTTTCTCAAAAAAGCCTTGCGAGCCTCGCGCGAACCGAAGGAGGAGGCGCCGCCGCCGTCGCCGCTGCAGGCCATGGGGCTGCGTCGCGGCGGCTTCGTCAGCGTCGATCCGCTGCCGTTCCGCATGCTCGGCGATCGTCTGCTGTTCGCTCCGCCGCAGGACAGCCAGCGCATCGAGACCGTCGGCAAGGTGGACCTCGGCGCCGGAGCCATGCTGCATCGCTATTACTTGAGCGAGGATGCCTGGATTCAGGTCAGCACCACCGCCGGGCAGATCGATGACCTCAAGCTGTTCGTCTTCGATCAGACCAAGAACCCCTCCAACCGCGCCAGCTTCGAGCGGTGGCTGGGCGACGAAAGTCCGATCGGTGGTAGAACCCTGGAGTACCGTGGCAAGCTGTTCCGCCGCGTCTGGGGTGACGAGGACGACGAACGGGCGCCGTTGGTGGCGTTTTCCGAAACGGTTTATTCCGATTCCGACGCCGTTCCGGCGTTTCGCACCGACCACTTCTGCATGCTTTACGAACGCGAAGTGGAGGATAGCGAGCGGATGGAATACCTGCTGGTTTCGGCGGAGGAAACCGGTGATGAATACTGCGTGGTTTACAGCCTCGGCGTCGACGTCACCGACGCCGATCTACAGGTGACTTGAGCGCATGGAAAACAACGAAATCGTCAGTGGCGCCGCGACGTATCTCGGCGGGTTGCCGGGATTTCTGGCTTACTTCGGAACGTCCGTCGCTCTGCTGGCGGCGTTCGCCGTGGTCTACAGCCTGGTGACGCCGCATCACGAGTGGCGGCTGATCAAGGCCAATACGCCGGCGGCGGCGATCGCCTTCGGCGGCAGCCTGCTCGGTTTCGTGCTGCCGCTGTACAGCGCCATTTCCCATTCGGTGAATCTGGTCGATTGCTTGCTGTGGGGTCTGGTGGCCTTCGTCGTGCAGCTCGCCACTTTCTTCGTGCTGCGGCTGGTCATTCCGGAGCTGCCGCGGCGGATCAGCGACAATGAGCTGGCGTCGGGGATTCTGGTCGCCGCCTTGTCGCTCGCGGTGGGTCTGCTCAATGCCGCGAGCATGACCTACTGAAGACGAGGACTTGCCGATGAAGCGCAGTAGAATCGTCGGACTGGCTTTGATGGGCAGCGCGCCCGTGCTGCTGTCGGCCTGCGGAGAGCCGCCGACCGAGGCCATTACCTACAGCTCGCTGGAGCAGTGCCTGAAGGACGGCAAGCTGAGCGCCGAGGTTTGCGAGAGCGAGTATCAGCGCGCCGTGCAGATGCACCAGCAGACCGCGCCGCGCTTCACTTCGCAGGCAGCCTGCGAGGCGCAGTACGGCCCGCAGGGCTGCCAGGTGGTCCGCGCGCCGGGCTTCGGTGACTACTTCATGCCCGCCATGGCCGGCTTCATGGTGGCCAAGCTGCTCGATCAGCGGCGCGACCGCGATCAGGCCTATTACGGCGGCTATGCGCGCGGCGCCGGTGGCTACCGCGGCGAGCCGCTCTACCGCAACCGCGAGGACCGCAGCACCTGGCGCACCTGGGACAACCAGACCGTCGAGCGCGGCGAGGGCAAGACGGTGATGCGCGACAAGGCGATCACGCAGTCCCGCGGCGGCTTCGGTTCGCAGGCGGCGGCGCGGGGCAGCTGGGGCAGCTGAGCGGCATGCAGCGCATACGCGCCGAGGAGCGGCCGCACTGGCGCGAGCAGGCGGAGCGGCTCGGGTTTCTCTTCCACAGCCCGAACGGCGAGCCCTACTGGGACGAGACTGCCTACTACCGCTTCACCCTCCGGCAGATCGAGGACGATCTGGAGCGGCCCACCGAAGAAGTGCACGAGCTGTGCATGGACCTGGTGGCGCGGGCGGTGCGCGACGAGACGTATCTGCGGCGGCTGTGCATCCCGGAGCGCTATTGGGACTATATCCGCCGCAGCTGGCTGGACGGCCAGCCGCACTTGTACGGGCGCATGGATTTCGCCTACGACGGCCGCGGTCCGGCCAAGCTCTACGAGCTCAACTACGACACGCCCACGTCGCTGTACGAAAGCGCTTTCTTCCAGTGGCTATGGCTGGAGGAGGGCATCGCCGCCGGCACGCTGCCGCGTGACGCCGATCAGTTCAATTCCATCCAGGAAGCGCTGATCGAAGCGTTCGCGTTGCTGCGCCCCCGGCTGCCGATGCCGCTGTATTTCACCAGCGTGCGCAACGCCGCGGAGGACCGCGGCACCATCCTCTACCTGCGGGACTGCGCGGCGCAGGCTGGCATCGAGACGCGGCTGATCGACCTGGAGGACATCGGCGCCAGCATCGACGGCCGCTACACCGACCTGGCGCATGACGTCCTGCCCGCGGTATTCAAGCTTTATCCGTGGGAGTTCATGTTTCACGAGAAGTTCGGCCCGCTGTTGCCGAAAGCCGATACGCTGTTCTTCGAGCCGCCGTGGAAAGCGGTGCTGAGCAACAAGGGCGTGCTGCCGCTGCTGTGGGAGCTGCATCCGGGCCATCCCAACCTGCTGCCGGCCCGCTTCGACCCGGCGCCGGATAGCCCGCCGCCGCCCGGTTGGGTGCGCAAGCCGCTGTTCTCGCGCGAAGGCGCCAACGTCGAGATCGCGCTGCCCGACGGCAGCGTGGTGTCCGAACCGGGACCGTACGGCGACGCGCCGTGGGTGTTGCAGGCGTTCCATCCGCTGCCGTGCTTCGAGGGGAACTACGCGCTGATCGGCAGCTGGGTGATCGGCGATCGCGCCTGCGGTATCGGCATCCGCGAAGATCGTTCGCTGATCACCACCGACGCGTCACGTTTTCTGCCCCATATTTTCTGTGATTGACCGCGTTCGGTGCCGCGATTTCGCCCGCGAATCGCCGGGACGGCGCCGGCGACGATTGCCGTCCGCCGGGGGCGTCGTTAGGATCATAGGCCATTGGCGGATTGCCAGCGTCGTGGCGACGGCCCGGCGCCCGCGATGCAGATTCGGCGGCGCGCCGGTCCCCGCAGCAAATTCGAACTAATTAAACAAGCGAGGAGGAGAAGCAGCCCATGCAATCGACGATGATGAATGTACCGCTGACGCTGGTGCAGATCCTGGAGCGGGCGGGAACGCTGTTCGCCAACACCGAGGTGGTCAGCCGGCGGCCGGACAAGAGCGTGCACCGCTGCACCTATGGCGACATCTACAAGCGGGCGCGCCTGCTGGCCGAGGCCCTCACCAAGGCCGGCCTGAAGAAGGGTGACCGGGTCGCCACTCTGATGTGGAACCACTACGCTCACCTGGAGACCTACTTCGGCGTGCCGGCCGCCGGCGGCGTGCTGCACACCCTCAACCTGCGGCTGTTCCCCAACGACATCGCCTACATCGTCAACCACGCCGAGGACCGCTTCCTCATCGTCGACGATGTGCTGCTGCCGTTGTTCGAGAAATTCCGCGACCAGGTCAAGCTCGAGAAGATCATCGTCTTCCCGTTCAGCGGCCAGCCGGTGCCGGAGGGCATGACCTCCTATGAGGATTTCCTCAAGACCGCCACCGGCGACTTCACTTACCCCGAGATCGACGAGAACGACGCCTGCGGCATGTGCTACACCTCGGGCACGACCGGCAATCCTAAGGGCGTGGTCTACTCGCATCGCTCGCAGGTGCTGCATTCGATCGTCTCGGCGCTCCCCGACGGCCTGAACCTCACCCGCCGCGACGTGGTGATGCCGGTGGTGCCGATGTTCCATGTGAACGCCTGGGGCCTGCCGTACACCCTGGCGCTGATCGGCGCCAAGCAAGTCTATCCGGGGCCGCACATGGACGGCGTGAGCCTGCTCGAGATGTTCGATCAGGAGAAGGTCACGGTCACCGCCGGCGTGCCGACCCTGTGGCTGGGCGTGCTCAACGCCCTGAGCAAGGAGCCGGAGCGTTGGAAGCTGCAGCCGGGCATGCGCATGGTCAGCGGCGGTTCGGCCACGCCGATCTCGCTGATCAAGTCCTTCGACAAGTTCAACGTCCGCGTGGTCTGCGCCTGGGGCATGACCGAGACCTCGCCGCTCGGCTCGGTGGCGACGCTCACGCCGGAGATGGACAGCTGGCCCGAGGAGAAGAAGTACGAGTACCGCGCCAAGGCGGGCATGTACGTACCGCTGGTCGAGGCCCGGGTGGTCAACGAGGACGGCGTCGCGCCCAACGACGGCAAGACCGTCGGCGAGCTGCAGGTGCGCGGGCCGTGGATCACCGGCGCCTACTTCAAGGGCGAGGGCGGCAACGACAAGTTCACGCCGGACGGCTGGTTCGCCACCGGTGACGTCGCCCACATCAGCCCCGAGGGCTTCATCCACATCACCGACCGCACCAAGGACCTGATCAAGTCCGGCGGCGAGTGGATTTCCTCGGTGGAGCTGGAGAACGAGATCATGGGCCATCCGGCCGTGGCCGAGGCGGCGGTGATCGCCGTGCCGCATCCGAAGTGGGTGGAGCGGCCGCTGGCGGTGGTGGTGAAGAAGCAGGGCATGGAGGTCACCAAGGAGGAGATCCTCGACTACCTCAAGCCCAAGGTGGCGTCCTGGTGGCTGCCGGACGACGTGGTGTTCGTCGACGAGCTGCCGCACACCTCCACCGGCAAGCTCATGAAGCGCGCCCTGCGCGAGCGCTTCCAGGACTGGAAGCCGAGCAACGGTTGATCTCGTCCGCCGGCGGTCGCATAGGCCGTCTGCGGTCCAATGGAAAGGGGCGCCTCGGCGCCCCTTTCGTTGTTTGCGTGGGCGGTCTACAGCGCCTTCGCAGATCGCTGGCGTCGCCGCCGACGCGGCAGCGACGTCGCGTGCAGCCAGGTCAGCGCATCGATCTCGTCGGTGAAGCTGCGCGAGCGGAACCCGGCCTTGGCTATAGCCTCCGCCAGGGCATAGGCGCGCCGCTCGCCGCTGGCGCAGAGCAGGGCGATGGAGCAGAGCCGGCGGGCGCGGGGCAGCCGCGCGTTCCTCGCTCGCCGGCAGCTCCAGGCCAGCACGCCGACCACGCGGGCTTGCCGGAGGTCGAGCAGGTGGCGATAGTGGCCGTCGGCGCCTTGCTCGGCGGTGCGGCGCAGCGCGTCGCAGCCGTCATCTATGGTCAAACCGCCACGGATCGTGGTCCGGACGATGCCGTCACTACTGAAGATGTCGATTTTTGCTGTCATGCACCATGCTTTGGGGTGAGGCCCCGGATCGTTCAAGATCGGCAGGGGAAGCACCGCACCAATGGGCGTGGCGCTGGTCCAAGGATGCGATAGCCGCCTCGCAATGGCCGCATGCCGACGCCATCGGCAGGGATAGGTGAAATGTTCGGGTTTCTCCAGGGATTTGCCTACGGGTTGTTTCTGTCCTGTTTCCCCTGGCTGATCGTCGGGATGGTCAAGCCGCGATTGGCCGTGCCCAACGACCCGCCCCGACGCTGGCAGGTGTTGCTCCGCTACTGGCTCATCGTGCCGTTCATCGCCCTGCTGTTGTGGCTCACCTCGCTGTGGGGCGGTTTCGGGCCGACCCTGGAGGGCTGGCTGGCGGGACTGGCCGCGGTGGCGGTGGAGCTGCCGCTGGAGCGGCGCTGGCGACGCTGGCGCGCCGCCCGGGCGCAGCGGCGGCAGGCGCTGCGGCGCGAGGCGGGGATGGCCGTGCTCGATCCCGCGCGGCCGCCGGCCGGCGCCGACGATGTAGTCTTGGCGCTGTGCGAGGCCAAGGGCCGGTTGTCGGACCTGCGGCGGGACGATCTGGCGGCGCAGGCGGATCGGCTGTACAGCCGCTACCGGCGTGTGCTCGACGCGGTCGGCACCAAGTTCGATCCGCGCGAGCTTACCTTCGAGCGTTCGCGCGCGCTGGCGGCCGAGGTATGCCGGGCCGCGCTCGATGAGCTCAGTGCCATGATCTCGCTGCTGAACGGCATCGCCGGCATCGATCCCGACTACGTTCGCCGCCGGCTCGCCGAGCGCGACCTGCCGGGCGAGGAGCGCACGGCGCTGCAGCGCCGCCTGGCGCTGGTCGAGGAGGCGGAGCGGAACCTGCGCCTGCTCAACGCCCGCATCGAGGCAGCGCTCACCGCGCTCGACGATGCCGCCGTGGCGATCGCCAAGCTCGATACCGACCGGCCCAAGGCCGGCGCCGGCGCCGACCGGGCGCTGGCCGACCTGCGCCGCTTCGTGGAACGGGCCGAACTTTACGGGCACAGCGCCCATAGCAAGGAGCCGATATGACCGAACCGCGTTCGCCGCTCAGCCTGTCCCTGCCGCCGGTGGAGGAGATCGCCGCCGAGGTCGCTCCCGGCGCCGCCGCACCGCCCGAGGATCCGGAGCTGGCGGCGTTGGCCGACGCCTTCGTGCGCGAGGTGCTGGCGTCCGGCGAGGGAGCGGCCCAGCGTCAGCGGCAGGCGATAGACTCCATGGGACAGGAAGTGCAGCGCGAGGCGGCGCACCGCAGCGCCATGCTGCAGACGCCGATCCGCAAGCTGGCCCATCAAGGCGACGAGGGCGGGCCGGTGGCCAAGGCGCTGCTGGCGCTGCGCGCCAAGATGGAGGAGCTCGATCCGAACCGGCGCAGCTTCACCGAGCGCGGGCTGTCGCGCGTGTTCTCCTTCCTGCCCGGGGTGGGCAATCGGCTGCAGCGCTACTTCCGCGAGTTCGAAAGCGCTCAGGAGTCGCTGGACGCCATCATCCGCGACCTGGAGGCGGGCCGCGACATGCTGCGCCGGGACAACGTCACGCTGGCCGACGATCAGGAGGCGCTGCGCGCGCTGATGGTCCGGCTGCAGCGGCAGATCGAGCTCGGGCGCCTGATCGATCGGCGGCTCGAGGCGCGGGCGGTCGAGCTGGCCAAGGACGACCCGCAGCGGCGCTTCGTCGAGGAAGAGCTCATGTTCCCGCTGCGCCAGCGTATCGTCGATCTCCAGCAGCAGCTGGCGGTCAGCCAGCAGGGCGTGCTGGCGCTGGAGGTGATCATCCGCAACAACCGCGAGCTGATGCGCGGCGTCGACCGCGCCATCAACGTCACGGTGTCGGCGCTGAACGTCGCGGTCACGGTAGCGCTGGCGCTGGCCAACCAGCGGTTAGTGCTGGATCGGGTGGAAGCGCTCAACACCACCACCTCCGACCTGATCGCCGGCACCGCTCAGGCGCTGCGCAACCAGGGGGTGGAGATCCAGACCCGGGCGTCGTCCACCGTGCTCGACATGGAGAAGCTCCAGCAGGCGTTCAGCGACGTCATCGCCGCCATCGACGAAGTGTCCCGCTACCGGCGCGAGGCGCTGCCGCGGCTGGACGAGCAGATCGACCGCCTGGAGGCGCTGGCGGCCAAGGGCGGCGCCGCGATCGCGCAGCTGGAGCGCGGCAACGACGCCGCCGAGCAGACGCATGGGCAGCTCTGAGGGCGTTCAGCCGGTCGCGGCGCAGACCCGGTTGCGGCCGGCGCGCTTGCCTTCGTAAAGGGCTTGGTCGGCGCGCAGGATCAGATCGTTGATCGACTGGTCCTCGGGCCGAAGCTCGGTGACGCCGATGGTCGCGGTCAGCCGGAAGCGCTGCTGCCGGGCCACCACGTCGGTGGACGCCAGCAGCACCCGCAGGCGCTCGGCCACCCGGGTGGCGCCCGCCACGTCGGTGTCCGGCAGCAGGATGATGAACTCCTCGCCGCCCAGCCGCCCGGCGATGTCGGAGTCGCGCAGCACCGCCCGGCAGACGTCGGCGCATACCGTCAGCGCCGTGTCGCCGGCGGAGTGGCCGTAGGAATCGTTGATCCGCTTGAAGTAATCCAGATCCAGCACGCACAGCGCCAGCGGGCGATTGTAGCGGCGGGCGCGGCGCACCTCGCGCTCGAACAGCGCCTCGTAGTGGCGGCGGTTGAACAGCCCCGTGAGCGGATCGGTGGTGGCCTGGCGCTTGAGTTCGTCCTCGAGCCGCTGCCGCTGGTGCAGCTCCCGCCGCGCCCGTTCCAAGGCGGCGAACTCGCGCCGGTGGATCACCTGAAAGCGGTAGGCGGCCGACAGGCCGGCGCTGGTCGGCAGCACCAGCAGCGCCATGAGCACGACCAGCCGCAGTCCGCTCGTGCCCAGCACCAGATGCGTGCACAGCGCGCAACCGATGATGGCATACAGCGCCACCAGGGCCGAGAGCACCACGCGGTTCGGCAGCAGCACGAACAGGCTGATCAGCATCGCCATGGTCGCCGCGATCAGCCACTGGATGCTCTCTCTAGGCAGGATGAAGTACCACACGAAGAACAGGCTGAAGGCGAGCAGCAGCAGGGGCGTGAGCACGGTGCCGTCGGTGGCCAGTTGCGGGCGGCGGGTCACCAGCGCGGCGCAGATCGCCATGCCCAGCAAGGTCAGCAGCCTGGCGAGCAGGCACAAGTAGAAGTACGGCGTCAGCCCCAGGACGGCATAGTCGACGAACAGGAACAGCAGCAGTAGCCCCGCCCATACCGCCAGCGCCACCCGCAGCTGCCGTGCCATGGAAACGGCGACGTGCTCGCGGAAGCGCTGCTCGGTGGCGGGATCGGCGAATTCACCGGACCAGAACGCGATCGCGTAGCGGCTGGTCGATTCGGGTAGCGTCATACGGTACTCGGGCTCACGCACATCGGTCGGTTCCCTCCGGTAACGGTTTACGGACGTCGGCCGTCGGCGCTTCCTCGCCGGCCGGCGTGCGCCGCCATGCGCCGATCGCCGCCATGGCCAGCGCCATGGCGAACAGCAAATAGATCACGCTGAGAAACGCGCCCGGGAAGCGGCTGTAGAAGCTGCCGCCGGCGTGCGGGGAATAGGGGAGGTCGAACAGCAGCTCGGCGCGCTCGAACGCCGGACCGCGCTGGGCGATGCGCCCGCTGGGCAGGATCACCCCGGAGGGGCCGTTGTTGATGGCATGAACCAGCGGCACGCGGTTCTCCACCGCGCGCAGCGCCGACGCCCACAGATGCTGGAACGGCTGGCGGGTTTCGCCGAACCAGCCGTCCTGCGACAGCACCACCAGTACCTTGCCGGCGCCGTCGGCGCCGATCGCTTCGGCCAGGAACTCCGGGAACGCGGTCTCGTAGCAGACCTTGGGGACGACGCGCATGCCGGCCGCGACGAAGGTGCCGTGGCCGCTGCCCGGCGCGATCTCGCGCAGGAAATCGCCCAGATAGCTCTCCAGCCAGCGCCGCATCACGCCGATTTCGGCCACCACCGGCAGATACTCGCCGAACGCCACCCGCTTGACCTTGCGATAGGTGCCGGCCAGCTCGCCCCGGTCGGTGAGCAGGACGGCGGAGTTGTAGGCGGTATGCGCCGAGGAAGACCGCTCCAGATCGTGGAACAGCAGGTAGGTGCCGGCGGCGGCCACTCGGGCGGCGTATTCCCGGCGCACGCTGGAATAGTCGAAGTAGCCCTTGTAGCGCGCTTCCGGCCAAACCACCAGCTCGGCCCCGCGCGCCGCCAGCCGCTCGGTCATTTCCATTTCCGGTGGGTAGCGGCGGGTATAGCCGGGCGGTGGCGGCGGTATGTCCAGACTCACTTGATCGTTGGGCTGGACGATGCCGATCCGTTTGGTCGGCCAGGAGGCCGTCTGCCGCTCCCAGTAGCTCAGCGTCAGCGCGCCGTAGCCGAACCAGGCCAGCAGCAGCGCCACACCCGCCAGCTCGGCGCGTTGCGGCCGCGCCCGCCAGCCGCGGCGCAGCCGGCCGTATACCAGGGCGCTGGTCATGGCCATCATGAAATCCAGCCCGTGGGCGCCGGTGATGTCGGCACCTTGCAGGGCGATGGGGAAGCCGGTCTGACCTTCGCCCAGGCGCAGGTAGAACAGCATGGGAAACGCGGCGAACACCGCAAGGAACACCACCGGCACCAGCAGCGGATCGGGCAGCCGGGCGTGCCGGCGCAGCCATTGCAGCAGCCAGGCTATCACGCCGAACAGCTGAGCGCCGTAGAGGTAGAGCAGCAGGGCGATCAGCTGCGGGTAGGGCGGCGGATAGCCTTTGATCCGGGCGACGAAGCCGGTCAGCCAGTAGAACAGCGCGGCCCAGAACACCACCCCGGCAACCACGCCCAGGAAGTAGCTCTGCAGCGGCGAACGCCCCTCGATGGCGAACAGCAGCGGTACGAGCCCGATCCAGCCGAGCGGAAATAAATCCGTCTCCAGACAGGGTGCGGCTAGCAAGGCGCCGGACAATGCGGCCAGACCGCAGCGGCTCACAAGCGCCGCCACGGGACCACGGCCGCCGGTCCCGCTAGTGATTCGATCCATGAAAATCGACCCGTAAGCGCGATATCGGGAAGAAGAACCTGGGTGCGACCGTCGGCATTAGGTCGGACGACCGCATCGAGGCTAATCAGATTAAAAGTAGCGCAATGAGTCGATTTTGCCAGTTGACTTGTTGCGCGGCTATCGGTCGTGCGCGGTCTGGCGGATCGGCGCGCTGAATGAAGCGGCAGGGGGTTGGCTTTGGCGGAAACGGGCGCAGTTCGGTACCGATCCACGCCAGCCATCGCAGGAGTCCGCCATGCCGACATGGAGCGACAAAGACCGCCGCCAGTACGAGCACGTCAAAGACAGCTCGGAGGCGCGCGGGGCGTCGGAGACGCGCGCCCAGGAGATCGCCGCCCGCACCGTCAACAAGACCCGGCGCGAGGAGGGCCGCACGCCGAACCGGCAAACCCAGGGCACCGGCAATCCCAATCGCCCACTGGACGCGCGTTCCCACCAGGAGCTCTATAACCGCGCCAGGCAGCTCGGTATCGCCGGCCGCAGCAAGATGAGCAAGCAGGCGCTGGTGGAGGCGATCCGCAATCACCGATAGTGCGCCGCCCACGGCAGTGAACCCGCAGAAACTGTCCCGTCCTCGCCTGGCCGTTTCGGACGCGGGCTTTCAGTCGCCCATGATTCCGAGGTGAAACTCCATCACCGCCGGTGTGGTCAGCAGCTCGGCCGACAGCCGTTCCAGATTCCGCGTATCGATGGTCTTCAGCACCATGCGGTACTCGAAGTCATTGCCGCCGTTGCTCAGCCTGTGGCTGATCTTCACGATCGACAGGTGGTGCCGCTTCATCAGCTCGCGCAGCTGCGACTCGGTCATCGCCTCCTCGCGCCGGAAGCGCAGCGTATGCTGGACGTAATGGCGGGTGGGCACACGCGTTTCCACCAGCCGGAACACCGACAGCGTGCCGAGGGTGATGCCGGTCGCCAGCAAGCCGGGGTAATAGAAGCCGATGCCGAACAGGGTGCCGATCGCGGCGGTCATCCAGATCGATGCCGCGGTGGTGAGGCCGCGCACGCTCAAGCCTTCCTTGAAGATCACGCCGGCGCCGAGGAAGCCGATGCCGGTCATGATGCCCTGCGCCATTCGGGTCGGGTCGGTGCGGACGGTCTCCACCGGCACCATGTCGTCCAGCCACAGCGACTGGTAGGTGGTGACCAGCATCAGCAGCGCGGAGGCCACGCAGACCAGCGCATGCGTGCGGAAGCCGGCCGGGCGCCCGCTGAAGGTACGCTCCATGCCGATCAGGCTGCCCACCAGCAATGCCATGCCCAGGTTGCAGGCGATGTCGATGTATTCTTGCCGCATACGAACCTCCTTCCTGGTTCGGCATCAAGCGGAGCGTTCCCGCCATGGCCCAAGCGGCGGCGCTCGTCCGGCGTCGACCGTTTGGAAATGACTGAATTCCAACCGCAAGGTTTCACCGGATCGGGCGGTCCGGCGCCACTGCTGCTGGCAGCCGAGCAGGCGCGATAGCGGCGCCAGCGCATGGATGCGCAGCTCGTCGCGTCCTCGCGCGCTGGCGACGAACTGCGCGGCGCGGGCGCGCAGGCAGGCGCGGATCTCGTCTTCCCGGCTGGGGGACGTGGTCACCGTGACGCGCATGATCGGCTCCCGCAGTGGATCGCGCTGGTAGACCACCGTGGGCTCGCCGACCTCCAGGGTATCGGGAAATACCCGCCGCAGTCTCGCCACCCCTTCGGCGAGGGTCAGCTCATCCTCGCCGAGCAGCAGTAAATCCTGGCCACCCACCTCGACGTCGAGCCCGTCGATGGCGCGGATGGTCGGTAGGGCGCAGCGCGCCAAGCGCGCGCAATCCGGCGCCGTCTTGATGTGAACTCGTTGCTGTAGCAGGTGTCGGGGCTTGGGCATCGCAAAACCTCCCCAAACGCACAACGCAGGATGGAAACACGCGATGGGTCGGAGCGGCGGGCGGCGATGGCCGCCCAGCCGGGCTAGCGACAGGCGCGGGTGCAAGCCGCGCCGCGTATGAGCGGAGGATGTACGCGCAGGTATTCGATGGGCCGGAGCGTCGACCGCACGACCAAGCGGAGTGGTGTCTTCCAGCTCATCTG